>LNFM01000259.1_pt1 | contig 186873 bp, 202 predicted proteins | sample 596031 | NCBI WGS metagenome assembly LNFM01 (sample SAMN04254537, study PRJNA301005) | activated carbon metagenome | isolation source: dual media filters at the Ann Arbor, Michigan drinking water treatment plant | place: USA: Ann Arbor
CGTCTCGCTCACGCTTCACGCTCAATCATATCGCTCGTCGCATTGGGTCGAACATTGGCCAACTGCCCTCCAGCGGAGCGATGCGTGGATGATACGCACCGTTTGAACTCGGTCGGATTTGTGCGGTTCTATCCCCGTATTTTCCAACGGCCGCAGCGCAGCGGACAGCGCGGACCTAGGTGCCTCGTGCGGCGTGTTTTGCCCCCTGGGTCCCGGCTCAGCGCGGCTTCGCCGCTTGGCCGGGAAGCGTGTGGTGTGACAGGCAATGACCGCATCTGGCTCTTTGCGGACGCCCCGCTTGATCCTCCCGCGAGGATCGCGCAATGCTGTCGTGTCAACAGTCGCGGCCCTAAGAGGCCGAAATTCAAATGACCGCCAACACCGCATACGACGCACTCATGGATGAGATTTGCGTGGGCCTTGGTTTCTGTGGCTGCATCAAAGACGGCAAGCCGCTCCACGTTGCCCAATTCATCCCGTCGAAAGGGCCCGTCACAGCAGATCAGTTCGCCGAGTGGGTTTTCCTCGCAGACGACATGAATCCCAACTCTGAACCCAAGCGATGGGAAAACCTCAAAGACAAGATCAAGCTCGCTTTTGTCCGCCATATGGGCGCGGAATTGGTGGACGCAAAGTTACTCAAGTGGAGCGACAGTAAACCGGATGCACCCAGGTTGGAAACTGGGCCAGTGTTCAGGAAACTCGAAGTGTGGCGGCGCTTATCTTCCGAGCGGGCAGTTCGCTACAATTGCATTCAGCACGTTCAGACGGGCGAGTTTCGCGTCTGCACAGCGGATTTCGTGGAGGCGAGTGGCGCGCTCGATCAAGACCAAGCGCGCTATTTCGTGGAAGCGTTCTTAGCCACTGACAGGAGCGATTCCGAGCCGCAAGATTGGTTCGGCTCGCTTGAAGCCGCTATCGCGGCACATGAACAAGCGTTCGAGAATTAGAACCGTCTCCGGCGAAAAACGGGCGCGCTTACTTCATCGTTCGTTCAATCAGCACCGCGAGAAAAAGCGCCGTGCCGCCATGCGCGGTCCAGCCGTGGGATGTGCCGCGTTGGATGACGATTTGGCCGGGCTTTAGGCGGGTTTCGGTGTTGTCGAGGATGAGCGAGGCTTCGCCCGAGATCAGGCAGATGATGTCGATCGAATCCGTTTGGTGCATTGCCGGGTGGCGATCTTGATCAGTGAGATGATCTTCGGCCTCGAAATCCGCGAAGCGTTGGCGCACGGCGCCTTTGATCATTTCAACCGGCACGCCGTCTGGCGTTGGCGCGATGGCGAACCAGCGCACTTTCACGTGGCCTGAAGCGGGCGAGAGAACGGGTTTTGCTTCGCCGCGATCGCGCGCGTCTTTCGGATCGAGCGGCTCGCCCAAAGCTTCGTGCCAAATTTCGAACAGGCCGCCGAGGTTTGGATCGCCGATTTCGCCGGAGGGCGGGCCATCGACTATGATCAGCGAATGGCCATCAGCGTCATCGCCAGTGATGACGCGGCGCATCGCTTCTTTGAGCTCGCTCAAGCTTAGTTCACCAGCTTGGCGTTGTGCGGGCTGTCGAGTGCGAACAGCGGCACGTTGATGTCGAACGCTTCGCCGTTGCCGACGCGCTGCATCGAATAAGCGCCCAGCATCACGCCCGATGGCGCCGCCAAGGGCGCTGCGCTGGTGTAGCGAAAGCTTTCGCCCGGCGGGATTACCGGCTGCTGGCCGATGACGCCTTCGCCGCGCACTTCCTGCGTTAGCCCGTTTTCATCGGTGATCCGCCAGAAGCGCGAGATCAGCTTTACCGGGTCGCCGGTGCGGTTTTCGATTTCGATCGTGTAGGACCAGACGAACCGGCCCTCGGTCGGTTTGGATTCGTCCGCCATGAAGGCGGGTTCGACCCGCACCACCATGCCCGCTGTTTCTTGCTCGTACATGGGCTCATCCTACTCCGCCTCGAGCGCTGGACAAAGCGCCCGATGCAAGCCAGCAAGGACCCGGATTAGGGGAAATTCGAGGCGAACGTGACGGCAACGCACGGAGTTCTGTCGGATACGGAAATCAAGCGCGCGATCAAGCAGGGCTGGATCGCCGCCGATACGCCGTTTTTGGACGATCAAATCCAGCCTGCCAGCATCGACCTCAGGCTCGGCGAAACCGCCTATCGCTTGCGCGCCAGCTTTTTGCCCGGCGCTGGCGCAAAGGTTCAGGACCGGCTCGATGGCGAGCTGGTGATGCACAAAATCGATTTGACGCAAGGTGCGGTGCTCGAGACCGGGTGCGTTTATCTTGTACAAGTGCAAGAAGAGTTGGCGCTGCCCGCGCACATGCATGGCGCCGCCAATCCGAAAAGCTCGACCGGGCGCGTCGATGTTTTTACGCGGCTGATCACCGACGGCGCGCAATCGTTCGATCAAATCCCGATGGGCTATCACGGCCCGATGTGGGCTGAGATCAGCCCGTGCACGTTCTCGGTTTTGGTGCGCACCGGCACGCGGCTTAGCCAAGTGCGTTTGCGCCGTGGGCCGCCGCATCCCAAGCGGGAGATCGATTTCACGATGGATCTGACGATGAAGGGGCCGGTTGGCTTTCGCGCCAAGCGGCATTCCGGCGTCGTCGATCTCGATCGCATCGGCGGCTACGATCCGCGTGATTTTTGGGAGCCCCTCGACGCGCGTAAGGGCCGTGTCGTGCTGGAGCCCGGTCAGTTTTACATTTTTGCCTCTAAGGAAAACGTCGTCATTCCCGCGGACGAAGCGGCGGAGATGGCGCCGATCCGGCCGGAGCTAGGTGAGTTTCGCGCGCACTATGCCGGCTTCTTTGATCCCGGTTTCGGTATCGCGCCGAATGAAGGGCGCGCCGTGCTGGAGGTGCGTTCGCGCGATGTGCCGTTCATCGTCGAGGACGGCCAGCCGGTGGGAAAGCTGGTGTTCGAGCCGATGTCGGGGCCGGTTGAGCGGCTCTATGGCGAGGCGGGCTCAAGCTACCAAGGGCAGGGCTTGAAGCTCTCCAAGCACTTCGCCCCCTGGCGCTAAGCGCCAAAAACGTCAAACAGCTCAGTCATTTAGACAAAGGACTGCGTCCTTTGGGAAAAGACGCGCGTCTTTTTGGAAAAGGTGCTTGACATTTCGGGGCTGGATATGACAAATACCCTTGTCACTTAGACAAAGGAGTTTGCCATGAAACCTTCACTGACGGCCCGATTGGCCACCTTACTCATTGCCGCGCTGCTGTTCGCACCGGTCGCGGCGTCCACCCTCAACCAAGCCGCCCAGATCGTCGCCTGATCTGGCCGCCACAGATTTCAGAAAGGTCGCTCCGATGACGCAGAAACGCTCTTCCGCCGCCGCCAATGGCTATGGCGTGCTCACCCTGGGTGTGGCCGGCGCGCTGCTCGCAGCGACCGGCGTTCCCGAGCCTGAATCGCTCGCGCAATTGCAGTCCTGGGGGCTGCCCGAAGCCGTGGCGCGCGCGGCGCTCTATGCGCTGCCCGTGATTGTGATCCTCGCAGCAGTTTTGCTCGGGCGTATCGTGGGGCGCGGACGATCCAGCACCGTGAGATGGATTATCTACGCGGCGTTCGGCGGGGTCGCCGGCTTTCTGACCGCGTATTGCCTTGAATTGTTCGCCGCCGTCCCAGGCATGATCGAGCGCGTCGCCGGCCCGCTGGCGGAGCCGACGGTGCTCGACATTTTTCTCTGGGTGCTGGCCGCGTATTGCATCGGCATTGGCCTGATGATGACCGGCGTGTCGTTGTTCGGCCGCCCTGCCATGACGGCGATGCAGCTCGAAGAGGTGGATCCCGAAGTGCTCGAAGTGCGGCGCGCCGAACGTGTCGTGTTCGGATGGTCTGCACTGGGTTTGGCGACGTTGGGTGTTGCGTGTGCTGGCCTCGCTGTTGCGCGGCAAGCCGGCGTCGATGAGCGCACCGCGCCGATCGTGATTGCTGGGGTGGCTGGTGTTGTGAGCGTTGTCGCCAATTACGTGCTGTGGCGCGGCTTTGACGAAATGCAGCGGCGCAATGTCGTCAACGGTTACGCTGTGTCGGCTGTGGTTGTGACGCTCGCCGCGTTCATCTGGGCGGCGCTGCAAGCGGTCGCGCTGGCGCCTGCGCTCGATGCGACCGGCGTGTTCCTTGCGCTCATCTTCATTCAGATTTGTGCCACGACTTACGTCACCTCCAAAGCGATGGGCAATATGCATCTGGTGGGGAAGCCCGCATGAGAAATCGCCTGCGTGTGCTCCGCGCCGAGCGTGAGTGGAGCCAGGCCGATCTCGCCGAGAAACTCGGCGCCTCGCGCCAAACCGTCAACGCTATCGAGACTGGCCGTTACGATCCGTCGCTGCCGCTCGCATTCAAGATTGCGCGCCTGTTTGCGCTGCACATCGAGGAAATTTTCTTCGATGATGTCGCTGAAGCAGCTGCGGAATGAAGTTCAATAAGAAGGGAAGAAGGGTGGAAAAGATGTTTGGGAAAAGTATTTCGCGCCGCGGCGCTCAAGGGGAAGTTAACATGATCCGGAAAATGATTGCGGCTTGCGCCGCGTTTGCTCTGACGGCGTGCGCCTCAAGCGCGACGGAGCAGGCGACCGCTACCGAGTTCCCACCGGGGCCAGCCCTGTACGTCGTGCGCGACGCGGACTCGACGATGTACCTCTTCGGCACGCTGCACATTCGCCGCCCCGGCGTGGCGTGGGGTGGCGCGCGCGCTCAAGCCGGCCTCGCGGAAGCGAGCGAAGTGTGGACTGAACTCGAAATCTCGCCGAACACCGATGCGCAGATGCAAGGCTTGGTCGGTCGCTATGGTTTGGCCGAACCGGGCCGGCCGTTCTCCAGCTATTTCAGCCCCGAAGAAAATGCGCGCGTGGTTGCGACCGCGCAGCGGCTTGGCCTGCAGCCGCAAATGATCGAGGCGATGAAGCCTTGGCTGGTCGGGCTTACGCTTCAAGTCGTGCAAATGATGCAGGCCGGTTACGATCCTGCCGCCGGTGCTGATCGCCAGATCGACGCTTACGCCGATGCCAACGGCAAAACCGCACGCTGGTTTGAGACCGCCGAAGAGCAAATCGCGATGCTGGCGGGCATGAGCCCGGATGTGCAGCGTCAGATGGTGCTCGAAGCGGTTGATGAAGCGGATGCAGGCGCCGCGTTGATGGAACGTATGGCGACGGCCTGGGAGACTGGCGATCTGGCTACGCTCGAGCAACTCGTCGTCACCGACATGCGGGCCGAGTATCCTGAATTCTATCAAGTGCTGCTTGCCGATCGTAATGATCGCTGGGTCGCAACGCTTCGCCAAGAACTGCAAGGTTCGGGTGTGGACTTCGTCGCGGTCGGCGCCGGCCACGTGATTGGTGAAGATGGCCTCGTCGCGCAATTGCGCGCGCTGGGCTACACCGTTGAGCGCGTGGAATAGATCAGAACGACCCTGTTAGCGTAAGCACTTGGCGCGGCGTGATGTCGGAGCGTTGGCTCGAAACATCCCGTCGCGCCACTTTGCGCCGGTGCCGCATTGTGTTGAGCGCCGCGCGCACGAAGCGTTCCAAATCGCTGCGCCGTTCGCGCTTTGCGACTTTGCGATCCGTCTTCCACATCTGAACGTAGTCCGATTGCTGCACCGGCTTTTGCACCAGCGGCACGGGCTCGCCGACCTTCCGGGTCAGCACCAGCAAATGCATCTGATCGCGGCTGGTGATGTCCACGCGGGCGCCGACATCGCGCGGCGCCTTTACTTCGTACCAGACGTCAGGCGTGCTGGCCGGGGCGCCGAATACGCGCGTGCCTTCATAGCCGCGCTCGGGCGCGTAGACTTGGTAAAACAGCTCCGGCGAGAATTGGTAGAAGCCGTGGCCGACATAATTGTTGCTCGGCAGAACGTGCAGGATGTGCGCGCCGGGCGCGCAAAGCGCGGCGACATTGTCGAGCGCCACCGGCACGTTGAAGACGTGCTCGAGCGTGCCGAAGTCCAGCACCACTGAGTAGTGTTCGTTCGAGAGCAGCGGCGTGTTCATGTCGTGTACGATGTCGGCCTGTTCGTAATCCGAGGCGTCCATCGATTTTACGATCTCGGCGCCGAAGGCGACGCGCAGCAGCTCTTCGCAATAGCCCTCCATCGAGCCATCGCTGGCGCGGGCGGCGAGGTCGGCCCGGTTGCGCGTGCGGAAGAAGGTTTCGAGGTCGTCCGTCGAGACGTTGAGGCGGTGACGGCCAATCGTCATGACGCGCGAAAAGTCAGCGCCGCTCGACCGCGCAAGCGCCATCAAGCCCAACGCGCCCGCGTCCACGCCCATAAATCCCCCCTCAGTGCCTGCTTCTTTTGTGGCCAGACATTGGCATAGCGGCGGGCGCGTCGCTAGCCGGGGTGGGGGCCTTAGCCCGGCAATATCAGCTTTGCGGTGAAGCCTTTGGGTGAGCGGTTGGCCAGCACCAATTGGCCAGCGTGCGCTTCGGCGATCGCTTGGGCGATGGCGAGACCGAGGCCCGCGCCGTTGGTGCTGGACGTGCGCGCCGTGTCGGCCCGGAAGAAGGGCTCGGAGAGTTTTGCGAGTTGATCTGCCGGTACGCCGGGGCCGTCGTCGAGGATTTCCACCACGGCCTCGTTCGCCGCCCCGCGATAGACGCGCATCACGCCGCCGCCGCCATACTTGCCGGCGTTCTCCGCGAGATTGCGAAGTGCGCGTGCGATCTCGCTTGGCCGGCACTCCGCCATGACGGCTTCGTTCGCCTCGGCGCGAATGTTGATGCCCATGTCCTGCAACTCGCCGCACAGAGTGCGCGCAATCTCCGCTAGGTCGACGCGCACGCGCGTCTCTTCGCTGGCCCCTGCGCGGGCGAGGGCCAGCGCTTGCTCGGTGAGTTGCTCCATCTCTTCGACCGATGCGAGCAGGCGCTGGCGCGCCGCGTCGTCCTCGATCAGCTCCGCGCGCAGCCGGATCGCGGTGATCGGTGTGCGCAAATCGTGGGACAGCGCCCACAGCATTTGCCGTTGGCGGCTGAGTTGGCGTCCAAGTCGTTCCGCCATGGCGTTGAACGCCGTCGATGCGCGCCGCACATCTTCCGGCCCGCTCACCGGGGCGGCGACATTGGATTGCCCGGCGCCGAGCGCGCGCGCTGCGTTGGCGAGATCGGCCAGCGGCCTGCCAATTTGGCGCGAGATCAAGGCCGCGCCGATGCCGACGATAATCACTGAAGCCAGGGCGCCCACCAGCACGCTGAGCGGCGCCGGGCGCGGCCCTGGCAAGCGCGCGCGCGCATTGAGCCAGGCGCCATTGTCGATCTCGACCGAGATCGTCACTTCCGTTGCGCGTACGGTCGGCGCATCGTCCGGGCCGCGACGCGGCAGTACGTTTTCTCTGTCAAATCGTGCGCGGTCGCGCGCTTCGCGCCAGCGGCGGGAAGGCGCGTCAATCGTGCGTGATTGTGCTCGCACATCACTGCCCGCCAGCCGCTCCTCGATGCCGCGCGCAATTCGCCCTGCAGGGCCGGCGACGGCGCTTTGCTCGACCTCGGGCGTCGCGCTGACGTTAAAGCGCGTGTTGAAGTCGCGGATTGACTCCGCCACGATCGTGCGCCGCGGCGCTGGCATCTCGCGTAGCCGTTCGACCGCGTACGCGACGCGATCGGCCACGCCCATTTCCGCCGCGCGCCGCAAGGCGGCGCCGCGCTCGTTCGCGTAGATCGCAAACGCGATCGTGTAGGAGATGATGACCGCGACCACGGTGACGAGCACCATTCGTCCAGTCAGCGTGTTGAGCGGATTGAACCTCACGCTTTTTCTACCGGGGCCGTGAACACATAGCCACCGCCCCAGACGGTCTTGATCAGTTTGGGCGTGCGCGCATCGACTTCGATCTTGCGCCTCAGGCGGCTGACTTGCGTATCGACCGCGCGATCGAACACGTCCGAGCCGCGGTCGAACGCCAGATCGAGCAATTGCTCGCGTGAGAGCACGACTTTCGGCCGCTGCAGGAATGTGAGGAGTAGGCGATACTCGCCGGTGGAGAGCTCGTGGCTCGCCCCGTCATCGTCGACCAATTCGCGCTCGGCCAGCTTGAGTGTCCAGCGGTCGAAGCGCAGGGCATCGCCGGTGGGCGCCTCCGCGCTTGGGGGCAGCGCGTTCGTGCGGCGCAACACTGCGTCGATGCGGGCGAGCAACTCACGCGGATTGAACGGCTTCACGACGTAATCGTCGGCGCCAACTTCGAGGCCGATGATGCGATCGATCTCTTCAGCCCGCGCTGACAGCAGGATCACCGGAATTTGATTGGTCTCGCGGATGTGACGGGCAAGCGAGAGGCCGTCCTCGCCCGGCATCATGATGTCGAGAATAACGAGGTCGATGCGGTTTTCCTTGATCGCCTTGCGGGCGGTCTCGGCGCTCTCGACGGCGGTCGCGCGGCGGCCGTTCTTTTTCAAGAATTGGGCGAGCGACTCGCGGATCTCGCGGTGGTCGTCAACGACCAAAATATGGGGGGCCTCCTGCGTCATGCTCATTTAAGTGCGCCGGGACGCGTCAAAAATCTACTCAACACCCGTGCCGGACTTGTGCCAAACCTTGGCGCCGCGCAATGCTCGACACACTTAGGCAAGAACAAGGGGTGCTTTGCCTTGAGGCCGCCCAGATCGGCACGCCTCTAGGCGGCGAAGAATAGGGGACGTTTGGATGAGCTTGAGGATTTCGCTTGCTTTGGCGGCCGCAACATTGGTGCTGGTTGGTTGCGCGAGCGGCGGTTCCAGGCCGCGCGCGGCTGAGCCTGTTCGCGCGCTGATGTCCGCCGATGCTTTGATGTTCGTGAGCTTTGATAGCGATGGCGATGTTTTGGTCACCACGGCGGAAATTGATGCGGGTCTGCAACGCGAATTCACGCGGGGCGATACGAACGGCGATGGCAATCTCCAGCCGATCGAGTTCCAGAACTGGGCCAACGCTGTGCTCGGCGGCGGTCAGCTGGGGCCGTATCGCTTGGACTTTGACCGCAATGTCGACAACGTCATTACGCGCGAAGAGTTCGACACTGAAATTCGCGCGCGCGTCGGCGATTATGACAGCGATGAAAACGGCGTGCTGTCACGCACGGAGTTCATTCGCTTGATCGGTCAGGCGCGTCCGCCACGTCAGCAGATCGAGCCGCGCCCGCGCGCGCCCTGACACGTTTCGGCGCAACTGCGGTCAGCGCTGAAAAACCCACGACACAGATTAACTCTAAGCTTCTTCTCATCGGACGGTGCTTTCCCTCCCCCCAGTAGCGCCGGGCCGGGGCCTCGCGGCTCTCCCTCCCGCGGGCCGAAATGATAGCGGTCGGCGCTGCTCCCTCGGCGCCGGCCGCTTTTTTGTCTGCGTCTCCGACAAACTTTGACGCAACCGCGACCAACGGGCGCAACAGCAGCCCGGTAGAAGCGCAATCTGGCCGAAGCGTTTGGGCGGCCTATGGAGCACTCACACATGCGGAAAATCGTTCTGGCTGCGGCAGGGTTCGCGGCGTTGGCCGGCGCGGCGGGTTTGGCGATGGCGCAAACAACGCCGGCTCCGGGCCCTGAGCGCGGCGTCTCGCGCTTGTTCGAGGCGGACAGCAACAATGACGGCGTACTGACGCGTCAAGAATTCGACGCCACGCGCACGACGCACTTCGCGCGGCTCGACGCCGATAACAATGGCCAGCTTTCACGCGAAGAAATGCGTGCGATGCGGGGCGAACGTGGTGGACGCGGCCATCGCGGCGGTGGTCATCAATTGACCCGCGCCGATGCAAACAGCGACGGGAACATCACGCGCGATGAATTCCTCGCGCGCCCGATCGCGATGTTCGACCGTCTCGATGCCGACAATAACGGCGTCATCTCCGCGGACGAGCAGCCGCAGCGCCGCGAACGCGGCGATCGTCAAGCGCGCGGCGAACGCCGTGAGCGTCCGAATTTCGACGCTAACAGCGATCGCCAAATCTCGAGCGCGGAGTTTGCATCAATGGGCGCGCAAATGTTCGAGCGCCTCGATGCGAACAGTGACGGTCGTGTGACACGCGCCGAAGCGGAAGCGGCCCGTCCGCAACGCGGCGGCCGGAACTAAACCCAATGCAAGCGCAGCCGGAGCGAACCTTCACGCTCCGGCTGCGCCATTTTGGGAGAAGGGGCTTGCCGCGGGCGTTTCCCCGGCCAAGTGAGGATGCAGCATGCTCGCCGGATTGAAGCAGAAAGCACAGGACCTTTGGTCCAAACGGCCCGGGCTCTTGCGCGGGCGGAACTTGTTTTTTGTGCTCGGCGGGCTGGTCGTGCTGCTGATCGGCTGGAACATGTTCACGGGCGGCGAGGATGAAGATCCCTATCGCACCGCTCAAGTCGATACAGGCGCGATCACGCGCGTTGTCAGCGCAACCGGCACGTTGCAGCCCTTGGTCTCGGCCAATGTTGGCTCGACCGTCTCTGGGCCGGTGATCGAAGTTCTGGTCGATTTCAACAGTCAGGTGCGCGCCGGACAAGTGCTTGCGCGCCTCGATCCGACACCGTTTCAGCAGCGCATCGTGCAAGCGCAAGCACAATTGGCGCAGGCGCAGGCGCAGGCGGCGGTCGCCAATTCCGATTATCAGCGTTACGTGCTGCTGCAGCAGCGCGGCTTCGCCTCCGAGCAGTTGATGCTGCAACAGCGCGCTGCGCGTGACACCGCGCGCGCTTCGGTTGCGCAAGCGCAGGCGCAAGTCGCCACCGCGCGCACCGATCTGGATCGCAGCGTCATCCGCTCGCCGATCGCCGGCGTTGTCGTCGATCGTCAGGTCAATGTCGGCCAGCCAGTTGCTTCCAGCTTGCAGGCTGCGACGCTGTTCGTCATCGCGCAGGACCTTTCGCGCCTCCAAGCCAATATCACCGTCGATGAAGCCGATATTGGTGAAGTTAACGAAGGCCAAAGCGTGCGCTTTACGGTGGATGCGTTCCCAGATCGCGAGTTCGAGGGGCGCGTCAGCCAAGTGCGCCAGCAGGGCGTCGCTGAGTCTGGCGTGGTGAGTTACACGGTCGTCGTGGAGGCCGATAATCCGGGGCGCCAATTGCTGCCGGGCATGACGGCGAACGCGGAGATCGTTTTGGAGCAGCGCGAAAATGTTTTGCGCATCCCGAACACGGCGCTGCGTTTCCGCCCGGCCGATGAACAACTCGTCGCCCGTGGTCAGGAGCTGATGTCCGGTGAGCGCCGCGGTCGCGCGGGCGAAGCGCAAGCGCAAACAGGCGGCGAACGTCAGGCGGGTCAACGCGGCCAACGTGGTCAGGACGGCGGACAAGCCAGCCGGGGCGTCGGCCAGTTGGCTGAAACGCTTGAGCTGACGGAAGCGCAACGGGCGCGCGCTACTGAAATTTTCCAGACCGCGTTCGCGGCGATGCCGCGCGGTGAAGGCGGCGGCAATCGTCGTGCGGCGATGCGGCAAGTCCGCGATCAAGTGATCCGCGAATTGGAGCCGACGTTCACGCCGCGCCAACGCGAATTGCTTGCGCAGCTCCGCGCCGGCGCAGGGCCGCGTCGAGAGGTGCGTCAGCAGGCCGTTGTGTGGGTATTGCGCGCCAATCGGCCGGAACCAGTGCTTGTTGAGATTGGCGTCGCCGACAATTCCAACACGCTCGTTCATAGCGGCTTGCAGGAGGGCGATGCCGTCATCATCGGCGGCGGCCCGCGTGCGGAGGCGCAGAGCGCGAGCCCGTTCGGCGGCGGCGGCGGTCGCGGCGGCGGCGCGCCGGGCGGCGCACGCATCAGGGGCACGTAATGGCGGCCCTAATCAGCGCGCAGAAGCTCACCAAGCACTATCGTATGGGCGATGAGACCGTGCATGCGCTCGATGGCGTCAGCTTCGATGTCGCGCGCGGCGATTATTGCGCCATCGTTGGCCCCTCCGGCTCTGGCAAGTCGACGATGATGAACATTATCGGCGGCCTCGATACGCCAACTGAGGGCCGCATCGTTATCGATGGCAACGATATCGGCGAGATGAGCGACGAGAACCTGGCCGTCTTCCGCAATCGCACTATCGGCTTCGTGTTTCAGAGCTTCAACTTGCTGCCGCGCATGACTGCGCTCGAAAACGTCGAGCTGCCGATGATCTATGGCGGCGTCGCGCCGGCCGAGCGGCGCGAGCGCGCCGCCGCATTGCTGACCCGCGTCGGCCTCGGCCAGCGCATGGATCACCGGCCGACACAACTTTCCGGCGGACAGCAGCAACGCGTCGCCATCGCCCGCGCGCTCGCGGGCCAGCCGCCGCTGATCTTGGCGGACGAGCCCACTGGCGCGCTCGACACCAATACCGGCATCGAAATTCTTGCGCTGTTTCGAGAACTGAACCGCGAGGGCGTCACGATCGTAATTGTCACGCACGATCACGAGGTTGCCGCCGCCACAAGGCGCACCATCGAGATGCGTGACGGTCACATCGTCAGCGACAAAGCCAACGATCGGAGCGCCCGCCATGATGCGCACGTCTGACCTCATCGCCAGCGCCGCCAACGCGCTGCGCTCTAACCCGATGCGTTCGGCGCTGACGGCGCTTGGCGTGATCATCGGCGTAGCGTCCGTCGTCGCGATGGTGGCGTTGGGGTCTGGCGCGCAGGCGCAGGTGGAACGCTCGATCGCTTCGCTTGGGTCGAACCTGCTGATCGTTGTCCCTGGTGCCCAGCGCGGCGGCGGCGGTGTGCGCGCGCAGGCCGGGGCAGGCGGCGGCTGGGATTCGCTCACCATCGATGACGCAGCGGCTATCGCGCAGGTCGAGAACGTCGCTGTCGTCGCGCCGTCACAACGGGCGCGTACTCAGGTCGTCGCCAATGGCCTCAACTGGAATCCGCAGGTCGAAGGGGTGACGCCCTCCTATCTCGAAGCGCGCGATTGGCAGATCGCCCAGGGGCGCATGTTCGATGAGACCGAGGAGCGTCAAGCGCGCCGCGTCATCGTTCTCGGCGCAACGGTGGCCGATCAACTTTTCCCTAACGTTGAGCCCGTCGGTCAGATGCTGCGCATGGCCGGCGGCAATTATGAAGTGATCGGCGTGCTCGAATCTAAAGGCCAATCCGGCCTCGGCACTGACCAGGACGACATCGTCCTTGCGCCTTTGACAACCGTCAAACGCCGCATCTCCGGCCGCCGTGGCCGCGGCGACACCGTCAGTCAGATATCGGTGAAGGCCGTTTCCGAGGACGCGTTGACGCTTGTCCAGGAGGATGTCGAGACGCTGCTGCGCCAGCGCCACCGCACGCGGGAAGGCGAGGACGACTTCACGGTTCAGAACTTGAGCTCGATCTCGGAAACCGCCGCGCAGACCACCCAGGTCTTCACTGCGCTTCTGGCGGGAATCGGCGCGGTGTCTCTCCTGGTTGGTGGTATAGGCATCATGAACATCATGCTGGTGAGCGTAACTGAACGGACGCGTGAGATCGGCTTGCGAAAAGCTTTAGGCGCCCGTCAATCAGATATTCTGCATCAGTTCGGCTTGGAGGCGGTGACGCTTTCCGTCGCCGGTGGGATCATTGGCCTCATTATCGGGGTCGGAGGGGCGTGGTTGATGACGTCGTTGTTTAACCTCCCGCTAGTTATAAAACCCGAGACTGCAGCCTTCGCGATTGGCTTTTCGGGCTTAGTTGGCGTGCTGTTTGGGGCGTACCCCGCCTGGCGCGCCGCACAGCTCGATCCGATCGAAGCGCTGCGGCGGGAATGAGGAAGAAGTTCTCATGCGTTTGGTAATTGCTTCTCTTGCCGCTCTGATCGCGGCGACATCGCCGGTCTCGGCAGAGACACTGGCGGAGTCGATGGTCTCGGCCGTGGAGTCGAACCCGACACTTGCAGCGCAGCGCCAGCGTCTGAACGCAACCCGCGAAGCGCTGCCGCAAGCGCTTGCTGCCGCGTTGCCGCAAGTTTCGATCTCCGCAGGTGCGAGCGCGAGTGATCGCGATTCCGACAACATCGCTCTCGAAGGCGATCGCGGCGAGACGTGGTCGACCAACGCCAACGTTTCGCAGCTCCTGTTCGGCTCCGGTCGCGTTCTCGCATCCACGCGCGCCGCACGCGCGCAGATTGCGGGCGCTGTGGCTGACTACGAACTTGCACAGCAAACGCTGTTGCTTGATGTGACGCGCGCTTACGCAGACGTGCGCCAGGCGCAAGCCGTCGTCGCTGCGCGCGAAACCACGGTGTCCAATCTTTCGCGTCTGCTTGAATACGCGCAGGCGCAGTTCGATGCTGGTGTCGTCACGCGCACTGATGTCGCGCAGTCGCAAGCGCGATTTGCTCAAGCACGTACGCAATTGGTGCAAGCGCAGGGCGCGTTGGCCGCATCGGTCCAAGCCTATCAACGTTTGGTCGGCCGTCCGCCTTCAAACCTGATTGCGCCGCCGCCAGCGACGGGCCTGCCGCCGGATCTCGCGGCCGCGCTCGACCTTTCGGTTGAGAACAGCCCGGTATTGATCGGCGCCCAAGCCGATACGCGTCTTGCTGACGCCAATGTCGACTCCGCCGCCGCGCAAGGCCGCGCCAATGTCTCGCTCGAAGCCGGCTATGGCATGGGCGCTGATTTCAACGACGATACTTCCGAAACAAGCACCGACAGCGTTGGCGTGCGTGTGTCGATCCCGCTCTTCCCAGGCGGCGCGATCCGCTCGCGCACCCGCGCACAACGCGCGCTTCGTTCGGCGTCGAACCTCGATCTCGCCTCGGCGCAGCGCAATGTGCAGGAAAGCGTCACCAATGCTTGGACGGGCCTAGCTAGCGCCCGCGCTGCGGTGGATTCCGCGCGAGAGCAAGTGGAGGCGGCTGAGCTTGCGTATGAAGGCGTGACGCTTGAGCAGGAAACGGGTCTGCGCTCCACCGTCGAAGTGCTCGACCAGGAAGCCGATCTGCTGACGGCGCGACTCTCACTGGCGCAAGCCGAACGTGATCTCGTTGTCGCTGAGCGGCAAATGCTGGCGTCCGTTGGCGTACTGAGCGTGCCGACCGGCGGCGGCGTCGTTCTCGAACAAGACGACGATCTGCGCGGCCGTTAAGCGAGGCTGGAGCGGGCGGCGGGAATCGAACCCGCACGAGAAGCTTGGGAAGCTTCCAGGCTACCACTACATCACGCCCGCGTTGGCCCCTCCTACCCAATTTCGTGCGCCGCGCCTAGGGTGGGGCGTCGCGGAGGGTGCGTGAAGCTGACGCTTAGAAGCCTTGGCGGGGCGGGGACCGTCACCGGATCGAAGCATCTGATCGATGCAGACGGCACACGTGTACTCATCGATTGCGGGTTGTTTCAGGGTTTGAAGCATCTTCGCGAGCGGAACTGGGAGTCCCTCGCTGTGCCGCCGGAGTCGATTGACGCGGTTGTCCTAACCCACGCCCATCTCGATCATTCCGGATATCTGCCAAAGTTGGTGCGCGAAGGCTTTCGCGGCACGGCGCACTGCACAGCCGCCACGGCAGATCTCTGCAACATTCTTCTCAAAGACAGCGCGCAGATCGCTGAGAAGGACGCCGCTTACGCAAACCGCAAAGGGTTCTCCAAGCACACGCCCGCGCTGCCGCTCTACACGATGCGCGACGCTGAGCGGGCGTTGAAGCATCTGAAGCCAATTCCGTTCGACAGCGAGTTCGAGATCGCGCGCGACGTGGGGCTCAAGTTTCGCCGCGCTGGACACATCCTCGGCGCCGCAACCGCCGAGCTTAAGGTAGGCGCGGCAACGATTGTATTTTCGGGCGATCTCGGCCGCTACGATGACCCAGTTATGCCCGATCCAGTCAGCGTGGCGCATGCCGATTACATCGTGGTGGAGTCCACCTACGGCGACCGCACGCATGCAAAGACTGATCCAATGGAGGCGCTTGGCGACACGATCGAGCGCACGGTCCGGCGCGGCGGGACCGTTGTTATTCCTGCGTTCGCCGTCGGGCGCGTGCAGAGCTTGCTGCATCACCTTTGGCTCTTGAAACGTGCAGGCCGTTTGCCGGCGACGCCCATTTTCCTTGATAGTCCGATGGCGATCAGCGCCACCGATCTGCTGCGTGCGCATCCAGAAGATCACAGGTTGGATGCGGAGGCCATTGAGGGCTCGTGCGGTGTTGCGAACTATGCGCGGGATGTGGAGGCGTCGAAGGCGATCACGGCGAACGCAATGCCGAAGGTGGTGATCGCGGGCAGCGGCATGGCGACGGGCGGACGCGTTCTGCACCACATTCGCACGTTCGCTCCCGATCCGCGCAGCACGATCTTGTTCGCGGGATATCAGGCGCTCGGCACCCGCGGCGCGCGGCTTTTGGCGGGAGAGACCGAACTCAAAATGTTCGGCGAATGGATTCCAGTCCGCGCCGAAATCGCAAATCTCCCGGAGCTTTCTGCGCACGCTGATGCAGATGAGATCATGAGGTGGCTCTCGGGTTTCGAGAATCCGCCGCGGCGCTTGTTTATCGTTCATGGCGAGCCGGCCGCGTCTGAGGCGTTGCGGACGCGTGTCGAACGTGAACTCAGGTGGTCAGCTAGCGTGGTCGATCCGCTGCGCAGCTACGAACTCTCTTGAGATCACGCCGGCCGCGGCAGACGCAGCGTGGCACGCAAGCCGCCGAGCGGGCTTTGGCTCAACTGAATATCGCCGCCATGGCTGCGCGCCACGTCGCGCGCGATCGCGAGCCCGAGGCCGACGCCCTTTTGGTTGCGAGAGCGCGTGGCGTCTAGGCGTGAGAATGGACGGAAGGCCTCCTCGTAAAGCTCCTCCGGTATGCCGCCGCCATTGTCGTCAACGCAGACAAGCACCGCATCTGCTTCGCCTTTGACGCTTACCAACACCCGGTCGCCATGCGCCGCAGCGTTATCGATCAGATTTGCGAGCAGGCGCTTCAGGGCGCGTCCACGGCCAGGGGTTGCTGCTTCGCCGCTGGTCTCGACGCTAATCTCGGCGCCGCCAGCGCGCGACGCATCTGCCGCGACTTCTCGCGCCATCGCGGCGAGGTCGACGCTCTCCGGCGCCTCTTCGGCCAAGCCCTTCGCGAACGTGAGATACTCGTCGAGCGTCTCCTCCATGTCCGCCAGATCGCGCTTTGCGTCTTCGATTTCGGGCGAGGGCGGCATCAGCGCGAACTGCAGTTTGAGGCGTGTGAGCGGCGTACGCAGATCGTGGCTGACGCCGGCCAGCAATTGCGAACGTTGTTCGATGTGGCGCGATATACGCTCCCGCATGGCGAAGAAAGCATTGGTGGCGCCGCGGACTTCCCGCGCGCCGCGCACACGGAAGCGCCCTGTGTCCTCGCCGCGGCCGAACTGCTCCATCGCATCGGCCAGCAATTCGATTGGCCGCACCTGATTGCGGATAAAGATCACCGACACGATGATGAGAAAGAGCGTCGCGCCGGAAATCCAGAACACGAAGAGCGGCCCGGAGCGGGCCTGCAGACGATCGCGGAAGGCTTTGAGTTGCAGGATGCCGCGCGGTGTTTCCACGCGGATGATCACCTGCGGCCCGGGGCAGGTGGAATCGTAGAAAACGTCGCGGCCAATGTCTTGCGTGAGCGCGCGCAGGAAGTGGCGATCCAGCGTAGAGCCCCACGGCCGGCAGCGCGGAATCTCAAGTGCGGCGTTCGGCTCCAGTTCGACTTCGAGCCGCAGCGGCCGCAGCGCGAGTGCTTGCAGATCGGCTAAATTTTCTGGCGATGGCTCACGTTCATAGAGCTGAATGATGAGCGCGACATCTGCCGCAACGCCCTGGCTCATGCGCTTCGACGTCGCTTGCCAGTGGTCGTCGAGAAAGACGAGCGTGATGATCAGCTGTAGCAGGGCGGCTGGCGCCACGATGATCAGCAGCGTGCGCCAGTAGAGGCCTTTCGGCATGATGTCGCGGAAGCGAAACTTCGGCTGCGTCTCCATCAATCAGCCGCCAGCTTGTAGCCTACGCCGCGCACCGTCTGCAGATAGATCGGCGCGCGTGGATCGGCTTCCGTTTTTCGCCTAAGGCGCGTCACTTGTACATCGACGGAGCGCTCAAGGCCTGCGCCTGTGCGCTTGGCCAATTCTTCACGGCTCACCACGTCGCCTGGCCGCGCCGCCAGTACGCGTAGCAACGCCACTTCTGCTTCTGTCAGGCGCACCAACGCGCCCTCTCGCGAAAGCTCGCCGCGCGCTGTGTTGAAGCTGAACGGGCCGAACTTCACCAGCTCCGGCGCCTCGCCGCGATTGGCGATCGTGCGGCGCAGGATGGCGTTGATACGCAATGCGAGCTCCGCCGGCTCGAACGGTTTTGGCACGTAATCGTCGGCGCCGATGGAAAGTCCGCGGATGCGATCCTCCGCTAGGCCGCGCGCTGTGAGCAGCACAATCGGCACCTTCGATGTCCGCCGCACGCTCTCCGCCAGTGAGAAGCCGTCCTCCACCGGCATCATGACGTCGAGGATCAGCAGATCGAAATCCATGCTCTCCAGGAGCTTGCGCGCGCCCGCAGCATCTCCCGCCGCCGAAACCCGCGCACCCGCCTGAGTGAGGTAGCGCTTCAGCAGCTCGCGGATGCGGTCGTCATCGTCCACCAGCAGGAGGTGCGGCGGGCGGTCGAGGGCGTCGAAGGCGGGGGCGGCCGTCATGTGCCCGCCCGCCGCTCGCAACGTGGCGAAGCCGATAATATTGCCCGCAAAAGGGGTCTATCTAGGGTAGGCTTTGCCGGCATGGCTCGGAGTTGGTTGACAGGCATGTCGCTCGACACAGAATATCCTCAAAAACCTACCCCGAAGCGGAATAGACCTTCCCACTCGGCCGCTGGCTCGGCAAGAGCGGATCATAGCAGGAGCAAGGCATGGCGCAGCCCTTCCACGATCGCGACGGCTGGATTTGGATGGACGGCGAATTCATCCCGCATCGCGACGCGCGCGTGCACGTGCTGACCCACGCCATGCACTACGCCTCATCCGTGTTCGAGGGTGAGCGCGCCTATGACGGCGTCATCTTCAAAAGCAAAGAGCATAGCGAACGGCTGCATAATTCAGCGCGCATCCTCGGCTTCAAAGTGCCGTACAGCGCCGAAGAGATCGATCGCGCTAAGGCCGAGCTGATCGCCAAGCAAAGCATGCCGAATTGCTATGTGCGCGCCGTCGCTTGGCGCGGCTCGGAGCAGATGGGTGTTTCCGCAAAGCGCGATGACGTCCATGTCGCGATCGCGGCGTGGGAGTGGGGCGATTACTTTGCCGACAAGATGAAGGGCATTCGGCTGATGATCGCGCCGTGGCGCCGTCCGGCGCCCGACACCGCGCCCGCCAATTCAAAAGCCGCTGGCCTTTACATGATCTGCACACTCTCGCGTCATGCCGCGACCGACGCGGGCTTCGATGATGCGATGATGTTCGACTGGCGCGGCCAGATCGCTGAAGGCACGGGCGCGAACATCTTCTTCGTTCGTGACGGCGTGCTGCATACGCCGACGCCGGATTGCTTCTTGAACGGCATCACGCGCCAGACAGTGATCAAGATGGCGCGCCAGCGCGGTATTGAAGTTGTCGAGCGCGCGATTTGGCCGAATGAGTTGGCGAGCTTCAGCGAGTGCTTCCTCACTGGCTCAGCCGCCGAAATTACGCCGGTGCGCGAAATTGCAGGGCTTGGCTTCAAGCCAGCCGCAATGACCGAGCAATTGCTGAATGACTTTGCGGCGCTTACGCGCCGGAAAAACGTCGCCGCTGCTTAGGTTCCAAGCGTTTCTGCGGAACTAAAGGCTTATGGCTCCGTTACCGGTCGAGCTTTTCGACCGGAGAGACGTCCATGGTCGCGTACAGATTTGATCCCGATTACACGACAACGGGGCGCCACTACGCGCATCCGCTGATCCAATGGTCCAGCATCGCCGCGGGCGCAGTAGCCGCGATAGCGGTTGGATTCTTGCTCAACATGGTTGGGCTCGCCATCGGCGCGTCCACGTTCAATCCCTACGAGATTAACGGGCAAGATGAAGCCATCAGCATTGGCGGCGGGCTCTACGTCATCTTCGCGCAACTCGTCGCGTTTCAGGTCGGCGCTTACGTTGCCGCCCGGGGCGCACGCTTTCCCGATCATTTCGGCGGATTGCTGACGGGCTTTCTCGTTTGGGCCTTGGCGGTCTTCGTTGCAGTTCTGCTGGCCGGCTTCGCTGCGGGCGCTACCGCGAGCGGCGATGCAATTCCCGCCGGTGTGGCCGAGACGATCGGTGAGCTCAGCGACGCAACGGATGGCCAAGGCGCCAACGCCTCCGATCTTGCAACAGCTGAAGACACTGCGGACGCACTCGCCGCGGTCGCGTGGTGGACGGTGGGCGCGCTCTCGCTCGGCCTCGCCGGCGCCATCTCCGGCGGCTGGCTCGGTTCACATCACCCGAAGTGGGAAGGCCGCCCGCGCCTCGAAGACGGCGTGCCGTATCAAACGACGCCGCGCGTCTGAGGAGAATGCATCATGGAAGAAATGGGCAAAGGTTGCATTCTGATGGCGCTCGGCATTCCGCTGCCGATCATCATCCTGCTCTTTCTGTTCGGCGTGCTGAACTAAGCGGCAGGTTCGTCGGTTTCCGGTGTCATAAAATGCCCATGTAGCGTGGCGATCGGCTGGCTGCGTTCGCCTTGCCAAGCTTCGGCTTGCACATTGGCGACGCGGCGACCGATTTTCACGACGCGCGCGCGTGCGAACGTATCGACCGGCTTTCCCGAGCGCAGGTAGTCGATGCCGATATCGATGGTTTTCGGGAAACGCTCGCTCTTCGAGGCGATGGCCAATTGGGTCAGAGCCGTCACTTCCATCAGCGCGCCGACCACGCCGCCATGCAGCGCCGGCAGCAACGGATTGCCGACAAGGTGTTGGCTGAACGGCATGATCAACGTCAGCTCGTCGCCTTTCAGCTCAGCGCGCAAACCAAGGAAGCGCGCATATGGAATCCGCTCGAGCGCGGCGGCGACGCGATGTTGCGGCGTGTCGCTCATGGCTTTTTCTTTCGGAGATTCGCGCCGAATTTCCGTCCGGCATTCGAATTGACCATGAAGGCGCAGGCGACATTTGCGATTGGATTGTCAGCGCTGTCCTCGTACGCCACCGCACGCACGAACGCGATCGAGCGGCCGAGTTTGTAGCAATGCGCTTCCGCCAGCACGTCACGGCCGGGCTCGGCTGCGCGCATGTAATCGATGCGCAGATCGATGGTCGCGACGGTGGTGGGATGCTCCATCGCCGCCACCGCCGCGGTGCCGCAGATGGTGTCCAGAAATGTGGTGATGACGCCGCCGGCGATGACGCCGGTTTCCGGATCGCCCACCAACTCCGCTCGGTAAGGCACCAGCCCCCAGACCCGCGCCGGCTCGATCCGCGTCACCTCCATGCCGATGGCTTTGGCCTGCGGCGTGAACTGGATCATCGCCCGCACGCGCTCAAGCGGATCGTCGCTCGATGCGTAGGAGGCGGGGGGAGGCTTAGGGTCGGACATCACAGCCAGCTAGCAGCGCCGGACGCCGCCCGCCAAGTATAGAAATTGACGCCACGTCATTATTGTGGTGGCTAGGGCCAGCAACTCCACTGAGGCAGCGGTATGAGCGACACAGCGGCAGTCGAGCCGATTGGAAAGCGCGAGCGGACGAAGTTGGCCAATCGGCAGGCCATTCTCGTCGCGGCGCGGCGCGTCTTTGCACAACTCGGCTACGAGGCCGCCACGGTGCGCGACATCATCCGCGGCACCGAACTCGCCTCCGGCACCTTCTACAATTACTTCCGCTCGAAAGAAGAAGTTTTCGAAGCGCTGGCCGATGACGGCGCCCGGCGCTTCCGCCCGATCCTCCGCCACGCGCGCGAGCATGCGCACTCGTTTGAGGATTATCTGCGCAGCGCCTTCATCGCGTATTTCCGCTTCATCGTCGAAGACAACAGCGTCGAGGGACTGCCCATCGAACAGCGACGTCCGCACGTGCGTCTGGACACGCCGGAAATGATGGCTGTTTACCAAGAAGTGCGGCAGGGCCTGGAAGATGCGATCGCCCATGGCGATGCGCCGCGCGTTGATGCTGATTATCTTGCTTGCGCCTGCATCGGCATCGCGCAAGAGCTTGGCTCGGCCATGTTGCGTCGCTCGCCGCCCGATATCGATACGGCGGCCGCGTTCGCGACAGGGCTCATTCTAAAAGGACTCGAAGGCGCGCCGCGCCAGAGTTGATTTAACGGGCTGACCTTAGGAGACGTCGTACTTTGTCCTGGCTGCGCAAGGCGCTTGTCCATCTTGCTTTGTCGCGTTCGAACGAGGCGCTTGTGAAAGCGTCCGGCGGCGAACCCCGCACCGTGCGCGGCATGACGCTCGATCCGCATTTTCAGTTTCTGGAAGCTCAGGCGCGTGCGCGCGCCGTGCCGGGCCAAGAGATCAATCTGGAGCAGTTCCGCGCCGCGACTGAAGCCGGTTCTGAATTGTTCGGCGGCAAGCCTGTCTCCGGCGTGCGTATCGAGAAACTCTACGTCACCGGCCGCAGCCATTCGGTGCCGACGCGGCTTTATTTGCCGACCGTACGCAACAACACGGCCGCGATGCTGGTCTATTTCCACTTTGGCGGCGGCGTTGTCGGCTCGCTTGAGACCGCGAACCGATTCTGCAGCATGATCGCGAAGGAAGCCGGCGCGCCGGTCCTCTCGGTCGAGTATCGCTTGGCGCCGGAATACAAGTTCCCGGTCGGGCTCGAAGATTGCATCGCCGCGTATCAGTGGGCGGTCGATAACGCTGCGCGCTATGGCGCGCCTGTGGGCAAGGCGGCGGTCGGCGGCGACTCCATGGGCGGGAATTTCTCCGCCGTCATTGCGCAGCAATTCCGCAAGACCAAGCCGCCGGTGCTGCAGCTCCTGATCTACCCGGGGGTCGATTTCACCAGCGAAACGCCGTCGATGCACGATTTCGCGGACGCCTGGCCGCTGACGGCTGAGGTCATCGACTTCTTCATGAAGCAGTACCTTTCGTCGAATCCGGATTTCAACGATCCGCGCATCTCACCGAACCGCACCCAGGATCTGCGTGGGCTCGCGCCGGCGCTGGTGTACACCGCCGGCTTCGACATGCTGCAAGATCAAGGCGCTGCTTACGCCGACCGCCTCCGCGATGCCGGCGTGAAGACGACGTACCATTGCTTTGAATCGCTGCCGCACGGCTTTGTCGCGTTTCCGAAAGCCGCGCCGGCCGCGGAGGCCGCCATTCGGCGCATTGCTTCAGAAACCGCCGCCGCCCTCCAAGGAAGCCACTAGCTGACTGGCGCATCCACCATCGATCGGGGCGCTTGGAGCTGGGCGCTGTTTGAGTGGGCGCGCAATCCGTGGGTGTTGCTCGGCACGATTTACGTGTTCGCGCCGTACGTTTCGAACGTTGTCATCGGCGATCCGATCCTGGGGCAGACGCTGATCTCTGGCTGGCACAAGACGGCCGGCATTATCATCGCGCTCACCGCGCCCTTCCTCGGCGCTGCGACCGACCGCATGGGACGCCGCAAACCGTTGCTCGCTTTGTTCGTCGCCGTGCTGGCGCTGAGCATCGTTGTGCAATGGTGGGCTTTGCCCGGCGGGCAGGGCCTGCCGCTGTGGGCGCTTGGGCTTGCGGTCACCGTGAGCGGCGTTGCGTTCGTTTACACTGAGGTGCTGCACAACGCGATGCTCAGCCGCGCCGCCCCGCCGCGTGTGCTGTCTTATGTTTCGGGCCTTGGCCTTTCGCTCGGCAATGCCGGTTCAGTGCTGCTCTTGGTGTTCGTGCTCGTCACCATGGCGCTGCCGGGCCAGATGGATTGGCCCTTCATTCCCGACGCGCCGATGTTCGGGCTTGATCCAGCGGCGTTCGAGCCGAGCCGTGTGGTCACCTTGTTGTGCGCCGGCTGGCTCATCGTGTTCGCGATCCCGATGTTTCTCTACACGCCGGACCTCGTCACCACGGGGGAGCGCTTTGGCGATGCGATGAAGCATGGCGTCGGCAATGTCTGGCGCACGATCCGCAAGCTCGGCGACTATCGCAACGTTGCGCTCTTCCTCATCGCCCGCATGCTCTACGCCGACGGCAAAACCGCTATCCTCATCTTCAGTGGCATCTACGCTGCCGGCACGATGGGCTGGGGCCTCGTCGAGATGCTCGCCTACGGCATCATCCTCACCATCTTCGCCGTGTGCGGCGGATTTATCGGCGGTTGGTTAGATAGCGTCATCGGCCCCAAGCGCGCCGTCGTCATTGAGATTGGCGTCACGCTCATCTGCCTAATCGCCATGGTGTCTATGTCCGCGACGTCGATGCTGTTCTTCTTCCCCGTTGAGGCGGGTGCAGTCGTGTGGGACAGCCCGCTCTTCAGGACCGCGCCCGAGCTTGGCTACATGGCCTTCGCGATCATCATCGCCATGTCGATTACCGCGGCTTACGCGTCGAGCCGCACCTTGATGGCGCGCTTGGCGCCGAAGGGCATGGAAGGAGAGGTGTTCGGCCTCTATGCGCTCGCCGGATCGGCCACCGCCTGGCTCGGCCCGCTCCTGGTCGAGCATTTTACGGCGACGTACGAAAGCCAGCGCGCCGGCTTCGCCTCGATCGCCATTCTCTTGATCTTGGGCTTCGCGCTTTTGTTGTTCGTGAAGCCGCCAGAGAAGCAAGCGGCCTAAGCCGCGTCGCTCGCCAGCTGGCGGAGCTTTTTGTCCACCATGCGCTTTAGGCCCTGCGCCACGGCTTGGCGTTCGTCGCCAAGCGCATGCGGCAGGTGCGCGAGCTGGTGAAGCGCCGCAACGTGCGTGCGCACCACTTCCGGATCAAGCCGCAACGTCGCGCCTTGCGCTTGCAGGTAACGCGTCATCTCACGTGCGCCGAACGCAAGGTTTGCATCGCCGATCTGCTCGGCCACTTCGATCAAATCCTGCGCAGCCTTGAACACGTGCCGGGCGGCGGTTGAATCGCCAGCGGTGAGGTCGCGTGCGTGCACTTCCAGCGCTGCGACGCGCGCTCGCGCCAGCTGCGCTTTCAGATCGGCCTCGGTTTCGTCTGGCGTTAAGCTCGGTTCGTTCGCATCATTGAGGCGCCGGCGCGGGCCGAAATAATTGAGGTCGGGCCTGCGACGCCGCCGGCAGGGGCCAATGTAGGACGCCGTTACTACGAATGGCTGAGGGTTTGCGATGACCCGGTGCACGCGCTGTTGCAGCGCCAGCGCCGAGATCGGTTTGCGCAAATAGCCGTCAACGCCGGCAAGGCGCGCGACCTCGACATCGGCCTGCGTGCCGCGCGCGGTCAGCATGAACATGGATACGGCGCGGTTCGGCGCATCGCCATTGCGGACGCGGCGCACGAAATCGAGCCCGTCGCCGCCATTACCGTGAAACCATTCTACCAGAACGATGTTCGGATTGCTTTTGCGGAGCGCCTCCCAACCTTCGGCGGTATTGGCCGCGCCAATCACGCGCCGAAAGCCCATACTCCGCAGCTGGTCGAGCGAGATGCCGCGCTCATAATGGTTCTCGTCCACGACAAGCGCGGTCAATCCCGACGGATCGAAATCGTCGCCGTTCATGTTTGAGAAAGCTCCCCGGTCAGCCGTTCAGCTTAGGGGAGATTGTTTAGCATTAGCTGAAACCAGGAGGTTGATGAGGCGTAAACGCGGGCCTCAGTGCTGTGGCCCTTTGCCTTCTTCCAGCTCACCAACCAGCGCCACCTTCTGCCAGATCTTGCGGGCAAGGCCGGTCGTGAGGTTTTCAATTTCGGTGACCGCTTCGATCACTACCGGATCGCGCACGCGCTCGGCATAAAGCGCCGCCAGTTTGCCCACCAGCGCGAGCATTTCAGCGCAATAATCGAGATAGCGCGTAAGCTGAAACGCCGTCATGGCGCGAGGCGGGGCCCGTTCCTGCACGAGTGCCGTGGGGTCCTTCGTCAGCTGGTGCATGTCGATCACGTGCGCCAGCGAGCGGAGTTCATGCAGGGCATCGAGTGCGCGCTGGCGCTTGAAGCGCTCTTCCAGCGTCAACAAAAACCAGGCCGCGCCGCCGAAGAGGAGCAGGAGGTTCACGGCGGCTTCCAAGCTTTGCAGGAAGCCAATATTCGCCTCAAACCGCTCTAAGTGCAGGAACTTCGCCGCGAAGATTTGCGCCGCGACCCCTAATACGAGAATGATCCCGATCGCGGTTCGCAGCGGCCAATTGCGCTCCGCCAGCCTCGCAGCCTCAGTGGAAGAGTTCTGCGCCACAGCCATGAGTTCGTTGCATACGCGCCCCAGCCCCGCACCGGGGAATCGCTTGTCGATGCGCTCTTGCAGCCGCTCGATCGTGTTGACGATGTGGTTGGGATCGAGCGAACGATAGCTCATTGCAGATTGCGCGCCCGTTGCACGGTGCGCTGATTGATGTCGCGTCCAAACGCGCTCAGCGAGATATCGCTGACAGTCTCTGCCGCATAGCGCCGTCCGTTGGGCGCCAGTTGGCAGGTGATGGCGACGTTTACGCGGCGCACATCCACCAGCGGCACGGGGCTAAAGGGGGCCGGTGTGAACAAGCGAATGCTGGTCACGTCCGGATTGGCTTTGCTCAAGGTGAGCTCGCCGCGCATCCGGTCGATATAGCGACGCGCTTGTTCGCCGCGCACGCTCTCCGCCGTGGGCTGGAAGGCGTACGTCGCGCTGGTCGCATCCTCGCGCAGCAGGCGCACGTCGCGCACGCGCGCCATGTTCTCGCTCGCGCACCAGCTGACGCCCTCCACATCGCGCGCGTAGGAATCGAACGCCCGCCGCTCATCGCCGCTCAGCTGATCGCGCTGCGGTTCGATCAGTCGAACACGCGGATCTGTTTCGGGGTGAAAGCGCGCGCGCCAGGTGCGCTCGGCCCCCTGCAACTCGATATCGAACGCGTAGGGGGTCTTGGCCGCCTCCGTCGCGGCTACCGCCTGCGTCAGAACGGACGGCACGGATTGGCCGGACGCCGTGGTGGTGATCAGGAGCGCGGCGGTCATAATGACAAAGCGGAGGGAGGACATAAGCCCGATCCTGCCATGCCCCCGCCGCTGCCTCAATCGCCCCAGCAGCGTTGAAACCTGGCGTTCGCGCGCCACGTTGGCAGGCGATGCGCCCGCCGGGCTAGGATCAATCATGGACGCCCGCGTGCCCATTTTGCCCGACCCTTTTGCCGGCTGGTTCGCCAGCCGGGGCTGGGCGCCGCGTGCGCATCAGCTGGAGTTGATCGGCCGCGGGCAGGCGGGGCACTCCACGCTGCTGATCGCGCCTACCGGCGCCGGCAAAACGCTCGCCGGCTTTCTGCCCAGTTTGATCGAGCTTGCGCCGCTGGCGGATCAGGGTTCGCGGCGGCCGCACAAATTGCACACGCTCTACATCTCGCCGTTGAAAGCTCTGACGACTGACGTCGCGCGCAATCTCGAAATTCCAGCGCAGGAGATGAAACTCGGTGTCCGCATCGAAACCCGCACCGGCGACACGCCTTCGCACAAGCGCCAACGCCAACGCGCGCACCCGCCCGACATTTTGCTCACCACGCCCGAACAACTTTGCCTGCTGATCGCGTCTGAGCACGCGCGCGTGTTCTTCGAAGATTTGCAGACGATCATCATCGACGAAGTCCACGCGCTCGCGCCCACAAAACGCGGCGACCTACTCGCGCTCGCGATGGCGCGTTTAAAACGCTGGGCGCCGACGCATAAGCGCATCGGCCTAAGCGCGACGGTGGCGGATGAAGCGGGGCTGGTGGCTTGGTTGTTGGGCGCCCAGCCGCAAGGTGGCGGGGGAGTTATCGTCCGCGCGCCACCCGGCGCGCAGCCGATTATCGACGTGCTCGATTCCAACGCGCGTATTCCGTGGGCGGGGCACACGGCGCGACACGCTATGCCGGAAGTATACGAGGCCATAAAACGCGCCAAGCTTGCGCTAGTCTTTGTCAACACGCGCGCGCAAGCAGAAATGACGTTCCAAGAGCTCTGGCGCATCAATGACGACGCATTGCCGATCGCGCTGCATCACGGCTCGCTCGACGTCGCGCAGCGACGCAAAGTAGAGGCCGCCATGGCGGCGGGCCAATTGCGCGCCGTTGTTTGCACATCGACGCTCGATCTTGGCATCGATTGGGGTGATGTCGATCTCGTCATCCAGATCGGCGCGCCGAAAGGCTGCTCGCGGCTGGTGCAACGGATTGGCCGCGCTAATCACCGCTACAATGAACCGTCGCGCGCCCTGCTTGCGCCCAGCAATCGCTTCGAAGTGCTTGAATGCCGCTCTGCGCAGGAAGCCGTGCTGGCCGGTGAACTCGACGGCGAACAGCGCCGCGTCGGCGGGCTCGATTGCCTCGCGCAACACATCATGGGCTGCGCCTGCGGCGAAGCGTTCGACGCGGATGAGCTCTACGCTGAAGTTATCTCCACCGCGCCCTATGCCGATCTCCCCCGCGATCAGTTCGATCGCGCCATCGATCTCGTCGCCACCGGCGGCTATGCGCTGCGCGCCTACGATCGCTATCGCCGCATCGTGCAAGATCCGCACACCAATCTCTGGCGCGCGCGTAATCCCTCCGTCGCGCAGCAAAACCGGATGAATGTCGGCGCCATTGTCGAGTCCGAAATGCTCGACGTGCGCATGGCGCACCGCGTCGTCGCCCGGCCGCGACCCGGCACGCCGAAAGGCGACGGCGCACGGCCGATGATCGCTGGCCGCCGGCTAGGTCAGATCGAAGAATATTTCATCGAGGGCCTCACGCCGGGCGACACCTTCATTTTCGCCGGACAAGTGCTGCGCTTCGTCGGCCAGCGCGACACCGATGCGCTAGTCGTGCCCGCCGCAGGCGCTGAAAATCCAAGCGTGCCGTCCTACGCCGGCGGCAAGTTTCCGCTCTCCACCTTCCTCGCCGAGCGCGTCCGGCAAATGCTGCACGACCCGAAGCGGCAGAAGAAATTGCCGGCGCAAGTGCGCGAGTGGATCAAGCTGCAAAAGCGCCGCTCTGTCGTGCCCGCGCCGGATCAGATGCTGATCGAGACCTTCCCGCGCGGCGGCAAACATTATCTCGTCTGCTATCCGTTCGACGGCCGCCTTGCGCAGCAGACGCTGGGCGTGCTCATCACGCGCCGCCTCGAACGCGCCGGCAAAAATCCGCTCGGCTTTCTTGCGAGCGAGTATGCGATGGCCGTCTGGGGCCTGGAGCCGATGGGGGATCTCGATCTCGATGCGTTGTTTGATGAAGACATGCTGGGCGACGATCTCGAAGCCTGGCTCGGCGAATCCACTTTGATGAAGTCCACCTTCTCCAAATGCGCCGTCATCGCCGGCATGATCGATCGCAACATTCCGGGCGCCGAGCGCAAGACCGGCCGCCAAGTCACGTTCTCCTCGGATCTCATCTTCAACGTGCTGAAGCAGTACGAGCCCGATCACCTGCTAATGCAGGCCGCGTTCGCGGATGCGGGCGAGGGCTATCTCGATCTCCGCCGCGTCGGTGCGCTGCTGCGCCGTGTCAAAGGTAAGCTCGTTCACCGCGACCTGCCGCACGTCTCGCCCTTCGCTGCGCCGGTCATGCTCGAAGTGGGCCGCGTCGGCATCGCTGGTGAGGCGGAAGAGGCAATTCTCGCCGAAGCTGCCGCGCTGATCGATGAGGCGATGCAATAACCCCCTCCCCTAGAGGGGGAGGGGCAGGGGGTGGGGTGAAACTCCGCACGTTCAGATTTCGCATCGTTGACGCAACGCCTTCATGCACCGCGCATCACCCCACCCCTAACCCCTTACCCTCTAGGGGAGGGGAAATGTTGCGCTCCGTCAGCGAACGTCGCACTTTCGCTCCAACAAACACCGGGGGAAACGATGCGGTTCGTACTCATGCTCGCTTGCGCGTTTGCGCTCACCAGCGCCGCCCAAGCACAAGTCACCGACACCACGCGCGCCGCCAATGCCGCGTTTGCGCAAACGCTTCCGTGGGCCGACCGCGAGGACGAAGATTTCGCCGCACGCGGCTTCATCGCCGCATCTGATCAGCCGCAAATTCGCGGCGCGAACGGCACCCTCGTCTGGGACTTCAACGCTTACAATTTCCTGCAAGGCCCGGCCCCCGAAACGGTGAACCCCAGCCTCTGGCGCCATGCCGGCTTATTGGCCCGCGCCGGCCTCTTCCGCGTGCATGAACGCGTTTATCAAGTGCGCGGCTTCGATGTGTCGAACATGACCATCATCGTCGGCGACACCGGCCTCATCCTCATCGATCCGCTGACTAGCGCTGAAACCGCCGCCGCCGCATTGGCGCTGGCGCGGCGTACGCTTGGCGATCTGCCGGTGCGCGCGGTCATCTATACGCACAGCCACGTCGACCATTTCGGCGGCGTGCGCGGCGTCGTGCCGGATGCAACCGGCGTCGAGATCATCGCGCCGGACGGCTTCATGGAGCACGCCGTCACCGAGAACGTCATCGCCGGCAACGCTATGGGGCGGCGTGCGCTCTATCAGTTTGGCTCCGGCCTGCCGCCCGGCCCGGAAGGGCAGATGACGTCCGGCATCGGCCTTGCCATCTCCGCCGGCACGTTCACGCTCATTCCGCCGACGCGCACCATCGCCCGCACAGGTGAGACGCTGACCATCGACGGCGTCCGCATCGAGTTTCAGGTGACGCCGGAAACCGAAGCGCCGGCGGAGATGAACTTCTTCTTCCCGGATTTCGGCGTGCTCTGCCTCGCGGAAAACGCCAACGCCTCCATGCACAACGTGCTGACGCCACGCGGCGCGCTCGTGCGTGACGCAAAGGCGTGGGCTGATTATCTCACCGAAGCGCTGCGCCTTTATGGCGACCGCACCGAAATCATGGTCACTAGCCATGCCTGGCCGCGCTTTGGCGGTGAGCGTGTGCGTGATTTCATCGCCAGCCACCGCGATGCGTACAAATATCTGCACGACCAGACTGTGCGGTTGATGAACGCTGGCTACACCGATCGCGAGATCGCTGAGCAAGTGCGCTTGCCGGAGGCGCTCGCCAGCCGCTGGTTCAATCGCGGCTATTACGGCACGATGATGCACAATTCGCGCGCCGTGTATCAGCGCTACATGGGCTGGTACGACGCCAATCCCGCTAACCTCAATCCGCTGCCGCCAGTTGAAGAAGCGACCCGTTTCGTCCGCGCCATGGGCGGGGCTGACCGTGTGCTTGCCGAGGGGCAGCGCGCCTTCGACGAAGGCGATTATCGCTGGGCCGCACGCGTGTTGAACCATCTGGTTTTCGCCGCGCCCGACAATACGAGCGCGCGCCAACTGCTCGCGCGCACGCATCGGCAGATGGCGTATCAGGCTGAGAGTGCGATCTGGCGGAATATGTACCTCGTCGCTGCGCGCGAGCTGGAGCAGGGCCCGCCCAACCGCCCGAGCCAAGTGCAAAGCGCTGATCTCGTCGCCGCCACGCCGACGAGTTACATCCTTGATCTGCTCGCGGTGCGTCTAAATCCTGAACGCGCTGGCGCGCGCAGCTTTGCGTTCAACCTCGTTTTCCCAGAACGCAATGAGCGCTTCGCCGTCTCCATCCGCAACGGCGTGCTGGTCCACGAACGGGATATAACCTTGGACGGCGCGCCCACCATTACCGCCCCGCGAGCCACATTCCTGCAAGCCATGGCGACCGGTACGATGACCCGGGCTGTGTTATCCGGAAGCATCCGCATCGCCGGTAACAGGCGCTCCCTTGAAGGCCTGAACGAGGTGTTCGATACCCCAGACCCGAACTTTCCTATCGTCACGCCGTAACGAATCCGATCTGATCGCCTCATGCCGATGCTCTACCGCCCCGCCGCCAAGCCGACGCGCCCATCGCGCGCTGCGCCGCGCGTGATGGCGCCGATGGCGATCGCTGGCGCGAACGTGGAGTTTAAGCTCGGTGACGCTTTGGTCGCGGCGCTGCCGGAGGGCGCGCTGTGGGTCGCAGAATCGAAGACGCTGATTGTGTCCGACATTCACTTCGAGAAAGGCTCGTCCTACGCGCTGCGCGGTCAGATGCTGCCGCCGTACGACACGCACGCGGCGCTCATGAAGCTCACCGACCTGATGCTCAGGCTGCAGCCCGACATCGTCGTTTCTCTCGGGGACTCGTTTCACGATGGCGGTGGTCCGGCGCGGATGGATGCGCGCGACCGCGATCTCCTGAAATTGCTGATGTCGCGCTGCGATTGGATTTGGGTCGAAGGCAATCACGATGGCCGCGCGCCGGAAACGCTCGGCGGCGCGGTGCGTGAGGTGTTGCACATCGGTGCGCTAGTGTTGCGCCACGAGCCGACCTTGAATGCAGCCCCCGGCGAAATCGCTGGTCACTTGCATCCATGCGCGAAAGTATCCGGCCGTGGCCGCAGCGTGCGCCGTCGCTGCTTCGCCACAGATGGTGCGCGGCTCGTGATGCCCGCGTTCGGCGCTTATACGGGCGGACTCAATGTTTGCGACGATGCGTACGCGCCGATCTTCGCAAATGGCGTAACGGCGCTGGTGCTCGGCAAGGACCGCGTGCTGCCGGTTGCGAGCGATCGGTTGCTGAGCGACTAAATCCGCTGCAGCGCCGCGGCGAGCGGGATCAGCAAGCACACGATCATCGAGCCCCCGGTGAGCACTTGCCGCAGCAGCGGATACCATTCCGGTGCGCCAGCGTCGCGCGCGCTGCGGTGATCCCAGGCGGATTGCGCCGCGAACAAGCCGGCGAACGCCGAAGCCGCGGCGATGCCTGCGGGCACGATTACCACGAAGAGCGCCAGCGCCCATGCCGCCAAAGCCGGCAACGCGCTAAAGATGAGCCGCACCCCGTTCGGATTTTGCGGCGCCCGCATCAGTTCAAAGCCGCAGCGTATGCCGCCCAGAAATGAGAGCAACACCGCCGCGTAGATCGAGAACGCTAGCGCCCCCAGCACCGCCGTGTCGTGATGCTGCGACAGCGACACAAGCGCCGCGATCGCAAGGGGAGCGAGGCCGAGAAAGCCGAGCCGCAAAGCGGCGCGTGGCAGGAAGGGCTGTGGTTCGATCACGTACGCCGGAAAAGAAACGCCGCGATCCATCCCGAGACAAGGGCTAACATCACCGTGATCAGCCCGTAGAGCCAACCGAAATTGGTGGCGAGGTCGTGGATGCGCCGCTCGATGCCGACGCGTGTGATACTAATCGGGATGCGCTGCGCCGAGATCAAACGCCCGTCCCGGAAGAGGTAAGTGTCGGCATAATATTGTGCGATCGGCGCGTTCGCCGGCAGCCGCACCACGGCGCGGAAGAGGCCGCCTTCGTACATGGTGAGCCCGCCTGGCCGATCCGGCGCGTCGCGGCCTGAGTATTCCTGATAGAGCCCTTGCGCGCGCCGCAGGCGCACGAGCGCAGCGCGATAGGCCGAAGGATCGCCTGTCGCCGGCACAGCGCTGGCCAACTGCGCCGACGCAGCTGGATCGAGCTGGTAGCGCCAGATGGATTGGGCGCTGGCGATTGAGCGCAGCGGCCTGTTGCTGAGCACGGCGAAAAACGTCGGCGCCTCGCTGAAGCGCACGGGATCGCCGTTTACCCAAAGTCCAAACACTCGCCGCTTACGCATCACGACTGCGCTGTCGGTTGGTCCGCGCACGACCACGACGATGTCGCCGCGGCCTTGTCGATCAGGATTGACGCCGAACACCGTCACAGAGGAGCCGCGATAATCGGAACTCACAGTGATCGAATCTTCGGCGACGCCAGCCGGCAGATCAGCGACGTTGGGGCCGGTGGGCGCGCCAGTTTGCGCTGCCGCAGGCGCGCAGATGAGCACCAAAGCAAGGAGCGCTGCGAGCCTTCTCACCACAGCCCCCGCAGCACGTATTGTTCAGTTGGCGCGATGACCAAGTCCCACAAGAATTTCGCGCTCGCGGCGAGCAGAAGTGCGCCGAGAATGGCGCGCAAGTGCTCGCTCTTCAGCCCTGCGCCGAGCCGTGCCCCGAGTTGCGCGCCGATGACGCCTCCGAGCATGAGCAGCGCCGCCAGCACGAGATCGACGGTCTTGGTCGCCGCCGATTGCAGCACAACGATCAACGAGGTGGTGATCAACACCTGAAACAACGAGGTGCCGATGACGACATTGGTCGGCATGCGCAGCAGATAGATCATCGCGGGAATGAGGATGAAGCCGCCGCCAATGCCCATGATCGCGGACAGCGCGCCGATGACGAAGCCGATGCCGAGCGGCGGCAGCACGCTGATGTAGAGGCCAGAGCGCGGAAACCGCATGCGAAACGGCAAATTGTGCGCAATCGTCTTGATCGGGCGGCGCAGGATGGAAACGCCCTTGGCCTGACGTCCGCGCCAGATGTGATAGCTCTCGCGCACCATGAGGAGGCCGACGCCAGCGAGCAGCACGAGATAAAGCAGCGAGACGATGAGATCGAGTTGGCCGAGATGCAGTAGCCGCTCGAATAGCCACACGCCGCAGACGCTGCCGAGTATGCCGCCGAAAGACAGCAGCAATCCCATGTGCCAATCGACGGACTTGCGTCGCGTCTGCGTCATGATTCCGGAGAACGAGGTTGCCGCGATTTGGCTCGCGCCGGTGGCGACCGCGACGGGAGCGGGCACACCGAGGAAAATCAGCGCCGGCGTCATGATGAAACCGCCGCCAACGCCGATGAGACCAGACAAGAATCCCACCCCGCCGCTCACCAAAAGAATGAGCAGCACGTTCACCGGCATTTCGGCGATCGGCAGGTAGATCAATTTTCCAGCTCTGATCCGGGAGCGTCCCGCGCCCGAGCCCTTATGGGCGCCTCAGGCGGTCGAAGCAACGGCGCGAAGCTGGATTTTCCGGCGCTATTGTTCCGCTTCCGAGAGCAGACTCAGGCGGCGTCGCGCGTCAGCGCCAGCCACGAGAACAGCAGCGCCGAAACCAAAGTCATCGGCAGCCCGATAATGAGCGCCAGCGGCGCCATAGCGAGAGCCATATCGGTGGTGAAGCTCGCGGCTGCGGCGCCGTTCTGTTCGTAATCGGCGAGCGCCGCCAGCAACTGGGTCAGCACGAACGGCGCGAGCACCGCGATCAGCGCGCCCGCCAGCACCACGTGCAGCACCACCACGCGCCGCGCCCGCGGCGCCTTACCCAGCGCCCAACTGGCGCCCAAGCTGATCAGCGCGATCGCAAACACCGCCATGCCCGCCACCAGCGCCAGCCGTTGCAAGCTGGGCTCTTCCATGAACAGCGCCGCCGGCCAGCCGATCGCTGCGGCAAGCGCCAGCGGCGTCCAGATGAAGGCCGGCCGCCGCCACGTCAGCGGGGCGATGATTTGCGGGATCGGCGCGCGCATGGCCGTGAGTTTATGGGGCGGGGGGCCTGCCCGTCACCTGGGCGCACCGGATGGGGGCTGTGCTTTTCTCTGAGCTATGGTTGTTGAGCGCCATGGACGCCCGCCAGCAATCGCCCTCCACCGCCCGCAACCGCGAGCCGATCCTGGAGCAGTTGCAGCGTTTGCTGCCGGCGGAGGCGCGGGTGCTGGAGATCGCGTCCGGCACGGGCGAGCACGCCGCGTTCTTTGCCGCCGCCATGCCGGGCTGGGATTGGCAGGCTAGTGACCCCGACCAAGCCGCCCGCGCCAGCATTGCTGCTTGGTGCGAGGGGATGGCGAACGTCCGCCCGCCGGTGGCGCTGGACGCGTCCGCAGCGGCCTGGCTGGTGGAGGGCCCGTTCGACGCGGTGCTTGCCATCAACATGATCCACATCGCGCCCTGGGAAGCGACACTGGGATTGATGGCCGGGGCAGGTCGGCTGCTTAGACCCGGCGGGCTGCTCCTCACCTATGGCGCATACAAACGCGACGGCGCCCATACCGCGCCATCGAACGAAGAGTTCGAGCAATGGCTGAAGGCGCGCGATCCGAGGTTCGGTGTGCGCGACATCGCTGATGTTGAAGCTGCCGCGAATGCCCAGGGCTTGCGTCTGCGCGAGGCTGTCGAGATGCCGGCCAACAATTTCGTGCTGGTGTTCGAGCGCTTAGGCGACGACTGAAATCATCGAGGCGTTGCTCTCAGAGCCTGCTTGATCGACGCCCATGCCTTGACGGAATTTCTCTTCGATCATCTCGCGGATTTTATCTTCCATCGCGCGCTTCTCATCCGGCGGTAATTGCGCGAGCGACTCTTCACTAAATCCGAGCTCCGCCAGAATTTGCTCACGCATCCGCTCGATTGGCGATTTTTGCGCTTCTTCTAAGAATATCTCGGTCGCGCTCGGCGCGGTGAGTTGCAGCTCTTCTGGTTCATCCAAGCTTTGCAGGTTGATGAACATCTCGAAAGAGATCGGCGGCACTGGCGAGATCGGCAAAACCGAGTTGCTGCCGGCAGAATTTGCCGATGTCGTGTTGGGGCTCGGCAAAAAATTCGCAGCGTTGTTTGACGCGCGTGTCGGCAAACTCAAAGAAAACAGCGCGTTTGCGCCAATTGCGCCGATACTCATGAATTTGTCCCCAGACGACGTGTGGCGCAAATGCAAGTCGCGCGCCGGATCGCGCCGAACTCACATTCATTTAATGCTGCAGCCACATTGGCGATGCGCAGCGCCACTATCTCCAGCGCGCGGACACCTCCTCGTCCGCGCAACCGGGGACACTAAATGCGCAAAGCAATCACATTGCTCGAACTGAGCATCGGCGCGACTTTCGCCATCGCCGTCGCGGCGTACATGGCGCAGGGCTTCGTGGCGATGGCCTCAATGGCCGCGTGAAGCGCATGAAAGCGGAGCGCGTGGGCAGAATGCCCGCGCGCTTCGTGCTCTCTTGAAATGTGAAAAAGCCGACGGCTCTTAGCGCGTCGGCGTAGGGGGATCTGTCCGGTAGTCGTAGAAGCCGCGTTGGGTTTTGCGGCCAAGCCAGCCGGCTTCGACGTACTTTACGAGCAACGGACACGGACGATATTTCGAATCCGCGAGGCCCTCATAAAGCACCTGCATAATCGAGAGGCAGGTGTCGAGGCCGATAAAGTCCGCAAGCTCAAGCGGGCCCATCGGGTGGTGCGCTCCGAGGCGCATGGATTTATCGATCGCTTCAACCGAGCCCACGCCTTCATACAGCGTGTAGATCGCCTCGTTGATCATCGGCACCAGAACGCGGTTGACGATGAAGGCCGGGAAGTCTTCGGCGTTGGCGATCTGCTTGCCGAGCTTGCCGACAAATTCGAGCGTGGTGTCGTAGGTCTCTTGGCTGGTGGCGAGGCCGCGGATGATTTCCACCAGCTCCATCACCGGCGCCGGGTTCATGAAGTGAACGCCGATGAATTTGTCCGGACGGTCCGTCGTCGCGGCGAGGCGGGTGATCGAGATCGAAGAGGTGTTCGAAGCCAGGATCGCGTCCGGCCGCAGCACACTGCGCAGGTCGGCGAAGATTTGCTTCTTGGCGTCGTGCTCTTCGACGATCGACTCGATCACGAAGTCGCAGGCGCCGAGGTCCTTCAGCGCCGAGCCCTTGATCCGCTTGCGCGCCGCATCCGCGTCGCTCTTGCCGACAAGCTCGCGCGTTACCTGGCGGTTGAGATTCTTATCGATGACGCCGAGCGCCGCATCGATGCGTGCAGCATCGGCGTCGTTTAACAGCACGTCGTAGCCGGCCAGCGCACATACATGCGCGATGCCGTTGCCCATTTGCCCGGCGCCGATGACGCCGACCGTTTTGATGTTCGTCATTGTGTTAGCCATAGGCGCCGAGCGCCGCTGAATTGCAATTCTTGTTGCAGTGCAGCATAGGGCGGGCCGGCGCGCAAGCCTTCTATGGAGCGCGGGCGCCCCCGCCCGCGGCTTCGTTCAGTCAGGCTACGCGGGCGAGGGCGCCCGCGCTCCATGATTAGACCCCGGCCTTGCCCAGCTCGTCCATCAGTTCCGGGATCGCGGTTTTGTAGTCCGCTACCAGCCCGTAATCGGCGACCTGGAAGATCGGGGCGTCTTCGTCCTTGTTGATGGCGACGATGACTTTCGAGTCCTTCATGCCGGCCAAATGCTGGATGGCGCCCGAAATGCCGACGGCGACATAGAGCTCCGGCGCCACCACCTTGCCGGTCTGGCCGACTTGGTAATCGTTCGGCGCGTAGCCGGCGTCGACCGCCGCGCGCGAGGCGCCCACGGCCGCGCCGAGCTTATCGGCCAACGGATCGAGCACTTTGTGAAATTCTTCGCTCGAGCCGAGCGCGCGCCCACCCGAAACGACACGCTTCGCCGCCGTCAGTTCCGGCCGGTCCGACTTCGCCATTTCTTCGCTGACGAACGCAGCCTTGAATGGCCCGCTCGGCGCCGCTGTCGTTTCCACGGCGGCGCTGCCGCCGTTGCCAGCGGCTTTGAACGCCGTTGCCTGTACGGTGATGACCTTCTTCGCTTGCGTGTCCTGCACCGTGATGATGGCGTTGCCGGCGTAGATCGGCCGCACGAACGTATCGGCGCCTTCAACGCCGATGACGCCTGAGACTTGCATCACATCGAGCTTGGCGGCGACACGCGGGGCGGCGTTCTTGCCGGTCGTCGTCGCCGGAAACAGCACGGCGTCGTAATTGGCCATCAGCGGCACGATCAGCGCTTCCAGCGGCTCGGCCATTTGCTTGGCCAAGGTGGCGCCGTCCGCGTGCAGAACCTTGCGCACGCCATCGATTTTCGCGGCGGCGGCGGCGGCGGCGCTCGCATTGGCGCCGGCGACCAGCACATCGACATCGCCGCCCATGGCTTTCGCGGCGGTGACGACCTTGTTGGTCGAATCTTTCACGGACGTATTGTCGTGCTCAGCAATAACGAGAACGGCCATCTTAGATCACTCCCGCTTCTTTGAGCTTGCCAACCAGTTCGGCGGCAGACTTCACCTTGATGCCGGCTTGGCGCTTGCCAGGTTCGGCGGTTTTGATCGTCTTCAGGCGCGGCGCCACGTCGACGCCGAGATCGGCCGGCGTCTTTACGTCGATCGGCTTTTTCTTCGCCTTCATGATGTTCGGCAGCGAGGCGTAGCGCGGTTCGTTCAAGCGCAAGTCAGTCGAGATAATTGCCGGCAGTTCGACATCGATCGTCTGCAAGCCGCCATCGACTTCGCGCGTCACTGAGGCCTTGCCTGCGCCCAGCACGATCTTCGATGCAAACGTCGCCTGCGGCCAGTCAAGCAGGGCGGCGAGCATTTGCGCGGTGGCGTTGTTGTCATCGTCGATGGCTTGCTTGCCGAGGATGACGAGGTCCGGCTTCTCAGCGTCGATCACGGCTTTCAGCAGCTTTGCGACCGCCAGCGGCTCCACTTCGCCTTCGGCCTTCACCAAGATCCCACGGTCGGCGCCGATGGCGAGGGCGTTGCGCAGCGTCTCTTGCGCCTGCTCCGGGCCGATCGAGACGGCGATGACTTCCGTCGCCGCGTCCTTGGCGTGCCCGCCGCCGCCTTCCTTCATGCGGACGGCTTCCTCGATCGCGATCTCGCAGAACGGATTGATCGACATTTTGAGGTTCGAGAGATCGACCCCCGACCCATCGGGCTTTACCCGGACTTTGAGATTGTAATCGAGCACCCGCTTGACCGGGACGAGGACTTTCATCGTTGAAATCCTTGAGGATTGGCGGCGCACACCCGCGTTCAATTCGCGGTCGCACATAAAGCCCGTAAGAAAAGCCTCGTCAATGCGACTATCGGGACAGTTGGGGCGGACGCATCCGTTCCGACCAGCGCCGGCATCCCATGCCTGACAGTTTGGAAGGGACCACTACATGATCATCTCTCGCCGCCCCTTGTTGCTGGGCGCCGCTGCGGCAGGCCTCATGGCATCGAACGCACTCGCTCAATCCGCCGCCGATTTCATGGGCGAGTGGTTCGGCGCGCTCGACCTTGGCTCGCAGCGTTTGCGCTTGCGCCTCGTCGTGGCGGCTGGCCCGACCTCGACGCTCTACAGCATCGACCAAGGCAACAGCGCGATCCCGGTGGGGACAACCACGATCGAAGGCGATCGTCTGCGGCTTGCCATCCCGGTCATTGGCGGCAGCTTTGATGGCCGGCTCAGCAATGGTCGCATCGAGGGCCAGTTCACCCAGCGCGGCGCACTGCCGCTTGTTTTCACGCGCGAGCAGGCGGCCGAGCAGGCGCCGGCGCGCGAGGCGCTGACGCAAGCCGGCCTTGTCGCGCTGCGCACCGGCTGCGGTGCGCCAGCGTTTGCCGCCGCCGCGGCAAACCGCAACGGCCGCGCGGTTTCGTTTGTGGACGGTGTGCGCGCTGTAGGCCGCACGGAAGCGGCGACCACCTCAGATAAGTGGCACCTGGGCTCCATCACCAAGTCGATGACCGCAACGCTCGTCGCGCGCGCCGTCGAAGCTGGCCGTGTGCGTTGGGATGATACTGTGCATGGCGTCCTCGGCGCTGCGATCCCGGATATGCGCGCCGAGTATCGGGACGTCACGTTCCGCCATCTGCTGAGCCACCGCGCCGGCCTGCCGGCGAATATCGAGATGGGGCAGATGATCGGTTTCCCACGCGAAAGCGCCGATTCACGCGCTGATCGCATCCGCTACGCGCAACTCGGCCTGCAGCAGCAGCCGGCGGGCGCCAAGGAAGCGCACTTCGAATATTCCAACACCGGCTACGTCATCGCCGGAGCGATGCTGGAGCAAAGGTTCGGCGCGCCGTGGGAAACGCTTATCCGCGATCACGTCTTCACGCCGCTGGCGATGACGAACGCTGGCCAGGGCGCACCGGGTACGGCAGGCGCGTACGATCAACCCGTCGGCCACGCGCTCGGCCCGACGACGGTGGTGAACGGCCAGGCCTCAGCATCGCTCGTGCCATTCCCACCCGGCGGCCCGATTTCGGACAATCCCGCCGCGCTCGGTCCGGCTGGCCGCGTTCATGCCCCGTTTGAAGACGTGTTCAAATATCTGCGCGCGCACTGCGATCAAGCTTCGCCGTTTCTGCGTCGCGAAAGCTGGCAAGCTTTGCACACGCCGCCGTTCGGTGGGCCGTACGCGATGGGCTGGGCGGAGCGTGAAGGCATGCTCTGGCACAACGGCTCGAACACGCTCTTCTACGCCGAAGTGATGTTCGATCGTAATCGCGGCATCGTCGCTGCCGCTGCAACTAATGACGGCCGCGTCGATGCAGTCGGCCAGCCGATTGGCGCGGCGCTGGTCGGCGCCGCGCAAGCGGTGGCTTAACGGCTCAGCACGCCGGGCCAGTTGGTATTGGCCCGGCGGATGTGCCCGGGAATGTCGCCTTCCCAGCGCGTTTGAATTTCGTCGTTGTAGTTGAGATAGAGCCGGCCATCGACGATGCGCCAATTGTTCAGATTGCCGGCGGCGGTGTAGCCTTGGCTCACCGCCCAGGCGCAATACCCGCCATATTGTGGCAGATAACGCGCGGGACTAGCGCGAAACGCCGCCAAGTTCTCAGCATTTGCAAAGCGATACTCGTAGCCTTGATGCATGATGCGATATCGCTCGCTGCCACGCACCGGCCGGCCATCGGTGAAGTACGCAACCGGATCGTAGCCGCCCACAGCAACGCGTGAGAGGAGACCGGTGTGCACCGGCGCAGTGTCAGCATGGGCAGCAGGCGCGAGCGCGATCGGCGCGGCGAGCAGCGTTAGTGCGAAAAATAAGCGACGAAGCATAGTCAATCTCCAAGCGGTCAGGCGCGCGCGCCTTCAAGGGATGAGCGGGTTTGTGTGGCGGCCGCGTTCGGCACGAATGCGCGGGTGATGTCGCCTAGCAGCGCACCGATCTCGGCGCGGCGCAGAAACAGCAACACGATCGACGACACCCAAATGGTGACCGCCGCTGCGAACAGCCCGCCGCCGTCATTGTTCGGATCGATGCCGAGCGGCGTAAACAGGTGAAAGCTTACTGCGCCGGTCATCACCGCCAAGCCGATAGCAGCGCCGAGTGCGTTCAGCCGCACCAAGCCGGGCAGGAGGCCGACAAGAAGAAGCGCCGAGGCGACGAGCTCGGCAGAGCCAATGACGTACTGGCTGAACAAGCCCGTGTGCGCGAACAATCCGCCCGCGCCGATCGAAGCGGCCCAGCCGTCAAGGCGGCCGAAGATTTCCTGCGTGTTCGGGTGATCGGTGAATTTGTAGCGCAACGAGTCTAAGAAGACCGCAGCGGCGAAAACCGAGATCGCGATCGGCGCGAAACGTTGGATGTGCTTGAGCATGTGCCCCCTCGTATGGGGGGTATGTCGCGCGAAGGTGTGCGGCGGTTACACGAAAACTCTTCTTCACCTTGGGGGAGAAGTTGGAGGTGGGGGCTTTCAGAATGGATCGCGAGTTCTGGTGACGGCGCTGCATCCTGCCGGCCCCCCCCACTCAGCCCCCCCCCAAAGGGCGAGAGCGCGCTCACCAGCGACGCGCCGCATCTGCCACGCTAAGCAACGCCGATGAACTTCCCGGTGAATCCCGAAAAAGTCTTGCGCCTGTTTAGTCCGCTCTGGGCGCTGCTGGCGCTTTCACTGTGGCTGCACTGGGAAAGCTGGCAGGCGATGCCGATCCTGCTTACGGCCATCGCGTCGCTGCCGCTCGTCGCCGCTCTTGCCGCCGGTTTTATGCGCGAGCGCTGGCGGCTCGAACTCACTTCGGGGGCGCTCATCCATCACACGCTCGGCCGCACCGAGAGCTTCGCGTGGTCTCGGATGGGCCCGCTGGACACCAAGCCCGCACCGCTCCCCAGTCTCTTGTTCATCCGGACGCTTTGGTTCGCCTATCCGCTTGACGCTCCGCGCGACGCCGAAGAACGCGCAACCAAACTGCTTGGCCGCCGCATCCTTTGCGTCTTCGGCGACCACAGCGCGCGAGAGATCGTGGAGCAGATCGAAGCGTGGCGGGCGCTGAACGCGCGAGTTTGAACGCGGTGTCAGTCAAAAATCACCAGCGCAAAAACTTCGACCCAATCACCGCGCCCAGCGCCGCGCACACGGCAATCGCCAGCGTGTACCACGTGGTCACGAACGCCACCGAGTCTGTCGGGCAATACATTGCGTAGGCCATCGCGGCGATGCCGCCGGACACTGCGCCGATCGCAGCGCCCGTCAGCGTGATGCGCGTCGGGGCAAACGCGCGCATGAACCACGTGAGCAGAGCCGCTGTCGGCGCGGCCAAAATCGGGATCAGCACCACGCACCACGGCACGCCGCCGCGCCCGCCCATCCACGCTTCCCAGCGTCGCTCCGGCATCTCGCCCATAAGCGCGACGACGGTCGCCAGCACGCACACGCCCGCGAACACCAGCACAGCCCCGATGCGCCACCCCAGCGGGCGGCCCGGCTTCATCAATTGCAGCGCAAACGGCAAGATCACGGCCGCCGCCAAAGCTGAGAACATCGCCTTCATCATCACCGGCATGCGCGCCGCGCCGATGTCCGGCCGCACCTGAAGAAACACCACAACCAGCACCGCCGACACGACAAGCCCGACCAGCAATGTCAGCGCCAAATCGCGCCGCCAATGTTGCTTGTCCGCGGGCCCAGCGCCGCGCGCCAGCGCTTCGATGAGATCGTCGGTTTTCACGATACTTGCTCCTCGGCCATCAGGCGCATCAGCGTCTTCAGGCCGCGATGGATGGAAATCTTAATGTCGCTTTCGCTGAGGCCGGTCGCGTCCGCCGTTTCGCGCACGCTTTTCTCTTCAAGCTTCACCATACGGATGGCGATGCGTTGCTTTTCCGGAAGCTTGCCGAGCAGCACGCCGATATCGTGTTTGGCGTCCGTCGCCTCGTAGTCGGGATCGATGTCGCCGACGTCGAGCCCATCGAGCGGCGCATGTGCACGATGCTTGGCGCGGCGTAGAAAATCGATCAGCCGGTAGCGTGCGATGGCGTAGAGCCACGCCGTGAGAGGGTAGTTCGGATCGTAACTTTCGCGTCTTGTGTGCAGCGCCACCAGTGTCTCCTGCACCAGATCCTCCGCATCCTCTGGCCGCCCGCGCAGCCGATTGCGGAAGTAGGCGCGAAGCAGCGCCGCCGCTTCCGTCAGGAAAGCGCGATGCGCGGCCTCATCGCCCGCGAGGCCCTGGAGCAACAAGGCTCGAAGTGCGGTTTCGTCCGCCAATGGCCCTCCCGAGAGTGCTTACGCGCCGGCGCTAGCGGCGGTTACGTCCGCCGGAACGGGTCGGCCGGGTAAACTCCCAGCACTTTCAGCGACGTAGAAAAGAATGCCAATTCCTCCAGCGCCAGCCGCAGGGCCTGCTCTTCCGGGTGGCCTTCGACTTCCAGAAAGAACATGGCCGCCGAGAACGCGCCTCCTTCGATGTAGCTCTCAAGCTTGGTCATGTTGACACCGTTGGTTGCGAAGCCGCCGAGCGCCTTATAGAGCGCCGCGGGCACGTTGCGGACGCGGAAGACAAAGCTCGTCATGCAGGGGCCCGAACCCAGCGCCGCGTTCTGCGCCTCGCGCGCGAACACCAAAAACCGCGTCGTGTTGTGCGGCGCGTCCGCGATGTCGGCTTTCAGCACTTTCAGCCCATAAATCTCGCTAGCAAGTCCCGATGCAAGCGCACCGATGCGCGGATCGCCGAGCTCTGCAATCTCGCGTGCCGCGCCGGCGGTATCGGCTGTCTTCACTGCAGCCACGCCAAGCTCCCGCAATTGCTTGCGGCACTGGCCGAGGGCTTGCGGGTGCGAGCGCACGTGCGTCAGGCCTTCAAGCGTGGCGTCTTTCAGGCCGAGCAATTGATGCCTAATCGGCACGAAGCGTTCGCCGATAATGTAGAGCCCGCTCTCCGGGATCAGCGTGTGTACATCCGCGACGCGCCCCGCGACCGAGTTCTCGATCGGGATCATGGCGTAGCGCGCCTGGCCTTCGCTAACGGCCGCGAAGGCGTCGTCGAAGCTTGCGCACGGCAGCGGCTCGAGTTGTGGAAAGGCGGCGCGGGCAGCGATGTGTGAGTTCGCCCCAGGTTCGCCTTGAAAGGAAATATAGTCGGTCATTGGCGGCGAGCGTTAGCGTATGGGCCGCTTCTCTGGTAGGGGCGATGCCTCAATGGGTGTGGCGCAAACTGTCGAAAGCGCGATTTTGGCGCAAACGCGCAGGGGTCTGCGCACGCTTTTGGCGGTGCCCGCCGCGCGCGCCGCTGGGCTGGCGCGCGTCGAAGAGCTGGAAATCGCTGGCGCCGCCGGGCCGTTGCGCGCCCGTTATTACGAAGCCGCCGACGCCATCCGCGCGCCGCTCATCGTTTTCTTTCATGGTGGCGGCTTCGTATGCGGCGACATCGACACGCACGATTCAATCTGTTCGTGGCTGGCGAAGTCATCGCAAGGCCGCGTCCTTTCGGTTGGCTATCGTCTCGCGCCGGAGACGCCGTTCCCGGGACAACTTCACGATGTTCGCGCCGCGTGCGTTTGGGCGTTTCAGAACGCGCGCACGTTCGGCGCTGGGCCAAATCGCATCGCCGTCTCCGGCGATAGCGCCGGCGCTTATCTCGCCTGCACCATCGCGCTCGAAATCAATCGCGCAACACCTGGCGCCGTTGCGCTGCAGGTTCTGCTTTATCCGCTCGTGCATGTGCAAGACACGCTCTGGGCCGCGGAGGAAGTGCGCAACTTCCGTTTCCTTGGCCGCGTTGCGGCGCTCTACATCGCCAAGAGCCTCGGCGCTGAAAAGTTGCCGTCTCTGCTCGATGTCGATCTCTCCGCTGCGCCGCCTACCATCGTAGCTGGCGGTGGGCCACTCGATCCGGTGCGTAGTGATGTGAAAGCCTTCGTGTCTGCCTTGCGCACCGCCGGCGTGCGCGTGACCGAGAAAAAGTATCCTCCGCTTATGCATGGCGGGCTCAACTTTACCGCATATTCGAAGACTGCGACCTCAGCTTTGCGCGAAGTCGGTGCGCTGGTGCGCGCGGAGTGGAGCAGCTAGGGTGACGCTCAACACCAGGGGGAACACTCGATGCGCATACTCTTGATTGCCGCCGCCGCCGCGCTCGCGGCCGCTTGCACACCAGCGGAAGAGACGGAGGTGATGTCGGCGGGCTGCGATGCGCGCGCTGTAGGTTCCTGGACGGCGGGCGAGGCGACGTATTCGCTCGAAGCCACAACCGCCGGCCCGGATTGCGCGCGCGCTGTCGGCACGTTCGTCGTGCGCGATAGCTCTGGCGCGCCGATCTACGCGGAAGCGCATCTCGCCCAACACGTGATGATGCTCTCGCACGCGGACGACACTAACGCGATGGAGACTGCGCTCGGCGAATGGACGACGGTTCAAGCGCAAACCAGTTCGCAATTGCCGGAATGGGCCGCTAATGCCGACAGCCCCGTCAGCGGCGAGTTTCCGTTCTATCCGCACGAAGGTATCGACCGCGCCCAATACGAAGCCGTGCGCGCCAACAATTTGCCGATGCTCTGCTACGTGCAAGGCATGGAGAGCTTGAATTGCTTGGTGCTCGAAGAAGGCGGTTTCGCCTCGATCGGCCTGCAAAGCTTTCCCGGCTAGGCGCTAAGCCGCGTCACGACCGGCGCTTCGTCAGCAAGCGCCGGATCGGGGCGCAGCCGCGCAAAGCGCAGCGCCGCGGCGCAGAGAACATCGCGCGTCGCCGGCTTGACCAAATGGTCGGCGGCGCCGAGTTCGATCGAGCGGCGGCGATCCTCTTCGATCGACAGCACGACGATCGGCACACCGCGCGTTTCAGGGTCGAGTGAAAGGTCGGAGATCACGCCCCAGCCGTCGCGGTCGGGGAGGTTGATATCCAGCACCACAAGCGCCGGCTTCAGCGTCCGCGCCAGTGTGAGCCCCGCGTCCGCGGTACGCGCGCACTGCACCGCAAAGCCAACTTGTGTCAGCGCCCGCACGGCAAGATCGCGTGCGCTGGCTTCATCGTCGATGACGATAGCGAGCGGCGCATCTTCATCACCCTCGCGGTCGAACACATCGTCGCCCTCGCTGGCGCCGAAGCCCGCGTAAAATTGCGTCACCCAAAGCGTAAACGTCGCGCCCTTGCCGAGTTCGCTGGTCACCGTGACATCGCCGCCCATCATCTGCGCCATGCGGCGGGTGATCATGAGGCCAAGGCCGGTGCCGCCGAACTCGCGCGCCGTGGTAGCGCTGGCTTGCTCGAACGCTTGGAAGAGGCGGCTGGATTGCTCGGCGCTGAGGCCGATGCCGGTGTCGGTGACCTTGAACACGAGGCGGCCTTCGCCGTCGTGCTCTTCGCGGTGCATTGTCAGGCGCACGGTGCCTTGCTTGGTGAACTTGCAGGCGTTGGAGAGCAAATTCAGCAAGCACTGGCGCAATTTCTGCGCGTCGACGTAAGAGGCCTCGATCGGCTCGATATCGCATTCCAGCGTGTTATTGTTCTTGCTCGCCAGGGGCCGCGCCGTCGAGATCGCGTCGGCGACAATGCCGCGCGGATCTGTGGGCGCCGCCAGCACATCCATGCGGCCGGCTTCGATCTTGGAGAGATCGAGAATGTCGTTAATCACCGCCAGCAAGTGCCGCGCCGCCATGTTGATGCGCTGCAGATCGCTGATCGAAGAGGTGTCGCCGCGATCCTCGGCATCTTCCGCCAAGATCTCGGCGTAACCGATGATGGCGTTGAGCGGCGTGCGCAGCTCGTGACTCATATTCGCGACGAATTGCGATTTCGCGCGATTGGCGCCTTCAGCCGCGGCGCGCGCGGTGTCGGCTGCAATCCGCGCCTCGGCTGCATCGCGTAGCACGGCGAGCGCACGCGCCATGTCGCCGATCTCGTCTCCGCGATTGAGCGCCGGAATGTCGGCGTCGTAATTTCCGTCGGCGATGGCTCGGATCGAGGCTGAGAGCGAGTCGATCGGCTGAATGAGGCCAACCCGCAGTAGCGCCACGATGAAACCGATCACTACAAAGAACAGCGCGCCCGCGAGCAGCAGCGTGCTCGTCCGCTCATCGGCAAGCCGCTCGGCTCGGGCCACCAGCATGGCGTCAAGCGCGGTGGAGACGCGGCCTGAAAGGTCAGCGAGCGCATATTGTGCGCCGGCTTCTGTTGCGATCAGATCTGGCAAGTTGAGGCGGCCGCGATCGATGGCGCGCTCGATGTTCGCGCGATACGCCGCAAAATTGGTGACGACCGAATATGAGGGCGGACCCAGCGACGATTGCACGCCAGCGTCCGCGGCGTTCTCTACTGTGCGATCGATTGCGCCGCCGAGCGCGTTGGTGGTGCGCTCAAGCACCGCGAGCTCTTGCAGGATTTGCGTGCGTTCGCCTTCACCGATGCGCCGGTCTGCGAATACGGTTTCTGTCAGGCTGGCCAGATCACGGGCCTGCTGCGCCAACATCGGCGCGCGCTCGATAACAATGGCGGCGGCGGCGTGGCTGGCGCGATCCGGATCGCGGACGAGGTTGGCGCGATCACCAATTTGATGCGCCAAATCGCAGAGCGCCATGACGGCCGCGCCCGCCGCGGTGGCGCGAGCGCGATCATTGTTGAGCGCCGTGCGCATCGCAGTAATCGCGCGCTCCGACATTTCAGCAGTTTGGAGACCGCCGCCGTAACGTCGCTCAGCCGAGCGCAGCGCGCGGATAGCGGCGCTGATATTATCGACATCGTGGCCAAGCTGTTGCGCGCGCGATTGCATGTTGAGCAATGTGTGCGCTTCGTTGACGACACGCAGATACGCCGCGCCATCACGCTCTTGGCGCGTGACATCGACGAGATGCTGTTGTTCGGAGGCTAGTTTGCCGCTCACGAACACAAGCGGGACAAGGAATAATGCGAAAGCCAAAGCCAGCTTGTGACTGGTCGATGCCGTCTGCACCAAGCGCCACGTTTTCACACGCGCCGCCGCGAGGTGGCGAACAAGGATTTGCTTCGCGTTCATATATTGCCCCCGCCCGCGATGTGCACGCAGACGAGGACTAAGCAGCCAGAAGGGATAACGCGCGCTGAAGGAAAATCACGAAAACGAGAGCCAGTTATTGCCAAACAGGAAATGCAACTGCGTCACGGCTTAATGCGCGCTCACACGTATGGAATTTAGGTGAACGCCGCCAACGCTGCGCGCGCTGCTTCAAGGTCAGGCGGGCTGTCGACGCCCTTTGGAAAGTCCGCGATTGAATCGGCGTAGATCGTCATGCCCATTTCGAGCGCGCGCAATTGCTCGAGCTTTTCGCGCAGTTCAAGCGGCGAGGGCGGCGCCGCAACAAAGCGGGCCAATGCTTCGCGCCGATACACATAGATACCGACGTGCCGTTCGATCGGCCCTTCGCCCCATGGGGCCGGCGCGCGCGTGAACGCAAGACAACGTCCATCCGCCGCGCGAATAGCTTTCACGACGTTCGGGTTCGCGCGCTCCGCTTCATCGTTCGAGGGCGAGACCAAAGTCGCGATGTCAGCGCCAGGCTTCAGCGCAGCAAGCGCGCGCGCTACGTCCTCGGCGCGCATCGTCGGCATATCGCCTTGCAGGTTGACCGCCACATCGAAGCGCCGGCCGGGGTCGAACGCTTCCAGTGCCGCGTGCACGCGGTCCGAGCCGGAGGGCAAATCAGGATCGGTCAGCGAAACATGCGCGCCCGCCTTGAGCGCTGCTTCGGCCACTTCCTCCTCAGCCGCCGCGACGAGCACCGGTCCCGCATTGGCGGCGTGAGCCAGGTCCACCACCCAGGCGATCATGGGCCGACCGTGGATATCGGCCAGGGGTTTTCCTGGCAGCCGGGTGGAGGCCATGCGCGCAGGGATGACGACAACGGAGTTCATGGGGCGTCGGCTTGCCGTGCGGCGGTTCGCCGCGCAAGGCCAGTGATGCGCGCCCCGCGTCATTAGCCCCGCTTGGCGAGGGCCCCGACGCAGGCCATAACGCCGCCTGTTTCGAGACGGCCGCGCGGCCACCCAGGGCAGGGCAATGAGCGATCTGCGGATGAATTCTGTGTTCGGAGCCGTTCTGGCTTCGGTGCTTGGCATCATGGGCGTCGGCGTTCTCGCCGATACTTTGGTCCACACGAATTACCCCGATACACCGGGCTACCTGCCGGAAGTCGTGCTTGAGGCGGCCAGCGGCGGCGCTGCCGCGCCGGCCGGTCCTCCCGATTTCGGTCGCCTGTTCGCTGACCAAGTTCAACTTGATGAGCTGATCGCACGCGGCGCGCGCGTTCAGGCGCAGTGCACCGCCTGCCACAGTTTCGATGCTGGTGGCGCAAACGGCATCGGCCCGAACTTGCATGATGCCTTCGGCCGCGCTGTCGCGAGCCATGCCGGCTTTGAGTATTCAGAGCCGATGCAGGCTCATGGCGGGGCCTGGGATTATCTGGCGCTCAACGACTTTCTGGCCTCACCGTCACGCAACGTGCCGGGGACCAAGATGGCGTTCGCCGGCTTGCGCAACGATCAAGACCGCGTGGCGATGATTGCGTATCTGCGCTCGATCTCGCCGAACAATGTCGCGCTGCCCGCGCCGTTGCCGGAGGCTGCGCCTGCCGCTGCTGAAGGCGAAGCCGCGCCAACGGAAGTTGACGCCGCCGCCGCGCCAGCAGGCGGCTAAAGCCTACGGATAGAGCGCGGCGCGCCGATCCGCGCGATCGTCTCTGCGAGTGGTTCGACCACAGTTTGCATGTGAAATGCGTTGGCGTGGAGCAATTCCTTTGCGCTGCGCATGAGGCCAACGTGCCCTGGCCAAAACACCAGGTCGCCGCGCTCTAGCTTCGCATTGAGCGGAATTTCGCGGCCCACCACCGCTTCCTGCATGTCCGCATCGCGCGGCGCGTTGATGCCGCCGGTTTCCAGCGCCGTCTGCACCACGCCCGAACAATCGGCCGCGCTCGAATCCTTGCCGCCCCACAAATAGGGCAGTCCGACGAAACGCTCGGCGCTCGCCACCCAATCATCGACGTGCGCGTCGATCGGCGCGATGTGTGCGGCATAAACCCAGCCGCCGCGACTCAAACCGGCAAAGCCGTTTTCCATCGCCGTCACGGTGAGCTTTGCGTTGAGGCTTAGAGGCGAGGGCGGCTGGGATTTCTTGTCCGGCTCGGGAAATACCAAGGTCCGCAACACCGCGACGCGGTGTGTCGGCACATGAATCTCAGCGTCAAAGCTCTCAGCCCGCGCATAGCCGACATAACCGTCGAGCCGCGCTTGGCCCCACACCCAGCCGTCTTCGTCCTGATCGTAAATGTCGAAGATCTCGCCGTAGAGCAGCTGCGTCTCCAGCCGCGCAACGAAAGACGGCGCTTCGCGTAAAACGGAAGCGCCGACTTTGACCTGATGCGGAACGCCTTCGACAAAGCGTTCCGCATCGATCGTGCCTCTGAGCTTCGCCGCCGCTACATCACTGCGCGCCGGCGTCAGCCGTGGATCATTCATGAGACCGCTTGTAGCACCGGTCTGATCTGCTGGGCTTGGTCGTCCTGCAGAATGGTGGCGCCCAATTGTTCCAGGAACGCGTCACCCTTTTCGGTGCGTTCCACGAACACGTTGCGGCCGTCCTTCGGATCGCGGCGGCGCTGCACAAAGCCGAGGCGCGACAGCGTGTCGAGCGCGCGGGTGATCGCCGGCTTGCCGACATTCAGGGTGGCGGCGAGGCCGCGCACCGTGTGCGGGGCCGGCTGCAGCCGTACCGTCATCAGCACCGCCAGTTGGCGGGCGGTAAGGTCCGGCGCGTCCGAACGTACGGTGGTGACGGTAACCCGACGCCACAAGTCCAATGCTTCTACTTGGTTCTGCCCGAGGTCCATGCCCGTTCCTCCAATTGAATCGCAAGTGCAAGATTCGCCGATTTGGTGTTCGGTGCAAGTACGAAACCACAAGATGTTGTGGAATGGCCGAAATGATTAACCAAATCTTGACGGATCAGACCGAAACGATCCGTGTCCGACACGGGCTTTCCGGCCTCTGAAAAAAAATCGCCAACCGGATCGAACCGGCGCAGCACATCCAGCGACTTAAGCTGCGGAGGGGCGAGAAGGCCGTGAGCCGCGGACTTGAACAAGCGCTCGACGATTATCTCGTCCTGCTGGCGAAGAACGGCTCAGAGGAGGCGTTTGCCCGGCTGGTCGCGCGCTGGTCGCCAAAGCTCTTGGCGTTCGCCGCCCGCACCCTCGGCACAAATGAGGCTGCGAAAGATGTGGTGCAAGATACCTGGGAAAGCGCCGTGCGCGGGCTCAAGCGGCTGGAGGACCCGGCGCGTTTTGGGCCGTGGCTCTACGCCATTGCATCGCGCAAATGCACTGACGCGCTGCGTTCGAAGTACCGGCACGCGCGCAACGTCGCCGCGATCGCCGATGCGCCAAGCGAAACGGTTGAAAGCAACGCCGATGCAACGCTCGATCTCACGGCCGCGCTCAAATTGCTGCCGCCTGAGCAACGCGTCGTCGTCAGTCTCTTCTTTGGCGAGGACATGAGCATCGCCGACATCGCCGCCGCCACCGGCGTTCCGCCGGGCACTGTGAAGTCACGTTTGTTTGCGGCGCGCAAAGCACTGCGCGCGCGTTTTGGAGAAGTGCAATGACCAACCTCGACAACGCCATCCGCGAAGCGCTCTCAGCGGAAGACGCGGCCTTCCTCGCCCGCTTCGAAGACGAAGGGAAATTCAGCGAAGCCTTGGGCACGTTCCGCGGCCAATCCGGCGCGCTTAACGTCTTCGCTGCGATCATCACTTTTGCGATGTTCGGCGGCTTTGTGTATTGCGCGTGGAATGCATTTCAGGCCGCAGAAGTGCGCGACACCGTGCTGTGGAGCGCCGGCGCAGTGATCGCCATGCTCGCCGTAGCGATGCTGAAAATGTATTTCTGGATGGAGATCAACCGCAACGCCACTTTGCGCGAAGTGAAGCGCCTCGAACTGCAAGTCGCGCGCTTTGCCGCTAGCCGAACCGCGCCTTGATCACCCGGTACGACGCTCGCAAGGCTTGCGCTTCGCCGCCTTGCGGGCGGCCGGGTTTTTCCTTTGGGGCCCAGGCGAAAATGTCGAAGTGCGCCCAGGCCGGCACGGTCACGAAACGCCGCAAGAATAGCGCGCCGTAGATCGAGCCCGCCATCGCGCCATCGCCAGTGTTTTTGAGATCGGCGATCGGCGTATCCATGTCGCCGTCATACGCATCCCAAAGCGGCATCCGCCAAATCGGGTCGTTCGCTGCGAGTGACGCCGCCGCAAACTCGGCCGCCAGAGCTTCTTCGCCGGTGTAGAAGGGCGGAATGTCCGGCCCCAAAGCCGTGCGCGCCGCGCCAGTCAGCGTTGCGAAATCCAGCAGCAACGCCGGCTGATCTTCACACGCGCGCGTCAGCGCATCGGCCAACACCAAGCGGCCTTCGGCATCGGTGTTGTCGATCTCAACGGTCAGCCCCTTGCGGCTGGCGATCACATCGCCCGGCCGGAACGCGTTCGATGCAATTGAGTTCTCCGCCACCGCCAAGAACACATCGAGCCGCACATTGAGCTTTGATTGCATGACGAGCTGCCCAAGCGCCAAAGCGTGCGCCGCGCCGCCCATGTCTTTCTTCATCATGCGCATGCCGGCGGCCGGCTTGATATCGAGCCCGCCCGTATCGAAGGTGATGCCTTTGCCCACCAGCGCCACGCGGGGCGCATCTTCAGCGCCCCAAGACAAATGCAGCAAACGCGGCGCTTCAGCCGCGGCGCGGCCGACAGCGTGCAGCAGCGGATAATTCTGCTTCAGCAGATCGTCGCCAACAATCGCCTCAATCTCGGCCCCGCATTCACGCGCGACCTTCGCGGCCGCCGCGTGCAACGCTTCCGGGCCCATATCATTCGTCGGCGTGTTGACGAGATCGCGCGCCAGCCAGGACGCTTCGACGATCCGCCCCGCTTCCTCCATGTCTGCGCCTTCTGGCGCGACGAGGCGCGGGGCCGGACGCTTGCGCTTCTTATAGCGGTCGAACGCGTATGCCCCGAGCCCCCAGGCCACTGCGATCGAGGTGGCGTCAAACTCACGCGGCGCGAAGGCGATGCGATAATCGCCGGCAGGCAGATGCTGCGCCAAAGCGCCCATCACGTTCACATTGGCTTTGTCGCCAACCCCGAACAGCACCCGCTCGATCGAGCCGTCCGTGGCCGGCGCCAGCATGATGCGGGCGTTCTGCGCTTGGAAATCCAGCGCCGTCGCGAGCCGCCGCAGCGTCTCCGAATGCCGCTCGATCCAGCCTTTCCAATCCGCGGCGCGGATGGCGTGGATGGGAACGGCGTTGGCGGAGTCGATGATGAAGGGGAGGTTGGTCATGGGTGTTACCTAGTACGCCATTAGCGCTTTGTTGAGCATGTCGGGGCAGCATTAGGCGCTTATTAGGATTCGCGCCCATGCATCGTCTGCCCGCCGCGCTTTTCGCCGTTTCCACGCTCGCCGCTTGCGCCACCTCCGGCGGCGGCGAACAAGCCGTCGACACGACAGGCGCGCTCGCCAGCGCCCGCCCAGTGGACCGCCAAGCCCGCGAACGCATCGCCCGCGAGGACACGCTGACGCAAATGGCCTTCTGGGCCGGCGAGTATCAGACCTTCCCGAACGATCTCGAGGCGGCGCAGCGTTTCGCTGAATCGTTGCGTAAAGGCGGACGTGTGGATCGCGCCGTCCAGATCGCGGGCGAAGCCATCGGCCGTTTCCCGGAAGATCGCCAGCTTCTCACAACTTACGGCCTGGCGCAGATCGCATCGAACCGGCCGCAGGAAGCTCTGCGCCCGCTTGCTGTCGTCGCCGCGGCCGAGCCAGACAATTGGCGCGTGCGTTCAGCGCTTGGTGCGGCGCTCGATCAGCTCGGCCGCTACAACGAAGCGCGCCAAGCGTACCAAGAAGCGCTGGCGCTGCAGCCCGACGATCCACGCATCCTCACTAATCTCGGTGTCTCGCACATCATGGCTGGCGAGCCCGCCGACGCCGAACCGATCCTGCGCCGCGCCGTCGATCGCCCGAACGCGCCGCCCGAAGCGCGCCAGAACCTCGCGATCGCGGTGGCGCTGCAAGGCCGCTTCGACGAAGCCGAACAGCTCGAACGCATCGATCTGCCGCCCGCGCAAGCGGCTGAAAACATCCGCTTTCTGCGAGGGCTTTTGAGCGACCCCCGTCGATGGGGCGATCTCGGCCGGGCAGGCTAATCAACCAGGGGTTGCAATCGTTTCGGCCTCGGATAAGTTCCCCGCACGGTTTTGCGGGAGGACTGCTATGGCGGTGGAAGACGAAATCAACAAGGGCGCGTTCAACAATGATCCGGTCGCGCTGACGGTGGGACTAGAGCGGCACGTCTCAGGCGCTTCACCGGCCGTGCTGGCCTACACGATCGAGCGCTGCAAGGTTCTGCCACGGCCAGAATATTTGTGGGATGGCCGTCGGCTTATCGTCCCGTCGGATGGACTCTATCAAGTTTCGCTGACGTTCGTGTCTGACGTCGAGGACGGCAGCACTAACGACGATATCTACGTGGATGTGCAGATGCGTGAGCCAGGGGCGCCCGATTATCGCGCCATTGGCTTTCGTGCATGGAAGCCGCAGCCTCAGGCGCGCGGAACGGCAAGTTTCAGTGGCGTCTTGAAGTTGCGCGGCAATACGCTCGTGCAAACATCTGTCGCCAGCGGCGGAAACAACGCCAAACGCTTCTTGCGGACTTGCGATTTCTCGATCGCAAAGGTCGCCTGAGCTCTCGCCGTCACCCGCCACGGCTGCTCAGGATCTCGTTCACCTGGATCACGGCCGGGCCGATGATCACGGCGAACAGCACTGGCAGGAAGAACACGATCATCGGCACCGTCAGCTTCGGCGGCAGTGACGCAGCTTTCTTCTCAGCTTCCGAGAGGCGCAGGTCGCGGTTTTCCTTGGCCATGACGCGCAGCGCTTGGCCAACGGGCGTGCCGTACTTCTCCGCCTGCGTCAGCGCCATGGCGACGGCCTTGACGCCTGGGTGATTGGTGCGGCGCGCGAGGTTCTCGTACGCCATGCGGCGCTCTGGCAGATAGGAGAGTTCAGCTGTCGTCAGCGCGAACTCTTCCGCAAGTTCAACCGAAGCCGGCGCGATTTCCTGGCCGACGCGCTGCAGCGCCATTTCGATCGACATGCCGCTCTCGACGCAGATCAGCATCATGTCGAGGCTGTCCGGAAACGCCTCCATGATCTTGCTGCGGCGCTTATCGGCGAGGTTCTTCAGATAGATGTTCGGCGCGTAATAGCCGACAGCCACGCCACCAACGACTGCGGCGAGTTTCATGTGCAGCACGAGATCTGCGCCGAACGCCATCACATAGAAGAGCGCGATGACGCCGAACCCGATCGGCAGGGCGGCGCGATAGAAGTAGAACATCGTCTGCGCGGCGTGGCCACGCAGGCCCGCGCGGATCAACTTTTCCGACAGCGTATCGTCAGCCAGCGCCTTTTGCAGGTTGAACTTGTCGACAAGATTCTTGGCGAACGAGTTGGCGTTCTTGTGCTGCAGCGATTGGCTGCCCTTGGCGAGATCGGCGCGGCTGCGCTTGCGCAGCTCTTCGCGCTTCTTGGCGACTTCCTTGAGCCGCGAGCCAAGCTTGTTTTCCGACATCGCCGGCGCGGCGACTGTGACGATGGTGGCAAAGCATGCGCCTGCGGCGAGGACGCCAGCGATGGTCAGCGGATCGGTGAGGGTGTCGACGATATCAGCCATGTCCGCGCCCTCAGAATTTGAAGTTGACCATTTTGTGCATGATGAAGATGCCGGCGGACATCAGCACGACGCAGCCCATGAGAATGAGATGGCCGACAGGGTGTTCGAATAGAACGCCGATATAGGCCGGGCGTGTGAAATAGACCAAGCCGCCGACGCAAACCGGCAACGAGCCGATGATCATCGCGGAGGCCTTTGCTTCGGCCGAAAGCGCCTTCACTTTCTCCACCATCAGCTTGCGCGAGCGCAGCACGGAGGAGAGGTTGCCAAGCGACTCCGAAAGGTTGCCGCCGGTCTTTTGCTGAATGATCAGCACGATCGAAAAGAAGTTTACTTCCGGCAGCGGCATGTGGTCGTACATGCGCTGCATGCCGGTTTCGAGCGGCACGCCCATGGCTTGTGAATCGACCAGCTGCTGGAATTCGCTTCGCAGCGGCTCCGGGCTTTCCGCTGCGATGATGCGCAAGCACTGGCCAAGCGGCAGGCCGGATTTCACGCCGCGTACGATGACATCGATGCTGTCGGCCAATTGACTGGCGAATTTTTTTTGCCGTCCGCCGACCATGAAGCCGAGCACCCAGCGGGGCAGACCGAACAGGCCGATGAAGAATCCCATTGCGGCGCCGATCGGCCCTTGGATGATCAGGCCCGCGATCGTCAGGACGGCTGCGGCCGCGCCCGCCATCATCCAATATTGCGTGAGCGTAAGCTTGATGCCGGCCTGCGCGATCTGGCCTTTCACCGAGTAGCGGCGCTTGCGCGATTGCTTCTCGCTATTGGCTAGGTCTTTCAGCGCTTCCTGCGTGCTTTGCCGCCGCTTCAGGGCGGCGTTCTCAACCGCTTGGTTACGCCGATCGCTCTTCTGCGTGCCCGCAACCTGCTTGACGCGCTTCGTCGCAGTCACCGGTTGTGAGCCGCCGCCGCTGAAGGCGAGACCAACGCCGCCGACTGCAACGAAAGCCAAGACAGCCGCAAGCAGCGCCGGATCCATTACGCGCTCTCCGTCTCGTCGAGGGCCTGCGCCAATTCTTTCTCAAGGCCGAAATAGCGCGCGCGCTCCCAGAAGCGCGGGCGGCCAACGCCCGTGCCCTTGTGGCGGCCGGTGATGCGCCCGTTTTGGTCTTCGCCCTGAATTTCGTACACGAGCAGATCTTGCGTGATGATCGTATCGCCTTCGAGGCCGAGCACTTCGGTGATCTGGGTGATGCGGCGCGAACCGTCGCGCAAACGCTGTGCCTGGATCACGACATCGACGGCGGCGACGATGATTTCGCGGATAGTTTTTGCGGGCAGCGAAAAGCCGCCCATCGTGATCATCGATTCAAGACGCGAGAGAGCTTCGCGCGGCGTGTTTGCGTGCAGCGTGCCCATCGAGCCGTCGTGGCCGGTGTTCATGGCTTGCAGCAAGTCGAACGCTTCGCTGCCCCGGACTTCGCCGACGATGATCCGCTCAGGACGCATACGCAGGCAGTTTTTCACGAGGTCGCGCATCGTGACCTGGCCGGAGCCTTCAAGGTTCGGCGGCCGCGTTTCGAGACGCACGACGTGTGGCTGCTGCAGCTGCAGTTCGGCCGCGTCTTCGCAGGTGATGACGCGTTCGGTCGGATCGATGAACGCCGTCAGCGTGTTGAGAAGAGTCGTCTTACCAGAACCGGTACCGCCGGAGATCAGCACGTTGCAGCGGCATGCGCCGATGATCTGAAGGATCTTCGCGCCGGCAGGCGAGATCGAGCCGAACTCAACAAGGTTGGAGAGCTTAAGCTTGTCTTTTTTGAACTTACGAATGGTGAGCGTCGGGCCATCGATGGCCAGCGGCGGTACGATGACGTTGACACGAGAGCCGTCAGGCAAGCGCGCGTCGCAGATCGGCGAGCTTTCATCTACGCGGCGGCCGACTTGGCTGACGATGCGCTGGCAGATGTTCATCAGCTGGCCGTTGTCGCGGAAGCGGATGCCCGTCTTTGAAATCTTGCCGCTGACTTCTATGAACACGGCATTGGCGCCGTTGACCATGATGTCGGCGATGTCGTCGCGCGCCAGCAGCGGCTCAAGCGGGCCATAGCCCAACACGTCGTTGCAGATGTCATCGAGCAGGGCTTCCTGCTCGGCGATCGACATGACGACGTTCTTGATCGAGATGATTTCAGCGACGATGTCGCGGATTTCGTCGCGCGAGGATTCCGGGTCGAGCTGCGCCAGCTGCGTCAGATCGATGGTTTCTATCAGCGCGTTGAAGATCGTGGATTTGACGCGGTAATACGCTTCCGAGCGGTATTCCGGCTGATCGTTTGGTTCTGGCTCACGCTGGCGCACGGCCGGTGCGCTTGCGGAAGAGGCAGCGGGCCGCGGCGCAGGCGCCGACATCGGAGCAGCGGGGCGCGTAGCCGATTGCGGCGCAGCCGCCGGCTTTACGCCGACAGATGCAGCAACGCGCGCAGCGGAGGGCGGCGCGGCGACTGGCGCCGTTGGCGTCGCATTGGGCGCATCGCCTAGGCCTCGCTTACCGAACATCTAAACCCCTAGCGCTTCAGGAACGGGATCTTGTCGGTGAACGACGCCTTCTTCGCCTCCACCGGCTTGCGACCCGTAAGCGATGCAGCAAGTGCATCGAGCGCCAGCGCAGTCTTCGACTGTGCCGCCACTTCACTGATCATTTGGCCATTATTGGCGGCCATGCCGAACAGCTGGGGATCGAATGGAATTGAGGCGACAGGCTCACAGCCCAACGCTTCGGCGAAATCCTTGAACGGAATCTCTGGCCGTTTGGGCACGCCCACCATCGACAGCACCACTGTCGGCGGCGAGTCGTACGGGCGCATGGCCTTCAAGAGATCGATGATGTTCTTGGTGTTGCGCAGTGAAGCAAGATCCGGCCCCGCGACGATGATCGCATCGTCTGCCGCGAGCAGGGTGTGCTTCACCCACGATGTCCAGATGTGCGGCAGGTCGAGCACCACGTAGGGGCTGGTGCGGCGCACGCGTTCGATCACCATCTCATAGGATTGCGGATCGAGCTCGAATTCGCGTTCCAAGGTCGCCGGCGCCGTCAGCATTTGCAGGCGTTGGGTTTGCTTGGTGGTGACGCGCTCAAGGAACACGTCATCAACGCGGTCCGGCGCCATCAGTGCGTCTGCGATCGATTGCGGCGGGTCTTGGTTGAAGTCGAGCGCCGCGGTGCCGAAGGAGAGATCGAGATCGAGCAGGGTCGCGCTCGATTCCTGACGCTCGGCGATAGACCAGGCGATGTTGTGCGCGATCGTCGAAGCGCCGATGCCGCCGCGGGCGCCGATCACGGCGACGACGCGGCCGGCGAACGGCTTGTCTGGGTTCACATAGAGGCCGCAGACAGTGCGGATCATGTCGATCGGCTGGATCGGCGGCACGATATATTCGCTGACGCCGCGCGCCATGAGCTCGCGGAAGAGGGCGATATCGTTGACCGCGCCGATGATGACGACCTTGGTGCCTTCCTCGATCACGGCCGCGAGGCGGTCGAGGCTGTGCAGCATCGCAGCGCCTTGCTGCAACGTGTCGATGATCAGCAGGTTCGGGCTGGCTTGTGAGGCAAACCGCGCAACAGCCGCATCGATGCCGCCCGGCTCTACAGTGATCTCGGCGCGTGCCATGCGGCGGTCGGCGGAAATACCCGCGATGATGTCCGCAATCTCGTGGCGATCGCACACAGCGTGAATGGTGATGCGCGGCACGGGTTGTTCAGTGACCCGGCCTTCGTCGCGCAGCATCGTCGGCAGCGCGGCGGCCACGATGGCTGGTGCGCTCATCGTGAACGGATCTTCTTCCGGCGGCGGTGTCGGTGCGTGCGTCTCGTTCGCGGCGACCGGCGCGATGCTGTCGTCGAACGGCGGCAGGTCGACCAAGTCGACGCCCTCAAGCTCGCCAACGCCGAACGTCTCATCGTCTTCGAGGACAAAATCGTCGTCCGTACCGAGGCTCCAGGCGGGATCGGGGATGCTCATGTGCTTAGGCCCTAATTGACCGCGTTGCTAAGAGTCACGCGCTCGTCGTCCGAGCGCGTGGCGTGCGTTTGTTCGCCGGCGCGATAGGCGTCCATAACCGTGTCGCGGCGGTCGCCGTCGCGCGGGTCCATGTTGCGCGGACGCAGCAGATCGGCTGGATCTTCCACCAGAGCTGCAAGGTTGGCTTGTGTCGCGCAGCCGAAGCTCGCCCACGGCTGGTTGTTGCTTTGGTGCGCGAGGTCTTGCTCCCAGAGCGGGGCGCATTCAGGCGCTTGCGCTTCAAAACGCGCGAAGCTCACGATGATCGGCGCTTCCGCGCCTGATCCGTCGTAAGTCGAGCCAGCGACAGCGGCGTAGGAGACACCAGAATCCACCAGCGCCATGCGCGTTTCATGCGCCAGCACTGAAGCGGAGTCAGAGTTTGCACCGCCGGAAGGCGAGCTCAGCACGAGCGCGCCATGGCCGTAGCGCAGATAATTGCCGGCGAACGTGCGCAGCGTGCTGCGCGCTTCGGCCGAGAGCGCCACTTCGCCATTGGCGACGGGAATTTCGATACGCTCAGCCGTTTGCGTCACCTCGATGCGGTGACGATCCGCAGCGCTGGAGACGGGCGGGCCTTCAGGCGTTGGCACGCTCGCGCATGCGGTGAGCGCGCTAACGCTGAGGAGCAGGAGGGGCAAGCGGGATTTCATGGCGTGCCTCATTATTCAATCACATGCCCATGCGGGCCTTGCAGGCTTGCGTTCTCGCGCGCCCCGTCCGAGCCGCGCGCCGGCCGGTAGATGGAGTTCAAGCGCCCGCTCAAGAGGCTCTCGCCTTCGCTCGGGTTCATGTAGCCATCGGCAGGCGTGCGAAGATTTTCAGGGCTCGTCGGCCGCACCAGGTATGGCGTCACGATGATGACAAGCTCGGTTTCATTGTTGACGAAGTCGCGTGAGCGGAAGAGCGAGCCGATCACCGGCGTGTTCATCACGCCCGGCACGCCTTCAAGCGCGTGGCGCGTGCGCTCTTGAATGAGGCCAGCCAGCACGATCGAAGAGCCTGACGACATTTCAAGCGTCGTTTCCGCGCGTCGCACCTGCAGCGCTGGGATAGTGATGCCGCGAATGACGGTCGTCGTGCCGTCAGCATTGCGGATCGGCGTGTCGCCGGTTGAGATCGCGCCTTCCGAGGTCAATTCGCTGACTTCGGTCGCAACCTTCAACGAGATGCGGCCGCCCGAGAGAACCACCGGCGTGAACGCAAGGCCGACACCGAATGGCTTGAACTCAACTGAAATCTGTCCGTCCTCGGAGCTCACCGGCACCGGGAATTCGCCGCCCGCAAGGAAGCGCGCTGCTTCGCCCGAGATGGCCGTCAAGTTCGGCTCAGCCAACACGCGCAGCAAACCTGCGCGCTCGAACGCTTCGATCGATGCGTCGGTGCGGCGTGCGCTCGTGACGGTTGCGGGGCCGTATGTGGTTTCGCCCGTGACCGGGTCGAACTCGTAACCACCGACGCCGGCTTGGCCGGGGGTGACACTCGGATCGACTGTGCCGGAAGGGTAGGTGTAGCTGTTCGGGCGCAGAATATTCTCTGCGACACCGCCGGAGGCAGCGAGGCCGCCCAGGGCCGAGCCGCTGATCGAAAAACCATTGCGCGTTGCGATATCGACAAAATTGTCTTCGCCGACGAGCTGATTGATGAGCTCTTCGTAGTTTGTGTTGATGCCGAGCTGGCGCACCAGGGTGCGGCTCATCTCGACAACGCGCACACGCACCAGCACTTGCTCGCTGCCTTGCACCTGCACGAGATTGACAACGCGGTCTTCGCTGGTGGCGCTGCCGGCGCCGGTCGCGCCGCTCGTTGTAATGTATTGTGTCGCCAGCAAGCGCGCGCGATCGGCTTCGCCTGCGCTGCGGGCGCTGCCCGAAAGCACGATGGTGCCGTTCACAGCTTCGGCCGTAATGTTCGCGTCCGGCGTATGGCGGCGCAGAATATCGTTCAGCGGACCGACGTCCGGCTCAACCCGGATTTCGACGTTGGCGATCTGGCGGCCCTGTGCGTCGAAGAAGAAGATGTTGGTTTGGCCAAGTTGGCGGCCGATCACGTACGCGCGCCGCGCCGTGCGCACTGTTGCGTCAGCGATGGCGGGGTTGGAGATCAGGATGTCGCGCGCGTCCGCCGGCAGATCGATGATCGCCGACTTGCCGTACGGCAACACCAGCGACGCGGATTGTGCGCCGCCGCCCGCATTGATGCGGATGCTCGATGCGCTCGGCGGCTCAACTTGAGCGCTGACCACACCAGGCGTCAGCGCCACGGTCGCGGAGAGCGCCGTGGCGAGAGTAACGCGAAGGGACTTGCCCGGATTCATCTGCTTCCCCCGGAGACCGTGCCGTATGCGTGAATGCGCACGGCCCCTGACGATTGGCCGACGCCATTGCGCCGCCGCTGCGAATTCAAACCAACCGTGTCGACCTGCGCGCCGCGCAACGCCAACGTCACTTCGCCAAGCTGATCGGCCAGGGCGAGCGTACGGGCGTCTTCTTGCGACATCTCAAGCACGGCGACGGCGGCGTCGATGCTTTGCGGCGCTTCACCGCTAGTTTGCGTTTGCGTCGTGTCGCCCAGCGCCAGAACGCGAATGTCTTCCAGAATGATCTCGCTGGAGACGCGCTCTTGGCCGCCTTCCTGGAAGCTGTGCGACATGATCACGTCGACGCGGTCATTCGGCTGGATGTAACCGCCGGCGGCCGTCTCGCGCGCCACTTCGATGGCGACGGCGCGATAGCCCGGCTCCAGCTGCGCCGCCATGAAGCCGCGGCCTTCTGGCTGCACGACATAAGCATTGGTGATCGGCTCGCCGGCCACAAAAGCGCGGCGCGTCACTGCGCCGACATATTCAGCTTGCGCCGAAGGTTGCGCCGAAAGTCGCACATAGCTTGGTGAAATCGATCCCTCTGGAAACACAGCGACGGCCAGATCGCTCGGCGTGAGCGCCGCGCCTTGCGGCACATCGCGCGCCACAACGAGCACTTGCTCACCAGCGACGGGCTCGCCTTCGGCAGCCGCGGCGTCGGCGTTGCCGCTGCCCATGCTGCGGATCAAGAAGAGGGCGCCGATAGCCGCAACTGCGGCAACAACGAGAACGATCAGCTGACGGGCTGACATATACTTACTCCCCGCGTGATCTCGGCCCCGGAATTCCCAGCCGAACAGACCACGTTCATGGCTAAGGCAGGGTTAACGGACTCAGGGCGAACGGAAGCGAAGGGATTGCGATCAGTCCGCCGAACATGATCGCAACGCCGTACGGGATGCCGTTCTGTTTTTTTAACAAATGGTTGACGAAGCCTGGCGTCGTCTCGGTCAGCGGCACGAATTGGCGCGCCGCGAGAAGCATCACCGCCAGCAATCCGCCGGCGACGGCGGTGCCGAGTATAAAAGGAGCGAATGCCGGAAAGCCGGTCCACACTGAAACCGCGGCCAGAAGCTTGGCGTCGCCGCCGCCGAACACATTGGCCTGAAACAGAAAGAAGCCGACGACCAACACGCCGAACCCGAACGCCACATGCATGGCGAGATCGCCGAGCGGCATACGCGCGGCCAACGCCGCCGGGATAAACAGGGCCGTCAGCGCGATCGAAATCCAATTTGGAATGGTCAGGCTCGCGACGTCCGAGCACGCCGCATAGATCAAGAGAGCCGCAAAAGCGGCGAGCGCGAGCAGTTCGACCATAGGCGTAAACTTGCCCGGGCGCCTCCTTAGAAAGCATTAAGGGGCGGTCGATCTTGCCAAAACGCAAACAAAAACGCCGCCCGAGGGGCGGCGTTGAAGAGGGGGAAACTTTAAGGACGCAATGGCGCCGCACACCCGAGGAGTGCGCGGCGCCAGTTCTTCGGCGCTTAGTTGGCCGTCGAGAGGTCGGTCGAGATCTTCGTGAAGACTTCATCGAGGCTGTCGCCAACCAGGCCAACGGCCGTGATGATCGCAACGCCGATCAGAGCGGCAATCAGGCCGTACTCAATCGCGGTGGCGCCGTCTTCGTTCTTCAGGAAACGCTTCAACATTTTCAATTCTCCGATTGTCGAGTGCTTTTTCACCTGGCCCGGTGGGAGCGTCGCACCCGACACCCATTCCCAGACGCAAGGATGACAATACGCGGCAGTGCTTAACAACCGGCCCAACGCAAACGGTTATTTTTTCGTGAATTTTAAAGTGATTTCGCAGCGCATCTCGTCGCTCTTGCGCGCGCGGGCTTTAGCGATCCCGCAACTAATCGCGCGTAGCAACGTAGCGGAGTATCTATAAGGAAAGCCCAATGCGCGCCTTGCGTCCGTATATTGTTGCACTCGCCGCCGTCTGCGCGTTCGCAACCCCGGCCGCCGCACGTGATGTGCGTGTCGCGCTCGACCAGGCTTTTCCGATCCGCCTCGCCGAACCGGCTGAAGGCGTCGCCATCGGCAATCCCGCGATCGCCGGCGTCTCCGTTCAGAATGACCGCTTCTTGTTCGTGACTGGCCGCTCCTATGGTTCGACCAACCTGGTCGTTGTTGGCGCCGAGGGCAGGGTGCTCTATTCCGGCCGCGTCGTTGTCACGCCGGACGAGACCGATGTCGTCATGATCACCCGCGGTGTGGAAACTGCGCGCCTTGAGTGCACGCCGCTCTGCCGCCCGCGTCCGGACATCGGCGACGGCGAAGCTTCGCAGGCGATCACGCAGCAAATCACCGGCCGCGCCGCCGCCTCCGGCGTTCGTTAAGCGCCATTTACGCTCTGTTTTGACGGTTTCTAAGCCCTTCCGTGCGCATAGTGTGCGCTGGAGTATTCATGGGCGCGCCGCGTAAAACCTTTTCGCGAAAGCTTCGGCGTTTCGCACGCGCGCGCCGCGGTTCGACCGCCGTCGAGTTTGGGCTCGTCGCGTTGCCGTTCTTCCTGCTGATGTTCGGTCTCGCCGAAATCTCCATGATCGGCTTTGCCCAGACCAGCTTGAACAACGCCGTCGCGGACACTTCGCGTACTATCCGCCTCGGCCAAGCCCAACGATCCGGCGCCACGCAAGCGCAGATCGAAGCGGCGCTCTGCGACGACCTCAACAAGTTCATGCTGCTGGAATGCGACGGAAACCTGTTCGTCGACATTGATCGTTTCGACTCGTTTACGAACGCCAGCAACAACGCTGCTGACCCCATCCAGAACGGCGAGTTCCAACCCGCCGGCATGGGTTACTCGCCGGGCGTCCAGTCCGACATCGTCGTCGTCCGCGTCTATTATCGCTGGAAAATCATGACACCGATGTTCGAGGCTGTGTTCGCCAATGTTTCGAACGGCGAACGAATTCTCGTTTCAACGATGATGTTCCGCAACGAGCCCTACCTATGATCAAGCTCATGCGCCGTCGTCTCCGCCGCTTCGCAAAGGCCAAGAAGGGCCTTGCTGCGCTCGAGTTCGCAATCATCGCGCCGATGATGATCTTCCTGCTGTTCGGCTCGGTCGAAACGATCGACATGCTGTCCGTCAACAGCCGCGCGCAAAACGTCGCCGCTTCGCTGGCGGACGTGGTTGCGCGCGATACGGAAGTCTCCAATGCCGAAGTGAGCGGCCTTTGGGACGCGCTCGCAGTGCTGATGTACCCGAACAATCCGGCCAATATCGATGTCCGCGTCACCAGCGTTCGCATCGTCAGCACTTCGTCGGCAACTGTCGTTTGGAGTGAAGGCCGGGGCCTTGCCGGCCGCGTAACGAACTCGACCGTCAGCTTGCCCAGCGCGATCATGAACCCGGGCACCAGCATCATCATGACCGAAACGGTCTATCACTATGACTCGCCGCTGGGCTTCATCTTGGATGGCCCGATCGAGATGAACCACGTGGCGTACCGCCGCTCGCGCCTCGTCGATCCCATTCCGCGCGTCAGCTAGGGCTTGAACGCCGCGCGCGGGCAGGGGATGCTTGCGCGATGGACTCCCCAATGACGCCGGCTGAGGCCGTCGACCGTCTTGAATTCCTGCACAATCGCGCCGTCACCGCGCTGATCGAAGGCGTGCGCCGCTTTGCCGAAGGCGGCGCGCCGCCGACATTCGAAGAGCGGGCGCTTTTTCGCTACCCCGAGCTGCGCGTCACCTATCTGCCAGGCGCGCCTGCGCCGCGGCTCGCGCGCGCTTACGGCCAACTCACTTGGCCCGGCGAATACGCTGTCACAATCACGCAGCCCGCTTACTTCCGCCGCTACCTGCTCGAGCAATTGCAGCTTCTGGTCGACGATTACGGCGCCGAGATCAGCGTGCGCGCCAGCGAAAGCGAGATCCCGTACTCTTATGTCTTAGACGCTGCTGGCACCGCCGCGTTTGAAAGCGTGCCGGCCGAAGAGCTCGCCCGCTACTTTCCGCATCCGCGCCTCACGCAAGTCGGCGATGCCGTCGTCGACGGTCTGCGCGTCGAGCGGCTTGATGGTTCGCGGCCGCTGGCGCTCTTCGATGCGCCGCGCACGGATTATTCCCTGAAGCGCATCCAGCACTACACCGGCGCTCCGTGGCAAGACGTGCAGCCCTGGATCTTGTTCACGAACTACCAGCGTTACGTCGATGAGTTCGTGCGCTGGGCGGCTGAAGCGGTGAAGAACGGCCCCAAAGGCTGGGCGCTCTCATGCCCCGGCGGCGTGCGTATCGAGGCCGGCGATCAAGACGCTGAGTTGAAGGCGCAAGCATCGCCGTGGCGCAAATATCAGATGCCGGCCTATCACTTGACCACGCCGGACACGGACGGCGTCACACTCGTGAACATCGGCGTCGGCCCGTCAAACGCCAAAACCATCACCGATCACCTCGCTGTGCTGCGTCCGCATTGCTGGCTGATGATCGGCCATTGCGGCGGTTTGCGTCACACCCAACGCATCGGCGATTACGTGCTCGCGCACGCATATCTGCGCCGCGACAAAATCCTCGACGATCGCGTGCCGCTCGAAATCCCGATCCCCGCCATCGCCGAAATCCAAATCGCGCTGCAGAAGGCCGCCAACATGGTCGTCGGTGGCGAGAAGGAAGAGCTGCGCCGGCGCTTGCGCACCGGCACCGTCGTCTCCTATGCTGATCGCAATTGGGAGCTAAACTACAATCAAGAGCGCCAGCTGCTCTCGCAATCGCGCGCTGTCGCTGTCGACATGGAAAGCGCTTGCGTCGCCACGCAAGGCTTCCGCCTTCGCGTGCCGTACGGCGTGCTGCTCTGCGTGTCCGACAAACCCGCGCACGGCGAGATCAAACTCCCCGGCACCGCTGACCGCTTCTACGACAGCGCCATCGGCGCGCACCTGCGCATCGGCCTCGAAACCGTCGCGCTCTTGAAGCAGCAACGCGACACCCTCCACAGCCGCAAACTCCGCGCCTTCGACGAACCGCCGTTCCGATGAGAGCTGCGCTCTGCGCCACTTTGCTCGCTCTCGCATCCTGCGCGCCAAGTCCTGAGGAGATGGAGCAACGCGAGTACGAGGCGGACGTCGCTGATATTGAAGCGTGCGGCTACGCTGGTTGCCGAGGCCCGCACCATCCAGCGGAGGGGCTTGAGTTCGGTGCGTTGCAGATGGGCGGGCCCGTGTCGCGTATGCCCGAGGGGGTGAGCGATCCGTTCGGTGATTGCATCGGCCAACCGCTGGCGAATGACGGTCCGGTTGGACTGTGTTCGTTTGTCATCGATGGCGTCGTTCACGTCGTAAATGGCGGCGCGGTGCGCACCAAGACGATTTATCTCGCGCCGAATATGCCAGCGCCGCCTGTTGGCGGTTTGCCGTTTGGCCTCAGCGGTGATGAGACGCCGGATGAGACGCTAGCGATCGTTCGCGCGGCCACAAACGTCCCGATGACGCTGGACACGCTATCGGAAGGCGGCGCCTTCGTCGAAAACCAAGATGTGCTGCGCAACACGCGCGGCGTCCCTATGATGTTATATATCTCCTTCGATGATGACGGCGGTATGATCGCGCTGATGCTGCGGGATGTCTCTGCGCCGACCGATTAGGCTGTGCAATTAGGCGCAGCGACAGCGGTTGCGCTCCCAATCCCCAGCCTCTAATCCCCAATCCCGATATGCATGATCGCCTCGTTCCATTCGACCGCGTCCTCAATTTCCGAGATTTCGGCGGCTGGCAAACCGCGGACGGCGCCACCATCGCGCGCGGCAAACTCTACCGCTCCGCCGCATTCCACGACGCTACGGAAGCCGACATCGCCAAACTCAACGCGATGAACCTGCGCTTTCTCGTTGATCTGCGCCGTCCCGAAGAGCGCAAGCATGAGCCGAGCAAGTGGGAGAGCGAAGCCACGCGCGTCATCTTCAATGACGAAGGCGCCGGCGGCCATTCACTGCCGCCACACCTCGTCGCCTTAATGCAGAGCGATCTGACGCCGCAATCGACGCGCGATTACATGCTCAGTCTCTACCGCGAAATCCCGTTCGACCCGCGCCTCGTCGGCCTCTATCGCGATTGGTTCAGGGAATTGCAGCGGGGCGGGGCCGGTGTCGTTCACTGCGCCGCCGGCAAGGATCGCACCGGAATCATCTGCGCGCTGACTTTGATCGCGCTCGGCGTCGAGGAAGAAGCCGTCTTCGCCGACTACGATTTCACCAACCAAGCCGTTGATCTGGAATCCCGCATGCCGCGCATCCAAGCGCGCATGGAAGAGCGCCTCGGCCGCAAGCTCGACAGCGCAGCCCTCCGCCCCATGCTCGGCGTCCACGTCGATTATTTGCGCCAATCGCTCGACGTGATCGACGCGAAGTACGGTTCAGCGTTGAATTATATTGAGCAAGCGCTCGGCGTCGGCGCGGCGGAGCGCGACGCGTTGCAGCGCGCGCTCACAGCTTAGAAGGCGGCCTCTAAGTCGATGCCGTGGTGACCTCAGGGCGTATGGCTCCAATTTCAGCGGCGAGCGGATCGCCGATCATGATTTTGATATCCGGCGTGCGCGGCGCCGCGATCGCGTAGGCGCCGAACTTCTGGCGCCAGGTGCGCTGCTCGAGGTGCAGGTCGCTCAACGGAATGAAGATCGGCGGATAATTGATTATAGGAATGGGCGGCATCGAGATCGCCAATCCGTCCGGGTAAACCCGCGCGATGATCCACCAGCTTTGCACGCGAGGATCTTGTTCGCCTTTAAAGAGTTCCACGATCGCGAACCAACGCACGGTCAAAGGCTCAGACAACCCGCGACCGTCCGGCATCGGATAGGCTTGCTCCAGTTCTCGCCACCGCCCGCCCGAAAGCTTGTAGGCGTGCGACAAGAACACGTTCAGCGCGATGATGCCGACGGCGATCGGAAATAAACTGAGGATGAAGTCCAACAGGACGTCCACGGATCAGTTCGCCGCTTCGGTTTTCCGCTTTTCCATCATCTGTTCGAAGTTCGCCCAGACGCCAGCATCGCCGTGCCATTCGCCTTTGGTCGCGGCCTTCGAATATTCCGTCGCGCGCGCTTCGAAGAAGTTCGCGTGCTCGACGCCGTTGAGGATCGAGGTCAGCCACGGGATCGGGTGCTCGGTGACGCCGTAAATCTTCGGCAGCCCAAGCTGGCCCAAACGCCAATCGGCGATGTAGCGGATGTATTGCTTGATATCGTCCGCGGTCATGCCCTGCACCGGGCCCATTTCGAACGCCAGATCGATGAACTTGTCTTCCATCGCCACCACGGTGCGGCAGCATTCGGCGATGTCGTCCTTCACCTCTTGCGTCAGCGCGCCGGTTTCCTTCGCATACGCGTGGAAGAGCTTGATCATGCCTTCGCAGTGCAAGCTCTCATCGCGCACTGACCAGGTCACGATCTGGCCCATACCCTTCATCTTGTTGAAGCGCGGGAAGTTCATCAGCATCGCGAACGAGGCAAAGAGTTGCAGGCCTTCGGTGAACGCGCCGAACATCGCCACTGTGCGCAGAATGTCAGCGTCGGTCTCGACGCCGAACTTGCCCATGTAGTCGTGCTTATCGCGCATCGCTTGGTAATCGTAGAATGCGGCGAACTCGCTTTCCGGCATGCCGATCGTCTCAAGCAGCAGCGCATAAGCCGCGACGTGGATCGTCTCGATGTTCGAGAACGACGCGAGCATCATCTTGATCTCGGTCGGCTTAAACACGCGCGAGTAACGCTCCATGTAATTGTCGTTCACCTCAATGTCGGACTGGGTGAAGAAGCGGAAAATCTGCGTCAGCAGATTGCGTTCGCTGTCATTGAGCTTCGACGCCCAATCCTTCACGTCCTCGCCGAGCGGCACTTCTTCCGGCATCCAGTGGACTTGCTGCTGGCGACGCCAGAATTCATACGCCCACGGATAACGGAACGGCTTGTAGCCCACCGATGGCGTCCGGAGCCCCGTCAGCTTGCTCCCGTTTTCTACAGCCATCCGCGAAACTCCCTTTCGAAGCCGAAACCTTACCCTAGATGTAGGGGGTTGGCGACAATCAGCCACCGTATCTGGCGTATATCGAGCCGAGTCTCCTTTAGGAAAGGTTACTGCCGGCCCGGCCGCAGACCATGGAGCGAGTCTGTCCCTGGGAAACCGCCTTAGCGGCGCCAGTTGTGGAAAAAAGCGGGCTAGCGGCGGCGGCGGCGGGGCTCGCAGCCAATGCCGTCATCGTCGCCGTCGAGGTGCGGGCCATAGCGGGGTATCGTTCGCGTAAACAGGGGCGGCGCCGGCGGCGCGGGCAGCGGTGCAGTCAGGGAACGCGTCGGGATTCGACGACGCTCGATCCGCGACATCCGACTGAAACTCCTCATGGTCATTCCATGTGCGCTCGGAGGTGACTCGCGCCGTCGGCAGCGAGGGAGCCGCGGTCTCGATCTCGTTGGGCGGCGCGGCGGACACGCTTTCAAGCAGGAGAACGCCGCCGAGCCCGATCGCTGCGCCAAGCACTGTGACGAGACCAAATTCGCGCGCAAAACGGTGCGGGACGGACATGGGGGCGCTCCACTACCCGCGCGATTTTATGCAAAAGGCGTGCGCCGCTCCTTAACGACCCGCTCACATCGGCATTGTCAGAACGACATAAACCGAGATCGCGAACCCGACAGCCAGCACGACGACGGGGATCATGGATAACGCCCAGCGCCTCAGAGCCATTTGCGCGAGCTGTTTGCGAAGCTGTGTCATAGCGCGCCCATTGCAAGGCGCGTGACAGCTTAACGGCGTAGCGTCCGCTGCAGAGGATAGGTCTTGGCGCTATTCTGCGCCGCCGGGCGAAATCTCGTTGTCCGCCAACGCTCGTGCGCGCGCCAATCCGACCGACTTCGATCGCGCGCATACTCGCGCCCATGCATCCAATACCAGCCCCAATCATCAGCGCGCACCGTTTCGCCAGACTCGTCCTCTGGCTGGCGGGTGTGCTGGCGTGGTTTGCGCTTGGATGCCCCGCGCGCAACGCGGCAGAGCGGCGCCATCACGCGCGCCTCGGCGGCTTGACCCGCACCAGGCTCATTCACACGGTGCGCAACGTCATCATCATCCGTGCTGCCGAGATCTTGGCGCTCAAGCGTTCTTTTCGCACGAGCGGGCGTCGGCCGCTCAATGTTGCGCCTGGCTTTCGGCGTGCCTCGTTCGGCAACCATTTGCGCTCCGTTGGCGGCGTGTGGCTGCGTCGCAAGTTAACGGTTCGCGGCGGCATCGTCGCGCAGGCGCTGCACTTGCTCGCTATCTTGCGTCAATTGCACGCGATCGCTGCTCGCTTCGCGCGGTTGCGTCGACATGGGCTCACGCGCCCGCGCGCCATAATTTGCTGCGTTCCGCGCGCCGACGCGGTATTCGCTCTCGCCGCGCCAGCATTGTGCGCTGACGACACGTCGTAGGGGGGGGCAACCCACAATACAAACGCGAACCCGCGAAGAACATCGTTCTCCGCGGCTGCACGCGCACGTCTGATGTTTGGATAATGCGCCTTAGCGGCGCATCGTCACCGTCAGGCCAGTAAAGCTTTCGTCCTGGCTGTAGGTCTGGTTGCCGATGCGCGTGGATTCTTCGCGCTCGACATAGGCGAGGGAGGTTTGAACGCCATTGCGTTCCCAGGTCACGCCGGCGGAAAGATCGCCGACTTCGACACGGTCTTGCAACGCGAACGAGGAGCTCTCGCCGCCGAATTCGTTACGCGAGCCGGGCTGCCAAGTCAGCGCTTCGTTGTCGGACGCCACGAACACATAGGTCGAAGGTTGGTTGCCGCCTTGGCGTTCACCGACGAGGCCGCGTCCAACGCGCAATTCGGAGCCACGGCCTTGGCGATCAACGTCGCCATCGCGGTTGGCGCCAAGCGAAGCGCGCTGCGCGATCGAGACATCGAGCGGCGCATCACCGCCGCCGGCCGCGAGTTCGAGTTCGACACGGCGCTGGTCGCTTGAGTCATCAGCCGTCGGGCCGATCGGGGCGAAACGGGTAGGATCGCCTTCGCTAACCGAAAGATTGAGGGCGGCGTCACGTGGGAGATCGCTCGCCGTATCGGTGAAATCGATCTGAGGGGCGGACTCAGTATTTTCCTGGGCGACGGCCAGAGCCGCGCCAAACATTGTCGCTGCGAGCGCGCCGCCTGCGAGAAATGTTGTCCGCAAGACTTTCGTCCCACCCATGATTACAGCCTCGTCCACATATTCCTGAGGCAGCAATGCATAATGGCTGCCACGGGTTCCGGCCGAAGGGAAGCCCTAACAAGTCTGTGACCTTTAACCCTCACAGCTCAGTGGCGCATCGTGAGGGTTATTCCGGTGAAATCTTCGTCCTGCGAGATGGTGCGGGCCCCGCTGCGGACGCTGATTTCGCGCTCCACATAGGCGAGTGAAGCCTGCCAGCCATCACGCTCATAGGTGACGCCAGCTTGCAGATCGCCGATTTCGACGCGGTCCTGCACGGTAAACGAGGAGCCCTGGCCGCCGAATTCAGTGCGCGCGCCCGGCCGCCAGGTCAGCGCTTCATCTTCCGATGCAGCGAAGAAGTACCAAGTTGGCTCAGAGCTTTGCCGCTGCTGGCCGACGCGTCCGAACCGCAGTTCTGAGCCGCGGCTTTCGCGCTCAACGTCGCCCTGACGGTTAAAGCCAAGGCCAGCGCTTTGTGCGAACGAGACATCGAGGCCACCGGCGCCGCGGGCGATGAGTTCGACCTCATAGCGCCTGTAATCGCTGCCGCGATCATCGCGCGAACGCTCTGGCGATGGTGTGAATTGGCTGAAGCGCGCCGACGAAATTTCGCTGAAACCGACATCGAAGCGGTTTGCGAACGCGGCGGATGGATCGACGAAGTTAGCGTTATCAACGCCAACGAAGGTAGAATTTGGAGCGCCCGCATCTTCGGCTGTGGCGATATTTGCTGCGAAACTTACGAACCCGACCAAACCAACGACCACGAGCTTGCGTAAAAGCATCGCGATCTCCTCCCTGCTTGCCGTAAGGATGAGGTCAGTAAGGTTAATGAAGTATTGCGCTGCGTGGGCGCAAACAGCAGTCGAAATGCAGTTCGAAGTTTTACGTGGCTGTCTTTCGCGGAATGCTGCGCTGCATCACGATGACATCAAGCATACGGCCAAACTTTTCGCCGACTTGAGCCAGCGTCCCGACGTGGCGAAAGCCGAGCTTTGCATGGAGCCCGATCGAAGCGGCGTTGTGGCCATCGCCGATAAACGCCAGTGCTTGGCGAACCCCATCTTCGCGCAGGCTCATCAACAGGCCGCCCAGAAGCTGCGTGCCGGCGCCTTGGTGCTGGGTAGTGGGGCCAACATAGATCGAGGTTTCGAAGGTCTTCGCGTAGGCGGCGCGATCCCGGTACTGGACGGCGTAGGCAAACCCCATGATCCGGGTCAGATCGCCCGGCGGGCTCGCGACCAGGAACGGCCAGCCGCGCTGGACGATGTCGGCCCAGCGCTGGCTCATTTGCTCGAGGGTAGGCGGCTCAACCTCGAAAGTGCCGGTCCCGGTCAGGACGTGGTGGGCGTAAATCAGCTGCACCAGCTCCAGGTCCTGCTGGAAACAGGGCCTCACGATGAAGGGCGGGCGCTCGCTCATAGGCTAGCGGGTGGCGCTTTTTCGGCCCCGGGGTCAAGTGCGGCGGCAGGGCGCATTCACGGGATACCAACCTGGCTGGTCTAAGATCGATCCCGAAATGATGAGTCTGCGGTTAACGGGGCCGGCCCTATGGATCGGGCTGGGGGTGGCGGCTTTGGGCCTTATGGCCTGCGCCTCGACGCCTGCGCCGATTTCGGCTGGGGGCGGCGGCTCGCATCGGCCGCGCATCGAGACGCCATACCGATCCGATGCCCCGCCGCGGATCGCAGATTATGCCGCCCGGCTCCAGTGCGTGCCGTTTGCCCGGCAGGTCTCAGGAATTCAGATCTACGGCGACGCGAATACTTGGTGGCGGCAAGCTGAGGGCAGATATCCGCGATCAAGTTCTCCAGCCCCGGGCTCGGTTCTTGTTATGCTCGGCTACAACAATCCCGGCCGCGGCCATGTCGCGGTCGTGACCGAGATCGTCTCTGACCGATTGATCCGCGTGAACCACGCCAACTGGCTGAATAACGGCGAGATCAGCGTCGATGTGCCGGTGATGGATGTGTCGCCCAACAACGATTGGAGCGAACTCCGCGTCTGGCATATTCCGGGCAACCATTGGGGTGGGCGGGTCTATGTCGCGCAGGGCTTCATCCACGCGTTTTCGCTGCACGCCGCCGTCGGCCGTTAAGCTTTATTGATGCGCCGGACAGTCTAGCGTTAAGCTTCGTTACCAGGGAGCAGGTCTAGATATAGCCCTTATTGAGCTTTGTTTACCATACGAAGCTCACCTTTCTAATTGTTCAGCTGTGTCTTTAAGTGTTCTTTAAGGGCGTTGGCGCGTTTCTGTGTGCCAGTTTGGGGCAAGGCTCCGCCTGGGTAACAGGGCATGTTGGACACCCGCGCGCTTCTCCTCGCAGCTGCAGCCGCAGTCGGTTTCACCGGCACGGCTTCAGACGCGAATGCATTGACGCCTCTCTCGATGGATCTTGCCATCGATCCGAGCGTCACTGATGGCGCTTCAGATCACGCGACCATGGCGCCGAGTGCTTTCGAGCGCTTGCCTGACGAAGCGTATGAGCCGATCGCCCGCGTCACCAATGCGCGTGCGCGTTTGCAGTGCGTGCCGTTTGCGCGCCGTGAGTCAGGCGTTGAGATTTATGGAAACGCCAACACGTGGTGGCGGCAAGCTGCCGGCGTCTATGAGACCACCGCTGAGCCGAGCGAAGGTTCGGTCATGGTTCTACGCGGCTACGCCACCGCCAATCGCGGCCACGTTGCTGTTGTGAAGGAAGTTGTTTCGCCCCGCCTGGTCATCGTCGATCACGCCAACTGGCTGAACAACGGTGAGATCACCCGCGACGTGCCGATTATGGATGTGTCGGAAGCTGGTGATTGGTCCGAAGTGCGCGTTTGGCACGTGCCTGGCCGGCATTGGGGCGGGCGCACCTATCGTGTCCAAGGCTTCATTTTGAACGACCTTACTGACGCAGCCGAGCAAACTCGGGCTCAGGCGATCAACGCCAACGTTCCGGTCGGCTAGCCTTCCTTGATCGGCCGGCGCGATCTCGCGTCGCCATCGGTAACGCCGTAGTCCTCGGACTTCCTGGCGTCTTTAAAATCGATCATGCCGTCGACTTCTAGCCCGCGGCGCAAAAGCTCGCGAACCGCCGCGGCTCGACTCGGCATGCGCCGGCTAAATCGCCAATCGTCCAGCGCCTTAAGCTCCTCTGGCGTCAGCATAATCTGCAGGCGCTCGCCTCGGGTAAGATCAGTCATAGGATTCCAGCCACTCCGAACTCCTACTGACAATGAGTAGGTGGCGCACTTGTTCCACTGTATGTATTCGTCTGGTTGTTTGCTGATTGCTGACTAGCATTTGTTAGTGTGTATTTCTGATTCTAATAACTGTTTGACCCTTTATCTAATAATTATGCCAGTCTCGTAGAATACAGGTGGTCTTCTCTTTGGTTTACTCTAGTGTGCCCTTAGCGGCCGCCTGCGGGGGCCTGGTCGCTTTTTATGATTGGCCACCCAAAATGACTGCAGCAGATCAAAAGACGCCGCCCGCATGGCTTTCACGCTGGCTCCCGTCGCGACGCCAAGAGAGCCGCAAGCGCCACGGAGCTGCCCCTAAGCTCACGGCTATTGAACAGATTGTTGCTCAAACGGGACGCGAGGACGCGAAGAAATAGTCTGGGCTTCCGCGCCGTTCCTTCCGTCGTAGAGCCGGGTTAGCTTCGCTCGCCGAAGTGGGGTTCGGCGCGAGCGAGGGGGACTAGATCATGGCGAGCGCAGCGGTGGCGGACGGCGCGGATGCGCCCGCGGCCAAAAGCGCGAAGCGCAAGAAGCGTCGCGGCGGCATCGGCTTTCTGCGTTGGATGACGGAAAGCCCCGTGTGGGGCGTTTTCATTTTCCTGTGCATCGTCGCGAACGCCGCGATCCTCGGCTACGACGCGCATTACGGTCCCGGCAATCCGTACAGCGCCGACATTGAGCGCTGGAACCAGTATTTCCTCTGGATCTTCACCGTCGAACTTGCGCTGGAATTTTTAGCGCAGGGACCGCGCCGCTATCTGCGCAACGGCTGGAACATATTCGACGTCGCAGTCATCGGCGTGAGCTACGCAGCGTTCTCGCCGGCTATATCCGCACTGCGGACATTGCGGGTTATTCGCGTGTTTCGTCTCGTCAGCGCGGTGCCGCAAATGCGGCGCGTTGTCGAAGCGTTGTTCAGCGCGATGCCGGGCATCATCGCGTCCTTCGCCATCCTATCTGTGGTTTTCTACATCGCCGCAGTTATGGGCACGACGCTTTTCCATGACGATCCGGGCTTCAGCGATCTTGGTCGTAGCTTGCTCTCGCTATTTGCGCTGTCGCAGTTCGACGGATGGGGCGAAACCATATCGCGCCTGCAGGGGCAAAATCCGTACGCCTGGATTTACGTTATCGGCTTCACGATCGTTGCGGCGTTCGCCGTGTTGAATCTCTTCATCGGCGTCATCGTCGAAGCGGTGCAAGCGGCCCCGCAAGAGGAGATCAAGGAAGAGATCGAAGAGGTGCAGGGCGAGGTTGAGGACATCGCCGTCGCGCAGGAGGATGCGGCGGTGGTGCAGCAGCGCATTTTGGACGAGTTGCGGGCGTTGCGCGCCGAGGTCGCCAGTCTCCGCGGCGGGGGCGCCGCGCCGCCGGCGTGACGATGACGCGCTGTTGATCTGCGACGGGCGGGGTGGCGCGGAGCGGCGTCATCGGCGACAATACCGTTATGTCTGTTTGGTCGCGCATTGTGGAGCTGGCTGCGCGGGCCTTCGATCCCGAAGCCGATCCACCCGAATTTGCTGAAGAGTGCGCGCCGCGCCCGAATGATGTCGGCTTCACGGCCGCCGTCATCGGGTTGGCGGCCAAAATGGCCAAGGCCGATGGCGAGGCGACCGAAGCTGAGATGCAGGCGGCCGCCCAGGTTTTCAGGCCGCCGCCGGGCGAAGAGCAGAATTTCCGCCGCGCCTTCTCGTTGGCCAAGCAGACCGTCTTGGGATTTGATTCCTACGCAAAGCAGATCGGCCGCAAGTATCGGGCGCGTCCGTGCTTGCTGGAGGATGTCCTCGATGGGCTTTTCCATATCGCTGCGGTCGACGGTGACGTCGGCGAGGCGGAACTCGCCTATCTCGAACAGGTCGCTGCCCATTTTGGCTTTAGTGAAATGGAGTTTCGGCGGATCAAAGCCACTAATCTTGGGCCGGACGCTGGCGATCCCTACGCCATCCTCGGCCTGCTTCCTGGCGCCAGCATGGAGGAGGTCCGCCACGCTTGGCGGCGGACGGCGGCGGAAAACCACCCGGACCGGATGACGCAGCGCGGCGCACCGCCTGAGTTTGTCGCCATCGCACGGGAAAAAACCGCCGCGATAAACGCAGCTTACGCCCGCATCCGGGAAGAGCTGAGCGTCGGCGCGAAATAGCAGGAACCGGCGCCCGCCCAAGGAGCGCCGTATTGAAACCCCAACCTCTTCGTCCATATTGAAACGAGGAGTGCTGCTGGATGACTGCCAACACCGCTGATTTCGGGTCCAACGCTTTGTCCGCGCTGCTGCGCGCGCTTGGGCTCGTGGCATTGGCGATCGGCGCGGCGCTGGCCTTTTTCTTCGCGTTCGCGGCTGCGGTCATCGTCGCGCTCATGGTTAGCGGCGCGGCAATCGCGATGCGCTTTCGCCCGCGTCGACGCGATCGCACGGTGGCGGGCCCAGAAGTGCTCGACGCGCACCGCACGCCCAGCGGCTGGGTGGTGGAAACCGCCGCTAAGCGGAAGTCCTGACGGATCGCGCTAAAGCGCGCATAGTCCTCGCGTGACTCGTTACATTGAACGCCCATCGCCGAACTTCGACGCACGCACGCGTCCGATCGATCTTGTCGTGCTGCACTATACCGGTATGCAGGACGCTGAGATCGCGCTTGCGCGCTTGACCGATCCTGCGCCGGTTGCCGGTAGTTATCCGGGGCCGTGGCAAAGCGATGACGCCGCCGCAGATGCGCCGCTGCCGAAAGTCAGCGCGCACTATGTGGTCGATGAGAGTGGGCAGATTTTCACCTTGGTGCCGGAAGAGCATCGCGCTTGGCACGCCGGCTCATCCGCTTGGGACGGGGAGGCGGATGTGAACGCACGCTCGATCGGTATCGAGATCGTCAATGGCGGTCACGATTTCGATCTGCCGGATTTTCCAGACGTGCAGATCAAAGCGGTGATCGGGCTATTGCGCGACATCTTCGAACGCTGGCCGACTTTGAACCCCAAGCGTGTGGTCGCACATTCCGATATCGCGCCTGAGCGCAAAGCTGATCCAGGCGAAAAATTTCCTTGGGCGAAACTCGCTGAGGCGGGCGTCTCGATCTGGCCGAAGAACGTCACCGAGGTTCAGCCGAGCGAGGATCCGGTCACCGAGGTGCAGCAGCAATTGGCGCGCATCGGTTATGAGGTGAAGCAGTCCGGCGTGATGGACAACGTCACCAGGGCGGCGCTGATCGCGTTCCAGCGCCGCTTCCGCCCGAGCGATTTAAGCGGCGCGGCTGACGATGAAACGCGCGCGCTTCTGCGTGCGCTTTCACATCAGCTGGGTTGACGCTATAGAAGCTGCGTCAGTCGGCTGGACGGCCGCGGGCGCTATGCTGGAAACGGTGCGTTCGAGGAAAGTCCGGGCTCCACGCAGATACGGCGGCGGGTAACGCCCGCCGAAAGTGATTTTAGGGATAGCGCCACAGAGAACAGACCGCCCCGGACAAGCTTCGCTTGCGAAGCGCGATCCGGGGTAAGGGTGAAACGGTGGTGTAAGAGACCACCGCGCCGACCGTAAGGAAGGCGGCACGGCAAGCCCCGCCGGGAGCAAGACCGAATAGGAACACATGAAGGCGCAAGCTTTCAGGCCCGTCTGCGGGTTGTGTTCGGGTTGGTCGCGAGAACCATGCGGCGACGTATGGTCCAGAGGAATGGTCGTCACCGCGCAAGCGGAACAGAACCCGGCTTATAGGCCGACTGACATTTTGTTTTGGCGTTCATGGAGCCAGTTGCGCGAACGATGACGAACGAAGCGCACGAAGCTCCAACGAATACCCCGCGCCGCGTGCTGATGCTGGGCGCGACCGGGCAGATCGGCAAAGCAACCGTGCGTGCGCTGGTCGAGCGCGGCCATCACGTCGTCTGCTTCGTTCGCTCGGGGCCGGAGCGCGCCTCGAACATGTTTGACGGTGCGGAAGTGCGCTTCGGCGATATCACCGATCCGCAAGCGCTGGCGCGGGACGGCTTTCGCGGCGAACACTTTGATGCGGTGCTGTCCTGCATGGCCTCGCGCACGGGCGCGCCGAGGGATGCATGGGCGGTGGACTATCAGGCGCATGCCGACGCCTTGGTGGCGGCCAAGGCTGCCGGCGTTAGGCAGTTCGTTCTGCTCTCTGCGATCTGCGTGCAGAAACCGCGCCTCGCGTTCCAACACGCTAAGCTTAAGTTCGAGCAAGAGCTGATTTCGTCGGGCCTGGACTATTCCATCGTCCGCGCCACGGCGTTTTACAAATCGTTATCCGGCCAAGTTGAGCGGGTGAAAGCTGGCAAGCCGTTCTTGGTGTTTGGCGATGGGCGGCTTACGGCGTGCAAACCGATCAGTGATGCTGACCTTGGCGCATATCTCGCCGCGTGCATCGATGATCCCGCGTTGCGCAATCGCGTGCTGCCAATCGGCGGTCCGGGCCCCGCGATCACGCCGCGCGAGCAGGGCGAGCACTTGTTTTCGCTCCTGGGCCGCGAGCCGCGTTTCGCGCAGGCGCCGGTGGCGTTGCTCGATGTGATTATCTTTGTGCTGTCTAGCTTGGGCGCGGTCTTGCCGTCGCTGAAGGAGAAGGCGGAGCTTGCGCGCATCGGGCGCTACTACGCGACAGAGTCGATGCTCGTTCTCAATCCCGCGACTGGCCGGTACGACGCTGATGCTACACCCTCAACGGGCAAAGACACGCTGTTCGAACACTATTCACGGCTCGTGGCTGGCGAAGCTACGGTGGAGCGCAGCGCGCATAGCGTGTTCTGAGCGGACGCTAGGCCTTGCAGCGCGGCAACGCGGTTCGTGCGCGCTCCGAACTGTCGAATGACGATCACGATAACGAGCAGCGCCAAGACGGCGAAAGCGACCACCAGGCCATTGGCGACGGGGTCGTTGCGCTGGCTCTCTTCGACGTAAGCGCCTGCCAAGCCCCACAAGATCGGAAGCAGATAAGCCGCGTTGCGTGCGCGCAGGGCGACAAGGGCGGCGAATACTGCAGTGACCGCAATGCCGATCAGCGCAGCGAGCGTCGCGTCAGCGGGCGTGATGATGCTGGTCATAGTCAGTACGGTGAGCGCGTTGACCGCAGTGGCGATCGTCAGCCAGCCCGCGAGCAGGCTCATCGGCAATACGATGAACCAGTATTGCGCGCGTGACGGATTGCGGGGCGCGCGTAGCATGGCAAAGACAAGCAAAAGCGCCGAGCTGGCGATGATCGCGACAGTGGCCCTCTGCGCATTCAAGGCTGCGGCAGCGATCCAGAAACCGCAGCCGGACATAGCGACAATGGATGGCCAGGCGAAGGCGATAGCGTTGCGCTTTCTGTTGTTGCGGGGAGCGCCTGATAAATGCCGAACGTCAGCATGCCGATATAGATCAGGCCCCAGATCGAGAACGCGTACCCGGCGACCCGCAAGGTGGAGTCGCCTCCGGACGAGAACTCGCCGGCGCTCATGCCGAATTGTGTGAGCGCCTGCGCGGCGGGGATCGACATGGCGATCAGGGCGGCGATGACGACGAGGGCAGTGCGGGCGGCGGGTTTCATAATCTGGCTCTACGGCTGAGCCAGCGTAAACGATTACCGTCGCCAGGCGTTCCGCGGGTGCGTCAGCTCACCGCCCGGCGCGTCAAGCTGACTTCCACGTTCGCGACTTCGGCGCTTGCGCCGAGTTCGGCGGTGAAGAGTTCGTTGACTTGGCCATTGGCTTCAGCAACCGGGGCCGCAAACACTGCTTCGCCGCATACATCGCCGTTTGCATCACGCAAACAGACGGCGACGTTCGGCGTCTTCTTTGGAGCGCGCAGGCGGGTCAGGAAGTTGGCGCTGATTTCGACGATGCGCCGGTCGTCATCCAAATCGGCGCCAATGTCGGAGAGGGCGAACTCTTCGCGCTCGGCATCGCTGATCGGCTCGGACGCGATGAACTCGGCGACGGCGAGCGCGCGTGTCAGCTGATGATAACGCGGAGCGTCCTTTGCGGCGGCGCTGCGTTGACGGAACGCGCGCAAGAGATCGCGCCAGCGGCGGGCGTCGCCGGCCATGTAGTTTGAAAGCTCGCCGACGTCCGTGTCGCGCTTGAAGGATTGCGCCGCGAGGCCGTCGAAGAAGGCGAGTACGGCGATGAGTTCGCGCTCGCCCGGGACGACCTGATCACCAAGTGTCAGCGTGTAGCCGCCCATCAAGGCTTGTTCGCCGGCGATACGCGCTTCAGCAAGTTCCAGCCAAGCGCGGTAAATCTCCTCGGGCTTCGCGCCCTTACCCCGCGCCGCCTCAGCGACGATCGCCGCCGGCTGGCTGGCGCTCAGCGAAACCAGATTTCCGAAACTGTCGCCGCTCATCGCGGTCTCCCACCCATTTCCCAGCCGGTACGATTAGCTGATTCTCCACAGCGGCGGTTGTGGATAAGTGGCTCCGCTGCGACCATGACTCGCTATACGATACGCGGATGTCTCACGCACCGGTCCTGCTCGCAGAAGCGATGGACGCGCTCGGCCTGAAAGATGGCGGCGTGTACGTCGATGCGACCTTTGGCGGCGGGGGCTACTCGCGCGAAATGTTGGCCCGCGCCGATTGCCGGGTCATCGCCTTCGACCGCGATCCAGACGCGATCGCCCGCGGCGCTGAACTTTCAGAGTCAGCAAAAGGTAAATTCATTCTTCATCAAGGCCGGTTTGGCGATCTTGCGCTGGACGAGCTGGTGGACGGCGTCGTGTTCGATCTGGGCGTTTCCTCGTTCCAGCTCGACCAGGCCGAACGCGGCTTTTCGTTTCAGACGGATGCGGATCTCGACATGCGCATGGAAAAGGATGGCCCAAGCGCTGCCGATGCCGTCAACGGCCTTAGCGAAACCGCGCTCGCCGACCTGATCTATCGCTACGGCGAGGACGATGACAGCCGCCGTATCGCGCGGGCGATCGTGCAAGCGCGCGCAGCGGCCCCGATTACGCGAACGTTGGCGTTTGCGAAATTGGTTGAAGATTCCGTCGGTGGCCGGCGCGGCGCGCGCACGCATCCGGCGACGAAGACGTTTCAGGCTTTGCGCATGCTCGTGAATGATGAGCTGGGCGAACTCGCGCGCGGGCTCTCGGCGGCCGAACGCGCGCTAAAGCCGGGCGGGCGGCTGGTGGCGGTGTCGTTTCATTCGCTCGAAGACCGGATGGTCAAACACTTCATCACCGAACGCGCCGATGCGCAGGGGCGCGGCTCACGCTACGCGCCGGACCTTCCGCCGGAACGGGCGCCGAGTTTCACCATCGATCGCAAACGCGCGACGGTAGCGAGTGATGCGGAAACATCGGAAAATCCGCGCTCACGGTCGGCCTCTTTGCGCTGGGCGACACGCACGGATGCTCCGGCTTGGGATGAATTGGAGGCGCCGGAACTCGCGCCGAAAGCGGAGGCCGAATGGGCAAGGCTCAGCTGATCCGCGTGTTCCAGGTCGTCGCGGCGGTGTTGATCGTCGTGCTGGCTGTCGGGCTGTATCGCGCCAAGAGCGATGCGTCGCAAAAGCAGGCGCATGTGCGTGAGTTGCGCGAAGAGATTGAGGAGCGCGAAGCGCGCCTGCGTGAATTGCGCGCCGAGATCGCGCAGCGCGAAAGCCCTGCCAATGTCGAAGATTTGGCCGAACGGCAGCTCGGGGTCGTCGTTGGCAGCGAAAGCGAAGCGCTGCCGGAATCGGCGATCGATGATCGCCTGCCAGCGCCGCGCCGCGCAGAGTCGCGCCCTTGAGGCCGTTTGGTCCGGCACAGGCAGAAGCGTCGTCGCCACTGTTTCCCGGCGCCGCTGAAGCTGCCCCGGCGCGCAATCGTGTGCGGCTGCTGGCGATCGGCATTTTCGCCGTGCTGCTCTTGCTCGCGGGCCGCGCTGTGCAACTTGCTTTTTCGGGTGATCCGCTCGCGGCGCAGAGCCGTGCAAGCGCCGCCTCGACGTTGCCGCGCGGCGACATTGTCGATCGCAACGGTGTTCTGCTGGCGACTACAGTGCGCGCTTACGCACTAACGGCCACGCCATCACGTGTCTGGGATGCGCCGGCGATTGCCGATGCGCTGCGTGGGATATTCCCCGACCTTGAGCGGGCCACCATCATCCGCAGGCTCACCGATACGTCGCGCGATCTGATCTATTTGCGGCGCGGACTCACTCCGGACCAGCGCGACCGCGTGCATGCCCTCGGTCTGGCGGGCATCGGCTTTGAGACCGAGCATCATCGCGAATATCCCCAAGGCGCGTCCGCTGGACACGTGCTTGGGTTTACCGACGTCGATCTCAATGCGCTGTCGGGCGTCGAGCGGGGGCTCGATGCGCAAATCCGTGCGGCGGGCGAGAGCGGCGGCGCGGTGCGGCTCTCGCTCGATATGCGCATTCAATATGCGCTGGAAGAAGAACTCGACGCCGCCGCGCGTGCGGCGGGCGCATCTGGCGGCGCGGCGATCGTGCTCGATGGGCGCACGGGCGAGACGCTGGCGCTGGCGTCCTGGCCTGTGTTCAATCCCAATCAGGCGGGGCAAGCAACTGAAGATCAGCGCCGCGACCGCGCGGCAGGCGATCTCCATGAACTCGGCTCAACGGTAAAGCCGTTCACGGTGGCGATTGCGCTGCAGGAGGGGCTCACCAATCCGGGCGAGTTGTTCGATCTCGCGCGGCCACTGGTAATCGAGACCAGCACAATCGAAGATCATGAGCCGCATGTTGGTATGTCGAGCTTGCGGGAAATCTTGGCTCATTCGTCGAACGTCGGCGCCGCGCAGCTGGCTCTGCGTACTGGTGGAGCTAGGCAACGCGCTTATCTTGAACGCTTAGGGCTGACGTCTGCTTCAGGGCTTGAACTGGGTCGCGATCAGGCGCCGCTCGCGCCGCAAACACGCAGCCGCCGCGATGTCGCCGGTGTTGGCTTTGGCTACGGCATCGCCGCAACCCCCGCAACGCTCGCCGGCGCGTACACTTTGTTCGCCAATAACGGCCAACGGGTGCGGCCGACCTTATTGGCTTTGGCGTCCGACGCAGCGATCACGCGCACGCAGGTGTTCTCGCCCGAAGTGACCCGTCAGGTGCTAACCTACATGCGCGCGACGGTGACTGACGGCACCGGGCGCGCGGCGGACGTTCCAGGCCTGATGGTGGCAGGCAAAACCGGCACCGCGGAAAAACTCACAGGCGCCGATGGCTACGACGAAAGCCGCAATTTCTCCTCGTTCGCAGGCGTATTTCCGTCTAATGCGCCGCGCTACATCATAGTGCTTGCGCTCGATGACACCGGCGAAGGCGCCGCCGGCGGCATGGTGGCGGCGCCGGCCGTTGGGCGGACGCTGCGGCGGATAGCGCCCATGCTCGGTTTGCGTGTGGAGGCCCGCGCGCCGACGCGCTAGGGAGAGGGAATGAAACTCGGCGCACTCTTCTCGACCGGCGTTGCGGACAGCGCGCGCGATATCGAGATCACCGGCCTCACCGCCGACTCCCGCAAAGTGAAGCCCGGCTTTTTGTTTGCGGCTTTAGCCGGCGTCGCGGCGCACGGGCGCGATTTCGTTGCGCAAGCAAAAGCGAATGGCGCGGCGGCGGTGCTGAGCGCGGGTGATCTGGGATATGATCCCGGCATTGCGCATATGGTTGCAGATAATCCGCGCAATGCATTCGCGCTGGCGGCCTCAGCGTTCTACCCGGCGCGACCGGAAACGATGGTCGCCGTCACCGGCACCAACGGCAAAAGTTCAACCGTCGATTTCCTGCGGCAGATTTGGGCGCACGGCGGCAAGAACGCCGCCAGCCTCGGCACGCTCGGCGCGATCACCTCAACCGGCGTGATCGATCTTGGTCACACAACGCCCGATCCGGCCGCTGTGCATGCGACTCTCTCGCTGCTCGTCGAACAAGGCGTGACGCACGCGGCGATGGAAGCGTCGAGTCACGGCTTGGAGCAGCATCGCATCGACGGGCTGAGCTTTGCAGCGGGCGCGTTCACGAACCTCACGCAAGATCACCTCGATTATCACCACGATATGACGAGCTACCGCGCCGCCAAAATGAAGCTTTGGGCGCTGGTGAAAGATGGCGGCGTGGCCGTGGTCAATGCCGACGCCGCGGAGGGCGAAGCGTTCGAGCGCGGTGCTCAAGCGCGTGGGCTTGAGCTTGTGCTGTGTGGCTGGCGAGCGCCGCGCGAGCGGGCGTTGAAGATCGTTGAAATTCAGCCGCGTCCCAACGCCCAGACCATGACGCTGTGCTGGAATGGTAGGGACTACAAAGATATTGAGCTGCCCTTGATCGGCGAGTTTCAAGCGATCAACGCGGTGACTGCTGCAACATTGGCGCTGGCGCTCGGTGATGCGCCGGAAGCGGTGTTTGCGGCGATGCAAACTTTGAAGCCGGTGAAGGGCCGCATGGAGCATGTTGGCCAATCGAAGAGCGGCGGACATGTGTTCGTCGATTACGCGCACACGCCTGATGGCCTGGACGTATTGTTGCGCGCTGCGCGACCGCATGCACCGGGTCGGATCATCGCCGTGTTCGGCTGTGGCGGCGACCGCGACACCGACAAGCGCCCGAAGATGGGCGCGATCGCGGAGCGGCAGGCCGATGTGGTGATCGTGACGGATGATAATCCGCGCAGCGAAGAGCCGGCGGCGATCCGTGCTCAGATACTGGCGGCTGCGCCGAATGCGCACGAAATCGGTGATCGTGCGCAAGCGATCAAGGAAGCAGTTTCGATGCTGAAAGCCGGCGATGCGCTGATGATCGCGGGCAAGGGGCACGAGACCGGGCAAATCATCAAAGGCGTCACGCATCCGTTCTCGGATCAAGACGTCGCGCGCGCGGCGTTGGAGAGCTAAGCATGAGTGAACTCTGGTCCGCACGAGAAGCGATGAACGCAACCGGCGGGCGCCTGATCAATGGCGACAGCTGGAACGCCGGCGGCGTTTCGATCGATACACGCACGCTTGAGCCTGGCGATTTGTTCGTGGCGCTGAAGGACGTGCGCGACGGCCATGATTTTCTGGCGCAGGCGTTCGTTAGCGGCGCGGGCGCGGCGCTGATTTCCGATGCTGAGAAAGCGGATGGGCTTGGCCCCGCTTTGGTCGTGCCGGATGTGCTGGACGGGTTGCGCAGACTTGGTGAGGCGGCGCGCGATCGTTCGAATGCAAAGCGCATCGCGGTGACCGGCTCAGTCGGTAAAACCTCTACCAAGGAGGCGCTCGCGGTGTGCCTTTCCGCCAGCGGGCCGACTCATCGCTCAGTGAAGAGCTACAACAATCATTGGGGCGTGCCGCTGACGCTTTCGCGCATGCCGCGCGACAGCCAGTTCGCGGTGTTCGAAATCGGCATGAACCATCGCGGTGAAATTTTGCCGCTGACGCAATTGGTGAAGCCGCACGCGGCGCTCGTGACCACAATCGCGCCTGCGCACGTCGAAAACCTTGGCTCGCTGGAAGCCGTCGCTGACGAGAAGGGCGACATTTACGCCGGCCTCGAACCGGGCGGCGCGGCCATCATCCCGAACGAAGCGCCGCATGCCAGCCGCTTGGTCGCCGCCGCTGAACGCAATGGCGCCAATCTCGTACGCTTCGGCCGAGACGCGGCGTGCGAAGCGCGGCTGTTGAAGTTCGACATGGATGAGACCGGCTCAACCGCAGAGGCGGAGATTCTTGGACGCCTCATTCGTTACCGTGTCGGCGTTGAAGGCGCGCATTGGGCGCTGAACTCGGTTGCCGCGCTCGCAGCGGCTGATGTTGTCGGCGCTGATCTGGAAGCTGCGGCGCATGCGCTCGAGCATTTGCGCGCGTTCGACGGCCGCGGTGTCGCCATCCGCATCGAGGCGCCGTTTGGCCCGTTCATGCTTGTGGATGATTCCTACAACGCCAACCCCGCGTCGATGGCGGCAGCTTTCGCAACCTTGGCGGCGCGCAAGCCCGGCGAAGGCGGGCGCCGGATCGTTGCGCTCGGGGATATGTTGGAACTCGGCTCCGATGAGCGCGCCTACCATGCGGGCCTTGCGGCGCCCTTGGAGCAAGCGGGCGTCGACCTGGTGTTTTGCGCAGGTCCGCGCATGGCCGCACTCATGGAGGCGCTTCCGCAGACGCGCCACGGCGGCTATGCCGAAACATCCGACGCGCTGATTCCGGTCATTGCGAGTGCGCTACGACCGGGAGACATCGTGCTCGTGAAAGGATCGAACGGGTCGAAGATGAGCCGCGTGGTCAGCGCGCTCACGCGGCTCAGAGGGGACGGGAATGTTTGAGCTCTTAAGCCAGTACGACGAGAGCTCGCAGTTCTTCAATCTCTTCAACTACATCACCTTCCGCACCGGCGGCGCGATGTTCACCGCGATGGTGATCGCGTTTGCGATCGGCGCGCCGTTCATTCACTGGCTGCGCAAGAAGCAGGGCAAGGGCCAGCCGATCCGCGAAGACGGCCCTGCCGGCCATTTGCTGACCAAGAAGGGCACGCCGACGATGGGCGGGCTGATCATCTTGATCCCCCTCGGCATTTCTTCGCTGCTCTGGTCCGATCTCCAGAACCCATACGTTTGGGCGGTGCTGATCGTCACGGTCGGCTTCGGCGCGATTGGGTTCGTCGACGATTTCGCCAAAGTCACCAAGCAGCACCATGGCGGGCTTTCCGCGAAACTGCGGCTGGCGTTTGAGTTTTCGATCGCGCTCGTTGCCGTAGTTGCGATGTTGGCCGCGGAATGGGTGGCGACGACGCCGGACCAAACCCACGACGTGATGGGTTTCCTCAACGCGCTGATGGCGTCCGATCCGCTGACAGCGGTGGCGCTGCCGTTCGTGAACGGTTGGGGCATTCAGCTGCTCGGGTTTTACGTCATCTTCGCGATGTTCGTGGTCGTCGGCTTCGGCAACGCGGTGAACTTGACGGACGGCCTTGATGGCCTCGCGATCGTTCCGGTGATGATCGCAGCGGCGACGTTCGGGATGATTTGCTATCTCGTCGGCCGCGTCGACTATTCGAGCTATCTCGGTATTCCGCACGTCGCCGGTGTTTCGGAACTCGCGACTTTGCTCGGCGCGCTGCTCGGCGCTTCGCTCGGTTTCCTTTGGTACAACGCGCCGCCCGCGCGCGTGTTTATGGGCGACACCGGCTCGCTGGCGCTGGGCGGCTTGCTCGGCGCGGTGGCGGTGGCGACCAAGCACGAGATCGTATTGGCGATCGTCGGCGGCTTGTTCGTGCTCGAGACGCTTTCGGTCATGCTGCAGGTGGCGGTGTTCAAACGCACCGGCAAACGCTTGTTCCTGATGGCGCCGGTGCACCACCATTTCGAGAAGCTTGGCTGGCAGGAACCGACGATCGTGATCCGCTTCTGGATCATTTCGGTGATCTTCGCGCTCGCTGGCCTCGCGACATTGAAGTTGCGTTAACGGCGCGAAGCAGCGCAAACCCGCACGCTCACGGGTTGGAGGCGATCGGATGATTCCGATCACGGAATTTAAAGGCCGCGACGTTGCTGTGTTTGGCTTGGCCCGAACAGGGCTGGCGGCTGCGCGCGCGCTCGTCGCCGGCGGCGCGCGTGTGCATGCGTGGGACGATAGCGACGCAACACGCGCGCAGGCGGAAGCTGCCGGCGTGCCGGTGTCTGACATCAACAGCCGCGACTGGCGTACGTTCGCCGCGCTCGTGCTCTCACCCGGCGTGCCGCTGACGTTTCCTGAGCCACACCGCGTGGTGACGCTGGCGGACGCGACCGGCGTGCCGATCGTCAGCGATATCGAGCTCTTCGCGCGCGCGGTGAACGCGCTGCCTGCGACGCAGCGGCCGAAACTGATCGGCGTCACCGGCACCAACGGCAAAAGCACGACTTCGGCGCTGATCGCGCACATCTTGAAAGAAGCCGGCAAGGACGTGCGCCTGGGCGGCAATATTGGCGAGGCGATCCTCGATCTGCAGCCGCTGCACGCTGGCGCGTACTACGTGATCGAACTCAGTTCATATCAGCTCGACATCACGTCGAGCCTCAGGCTCGACGTTGCTGTGTGGCTGAACACCACGCCAGATCACCTCGATCGCCATGGCGACATGGCGGCTTACGTCGCTGCCAAGCAGCGCATCTTCCTTAATCAGGGCGCAGCGGACTGGGCCATCATTGGCGTTGATGATCATTATTGCGCGAAGGTGTGCACCGATCTGACGCGCGCCGCCGCGCAGCACGTTGCGCCGATCTCGTCTGGCCAAGCTTTGGGGCGCGGCGTGTGCGCGCTTGATGGCAAGATCATCGATGCTTTGGGCGGGCGCGCTGAGGTTGTCGCAGATCTCGCGCAGGCGCCGGCTTTGGCGGGCAAGCACAATGCGCAGAACGCAGCCGCTGCTTACGCGGCAACAAGCGTGTTCAACATTGATCCGCGCGTCATTGCGCAGGCGATGACGACATTCCCTGGCCTGCCGCACCGGCTGGAGCGCGCCGGCACGATCGAAGGCGTGCGCTTCGTCAACGATAGCAAAGCCACCAACGCCAATGCGGCGGCGCAGGCGCTGGCGGTGTATCCGCGTGTCTATTGGATCGCAGGCGGTGTTGCGAAGGATGGTGGCATCGAGGACCTCGAGCCATTTTATCCGCGCATCGCAAAGGCGTATCTGATTGGCCAATCGGCCGGCGATTTCTCCGACACGTTGCGCGGCAAAGTTCCGGTGACGATGGCGGGGCACTTGGAAGCGGCGGTGAGGCTTGCGTTCAACGATGCGCGTAGTTCTGGCGAGCCACATCCGGTGGTGCTGCTCTCGCCCGCGTGCGCCTCGTTCGATCAGTTCAAGAGCTACGAAGACCGCGGCGATCAGTTCAAGAAATTTGTCGCCGCTTTGGCCGAGGCGCCTCCCGCGCGCAATGGGGGCGCTGCGTGAACGCAGCGGCCGAGCGGATCGGCGCCGCGTTTGATCGCGTGCGCAGCTACGATAGGCCGTTGCTGATCATCGCGCTCTCGCTGCTGGCGCTGGGCATTCTGTTTTCGATGGCGGCAAGCCCCGCCGCGACGGCGCGCATTCGTATCGAGGAGGCGTTTTACTTCGCCGGCCGCCAAACAGCGTACGCCGGGCTCGGCGTTCTAGTGATGCTGGCCGCCGCCGCGTTGGAACCGCGACAAGTTCGGCGGGTGGCGACGGTGCTGGCTGCGATCTTTCTGCCGCTCTGTGCGCTCGCCGCCTTGTTCGGCGCCGAGATCAAAGGCGCGCAGCGCTGGTTCGATTTTGGCGCATTTTCTTTGCAGCCCTCGGAAATCCTCAAACCCGCCTTGATCGTGGTGTGGGCTTGGATGCTCGGGGAGAGCATGAAACAGCCCGCGTTTCCTGGTCGCTGGATCGCAATTGGCCTGCTCGGTTTGGCCGCTGCAGCTTTGCTCGCGCAGCCGGACGTCGGGCAAACGGCGCTGCTGGCGCTTTGCCTTGTTCCGATGCTGGTGTTGTCCGGCCTTGCGCTGCGCTGGATGCTGGGCGCGGGCGTATTGGGCGCGGTGGCGGCGTGGGCGATCTACAGTTTTTATCCACACGCGCGCGAGCGCGTCGATACGTGGCTCAATCCTGAGGGCGATGCGGCGTATCAAGTGAACCGTGCGCTTGAAGCGATCTCGGCGGGCGGTGTGTTTGGGCGAGGGCCGGGCGAAGGCGTGGTGAAGCGCTCTTTGCCGGATGCGCACGCGGATTTCGTGTTCGCCGTAGCGGCTGAGGAATTTGGTCTCATCGCTTCTCTCGGTCTCATCGCGCTGTTCGGAGCGCTCGCGTTTCGCGGCTTGTCGCGCGCGAGCCGGCTCAATGAGCCGTTCGAACAACTTGCGGCTGCGGGCCTGGTGACGCTTCTTGTCGCGCAGGCCTCGATACATATCGCTGTGAACTTGAGTTTGCTGCCCGCCAAGGGCATGACCCTCCCGTTCATCTCGTTCGGCGGCTCCTCCATGATCGGCTCTGCGCTGGCTTTGGGGTTCTGCCTTTCCCTTCTCCGAGACCGTCCCGGCGCCTATCTCTATTCGGGACGCACACGCGAATAGATATGTCCAAGAAAGTCGTCGTCATTGCTGCGGGAGGAACGGGCGGGCATCTGTTTCCCGCCGCTGCGTTCGCCGAAGAAATGTTCCGGCGCGGATGGCGCATCGTGCTGATGACGGACGTGCGTGGGCGCCGGTACGCTGAAGGTTTTCCGGCCGAGCGTATCGAAGATGTTCCTGCGGCCTCGCTCAGCGCTAATCCGATCACGGCCGTTCCTGCGCTGTTCAAGATCGCGCGCGGCATCGACGCTGCGAAGAAACGGTTCACGGATTTGAAGCCGTCGCTGGTTGCAGGGTTCGGCGGATATCCCTCGTTCCCGGCTTTGGTCGCAGCGCGCGCGCAGCACATTCCAATTCTCATCCACGAACAAAATTCTGTGCTGGGCCGCGTCAACCGTTCCATGGCCGGCAGCGCCGCCATTGTTGCGTGCGGGTTCGAGCGCCTCGATCGCCTGCCCGCGAAGGTGGCGAGCCGCAAGCACGTCGTCGGCAATCCGGTGCGCTCACCAATCCTTGCGGTGCGCGAGCGGCCGTACCCGGAAGCAGTCGCCGGCGGGCGGCTCAACCTTCTGATCATCGGCGGCAGCCAGGGCGCGCGATTGTTCGGTGAAGTCATCCCTGCCGCGATCGCGATGCTGCCGCCTGCGCTTCGCGCGCGGCTCGATGTCGTCCACCAAGTCCGCGAAGAGCAGGTGGCGCAGGCGCGCAGTGTTTATCAGAAGGCCAAGGTCGCTGCCGAAGTCGCACCATTCTTCACCGACATGGGCCAGCGGCTGGGCGCCGCGCATTTGGTGATCTCTCGCGCCGGGGCCTCGTCGGTGACGGAACTTCAGGTGGCTGGGCGTCCGGCAATCTTGGTGCCGTTCGCCGCCGCTGCGGACGATCACCAGACGGCCAATGCGGAGGGGCTGACCTCGGTGGGGGCGGCTGATCTCTTTACTGAAGAAGAGTTCGAGCCGGGCGCTCTGGCGGCCAACCTTGAGCGCCGTTTGGCCGATCCCCATGGCCTCGCCGTGCGCGCCGCCGCCGCCCGCGCCGCCGCCAAGCCCGAAGCGGCCAAAACACTGGCCGATCTGGCTGAGAGCGTCGCCGTTTAACCAACAAAGTTCGCATCTCCCGCATCCAGCCGCCCCACGAGCGGCGGTACAGGGGCAGACAGCGCAATGGGCGCTGGCCCCGGAGGATGCGATGACCGAAGAATTGTTCCGTGATTTTTGGTGGCTGATCTTCTCGGTGTTCGGGATGGGGATGGCGCTCTTCGGGATGATCCAGAATGGCGCCCGCGAAGACGCCATTCTGCGTGACGCCCGCGAACGTCTGGAGCGTGGGCAATGAACTTCGAAGAACTGTTTCGAGATTTCTGGTGGCTGATGTTTCCCATCTTCGGGATGGCGATGGCCTTCACCGGCATGTCGCAGAGCGAGCGCCGCGCCAAGACGATGATCGATCTGCTCAAAACATACACCGATCAGGGCAAGGAGCCGCCGCAGGAGCTTTTGCGTATGGCTGCGCAGAGCCTAGATGACGGCGTCAACACGCCGGCCACGCGTCAGCAGAGCAATGCCTGGTCGTTTGTGGTGTTCGCTGCATTGTCCGCTGGATTTACTGTCGGCTGGTGGTTCATCCGCGATGAGGGTTACGCCTTCGCGTTCTTGATCGTGGCCGTGACGATGGGCGTCCTTGCGGTTGGCGCGCTGCTGATTTTGCTGCTCGGCGGCAAAAAGTAGCGCGGCATGGACGCGGGCGAGGAAGCGCGTCTGATCGAACGCGCGCGCGGCGGCGATATGCGCGCCTTCGGCCAATTGGTCGATGCGCATCAGGCTGCAGTGCGCGCGTTTCTACGCCGGCTGGTCGGCAATTACGCCGACGCCGACGATCTCGCCCAGGACGCTTTCGCCCGCACCTGGGACGTCCTCGATCGTTACGATGGCAGTTCGCGTTTGCGGACCTTCATTTGTGGCGTGGCGTTTCAGTACTGGCGCCGGGCGCGGCGGTCGCAATCTCGTCGCCAGGCGCGCGAAGATGCGTACGCGGAGCTCGCCGACACGCAGACTGAGCCGCCGGCGCGGACAGCGGCGCGTCTTGCCTTGAGGAAGGCCATGGACGAACTTCCGGAGGATCAGCGCGCGGCGCTGGCGCTCTGTTTGGGGCAGGATTTCACCCACGCGGAAGCAGCCGAAGTTCTCGGCCTACCGCTGGGCACGGTAAAGTCGCACGTGACGCGCGGGCGGGCGCGTTTGCAGGCGATGCTGGGCGTAACGGAGAAAGCCCAATGAGTGACGATCTGGAACTTGCTGATCTCTTGGGCGAAGCGCCCCCCAGCGCAGCTGACCCCAGTTTCCGCTTTGACGTCCTGTCCCGCGTCGCCGAGCGCCGCCGCCGCCGCGCCGCGCAAGGCCGGGCGCTTAATCAGGTCGCGGCGTTTGTGGCTCTTGGGGCCGTGTTTCCGGTGCTGCAGGCCGCCGGGCTAAACTGGGCCGACGCCCAACCTATGCTCATGGCTGCTGCCGCGCTTGCCGTCGCAGGCGCGGTTGCGCTCTTGACCATTCAGGGGCCTGCCGTAGTTCTGGCGCGCTCGCGGGCGCTTTTGCGTGCGCCGCTGTTGCGGGCCTGACGGAGAAAACTGGAATGGCGCGGTACTCGATCCTTGCTCGTATGATGACGCTGCCAAAGCCGCTGGCGATCGGCGAAGCCGACACGCCCGCTGATGCCGTGCGCAAAGCTCGCGCCTTCGTCAAAGATGGCCAGCGCGACGTTCAGATCGGCGACAACCAAGCCGAGATCTATTATCCCGCCGAAGATTTCGCCGCTAAGCACGGCATCCGCTGATCCGCCTTTGATACGTCCCGGCGCGCGCCTATACTGGCGCGCGTTTCCGTTTCCGGAGAACACATGCTGCGACGCGCCATCCCGTTCGACACCGGGCCCATCCATTTTGTCGGCATCGGCGGCATCGGCATGTCCGGCATCGCCTCGGTGATGAAAAATCTCGGCTACGACGTCACCGGCTCCGACGCTAAAGAGAGCGCCAATATCGACCGGCTGCGCGAATGCGGCATCACTGTCACTATCGGGCATAAAGCCGAGACGGCGGCGCATGCCGGCGTGGTGGTGATTTCCTCCGCGATCAAGGACGGCAACCCCGAAGTCGATGTCGCCCGCGCGCGCGGCGTGCCGATCGTCAAGCGGGCCGAAATGCTCGCCGAGATCATGCGCCTGAAGTGGAACGTCGCCGTCGGCGGCACCCACGGCAAAACCACCACCACCTCGATGATCGCCGCGTTGCTCGACGCCGGCGGCAAGGACCCAACCGTTATCAATGGCGGCATCATCAACGCCTACGGCGCCAACACCCGCATGGGCGAGGGCGAATGGATGGTGGTCGAAGCCGACGAAAGCGACGGCACCTTCACGCGCCTGCGCGCCACCGCCGTCGTCGTCACCAACATGGATCCCGAGCACTTGGACCATTACGGCTCGGTCGAAGCCATGAACGACGCCTACCGGCAGTTCGTCGAGAACATCCCGTTCTACGGCTTCGCCGTCATGTGCCTTGACCATCCGCAAGTGCAAGCGCTCGCCGCCCAGGTGCGCGACCGCCGCATCATCTCCTACGGCTTCAACCCTCAAGCCGATGTCTGCGCCGTCAATGTGCGCCCATCGCGCGAAGGCTCCACCTTCGACGTCGTCGCCCGCAAGAAGGGCGAAGGTCCGGGCGTGACCATGCACGACCTTTTCTTGCCCGTAGCTGGCCGCCACAACGTCCAGAACGCCGTCGCCGCCATCGCGGTGGCGCGCGAGCTGGGCGTGACCGACGCCGGCATCCGCACGGGCTTGAAGAAGTTCGCCGGCGTGAAGCGCCGCTTCAGCACCACTGGCTATTGGAACGAAGTCCGCATCGTTGACGATTACGGCCACCACCCGGTCGAGATCGCTGCCGTGCTCTCCGCCGCGCGCGAGATGACGGGCGGGCGCGTGCTCGCGATCGTACAGCCGCATCGCTACACGCGCCTGCGCGATCTCTTCCAGGACTTCTCCACCTGCTTCAATGACGCCGACATCGTCTGCGTCGCCGATGTCTATAGCGCCGGTGAAACGCCGCTCGATGACATCAACTCCGATGCGCTGGTGATCAGCTTGAAGAGCCACGGCCACCGCGACGCGCGGCGCATCTCCAACATGGACTCGCTCCCGGATTTCGTCCGCGCCGAGGCCAAGCCGGGCGATATCGTTGTCTGCTTGGGCGCTGGCGATATCACCGCTTACGCAAACGCGCTTCCTGGCAAACTCGCCGCCGCAGCGGCATGACCCTCCGCGCCCGCCGATGACCCCGGCGACCCTCAGCACGATCGTTCTAGCCACTACGCTGCTGCTGTTTGCGTCTGGCAAAGTACGGCATGATCTTGTGGCGCTGCTGTCGCTTGCGGCGTGCTTGCTGCTGGGGCTGGTGCCGACCGCGAGCGCGTTCTCCGGCTTTGCCGATCAATCGGTCATTGTCATCGCGGCAGTTCTAGTGCTTGGCCGCGCCATCGAACTCACCGGCATCGCCGACGCTGTCACCGATAGGTTGGCGCAGCTAAACGCGCCGTTTCCGGTGCAGCTTGCGATCATTCTTGTGGCCGGCGCGACTTTATCGGCGTTTATGAACAACATCGCTGCGCTGGCGATCACGATCCCGGCAGTGGTTGGCATTTGCCGCGCCCACGATCTTCCGCCCAGCGCGGGCCTGATGGCGATTTCGTTCGCCACCATTCTCGGCGGCATGACGACGCTGATCGGCACGCCCGCCAACCTCATCCTTTCATCGGTGCGTGAATCGCAGCTTGGAGAGCCGTTCGCGTTCTTTCAGATGACGCCTGTCGCCGCCGCAGTGGCGGCCGCGGGCGTCGGCTACATTTGTCTGGTGGGCTGGCGGCTGACGCCGCGCCGCGATTCCGGCACGGATGTTCCGAAAGACGCATACGTCGTGTTCGAACTCGGTCCTGTAGGGCGGGACACACTTGAAGAGACCGACGACGCCGAACTGATTGAAACGCTTCGCGCGTCCAAGGTCACGCCGCTGGCGGTGCTTCGCGGCGTTCGCGTGCTTGATCTGGCGACGGCGCGGCCGCTGCAGCCGCGCGATCGTTTGCTGGTCGGCGGCGCGGTGGACCCCTGGGACGCCGCCAAACGCAGTGGCCTGAGCATGCACGCGCAGCGCTCCGTCGCGGAGGACGCTGTTACCATCGTGGCGGTGGTCGGCAACGGCTCGCCGCTGGTCGGGCGTTCGCTCGATACGGTGCGATGGGATACGCGCGGTGAAGTTGCCGTTGTCGCCGCTGGCCGGCGCGCTGCGGAACTCCGCCAGCCCTTGGCGCATCTCACCATCGAGGCAGGCGATCAGCTGACACTGCACGGTTCGGCTGAGCAGATCGCGATCTATTCCCGCTACGCCCGCATCCTCGAAGTCGCGCGCCGCGCCAACGCACGTATCAACCCGATGCGAGCCGGCATTGCGATCGCCGTTTACGCCGCCGCCGTCGCCGCCTCGGTCGCGCTTGGGGTGCCGACAGCGTTTTCCTTCGCTGCAGGCGCCGTTGTGGTGGCGGCGTTGGGATATTTGCCGCCGCGAGAGATTTATTCTTCCATCGATTGGTCGGTGATCGTTCTCATCGGCGCGATGATCCCCGTCGGGCATAGCTTTCAGAGCAGCGGCGCGGCGGCGCTGTTCGCGACAGAGCTTTCGCAAGTCTTGACGGATGCACCTTTGTTCTGGGCCGCGGCGGCTGTGGCGACGGCGACAATGGTGCTGTCGATCTTCCTCAATAACGTCGCCACCGCGATCATCATGGGCCAGATCGCGATCTCGGTGGCGCAGGCGATCGGCGTGTCTCCCGACGCGATGCTGATTGCCGTCCTGATTGGCGCCTCTTCAGACTTCCTCACGCCGATCGGGCACCAGAACAATCTGTTGGTGATGGGGCCGGGCGGGTATCGCTTCCTCGACTATGCGCGCGTGGGGGCGCCACTGGCGCTGCTCGTGATCTTCGTCTCTGCGAAGATGATCGAGTTGGGGTTTGCGGGGTAATTGCGCCGCGGAGATTATTGCTCTGGCGTCATCCGTGCGCGTAGCGCGCGGACGCGCTCAAGCAACGGCTGTGCTTGCGCGATCGAAGCGCCGAAATCGAACGACACCGTGGGCGCGCCGTTGATGGTCAGCGATTCCGCGCCGCCGTCGGCGCAATCGGGGCAGCCGATCACGGGCGGCAGGCCGCTCAAGTTCGTGTCCGCTGCGAGGCGCGCGAATTCTTGCCACTCGGCTGGCGTCAGCGTTTGCGTAAAGCGCTGATCCGGCAACTCGGCAGAACCGCGCCCGCTGCGGCCGTCGCGGATAAGCACGGCTTGGCCCTCGCTGATTTCGAGCCGCGTCGTGCAATAGCCCACGCACATACCGAAGGACGTGGTCGAGACGATCTGTCGAACCTCAGTCGGCGCCGGCGCTGCGCTTGCGCACCCCGCGAGGGCCAGCGCCAGGGCCGCGATGCCGAACTTCACCTGAGAGATCATTTCGCTTTGCCTTTGTTGCACGTGCGCTGAGCGGCAAGCTCTAGAAGCTTTGCGGCGGATTGTGGCCCCAGGCGCAGTCTTTTGAGGTCGAAACAATTGACGCGGGCGCCCGACTCAAGGCGCCTCGGTGAAATGCCTGACACCGCTCATCGCGCCCCCAAGCCCCTGCGCGCCGCCATCGTCTATGATTTCGACGGCACGCTCGCGCGCGGCAACCTTCAGGAACGCAGCTTCATCCCCGACGTCGTCGGCATGAAGCACGCTGATTTCTGGATGGAAGTGAAGCGCCTCGCCAAGCTCGAGGATGCCGACGAGATCCTGGTCTATATGCACCTGATGCTCGACCGCGCCCGCGCTGCGGGCCAGCCGGTGACACGCAAGCAGCTGCAGCAGACCGGCGCCGATCCGGACTTTTTCGATGGTCTCGATCATTGGTTCGATCGCATCAACGCGTTCGGCGACGATCTCGGGCTGACGCTTGATCACTACGTCGTTTCATCCGGCATCTATGAGATGATCGAAGGCTGCGCGCTCTTTCCGCGCTTCCGCCAAGTCTTCGCATCGCGCTTTTTGTACGATGCAAAGGGCGAGGCGCGCTGGCCGGGGGTCGCGATCAACTACACGACCAAGACGCAGTTTCTCTTCCGCATCAACAAGGGCATCGACAACGTTCACGATACGGAAGCGATCAATCGCTGGATGCACAATGATGCGCGCGAGCTGCCGTTCGAGCGCATGATCTTCATCGGCGACGGCGATACCGACATCCCTTCGATGAAAATGGTCACCAGCCAAGGCGGTTGCGCGATCGCTGTGCTCGATCCTTACCAATGGACCGAGCCGCGCAGTCTCGACAAAATCACGCGCCTCATCGCTGAAGATCGCGTGAGCTACGTCGCGCCGGCGGATTATCAGCCGAAAAGCCAGCTCGACGTGATCGTCCAGGGCGCGCTGGGCCGGATTGCCCTGCGCGCCGGTTTGTCGGTTTCGTAGAGTTTAGCTGCCTGCGGGCGTATCGTCCGGCGCGCGCTCGATGCGCGTGACCTGATACGGCACAGCCGGATCGCCGCCCATCACTTGCACGCCCAGGCCGTTGCCGACGCAGATGAAGTTCGTTGTCGAGCGCAGCGCGATGGCGTGGTTCCAGTCCAGGTCACGCGTGTTCTGCGCGATGGTCATGTAATATTCGCGCGTGGTGCTGACGCGGGCGCGGATGCGGTGTTCATCGACGACGCCGTAGCCGCGAACATCGACCGTCCGGAAGCAATCGCGCGATGACGATTCAGAATCGGCGCTCTGAGCCGGGGACGCGCAGGCCCCAAGCGCGAGCAATACAGATGCAGCTGCAAGTTTGCGAAACATGTAGGCGTTCTCCTCAAGTGCCTTGGTTGGCCGGTTCTTCCGGCGCTCTGGCGATGGATGTGATCGGGTAGGTGCGGCGCGGATCGCCGCCGATAATGTCGACGCCGAGGCCGTTGCCGGTGCAGATGCGTCCGAGGGTGGAGCGGATGGCGATGGTCTGCGTCCAATCAAGATCGCGCGCATTCCAGTTGGTGCTCAGAATGTAGGCCCGGCTGGCGCCGACGTTCACGCGGACATTGTGATCGTCCACGACGCTATAGCCGCTAACACTCTCGGCGAAAAAGCAGTCCCGCTCTGCCGCGTTGGCGCTCACTGTGTGCGGCGTCGCGGCGCAGGCCGAAAGAAGTAGCGCTGTGGCTATGGTACCCATGCGAAGCATGTGGGCGTCTCCGTCCTCTGGTGATTGGGAGTATGACCCTGTCTCATGCGTCCGACGAGGCGGCGGCGCTTTGCTGGCGATCAAAAGCGTGAGATAGGCCATCAACTATGAGTGAACTTCATCTGCCAGAAGTGCGCGGACAGCTGTTGCGAGGGGAAAGCCTCGCGCCGTTCACCTGGTTCCGGGTTGGCGGACCGGCCGACGCCGTTTTCCTGCCGGCCGATGCGGATGATCTCGCGCAGTTTCTGGCCGCGCTACCGCATGACGTGCCGCTGCTGCCGATCGGCGTTGGCTCGAACCTGATCGTACGCGATGGCGGCGTGCCAGGCGTGGTGATACGGCTCGCCGGCCGCGCCTGGGCGCAGATCGAAGCGCTCGACGGCGCGCGCATCAAGGCCGGCGCGGGCGCGCTGGACTCGATGGTGGCGCGCGCAGCCGCGAAAGCTGGCATCGGCAAGCTGGAATTTTACGCGGGCATCCCCGGCACGATTGGCGGTGCGCTGACGATGAACGCCGGCTGCTATGGCAGCGAAACCAAAGACGTGTTGATCGAAGCCACGGCGCTCGATCGCAGTGGCAAGCGCCTGACGTTCACCAACGCCGATTTCGGTTTCACCTATCGCCACAACGCGTTGCCGGAAGAGCTGATCTTTCTCGACGCGACGTTTCAAGGCGTGCTGGACGATCCGATGGCGGTGACGGCGCGGATGGCGGAGATCAGCGCGCGCCGCGAAGCGTCGCAGCCGATCCGGGAAAAGACCGGCGGCTCAACGTTCAAGAACCCGACCGCGGCAAACGGCGAAAAGCTCTCCGCCTGGAAGCTCAACGACGAAGCCGGGATGCGCGGGTATCGGCGCGGCGGCGCGCAGGTGAGCGAGTTGCACGCGAACTTCCTGATCAATACCGGCGACGCGACTGCGGCGGATATCGAAGGCCTGGGCGAGGACGTTCGCGCCGCCGTCAAAGCCAAGCACGGCATTGAGCTGGAGTGGGAAATCAAGCGGATCGGGCGCGCCTAGCTTCGTCGCCCGGGCCGTTCCCTGCTGTTCGCAGCTGCAATGCGGTTTTGCGGCCGAAAGTCCACCGTCATCGGGTGGCTTTTCCGGCCGCGCCGCTCTAAACCGCGCACACAGATTTGCAGGATTTCCGCATGCGCTTGAAGCCCAACATCCTCGCCGCGATCGGCAACACGCCGCTAGTAAAGCTCAACAAGGTCGTGCCGCCCGGCGCCGCGGAAGTTTGGGTGAAGTGCGAGTATCTGAACCCCGCCGGTTCGATCAAAGACCGCATGGCCAGTTACATCATCGAGAAGGCCGAAGCCGCCGGCATCCTGAAGCCCGGTGGTCTCATCGTTGAGAACACGTCCGGCAACACTGGCCAGGGCCTCGCCATGGCGGCGGCGATCAAAGGCTATCGCTGCGTGTTCACGATGCCGGACAAGATGAGCAAGGAAAAGCAGGACTCGCTGCGCGCCTACGGCGCCGAAGTCATCATTACGCCAACCGACGTGCCGGGCGATTCACCGGAGCACTACGTCAACGTCGCCAAGAAGATCGCTGAGGATACGCCCGGCGCCTTCTACGTCGATCAGTATCACTCGCAGTGGAACATCGAGGCGCATTACTGGTCGACCGGCAAAGAGATTTACGAGGATACGGACGGCGGCAAGTTCGACGCCTTCGTCGGCGGCACCGGCACCGGCGGCACGGTCTCCGGCGTTGGCCGCTGGTTCAAGGAGCACGCGCCGCACGTGAAAATCATCGGCGCCGATCCGCTCGGCTCGGTGCACTATCATCTCTTTCACACCAAGACGCTGCCGACCGCGCACGTCTACATGGTCGAAGGCATCGGCGAGGACATTGAATGCCGCGCCATGGATTTCTCCGTCGTCGACGATATGCGCCAAGTGAATGACCGCGACAGCTTCGTGATGGCCCGGCGTTTGGTGAAAGAAGAGGGGCTGTTCTGCGGCGGCTCTTCCGGCTCGAACGTCAGCGTTGCCATCGAGATCGCCAAGGAACTCGGCCCGGGCAAAGTCGTCGTCACGGTGCTGCCGGATCACGGCAATCGCTACGTTTCCAAATTCCTGCGCGACGATTGGATGAAGGAGCACGGCTTCACTGAAACCGAGCAGGAGCTAGGCTTCGTCGAGGAATTGCTGAAACTCCACGAGCGCAATCCGATCACCGCCGACGCCGAAGCGCCGCTGCGCACGGTCGTCAATCTCATGCGCGATCACGGTGTCAGCCAGATTCCACTGATTGAACGCGGCAAGCTCAACGCCATTGTGCATGAAAGCGATGTGCTGGCGTCGATGCAAAAGCGCGAGTTCAATCTCGACGCCCCGGCCAAAGGCATCGCTTCGCCGATCGCCGGGCTCATTTACCCGAAAGCGCGGATTGAAGAGCTCTTCCACATCTTCGCCACCGATCACGTCGCAGTCGTCGTAGATGCGTCAAACGTTGTCGGCGTCATCTCCAAAATCGATCTGATCGAATATCTCGCCGGCAAGGGCCGCTAATATGCATCACGACAATAAAGGCTTCGGCACGCGCTGCATTCACGCCGGCCAACAGCCCGATCCGACGACGGGCGCGATCATGACGCCGGTCTATCAAACCTCGACTTACGTGCAGAAAAGCCCTGGCGTCGTGATCGAGGATTACGACTACGCGCGCTCCGCCAACCCAACGCGCAAAGCGCTGGAGGCCAACCTCGCCTCACTCGAAGGCGGCCGCCACGGCATCATGTTCGCTTCGGGCCTCGCCTCGCTTGCCGGCTGCATTCATTTGCTGTCCAGCGGCGACCACGTCGTGCTGTGCGATGATGTCTATGGCGGCACCTATCGGTCGCTCGATAAAGTCTTCAAGCAATTCGGCATCACCTACACGCGCGTCGATATGCTGGATCTCGACGCCACCGAGGCTGCGTTCACGCCGAAGACGAAAATGGTCTGGATCGAAACGCCGACCAATCCGCTTTTGAAGGTGGTCGACATCGCCGCCGTCGCGCGTATCGGCAAAGCCCGCGGCGCCATTGTCTGCGTCGACAACACCTTCGCCACGCCGGTTCTGCAAAATCCGCTCAGCCTAGGCGCCGACATCGTCAGCCATTCTTGCACCAAATACATTGGCGGCCATTCGGACGTCATCGGCGGCGTGCTGATCACCAACAGCGACGAACTTGGCGAGCGTCTGCACTATATCCAAAACGCCGTCGGCGCGATCAGCGCGCCTTGGGACTGCTTCTTGCTCCTGCGCTCCACAAAGACTCTGCACGTCCGCGTGCAGCGCCATTGCGAGAACGCTGCCAAGATCGCCGATTTCCTAGCGCAGCAAAGCCAGATCGAGCGCGTCATCTATCCTGGCCGCACCGATCACCCGCAGCACGAGGTCGCTAAGAAGCAGATGCGCGGCGGCTATGGCGGCATGATCACCGCGACATTGAAGGGCGGGCTACCCGCGGCGCGCAACTTTCTGGAGCGGGTGCAACTCTTCTCGCTGGCGGAATCGCTCGGCGGCGTTGAATCACTGATCGAGCATCCCGCGATTATGACTCACGCTTCGATCGATAAGCCGCTGCGCGAAGCACTAGGCATCAGCGATGGCCTCGTGCGCTTCTCCGTCGGTATCGAAGATGTCGACGATTTGATCGCCGATATTGCCGAAGCCCTGGGTTAAGGCGCGAGCGCAGCGATTTCGCTCGCCTGCGCATATAATGCTGCGGCCGCTTGGTCGATCGGCGCGGCGACTGCTGGGTATCGGCCATACGCCACGCCAAGCGCTGCAGCGCTCACTATGCAAAGCGTCAGCACGATCGCGAACGCGCGCGTGCTGCTGTCGGAATATAGGCGCATGTCAGTCCCCACTGGTTGCGTTTTAGGTTTCACGCGTTTGGCGCGCGCTGTGTGAATTCTCGCGCGCGCGGCGCCGCGGGGCGCCGCCGCCACCGGGCCGGCCTTCGAGCTGAGCAGACGCCGCCACTCCATCCGCTTGGCAAAGCGCGCCTGACGCGCGCCCTCGACGGGCGGCGGCGCGGCGTCCAGCCGTACGCAAACGAGCGAGCCCGTTGCATGCGCTTGCCGCGCCACCGCCCGGAGCGCCGGCGTCCCCCACGCCTGCCGCGACCACAAAAGCACAACCTTGCGCCCACGCGGGCTTTGTCCGCGCCCCCGCAGCTCTTCCACCTCATAGCCAAGCGCCTTCAGCTCGGCAGCGACGGCCTGAGCTTGCGAAGCGGCGCCGGGTGGATGGGCGAGCAGAATAGGTGATGGCATGCGCGCTATTGCTGGTGCGCCGCACGGGTTGCGCCAAGCGCTGGCCGCCGGAACTTTAGCTTTGCCCGCTCGGCGCCCATTTCGCGGGCGGTGCGCCCAAACAAAAAGCGCGTAGCCGAGGGCCACGCGCTTTCAGTCTTTGCAGAAGGTTGCCGGCGGGACACTTGAGCCCAAACGCCCCGCCGGACTTTCCGCGCGCCCGCGGGGGGAGGGTTGGGCGCACAGTCTGTGTTCGTGAAGGGTATGTAGTGAGACTTTGGCGCTGTTCAAATTGATCACGCAGTCGTGTTGCATAGAAATGGCCTATCGAAGCCGCAGACGTGGTTAAGCGCCGACAACACGTCTGAATGCAAATTTACCAAATAAATCAGCAACTAAAGCGTCCGCCCTCACCATGCCTTAACCCTGAGGCGTTTCATTATGACACTCCCGGAATGAGGCGCGAACGAACGCGTCCGACCGGATCAGGTGTTGGTAGCGAGGCGCAGAAATGGCGCGGGTGGCGGTGCTTTTAGGGGGCTTGAGCCCCGAACGGCCTGTGAGCTTGAGCTCCGGCAGGGGTTGTGCAGATGCGCTCCGCCGGCTCGGGCACGAGGTCGTAGAGATTGATCCTCTGAATCCCGGCTGGATAGCCGAACTGCAGGACGCGCGTCCCGACGCGGTCTTCAACGCGCTTCACGGCGAATGGGGCGAGGATGGCCGCACCCAGGGCGTGCTCGACTATCTGAAGCTTCCGTACACGCATTCGGGCTGCCTCGCTTCGGCGCTGGCCATGGACAAGGACAAGTCCAAAGCCGTGTTCGCGCAAGCCGGCCTCCCGCTCGCCAATGGCAAGCTGATGAACCGCTTGGAGGCCGCGAAGGGCCATCCGATGCCGGCGCCTTATGTGGTGAAGCCGAACGCACAGGGCTCGTCCGTTGGCATCTTCATCGTCCGCGAAGGCGCCAACCGGCCCCCCGAACAATTGCTCGATCCCGACTGGACCTTCGGCGAAGAAGTGCTGGTCGAAGAATTCATCGACGGCAAAGAACTCACCGTCGCCGTGATGCACAATCGCGGCGCGCTCGCGGTCACAGAGATCTTCGTCACCAGCGATGGCGACTGGTATGATTTCGACGCCAAGTACGCCGCCGGTGGTTCGCGCCACGTCGTACCCGCTGACATTCCGCAATCCGTAGCCGATCAATGCATGCGCGCTGCTGAAGCGGCGCATCACGCGCTTGGCTGCCGCGGCGTTTCGCGCTCGGACTTCCGCTATGATCCAAAGACCGATCGCCTCGCACTGCTCGAAGTGAACACCCAGCCCGGCATGACGCCGACGTCGCTGGTGCCCGAACAAGCCGCCTTTGTTGGCATGTCCTACGACGATCTCGTGGCGTGGATCCTGGAGGATGCGTCATGGCCGCGGTGAGAGCACGTCGTACAGGCGGCGGCCCACCGCCGCGGGGCAAGCGCCGCAAGGCGGTCGCGCCGTCCTATGAAAACATGCCGCGCCTGGCGCGGATCAAATTGTCCGGCGGGCTTTCGTCCGACGATATGCCGATCACGACGAAAAGCTTGGGCCTTGCGCTCACGGGCCTCGTCCTGATCGTTGGTGTCGCCGTCGCCGGCGCTGCCTGGCTGGGCTCTTCGTTGTTCGACGCGCGCGAAGCTTTCGCGCGCTCGGCGGATTCCGCAGCGGCCAGCGTTGGGTTCGGCGTCGATGATATCGAAATCGCCGCGATGCCGGATGGACCGGTTATCACCGATGCGCGCGCGGCCGAAGTGCGCGACGTCATCGTGCCGGAAGGCCGCCATTCCATCTTGTCGCTCGATCCGCAGGACGTGCAGGCGCGCGTGCTGAGCCTGGATTGGGTCGCGTCTGCGCGTGTGCGCCGGCTGTGGCCCTCGACGCTTTTGATCGAGGTCGAGCGCCGTCAAGAATACGCGTTGTGGGAAGAGGACGGCCAGGTGTCCGTCATCGACTCCAGTGGTGAGCGTCTGCTGGCCGAGCGCGCTGCCGACCACCCCAATCTGCCGATGATCGTCGGCGCCGGGGCAGGCCCCGCAGCTGAGCCATTGCTTGAAGCGCTCGAAGCCCTTCCACAAGTGCGGCAACGCACCGAACGGCTGGTGCGCGTTGGTGATCGGCGCTGGAATCTGGAGTTGGTCTCCGGCGCCACGGTTGCGCTGCCGGACGACGGCGCCACCGATGCGTTGGCGCGCCTGGAAGCTTTGCACGCCGAATATGCGTTGCTCGACCGTCCTCTGGTGCAACTCGACATGCGCGCGCCGGGGCGTTTGGCGGTGCGCATCCATCCTATGCTTGAAGGCGGCCTACGTCCGCTGCTGGGAGGCGCGTGATGACAGCGCTTCTCGAACGCATTGAACACATCGACGCTGACGCCGCGCCGCAAGCGCCGCTCGTCGCCGCGCTTGATGTCGGCGTCTCCAAAACTGTGTGCCTCGCCGCACGGCGCGACCCGGTTCTCGATCTGCATCCAGAGCGTCCGTTGCGTGTGCTGGGCGTCGGCCAGCAAACCGCGCCTGCGATCGCCTCCGGTAAGCCGGCCGATTTCGACGCCTGCGCGCGCGCTATCGAAGTGGCGATCCAAGAGGCGTCGGCCATGGCAGGCGCGCCGATTAAGCGCGTGGTTGCGTCTTATGCTGGCCCAGGCCTGCGTGCGGAAATCGTGCGCGGGGCTGTGCGGATCAAGCGCGCCGTGATTTCAGGGGCCGATGTTCAGAACGCCATCGACACGGCTATGCGCTCGCTGCCCACGCCGCAGCGATCGTTCCTGCACGTTGAGCCGCTGAGCTACACGATCGATGACGGCGAACCGATCGCCGATCCGCACGGCCATCCCGGTAAAATGCTGGCAGTAGAGGCGTGCGTCGTCACGGCGCCGACCGATGCGATCAATGCGCTGCGCGCCTGCATCAACCAGGCTGGCGTTGAAGTGGAAGACATCATCGCCGCACCGAAAGCGGCGGGCCTTGCCGTCTTGACGCGCGAGGAAATGGAAGAGGGCGCGATCGTCATCGATCTCGGCGCCGGCGCCACCGGCGTTTCTGTCTTTGCGCAGGACACGCTGATCCATGCCGAAACCATCGCCACCGGCGGCGTGCGCTTGACCCGCGATCTCGCCACCAAGCTGCAAACCACGTTCGCAGCAGCTGAGCGTGTGAAGCAGCATTTCGGCGCCGTCTCGAACGCCTGCGATCCGCGCGAAGCTGTGCAAACGCCGAAGCTCGGCATGGATGGACGCCTTGAAGCCTCCACCACCTTGCGCGGTGTGATCGCCGATACGCTGACGCCGCGGCTGCACGAAACCTTGCTGCAAGTGCGCCGCCAATTGGACAGCGCCGGCTTCATCAATGCCGATGGCCCGCAGCGTGTTGTCCTCGTTGGCGGCGGTGCGCTCATTCCGGGCATCCGCGAGCTTGCGACGGATGTGCTCTCAATGCCGGTGCGCATTGGTCGGCCGTTCGAGCTTTGCGGCTTCGATCACGGCGACGCTGGCCCGGCATACGCGACAGCCGCCGGCATGTTGCGTCACCGCTTCGACAATCCCGAACTGGAAGATGTCGAACACAGCTTCCAGCCGTCGCTCGCACAAGTCGCTTCGGTGATGCGTAATACCGCACGCGGCGCGTGGCGTTGGTTACGCGAGAACTTCTGACGCTACTCACGTACCGGCGGCTTGCGCGCCGCCGCGAAACACAGCTTACCTCGCTTTAATGAAGCCACGAATCTTTCGTACGTGGCGATAACGACGTGCGGATCGCGCGTCGGTGGGAGGACTCCATGCGCTCCATCTTCGTCGGCGTTGCCGCCGCTTCGCTGCTCTTGGCCGCTGCCTGCACCCAGCAAGCGCCAAGCGATGAGATGGGGCCGATGCCTGTCGTCGCTGCGCTCTACGATTTTGGCGGGCTGCCGGCGACTCAGGATGAGCGCGAGACATATTTCACCCGCGAGTTGGCGACGGCGCTGACAGCGAACGCAGAGACTGGCGGGCCAGGCGTGCTCGATTTCGACTATCGCTCGTGGGCGAATGATCCCGAGGTCGAGAACATCCGCTATCGTGTCGGAGTCCACAGCGGCGATGGCCACGCTGAGATCTCTACAAATTTCAGCTACAGCGTCGGCGGCGCCATGGATTTGCGTTGGGACATGTGCCGGCGCGCAGACGGCCAGTGGCGGATAGAAAACATCACGGCCCAGCCGCTGCCCACGGAAGACGGCGCTCCGCTCGAAGAAGCGGTTTCGATCCGCACCCTGCTGGGCATCTCTGAAATGCCGCCCGCGGAGTGTGTCTGATGCGGGCGCTGATCCTTGTGGCCTTGCTGCTTGGCTGTTCGCAGCCGGGAGCGCCGGGTTCGTCCGTGACTGATATCGAAATCACTGCGCCCCAATCGGGTGCGACGGCGCCAAGTCCAATCCTTGTCGAAGGTGTCGCGCCGCAAGACTGGTACTTCGAAGCGATCTTCGATGCGCAATTGCTGGACGCCAGCGGCGCCGTCATCGCCGAAGCGCCAGCGCGGGCGCAGACCGATTGGACCGTGCCTGGGCCCGTGCCGTTCGTGGCGGAGCTGAGCTACACGTCTCCGACGGAGCAGGCCGGAACCATCGTGCTCATTGCCGACTCAACAGGCGAGCCTGCGCCGCCGCGGCGCGAGACTCGCATCCCCGTCCTACTGGCGGCCACGCCGTAAGGCAGCTTCCGCCCTGGCAGTCCCGCAAAAAGCGCTTACATCCTGGTGCTCTAGCTGAGTTTCGACGCAACCGCGCCGCAAAAGCGCCGCGACCGTTTCGAAGACTTAACGAAAGCTTAAGCGCCGTCGCCGACGGTGAAGTGTGAGCATGGGCGAATCGTGAGACTCGATGAGCTCCAGAGCGGGTAAAAGAGCGCCGTAATGCATGATCTAAGACCGCGCATCGTGGTGTTCGGCGTCGGCGGCGCCGGCGGCAACGCTGTGAACAACATGATCGACGCTCGTTTGCAGGGCGTCGAGTTCGTTGTGGCGAACACCGACGCGCAAGCGCTGACCCGCGCCCGCACCCCGAACCGCTTGCAACTCGGCCATTCGATCACCGAAGGCCTCGGCGCCGGCGCGCGTCCGGAAGTCGGGCAGGCGGCGGCTCAAGAGAGCCAGCCGGAGATCATCGAATTTCTCGAAGGCGCGCACATGGTGTTCGTCGCCGCCGGCATGGGCGGTGGCACCGGCACTGGCGCTGCGCCGGTGATTGCGCGCACGGCGCGCGAGCGCGGCATTCTGACGATCGCTGTCGTCACCAAGCCGTTCCACTTCGAAGGCCAGCGCCGCATGCAGCTGGCGGAGCAGGGCGTTCAGGAACTGCGCAAGCACGTCGACACACTGATCGTCATCCCGAACCAGAATCTCTTCCGCGTCGCCAATGAGCGCACGACGTTCGCGGAGGCCTTCCAACTCGCGGACCAGGTGCTTTACTCCGGGGTGCGCGGCGTCACCGATCTGATGGTGATGCCCGGCCTCATCAACTTGGACTTTGCCGATGTCCGCACCGTGATGGCCGAGATGGGCACCGCGATGATGGGCACTGGTGAGGCCGAAGGCCCCAACCGCGCACTCGAAGCGTCGCATGGCGCTATGGCCAACCCGCTGCTCGACATCGTCTCGATGCGCGGCGCCAAGGGCGTGCTGATCAACATCACCGGCGGCTTCGACATGACGTTGTACGAGGTTGATCAGGCCGCGAACGAAATTCGCGCCGAAGTCGATCCGAACGCCAACATCATCCTCGGCTCCACGTTCGACGAAACACTTGAAGGCCGTATCCGCGTGTCGGTGGTGGCCACCGGCATTGATGACGAAGCCATCGTCACGCAGCAAACAGTTGTCGAACCTGCGCGACGCGCTGCCGAGCAACCTGTGCGCCGTCCGTTGGTGACGCAGCGATCTGAACCGACGCCGGCGCCTGAGCCGGTGCGCGAGCGCTACGAGGATTCCCGCCCGCGCTTCGCTAATGATGTCGAGCCTGAGCCGCGCCGCACGGGCGGTTTCAACCTGTTCGGTTGGAAGAAGCCCGAAGCGCGCGATGAAGAGGAAGCTGTGCGCGACATGTCGTTCGAGCAGGACGACGATCTGCCGCCGGCCGAACCGCAGCAGCCGCGCCGCGCGCATGAGGATGTGGTCCGCGATCCAGCGCTCGATGAAGAGCTGGAAATCCCGGCCTTCCTGCGCCGCCAGATGACGCCGCGCTGAGCTACACGAACGTTAGAATGAGCGCTGCAAGGGCGCCCGCGATGGCGCCGGCCACAACGTCGTCGCGCGTGTGACGCTGCAATTCCAGCCGCGCCCACGCGACACCGGCAGTGAAAATTGCGAGCGCAATGCCGAGCGCCGGTGCAAGCGCCATAAGGACGCCCGCCCCGAACACAGCGAACGCCACATGCAGCGAGAGCTTCAGTCTGTGCCGCAGCGCCAGCGCCGCCAGCACAATCGCAGCTGAGAGAGCGAGCCCCGCTACGAGTTGGACCGGTTGGCCGAGCCAATAGGCGAGGGCGGCCGCCGCGAGCAACAGCACAGTCAAAAACAGGTTCAGCTCTTTGCGTTCGTGCTGCGCCGATGCATCGCTATCGCGCCACCGGCCGGTTCGTACGCGCACCGCGCTGAAGCCGACGACCAGCGCGGCGACGGCGCCAGCGGCAACGACAGGCAACAGGCCGTTCGTGCCCGCTGCCGCCAGAACGACAAGCGGCATCAGCAACGCCGGATGCCCGAGTAGCGAGAAGGTGTGTGCGATCGCGCGCTTCACATCAGCCGCCCCAAAGCCGCTTGCGCAGCGCCGCTTCGCGTTCTGTCATCACGCCAGCTTTCGCAAGGTCATCGAAGCGCGCCAGCGCCGAGGTCCGATAGCTCTCACTATCGGCGCCGGCGACGCCAGATAGATGCGCTTCGACAATGGCGCGAAAGCGTTGGCCTTCGATATCATCGTCGGTGGCGAAGATGCGATCGGCGAGGACCAACTCTTCCTCCCACGCCGCGCGCGCGGTGCCTATGTCGCCTTGCGCCTGCGCGGTGAGGCCTAGTCGTTCTAACGCCACTGCTAAAGCTTGCGCTGTGCGTGGATCGTCCTGGTTGGCCTCGAACAGTGAAAGCCGCAGCGCAGCGCTCTCCTGAAATGAAGCGCGCGCGCCCGCGTACGCTTTCGCCTCGAGCGCCGCTTCGCCTTGCTTGACCAGCGCCGCAGCCAGGCCGCGGGCGGATTGCGTGTTCTTCGGTTCGCGCTCTAGCGCCATGCGGCGAAACTCGGTGGCGCGTGCGAATGCCTCTTGAGCTTGCACCTGCGCACGCGCCAAGCGCGCGACTTCGCCCAAGCGATCCCAAGCTGCCGCGACATCGGTGAACCAAACCGGCGCAGCATTCGGCGCGCGCGCGTAGTCTTCCGCATGCGCGCGTGCTGTATCAGCGGCTTCACGCGCGGCGTTGATGGCGTTGGAGCGGAGCGCTTGATCCGCTTGGTCCAGCAGTGTGTGTACGAGAAAGCGCGCAGGCGCATCCGGGCAGGGCGGGCGCGCCAATTGCTCCGCCAGATTGCGAGCTTGCTGCAGAGAGTCCGCAGCTCCCGTGTTGTCACCGATCGCCGAAAGCAGAGCGCTTCGTAAGCGCCAAGTGCCGGCCAGCGCGAAAGCCTCTCGCGGGTCGCGCGCGGCGAGTCGAAGCCGCGTCTGCAACGCTTTATCCATCGCTTCGCGTGCGCGATCGGCGGCGCCGCGCACATAATCCGCTTCCGCCGCGAGCGCCCACGCATCCGAGAGCACCGCGCGCCAGTGCGGCTCATCCTTTTCGGTGACGACGAGCGCTTCGTACCGGCCGATCGCTTCACCCAAGCGCCGCCGCGCCGATGCGGGCTCACCGTCATCGAGTTCGAGCGCGCCAAGACGCATTTCAGCATCGGCGATATCTGCAGCCAGCACAGGCGGCTCGCCGATCCCAGCCGCCGCTGCGCGCAGCATGGCGAGCGCGCCTTCCGCCCCAGTGCGCGCGCGGCTCCGGTCGCCATCGACAGCGTCGAGTTCCGCCAATCGGCCGCGTGCGCGGGCGTACCAGCGCGCTGCAGTCGGATCGGAGCGGTTTGCGGCAAGCAATCGGTCTTCAATCCGCAGCGTCTCGCCATAGTGCCCGCGCGCTGTCGGCCGGTCGCCCTGCACGCGGGCGATTTCGCCGAGCATGAACGTCGCGCGTGCGCGGGCGGGCTGATCTGTGGTTTCCGCGACCACGTCCCGAGCCGCCGCGGCCGCGCCGGCTAGGTCGCCTTGTTCCGCCGCGAGCCGCGCCAGCGCTAGTTTTGGGGCGGGGTCTTGCGGCTCTAAGCGGATCGCAACCTTCAGTGCTTCTCTGGCCAGTTCCGGGTCCTGGCGCTCCGCCAGCCATGCGGCACGCCGCGCCGCCAGCGCCGCATGCGGGCCGCCGGCTTTCGCCAGCGCCAACATTGCGGCCGCTTCAGGGCTGCCAGATGAGGTGAGATTATTGTCCATTTTCAGTAAGTTATGGCCTTTTGCTTAATAGTCACAAACCGTAACGCAACGTGTGTTGTGACGCCAGGAACCGGCGCTTAGATCAAGCGTCGGGTCGGGGGGCCCAAATCCCTGCAAGGGGGCGGATTAGGGTGGCTACGTTGCGTCGTCAGCAGACCATAGCAGGTCCGGCCATGTGTGCCGGTGTGGGCGTCCACTCTGGCGCGCACGTGCGCATGGCGCTCAGCCCTGCGCCGGTCGACACCGGCATCGTCTTCGTCCGGACCGACGTCCGAGGCGGTGTGGATAACGTCATTCGCGCGCATGCCGATAGCGTGCACGATACCCGCAATTGCACCACCATCCGCAATGTCGCCGGCGTCGAGCTGGGCACGGTTGAGCATCTGCTCTCGGCCTGCGCTGGCCTCGGCGTCGATAATTTGATCGTCGAAGTGGACGGCCCGGAAGTGCCGATCCTCGATGGTTCGTCCGCCCCGTTCGTGCAGACCCTGCTGAACGCCGGCATCAAGCAACAACACGTCGCGCAGCGCGTGATCCGCATTCTGGAGCCGATCGAAGTCCGTATGGGCGCGAAAAGCGCGGCTTTGCTGCCGAGCGATGGCTTTGACGGCCTCGATATCGACGTCACCATCCGCTTCGCCGACGCCGCCATTGGCGAGCAGCGGCGCCGTGTGCATGTGACGCCGGACGCCTTCCTCAACGAAATCGCCGACGCCCGCACCTTCGGCTTCCTGGCCGATGCCGACGCTATGCGCGCGGCTGGCCTCGGCCTCGGCGCGTCGATGGCCAATACGCTGGTGGTGGACTCCGGCCGGGTGGTGAACCCGGAAGGACTTCGCTTCGATGACGAATTCGTCCGCCACAAGATGCTCGACGCTGTGGGCGATCTGGCGATGGCCGGCGCGCCGATTTGTGGCCGCTTTGTGGCCGACCAGCCTGGCCATGCCTTGAACGCCCGCCTGGTTCGCGCGCTTCTGGACACGCCGGACGCTTGGCGCTGGGAATACGATATTGAGGCCGAAACGGTCCGCGAGGCCGCACCCGCCCTTATTGCAGCCGCCGGCTGAAACACCTGTTCGTGCGACAGCCGCAGGCGCTTTGCGCCGCGCCATTGATCCTGTATCAGGCGAGTGAAGACGCGCTTCGGCGCACCCCACGTGCTGAGCAAGAAGAGGCCGGGTGATGAACTCTCGACAGATGCATCTGGCTCGCGTCCTTGGCGCGACGTTGCTGGCCGCCGGCCTTGGCGCCTGCGGAACGCTCGGCCGTCAGCAGGCTGAGCGGCAGCAATTCGTCGATGAACCAGTGGCGCAGATTTACAATCGCGGCGCCGCCAATCTCGATCGCCGCCGCTGGCCGCAAGCGCTGCGCAATTTCGAAGAAGTGGAACGTCAGCACCCGTATTCGTCTTGGGCGCGCCGCGCGATGCTCATGGAAGCGTATGCGCACTATCAGAACAACGATTACGATGAATCGATCGCCGACGCGCAGCGCTTCATCGCGCTGCATCCCGGCAACGAGAACGCGCCGTACGCCTATTATCTGATCGCGATCTGCCATTTCGAGCGCATTCTCGACGTGGGCCGCGACCAAGGCACGACTGAGCGCGCGCTGCAGGCGTTGAACGACGTTGTGCGTCGCTACCCGGAAAGCGCCTACGCGCGCGATGCGCGTTTGAAGATCGACATGGTCTATGACCAGCTCGCCGGCAAAGAGATGGCGGTGGGCCGCTTCTATCTCACGCGCGATCAGCATCTCGCCGCGATCAACCGCTTCCGCAATGTGATCGAGAACGAGAACTTCCAGCGCACCTCACACACGCCGGAAGCGCTGCACCGCTTGGTGGAATCCTATCTCTCCGTCGGGATGACTGAAGAAGCGCAGCGTATGGCCTCGATCCTCGGGCACAACTTCCCGGGCAGCGAATGGTACCAGCGCTCGTATCGGCTGATGACCGATTCAGGCGTTGCTCCCGTCGCCGAGGAAGAAGCGCGTCGCCGCGGCTGGCTCGGCCGCACATTCGGCGCGGTGTTCTAAGATTGCTCTCGGGCGCGGGCGGGGGAGCGCAACGCTCATTCTTGCTCGCGCCCGCTGACTCTCAGCTAAGATGACGCCATGGCGTCGAATCCAAAGCCTGTCGATAAACTGAGTGATACCGAAGCCGCGGCTGAGCTTGAGCAGCTTGCCGCCGAGATCGCGCGTCACGACAAACTTTATTATTCCAAAGACGCGCCAGCGATTTCTGACGCTGAGTATGACGAGCTACGCATCCGCAACGCCGCGATCGAAGCGCGTTTCCCCACCTTGGTGCGTGAGGACAGCCCCTCGATGCGCGTCGGCGCGGCGCCGGCGGAGAAATTCGGCAAGGTCCGCCATAGCGTTGCGATGCTTTCGCTCGATAATGCGTTCGATGCAGACGATGCGCAGGCCTTCGTGCAGCGTGTGCAGCGCTTTCTTAGTCTTGGCGCGCCGCCGGTCTTCACCGCTGAGCCCAAGATCGACGGCCTCTCCGCTTCGCTCCGCTACGAGAACGGCAAGTTCGTGCAGGGCGCGACGCGAGGCGATGGTCGCGAAGGCGAGGACGTCACCGCCAACCTGCGCACAATTGGCGACATACCGCACACGATCAAAGGCGCGCCGGCGGTGCTCGAAGTGCGCGGCGAAGTTTACATGGAGAAGGCTGCATTCGCGAAGATGAACGCTGGGCTCGAAGCCGAAGGTAAGCAGACCTACGTAAATCCGCGCAACTCAGCCGCCGGCGCGCTGCGCCAACTCGATTCCAAGATCACAGCGTCGCGGCCGTTGCGCTTCTTCGTTCACGGGTGGGGCGAGCTTTCTGAGCCGCTCGCAGCGACGCAATATGATTCAATGCTGCGCTTGGCCGATCTCGGCTTTCCGCTTGCTTCAATCAAGCGCGCGAAGAATGCAGACGAGCTGCTCGCGGTTTATGAGCGCATCCTCGCAGGCCGCGAAAAGCTTGCCTACGAAATCGACGGTGTCGTCTACAAGGTCGATGATCTGGCGTTGCAGCAGCGGCTGGGCTTCGTTTCGCGCAGCCCGCGCTGGGCCATCGCGCACAAGTTCAAGGCCGAGCAACAACAAACGACGCTGGACGGCATCGATATCCAAGTTGGCCGGACCGGAGCGCTTACGCCGGTCGGGCGCCTGAAGCCGGTGTTTGTCGGCGGCGTGACCGTCACCAACGTCACGCTGCACAACGCAGATTATATCCGCGGTGTCGGCGCCGATGGCGGCCCGATCCGCGGCGGCAAAGATTTGCGCATCGGCGATACGGTGATCATCCAGCGCGCCGGCGATGTCATTCCGCAGATCGTGGACGTGTTGCTTGAGAAGCGGCCCAAAGGCGCGCGCAAATACCAATTCCCCGAAACCTGCCCGCGCTGCGGCAGCCATGTTGCGCGCGAACTTGAGCCCGGCGAGGAGGGCGTTATCGCGCGCTGTACCGGCGGGCTGAATTGTCCGGCGCAAGCGGTGGAGCGGCTCATCCATTTCGTGTCGCGCCGCGCGATGGATATTGAAGGCCTGGGCGCCAAGCAGATCGAAGAGTTTTACGAGCTTGGCTGGGTGAAAGAGCCTGCCGATATCTTCCGCCTCGCCGATCACGCTGAAGATCTGCGCACGCGCGAAGGCTACGGCGAAAAGAGCGTCACCAATCTGCTGGCCTCCATCGATGCGCGTCGTGAACCGGAGTTTGCGCGCTTTCTATACGGGCTCGGGATCCGCGACATCGGCGAAACCACAGCGGGCGTCATCGCGCGCCGTTTCGAAAGCTGGAGCGCGTTCGAAGCCGCGATGAAAGCTGCGGTCAAAGCACGGCCAGGCGAAGCTTACGAAGCTTTGGAGCGGGTGTCCGGCGTTGGCGGCGGCGCGCGCGCGGCGCTTCTGGCGGCGGCGAGTGAACTCAAAGCGCCGAGTGGTGATCTGTTTGCAGAGGGCGAAGCGCCGAAGGTGAAAGGCGTCACAGCCAAAGCCTGGGCTGGCCTCATCGGCGCGTTCGGCTCACTCCTAGACGCAATTGCTGCGATCAAAGCCGCGGCCAAGCAGGCGCCTGGCGAAGATTATCTGGAGCTTGCGCGCACTGACGGCGTTGGCCCGGTCGCCGCCGATCATTTGGTTGAGTTCTTCTCTGAGGAGCACAACGCGGAGGCGCTGAAGCGTCTGCTCAAAGAAGTGCGGGTGCAGGATCAGCCGCGCGCCGCTACATCAAGCAAAGTCGCCGGGCTCACCATCGTGTTTACAGGCACGCTTGAGAAGATGACGCGCGACGAGGCTAAAGCGCGCGCCATTTCGCTCGGCGCGAAGGTTTCCGGCAGCGTCTCGAAGAAAACAGATCTCGTGGTGGCCGGACCAGGCGCGGGCACAAAACTCGCTGAAGCCGAAAAGCACGGCGTCAACGTTATCGATGAAGACGCCTGGATCGAGATGAGCCGCTAGCCGAAACGCTGCGCCACCCAATAGCTGGCGCCGGCGGCGGCAGACGTCGCAATAGTTCCCCACGCCATGTCGATCAAGGTCATGCGCAGGTCCCACACTTTGAGCGTGGCGTGATTGGTAAGGTCGTAAGTCGCGTACGCAACAAAGCCGAACGCTGCGCCCGCCAGAATCGCCCACATCAGGCTCGTGCGTTCGAGCGCCGGGACAACGGCGAAGAAAACGATGCCGCTAACATAGATCAAGTAAAACGCGATCGCTGGCGCCAGCCGCATATTATCGGCCAGCACCTCGCCGATGAGCGGGCGGTAGATTTTCGGCGCGGCGTTGCTCAGCCAGATGGCGTCGAGCACAGCGAACGCGATAGCGGCGGTGATCCAGGCAAGTCCGTATTGCATGGATGGCTTACGCGCGAAGGCCGGATTTGGTTCAGCCTCAGCGCGCGAGTTCGTACATTATGTCGATGAAGCCCATCACGGCGCCGGAAAGTCCCTGAACACGCGCATTGTTGCTGTCGATCAGGAAATACTCATTCGGCGCGTGCGCGCCACTACCGTGCCCGAGCCCGAATTGGCCGGCCGGCAAGCTCACAGGCGGCGCTGTGAACACCGCGCCTGGCCACGAGCCGGCGAGGCGCGGGTTCAGCGTCGCCCGCGCGCCAGCGCGCCGATAAACGGCGAGCTGCGCCTGCACGATGGCGCTGTCCTCGGCGGTTTCCGTTGGGTCGTAGCCGCCGCCGACGACCACCTGCACATCGTTGAAACCGCGCGCGTCGAGGTGCGCGCGCAGTTTGGCTTCCGCCTCGGCGCGCGTTTGGTTCGGCACGAGCCGCAGATCGATCTTTGCGACGCCGCGCGACGGCAGAATGGTCATGCCGCCCGGGCCGGTATAGCCGGCGACGAGGCCTTCAATGTTCACCGTCGGCTGCGAGGCGAGGCGCTCCAGCGCCTGCGCCCACGGCAGATCGTCGATGAAATGCGAAACGCCGTTGCGCTGTTTCCAATCCGCTTCGCTCGTGTTGCGCGCGCCTTGCGCGATGAGTTCGCGTTCGCGCGCCGTGAGCGGGCGCACGTTTTCGAACCAGCCGTCGATCGCGGGCGTGTTGCCGTCTTCGGTGGTGAGCGTGTCGAGCGCGCGCACCAGGCGCCACACTGGCGCATCGACCATGGCTTTGGTGCTTGAGTGAATATCGCGCGTCGGTCCGCGGCCCCAGCTTTCGCCGCTGGCGATGAGCTCCAATTCGACAATACCTTTGGCGCCGAGATTGACGCTGACGCCGCCAGTGGTCGGATCTTGCCAGGCGCTTGGAATGAACACGCCAACGCTGTTTTGTAGCCGCGCCATGATGTCGGGGCGGCGCACGATCTGGTGGAAGTGCGGACTGCCGATTTCTTCTTCGCCCTCGCACACCAGCACGATGTTGACCGGCGGCTGCCGGCCCGCCGCGCGCAGTGCGCGGAGCGCCGCAAGAAAGGCGATCTCCGGGCCTTTCTGGTTGACTGTCCCGCGGCCCACCATCACGCGCCCGAGCTCGTTATCAACCAGCCGCGCTTCCAATGGCGGCGAAGTCCATTCCGCCGGATTGAACTGCTTCACGTCATACATGAAATAAACGGCGAGCGTTTTCGGCGCGCCGACATCGAGCGTCGCCCACACGCCGGGCGAGCCATCCGTCTGCACGATCTCGACGGTTTGAAACCCAGAGTCGCGCGCGAGTTGCGCCATGTACTCGGCGCCTTGCTGGATGTTCAGACCTTCGGCGGCGATCGTCGGATTGCGAATCCAATCCTGCAGCAGCGCGACGGTTTCATCCTTCTGCTGATCGACCACGCGCCGCAGCGCGCTCCGGTTCGGCGTCGCTGCGTCAGCATCTTCCGCGAATGCGAGCGGCGTCAGCGCCGCGGCGCCCGCCCAAAGGCCGCGCCGTGTCGGCTTGGCGATTTGATCGATCGGCGGAATGTCGTTGCGGTCCATGTAAGAGCCCCCCTGAGCAAGCCAACAGATTGGCGCGCTCAAGGGGGAGGGATCAAGCGTGATCTAGCTTCCGATCTCCTCACGCCTGAGTTGCGCGCCATGTGCCAAGCGTATCGGCATATTGCTGAAACGCAGCGATCTTGCCGTTCTTGACACGGCAGACGTGCGCGAACTGTGCTCGCATGGGTTTGCCGGTGGCCTTATGCGTGCCGCTGTAATGGCCGAGTGAAACGATTGTATCGCCGCCGTCGATGAATTCATCGGGCACTGCAGCGAAGTCATCCCAGTCGCCGCCGATGCGCGCGAACACGCCCATCAGCACCGCTTCTGGCCCCACATATGGGTTGCGATCGGCGTACGGATAATTCTCGGCTTCGTTCCAAACGATGTCAGGCGCCATGGTGGCGAGCGCTGCGGGCATGTCGCCCTTGGCGAATGCTGCGTAGAGCGCGCGAACGGGTTCTGTATTGGACATGACTTGAGCCTCCCCGGATCAACTCGTGCGCTTGCCCCGTAAATCCGTCAATGCAGCGAGCGCGACCACAACAAGGTAGATAGCGAGGATCATCACGCCGCTCTCTGGTGGAAGCGGCCCAGCCGGCTGCGGCGAAAGCATCGCTACGATTTGCAACGCAACGAGAAAGCCGATGAACGCAATCGCCGGCCATGCAAAGCGCCCGAGTGTTTTGCGGCTCGCCACCCAGGCCGCGCCGCACACCGCGAGCAACCCAATCTCCAGCGCTTGTTCGGGCACGGGATAATTCCAAAGCGCAAAGCCGACTTTATCGCCGCCGATCCAAAGTTCGAGATCGGGCCGATGCACGAGAAGATCGAGCAGCCAATGTGAAAACACGGTGAGCCCGACAACAGCGCTCGCCCACATCGGCAAGCGCAGCAGCAGCTTCACCAGCAACGCCGCGCCGACCGACCAAGCCAATGCCATCGGCAGCGAGTGCGTCCACGGCATGTGTTCAAGCACAAGCGTGGAGCCGGGCAGGGCTGGATCAACGCTGGCCCGCTCAATGCCGGTGATAATGAAAGCGCTCCAGCCGATATCAACCAGCTGCGCTGCCGCGGCGAGCGTCCACATCGGCGCTTTCGGTTCGATCGCTTTGGCTGCGAACGCTGCTGCGTAATGGCCGACGAACATGGCGCTCTCCCCCGCGAGGAGGAAAGCCTAGAGCGGGTTCGTCGCCGCTTCCAGCCAAGCTTTCGCTTCGCCATCCACCAACGGCCCGATCTTGTCCCAGACCTTGGCGTGATAGCCATTGATCCAGTCCAGTTCGTCCTTGCTCAGCATCTTCTTGATGATCAGCTCGCGCGCGATCGGCGCCAGCGTCAGCGTCTCAAAGCCCAGCATTGGCCGTTCGCCGCCGTCGATGTCAGCGGCGGGCGTCACCACCTGCAGGTTCTCGATGCGGATGCCGTAAGCGCCGGTTTTGTAATAGCCGGGCTCGTTCGAGACGATCATGCCGGGTTCGAGCGGCTGTGTGTTCACGAACTTCGCAATCCGGTGCGGGCCTTCGTGCACCCCGAGATAAACGCCGACGCCGTGGCCGGTGCCGTGATCATAATCGAGGCCGGCCTCCCACAAGCTCATCCGCGCGAGCGCATCGAGTTGGTGGCCGGTCGTGCCTTTCGGGAAGCGCACGCGCGAGAGTGCGATGTGGCCCTTGAGCACGCGGGTGAAGCGGTCCTTCATTTCCGGCGAAGCGCGGCCGATCGCAACCGTGCGGGTAATGTCGGTGGTGCCGTCGAGGTACTGGCCGCCGCTATCGATCAGGAAGAGCGACCCACGCGCGAGCTTGCGGTTGGTTTTCTTGGTGACGCGATAGTGGACGATGGCGCCGTTCGGGCCCGCGCCGGAAATCGAGTCGAACGAAAGATCTTGCAGCGCTTTGGTGTCATGCCGAAAACCTTCCAGCCGCTCGCACGCTTCGATCTCTTGCACTTTGCCGCTTTGGGCGTCAGTCGCGAGCCAATGCAGATAGCGCGAAACTGCTGCGCCATCGCGGATATGCGCCTTGCGCGAGCCTTCGATTTCCGCCGCGTTCTTGCACGCCCGCGGCAACACGACAGGGTCCTGTCCGCGCACGATCTCTGCGCCGGCTTTTTTGAGTTCCTCAAAATACCAAGCCGACGAAGTCGAAGGATCGAGTTTCACCCTCTTACCGCCGAGGCCCGCAAGCGTCGGCTGCAACTCATCGCTCGGCTTGATCGCAACTTCATTGCCGAGCCATTGGCGCAATTCCGGCGAGACTTTCTCATCCGCCAAGAACAAGTCCGCGGTGCCGTCCTTGTGCAGCAGCGCTTCGCCAAGCGGCAGCGGCGTGCGCGCGACATCGCCGCCGCGCACGTTGAACAGCCAAGCGATGGAAGCGGGCGAAGTAATCACCACCGCATCCGCGCCTTCGCCGCCGAGTGCATCGCCCAAGCGATGCCGCTTCGATGCGGCGCTTTCGCCCGTGTAAGTCTCAGGCTGCGGCACAACTTTCGCCGCCGGGATCGGCGGGCGGTCGTCCCAGATCGTATCGATTGGATTTTGCGTCACCGGCACCAGCACAGCGCCCGCTGCATCGGCGGCGGCGCGTATACGCTCCAAACTGTCAGGGCTGTGCAGTTTCGGATCATACCCGATCTTCGCGCCCTTCGGCGCGCGCTCGCGCAGATAAGCCGGTACGCCGCCATCGACGAGATCGCGATAGGCGAACAATTGCTCATCCACCTGCGCGCGAACCTGTAGCGTGTAGCGCCCGTCGACAAACACCGCTGCTTCGTCGGCCAACACAACCGCGGCGCCAGCCGATCCAGTAAAGCCGGTCGCCCAGGCCAAGCGATCATAGGCGGGCGGCACGTATTCGTTCTGCCATTCATCCTCGTGCGGCACGATGAAGCCATCGAGGCCGGCGGCCTTGAGCGCTTTCCTCAAGCGGGGCAGGTGCTTACGGCCAAGTGCAGGGCCGCCGGGATCGTCGTATGTCTGGAACACGTCTTGCGTCCTTAAAGCCCGGGTTCAGGGCAGGTTCAGTAGGCTGAGTTTAGGGCTTTGCGTGGCGGGGTTTAAGAGGCGATCCTCTCAAATCCAGGCGTTCGCCCGGAGAAAACATGAAGTCTTGGGTCAAAATGGCGCTCGCGGCGTTTGCTGCGCTGACGCTCGCGGCGACACCCGCCGCGGCGCAGGTGCCTGACCCGTACGCGCGTGAGCTCGCGCAGCGGCTGTCCCGGGCCGAAACGCTGCTTGTGGAGAACGGCTACGCCCGCGCGGCCGGCCCCTTTGCAGGCGGGCTTAACGCCGGCCAGGGCCGCCGCTTTTCGGTGATGCTGCGGGCGGGGCAAGATTATCGCATCGTCGGCGTGTGCGAGACGCGCTGCCGCGACTTCGACATGCGCCTCTACGACCCGGACAATCGCGTCATCGGTCAAGACGTGTTGGAAGACAGCGTGCCGGTGATCCACATCCGCCCGCGCACCACCGGCCGCCACACGATCGAGACGGCGATGATCCGCTGCGCCAGCGCCCCGTGCTGGTTTGCGTTCAACGTCTATTCGCGCTGATCAGCGCACGAGTTCGCCGTTCACGAACCGTCCCTGATCCACGAGTTGGCCGTCTGCCGCCCAGAACACGCCATAACCGCTATATTGATCGCGGCTGTACTCGCCTTCGAACACGGTGCCATTCATAAACGTGTAAACGCCGTGGCCGTGTTTGAAGCCGCCATTGCCGCCGCGCATGTGCTCGCCCGCATAGATTTCACCATCGGGCCAGGAGAGCAGACCAACGCCATGGCGCTGCGGGCTATCGACGCCGCACGGATTGCATTCGCCGTTGTAGGTGTCGCCGCCAGTGCCCGTGAACCGGATGTGGCCAGGGCCATCCGCTTGCGAGCGCGCCGCCGCCATGAGCGCACGTGTCTGCGCCGCACGCGCGGCCTCAACGGATGCGCGAACCTCCGGTGTCAATTGCGCGAGATCGAACGGACGCGCCGTCTGAGCAAAACTCGGCGGCGCTGCGAAAAGCGCCAGCGCCAGAAACGCCGCGAAAACGGTAAACCTGCTCATGATGCATCCTCCCCGGTGCGAAATTACCGGCGAGGGGCGGGCGGTCAAGGCTTGCGCCACACCAGCGTCATCCAAGCTTCTTTCGGAATCTGTTTTTCCAGGATCATGCCGCGATTGGCGTAAGCTTCACGCACCAAGGGCGCTTGCGTGCGCAGCAGGCCGGAGAGGATCAGCGTGCCGTCCGGCGCAACAGCTGGCACGAGCCGCGGCGCGAGCTTGATCAATGGCCGCATCAAGATATTGGCGAACACCAGGTCAAACTGCTTGCCCGCGATGTAGCGCGCGCCGTCGCCGGCGATCACCTGCATGCGCTGCGCGACCTTGTTCTGCCGTGCGTTGATCTCTGCGATCGCCGCGGCGCGATGATCGATCTCGATCGCCAGCGCTTCGGCGCCAAGCTTTGCCGCCGCGATCGCCAGCACCCCGGAGCCCGCGCCAACATCGAGCACGCTGTTCACCCGCCGCTCGCGCAGCACGCTTTCGAGCGCCATCAAGCAGCCCCATGTCGTGCCATGGTGGCCGGTGCCGAACGCTTCGCTGGCCTCGATCCAAATCTTGGTGCGGCCGTTGTTCTCGCCCATCAACGCATGCGCGCCTGCGACGACGAAGCGCCCCGCACGCACCGCGGGCAGCCCTTCGAGCGACATCGCCACCCAATCGGCCGCTTTCACCTTCTTCTGCTTCAAATGCAGCTCTGGCGCAGCCGCGCCGACGATCGCTTCAGCGCTCGCCGCGTCCTGCTTGGTGGGCACGTAAATCTCGATGCGGAACTTGCCCGGCTTTTCCTCGAACCAGCTCACCGCGTCGGCGGGCGAGGGATCGTGGCGATCGAGTTCATCGGCGGCGGCGCGGATCTGGGTCTGCGTGCCGAGGGCGGTCAGGAGCAACATCGGCGCTTGGCATAGAGGTCCGTCGCCCCAAATGGAACTGGGCTTGGCGTTGGTTCAGCTGCTATTCAGCCGCGCGGCGTTCTGGTTCGGCCCGAGGGAGCAAGATCATGAAGAAGCCGGGTTTCCTGGCGGCAAGCCTGGGCACGGCGTGCCTGTTCGCGTTCGGCGCCGCCGCAGTCGCGCACTATGCGCTGACCCCTGGTGGGGCCGAGGTGATCGAAGTCGCCAATGCCGCAGAGGTTCGCCCTGCGGAGGCGCCAGCTGCGCGTCCGGCGGCGGCGCCTTCCGTCGCTTCAGTTGAGGGTGGAGAGCGGAGTGCTTCGCGCGCCACCGGCGCGGCGGCCAACGCCGACAAATCATCATCGGTCAGCCGCGTGAGCGCCAACGCGCTGCGCGGGAAGTCCATCGCAGCACTAAATGCGCGCGATGATGACGACGACGATGATGACGACGACGATTGAGCCTGAAGCTCAGCGCCAATCGGCGCTGTAGCGTTCGATGTCAGCGTCCAGCGCGCTTGCATCGATATCAGCGCGCGGCGTGAACAAGGCCACACGCCCGCGGCGTTCTTTCAGTTCGAGGTGCCGTTCGACGACGCGGTAGTGATCGCGGCCCTCGTAATCATCGATCAGAATGCGCGTTTGGGCTGCGTCCAAATTCTTCGCGGCGGTCAGCGCGCAGGCGACGCGGAAGCGGCCATCAACCAGGACCAGGTACGGCCCTGGCTCGTCCTTCATCGCCGCCCAAGGCGCTTCGAGATAGTTGCGCCAGTTGGCAACGCGAGCGGGCGTCGGCGTCCGCAGGACCGGCGTGCCCCAAGCTTCGGTGGGGCCGATATCGGCATGTATCAGGGTTTGCGTTTCCGGATCGGCATTGCCGTCTTCTTCGATCTTCCGCTCGACCGCGCGTTTGAAATACGGATCGGAATCGACCGACACGAAACGTACGCCGTGCAATGCCGCCAGCACCGTCGAGCCGCCCATCCCGAACTCGAGATACGTCGCGGCCCCAGTCAGCAGCTCCAAGAAGAATGGCACCGCCGATGCTTCAAATTCCGGCGCGCCGGAGACGGTAAATCCGCTCACCCGCTGGACGTAGAGGAACTGCGCATACTCAATGACCCGATCCAGCTTATTGCTGAACCAGTGCCGGATGCTATCCCAGCCAGCTTCCATCGATGCCACCGCTGCTAGCGCCATGCGAAATGCGCTACGCCTCTCGGGGCGCGGCGTCCACCGCACAATCGCGACAGCCGAAGTTAGCTTGCAGTGTGGTTAAGTGATTGGGGCTCCAGGCGCGCGACGTGAACCTTATTAACCGAGAGCGTCATTGCGTGATGCTGCCGCACCGTCACCTAGTGGTAATCCAAATGCTCGGTTCGACGTCATCCCACGTCCCATTGGCATTGAACTCCCATGTTACGCCCGATGGTGCATGGAGAGGTGAGGCGTGGTCGCCGATCCGGCAGAGCGTCACTTCACCCGTCGGAAGTTCGAACCAGAGTTCTCCCGTGCATGCCACCCACCGACGAGGCCAGGATTGGCGTCAGCTATGGTTCGATAAGCGCCTGCCTGTTCCGGCGCTCCAATCCGCCGCCAGGGACGGCGGTCGTTGTCGCCTATGCAGTTTCCGCGGGTAAGTGAGGAAGTGGCGCATGATGCGCTGAGCGTCGCGGTTAGGACGATAAAGGCAACGAGGTACGCTTTCACGCTGCGCTCGCAGGGCGCACGAAACTATCGATGACGCGCTTTTCCCCGGCTTTGTCGAAATCGACCGTCAGCTTGTTGCCTTCAACCGAACGCACCCGCCCGTAACCAAACTTTTCGTGGAAGATGCGATCGCCGCGGGAATAGCTGGAATCGTCGCCGCCGCTGCGCGCCACCAGCCGCGCTTCGCCATCGATCATCGGCGGCTTTGAGGTAAACGCGCCGCGCTCCTGCGCGCGCCGCCAGCCCGGCGATTGGTAGCCGGACGAGAAGGGCTCCACCGCCATATCGCGCACGCCCGGCGCCTGCATGCCGTAGCCGGTCTCGCTCACCGCATCGACGCTTTTGGCGGGCAGCTCATCGATAAAGCGCGACGGCAGCACCGTTTGCCAGCGCCCATAAATCTGCCGGTTCGCCACAAACGAAATGCGCGCACTCTCCCGCGCCCGCGTGATGCCGACATACGCAAGCCGGCGCTCTTCTTCCAAACCCTTCTCGCCGCTCTCATCGATCGAGCGCTTGGAAGGGAACACCTCTTCTTCCCAACCCGGCAAGAACACGAGCGGAAACTCCAGGCCCTTGGCTGCGTGCAGCGTCGAGAGCTGGACGTTCTCGCCTTCGCTTTCGGACTCAATATCGAGCACCAGCGAGACGTGTTCGAGATACGCTTCCAGCGTGTCGTACTGGGCCATCGACTGGACCAGTTCCTTCAAGTTTTCGAGCCGCGTCTGCGCTTGCGGCGACTTATCGTTGCGCAGCATTTCAGTGTAGCCGCTCTCATCGAGCACGATTTCCGCAAGCTCGACGTGGCTCATCGTGCGCGCCTGTTCGCGCCAGCGATCTCGGTCCGTGAGGAAGCTGCGCAGCGCCGTGCGCGCTTTCAGCGGCAGATCATCGGTGAGGATCATCTCCCGCGCCGCGCCGATCAGAGTGCGGAAACGCGTCGCGCCGCCCGGCGCCTCCGGCTCCTCGGTCACGACTTCGCCGGTGTCAGCGTCGAAGAGGGGCCCGTTATCGGTCACGAACCGCACTGGCGGCTTGCCCGCATATCCGTGCAGCTTCTGCACCGTGCCTTCGCCAATGCCGCGCTTCGGCTGATTGACGATGCGCTCAAAAGCGAGATCGTCATCCTCGGAACGGATCAGGCGCAGGTATGCGTGCACGTCGCGAATTTCGGCGCGCTCGAAGAAGCGCGGGCCGCCGATGACTTTGTATGGAATGCGCAGCATCAAGAAGCGTTCTTCAAACGCCCGCATCTGCCACGCCGCGCGCACCAAAACCGCGCACTCGCCGTAGGATCGGTTTGACTGCACCCATTGCTCGATATCGTCGCCGATGAGCCGCGCTTCGCCTTCGCCATCCCAGACGCCGCGGACTTTAACGCGGTGGCCTTCCTCATCGTCGGTGAAGAGCGTTTTGCCCAGCCGGCCGCGATTGTTCGCGATCAGATGGGAAGCGGCGGCGAGGATATGGCCCGTCGAGCGATAATTGCGCTCCAGCCGCACCACGACAGCGCCCGGAAAATCATGCTCGAAGCGCAGGATGTTATCGACCTCGGCGCCCCGCCAGCCGTAGATCGACTGATCGTCGTCGCCAACCACGCACAGATTCTTCGAAGCCTGCGCCAGCAAGCGCAGCCACAAATACTGAGCGACGTTGGTGTCCTGATATTCGTCCACCATCATGTGCGTGATTTTGCGGTGGTAGGTCTCCAGCACATCTGGATGGCGCTGGAAGATGTCGATCATGTGCAGCAGCAGATCGCCGAAATCGCAAGCGTTCAGAATCTTCAGCCGCGCTTGGTAGATCGCGTAGAGCTTCAGGCCCGCGCCATCTGCGAAATGAAACGCCTCGTTCTTCGGCGCTTTCTCCGGCGTTAGCGCACGGTTCTTCCAGCCGTCGATCAGCCCAGCGAGTTGCCGGCCCGGCCAGCGTTTTTCATCGATGCCTTCGGCGTCGATGATCTGCTTCAGCAACCGAACCTGATCGTCCGTGTCGAGGATCGAGAAATTGTTCTTGAGGCCGACCAGTTCGGCGTGCGTGCGCAGCATGCGGGCGCTGATCGAGTGAAACGTGCCGAGCCAAGGTAAACCGCCGCCGCCGGGGCCGAGCAATTTCTCAACCCGCTCACGCATTTCGCGCGACGCCTTGTTAGTGAAGGTGACCGCCAGCACGCCCCACGGCTTGGCGCGTCCGGTCGAAAGCAGATGTGCAAGCCGCGTCGTCAGCACGCGCGTCTTTCCTGTGCCGGCGCCAGCAAGCACCAGCACCGGGCCATCGAGCGCCTCCACCGCCGCACGCTGCTCCGGATTGAGCGACGCGACGTAGGGGGGCGCGGCCATGGCGCGCTGAGAGATCGGCAATTGATCAGACATGTACGGCGGCGTTCTGCCCTCGATTCGCGGATTAACGCGCGCAGCTTAGCACGAAGCGGGAACATAGTGCCGGCGCGGCCCGGATGCGAGGGCGCGGAACAGGAGCTACGTGCGGTTGTTAGTCCCGTATGAGATTAGTCCGTTTGATCGCGGTCGGCGCCTGCGCCGTCTCCATGCTCGCCTGCACTGAAGCGGTCGATCCGCCGCCGGACCCTGAGGCCGCAGCCCAGGTCGGAGAGGCCCAACCGCTCCCCGACACGCTGCCGCCGCCGAGTGCGTCGCAGCCGCGTTATGTCGGTCTGTGGGCAACCAGCGCCGAGGGGTGTGCAGAGCCTGCTTGGCGCTTCCAAGAACGCCAGATCACCACGCTCGGCGAAGTCGCCTGCAGCTTCAACGACGTGAGGCAGACTAACACTGGCTACGAGATTGCAGCCACGTGCACGGCGGTAGGCCCGCCCACTCCGCACACGATTAACCTTTCATTCGCGGAATCCGCACGCGCGATGATGATTTCCGGTGGCCCTTGGCAACAAGGAACCAGTCTCGTTTATTGCGCGCCGCTCTAGTTCGTCTGTCATAGGGAACTTCAGACTCCCGAGCCTGTTGTCCTTGCGGAGCTTTTGGATGACTGACGATCGTGAATACCGCGCAGGCTTATTTTCCGGCATCGTTGCCGGGGTGATGGTCATCGCGCTGACGGCGATGGCGTTCATGTCATTCGATCCAGCCCAAGCCGAGCCGCCGCGTTACGCTGGGTTTAAGGCGGTCACCATTGCTAGCGCCGATGGCGTCATCCGCCACCTCGGACGGTGACGTTCCGCGGTCGATATGACCGCAATAAAATTCAAACCTAGCTGCAAATCAGACTAGCCTTGCGCCATCCGCGGTGCGTGAGGCTCCTATGGCAGACGTCTTCATTTCCTATGCGCGCGAGGATCGCGAGACTGCTTTGCGCATTGCGCAGGGCTTGTCGGCGATGGGCCTTGAGGCGTTCTGGGATACGGATATCCCGCCCGGTCAAACCTGGGCTGACTTTATCGAAGCCAAGTTGGTCAACAGCAAAGCTGCTATCGTGTTGTGGAGCGCGCACTCGACGCGCTCGCACTACGTGCGCGAAGAAGCGCGGATCGCACGCGACAAGTCGCGGCTCATCCCGGCGCTGATCGAAGCGACGCCACTGCCGTTCGGCTTTGGTGAAGTGCAGACCGCCGATCTCACCCAGTGGCGCGGCGATTACAACGATCAGAATTGGACGCGGTTCGCGCAGGCTGTGTACGCGACGGTGCGCGGGCCAGATGCGGCGCCGCCGCCGCGCGCTGCGCCGCCAGTGCAGCAACCGCCAATCCAGCCGCCGCCCGCGTGGCGTCCTTCCGAGCCTGCAGTCGCGGCCATGGCGGCCGGCGGGTCATCGAGCACGGCAGCCGCACGTGAGATGTCGCCGCTCGACTACATCAAGAAGTGCTTTCGCCTCTACGCAAACGGCCAAGGCCGGGCGCGCCGGGCCGAGTATTGGTGGTGGGCGCTGTTCAGCATCGTGTCGCTGGTCGTGGCTGTCATGATCGATTCCAGCTTCGGCCTCGATTACACCGGCGCGCCGGCCAATCCGATCATCACTGGCGCTGTGTGGCTTGCTTTGCTTGCGCCGGGCGTAAGCGTGCTCGCGCGGCGGCTCCACGATATCAACAAGAGCGGTTGGATCGCCGCCGGTGTAGCCGGCGGCAGCATCGTTGCCGGCGTTATGTCGGTCGACGGCGGGGCGCTCGCGATGCTTGCGTCGCTGCTCTCCTTGGCCGCAGTCGCCGCGGCGATCGTCATTGGCGTGATGCCGGGAACACCAGGACCTAACACTTACGGGCCTGATCCGAAGGCTGCTGCCTGAAGCGGGTTTAAATTCGGCCTTCGCTCCTGCTAGGACGGTGCGAGGAGGGGACCCGATGGCCGATGTATTCCTATCTTACGCCCGCGAGGACGCCGTGCGCGCCCGTCAGGTCGCGCAGGCGCTGGAGCAGGCCGGCCTCGACGTCTTCTGGGATAATGAAATTCCGCCTGGCGCCACCTGGGCGGACCACATCGAGCTGAAGCTCAGCCAGTGCAAAGCGCTGATCGTGTTGTGGAGCCAGCTCTCGACGAAATCGCAATCGGTGCGCGAAGAGGCGCGCCTCGCGCGTGACAAAGGGCTGCTGATCCCCGTGTCCATCGATGGCGCGTCGCCGCCATTTGGGTTCGGCGAAGTGCAGACCGCCGATCTGTCGAACTGGAATGGCGATCAGAATGACGCCGGCTGGCGGCGCATTGTCGACGCCATCTCGCGTGTGGCGCAAACCGGCCCAGCGCCCGTCGCGCCGCCGCCGCAGCCGGTCTACGCCCCGCCACCCCAGTCTGCGCAAGTCACGCCTCCAAGCGCGCCAGAAAAGAAGAGCATATCGCCCTGGGTTTGGGTTGGCGGCGGCGTCGCCGCCACCGTAGTCGTGCTGGGCGCGCTCGGCGCGATTATCCAAGGCAGCGAGCAAGCCGCGCCACAACCTGCGCAAATCCAATCCGCCTCAGGCCCCACCGCCCAAACGCCCGGCGCTGTAAACTACGAGCAACAGATCCTCGCCCGCCTTGCGCAAGCCGAGCAGCACTTGGCAGCGCAAGGCTTTCAGCAATTGGCCCCGCCCGTAAGCGGGCAGCTGCAGCCAGGTGAAGTGACCAACGTACCGGTGACGCTAGAAGCTGGCGGCGAGTATCGGATCATCGGCGTCTGCGACAATGATTGCGCAGACTTCAACATGATCCTCTACGATCAGAACAATAACCTCATCTCGCAGGATATCTTGCCCGATGCGACGCCGATCGTATCGGTGGCCCCCCAATGGAGCGGCCCGTTCACCGCGCAAGCCGTGATGCAGAACTGCACCGTCGCGCCGTGCTATTACGCGCTCGTTCTCTACGGCCGGCCGCTGCAGCCCTAAACGCGATTTTCCAACACGAACACGCGCACCGCTGACGCAAGCGAAGCGTCCGGCGCCGCCTTGGCGCGCGTTTCGTCGATCGATGCGATCAGCATCGGCAAACTTGTTGAGCGCGAGCGCGCGATCTTTTCGAGGCCCGACCAAAATTCCTGCTCTAAAGCGAGCGAGGTGCGATGACCGGCAATGCGCATGGAGCGCTTTTGCAGGCCGCCGCTAGAAGTTGCTGTCATCGTCATGTCTCTTATGTCCGTCGAGCTTGCGCGCGGCGTCCTCTTTTTGGGCCTTGGCGAGGGTCTTTTCTGACTTGCTGCGTCCGAAGCTGACGCGGTTTTGGGCCGCCGTTGCTTCTTCCGCTTTGCGCGCTTTGGCTTTTCGCGCGCGTTTCAAGTTCACGACCTCGGTCATCAGCTTTCACATAGGACTACGGTAATGCGCAGCCAAGCTTTTGGTTCGCATTACACAGTTGTTCCCGCGCCTGAACTGCTTCGACAACTCGCGCATTAAACTAAGTTAGTCGCCATCACGCGTGCGTGAGGCAACTGTGATCCTAGATTAATCAATGAGTGCTTAAGCGCACTGCGCGCGCGGAAGATCTATACAGCGCGGAATAGTTCGCCGTTCGAGTAGAGGTTGCGCGCGCTTCAACCCGGCGAGATCATTTTTTCCGGTCGCACGATGGCGTCGAAGTCATCCGCCGGGATGCCGTCCAGAATGGCTTCTTCCCGCAAGGTCGTGCCGTTCTTGTGCGCGGTCTTTGCGATCTTGGCGGCGCGGTCGTAGCCGTACTTCGGAGCAAGCGCGGTGACCAACATCAGCGAATTGTCGAGACCGCGCTTGATGTTGTCTTTCCGCGGCTCGATGCCGACGATGCAATTGTCGGTGAAGCTCACGCTCGCATCCGCCATCAGCCGCACGCTCTGCAAGAAATTATACGCCATCACCGGGTTAAACACATTGAGCTCAAAGTGTCCGGACGCGCCCGCGAACGTGATCGCGGCGTGATTGCCGAACACCTGCGCGCAAACTTGCGTCAGTGACTCGCACTGCGTCGGGTTCACCTTGCCCGGCATGATCGAAGAGCCCGGCTCGTTCTCGGGCAGCGAGAGTTCGCCAAGTCCCGAACGCGGCCCTGAGCCCAAGAAGCGAATGTCGTTGGCGATCTTGAACAGCGAGGCCGCAACCGTGTTGATCGCGCCGTGGCTGAACACCATTGCATCATGCGCCGCCAGAGCTTCGAACTTGTTCGGCGCCGACGTGAACTTCATCTGCGTGATCGCCGCGATTTTCTCGGCGACCTTCTCTGCGAACCCAATCGGCGCATTAAGGCCGGTGCCCACTGCCGTGCCGCCTTGCGCCAATTGCATGAGCATCGGCATCGTCTGCTCGATGCGCGCAATGCCGTTTTCGATCTGCGTGGCGTAACCTGAAAACTCTTGGCCCAATGTGATCGGCGTCGCGTCCTGCGTATGCGTGCGGCCGATCTTGATGATGTCCTTCCAGGCTTGCGCTTTGTCGTTCAGCGCGTTGCGTAGCTTTGAGAGAGCCGGGATCAGCCGATGCTCGATCTCTTCGGCGCAGGCGATGTGCATCGCCGTCGGGAACGTATCGTTCGAAGACTGGCTCATGTTGACGTGATCGTTCGGATGCACCGGCTTCTTCGAACCCATCTCGCCGCCCAGCATCTCAATGGCGCGGTTCGAGATCACTTCGTTGGCGTTCATGTTCGACTGCGTGCCGGAGCCCGTCTGCCACACCGCCAGCGGGAAATGCGCATTGAGCTTGCCCTCGATCACTTCCTGCGCGGCCTTGACGACGGTCTCGCCCACCTCAGGCTTCAGAACGCCCAATTCCATATTGGCTTCGGCTGCGGCTCGCTTGACGATCCCGAGCGCCCGCACGATCGGCGCCGGCATCTTTTCCTCGCCGATCTTGAAGTTCTGGAGTGAGCGTTGCGCCTGGGCGCCCCAATACTTGTCCGCCGGAACGTCGATTGGGCCGAACGTGTCGGTTTCTTTGCGGATGGTCATTTTGGGGCCCTCGGGAGAATCTGCCGCGTTGTCCCTGTAGGGGATATGGGCATGAAATCAGCCGATCAAGCTCAGGGGCAGGGTGAGGGCAGCGGCGTGCAGGCGCAGGACATGCGGACCTTGAGCGCCTTGCGCGCTCCCGCCCCGCCACGCGAGGCGGTCGAGCGCCTGTCCGACCGGGCGCTGCGCGCCGCCATCGTCAATCCAGACCACAGTGACGCTGCGCGCCAGGCGGTGGCTGAAGCCATGCGCGCGCGCCGCATAAGCCCGGCGCCATGGCGCGCCGGCGTACGCGGCTTCCTCCGTCCAGAGGATTTGCACGGCGTCGAGCGGCGCTTGTTCGGCTGGCCCTGGCGGCGGCGTGTACTGATGATGTCGCTGGCGCGCTTCTCGGCCATTGCGATCGTAGCGATTGCGGCAAACGCGGGCATTGGCGGCCCTGCTGTCGATCCGCGCTGGTTTGCGGCGCTCGCCGTGATCGTCGGTGCAAGCTGGGCGCTGTGGCTCTTGATGGTGGCTCTACGCCAGCGTCCGGCGCGACTTTTGTATCATGGCGCGGGCGACGAGGGTCCGCTGCGCGCGATGATCCGCGACGAACTCCGCATCTTCGGCAACACCGTTCGGATGGATGCGCCCGAAGCGCCGGTCGTGCGCAGCGCTGGCGATTATCGCGCGCTGGCGCGCCGCATGCGCAGCCGCGTGCGTCTAAACCTCGCCACCGCTTTGTCCTCACGTGAAGCTTTGCCCGTAGCCGCGGCGCCGCAATGGCGCGGGCTAACGTTGCAGTTGATCGCCAATTCAAGCGACGCGATCCTCGTCGACCTTAGCGACGGCGCCGGCGTGCTCGATGATCTGCGCGACGAAGCGCAAGCCGGCCGCTGTGTGTTCGTCACGCTCTGGGGGCGCTTAGAAGCGGCGGAGGCCGCGCTCGCCGCTGCGGGCGTCGACGCACCCTGTTTCTTTTATGCGCCAGACGGCGAAATGCAGCGCCGGAGCCGTTTTCGCGCAGCAATCATCGCGGCCATGCGCGCAACCCATCGCGTGCCGGCGTGAACGCTTGGACCGGTCGCGGCAAAGTCCGTGCGCGCGAAATCGCAGGCGGCGCCGAGATCACGATTGACGGGATCACCACCCAGGCGCGCTACTACAAGCCGCTGGTGTATGAGTTCTTCCGCAAAGAATTTCAGATCCGCCCGCGCTGGGGTGAGTTCGAAGTTGAACTTACGATGGAATATGTCGGCGAAACGCCGACGCTCGATCTCGACAATCTCGCCAAGGCGCTGCTCGACGCGCTGAAGGGGCACATTTTCTTCGACGATAGCCAAATCGCGCGGCTCCTATGCGAGCGTAAATCCGGCGAACGCGACCGCATCGCCGTCCGCGCCGTCCGCCGCGAAGGGAAGGACTGACGAGCACGGCGCAGAAAAATACGGGGATACGCCCGCACCAATCCGACCGAGTTCAAACCGTGCCTACACTTGCCTGGTTCGCACGCGGGAGATTTCGAGGAGCTCCGAAACTTCGAAAGTGCGGACCGGAACTGGCGCGGTGATTGGCGCAGACGGAAGAGCCCACAAAGCTCTAAAGTTTGAGCAAGCGTGGCGAGCAGGACGATGTCGAGAAGGCCTAGATGGTACGCCGCTCGGAAAGCCGTCACGCGAAACGAACGCCCTTCACATGTCCGCACAAACAAAGGCGGGGTCCACGATGGGTCGGACCATCGATGCGCGCGGCACCGGCCTAGGCGGCCATGGAGCTAAGATACCTAGCGCTCAAACCCCAGGTGGTCCTCGCTGAACTCCTATGCACGCTCCGGGAAAAACAGTTTCGACATCGCGGGGCGCGCGCAGCGCGCAATGCGGTTCAGAGATGAACCGCATACCCAAAAGAGACTACTCAGCGCGGATCGCGCGCCCCGCTTCTCCCACTGGGGAGGAAGGCAAAGCCGAACCAGCGGCGCTTACGCGCGCGCTGCGCGCATGCGCGTGCAATGAGCCCGGTTCACGCTTTCGCGCGCTCCGGTGCGCGTCACTTCTTACGAAATGCGTCGAGGCTGACGACCGCGTTATCGCTCGCTGCCGGCGGCGGCGCCGCGGCGGTTTGCGCTTCAGCTTCGCGCGGGGCAGGGCCGCCGGCATCGTCGCCGGACGCCATACGTGCTTCGTCGATATGATGCTGTTGTTCGAATTGCAGCCCGAACTTCACGCTCGGATCGAAGAAGCGGGTGATCGCTTTCAGCGGAATGGTGATTGGTTGCGGCTGGCCCGAGAACTTCAGGATGACGCGAAAGCGATCGGCATAAACTTCGAGGTCCCAGAATTGGTGCTCGAGCACGATCGTCATTTCATCGGGATAGCGAGCGCGCAATTGCTCGGGGATGATTACTCCCGGCGCGTGCGTGCGGAACGTGATGTAAAAATGATGCTTGCCCGGCAGCCCGCGCGGGTTTGCTGCTTCTTGAAGCGCTGCGCGGACGACGCCGCGAAGCGCGTCCTGCATCAAGCTCTCATATCCGATCTGGTCGTCGGCCACGGCCGCCCCTCCTTGGCTCTAGCCACACCCTTACTAGCTCGTTCCGGGCAGTCAATTGTTCATCCACAGGGCGCGAAAACATCAACATTTCCAACGTCACGAGGCGAAACGTTTGCGACGAACAACAGTTCGTGCGGACGCTTACATTGCATGTGCTGTGTAGGGCGCGCTTCGCGTGAATCGGGAACGCACCTGTGTAAAACTCGCCAAGCGTTTGCGCGATAACGGAAAATCGCCGCGTTCCACCCGCCGCGCGCGCAAACCTCTGTGACACCGCGCACGGAATCGGCGAGCATCCTTGTGGATAATTTTGAGGAAAGTCTCGATCGGAGAAAATCCCCGGCTTCTGTTGCCGGGCGCCGGGGGGCCCCGCCTAGCGATGCTACTCGGTAGGACTTAGGTCGAGATCACTCGCACTGCTTACGCAGCGAGGGCGAACTCTTCAGCGTTGTTGTCATTCGCAACTATGCTGTTTGGCCTGTGACTCGATCCTATTTCGGCCCCAGACAATCCCCGAATGAGGGAGGAAACTGGTGGAGCCGCCGGGCATCGCACCCGGGTCCGATCCGCCTATCTCTGCGCGTTTATCGCCATAGTCCGGGCAAGCCCGAACGAGTCGTATATAGGCGGCATCTGCGGCGCGTACAAATCCGCAGCGGTTCCGTAGACTCAGATTAATACCGCCTCGCGGAGGCGGTTCATGATCAAGAAGCTCGCGGCGGAATTCATCGGCACATTCACGCTCGTCCTATTCGGCTGCGGCGCGGCGGTGCTGGCCGGCTTTGGCATTATCGGTCAGGAGGGCATCGCCTGGGCTTTTGGCCTCGCGATCGTCGCCATGGCCTACGGCATCGGCAGCGTCTCCGGCGCGCACCTCAATCCAGCGGTCAGCTTCGGTTTCTGGGCCTCGGGCCGCATGAGCACGACCGACATGGGCGGCTACTGGATCGCCCAATGCCTCGGCGCCATCGTCGGCGCCGGCATCCTGCTTGTGATCGCCTCCGGCTCGCCCGATTACGCATTGGCGACGAGCGGTCTCGGGCAGAACGGCTACGGCCTGCGGCTGCCATCGGGGCAGGGCTCGCCCGGCGATTACGCGCTCATCGCCTGTGCCGTCTTCGAAGTTGTGGCGACGTTTATTTTCGTCGCCGTGATCTTGGGCTCGACGCAGAAGGGCTCTGAATTTGCGGGCCTCGCCATTGGCCTCACGCTTGTCGCCATTCACATCGTCGGAATTCAGGTTACTGGTGTGTCGGTCAATCCGGCTCGCTCCCTCGGGCCTGCGGTTTGGGTGTTGGGCGATGCGCTGAGCCAACTCTGGCTCTTCATCGTCGCGCCAATGGTGGGGGCGTTGTTGGCGGGATGGACGTTCCGGGCGAAACTGCTGACCAGCGACGACGTCAGTTAACGCGGCGGCCGATCGCGGCCGGTGTCGCGATCGGCGCTTTTGCGGTGTTGGCGTATCTCTATGTGCCGTTGCCGGCGCCAAACATTGCCGCGCCCAGCGAAGGGGATTGCGTCGAACTCACGCTCTTCACCAACGGCTTTCACACCGATATCGCCGCGCCTGTCTCGATCTTCCCGGAAGCGCATCCACTGCGCCGCCTCTATCCAGACGCTGAAAGCTTCCTCATCGGCTGGGGCGAGGAGCGCTTCTATTTCTCCGATGGCACGGACGTCTGGCTCGGCCTCGATGCGCTCATCCCGCCGAGCCCCAGCGTGATGCACATCACCTACAACGCACCAGCCGTCGCCGCTTACCTCGGTCCGAATGCCGAAACGCACGTCGCCGTCAGCACCGAAGGCGCGGCAAGCTTCGTCGCCTTCGTCGATCGCGCACTGGTGCTCGATGAATCTGGCGACGTCATCCGCACCAGCGACGGCAAGATCGTCGGCCGCTCATCCTTCTTGCGCACGCGCGGCTCGTTCCATCTCTTCAACGTCTGCAACCAATGGATGGCCCGCGCCCTGCGCGCCGCCGGCATCAACATCAACGCCCGCGCCGCCTGGCTCGGCGGGCCTTTGGTTCGGGCCGTGGAGGAGACGGGGCGGACCAGTTGCGCCGCCCTGCAGCGCCCCAGGTAGGAGACAGCGCCGAGTCAGCCCATATTGGCTCTGAAATGAGCGCCCAACCCGCACCTCTGCCAGAAGGCAGCCCGTCGCAAGCCGACATCGCCTATCTCGGCCTGCTGGACGATATCCTGCAAAACGGCGTCGACCGCGGCGACCGCACCGGCACGGGCACGCGCGGCGTCTTCGGCCGCCAGCTCCGCTTCGATCTCAGCGCCGGCTTTCCGCTGCTGACGACGAAGAAGGTGCACCTCAAAAGCATCATTCTCGAACTGCTCTGGTTCCTGCGCGGCGACTCGAACGTGCGCTGGCTGCAGGAGCAGGGCGTCACGATCTGGGACGAGTGGGCCAATGAAGAGGGCGAACTTGGCCCCGTCTATGGCAAGCAATGGCGCTCGTGGGAAACCAAGGACGGCCGCGTCATCGATCAGATCGCCAATGTCGTCGCCGCGATTAAAACCAACCCGAACTCACGCCGCCATATCGTGTCGGCCTGGAATCCCGCCGAAGTCGATCAAATGGCGTTGCCGCCGTGCCATTGCCTGTTCCAGTTCTTCGTCGCTGACGGAAAGCTCAGCTGCCAACTCTACCAACGCAGCGCCGACGTATTTCTCGGCGTCCCGTTCAACATCGCCAGCTACGCGCTGCTCACGCAAATGATGGCGCAGGTGACGGGGCTAGAGCCCGGCGAGTTCGTCCACACCTTCGGCGACGCGCACCTCTATCATAATCATTTTGATCAAGCGCGTACACAGCTGGCGCGCACGCCGTACGCGCCGCCGACAATGATGATCAATCCGGAGCGAAAGGATATCTTTGCGTTCGAGTACGGGGATTTCGCGCTGCAGAACTACACGGCGCATCCGATCATCAAAGCGCCGATTGCGGTGTAGTGATGTCCAAGTGGTTGCAGGGGTTTTTCCTGGACTATCAGGTTTGGGCTACGTTGGTCTCAGTCGCGGCTGGTTTTGCTGGCATTATGGTCACACTCATCGTCCAGCGCCAACACGATCTAAGTCTTGAAGACCGCAAGGAACAACGAGCTAGGCACAGGCTGCTGGTGGCTCTCAAGACTGAAATCTGCAAAGTCGCGGAGTATGCGAGTCATGCGACCGAGGGATTGGACGGAAAGCATGACTTCCTCTTTCCGAAACGTGCACCTTTTCCGCTATTCGAAAAATTGTCTGATCGAATTGACCTATTGACAGATGATGAAATCGAGAAGGTTACGTCGGTGTACGTTTGGCTTCAGGAAATTCCTCAACGGCTGTCGGTCCTAGTCGAAGATCAAAGCGCACCCGTTGATTACATTGTGGTGCCTCGAACGCGGATCAATGTCATCAAATCGCTGTTTGGAAATCTGATCGAAATCGCCAAGGCCGCGGAGGCTTCGCTCGATAAAGGCATTCTCGCGACATCAGAAGCGCCGCCTTAAGCTGGGGCATCAAACGCGAACCGCAGCTCAGCGACGCTCGCATTGGCGAGGAGAGGATTAGTGCGCGAACGAATTGCGGAGCAGCGATTACTACTTGATGGCCAGATGGAGGCATTGCTCGCCTTCGAGCCCGTAGCCTTTGCAACGCTTACGCCTACGCGAGTACCAAGCGGCGGCGGCGTTTACCTCATTTCCGCAACCATCAACGGTGTTGAGACGGCCTATTATGTCGGCCAAAGCAGCAACCTCAGCGAAAGATTGTACCGAAATCACTTGATGGGGCCGACTTCTAACGCTCGCCTCAAGCGATACCTTTGTGCCTCGCAGGAGTGCGCCGACGAAGAGAGCGCCAAGCGCTTCATAGCCACCGCCTGCGCTGCACGTTGGATTCGGCTGGACGGTCGTCGTCAACGCGGAATTCTAGAGGCGTATGTCACTGCGATGCTGGCTCCGAAATACGCGATATCCGTGATGGAGGTGCTTTAGCCCATCGTCATTCCGAGCGAGAGACCGGAACCCAGGGCCGCCTCCTCGTCGTTTGCTTCTGGATCCCTATGGTGCCTGCGGTGCGTATGACCAGAGAGGAGAAGTTTGGCCCCTTCTCCTTAACCCGCAGAAGGGCCACAGCGCTCTCTTCAAACCGGATACTGCGGAAAGCGGGGCCGCCAAACGCCCAGCGCGATGTTGGCGACAGATACGCCGAGCAGCACCCACGCCGTGTTGATCTCGGCTTCGAACAGGCGGGCTGTCTCTGCTGCATCGGCGGCGATCGCCAGCCCGCGCGCCACACGCGCCGCTTCTTCCTGCAGCGGGCCGATGATGTGCAAGCCGGCTTGAAGAACGAGAATGCCGGTCGCGGCTTTCACCCACACCCAGCCGGCGTCCTGAAACGGCGGATGCACCACCATCGCCAAAAGACCGGTGATGACCGTCAGCACCATGGATGGACCAATGACCCACGCGGCGAGCTTCGACATGCCAAGCACGATCGCGGCATAGCCCGCGTCGTCGATCGAAGCGGGCGCGAACATCAACACGATCGCCATCGCCGCCGCGCCGCCCATCAAGCCCGCAGCTGCGGCGCTATGCAGAAACTTCAGCAGCCGTCGCATTCTAGCCCCAGCGAAAGCGCCTATCAGAAAAGTACCGTCAAGCGGCCCGTGAGTATCAAGATGCCCGCGAGCGCGAAGTTGGCGACGTTGCCGTCGATGCGGCCGAGCTTGGAAGCGGCGAACCCCGATTCAGCGCGGACGGCGCCGCCATAGCGGGGCGACAGCGCCGCGCTCACAAAGAAGCCGCTCAGCACGATCGCGCTCAGGATCGTCGCGATGCAAACGCCGAGCGCGTGATCGACTCTGCCGGACCACAAGAAAAAGAGCGCAGCCATTCCCAGCGCGGATGTCGTCAGAATCTGCATGAAAGCGCGCATGAGCCGGCCAAGCTGGATTTAGCGCGTGTGATTTGCTGAGGTCCGCAATCGGCGGGATCACCGTAAATTGCAGAATGCCGATCGTCATCAGCGCGGGTCCAATTTCCATCATCATCGCTCGATCTTCACCAGCGCATCGCCCAGAGTGGCGACGTACACGGGGCCATCGCCAGGCGTCAGGATCATACCCGTCGATGCGCCGGGCAGGCGGCCCCACAACGCCGGTCCGAACAATTCAAGCGCGCCCTCGCGCGCAGCGCCGCGGCGGCGCCATTCGGCGACAAGCGCGTCGCTTTCAGGCGTGCTTTCGCGAAATGCCGTGCGCATCTCGCCAGTGTCTGGATCGACCACGATGAGTGCGCTCTGGATTGGTGAGGCCACCCATAGATTGCCGTGCTCATCAAGTTCGACATTGTCGGGTCCGACGATCGTGGCGAGCACGCGGGCTTCGCCCAATTCACCGCTCGCCACCGTAACGGGATAGGCGTTGATCTTGTCGCCCATGGTTTCGGCGAAGTAGAGCTGGCCGCGCGCTTCGTCGATGACGATGCCGTTTGCGAACTGCAGGCCGTCGACCAATTGTTGCGCCGACCCGCGCGCTCCATTGGCGTCAGGCGGCGGGATGCGGAAGAGCGCGCCTTCGGCAGCGTAATTGTTGAGCGGTTCAAAGAGGCGCTCTTCTGAATGAGGGCCCGCGGCATTGGCGGCCGATTGCGTGAACCAAATCGCGCCAGTGCTATCGGCCACCGCCGTGTTGACGCCGAACGGGTGAGTGTAGATCAGCTCCACCGCCTCGGTGTTAAGATCGATGCGATAGATCGCGCCGGTGAACACATCAGCGAGCAGGGCGTGTACGCCGTCCGGCTCAAGCGACACGCCGTTCGGGCCGGCGATCTGCGCGGGCGGCGCATGTGCATAGCCTGCTTCCGCGAAGCGGCCGAAGGGGCGTGAGGTCTCGTCAGGCGCGATGAGGCGCAGGCCATGCATTTGATCGACGACGATGAGCCTGCGGTCGGCGAGTGCGAGGCCATCTTCGGCGCGGGCGAGGCCGCGCGCCGCCGGAAAGACCGCACCATCGTCCATCGTCCAGGTGCGTTCGGTGTTCGCCGCGGGCGTGCACGCCGCCAGCGCGCAGGTCAGCACAACCATCCCAAGGATCGATCGCATATTCACCCCCAAATAGCGTCTCACGCGCTTGCGGTATCTAGAGCAGTCTCGCTTGGTATTGTCGAGGGTGGCGCGAGGTGCTGGGCGTGGGCCATTGTCGGTGTCATACCGGCTCGCATGAAACCGCGCGAACTCATCGGCACAGCCCAAATCCCACACGGCGAGGAGCTTCAGCTTTTCCGCCACGACGGCGATTACATCATCCTGCTCGGCCGCAACGAGTTGATGAACAGCCGCGTCAGCGGCTCCGAAGAAGCGCTCGCCAAGATGACGTGCGAACGTCTGCGCAACGAGGATCCGCATCTGCTGATCGGCGGTTACGGCATGGGCTTTACGATCCGCGCCGCGCTCGCCACGCTCGGGCCGCGCGCGCGGGTCACGGTCGTTGAACTCGTGCCCGAGATCATCGAGTGGGCGCGCGGACCGATGGCGGCGCTCACCGCCGGCTGCCTCGACGATCCGCGCGTTACGCTTGTGATCGGTGATGTTGGCGGATCGATCAGAGGCCGCGCCCGCTATGACGCTATCTTGCTCGATGTCGACAACGGCCCTGATGGCCTCACCCGCGCCGATAACGATCAAATCTACGCCGGCCACGGCCTCGCTGCCGCGAAAGCTGCGCTCAAGCCTGGCGGCACGCTCGCGGTTTGGTCCGCTGCGCCGGACGAAAAGTTCGCACGCCGCCTGAAACATGCTGGCTTCAATGTCGAGGAAGTCGTCGTGCGCGCCCGCAAAGGCAAAGGCGCGCGGCACGTCATCTGGTTCGCCGCCGCGCCTGACGCTTCTGCACAATAAGTCCTAGAAAAGCCCGCACCACGGCGTGCGACCGCCGGGTATTTTGCCTCCACACAGGGAGAGCCGGGATGAACTGGACGCTTTTCGATTTCGCCTTCGCCGGCGCGATGCTTGCGGTTTGGTCGCTGGCGGCTTGGTTTTTGTTCAAGGGCCCGCAGAGTTTTTCGTATCGCTTGGGCGTCGGCATTGCAGTCATGGCGGCCATCTTTGTCGTCATGACAACCGGCGCGGTCGGCATCATCGGCAGCGAAGACAACGATGCCAACCTGCTTTATGTCGGCGTTCTGGCGTTTGCTCTGATCGGCGCCGCGATCACGCGCTTTCAGCCGCGCCCCATGACCTGGGTTCTGTCCGTCACCGCATTGGCGACCGCTTCGATCGCCATCGTCGCAGTCATGTCCGGCTGGGGCGCTGACGGCCCGATCTGGCCGTTCGATGTTCTCGGTGCGAGCGGGTTGCTGGTGGTGATGTTTGCCGTGTCGGCGGTGTTGTTCCGCCGTGCCGCTGCACGCTGAAGCGTTGACCAGCGGTGGCGAAGGCGGCAGCCTAAGGATCGGCTTCCGGGGGCGTTCAACGTGTCAGAAGAGAAAGATAAAGAGCAGGCGCGGCGCCTGATGCCGATCATCCTGGTTGTCGCTTCGCTAGCCTTGGCTGCGGTTGCTTTTGTTCTGCTCTTCCGGGGCTAAGTGCGATGACCCGGCAGCACAAATTTATCTTGGGAATCGTCGTCGGGCTGACCATTGTTGCTGCAGTGGCCACGATCTGGTCGCTTCTCGTATAGCTAAACCTTAGCCACGTCCGGCACGACCATCTTCGTGATCTTCTGAATATCTGCACGCGCCGCATCGGCACTCATCGGTGTGAACTTGATCGTGACGCCCACCAGCTGCGGCTCGACTTCGCACTTCAGCACCAGCACTTCGCCGGCTGCAGCGTTCAGCGCCGTGCCTTCGCCGTGGCCGGGCTTTTTGTTGGTGCCGGTATAACCCGCGATGCGATGCGGGCCGGGGGTCAGCAGGATGCGCGTGAAGCGCGGGCTCTTCAGCTGCACCACCTCGCGCCCATCGATCAGCACGTTGATTCCGACCGCCTTGCCGACAAACTGGTTGCGAAACAAATAGAGCGCAGCTTTGTCCGGCACGGGCGCGAAGGTGAGCGCTTGCGTCCGTTGTTCGGGCGTCGCTTCGGCAACCTTTCGGTTGGTCTGTAGATTGCGGAAGATAATGACGCCGCCGATCACCACGCCAATCAGCGCCACGATAAACATGATCTCGGGGCCGAGCAGCGATCTCAGCACGAAGTAGACGACGAGGCCGACGATGACAGCGGCGCCATAGAGCATGAGATTGCGTGGCATGTCGCATCCTTATGGGTGACGGCGCCCGGCGCCAAGGCTAAAGGGGCGGGGTGACTCCCAAACTGACCCTCGTCGTCGCCGTCGCGAAGAACGGCGTCATCGGCCGCGATGGCGATCTGCCGTGGCGGCTTTCGTCCGACATGAAGCGCTTCAAGGCCGCCACGATGGGCAAGCCGGTGCTGATGGGGCGCAAGACTTGGGACTCGCTTCCCAAAAAGCCGCTGCCGGGGCGCCAGAACCTGATCCTCACGCGCGACGCCAATTTCACAGCTGATGGCGCGTGGGTTTACACGGATCTCACCGCCATGCTCGCCGCCGCACGTGCGATGGCGCAAGCGGCTGGCGCCGAGGAGTCGTGCGTCATCGGCGGCGCGCAGCTCTACAATGCAGTGCTCCCGCAGGCCGACCGCATCATCCTCACCGAAGTGAACCTCTCGCCCGAAGGCGATGCGCGCCTCGATCTCGATCTCTCCGCCTGGCGCGAAGTCGGTCGCGAGGCCGTTGCGGCAGGCCCGAACGATGATGCGGATTTCGTAGTGCGGGTGCTGGAGCGCGACTAGCGCCCAGCGTCCGGGCGCGTATGCTCGCCCCATGTCCGAATTCGAAGTCATCGCCACCGGCCTTCAATTTCCCGAAGGCCCGATCGTCATGCCAGACGGCAGCGTCATCTTGGTTGAGATCAAGCGCGGGACGTTGACGCGCGTGTGGAACGGCAAAAGTGAAGTCATCGCCAATCTTGGCGGCGGCCCGAACGGCGCCGCCTTTGGTCCGGACGGCGCTGTTTATGTCTGCAACAATGGCGGCTTTGCGTGGCATGAGATTGCCGGAATCTACAACATCCCCGGCGACGCAGCGGCCGACTACACGACCGGCCGCATCGAGCGCGTCGATCTCGCCACCGGAAAGTTCGAGCGCGTCTATGAGAGTGTAGCTGGCGAGCGCCTCTCTGGACCCAACGATATCGTATTCGAAAAATCTGGCGCGTTCTGGTTCACCGATCTCGGCAAATGGCGTCCGCGCGTGAAAGAGCGCGGCGGGCTCTATTACGCAAAACCCGATGGCTCTCTGGTCAAGGAAATTGCCTACGGATCGGTCGGCCTGAACGGTGTTGGCCTCTCTCCTGATGAAAGTGTTGTCTATGCCGCGGAAACCGACACTGCGCGGCTTTGGGCGTTCGATGTTGCCGGCGCAGGCGAAATAGCGCCGCCGCCGCCTGGCAATGTCGGGCGCTTCGTGTCCGGCCAGCCTCAGATGTGCCGGTTCGACAGCCTCGCGGTACAGGCCAACGGCGATATCTGCGTCGCGACGATCGGCAATGGCGGCATCACTACGCTCACGTCGGCGGGCGCCTCAAGCCACACTGCGTTCCCCGATCCGCTCGTCACTAACATCGCCTTTGGTGGACCTGACATGCGCGACGCCTACATAACGTTTTCCGCCACCGGCCAGTTGATCAAGGCACGCTGGCCGGAAGCGGGGCTCAAGCTGAACTTCGCGCCGTACTGAGACGTACAGAACAAAACACTAGGAGATGCGCGTGACCATCATCGTCCACCACCTCGAAGAATCGCGCTCACAACGCATCCTTTGGCTGCTCGAAGAACTCGGCGCCGCGTACGAAGTGCGCCGCTACGAGCGCAATCCGCAGACGCGTCTGGCGCCGCCGGAGCTCAAAGCAATTCACCCGCTCGGCAAATCGCCGGTGATTGAAGCCAACGGCAAAGTCCTCGCCGAGTCCGCCGCCATCATCGAATACCTCGCCGAGAGCGAAGCCTTCGGTTCGCTCGCCATCGCCGCCGGCGATCCGGCGCGCTTCGATTATCTCTATTGGCTGCACTTCGCCGAAGGCTCAGCCATGCTGCCGCTCTTGTTGAAGCTCTATGTCAGCCTCTTGGGGGAGAACGGCGCGCCTTTGATGCAGATGCGTGTCGAGCCGGAGATCGACAATCATTTCAGCTTCATCAACGCCCACCTCGAAGGCCGCGACTATTTCGCCGGCGATCGTTTCACCGCCGCCGATATCCAGATGAGCTTCGTGCTCGACGCCGGCAACAATCGCGGCGGATTGGATCGTTATCCGAACCTGACCCGCGTCAGAAAACTGCAACAGTCCCGTCCTGCGTATCAAAAAGCGCTGGAAAAGGGCGGGCCGTACAAGATGGGCGCATAGCTCTTGCCTTTCGGCGCAACGCACTGAAAGTCTCCCGCGAACGGAGAGATCATGCGTACTCGCGATTGTAAGATCGTCGCCACTATGGGCCCGGCCAGCGACCCGCCAGAGCGGCTCGCCATGCTGATTGAAGCTGGCGTCGATTGCTTCCGGCTGAACTTCAGCCACGGCAGCCGCGAGGACCACGCGCGCCGCATGGACGCGATCCGCGTCGCCGAAGCCAAAGCCGGCGCCGCCGTCGGCGTGTTCGCCGATCTGCAGGGCCCGAAAATTCGCGTTGGCACATTTGAAGGCGGCGAGATCAAGCTGCGCTTCAACGACATCGTCACGCTGGAAGCCTCCGACCAACCGGGTTCCGGCAAGCTCATCCGGCTGCCGCACCTCGAACTCGTCAACGCGCTGGAGGAGGGCGACATCCTCAAGCTCGATGACGGAAAGATGCAGCTCACGGTGATCGAGCGCGGTCGCAACCAAATAAAGGCGCGTGTTGATTTCGGCGGCACGCTGAAAAACCAAAAAGGCGTCAACGTCCCGACGCGGCGCATTCCGATTTCAGCGTTGACGCCGAAGGATCGCGAAGACCTTGCCTACGCCCTCGATCTCAACGTCGATTATATCGCGCTTTCATTCGTGCAGCACCCGGAAGACGTGCGCGAAGCCCGCCACCTCATCGGCGATCGCGCCGGCATTATCTCCAAGATCGAAAAGCCAAGCGCGCTGACGCAGATCGATGAGATCGTCGAGCTTTCCGACGCCGTCATGGTCGCGCGCGGCGACCTCGGCGTTGAACTCCCGCCAGAGCAAGTGCCGATCGCGCAGCGCAAAATCATTCGCTCCGCCCGCGCCGCCGGCAAGCCGGTGATCGTCGCGACGCACATGCTTGAAAGCATGGTGGAAGCCGCAACGCCAACGCGCGCCGAAGCTTCTGACGTCGCCACCGCCGTTTATCAGGGCGCCGACGCTGTGATGCTTTCGGCCGAAAGCGCAGTCGGTCGTCACCCGCAGAGCGCCGTCGCGATCATGGATCGCATCATCCGCGCGGTGGAGGAGGACGAGGAATATTGGTCCTCGCTGCCGCGCGATATGACGCCGCCGCAAGCCACCACCGCCGACGCTATCGCGCTCTCCGCCCGCCACATTGCCGATACGATCGGCTGCGCCACCATCGTCGCTTATACCGCGACAGGCTCGACCGCGATCCGCGTCGCGCGCGAACGCCCACGCTGCGGCGTTACCGGCTTGACGCCAGTGCTAGCGACAGCCCGGCGACTCTCATTGGTGTGGGGAGTGCGCAGCCGCGTCACCGAAGACGTCACCAGCGTCGAAGACATGGTCGCGAAAGCCGAAGCCGCCGTGCGCGCCCTCGGCGCAGCCGGCCCCGACGACCGCGTCGCCATCATCGCCGGCATCCCCTTCGGCCGCGCGGGTAAGACCAACACGATCCGCGTGCTGAGGCTGGAATGATCTTCCGCCGCATCCTCGCGCACGTGAAAACGCAGAACTGGCTGGCAGTCGGCATCTACTTCGTCATCGTCGTGGTCGGTGTTTTCGTCGCCACGCAAGTCAGCAATTGGAATGACGCCAACCGCGATCGCGCGCGCGGGGAGGGCTACCTCGCGAGCATCCATGGTGAATTGCTCACGGACGCCGCCGCCATCGAGCGCCGCCCCGTGTTCTGGGGCCAAGTCGCCGGCTATGGCGAGGATGCGCTGTCCTATGCCGAACGCGGCACGCTGAAGAATGGCTCGGCTTGGGAAACCGTGCTCGCCTTCTTTCAGGCAAGCCAAATCTGGCCGTACACCGCGACGGACACGACCTACCGCGAACTCACCGGCGCCGGCGAACTCAGTCTCATCCGCGATAATACTATGCGCGCTGCGCTCGCCGATTATTACGTCGTGCGCAAGAGCCGGCTCGATCCGATGTTTGCAGAACTGCCTGCCTATCGCGAAACCATTCGCGGGCTGACGCCAATGCACGTTCAAAGCCACATCTGGGCCAATTGCCATCGCGCTGTCGTCGATGGCACTGAAGAGGCGCAAGCGCTCTTGCCGTGCGAGTCTCCGATCAGTGAAGCCGAGGCCCGCGAAATCCTGCGCACATACATGGCGGCGCCGGAAGTGTTGCGTGGCCTGCGCTTTTGGATGAGCACGATCCGCGTCTATTCCGACCTGTCGGCGCATGATCGCCAGACGGCAATGCGCCTTGCCGAGCGCATCGAGACGGAAAGCAACTAAGCCGGCTTCCCCGACGTGCAGTTGCGCCGCGCGCGCGACTGCGGTCAGATTGGCGCCGAACCAAGTCGCGAGGCGCACTCTATGACTGAACGCAGCATTCCCGCCGATATCGCGCGCAAGCTCGTCGCGGCGCCCACCTACGCTTCGGAGGAACTTTACGACGCGTATCGCTGGTTGCGCGCCAACAATCCGCTGGGCGTCGCAGAGCCTGAGGGTTTCGATCCGTTCTGGGTGGTCACCAAGCACGCCGACATTCTCGAGATCAGCCGCAACAACGCGCTGTTTCTGAGCGGCGAGCGCGGCACAACGCTGATGAACAAGGACGGGGAGGCGCGTGCGCGCGCTGTCACCGGCACGCCGCATCTGGTGCGCTCGCTCGTCCAGATGGATGAGCCGGATCACATGAAATACCGGCTGTTGACGCAAGCTTGGTTCATGCCCGCCAATATCCGTAAGCGCGAGGAGGCGATCCGCGAGCTTGCAAAGAAAGCGGCCGACGATTTCGCGGCGCTGCCGGGGCGTTGCGAGTTCATCAAGGACGTGGCCTCGCACTACCCGCTGCGCGTGGTGATGAACATTCTCGGCGTGCCGGAAGAAGATTTCGGCCGCATGCTGCGTCTCACGCAGGAATTGTTCGGCGCTTCCGATCCCGACACAGAACGCTTCAAAGCTGCGCTCAGCGATGAGCAATTCGCACAATTGCTGATCAGCGTCGTTCAGGACTTCACCGATTATTTTGAGCAGATCACCGCCGACCGCCGCGCCAACCCGCGTGACGATCTCGCCACCTTGCTCGCGCAAGCCGAGATTGATGGTGCGCCGCTGCCGCCGTTCGAGCGCACCGGCTATTACACCATCGTTGCCACTGCCGGGCACGACACGACGTCGTCCTCGACAGCAGCGGCCATGTGGGGCCTGGCGACGGTTCCCGGCTTGTTGGAGCGCGTACGCGCCGATCTTTCGCTCGTGCCGGCTCTGATCGAAGAAGCCATACGCTGGGCGACGCCAGTCAAAACCTTCATGCGCTCGGCCAGCGCTGATACCGAATTGCGTGGGCGTGAGATCAAGCAGGGCGATTGGCTGATGCTTTGCTACGCCTCCGGCAATCGCGACGAGGAAGTTTTCGCCAATCCCGACAGCTTCGACATCGACCGCAAACCCAACCGTCAGATCGCGTTCGGCAATGGCGCGCACCTCTGCTTGGGCCAGCACCTCGCCCGCATGGAGATGCGTATCCTCTTCGAGGAATTGTTGCCGCGTCTCAAAAGCGTCCGCCTCGACGGCGAGCCGCGCTATGTCGAAAGCTTCTTCGTCAATGGCCTCAAAACCCTGCCCATCGCTTTCGAGCTGGCGTAACGTGCAATCATGATCCGCCATCTCGCTTTCGTTGCTCTTACCTTTGTCGCCGCCTGCGCCACCACGCCTGCGCCAACGCTTCCCTCCAACGCCTCCATAGACGCAGAGGCCGCGCGTTTGATGGCGCGGGAAGATGTGAAGGGCATGGCCATCGCCGTGATCGACAACGGTCAGATCGTGCATGTCGCGGCGTATGGATTTGCCAACGTCGCTGAGAACCGGCCGCTCGATCTCGATACCGTCATGTATGGGGCCTCGCTGACGAAGACTGCATTCGCCTACATGATCCTGCAATTGGTCGACGAAGGCCGGCTCGATCTCGATCGGCCGATGCACGAGTATTTGCCACGTCCGCTGATCGAGTATGAGGATTATACCGATCTCGCCGGTGACGATCGCTGGCGTCTGCTCACAGCCCGCCATGTGCTGAACCACACAACTGGCTTTCTCAACTTCCGCTGGATCGATGAGGGCCGGCGCCTGCGCTTTCACCGCGATCCCGGCGCGGAGTACGGCTATTCAGCCGAGGGCTTCTACATTCTTCAGATGGTTCTGGAGGAGGGGCTTGGCCTCGACGTGAAGGCCGAGATGCAACGGCGCGTCTACGATCGCTTCGGCATGACGCGCACGTCGATGCAGTGGCGCGCGGATTTTCGTCCAAACCTAGCGGATGGCTACGGCATCGACGGCACATACGAGCCGCATGATGAGCGCTCCAACGTCAGCGCCGCTGGCTCAATGGACACCACAATCGCCGATCAGGCGCGCATGTGGGCCGGCATCGTACGTGGTGAGGGGCTCACGCGAGCGTCACGCGCCGAACTCACACGCCCGCAATTTCCGGTCCAAAGTGCGCACCAGTTTCCGTCGTTCCGTCCGGATCGGGATCCGCGCGGGCCCGCGATCAACCTCTCTGCTGGCCTTGGCATGATCACCTTCGCCGACGCCTCTGGCCTCATGTGGTTCAAAGGCGGCCACAATGATTTCACTGGCAACATGGTCGTTTGCCAGGATGCCCGCCAGCGCTGCGTCGTACTGCTCGCCAACAGCGTCCGTGCTGAGCTGATTTATCCCGAGATGGTGCGCTTCGTGCTCGGCGAAACGGACATGCCATGGTGGTGGGAGTACAATCCCGGCTAGCGCACCTGAATCGTCGGCGCCGGCTTGTTGAACCGCGCCACGTTCGCCAGCGCCGCTTCCGCCATCTCACGGAAGCGCAGCGAAACGGGATGATCCGGCTGCGTCGCCGCCAGCGGTGCGCCCGCATCGCAGCTCACGCGCAAGCTCACATCGATTGGCACTTCGCCCAGGAAGGGAACGCCTGCCGCTTCCGCCGTGCGCCGCGCGCCGCCTTCGCCAAAAATGTGCGTGCGTTTGCCGTCCGGCGTTTCGAAATACGCCATGTTCTCGATCACGCCCAAAATCGGCGCGCGGGTTTTCTCGAACATCGCAAGCCCCCGCCGCACATCCGCCAGCGCCATCTCTTGCGGCGTGGAGACGATCACGGCGCCCGCCAGCGGCACACGCTGCACCAACGTCACCTGCACATCGCCCGTGCCCGGCGGCATATCGAGCACCAGCACATCAAGCTCGCCCCAGGCCACTTCATCGATCATTTGGCGCACAGCACTCGTGGCCATCGCGCCGCGCCAGATCATCGGCGAATTGGTATCGACGAGATAACCGATAGACATCGTCTTCATGCCGAATGCGTCGAGCGGATCGAGGATCTTCTCGCGGCTCATCTGCGGTCGTCGGGCGCCAACGCCAAGCAAAGTGGGGGCGGAAGGCCCGTACACATCCAGATCCAGAAGCCCGGTTTTCAGCCCGAGGCCCGCGAACGCCGCCGCTAAATTCACCGCCACTGTGGATTTGCCGACGCCGCCCTTTGCGCTCGCCACTGCGATCACATGCTTCACGCGTCCAATGCCGGCGGCGCTCACCGGTTTTGCTTCATGCGCTGTTAGAACCGCCGTCACGCTGGTGACGCCATCGACCGTGCGCGCTGCTTGTTCCGCGCGATCGCGCACCGCGACATAATGTTCCGCAACATCGGCCGGCGCTTCGAGGGTGAACGAGACCTTTCCGCCATCACGCACATCCAGCCCCAAAATGCGGCCAGACGTGAACAAACCCTTGCCAGTTGTAGGGTCTCGCACGGCATCGAGGCGCGCTTCTACGCTTTCTCTGAGGAGCGCCAACTGGTTGTTCATGCTTGATCCTTCACAACATGGGCCACATATCGGCGCGCACGGGGGCGCTGCAAGCTCCCCGGCAAGCCGCCAGAAGGGCGCGCTTTGAAAAGGGCGGGAAGAATATCTGATGCCTTGGAATGATCAGTCGGGCGGCGGCCAGCAGGGTGGCGGCCAGGGGCCTTGGGGCGGCGGTCCGCGCCGTCCATGGGGTCAGCCCCCACGTCCACCGCAACGTCCGCAGGGGCCTGACCTCGAAGATTGGCTTCGCCAAATGCGCGAACGCTTCAATATGAACGGCGGCGGCAATGGCGGCGGCGGCTCTGGGCGCACGGGCGGCGGCCGCGGCATTCCTTTTCCTATTATCGCAGGCGTGCTGTTCGTCGGCTGGTTGATGACCGGCATCTATACAGTCGATGAAGGCGAGCAAGCCGTCATCACGCGTTTCGGCAGCTACAATCGCTCCACCGGCCCAGGCATTCATATGAATTTGCCGGTGCCATTCGAAGCGCGCCAAGTGATCAACGTCACCGGCCAGCGCACCGAGACCATCGGCTTCGAAGAGGGCGCCAACCGCGAGATCCGCGACGTGCCGGACGAAAGCCTGATGATCACGGGCGATCGCAACATCGTCCAAATCCAGTTCCGCATCTATTACAACATCAAGAACGCGGTCGCGTTCGCCTACAATGTGCGCCAGCCTGATCTCACTGTGAGCCAGGTTGCCGAGAGCGCCATGCGCGAAGTCATCGGCCGGCGCCAGCTCGAACCCGTCATCACCACCGAGCGCGCCGCGGTTGAGCTCAGCGTCGAGCAATTGATGCAGGCCACGCTCGATGAGTATGAGTCAGGCGTCCAGGTGCTGCAGGTCGAGTTGCTGAATGCCGCTGCGCCGCCGGTCGTGATCGATGCGTTCAACGATGTCGTCATCGCCGGCCAGGAAGCCTCAACCCTGGTCAACAACGCCGAGCGCGACACCGCCCGCATTCTCAACGAAGCGCAGGCCTATCGTGAGCAGGTCGTGCGGCAAGCCACTGGTGAAGGGCAGCGCTTCATCGCCGTCCACGCCGAGTATCGCCAGGCGCCGCAAGTCACGCGTGACCGGCTTTATCTCGAAACCATGGAACGCGTGTACCAGCGCGGCAACCTGATCATTCTCGATCAGCGTGGCGGCGCGGTGCCGTACCTACCGCTCGAAGGCATGGTCCGTCGCCCAGCGACGGCGCAGCCGGAAGGAAACCGCTGATGCCGCGCTCTATGCCTTTCATCGCCATCATCGGCTTTGCCGTACTCATCGTGCTGATGAACTCGATGTTCATCGTGCGCCAGGATCAGCAAGCCATCGTTCTGCGCTTCGGCGAGTTCACCCGCGTGCTCAATCCGCCGAGCCGGGCAGAATCGGGTCTCTACTTCAAGCTCCCGTTCGTCGAGAACGTGATAAAATATGACCGTCGCAATCTTGGCCTCACCATCGAAGGCGAAGCCTTCGTCGCGTCCGACCAGGAACGCCTCATAGTCGACGCCATCGTCCGTTGGCAGATCGCCGACCCGCGCCGCTTCTACCAAAGTGCGATTTCGGAAGAGGGCGGCGCCAGCCGGCTCAACGCCTTTACCGAAGCCGCAATGCGTCGTGCGCTCGGCTCGGCCACTTCGAACGACATCATCTCCGGCCGCCGCGCCGAGCTGATGCAGCAAGTCGAGGCCGACTTGAACGCCTCGGCAGCTACCGAACTCGGTGTCCGCGTCATCGACGTGCGCATCCGCCAAGCTGATCTGCCGAATGAAACCCGCGACGGCGTCTATGCGCGCATGCGCTCGGAACGCCAGCAAGTCGCCGGCCGCATCCGCGCCGAAGGCGAACGCGACGCCGCGATCATCCGCGCCACCGCCAACCAGGAGGCCGAGCGCCTCCGTGGTGAAGGCGACGGCGAGCGGGCCCGCATCTTCGCGCAAGCCTATAATCGCGACCCGGAATTCGCCGCTTTCTACCGGTCGATGCGCGCTTACGACACCGCACTCGAAGCTGGCACGCCGATCGTGGTGCCGCCGGATAGCGACTTCTTCCGCTATATGCAGCGCCGCCGGGGTTGATAATGCGCGGGTCTTCGGGCCCGCGCATTTTCTCCTGACGCAAGCGATTGCGCGGCGCGTGCGCTCGGCTAGTGTCGCGCCATGTTCCGTTTGCGCCCTCTCGTTTCGGCTTTGATATTGTTCGCGCTCGCCGCACCGGCGTTGGCGCAATCGCGATTGCCTGCGGAAGGCTTCGCCGATCTGGCTGAGCGGCTTTCGCCGGCTGTTGTGAACATCTCCACCAGCCAGCGTGTCCAGGGCTTGGAAGACTTGCCGCGCTTCCCGCCCGGCTCGCCGATGGAGCGCTTCAACGAAGGCCAAGGCGAGGGTGGCGCGCAGATCACCTCGCTCGGCTCCGGCTTCATCATTTCGGCGGACGGCGTTGTGGTCACCAACAACCACGTCATCGAAGCGGCCGACGCGATCGAAGTCATCCTGCAGAACGGCCAGCGCTTCGAAGCCACCGTTGTCGGCCGCGATCCCGCCACTGACATTGCCGTGCTGCGCATGCACGCGCGCACGCCGTTGCCCTATGTGAACATGGGCGACAGCGACACCGCCCGCGTCGGCGACATCGTGCTCGCGATCGGCAATCCGTTCGGCCTCGGCGGCTCGCTCAGCGTCGGCGTCGTCAGCGCCCGCAACCGCAACATCGATGCCGGGCGCTACGACGATTTCATCCAGACTGACGCCGCCATTAATCGCGGCAACTCTGGCGGCCCCTTGTTCAACACCGATGGCGACGTCATCGGCGTCAACACCGCCATCATCTCGCCCACCGGCAACAGCGTTGGCATTGGCTTTGCCACGCCGACATCGATCGTGCGGCCTGTGGTCGATCAACTCATCCGCTATGGCGAAACGCGCCGCGGCTGGCTCGGCGTGCGCCTCGCTAACTTGACGCGCGCTACCGCTGAGCGCGCCGGTTACGATGGCAGTTCCGGTGCAGTGGTGACGCGCATCACGCCCGGCGGCCCAGCAGCAGCTGCTGGCCTGCGACCGGGCGATGTCGTGCTAAAATTCGCCGGCCGCGATGTAGCCGATAGCCGCGCTTTGACCCGCATGGTCGGGGAAGCCGTCGTGGGCTCCAGTGCGCAGGTGGAGATCGTGCGCGACGGCCGCCGCCAAACCTTGACCGCCACCATTGAGCGGCTGGAAGAAATCGAAGGCGCACGCGTCGCCCGTGAAGACGGCTCCCCGGCGCCGCGTCGTGACGGCGGCCCGCGCGGCGGCCGCGTCTTCGGCATCGCGCTGAGTGAAATTGATTCAGGTCTGCGCCAGGAATTTCAAATCGAACCGGACGTGCAAGGGCTTGTCGTGCTGGCCGTCGATGTCGGCGCCGAGAACGAGGGCGTTGTCCGCGCTGGCGATGTGATCGAAGCGATCGCGTTCGAGCCTGTAGATTCGCTTGCGTCCGCCCGCGCCGTCGCCGGCCGCGCCGCCATCGGCGAACACCCGATTGTCGTGCGCATCAATCGCGGCGGCGCGATCACCTACCGGCGCCTGCAAGCGCGGAGCTAGCGCAGTAGCGCCAACACGTCATGCAGCGACGCAACCACGCGCGCCTTTGCGTGCATTTCCTCGTCCGCCGCCAGCAAATCCGGCACCATTACCGTCATGCAGCCCGCGGCATGTGCCGCCCGCACGCCTGGATGTGAGTCCTCCAACGCCAGCACATTTTCCGGCGCGACCCTCAAGAGCCGCGACGCATTGAGATACGGCTCCGGATGCGGCTTGCCTTCGATGCAATCCTGCCGCGTCACCACGGCGCGAAAGCGCGCGGTCAGACCGTGGGCCGCAAAGTGACGTTCCACCCAAGGCCGCCGCGACGATGTCGCCAAGCCATAGGGTAGGGCCAGCGCGTCCAACGCATCCATCACCTCAACCGCGCCAGGCTTGAGCGGCGCGACGCGCTCGCCAACATGCGCGCGCGTCGCGGCGATGAAATCCTCCAGTGGGAAATCATCGCCGTAATAGAGGCGCAGCTGTGTGTCGTTGGCTTCGCGGTGCATGCCCACGAGCGAGAGAAACTGCGCCTCGCTCATCGCAAAGCCCAGCTGCCCGCACGCAGCGAAATGCGCCTCTTTCACGAGCGCTTCGGAATCAATGAGCGTGCCGTCGAGATCGAACACAACGGCAAGCGGCTTACGGGGCAGTGTCACGGTTCAAGATAATCCGTGCAGGCCGGCGGCTCTGAATCGTAGGCGAAGGATTCCTGATCCCAAACCATCGCCCGCTGGTACGAACACGTGTCATCGCGCGCGATGAAAAGATCGCTCTCTTGCAGCGGCGCTTCCGTGGTCGAGTCCGAGCTGCGGCTGCGCACGCCCGGATAGCTCGTCGCCAGGGTCGAAAGCAGCAGCCGCGGCGGGCCGCTCGCGTTTTCGGTGTCGAGCGCCAGCTGGCCAACGAAACTGTAGTCGTCGACGCAGGCTTCCCGGCGCGCGCGCTGATCGTCTTCATCGAAACAGGCGCGGATGGTGATGTTGGCGCGGCTCGGCCACGTGCCGACCTCCGGGATCAGCGCCGAGCCTTGCGTGATCCGATAGAGCGTCACTTTCGTCGCATCGCCGCCGCCGCCGGAATACATCTGGCTCTGCGTCCAGCCCAAACCGATCACCACGCTCGCATCATTCGGCTCGCGAATGATCACCGGCCAAACCTCCGGCGTGCCGGTGCTTTCGTCGAAGGTCAGCAACTCGATGCGGCCGCGGGATATCGCCACCGTGCTCTCGCCGCGCGTAACGCACCAAACGCCGTCACCGCTGCACCAACGCCCGTTCTGCTCGCTCAGCGCTTCCATACGATTGCCGGCAGCATCCGCCATCGGCAACGTCACCGCCGGCAGCTCCGGCGCAGCTGCTTCATCTTGCGCCGGCGGCGTGCAGGCACTCATCAGCACGGCCGCAGCCGCAATCATCAAACGCTTCATTGAACGAACTCCCCCCGGCGATACCCTTGGAAGAATAAAGCCGCTTCCAAACTCATATAATCGATCTTCGCATCCGCCTCGACTGCCACCAGCGGCTTGGCGCGGTAGGCGACGCCCAAACCAGCCGCCTTGATCATATCGAGATCATTAGCGCCGTCGCCGATCGCCAGCGCATCCTTGTCATTCAGCTTCAAGGCCGCCGCTTCGGCGCGCATTGCTTCGAGCTTGGCTTTGCGTCCCAGGATCGGTTCTTGTACTTCGCCCGTCAGCGCCGCGCCGTCATCCAGCAGCACATTGGCGCGATTGGCGTGAAACCCCGCCGCATCCGCCACGCGCGACGTGAAGAACGTAAATCCGCCTGACACCAACACACACCGCGCGCCATGCGCCGCCATGGTTTTCACCATCGTCGCCGCGCCCGGATTTAACTGCACGCGCTCGTCATACGTGCGCTGTAACGCATCGAGCGCCAGCCCCTTTAGCTTGCCAACACGCTCGCGCAATGCCGGCTCGAACTCCAACTCGCCGCGCATGGCGCGCTCCGTGATCGCCGCGATCTCGGCCTTAATGCCGGCGAAGTCCGCCAGCTCGTCCAGACATTCAACATTGATGATGGTCGAATCCATGTCGGCGATGAGCAGTTTTTTCTTACGCCCCTCTACCGGCACGAGCGCCCAATCTACCGGCAGCTCCGCCACCGCCGCCGCAGCCTCCTGACGCAACTCGCCATCGACGCGTTCGTAAATCCACTGCGCGCTTTCCCAGCCGCTCAGCACCTCCGGCGGCGGCAGCTTCCGGTTCAGCGCCACCCGCCCAAGCATCAACAGCGCCTCGCGGTAAGCGGGCTTATCCTCGGGGGAGGCGACGAAAACGAGGGCGTGTGCAGTCATAGAATCCAACGCTTTTGAGGCTCTGCTCTAGGGCGCCGTGCGCTTATGCGCTACTGGACGCGGCATGAAGCGCGCGCTCCTCATCATGGGCCCCACCGCCAGCGGCAAGTCCGCTTTGGCGCTTGCCCTTGCGGAGCGTATCGGCGGCGAAATCGTCAACGCGGATTCGATGCAGGTCTATCGTGACTTCCGCGTCCTGACCGCGCGCCCGTCGCCGGAGGAGGAGGCTCAAGCGCCGCATCACCTCTACGGCCACATCGACGCCGCTGAGCTTTACTCCACAGGCCGCTGGCTCACCGATGCGCTCGCCGCCATCGCCGATATCCAATCGCGCGGTAAAACCCCGATCATCGTCGGCGGCACCGGGCTCTACTTCAAAGCGCTGACCCAAGGCCTCGCCGACATCCCCGCCGCCGATCCCGAGACTCGCGCCGCATTGCGCGCCCGTGCTGAAAGCGAAGGCGCGCCCGCTTTGCACGCCGAACTTGCCGCACGCGATCCAATCACGGCCTCGCGCCTCGAACCCAACGATACGCCGCGCATTCTACGCGCGCTTGAAGTGCTGGAAACAACCGGCGAAAGCATCACCTCTCTACAAGCCGCCACCGCGCCGCCGCTGCCGCGCGAGGCGTGGGCCGGGATCGCGCTGACGCCAGACCGCGAAGCGCTCTACGCCGTCATCAACCGCCGTTTCGAAACCATGCTCGAACACGGCGCGCTCGACGAAGTCCGCGCCTTCGCCGCGCGCAATCTGGATCCTGCATTACCTGCAACAAAAGCCCACGGCGCGCCCGCGCTTACAACTTATCTCCACGGCGAGATCAGCCTCGAAGCCGCCGCCGAAATCGGCCAGCGCGACACCCGCCGCTACGCCAAACGCCAATTCACCTGGATCGGCGGCCAGATGCCGGATTGGCCGCGAGTTCCCGAGACCGATTTAGCCGCCCGCATCGCAGCCGCCGAAGCGGAGCTCTCGCGATAGGGGCTTCGCCGCGTCTTTGCCTCACTCTGGCCCGAAGAGCAGGGCTGGGTGCGCCGAGGTGTTCGGCGTGCTAGGTCGTCACTGCTCCAAGGAGTTGACGCATGGGTTTGAGACGCGCCTTCGGCGCCTTGGTTGCCGCGATCGCGATGGTCGCGTGTGCGCCGACAGAAGCGCCGGCCGAGGAGGGCCCGATGCAGATCACACTTCAGCGCACTGAGTGCTACGGCTATTGTCCGGCCTACACCGTCACTATCGATGGCGACGGCGCCGTCACCTATGAAGGCCGCGCCTTCGTCAACGTTACCGGCCGTCAAACCGCGCAAGTTCCAAGCGCCGATGTCGCGCGTTTGCTGGAGCGCTTCGACGCTGTCGGCTTCGATCAATTGAACGACGAATATCGCGGCCAGATGACCGACTTGCCGACCACCACCATCACGCTCATCCGCGACGGCCGCACCAAACGGCTTGTGGATTATGGCGGCACCAGCGCCGGCATGCCGCGCGAGATACGCGATCTGCAGGCCGAGATTGACCGGGTGGCCGGAACCGCGCGCTGGGTGCTGCGCGATGGCCAGCCGGTCCGGACGCCCCCGGAGCACTGACCTTGCGGCTTCCGCCTCCGAATTCGGCAGGCTAGGTTTCGGCCAGCTTTAGGACTTCGGGGGATGAGGCGATGAGACACTGGCTTGGCGCCGCTTTGTGCGGTGCGGCATTGCTGATGAGCGCGCCTGCTTTAGCGCAAAATCTCGCGCTCCGTGCGCCGCAATGGGCGCAGGCGCTGCTCTCTGCCGATGTTACGCCGACAACTGGCGGCCGCTCACTCATCGTCGCAGAAGGCATCCCGGTTTCCGTGCGCGTCACCATCGCGCCGTCGCGCGGCGGCGTCGCGCGCGTCATTCGCTATGACCAGCGCGCCGACAGCGCTTTGCTCTACGTGCGCCGCTTTACCGGCCATCCCTCGACCGGCTGGTGGCTCTGGGGCGGTGACGCGCCGCGCGTCGATACAGTCGCCGCTGTTCAGCGCACCGAAATCGCGGCGCTGGCGCGCAGTGTTTCAGGCGTCGCTGGCCAAGTCGGCGGCTCGACGGACGTCTGCGCGAATGGCGAGCAAGCCTTCGTCGAGATCGCGTTTGAGGGCCGCGCCACGTCGTTGTCGCGCGCCTGCGTCGGCAACACGGATGCGGTGGGCCGCTTGGTGCTGCGTCTCTCGGAGCTTGCTGGATCGCGCACCGAGGAAGAATTGGCCGCCGCCGCCGTCGCCGAATTGTTGGCCGTAGACCGCGCCTTCAACGCCAAAGCACAGGCCGATGGCGTTCCGGCAGCGTTCGAGCACTACGCCGCCGAAGACGCGCTCATCGTCACCAGCACCGAGATCGCCAGCGGCCGCGCTGGCATCGCGCACACCTACACCGGCTGGCCGCAGGGCGCGCGCTTGACCTGGACGCCTGAAACCGCGCGCGTCTCCGCCCGCGGCGACATGGGCTGGACCTGGGGCAATTCAGTGATGACGCTGCCCGATGGCACGCGCCAAACCGGCCGTTACATCTCGGTGTGGACGCGCGATTACGAAGGCAATTGGAAATACGCGTTCGACGCGCCGATCCGCTAACCGGCGAACCCGCCTTCAGCCAAGAACTGTAATTCCTCTGGCGTACTCTTACGCCCGAGAACGGAATTGCGATGCGGGAAACGGCCAAACCGCGCGATGATGTCGCGGTGGACGATTGCGTATTTCAAATAATCTGGATTGCGCAGCGCCTCAGTCAGCATCACGCAGCGCTCTTGCAGCGCCAAATCCTCAGCGTGTTCGAACGGCAGATAGAAGAACATCCGCATCTCGGTGTCTGTCGCGGCATCGAAGCGCCGCTCAATCGCGCGCGTTGCAATCGCTTGCGCCAGCCCATCGGTCGCAAACGCGTGCGGAGAATTGCGGAAGATATTGCGTGGGATCTGATCGAGCAGGATGAGCAGCGCCAGCGCGCCTTCGGCATCCAGCTCCCAATGCGTCAACTCGCGCCGCGCCGCTGCGTGATGCTCAGCCTCGTAGCCGCGGCAACGGCCGTCGAACGCCTCGTCCTTGACGAACCACGCTTTCTGCCCCGCATCGCGCCAAAAGCGCACGATCTCGCCCGCACTCGCCATTGCTTCGCTCCTCTTTGCTTAAGCTAGTGGCCCGGGCTAGAGACGCAAAGAGCCAAACCCGAGGAAATGCCATGCGCGTGCTGTACGAACGCGACGCCGATCTTGCGTTGATCCGCGCCAAACGCGTCGCCGTGATCGGCTACGGTGCGCAAGGCCACGCGCACGCGCTAAACTTGCGCGACAGCGGCGTCGATGTCGCGGTGGCGCTCCATGCCGCCGCCCGCCGCGCCGAGCAGGCGAGGGGCGATGGTTTTTCACCCATCACCGTCGCGCAAGCCGCGCAAACAGCGGACATCCTCGTCATGTGCGCGCCCGACGAAGTAATGCCCGATCTCTACGCCGCTGAAATCGCGCCGCATCTGCGCGCCGGCCAAACGCTCATGTTCGTCCACGGCTTCGCCTATCATTTTGGTTTCATCAAACCACCGGCGGACGTGAACGTATTGATGGTCGCGCCGAAAGGCCCCGGCAAAGCCTTGCGTGAAGCCTTCACACGAGGCGGCGGCCTGCCGTGCATCGTCGCCATGGCGCAAGACACCGGCGGCGCCGAAGCGCTCGCATACTCATACGGCGCAGCCATCGGCTGCGGCCGCGCCGGTATGATCCCGTCAACCTTTAAGATCGAAACCGAGGGCGATCTCTATTGCGAGCAAGTCGTCCTCTGCGGCGGCCTCACGCATCTCATCCGCACAGCATGGGAGGTGCAAGTCGAAGCCGGCACGCCGCCGGAGCTCGCCTATTTCGATTGCCTGCACGAAGTGAAATTGCTGTCCGATCTCATCCACGAACGCGGCATCGCCGGCATGCACCTTGCCATCTCCAACACCGCCGAATACGGCGAATACGTCACCGGCCCGCGCATCATCGACGCACGTGTGAAAGACGCCATGCGCGCCGTGATGGCCGATGTTCAAAGCGGCAAATTCGCCGCGCAATGGATGGCCGAACACCGCGCCGGGGCGCAGAACTTGGCGAAGATGCGCGAAGCCGCCGCACAGCATCCGATCGAAGGCGCGGGACGCACTGTGCGCGGATTGCTGGGAGGAGGGTAGCATGGCGATCGACTCTATCGATGATGTCCCGGGCGCCACTGAGTTGCGCGATTGGTTCGGATACATCCCAAGCTTTCACGATGCATACATCACTGATCTCAGCATCGACCTATCCGGTCACGGTCGTATGCGTGTTCGCGCATTTCGGATGACGCGCGAGCTCGATGCGCGGGGGCACTACGTCCAGGACAAGCACTGCGCGGTGCGTTTCGAGTTCGAGGGAATTCAGGACGTCGATCTCGATGGCTTCACTGGCGACGCTGGCATTCTCGATCAATTGAACATCCGTAAAGTCGAAGCTGGCTTCTCGGTCGATCTCGATCCGGTTTACGGAGTCGGCGGCGCGATCGTCGCGAAGAAGGTGTCGCTGGCTTGCGAGCCGATCGACTACGATGGCAATTGGCCGCCCAGATAATTAGGATCACCGAATGACTCGCATCGGCACCCCGCTTTCTCCTTCCGCCATCCGCGTCATGTTTCTTGGCGGCGGCGAACTCGGCAAGGAAGTCGTCATCGAGCTGCAGCGCCTTGGCGTCGAGACCATCGTCGTAGATCGGTACGCCAATGCGCCGGCGCAGCAAGTCGCCCATAGCGCCCACGTCGTCGATATGACTGATGGCAAAGCCCTGCGCGCCCTGATTGAGCAGGAGCGTCCGCACATCATCGTGCCAGAGATTGAAGCGATCGATACAACGCAGCTGCTGCTGCTCGAAGACGAAATTCCGGTTCGCGTCATTCCTACCGCGTATGCAGCGCTCACGACGATGAACCGCGAGCACATCCGCGAGCTCGCCGCCGACAAGCTCAGCTTGCCGACGTCTCCTTACGAGTTCGCGTCACAGTTTCCCGAGATGAAGGCGGCGGTCGAAAAGATTGGCTATCCGTGTTTCATCAAGCCGGTGATGTCGTCCTCTGGTAAAGGCCAGAGCCGCGTGAAGGGGCCGGATGATCTCTATCCTGCGTGGGAAACCGCCACCTCGGGCGGCCGCGTGAAGCAGCGCCGCATCATCATCGAAGGGCAGATCAATTTCGATTTCGAGATCACGCTGCTCACCGTGCGCTCCGCATCCGGCACGCATTTTTGTGAACCCATCGGCCACGTCCAAGTCGATGGCGACTACGTCGAAAGCTGGCAGCCGCAAGCGATGAGCGCGAAAGCCCTCGAACGCGCGCGCGACATCGCCGGTAAAGTCACCGAAGCGCTCGGCGGCTTTGGCATCTTCGGCGTCGAGCTGTTCGTCAAAGGCGACGACGTCTGGTTCTCCGAAGTCAGCCCACGCCCGCACGACACCGGCCTCGTCACGCTCGTCTCCCAAGAGCAAAGCGAATTCGCGCTGCACGCCCGCGCCATTCTTGGCCTGCCGGTTGATGTCAGCCTCCGCGCGCCCGGCGCTAGTGCTGTGATCTATGGCGGCATGGAAGCGCAAGGCATCGCGTTCGACGGCGTTGCGGAAGCGCTCGCAATTCCTGAAACCGAACTGCGCCTCTTCGGAAAACCCGAAAGCTTCAAAAAGCGGCGCATGGGCGTAGCGCTCGCGCGCGGCCTCGACACGGACCAAGCGCGCCAGCGCGCCAAGCAATCCGCCGCTTGTGTCCGCCCCATCGAGGTTTAGGCGACCCATAGGCCGAACGGCATAGGGTAAATCTGCAGTTAGATTAGCGCAAAATAAGCCATGCCGCGCGCAGGCTGGCGCCATGTTCAATGCTCTCTCCCCGGAAGTTCTTGTACAAGTACTGGACACGCTGTCCGTGCGCTTGTTTTGGAAGGACCGTGACTCGCGCTTTATCGGCTGCAATCGGCTCTTCGCGGAGGACGCCGGCGTTGCTGACCCGAGCCAATTTGTCGGCCGCTCCGATTATTTCTTCTATCACCCAGAGCAAGCCGCGGCTTTCCGCGCAGATGACGCGGAGATCATGTTCACCGGCGTCGCCAAGGTCGGCTTGCTGGAAAAAATCACCAAGGACAGCGGCGAGATTATTTGGCTGGAAACGAGCAAATGGCCGCTGCGCAACGCCGAAGGCGACATCATCGGCGTGATCGGGATGTACCAAGATATCACTGAGCGCGTGGACGCTGATAGTGAGCGTTGTCGCGCTTGCGTCAGCCTGATCAACGCCGCTTAGCGCTAGCCTTGGGCGTACGCTGGCGCTAGCGTTTTTCCAGCAGGGGAGACGCACGCATGACCACCGAACAAAAACCCATCAACTCCGGCTATGGCATGCGTACCGAGGCGCGTGACGCCATTGGCGGTCGCGATCTCACTGGCAAAGTCGCGATCGTCACCGGCGGCTATTCAGGGCTTGGCCTCGAGACCACCAAAGCGCTCGCCGCTGCTGGCGCAATCGTGATCGTGCCGGCGCGCTCCGCCGAGAAGGCGCAAAAAGCGCTGGTCGGTATTCCCAATGTCGAACAAGCCGCGCTCGATCTCTCCGATCCGCAAAGCATCGATGCGTTCGCCGGCGGTTTTCTCTCCCGGACCAAGAAGCTCGACATCCTCATCAACAACGCCGCCATCATGGCCTCGCCATTGATGCGCGATGTGCGCGGCTTTGAGGCGCAATTCGCCACCAACCACCTCGGCCACTTCCAACTCACGGCGCGCCTCTGGCCGGCGCTCGCTGCCGCAGGCAACGGCGCGCGCGTGGTTGCGCTCTCCTCGATCGGCCACCGCATCAGCCCGTCCGATCTGGAAGACCCAAATTTCGAACGAACGGAGTATCACAAGTGGGTCGCCTATGGCCGCGCCAAGTCCGCCAATGCGCTCTTCGCCATCGGCCTCGACAAACGCGGCGCGCCGCACAATGTCCGCGCCTTCGCCGTCCACCCCGGCGGCATCATGACGGACCTGCAGCGCTACATGCCCGAAGAAGAAAAGCGCGCCATGGGCTGGATCGATGAACACGGAAACGTCAACGAGCGCTTTAAGACGCCAAGCCAAGGCGCCGCCACCAGCGTCTGGTGCGCAACCAACGCGCAGCTCGACGGAAAGGGCGGTGTCTATTGTGAAGACTGCGATATCGCTGAACTCGTTCCGCCGGACTCCAAGGACTTCTCCGGCGTGCGCCCTTGGGCCGTCGATCCCGCACTGGCAGATAAGCTCTGGTCGCTCAGCGAACGGATGACCGGCGTTGTTTTTGCACCGGCATAGCGACGGAAATCGCGCGCGCCCGCGTTAGAAGCCTCATGACACCGAGCCTTCACCGCCGAACCTTCCTCGCCGCCGGCGCCGCCGCATGCGTCGCTGGGCCGGCCTTTGCGCAGGCTCTCGATTTTCAGGCCGCCGCTGCTTACTCTTCCGCGCGGCGCGGTGTCTCGCTCTTGGTCATGCACGAGGGGCGCACTGTCTTTGAAGATTATCCCAATGGCGGCGCCGCAACTTCGGGCCACGAACTCGCCAGCGGCACAAAGAGCTTCACCGGGATCATCGCCGCCGCCGCCGTGCAAGATCGCTTGCTCCGCTGGGACGAGCCCTGCGCTGATACGCTGAGCGAATGGCGCAACGACGATCGCCGCCGTATCACCATCCGCCATTTGCTCTCGCTCACCAGCGGCATCGAAGGCGGCCCAATCGGCCGCCCGCCGAATTATGCGGACGCCATCGCCTTCCAGAGCGGCGCAGCGCCCGGCGCGCGCTTTGCCTACGGCCCGACGCCATTTCAAATCTTCGGCGAGATCATCAAGCGCAAAACCAACAGCGATCCGCTCGCCTATTTGCAGCGCCGCGTCTTCGATCCGCTCAACATCAACCCAACGCACTGGCGCCGCGGCAGCGATGGCAATCCGCACATGCCCTCGGGCGCTGGCCTAACCGCGCGCGATTGGGCCCGCTTCGGCTGGTTCGTGATGCAAGACGGCGAGGGGAGGCTCGACTCTGACGCACTCGCCCAATGCTTCATCGGCACAAATGCCAATCCTGGTTATGGCCTCTCATGGTGGCTGTGGCGTCCCGGCCTCGTGCGCCCCGGCCGCACACAGGAAGTCGACACCGATCCCGCGCTCGTCCGCCAATTCGGCCCGATCAGTATGGCCGCCGGCGCCGGCGATCAGCGGCTCTATCTCTTGCCGCAACAGCGTCTCGTCATTGCCCGCCAAGCCACCGGCATCCTCCGCGCGATGCGTCGCCGCGAGCGCGGCGAAAACGCCTGGTCCGACGCTGCGTTTCTGCGCGCGTTGCTGAACGCTTAAGCCAGCCTGATCTCGCGCAGCCGCTCGTACAGGAAATCCTGCGCCGTGATCGGCGTTGGATAGCGGTTCGGATTTTCCGCGCTCACGCAACTTGGCAGCGTCTCAATCAGAAAATCCGGCGCGAAGTGCAGGAAAAACGGGATCGAGTAGCGCGGCAGGTGCGCGCGCTCCGGCGCCGGATTGACGACGCGATGCGACGTTGACGGCAGCACGTGATTGGTCAGCCGCTGCAGCATGTCGCCGACATTCACCACAAGCGCGCCCTCCGGCGGATTGACCGCGAGCCATTGGCCTTCACGCGTCAGCAGCTGCAAGCCCGCTTCCTCCGCACCCAGCAACAGCGTGATGACATTGATGTCCTCATGCGCTTCAGCGCGCACGCCTGTCGGGTTCGGCGGCGTCGGCGGATAGTGCAGGAGACGCAGCACTGAATTGCCATCGCGCGTCGCGCTGGCGAAAAAGTCCGGCGCTAAGTTCAAATAAAGCGCGATCGATTGCAGCAGCTCCGCACCAAGTGCATCGAGCGCTTCGTAGAGCCCGTACACATCAGCCCGGAACGAGGCGATTTCCTCCGGCCACAAATTATGCGGCATGAATTGCCGAAAGCGGTGGCCCTCGCCGAGCTCGCGCCCGACGTGCCAAAACTCCTTGAGGTCAACCGCCTTCGCACCCTTGGCTGCTTCAACCCCAAACGGAATGTAGCCACGCTGTCCCGCACCGCCCGCGACGTGGTAGCGGCGCTTCACTTCTTCCGGCAGCGCAAAGAAATTCTTCGTCGCAACAAGCGCCCGCGCGATCGTTGCGCTATCGAGCCCATGATCGCGGACTATAGCGAAGCCGAACCGCGTGTAGCTCTCGCCCATCTTCTGCGCGAATGCATGCGGATCATCGCGGCGCTCGCGCATCGAGAGGGCGGGAAGGGCGTCCAGGACCATCGAGTCGAAAGCATCGCGCCGCCGCGATGCGGGCGCAATGTCTTAACGGCGCATTTACGATTCGGGGCCGAGCTTCCGGCCAAGACAAGGAGCAGCCCATGTTCTTCTTCGGAGCGCATTCCTGGCGCGGCGAAAGCGGCCGGCGCTATCGTTTCAAGTGCGTTCTGACCAAGAAGGGCCTGCCGCCCGGTGGCCAGGGCGGCATCTACATTTTCGTCCGCCGCCGCTGGGGCTTCTTTCTGGAGACACTCTACGTCGGCAAGGCGCACGATCTGCGTTCGCGCTTGCTCGGGCACGAGAAGTGGGGCCGCGCCTACTGGTATTACGGCGCCACCGAACGTTATGTCCTTGGCCCCATCCGCGACGAGGCTGATCGCCGCCGCATCGAGGAAGACCTGATCCGCAGCCTGAAGCCGCGGATGAACGATGTTGCCATCCCGCAGGCCAAGTCTTCCGCCCCGCGCCGCACCGCCGCCGCCACCCGCGCGTTCGATTTGAGCGCACTGATGGGCCGGCGTGCACAGCGGACGGCGTGATCGCTTGACCAAGCCGCCCCGGCGCGCGACGACCGCGCCGAATGACGGATACGCCGCCACCTGAACCCGAAAAGCTTGGCCTTTGGGCCAAGCTCACGGACTTCGCCAACAACATGGACGCCCGTGCCTGGCGCGCCGTCGCGGTGTCGATCGCGATGGTAGTCGTCGTCCTGATCTTGTTGTTGCTGGGCAAGTTTTATTACGGCGAAGAGGTCCGCGCTTTTATCGACGGCACGCTCGGCGAAGCCCGCCGCGGCCATTGGGGCCTTCTGGCCACCATCCTGGTCTTCACGCTGACAGCTTACGTCGGCGCACCGCAGATCGTGCTGATTGGCGCCTGCGTGGTGGCGTTCGGGCCAGAGCAGGGGTTCTGGAATGCCTGGGCCGCCACGATCGTGTCCGGCGCCGCCACGTATTTCACTGGCCGCCTCACCAGTGCGCAAACACAAAAGCGCTTCGGCGGCGCCACCGGCGGGCGCTTCACCCGTTTTATGGGCAAGAACGGCTTTCTCGCCAGCTTGATCGTGCGCTTTGTCCCGACAGCGCCGTTCGTGGTCGTGAACATGGCCTTCGGCGCCGCCCGCGTGAATTTCTGGGCGTTCATGGCGGGCCTCGCCATTGGCGTGCTGCCTAAGACCGCGCTCGTGGCCTTCGCCGGCGATAGCATCCTCGACGCATTGCAGGGGGAGTTCTTGGCCGCCGCTGCGATGGCGGTGCTTGCCGTTGCGCTATGGCTCGTGATCGTTGTCGTCGTGCGCAAATGGATCCGGCCGCCCGCTGCGGGCAGCTAAATTCTTCGTACGGCGGGGGAGACGAGTGCGCCGAGCCGCCCTAGATCAGGGCCCATGAAGAAGCTCGTCCTCGCCGCCGCTCTCGCCCTCGCCGCCTGTGGCGGCCCGCCGCCGCCAATCGACCAAGGCTATGGCGCGAACCCGCAACTGCCCGCGCCGAAGGAAGACGGCGCGATCCCAACGCTGCGCACCGCTGAGGCCGTCGGCTGGCCAGAAGGCGCAGCGCCGGTTGCGCCGGAAGGCTTCACCGTCACACGCTTTGCAGAGGGTCTGCAGCACCCGCGCTGGATTTACGTCCTTCCGAACGGCGACGTGCTGGTGGCCGAGAGCTCAACCACGCCGTCGACGGGCGGCGGCTTGATGGGCTGGGCGCGCAATCTGGTGCAACGCCGCGCTGGCGCAATTTCGGAAAACGCCAATCGCGTTTCGCTGCTGCGCGATAGTGACGGCAACGGCCAGATCAGCGCCGAGGAGCGCCACGTATTCGCGCAGAACTTGAACCAGCCGTTCGGCATGGTTCTGGTCGGCCAGCACATCTACATCGCCAACACCGATGCGGTCTTACGTTTCCCGTACACACAGGGCGCCACCAGCGTCAGCGGCGGCGAAACCATTCTCGAACTGCCCTACAACGAAGGCGACAACGGCCACTGGACGCGCAGCCTCGTCGCCAATGCTGATGGCACGAAGCTTTATGTGGCCGTCGGCTCCGCCAGCAACATCGCCGATAACGGCATGGAGATCGAAGAGGGCCGCGCGGCGGTTTGGGAATTCAATCCCGATGGTTCGGAAGCGCGCGTTTTCGCCTCGGGCTTGCGCAACCCTGTCGGCATGGCTTGGGCGCCAGGAACGACAACGCTTTGGGTCGCCGTCAACGAGCGCGACATGCTCGGCGATAATCTCGTGCCCGATTACATGACCAGCGTGCGCGAAGACGCCTTCTACGGCTGGCCGTATTATTATTACGGCAATAACCGCGATGAGCGCGTCGAGATCCCGGCCAATGTGCGCCTGCGTGAACCAACAGCGCCAGACTACGCGCTTGGCGCGCACACCGCATCGCTCGGCCTTTTCTTCTACGAGTATGACGGCTTCCCAGAACGCTACTGGAACGGCGCCTTCATCGGCCAACACGGCTCATGGAACCGCCGTGCGCTCGCCGGCTACAAAGTCGTGTTCGTACCGTTCACGGAAGGCGTCCCCTCAGGTCCGCCGCAAGATTTCCTCACCGGCTTCCTCAACGAACGCGGCCAAGCCCAAGGCCGCCCCGTCGGCATCGCCATGGATCAAACCGGCGCGCTGCTGGTGGCCGACGACGCCGGCGACATCATCTGGCGCGTTGCTTATCCGGACGCGCCTGCGCGGGAATAGGAAATCAATTCCGCGCTTCGCAGCGCCACACCAGCCGCTGCGAGGGATTGCCTTGGGCGAACTGCATCAGCGTGTCGTTGCGGCGTGATACTGCGTCGACCGCGCCTTCGCCGGTGCACCCGCGCCCTGCGCTTGAGGCGGAGACGGCAGCGTTTGCGTCGGCGAAGGCTTGGTCGCTGAGCGGATAGCGCTCGCGCCGGAATTCGCCGCTTGCCGGATCAATCGTCAGAATGTCGAGCGCTCGCGCTTCGCCCAGCACGATAGCGCGGCGAAAACGCGCACCCTCATCGATTGGTGCATAGAGCGTGCGTTCGTTCACGCACAGCGCGCCGCTGGCGCTGAAGCTCATATCTGAGACGCCTTGTGCGCCGGTGGATGCTTCGCGGTCGAGTGTGCAGGTGATGGCGCCCGCGAACGCGGGGGTCTCCGCCACTTCTTCCGGCGCGGCCGTTTGCGCGCGCATCAGCGCGATGCCTGCCGCCACGATCAAGATGGCGGCCACCGCCGCGCCGCCGACGACCGTCATCACGCCCATGCGCCGCCGCGGCGCTTCGAACGGTTCCGGCTCATGGTGCGGTTGATGCACGGCGTGGCCATTGCCGCCGCCGCGGCGCCGCGTCAGCAGGATCGCGCCAAGCACGCACACGGCGACGAACAGCGCCAACGTGCCGCCAATCAGGATCACCACCGCAATGCGCGTCAGCCGGTCGGCGGTGTCGAGTTTCTCGGCCAGTTCTTCATTCTGCGCCCGCAGCGCATCCACGGTGGCGTCATGCTCGGCCGCGATGCGTGCCTCGAGCGGCAAGCACGGCTCGTCGCTGAGGTTCGGTGTCACGCCCGCTTCGTCGAGAAATTGGAGTAACTGGTTGGCGCGGGTCGAGACACCGCGCGTCTCGCGTGTGTCGGCGCCGGACACGTGCCAGGAATTGACCCCAATCACGCGGCCGCATTCATCGAGCAAAGGGCCGCCCGAAGAGCCGGATGAAATGACAGCCTGGTGGTTGATGGTCGGGATTTCGTCGCCGGTGGGCGCGCGATCGCGCAGCGAGGCGATGGCGCCGGAGGTGCGCGAAGCTGGAGTAGGGCGCAGTAGGTCGGCCCCGGTGGCGCCCTGATAGTCCACATCCGGATAGCCCAGCGCGACCACGCCGTCGCCGGCCCGCGGCTCAACGGTGGATATCGTCAGCGGCGTCATCACCGGGCCGCCGCGGAACTCCAGCAGCGCGAGTTCCGAAAGCGGCGAATAGCGGATGATGTTGGCCGGCAGCAGGCCTTCGCCCTCTGGCGGCACGATGGCGACGCCATATTCACCCTGCTGGCGGGCCGCCGCTACCACGTGTGCGTTGGTCACAACCAAGTTTGGCGCGACCACAAACCCCGAACCGGAGCCGTAAAGCATCCGTCCTTCGCTGGTTTGCAGGATCACAACGACGCGCACGATTCCGCGTTCGGCCTCGTCGACGCTGGTCTGCGCCGCCGCCGTGCCGACGAAGGCGAGCGCCAAAGCGGCCGCCAGGAACCTTAACGTCTTGATGACCAAGCTTTTCCCCAACGGGCCTCGGTTGCCCGACCGGAATAATCGGGCGCCTAAGCGTGCGCTGCAAGCGCGCGCGCCAGCTTCGTGTGTTGTGTGTCTTTCTGAACAAATGCGGCAGGGCTGCGACCAAACGCGGCCCGCCCCTTGCATCCCTGATAGCATCACGGCAAGTCCAGGGGCGTCGGCGACTGGGGGCGGTCGGTGGCGCTTGAGCGCGAAGCGTAAAGCTTAACGCGCGTGACGCCCCCAACGCCCTTATTTCGGCCTCACGGTCGACGCCGTCTCAGGATTGTTAAGCTTGCCGCGTTAAGCCCAAATCGGGGCTGATTCGGCCGCTTCTTAACGGCGAGGGTTTTCAACTTATGCTCGGCAACATGTTCGGTCTCGTTGCGCCGGATCTGGCGATCGATCTCGGGACCGCGAACACGCTGATTCACGTCAAAGGCCGCGGCATCGTCCTCGATGAGCCGTCGGTGGTGGCGTACGTCAACGAAGGCGGCCGCAAGGTCGTTTACGCCGTTGGCGCCGAAGCCAAGACCATGCTCGGCAAAACCCACCGCAACATGGAAGTCATCCGCCCGCTGCGTGACGGCGTCATCGCCGATTTCGACGTGGCCGAGGAGATGATCAAACAATTCATCCGCAAGGTGCTGCCGCGCCCGGCGTTGATCTCGCCGCAGATCGTCATCTGCGTGCCGACGGGCGCAACGCCAGTTGAGCGCCGCACGATTTTGGAAAGCGCGCAAGCTTCAGGCGCCCGCCGCGTGAAGCTGATCGAAGAGCCTGTGGCGGCCGCGCTCGGCGCCGGCCTGCAGATCGACGATCCGTCCGGTTGCATGGTTGTTGATATTGGCGGCGGCACCACGGAAATCGCGGTGCTTTCGCTCGGTGGCCTCGTCTGGTCGCGCTCGCTCCGCGAAGCCGGCGACAAGATGGACGAAGCCATCATCCAATACCTGCGCCGTCAGGAAAACTTGATGATCGGCGACTCCACCGCCGAGCGCATCAAGAAGGAAATCGGCACCGCCAAAGCGCCGGATGTCGGCCAAGGCATGTCGATGCCGATCAAGGGGCGCGACAATCTCTCCGGCGTGCCGAAGGAAATCATCGTCACCGAAGCGATGGTCGCCGATGCATTGGCCGAGCCGGTCACCCGCATCGTCGACGCCGTGCGCCAGGCTTTCGAGCAAATGCCGCCCGAACTCGCCGCCGACATTTTCGACCACGGCCTGATGATGACTGGCGGCGGCGCATTGCTGCGCAATCTCGACACCGTCTTGCAGGAGCGCATCTCGATCCGCGTTTCGGTGGCGGACGATCCGCTGCGCTGCGTCGTGAAAGGCTGCGGCATCGCGCTCGACACCTTCAATTCGTCGGAAGCACGTCGCTTGCTGACGGAAGAAGTCTGACTGCGGCGCGAAGGTGCGGATCAGCGTCCGCTCAGGTAGAGGCAGACACCGCGCACCGGCTGCGGCGCGCGGTTTAAAAGAGGCGGCTTAGGTGGCCAGACGCAGGAGCGTTTTGCGGCGTACAGGTGGGGGACGGCGGATCCCCGCCGGCGTACTCCTGGCCATCGTGCTGGTGATCGGCGCGCTCGCGCTCATCGTCGCGCGTGTCGGCCTGACGCCTGGCACTGATGTCGCCATGCAAGCCGGCGATGACAGCGCCGCCGCAGCTGGCCGCGTTGCAACCGGCCCGGCTCGCGCTGGCCAAAACTTCTTCCAGCGCATTGGCGGCATGTGGAACGCCTCCGAGCGCGTGCAGGAGCTGGAGCGCGAGAACCGCGAATTACAGCAATGGCGTCAGCTCGCTGAGCGCCTCGCCGAGCGCAATGCGCGCTACGAAGAATTGCTGCGTATGCCGGCCGATGCATTCGGCGAATCCGCCGACATCGAGAACTCGATCGCTGCGCAACTGGTGCTTGATAGCGGCGGCCCGTTCACCCGCACGCTCGTCGCCAATGCCGGCGCCGATCACGGCGTCCGTATCGGCTTCATCGCCGTCAACGAAAACGGCCTCATCGGCCGCGTCGTCTCTGTTGGCCGCCGCTCCTCGCGCGTGCTGATGCTGGACGATTACAATTCCCGCATTCCAGTTCTTGGCGAAGCTTCGCGCGTGCGCGCCGTGCTCGCAGGGCAGGCGACGCGTCCGCCCGAACTGGTCACCCACCCCTACCAAATGCAGGCGCCGCGCATGGACTTCATCGTCGGCGCGCAAGCGCTGCGCGAAGGCGAGCGCGTGATCACCTCTGGTGACGGGGGGCTCTTTCCGCGAGGCATTCCCGTCGGCATCGCGCGCCGCCAGAATGACGGCAGCTGGCGCGTCGCGCTCGCCGCTGCGCAGCAGCCGATCGACTTCGTGCGCTTGATCCCGTTCATCGCTGTGCCGGCCCCGGAAGCTGACGCCGTCCAGGGCGAAGGCCCGCCGTTGACCGCATCCTCCTCAGTCTCCTCAATCACGCGCCAAACCATGGCGCCGCCGCCAACGGCGCCGAGCACGGCCCCGGCCGCCGCAGCGCCGCCGCGTCCGCGTCCCGCGCAGCAACAACAGCAACCGCGTCCGCAACAACAGCCGGCCGCCACCACGCCGCCCGCGCAGGAAACGCCGCCGCCCGCGACCCCAGCCGCGGAGCCGCAAGAGTGAACGCGTTTAGCCTTCGTGCGCCGAGCCGGCGCGCGTTGCGCGCGTGGGGTCTGGCGCTTGCGGTCGCGAGCGTGATCCTGCCAGCGTTGCCGCTCGGCCCATTGTTCGCACAGCCGCCTTTGCCGCTCGCAGTGTTGTGGGCCGCTTATGGCTGGGCCGCGGAAGATGAGAGCGGCTGGCGTGCGCCGCTCGCGCTCACGCTGCTTGGCCTCCTGCACGATCAGCTCGCCGGCGGCCCGTACGGGCTCTTCGTGTTGGTTTATCTCTCGGCCTATCTGATCGGCCGCATTGCAGCTGTCGCGATGTCAGCGCCCAATCTGGTTTCGCTCTGGGGCGGCTTTATCGTCACTGCGCTCTTGAGTATTTTGATCGTGGTCGGGGTCGAACGCTTGATCGTGCCGATTGCAGTCGTGCCGTACGCTGAGGCGGCGCTGATTACCGCGATCCTGTTTCCGTTGGTGCGGCCGCTCTACATGACCTCGACCAACAGCCCGTCAGGAGGGCGCAGATGAAGGGCAAACGCGTCGGCTCCACGCTCCCCAAGCGGGACGCGAACGTCATCTTCAATCGCCGTGCGGCTTTGCTGTCGTTCGCGGGCGCCGGCGTCATGGGCGCTATCCTGTTTCGCCTTGGCCAGCTTCAAGCCACCAATCTGATCAGCCGCGAATACACCGCCGCCGCCGACGAAAACCGCTTCGACACCCGCATCGTCGCGCCGCCGCGCGGCATTATCTACGATCGCTTCGGCACCATCCTGGCGCAAACCAGCAAGGACTATCAGGTCGCTGTCATTCAGGACGATGTCGACGATCTCGAAGAGGTTGTCGGCCGCGTCGGCCAAATCCTGGGGCTCAATGCCGAGTGGGCGCGCCGTGCCGTGCTCCGCGTCCGCGGCTCTTCTCGTTACGAAGCGCAGCCGCTCCAGGAAGGTCTGACCTGGGAGCAGTTCAACGCCATCAACGTGCGCCTGCCGGAACTACGCGGCATCGTCGCGCAATCGGCCGACGTGCGCGCATACCCGTATGACATCGTCTACGGCCACCCGATCGGCTACGTGCAAAAGCCAACGCAACGCGATCTCGACGCCGCCATGGCTGATCCGGAGCAGGGGCAGAGCCGCTCAGTCTATCTGCGCAATCCGCATGTGCGTGTGGGCAAAGCCGGCCTCGAAGCGTCGATGGAAGATGTGCTTCACGGCGAAGCCGGCTGGCGCAAAGTCATCGTCAACGCGCGCGGTGTCGAGCAGGGCGAGGACGAAACCGAGCGGCGCGATCCCATCCGCGGCTCTGGCGTCGTGTTGACGCTGGATCACGATCTGCAGCGCATCGCCATGCAGAATTTCGGCGAGCAATCCGGCTCCGCCGTGGTGATGGACATCTATAGCGGCGATCTTCTGGTGATGGCCTCAGCGCCGGGGTTCGATCCGAACCTCTTCGTCAACGGCATCAGCCAAGCTAATTTCGACGGCTACAATCTCGATGAGAAAAAGCCCCTCTACCACAAGACAGTAACCGGCGTGTACGCCCCGGGCTCGACGTTCAAGATGATCGTCGGCATCGCCGCCAAGCAAGCCGGCGTCGAAGACAATTGGGCGGTCGGGTGCTCGGGCGGCTTCTTCTACGGCGGTCGCACGTTCCACTGCTGGCGCGCCGGTGGTCACGGCCGCATGAACCTGCACGACGCGATCAAGCACTCGTGCGACGTCTACTTCTATCAAGCCGCCTTGCGCGCGGGTCCCGAACGCATCGCCGCCGTCGCCCGCCAGTTTGGCCTCGGCGAGCATTTCGACATCAACGTGCCGAACATCCGTGACGGCCTCATCCCCGATCCGGTGTGGTGGCGCGCCAACCGCAACGAAGGATGGACCGGCGGTCTCACCGTGAACTACGGCATCGGGCAGGGCGCCATGGGCGTAACGCCGTTACAGCTCGCTGTAATGGCGGCACGCCTCGGCAATAATGGGCTTGCAGTCGTACCGCGCCTCGTGCGCGAAACGCGCGCCACCGCTTCCGTTGATCCGCCGCGGCCGCCGCATATCGCCGGCGTCGAAGCTGAATATCTCGCGCGCGTCCGCGATGGCATGTACGGCGTCTGCAACGAGCCAGGCGGCACGGCGATGCGCGCTGGCGCGCTCGAACTCGTGCGCCATCCTGAAACCGGCGCGGCTGTCCCGCTCACGGCCGAGAACCGTTCTTGGCAGCCCGTTCAGATCGCCGGCAAAACCGGGACTGCACAGGTGCGCGCGCTGGGCTCCAACCGGGGCCGCCACTTCTCCACGATCGAATGGCGTTTCCGCGATAACGCGCTCTTCTGTTGCTTCGGCCCGTGGCACGAGCCGCGCTATGCGTGCGCCGTCATCGTCGAACACGGCGGCGCCGGCTCATCCGTCGCCGGTCCGATCGCCAAAGAGATCATGCGCGCGACATTGTTGCGCGATCCGTCGCGCCGCGAACCGGCAAGGCTCGCCCAACTCGAAGAACAATTGGGGCGCAGCGTATGACGATCGCCCTCAATCAAGGCTCGAACACGCTGTTCGATCGGTTCGCCAAACTGAACTGGGGGATCATCACGATCCTCTGCGCCATCGCCTTTGTCGGCGTGCTGATGCACTTCTCCGTCTCATCCGGCGCCTGGACGGACATGCCGCTGACGCACGCCGTCCGCTTCGCCGCGATGATGTCGGTCATCATTCTAGGGGCGATGCTGCTCGATGCGCGCTTCTGGTTGGCGATTGCGTATCCGCTCTACGGCGCGGCGCTCTTGTTGCTGGTTGGTGTCGAGCTCTTTGGCGCAACGCGCATGGGCGCCCAGCGTTGGCTCGATATCGGGCCGTTGTCGCTGCAACCATCCGAGTTGATGAAGGTCGCCATCGTGCTGGCGCTGGCGCGCTATTATCACCAGCTCGACGCGCGCAAGACCGGCACCGTTTTGTGGATCGTCCCGGCGTTCCTGATGATTGCAGCGCCGGTTGCGCTCGTCATGCACCAGCCTGACCTCGGCACCGCGCTGATGATCCTGTTCGCCGGCGTGTCGATTATGTTCCTCGGCGGCTTGCTTTGGCGTGTGATTGCAGCGGGGGCCATCGTCGCCGTCGGCGGCGCCATCTTCGCCTACACCTCGATCCTGCACGAATATCAGCGCGATCGCGTCAACGTCTTCCTCGGCATCACCGACGATCCGCTCGGCGCCGGCTATCACGTGCTGCAGTCGAAGATCGCCATCGGCTCGGCCGGCCTGTTCGGCCGCGGCTATCTGCAAGGCACGCAAAGCCAGCTCGACTTCCTGCCGGAAAAACATACCGACTTCATCTTCACGATGATCGTCGAGGAATTCGGCCTCGTCGGCGGCTTCCTCGTGCTCGCACTCTTCGGCGCGCTGATGGCGCTGACGATGCAAGTGGCGCTGCGCGCGCGCTCGCTGTTCGGCAAACTCGCCGCCGCCGGCATCGCCGCGACGCTCGCGTGCTATGTGTTCATCAATACGGCGATGGTGATCGGCCTCGTGCCCGTCGTCGGCATCCCGCTGCCGATCATCAGCTATGGCGGCACCGCCATGTTCACATTGCTGGCCGGCTACGCCATCGTCCTCAGCATCGACCTGCACCGCGACCAACACGGCGCGCGCGGGTGGTTGTGGTAGGGGGCAGGTGTCGGGTGTCGGGTGTCGGGTGTCGGGTGTCAGCGAAGGCGTGCGATTAGGCCGTTCAGCATTCGCGCGATTTCGGTGTAGGTCCGGTTGAGTTCGGTGTGCTGGGCTTGGTGATGTAGCCCAGATCTTTGGCGAAACGACACCAAAGCAATGTTTCGTCCGTGCTTCCTAGCGCCATCACTACATAGCGCCTGAACTCTGCCGCCGATCCTTGTTGTCTGCCGCGCCCCTCAGCCAAGTTTGCGCAGATGCCTTTGCTTGATCGACGGACTTGGCTCGTGAGTTCAAAGCGTTCATGGGCAGGAAAGGTCATTGCAAGCCGGTGAATATCCAGCGCGCCCTGGTAAGCCTTTTGAAAGACGATCAGGTCCCAGACCGATTGTCCGTGACCCTCGTTAGCGCTGTCGTCCCCGCTCATCCGACACCCGACACCTGATACCTGACACCTACCAGCTTGCTTTCTCCGCCATCCAATCCGTCGCGCGGATAAGCGCATCCACAATCCCAGGCTCAAGCGAGCTGTGCCCGGCATCGTGGATAACCTCCAACTCTGCTTCCGGCCAACGCTGCTTCAACTCCCACGCCGTCGTCATCGGCGTACACATGTCATAGCGGCCTTGCGCGATGCGGCAGGGGATGCCGCGCATGCGCGGCGCTTGATCCAAAAGCCAGCCATCATGCTCGAAGAAGCCGTGATTGACGAAATAATGGTTCTCGATCCGCGCAAACGCTTCGACGAACCGATCCTCGTTAAATCGTGACGGCAGCGCGCTCGGCCCTGCGATCGAAATCGTCTCACCTTCCCAGCGCGCCCACGCACGCGCAGCTTTGAGGCGGGTATCCCAATCCGGAGAGGTGAGGCGCTTGTGATACGCAGCGAGAAAGTCACCGTGCTCCGCTTCCGGTATCGCCGCCGCGTAGCGCGCGAACGCATCCGGAAACACCTGGCTTGCGCCATTCTGGTAGAACCAGTCGATCTCGCTTTTGCGCAGCGTAAAAATCCCGCGCAGCACTAGTCCCGCCACCCGCTCCGGGTGCTTGGCCGCATACGCCAACGCCAGCGTCGATCCCCACGAGCCGCCGAACACCAGCCATTTCTCGATCCCGAGCTTCTCGCGCACGCGCTCGATATCAGCGACCAAATCCCACGTCGTGTTCTCACGCAGCTCCGCGTGCGGCGTCGAGCGCCCGCATCCGCGCTGATCCATCATCACCACGCGATAGCGTTTCGGATCAAAAAACCGCCGCATCTCCGGCGAGGAGCCGCCGCCCGGCCCGCCATGCAGCGCCACCGCCGGCAGGCCTGATCGATTGCCGCTCTGCTCCACATACACCGTGTGCAGATCGGAGACCTTCAGCATCTCGGTCTGATTGGCCTCGATCGCGGGATAGAGGTCGCGGCGGTGTGGGGGCGTGTATCCGTACATGCCGCTTGGTTACGGGCAGGAGGCGCCAGGAGCAAGGCTAGCGCTACTTCCCCTCCCCCTTGGGGGAGGGGCGCCTCGCGTCACGGCGGTCACAATGCTACGCGCTAGCGACCGTGACCGCCGAATCCATCCTCAACTCCCGTGCCGCCCGCGTCACCATGGTGATGTCGGCGCTGTTCGGCACCACGGGCGTCATCCTCGTCTTTCTGCCGCGCTGGCTCGAAGTCGAACGCGCGCTCTCCGGCGCCGAAATCGGCGCAGTGCTGTCGCTGGCGCAATTCGCGCGCATCCTAACCGGCCCCGCCATAGCCTATTGGGCCGACGGCGCCAGCGACCGCGGCACGCCGCTGAAATACGTCTCCGTCGCCGCCGTGATCGCCTACGCCGCGTTCTTCTTCATCGCGCACGGCTTCTGGCAATTGCTCGTTCTCGGCTTCATCGCGCTTTCGCTCACGCAAGCGCTGACGCCGCTCATCGAAGCCGCAACTTTGCGCGCCACCGCGCAAGGCAAGCTCAGCTACGGTGTCGCGCGCGGCATCGGCTCGTTCGCCTTCATCGTCGCTAACATCGCCGGCGGCGTACTCATTTCCGGCTTCGGCTTAGGCGCCGTCGTCATCTGGGTGCTCTCCGGCTTAGCGCTCGTCGTCGCCACATCGTGGCTTGGTCTGAAGCACGATCCGCCACTCGTGCAGACGCGCGCTGCGCGCCTCGGCGCCATTGGCGAGCTGCTCCGCAATCGCCGCTTCGTCATTCTCATTATCGCGTGCGGCCTCATCCAAAGCGCGCACGGCTTCTATTATGGCTTCTCGACTATCGTCTGGCGCGGGCAGGGCATATCGCCGGAAATGGTCGGAATCCTCTGGGCCTTCGGCGTCGCCATCGAAATCGCGTTTCTCTTCAGTCTCCCGTTCATTGAGCGGCGCGTATCGTCTGAAGCTTTGATCCTCATGGGCGCTGGCGGCGGCATTGCGCGCTGGCTCGCCATGGGCTTTGCGCCGCTTGGCTTTGCGCTCTGGCCTTTGCAAGCGCTGCACGCGTTAAGCTTTGCAGCGGCGCATGTCGGCGCCATGCGCCTCGTGCACCGCGAAGCCGCGGAGCATTCCGCCACCATGGCGCAGACACTTTACGCAGCGCTATCGGCCGGCGTGCTGATGGGCTGTTCGACGCTGCTTTCAGGTTATCTTTACGATCATGTCGGCGCGCGTGGTTACTGGGCCATGGCCGCATTATGCGTTATCGGCGGCGGCCTCGCGATCTTGCTTTTGCAACCGCGCAAACGCGTTCCCGCCACACCACAGCCTTAAGAAATCGCCCGTCGCGCGGGAACATCGCCCGCTGCGCGCGTTTGGCTTCTTTGCCTAATATTTTCTGTTAGCGCTTATCGGTTGGGTGGGCAGGCACGCCCAACCGTACAGGGAACGACTCAAATATGGCCGCAACGGCCACTTTCGATTTCCGCGAGGATGACCGCGCGCCAGTGCTGGCGCTGCGCGGGGACTGGACGGTGGACACCATCGCCAGCCTCGAGGATGACCTGTCTGCGCTTGCTGCACGGCTAAAACCTGGCGCTGTCGTCGATGTCGGCGAGCTTGGCCGCTTCGATGTCGCCGGCGCGTATTTGATCGATCGCACCTTCCGCGACAGCCCCGCCGGCAAAGAAACCCGCATCGCCATTCGCGGCCAACACGTTAACGCAATTAAACTTCTTCAAGCTGCGCGCAAATCCAATGCCGAGCCCGCGCCGCCGCCAGAAAAGTTAACGGGCGTCGTCGGTGTCCTCGATAGCGTCGGCCGCAGCGTCGGCGCCGTCGGCGAAGAGATCATCGAAACCATCGGCTTTTTTGGTCAGACGCTGACCGTGCTTGCGGGCATGATCACCAATCCGCGCCGCATCCGTTGGGTCTCGATCGTCCACACGATGGAAGTCGCCGGCCTCAACGCGCTGCCGATCGTGCTCTTGCTTTCGTTCTTCATCGGCATGGTCGTCGCTTATCTCGGCGCGCGCATCCTCGGCGATTTCGGCGCGACCGTGTTCACCATCGATCTCGTCGCATTTTCCATGCTGCGCGAATTCGGCGTCGTCATCACCGCTGTCATTCTCGCTGGCCGCACCAACAGCGCCTTCACCGCCGAGATCGGCGCCATGAAGATGCGCCAGGAAATCGACGCCATGCGCGTCATGGGCATCGATCCGATGGATGCCCTGGTTGCGCCGCGTGTCATCGCCATGCTGGTGATGACGCCGATCCTCACGTTCGGCGCGATGATGTCCGGCATCCTTGGCGGCTTGCTGGTGTGCTGGGGTGAACTCGACATCAGCCCCGCCATGTTCTTTGCGCGTATCGCCGAAGTCGTTCCGGCGCAGCACTTTTGGGTCGGCTTCTCCAAAGCGCCAGCGTTCGCGCTCGCACTGGCCATTATCGGCTGCAAGCAGGGCCTCAGCGTTGGCGGTGATGTCGGCTCCCTCGGCCAGCGTGTCACGACATCCGTCGTGCAAGCGATCTTCATGGTCATCCTCTTGGATGCGATCTTCGCCCTCTGGTTCCTGGAGATGAATTGGTGAGCGAAGAAATCGCCATTCGCATCAAGGGCCTCGTCACTCGCTTCGGCGAGCAGACCGTGCATGACGGCCTCGACCTCGACGTGCGCCGCGGTGAAATCCTCGGCGTCGTCGGTCCGTCCGGCTGCGGCAAGTCCGTGCTGCTGCGCGAAATCGTCGGCCTCGACGAAGCGACGGAAGGGGAGATCACCTTCCCTTATTTTGAAGAGAATGACATTGAGCCACGCCGCGGCGTGATGTTCCAGGACGGCGCGCTGTTCTCGACGCTCACCATTCTCGAAAACGTCGAAGCGCCCTTGCGCGAGCACACGCAGCTTTCGGCGCCACTACGCGTACACATCGCTGCACTGAAGCTCTCCATGGCCGGCCTCGATCCAAGCGCCCACCACAAGAAGCCGGCGCAGATCTCCGGCGGCATGCGCAAACGCGCCGCCGTCGCGCGCGCCATCGCGCTCGATCCAGAATTGCTATTCCTCGACGAACCCACCGCCGGCCTCGATCCGATCTCCGCCGGCAATTTCGATGAGATGACGCGCGACCTCGCCCGCTCACTGGGGCTCACCGTGTTCCTCGTCACCCACGATCTCGACACGCTTCACGCCATCGCCGATCGCGTCGCTGTTCTTTACGGCGGCAAGGTCGCAGCGATCGGCACCATTCCGGAAATCGAGAAAGACGCCACCGGTTGGGTGGCGGAGTATTTTTCAGGACCGCGAGGCCGCGCCGCAACGCGCGGCGCAGCGGAAAGGTAGTCCCATGGAAACGAAAGCCAATTACGTCTTCATCGGTGCGGCGACAGTGCTCGGCGCAGTTCTGATCATGTTGTTCGCGATGTGGATCACGGGCGGCGAGCTGCGGCGCGGCTTCAACGAGTTTGACGTCGTCTTCGCCGATCCCGTGCGCGGCCTCACCGAAGGCGGCGAAGTGCGCTTCAACGGCATCAAGGTCGGCGAAGTCGATACCTTGCGCATCGACCCGGACAACACCAATCGCGTCATCGCCCGCATCCGCGTCTCGACAGACGTGCCGGTGAAAACCGATTCCACCGCCCAGCTCGAACCAATCGGCCTGACCGGCGTCACTCTCATTCAGCTTTCGCCGGGCAGCGCCAACGCCGAGCTTTTGCGTGCCGGCTTCGGCGGCCCGCCGCCGCGCCTTGAAGGTCGCGGCTCGCAAGTCGATGAATTACTCGCGCGCTCCGAAGACATCGCGCTGCGCGCCAGTGAAGCCATGGCCTCGGTCCGCGATCTGCTCACCGACGAAAACATCCAGCGCGTCACCCGCATCATCGAGAACCTCGAAACCGTGTCGTCGCAACTCGCAGCGCAGGATTCGGTGATCAATCAAGGCGGGCAAGCGGCGCAAGAAATCGCCACGCTCGCGCGCCAAATGCAGTCCGATCTCTCCGAACTCGATACGACTCTGCGCGAGATCAACAATGCCGCTAGCGTCGCCTCAGGCGAAACGCTGCCGGAACTTGCGCTCGCCGCCGAGGAAATCCGCCGCGCTGCGACCTCGATCAGCCGCGTCGCCAACAATATCGATGAAAACCCATCCGTCCTTACGCCGCGCGCGCCGCGGCCCACCGTGGAGCTCGATCAATGATGCGCGCCCTTCTTCTCGCCTCGCTGACCGCGCTCGGTGGTTGCATCACGCTGCTGCCCGAGCCGCCGCCGCCGCCGCGCACCTTCATCCTTGAGGCTCAGAACGTCACCGCCTCACAAGGCGCGCCTATCGACGCCGTCATTGGTGTCGCCACTCCCAATGGCGAACGCGCCATTCTTGGCGGCGACCTCATCTGGCGCACCGGCGATAGCATCGCTTACGTCGATCAAACCCAGTGGTCCTCGCGCGCGTCCGATGCACTCCAGCAAATGCTGGTTGAAACCATGGTGCGCCAAGGCCGCTTCCGCGCCGCCACACGCGCAGGCGAAGCCAGCGCCGATTTCGAAGTGCGCTGGGAAGTGCTCGACTTTGAGGTGCAGGAAGAGACCATGACGGCGCGTTTCGTCGCCGAAGTGCGGCTCGTCCGCCGCGGCCGCCAGATCGTCGCCTCGCGCATCATCTCGACTGAAGCGCCAGTCAGCGCGCGTTCGTCACAAATAGCGGCTGATGCGCTTGCGCGCGCCGCCCGTGAAGGCAGCGCGCGCATTGGGGAGTTTGCGGCAGATGCAGCGGCGGAAGCTTTGGCCTCCGCCGCTGCAGAAGACTGATTACGAGGCGAGCGCCGCGTCGATCAGCAGGTAAGCGCGAACCAGGTCCGAGCCTTCGCCCTTCTTCTCGCTCTTGGCGAGGTCCGGGCGTGAGCGGAACTGGGCGGCCAGTTCTTGCGCATTGGCGTTGCGCTTCATGTGGCGCGAGATGCGGCCCACGGCGCCCGGCGCTGCGTCCACCACCGCACGGCGGCGGGCAGTTGCGCCATCACGCGAAGAGCGAGCGATGCGGTCGAGATCGACCGGCGCCAACACGTCGTCGATATCGACGCCCGAATTGATCACCAGATTGATCGCGCCAGCGCGCAGCTCGTCATCGGCATTGCCGAACGAAGCCAGTTCGAGCGAGCCGCCTTCATTGGCCGCGGTCGGCGCGATTTCTTCTTCGCGCTGTTGCGGCGGCATGAAATTGCCCCACGAACCAAAGCCCTTGAAAGCGCGCTTCGGCTGCGTCTCGACTTCGGCGTAGGAAGAACCACCACCGGCGCCGCGCGCCACGGCCACACGGGCCGCCGCATGCAACGAGGTCGCTTCTTCCATCACAGCCGGCTCAGGCTGGCGCTGGACGCTGACCTTCTTCGCGCTCGCCGTGCTCGCCAGCGCGTTGAGGCGCTTTTCGATCGTGGCGGTGTAGCGGTCAGCAGCCGCTTCGCTTTCGACCGAAGCCGCACGCGCCGCGCTCGCTGCGCTTTGCAGCTTGGCCAGCGTGTCGTTCGCAGCTTCCTGCATGGCGACGCTTTCGGCGCGGATCAGTTGCGCCGCGCGCTTGGCTTCGAATACCGCGGTGCGCGTGGTTTCACGCACAGCGCCGGCCGTTTCGTTCGCCGCAAGCACAGCTTCCGCCGTCGCCTTCTTCGCCGTTTCGGTCAGACGCGTCGCTTGCGCCAGGCCTTCCAGCATTTCCGTCATCGCGCCGTTGAGGTGCGAGGTCGCGGCAGAGGCTTTGTCAGCGACGACATGGAAGTGCGCGGTGCGCTCGCCCATGATCGTGGCCGAAGCCGTGAACGAGGCGAGGTGGCTTTCGAGCGCATCTTCAGCAGCGACGACCTCGGTCTTCACCATTTTCGACGCTTCACGCAGCAAGCGCACTTGCCGGCCGATCGAATGCGCGATCGTTTCGGTTTGGTTCTTCAGATCGCCATTCAAGGCCACCACAGCGTCACGTTCGCTCTTCAGCGCGTGCGTCATGGTCTCGACGTTGTCACGCGAGGCCGCGACCGCTTCACCAAAGAGATGCGCGTTGCTTTGCGCCGCGCTCTCCAGCTCAGCGAGGCGGTTCAGCGCCGACGACACCGCGTCGTTCAACGACTCGATCTCGCCCTTCACCGTTTCAGTGAGCTGCTTGGCTTGCTGCTCGGTCGCTTCGGTCGGGAAGCGCGGCTCGCTCGTCATGCGTTGCGTCAGGTGCGTTGCGATGCGGCGCGCCTTCATGGCGTCGCCAGCGGCCGAAGCCGTCACCCAGAACAGCAGGGCAGGGCCGATCGCGAGCGCGATCAGGCCGGCTTGCATGGCCGGGTCCATATTCATCAGCGCATCGACGCCGAAATACGAAATCGGGCCGCCGACAGCGCCGGCGATCCAGAGAATGGCGGTCAATCCGCCCATGAAGGCGGCCCATGAGAAGCCAGTCTTCAATTTGGTTTGTGTTTCCGGTTCAACCACGGTCGGCTCGTCATGCGCCGTCACCGGGTCTTCAGATCCGAAATCCGGATCGGCGTCCGTGTCAGTATCGGCGTCGAGATCGCCGAAGGCCGCGAACGGATCGCGCTCATCGTCCTCTTGATCGAAGTACATCGTAAACTCCCGCGCAGCCCGCGGTTTGCGGGCGTTAACGAGGGCGGCTGCAACGGCCATGCCAGCGAGGCGAGTGGCTTTCCCGCACCAAGCGTGCCCCGATCTGGTGCAAACCCCGCGCCGCAAAGCGCTCTACGCGCGGAAATTAAGGTTGATGCGCGTTGCTGCGAGACGCCGGTCTCAATCCAGCTCGCGCGAAGTGGGAAGCATTAATGCGCGCCGGCACGCGAAGGCGGTTCAGAGTCCGCTTTTCGCCGGAAGCGGACACTAGCGGATCCGTGATAAGAGCTAGTCCGGGCCGGTATCAGAAAGATCGAGCTATGAGGATTCGCAGCGCAGTGTTCGTCGCGCTCCTGTTCGTCGCGGGGTGCTATCGCGCGGTCGGAGTCGATGTCGAGCAGCTCCCCGATGGCCGCCTAGCGATTGCTGCGACGGAGCGCTCTTGGAGCTTCAAAGGACCTTGCATAGAGCAGGCATGGCTATATCGCACGGGATCAGAGCGCCGGGTTGAGCTGTGGAGTATCGCGCGAGGGAATGCGGAGCGCTGCGTCAGTTCGTTCACATACCCGGACGCTCCAGTCGGATACGAGATTATAGTGCCGCTTAATGAAACCGCTGCTCCGCAGCCAGGTGACCATCTTGAGATTGAGATTCGCGGGAGCGGATTTGATGGCGTCGCTCGGTTCGTGAAGGCGTAGGCCAACGTCCGCATTCGATGCCGTGGACGGCTCTCCCCCCACCGGCGGCGTATGCTTCCGGTTTGAGCCGGAGGAGAGCCATGAGCAACGTAGTCACAATCGGGTTG
>LNFM01000855.1_pt1 | contig 186107 bp, 179 predicted proteins | sample 596031 | NCBI WGS metagenome assembly LNFM01 (sample SAMN04254537, study PRJNA301005) | activated carbon metagenome | isolation source: dual media filters at the Ann Arbor, Michigan drinking water treatment plant | place: USA: Ann Arbor
GGATGGAACGACGACTTCCTTCTCAGCCTCTTTTTTCATATGCGATAGCCCTGCCCCGGAGGGGGAAGGTGCCCGAAGGGCGGATGGGGGATGTAGAAGACGGACACCGAGTTTGTTGAAACATCCCCCATCCGTCGCGCTTCGCGCGCCACCTTCCCCCTCCGGGGGAAGGTAGATGCAGTTCCATTTGCGATCGCCCTGCCCTCCGGGGGAAGGGAATCGACTAATACGGCACCTTGTCCGGCTTGGCCTGCCAGGCGGCAAACACCGCCCGGCCCTCTTCGGAGGGCAGGTGCGCGAAGGCGATGGCACGCGCGGCGATCGGCTTGTCGAACTCGCGGTAGATGTGGTCGTCGTCGAAGCCGATGGCGGCGGCATCGGCGCGGGTGTTGGCGTAGACCACGCGATCGAGCCGCGCCCAGTAGATCGCGCCCAGGCACATCGGGCAGGGCTCGCAGCTGGTGTAGAGCGTGCAGCCGGCAAGGCTGAAGCTGTTCAGCGCCGTGCAGGCGGCGCGGATGGCGCTGACCTCGGCATGCGCGGTGGGATCGTTGGCCGAGGTCACCTGGTTGAAGCCCTCGGCGACGAGCGCGCCCTCGCGCACCACGACGGCGCCGAAGGGGCCGCCGAAGCCTGCCTCCATGCGCCGCCGCGACAGCTCGATCGCGGCACGCAGAAACGTCGCGTCGTCGCTCACAGCTCGCGCGCGCTGAAGGTGTCGCAGTCGCGCAGCGCGCCGCTTTCGAGACCGCGCTTGAGCCAGCGCTGGCGCTGCGCGGCGGTGCCGTGGGTGAAGGTCTCGACCCGCGCAGCGCCGCCCTGCAGCGTGTCGTCGCCGATCGCCGCGGCGGCGCGTAGCCCCTCCTCGACATCGCCCGGCTCAAGCATGGCGCGCTTGCGATTGGCGTGGAACGCCCAGGCGCCGGCGAAGCAATCGGCCTGCAGCTCGACGCGCACCTGCAGCGCGTTGGCCTCGGCCTGGCCGACCTGCCGCTTGCGCTCCTGCACCTTGGCGAGGATGCCGAGCAGCCGCTGGATATGGTGGCCGACCTCGTGGCCGATGACATAGGCCTGTGCGAAATCGCCGGGCGCGCGGAAGCGGGTCTTCAGCATCTCGTAGAAGCTGAGGTCAATATACACCTTCATGTCGCCCGGGCAGTAGAACGGGCCCGACGCCGCCGTGGCCGAGCCGCAGGCGGAGTTCACCCGACCGGTGAACAGCACCAGGGTCGGTTCGCGGTACTGCATGTTGAGCTGCGCCGGCAGCTGCTCGCGCCAGACTTCCTCGGTGCTGCCCAGCACGCGGCCGACGAAACGGCGCATCTCGTCGTCGCGCCCGACCGGCCGGCCGGTCTGGCTCGGCTGCGCCTGGCGCGGCTGCTGGTACTCGCGCGGCGGCGGCGATTGCTGCATGCCGCTCAGCAGCGCCATGGGATCGATGCCGAGGAACAGGGCGGCGCCGATGACGATGATCACGCCGAGGCCGCCCATGCCGCCGCCGCCGATCGGCAGGCCGAAGCCGCCACCACCCCCGCCGAATCCGCCACCACCGCCGAAGCCGCCGCCGGGACTGGCCGGGCCGTCGTCGCGGCGATCCTCCACGTTGTCGCTTTCCGGGGTGTCGTCGAGACGCATGGCATGCTCCGCCGGCGGGGAAACGCCAGTATATAGGAACCTGTAACGCGCCGCGCTAATCTCAGGATCCCATGCCGCTCAGCATCGCCACCTGGAATATCAATTCCGTCCGCCTGCGCATCGGCAACATCGAGCGCTTCCTGCGCGCCGAGAAGCCCGATGTGCTGTGCCTGCAGGAGACCAAGTGCCCGGACGAGCTGTTTCCGCACGCGCCGTTCGAAGCGCTGGGCTACACGCACCGCCTGATCCACGGCATGAAGGGCTACAACGGCGTCGCCATCCTGAGCCGCCTGCCCTTCAGTAAGGTCGAGATTCACCACCGCGTGATGCGCGAGGATTGCCGGCACGTGCGCGCCTGGCTGGATGTCGGTGGCGATCCGATCGTGCTCGATAACCTCTACATCCCCGCCGGCGGCGATATCCCCGACCCGGTGGCCAACGTGAAGTTCGCGCACAAGCTCGACTTCTATCGCGAGATCGCGACCTGGTTCACCGACGGTGCGCCGAAGAAGGCGGCGCGCAAGGGCAAGCGCGCAATCGTTGTCGGCGACCTCAACGTGGCGCCGCTGGAGCACGACGTGTGGAGTCACAAGCAGCTGCTCAACATCGTCTCGCATACGCCGGTCGAGGTCGAGCTGTTCGGCCACATGCTGAAGTCGCGCGACTGGATCGACGTGCCGCGTGTTTTCACGCCGGCCAGCGAGAAACTCTATTCGTGGTGGAGCTATCGCAACCAGGACTGGCGCAAATCCGACCGCGGCCGCCGGCTCGACCACATCCTCGCCACGCCGGCGCTGCGCGGCGCCATCGCCGGCTACCGCATCATCAAGGACACGCGCGACTGGGAGAAGGCCAGCGACCACGTGCCGGTGATCGGCACGTTCAATCTGTAGAGACTGGGCTGTCATTCCGAGCGAAGCGAGGAATCCAGGCGGCTTCACTGGATTCCTCGCTTCGCTCGGAATGACAGAGCCCGAGCTACGCCAGCCGCGCCTTCGCCCTTCGACCGATCAGCAGGATCATCGGCACGGCCAGCGCGGAGCACAGGGTGAAGAGGCCGAAAGCGTTGATGTAGCCGATCATCGCCGCCTGGCGGTTGATCTCCTTCGACAGCCGCGCCAGGCCCTGCACCGTCGTGACATCCCAGCCGCCGGTGGCCCAGGGCAGCGCCAGCGTCTTGTTGTAGGGATTCACCAGCTCGACGAGGCGGCTGTAGTTCGCGCCGGTCGAGCGCACGATCTCCGCGACGCAGATCGAGATGAAGAAGCTCGAGCCGATGTTGCGCAACAGATGGTAGATCGCCGAGCCCTCGGCGAGATCGGCCGGGCTGGTGGTCGAGAAGGTTACCAGGGTCAGCGGCACCCAGACCACGCCGATGGCGACGCCCTGCACCAGGCTGTTGGCCAGCAAGGTGCCCATGTCGACGTTGAGGTCGATGTGCATCAGCCAGAAGCCGGAGATCGCCAGCAGGCCGAAGCCGCCGATCAGGCCTATGCGCGGATCCATGCGGCCGACGAAGATCGCCAGGAAGAATCCGATCGTGGCGCCGACGCCGCGCGCGGCGATCACCTCGCCGATCAGCTGGTCGGGAAAGCCGGCGTGCTGCTGCAGCAGCGGTGGCAGCAGCACCATCGGCGTGAAGTTCAGCATGCCGTAGATCAGCACCAGCACCAGGCCGATGGCGTAGTTGCGGTCGAGCAGCAGACGCAGGTTGAGGAACGGCTTGCTCGCCGTGAGGCTGTGCGCGAGGAAAATCCAGAAGGCGACGATCGCGATGAAGGTCTCGACGATGATCTCGCCCGAGTCGAACCAGTCGAGCCGCTGGCCGCGCGCCAGCACCAGCTGCACGCAGGCGATGGCGACGGACAAAGAGAGGAAGCCGGTCCAGTCGAGCGCGATGCGGCCGCTCGGGCGATCCGGCGGCAGGGTGAAGCGCATGCCGACATACGACAGCACGCCCACCGGTACGATCATGTAGAAGGCCCAGCGCCAGCTGTAGGCCTCGGACAGCATGCCGCCGACGGTCGGGCCGATCACCGGCCCGATCACCACGGCCATGCCGAAGATCGAGGTGACCAGGCCGTGCTGCCGCTTGGGAAAGGCGTCGAGCAGGATGGTCTGTGACAGCGGGATCACCGGCGCGCCCAAACCGCCCTGCAGCACGCGCCACAGGATCAGCGTCTCCAGCGACTCGGCCATGCCGCACAACAGCGTGGTGACGGTGAAGAGCAGCACCGCCCAGGTCATGGTCTCGCGCCGGCCGAAGCGCGCGACCAGCCAGCCGGTCATCGGCGTCATGACCGCTGTCGCCAGGATGTTGAAGGTCATCGCCCAGGAGATCTCGTCCTGGGTGGCCGACATGGCGCCCTGCATCTGCGGCAGCAGGGTCGAGGCGATCAGCAAGGTGGTGGCGTAGAGGGTCGAGCCCAGCACCACCATGACCAGGATCATCACCCGCCGACCGAGCGTGAAGGATTCGGCGGGGCTGGTCTGCTCCTGCGGCGTGGTGGCTGGGCTTGAAGTCATGGACGTGGCTAAAGTAGCCTAGACAACATTATCCGTCGACCCGCGTCGGCGCATGGGAGATGGGCGTGGGCCCCAACGACGACGACTATATCGGCTACCTGCTGTCCGACGTGGCGCGCCTGATGCGCACGGTCTTCGACCGGCGCGTGCGCGAGCTCGGGCTGACGCGTGGCCAATGGCTGGTCCTGAGCCGGCTGAGCCGCCGGCCGGGCGCCAGCCAGACCGAGCTCGCCGACATGCTCGAGCTCGACCGCGCCAGCGCCGGCCGCATGATCGACCGCATGGAGAATGGCGGCTGGCTCGAGCGCCGGCCCGACCCGGTCGACCGCCGCATCAAACGCCTGCACCTGACGGCGCATGCCCGTGGCATGCACGCCAGCATGTGGAAGCTGGCCGAAGCCACGGTCAACGACGCGCTCAAGCCGCTGTCGAACAAGGAGCGCAACGAGTTCACCCGCATGGCCGCGGCGGTGAAGCGTCGCCTTCAGGTGCTGGCCGGCGACGACGGCAGCGCCGGCGGCGGCGAGCCGCGCACGCGAGGGGCGGCCGCGTCGTGAGCTACCGCCATCGCACCGCCTTCCGTCTTGTACTGCTGGTCGCGATCCCCGCCGCGGCGATCGCCGGCGGCGTGCTCTGGTGGCTGTCGGGCGGCCGCTACATCAGCACCGAGAACGCCTATGTGAAGGCCAACATCGTGCAGATCGCACCGGAGGTGTCCGGCCCGGTGCGCCGCGTGCCGGTGCGCGACCACGCCGAGGTCAAGGCCGGCGACATTCTGCTGACGATCGAGACGGCGCAATTCCGGCTGGCGCTGGACGCGGCCGATGCCGAGCTCGACGCCGCGCGCTCCCATGTCGAGACCCTGCGCGCGACCTGGCGCGAGGCGGTGAGTGAGCTGGCCGACGCCGAAGCGCGCGCCGCCTTCGCCCAGCGACAATGGCAGCGCCAGGAGGAACTGGCGCGGACCGGCGTGCTGTCGGCCAGCAAGCGCGACGAGGCGCAGAACGACGCGCGCAGCGCGACCGACCGCGTCAGCATGGTGAAGGAGAAGCTGCAGCGCGTGCTGACGGCGCTCAACGGCGATCCGCAGCTGCCGGCCGACCAGCACCCCATGGTGCGCGAGAAGCGCGCCGCGCGCGAACGCGCCGCGCTCGATCTGGCGCGCACGCAGATCCGCGCGCCGGTCGACGGCATCGTGGTCAACGTGCGCACGCAGCCCGGCGAGCAGGTCAAGGCGTCGACGCCCTTGTTCGCGCTGGTCGCCGCGCACCGGCCCTGGGTCGAAGCCAACTTCAAGGAAACCGAGCTGACGCATGTGCGCGTCGGCCAGCGCGCGCGCGTCGTGCTCGACATCTATCCCGACGTGGTCTGGGAGGCGATCGTCGAGAGCATGAGCCCGGCGACCGGCGCGGAGTTCGCCATCCTGCCGCCGCAGAACGCCAGCGGCAACTGGGTCAAGGTCGTGCAGCGCCTGCCGGTAAAGCTACGCCTGGCGCCGCATGCCGGCGAACCGCCGCTGCGCGCCGGCATGACGGCGACGGTGCGCATCGACACCGGCCGCCAACGCACCGTCAGCGACGTCGTCGCCAGCATCTTCGGCGGCGCCAAGGATCCGAAGAAGCCCGACGACGCGACGGCCGCGGCGCGATAGCTGGCACCGCCAGCGTCCCGCCGGCATTAAGAAAGATCAACCACAGAGACACAGAGGCACAGAGAACGGCATGTCCGCGCGAAGCGCGCTGCTTTTGGCCTTCTTCGTTTTCCTCTGTGTCTCTGTGGTTCGTCTTCTTCAAGATGCCGGCGCTCCCGGTCAGAGCAGCCCCTTCGACGCCTTCAGCGCCGCGATCGCGCTCGCCTCCAATCCCGCCTCGCGCAGGATCGACTCGCCGTGCTGGCCCAACGCTGGCGCTGGCTTGGGTGTGCGGCTTTGCGCGAAGCTCAGTCGAATCGGATTGTTGATCTGGCGCGGCGTATCAGGGACGTCGGCATCGATGATCGCCCCGGCATGCACGGCCTGCTCGTCGGTGGCGAGGTCCTGCACGCGGCCGATGACGCCGAAGGTAATGTTCTCGGCCACCAGGCGCTTCAGCCAGTCCTCGTAGTCGCGCTTGAGGAAGACGCCGTCGAAGATCGTCACCAGATCCCGGGCGTTCGCGCGACGCGCCGGGATCTCGGCGAAGCGCGCATCGTTCTCCAGCTCCGGCACCTCGAGCGCGCGGCAGAGCGGGCTCCACAATTTGTCTTCGCGCACGATGGTGAGCTGCAGCCAGCGGTCGTCGCGCGTGCGGTAGATATTGCCTAGCGCCGAGCGTGGCCGATCGCGCGGCGGACGCGGCGCCAGGAAAGCGCCGACCAGCGCGCCCTGCGCGAAGACGCCGTTGGACCACAGGCCGTTGGCGTAGAGGGACGTGCCGACCGAGCTGCCCTCGCCGGTCTTCTCGCGATGCATCAACGCCATCAGGATCGAGGCGAAGAGCGCCACCGACGTCGCGCGATCGCCCTGCGCCGGCGCCGCGGTGCCCGGCGGACCACCCTCGTAGCGCTGCACGTCGAACAGGCCGGAGCGCGCGAAATACGCGGTGGCGTCGAAGCCCGGCCGGTCGCGATCCGGCCCGCTCTCGCCGTAGCCCGTCAGCGAGGCGTAGATCAGGCGCGGGTTGATCGCCTTGCAGTCCTCGTACCGCAGCCGCAGGCGCTCGCGCACCGGCGGCGGAAAGTTGATGATGAGGACGTCCGACTGCGCGATCAGCCGGTCGAGCGCGTCGCGCGCAGCGGGCTGCTTGAGGTCGAGCGCGATCGAGCGCTTGTGGCGCGCATCCATCGCCCAGGGATAGTTGGTCGCGCCTTTGGGATAGCTCGGCGAGTCCGTCATGATGGCGCGGTTGGGATCGCCCTCCGGCCCCTCGACCTTGATCACGTCGGCGCCGTAGTCGGCGAGGATCACGGCCGCCGCCGGTGCGGCGATGAACGAGGAGATGTCCAGCACCTTGAGGCCGGCGAACGGAAGGGACTGATCTGTCATCGCATATCCATGTCGGTCAGGCGGCCACGCCCGCTTCGCGCAGCGCGGCGATCTCGCTGTCGGTATAGCCCGCCTCGCGCAGGATGGCGTCGGTATGTTCGCCCAGTTCCGGTGGGCGGCGCGGCGCCAGCTTGCCGCTGGCTTCGACCTCGAGCGGATTGGCGAGCGCGCGCGGCAGGTCGGCGCGACCGGTCTCGGCGAAGGCGCCGGCGGCGACCGCCTGTGGATCGGCGACCACATCGCGAAGGCTGGCGATGATGCCGAAGGTGATGCCCTCGGCGCCGAGCCGCCGCTTCCACCCCGCGAGATCGTCGCCGGCGAAGGTGGCGTCGAGGATGGGCTGCAGCAGCTTAGCGTTGGCCTGCCGTGTCGGCCGCTCCTGGAAGCGCGGATCGGCGGCCAATTCGGGATGGCCGATGGCGCGGCAGAACAGCGGCCATTGCTTGTCTTCGCGCACGAGGACCAGCGACAGCCATTTCTGGTCGCGCGTGCGATAGACGCCGACCAGCGCGTTGCGCGTCTCGATGCGGGGACGGCGCGGATCGCCGAAGCCGCCGGCAAGACCGGCCTGCACCAGGCTGCCGTTCGACCACAGGCCGTTATGGATCAGGCTGGTGGCGACACGGCTGCCCTTGCCGGTGCGCTCGCGCGCGTAGAGGGCCATCATGATCCCGCCGAACAGGGTCATCGCCGTCGGATGATCGCCCTGCGCCGGCAGGGTGAGGATCGGCGGGCCGTCGGCCACGCGCATGGCGTCGATGATGCCGGTACGGCCGAAATAGGCTGTGACGTCGAAGCCGGGCTGGTTGGCTTCGTCGCCCGCCTCGCCATAGCCCGAGAGCGAGGCGTAGATCAGCCGGTCGTTGACCGGCGCCACGTCCTCGTAGCGCAGCTTCAGCCGCGCGCGTACCGGTGGCGGGAAGTTGGTGATCAGCACGTCGGCGCTCTTGATCAGCTTGTCGAGCGCCGCGCGTCCTCGGGGGTTCTTGAGGTCGAGCGCGATCGAGCGCTTGCCGCGCGCGTCGAGCTCCCACCCGTAGTTCACCGGCGCTACAGGCATTCCAGGCGAATCGCTGGAGCGGCGGTGCGGGTCGCCGTCAAGCGGCTCGACCTTGATCACATCGGCGCCGAAATCACCCAGCACCACCGCCGCCGCGGGCGCTGCGATGAAGGAGGCGATGTCGAGGACACGCAGGCCGGTCAGCAGCGGCGCCACGCTCATCCCACCGCTCCACTCTCGCGCAGCGCGGCGATTTCGGCATCGCCGTAGCCGAGATCGCGCAGGATCGCGTCGGTGTGCTCGCCCAGGTCAGGCGCCGCGCGCGCCGCGCGCTGCTCGGCGAAATCGACGCGCAGTGGATTGGCGATGCTGCGCGGCAGCGCGGGGTTGGCGGTGGCGCGCACCGCGCCCGCCGCTTCGGATTGCGGATCGCTTGCGATGTCGGCCAGGCGGTTGATGTCACCGAAGGTGATGCCGACCGATTTGAACAGCGCCCCCCATTCGGCCAGCGTCTTCGTGGCGAAGATCGGATCGAGGATCGCGGTCAGTGCGGCACCGTTGGCGCGGCGCGCCGGCATCTCCTTGAAGCGCGGATCGTCCATCAGGTCTTCGCGGCCGATCACCGCGCACAGCACCGGCCACATCTTTTCCTCGCGCGCGAGCGCCAGATTCAGCCAGCGTTCATCCGATGTGCGGTACTGGTTGACCACCGCTGAGCGTGGCCGCGTACGCGGCGGGCGATTGGGCAGCACGGCGCCCAGCAGCGCGCCCTGCGCCAGGATGCCGTTCGCCCACAGACCGTTGCCCAGGAGCGAGGTGCCGACCTCGGCGCCCCTGCCGGTGCGGTCACGCTGGCGCAGCGCGATCATGATCGAGGCGAAGAGCGCGGTGGCGGTGGCGTGGTCGCCCGAGCCCGGCGCCGAGAAAGCCGGCGGCGCGCCCTCATAGGTCATCGCGTCGAGCAGGCCGGCACGCGCGAAATAGGCGGTGGCGTCGAAACCCGGCTGGCCGGCATCGGGACCGGTTTCGCCGTAGCCGGTCAACGATGCGTAGATCAGCCGGTCGTTCAACGGCCGCAAGTCCTGCGCGCGCACCTTCAAGCGCTCGCGCACGGCGGCGGGATAGTTCACGACGGCGATGTCGGCCTTCGCCACCAGCCTCTCGAATGCCGCGCGGCCCTCAGTGTTCTTCAGGTCGACGGCGAAGGAGCGCTTGCCGCGGCTGGTGAACTCCCAGCAGAAATTCACCGGATGCGGCGGCACGCCGTGCGATTGGCCGAAACGTCGGAAGGGATCGCCTTCGACCGGTGGCTCGACCTTGATCACGTCGGCGCCGAAATCGCCGAGGATCGTGGCCGCCGCCGGCCCGGCGACGAAGGTCGCCACGTCGAGCACCAGCAGCCCGGAAAACGGCAGGCTCTCGTCCGTCATGATCCGCGTCTTCTCCGTCTTCCCTTTTCCTCGCGCAGGCGGGGAGAAGGTGCCGAGCGCCAGCGAGGCGGATGAGGGGCTTCCTCGCGCAACAACAAACACTGTCGTTGTTGAGACTCCGCGAAGCCCCTCATCCGCCCTTCGGGCACCTTCTCCCCGCATGCGCGGGGAGAAGGAATCACATATCGAGGCAACACCACGCGGCCGGCCACCGTCAACACGCGGCGCTCACCGCGCGCCACCCTGCGAAAGGCGCCACAGCATCGCGACCGCGATCGTGGCGATGGCCACCGCCAGCACGGCATAGGCCGCGGTGAAGCTGCCGGCGATCTGCACGATGGCGCTGAAGACCGCCGGGCCGATGACGATGCCCGCGAACATGAAGGCGGTGATGCCGCCGCTGGCCTCCGCAGTGCGGCCGACCGGCGCGCGCCGCGCCACCTCGCCATAGACCACGCCGGCCCAGCCGATGGTGGAGGCACCGAGCACGACGCTGACGGCGAGGATCGAGATCGGCGGCCAGTCGATAGCGAAACGCGTCACCACGAGTGTGGCGAGCGCCGCGACGATGGCCAGACCGACCAGCACCAGCATTGGCCGGCCCGTCCAATCGGAGACCGCGCCCCAGACGACGCGGCCGGCAACGCCGGAGATCTGCGCCACCGCCAGCGCGAAGCCGGCGGCGGTCAGCGACAGGCCGATCTCCACCAGATACGTGACGTAGAAGGCCGAGACGGCGATCTGCCCGGCCGAGAGCGTCGCCGCCGCCAGCGCGATCAACCACAGATCGGGGTGACGCCAGATCAGCGCCATGCCGCCCCACATGCCGGGCAGGTTCACCCGGCGTGCCGGGTCGCGGTCGCTGTCCATGTCGCGGCGCCAGAGCTGGATGGCGAGCAGCGACAGCAATGTGGCCGCCGCGACCGCGATCAGCGCGCCACGCCAGCCCCACGTCAAGGTGAGCGCCGGCAGGACGGCGCCGGCCACGGCGCCACCCAGCGGCACGCCGGTCTGCTTGATCGACATCACGGTGCTCATGACCTTGGACGGCGTGACGCGGAACAGCAGATGCGAGCTCGCCGGCGACGGCGCGCCCATGCCCAAGCCCATGATCACGGCGCAGAGCATCAGGCCGGCGACATGGCCGCTCAGCGCCAGGCCCAGCCCGACAGCGCCCATCAACAGGCTCACCTGGCAGACCCGGATGGGGCCGAAGCGCGGCACCAGCGCGCCGCCAATCAGGGCGGAGAGCATGCCGCAGGCGAACAGCACCATGGTGTAGATGCCGATATTCGCCGGCGCGACGCCGGCCTCGGGCGCGATTGCCGGCGCCAGCACGGCGATCGAGGCCGCGCCGACCGAGGCCACTGACTGGATGGCGAGCATGACGCCCAGCGACGGGCCGACTGCGCGCAGACTCGCGAGGGAAGCGGACGTCATGCGCCGGTAACCTAGCATCACCCGGCACGACCTGCCGTGCCGATGCGTCAGGGCTGACTCCGAGATTCTCATGGTCGGCGGGAGTCGCAGGATGATGTGCCAGGGCCATCCTGCGCGGATTCCGCTTCGAGACCCCTCGCCTCGTCCTCGCACATGCCGCGGGCGCCTGGCTGCCTCGTGCCGTGGTCGAGGTTTCCGCCCCGACGATCACTGTTTGGTCACCGAAGCGAGACAGTTTGTTTACAATCTGAAGTCAGATCAGAGGCAGACTTGAGACAGAAGGCGTAACTAAGCCCGGTGCTTGTCATGTCGTCCAATCTGGCCGTTGTTATCGATTCCGTGAACCGCTGGGATCATCACATCTCCAGGTGGCTAAACCAGTTCGCTGGCGACAACCCAGCGCTTGACCGCTTCATCTACAATTCCGCCGACTCCGTCGTGCTGAAGGGCGGCCTGTTCATGGCCTTCCTGTGGTGGCAGTGGTTCCGGCGCGACGACGCCACAGTGCGGCGGCGCGAGACCATCCTGACCGCCTTGGCCGGCGCCATCGTCGCCGTCGGTGTCGCCCGTGTGCTGCAGGAGCTGCTGCCCGCCCGTCAGCGGCCGCTGCACAATGCCGATCTCGGCCTAGTCACGCCGGCCGGCGTCAATCCGGGTACGTTGCTCGACTGGAGTTCCTTGCCCAGCGATCATGCTGTGCTGTTCTTCGCCTTGGCGACGGCCGTCTGGCGCCTGCACCGCACGCTCGGTGCCGCGGCCTTTCTGTGGAGCGCGGCGGTGATCTGTCTACCGCGCGTCTACCTCGGCTATCATTATACTAGCGACATCCTCGTCGGCGCCGTGGTCGGCATTGTCATCATGCGGCTGGCATACGCCCTGCTGCGTCCGAGTCTGCTGGCCCGGCCGCTGCTGCGCTGGGAGGCCCGGCATGCCACATCTTTCTACTGCCTAGGCTTCGTTGCCACACTGCAGTTGGCGGTGCTTTTCAAGGATGTGCGACAGCTGGTCGGCGGCGGCATCTACCTGGTGCAGAACTGACGGCGGCCATGGCCACGCAAGCGCTCTAGCCAAGGCGCCATGAACCGTGCGCAAGGGCGGTGGCCGCGCCACTGCGTCGAGGCCGACCCCGGAATTCTCACGATCGGCTGGGTGGCGTAGGATGACGGCATGCCTGTCCCGCCGGATTTCCAGCTCCTGACCAGGCGCCTCGTCCTGCGCGCGTTCACGGCCGCGGACGCGCAGCGCGTCTTCGAGATTCGGTCGCATTGGGACGTCACCCGGATGCTGGTGTTCCCGGCCTATCCGCCGGTGCTGGACGACATCACTGCGTGGCTCGAGGAACACGCGGCCGAGTGGCGGGCGGGCACGGCGTATCGCTTCGCGATGGTCGTCGACGGCAAGGTCATCGGCTGCGCCGACGTCGACGAGATCCGCGATGGATCGGGCGAGCTTGGCTACTGGCTCGACCCCGACTACTGGGGCCAGGGGCTGGCGAGCGAGGCCGCCGCCGCGGTCCACAGGTTCGCGACCGGGACCTTGGGACTGCGCCGCCTGGAGGCCGGCCACGCCGCCGACAATCCCGCCTCGGGCCGCATTCTCGTCCGGCTGGGCTTCCGCTGGGTCGAGGACCGCACGGTCTGGTACCGGTCACGACAGGCCGTCGTTGCGCGTCGATACTACGTGTTCGACGGCAACGGTGAACCGTGAGAGCCTGATGGCCATGGACGCGCTCCGCACCGATCTCGCAGCCGCACAAGCCTCTGCCTGGGCGGAGATCGGCGCGCCGGGCACATGGTGGAGCGGCGCCGAGCGCGTAGCGATCGCCGCCGAGACGCGCCACGCCGCCGGCTGTCGGTTCTGCGCGGCGCGCAAGGAGGCGTTGTCGCCGTCGATGGTCGCGGGCGATCACGACTCGCTGGGCGTGGTGCCCTCCTCGGCGATCGAAGCGATCCACCGCATCCGCACGGATCCGGGGCGGCTCGGCGAGAGCTGGTATCGCGGCATTATCGCGGCTGGCCTCGATGAGGAGCGCTATGTCGAGCTGGTGTCGGTGATCGCGGTCACGGTGGCCGTCGACACCTTCAGGCGCGCGGCCGGCCTCGCGCCATGGCCCTTACCACAGGCGCAGACCGGCCAGCCCTCGCGGCGCCGTCCGGCGGGTGCGAAGCCGGGCGTGGCCTGGATGGCGACCTTGCTGCCCAACGACCGCACCGCCGACGACCCCGACCTCTACCAGACCGATCCCGGGCCGCCCCGACGTGGCGGCGGCTATGTGCACCATGCGCTCAGCCTCGTGCCGCGCTCGATGATGCATTGGTGGGACATGTTCGAGGTCATGTACCTGCCGTCGGCGGCGATGCGCGATTTCGGTCGCGAGTACCGCGCCATCAGCCACGCGCAGATCGAGTTGCTGGCCTCGCGCGTCGCGGCGCTGAACCAGTGTGTCTATTGAACCGCCAGCCATGCGGTCCTGCTCCGGGGGAGCGGCAGACACGGCGGGCAGCACTACGATTTCGACGGCATCGCCGGCGGTTCGGACACCGGCGTGGCGGCTTCGGCGCTGCTGACCGCGTTCGCCGACAAGGCGCTGACCGGCGATCCTGAGTCCCTCGCGGCCGCGCGCGCCGCCCTGACGGCCGCGCTGGGCGAGGCGGCCATGATCGATGCCGCCGCGGTGATCGCCGGCTTCGACGGCATCACCCGCATCGCCGACGCCACCGGTATTCCGCTCGAGCCGCCCAAGGCAGAGGCGGTCGCCGATCTGCGCGCCACGCTCCAGCTCGACCGGTTCCTGGACGCGAAGTCGTGATGCGAAACGCCGGGCCGATTGGCCCGGCGATACTTTGACTCCCCCGCGGGCGGCTCGTAGGCTTCCTGACGTCGAGCGACCCGACAAGAGGCGCCGACCTTAGGGATCGAGAAACGACCGGGACACATGCAGGCCTATATCGCGCGCCGTCTGCTTGCCCTGATTCCCACGCTGTTCTTCGCCAGCGTCATCGTCTTTGTCACGGTCCGACTGATCCCCGGCGACATCATCGACCTGATGATGAGCCAGAACGACATCAGCGCCGGCAAGAAGGACCGCGAGGCGCTGCAAGCGGCGCTCGGCCTCGATAAGCCGATGTACATCCAGTACTTCCATTGGATCGGCGCCATCCTGTTCTCCGGCGACATGGGCAAGTCCCTGTGGCAGAACACACCCGTCACCGAACAGTTGCTACAACGCCTGCCGGTGACCTTCGAACTCGGCCTGCTGTCGCTGCTGGTCGCGCTCAGCGTGGCGATCCCGATCGGCGTCTACTCGGCGATCCGTCAGGACACCGCCGGCGACTACATCACCCGCTCGTTCTCGATCCTGATGCTGGCGGTGCCGAGCTTCTGGCTCGGCACGCTGGTCATGGTCTTCCCGTCGATCTGGTGGGGTTGGTCACCGCAGATCCGCTTCGTGCCGTTCTTCCAGGACCCGATCCAGAACCTCAGCCAGATGATCGTGCCGTCGATCATCCTGGGCTGCTCGCTGTCGGCGATCACCATGCGGCTCACCCGCACCATGATGCTGGAGGTGCTGCGCCAGGACTATGTGCGCACCGCCTGGGCCAAGGGGTTGAGCGAGAAGCTCGTGGTGATGCGCCACGCGCTGCGTAATGCCCTGATCCCCGTCGTCACCCTGATCGGCCTGCAGGCGCCGATCCTGATCGGCGGCGCGGTGATCATGGAGCAGATCTTCGTCATCCCCGGCATGGGCCTGCTGCTGCTCGAGGCGGTCAGCCAACGCGACTATCCGATCATCACCGGCGTCTTCCTGGTCGTCGGCCTGGCGGTGATGCTGATCAACCTGGTCGTCGATCTCAGTTACGGGTTGCTCGACCCGAAGGTGCGCTATCGATGACCACTGTCGCCGAAGCCGCCCTCGCCCAGAACAAGCCCCGGCCGCGCCGCGGGCCGTTCATGGACTTCGTCGTCCGCCTGTTCCGCGAGAAGCCCCTGGGCGCGGCCGGCGCCGTGATCTGCTTCGTCTTTCTGTTCTGCGGCCTGTTCGCCGATCTGCTGGCGCCCTACGGCTACAACCAGATCAGCCTGATGAACCGGTTGAAGCCGCCCAGCCTGGCCTTTCCCTTCGGCACCGACAATTCGGGCCGCGACATGCTCTCGCGCTGCCTCTACGGCGCGCAGCTTTCGGTGATCATCGGCTTCTGTGCCGCCGGTCTCGCTACAATCATCTCGATCGTGCTGGGCGTGCTGACCGGCTATCTCGGCGGCAAGTTCGACATGATCGTGCAGCGTTTCGTCGACGCCTGGATGAGCTTTCCCGAGCTGATCGTGCTGATCGTCGTGGTCTCGGTGGTCGGCCCGGGCATGCCGCAGATCATCGTCGTGCTGGGTCTCGCCTTGGGTATCGCGGGCTCGCGCATCGTGCGCGGCGCCGTGGTCTCGGTGCGCGAGAACATGTACGTGCACGCAGCCAAATCCACCGGCGCCAAGACCTTCCGCATCCTCTGGCGCCACGTGCTGCCCAACGTCATGGCGCCCGTCATCATCCTGTTCACCAACCGCGTCGCGGTGGCGATCCTCGCCGAGTCCGGCCTGTCGTTCCTGGGCTTCGGCGTGCCGCCGCCGGCACCGACCTGGGGCGGCATGCTCTCCGGTTCGGGCCGCGCCTACATGTATCAGGGACCCTGGCTCGCTCTGGCGCCGGGCCTCTGCCTGACCATCGTCGTCTACGCGATCTCCGTCTTCGGTGACGCGTTGCGCGACCTGCTCGACCCGCGCATGCGCGGTTCGCGCTGATCATGTTTCTACCTTCCCCCGGAGGGGGAAGGTGCCCGAAGGGCGGATGGGGGATGTCGAAGCCGAACTGGATGCGTTGAGGCATCCCCCATCCGTCACGCCGCTACGCGGCGCGCCACCTTCCCCCTCCGGGGGAAGGTAAAGACGAAAAGAAGACGACAACGGCACCGAATGTCAGGGAGGACGTCATGACGGAGTGGAAGCGCTTCAGGAACGCGTTGATTGCCGGCACGTTCGCCGCCGGTGCGTCGATCGGCACGGCCGCCGCGGACAACGGGCCCAAGCCGCAATATGGCGGCACGCTGGAGGTCGGCACCGTCTACATCACTCTGTCGGCGCTGTCGTTCGATCCGCACGACTGGAACTGGAAGCTCAATCACGACACCGGCAACTACCTCGAGCAGCTCTTCGTTGGTGATCTGAGCAAAGCCAAACGCAATGGCGGCAAACATCCCTTCGTCGCCGACGGATACCTGGCACCGGACGCCATCAAGGGCGAGCTGGCCGAGAGCTGGGCGTGGAAGGACGACCCGCTGCGCGTCGAGATCAAGCTGCGCAAAGGCGTGATGTTCCCGGCCAAGCCCGGCGTCATGGAAAGCCGCGAGCTGACCTCGGCCGACGTCGCCTACAGCTTCAATCGCCTGATCAGCAGCCCGAAGCAGCAGAAGGGCTACTTCAATCACGTCGAGAAGGTCGAGACGCCGGACAAGCACACGGTCGTCTTCCACATGAAGTACTTCCACGCGGAGTGGGACTACCGTTTCGGCTGGGGCTACTACTCGCCGATCTACGCCAAGGAGATGGTCGACGCCGGCGCCACCAACTGGAAGAACGCGGTCGGCACCGGGCCCTTCCAGCTCACCGATTTCGTGCAGGGCAACTCCAACACCTACACCAAGAACCCGATCTACTGGGGTCGCGAGACGATCGGCGGCACCGAGTACAAGCTGCCGTTCCTCGACAAGGTCGTCTACCGCACGATCAAGGACGAGGCGACGTGGATCGCCTCGCTGCGCACCGGCAAGCTCGACATCCTCGAGGCGATCCGCTGGCAGAACGTCGAGAGCCTGAAGAAGAGCGCGCCGCAGCTGCAGTGGAACCGATGGCTCAGCCAGTCCGGCACCTTCATGGCCATGCGCATGGATGTCGACGGACCGTTCAAGGACGTCCGCGTGCGCCGCGCGCTCAACATGGCGGTGAACAAGCAGGAGATCGTCAAGGCCTACTACAATGGCCACGCCGAACTCTTCGCCTATCCGCAGCATCCCGACTACGGCCCGTACTTCGAACCGCTCGACACCATGCCCGATTCGGTGAAGGAGCTGTTCACCTACGATCCCGCCAAGGCGAAGAAGCTGCTGGCCGAGGCCGGCTATCCCAAGGGCTTCACGACCAAGGTGCAGGTCTGCGCCTGCAACCCCGACCACATGGACCTGCTGCCGCTGGTCGCGGCCTACTACGAGCAGATCGGCGTGAAGCTCGAGATCCAGCCGATGGAGTACGGCGCGTTCCTGAGCGCCATGAGCTCGCGCACGCACGCGCCCGCGTATTTCATGAACTCCGGCCACGTCAATCCGACGCGGACGATCCACAAGAGCTTCATCACCGGCGAGCTCTGGAACCCGGCTGGCTACAGCGATCCCAAGTACGACGAGAAGATGGAATCGGTCTTCCGCCAGAAGGACGAAGCCACGCGCATCAAGATGCTGCGCGAGCTGACCCGCGAGATCCTCGACCAGGCGCCCTATGTGTGGATGCCGATTCCCTACGTCTACTCGGCGTGGTGGCCGTGGGTGAAGAACTACGGCGGCGAGCTGCGCGTCGGCGCGGTGCGTCCGGGCCCGATCTACGCCCGCATCTGGCTCGACCAGGACATGAAGAAGAAGATGGGCTTCTGAGCGCCCGATCAAAGGAGAGTGGTCATGGCATATGACATCGTGATCCGCGGCGGTGAGATCGTCGACGGAACCGGCGGCGAGCCCTATCGCGGCGACGTCGCCATCCAGGACGGCGTGATCGCCGCCGTCGGGACTGTGGACGGTGGCGGCAGGCGCGAGATCGACGCCGGGGGGATGACCGTCACCCCTGGCTTCGTCGACATCCACACCCATCTCGACGCGCAGATCGGCTGGGATCCTGATTGCACGCCGGTGAGCTGGCACGGCGTCACCACGGCGCTGATGGGCAATTGCGGCGTGACCTTCGCGCCGGTCAAGCCGGCCGACAAGGAACTGCTCGCCGGCATGATGGAGACGGTCGAGGACATTCCCCGCCACGCCATCCTCACCGGCCTGCCGTGGAGCTGGGAAGACTATGGCGGCTATCTCGACGCCATCGATGCTCTGAAGCCCGGCATCAACATCGCCGGCCTGGTCGGCCACAGCGCGGTGCGCTTCTACGTCATGGGTGAGCGCGCGGTGGAGGAGCAGGCGACGCCGGAAGAGCGCCGGCAGATGGCCGAGGTCGTCGCCAACTCGATCGACCGCGGCGCCATCGGCTTCTCGACCAACCGCTTCGCCGAGCACAAGCTGCCCGATGGCCGCGCCATCCCTGGCACCTTCGCCGATCCGATCGAGCTGGTGGACATCGCCAAGGTCGTGGCGCCGCGCAACGCGCTGATGCAGGCGGTCGGCGCCAACATGGACGTGCTGCGCACCATCGCCGATTCGGGCAAGAGCCGCGTGTTGTTCAGCTACGGCGCCGGCAACGGCGACCTGGCCATGGCACAGCAGCGCCGCACGGCGCTGGAGGAGCTCTGCGCCGGCCGCGATATGACGGCGATCACGCAGGTACGCGCGTCAGGCATGATTTACGGCCTGCAGGCCGGCCTGCCGGTGCGCGGCGCGACCTGGTCGCGGCTGCGTCGCCTGCCGACACTGGCCGATCGCGTCGCGGCGTTGGGCGATCCCGAGTTCCATGCCAGCCTGATGGCCGAGGCGAAGGCCAACGGCTTCAAGCAGAACCTCGGCACGCCGGTCGAGAAGGTCTTCTATCTCGGCGACGGTCCGACCCCGGCCTACACAGCGGGCGAGGAGATGTCGCTGGTCGCCATGGCGCGGGCGCGCGGCGAGCACTGGGCCGAGACCTTCCTGCGCATGGCGCGTGAAACCGGGGGCAAGGCGCTGTTCACCCTGCGCATGTTCAACCCCAATCTCGACGCGCTGGCGCACATGTTCCGCAGCCCGCACTGCTTCCCCAGCTTGGGCGACGCCGGTGCGCACGTCACGCAGGTGATGGACGCCGGTTGGGCGACCTTCATCCTGTCGCACTGGGTGCGCGAGACCGGCTTCTTCAGCATGAGCGAGGCGGTCAAGCGCATGACCCTGATGCCGGCACGCGTCATGGGCTTGAAGGATCGCGGCACGCTGGCCGTCGGCATGCGCGCCGACATCAACGTCTTCGACGCCGGCAAGGTCGCCGAGCTCCAGCCCGAGCTGGTGAGCGACTTCCCCGGCGGCGCGTCGCGCTTCATCCAGAAGTCGACCGGCTACAAGGCGACCCTGGTGAACGGTGCGATCAATGTGCTCGACGGCGAACTGACCGGCACGCGCGCCGGCAGGGTGCTGCGGCACGCAGCCTGAGGAACAAGCCGCAACGGGAGGGAAGCCATGATGTGGAAGCGTATCGCGCAAGGCGCGGCGGCGGCCGTGCTGGCATCCGCGCTCGCCGCCGGCCCGGCTTTGGCCGACAAGGGCGTGAAGCCGCAATACGGCGGCACCCTGGAGATCGCGACCATGTTCGCGACGCTCTCGGCGCTGTCGTGGGATCCGCATGATTGGAACTGGAAGCTCAACCACGACACCGGTCAGTTCTACGAGCACCTCGTCGTCGGCAACCTCGACAAGAGCGTGCGCAAGGGCGGCAAGCATCCCTTCATCGCCGACGCCTATCTCGCGCCCGACGCCCAGCGCGGCGAGCTGGCCGAGAAGTGGGAGTTCGTCGAGAACCCGCTCAGCATCGTCTTCACCCTGCGCAAGGGCGTGATGTTCCCCGACAAGCCGGGCGTGATGAAAAGCCGCGAGCTGGTCGCCGAGGATGTGGTGTTCAGCTTCAACCGGCTGCGCAGCAGCCCGAAGAACATCCGCGGTTACTTCGACTTCGTCGACCGCGTCGAGGCCAAGGACAGCCACACCGTCGTCTACTACCTCAAGGAATACAACGCGGAGTGGGACTACCGCATCGCCTGGGGCTTCTACTCCGTGGTGACGCCCAAGGAAGTGGTCGACGCCGGCGCCAACAACTGGCGCAACGTCAACGGCACCGGGCCCTTCATGCTCACCGACTTCGTGCAGGGCAATTCCAACACGTATACGCGCAACCCGATCTACTGGGACAAGGAGAAGATCGACGGGGTCGAGTACAAGATCCCGTTCGTCGACAAGGTCGTCTACCGCACCATCAAGGACGAGACGACGCAGATCACCGCGCTGCGCACCGCCAAGGTCGACATGCTCGAGACCATCGCCTGGCGCAATGTCGAGGAGCTGAAGAAGAACGCGCCGCAGCTGCAATGGGCCAAGCGGCTCTCGATCCTCGGCTCGTTCATGGCCATGCGCGTCGACCAGAAGCCGTTCGACGACATCCGCGTGCGCCGCGCGCTCAACATGGCGATCAACAAGCAGGAGATCATCGCCGCGCACTACGGCGGCAACGCCGAGCTGTTCGCCTATCCGATGTACCCGGACTGGGATGGGTACTTCGAGCCGCTCGACAAGATGCCGGCGTCGATAAAGGAGCTGTTCACCTACAACCCGAAGAGGGCCAAGGAGCTCTTGAAGGAAGCCGGCTATCCCAACGGCTTCAGCTTCAAGCTGCAGTACTGCGCCTGCTCGCCGGACCACACCGACGTGGCGCCGCTGCTGGCCGCTTATCTCGAGCAGATCGGCGTGAAGGCCGAGCTGGTGCCCACCGAGTACGCCGCGTTCCTCTCGGCGATGACGACGCGCAAGCACCATTCCGGCTACCTGATGAACAGCAGCCACACCAACCCGACCACGTCGATCCGCAAGAGCTTCGTCAGCGAGCAGACGTGGAACCCGGCGATGTACACCGACAAGGCGTTCGACAAGAAGATGGAGGAGGTCTACGCCTCGCGCGACGAGGAGAAGCGCAAGGTGCTCCTGCGCGAGATGACGCGCGAAATCGTCGACAAGGCGCCCTACATCTGGCTGCCGACACCTTACGTCTACGCCGCGTGGTGGCCGTGGGTGAAGAACTATGGCGGCGAGATGAACACCAGCTCGCTGCGGCCCGGACCGATCTATGCGCGGATCTGGATCGACCAGGACCTGAAGAAGAAGCTCGGTTACTAAGCGCACCGTGGCAGAACCCCTCCTCCAGGTCCGCGACCTGACAACGCGTTTCCGGACCGACGGCGGTATCGTCACCGCCGTCGATTCGGTGTCCTTCGACGTCGCCGCCGGCGAAACGGTGGCGATCGTCGGCGAGTCGGGATCGGGCAAGAGCGTCACGGCGCTCTCCATCCTGCGGCTGATCCCCAACCCGCCGGGCAAGATCGAGAAGGGCGAAGTGATATTCGACGGCGTCGATCTCTTGAAGCTCGACGATGTCGGCATTCGCGCCATCCGCGGTGACAAGATCGCCATGATCTTCCAGGAGCCGATGAGCTCGCTCAATCCGGCGCTCACCATCGGCAAGCAGATCGGCGAGCCGATCAACCTGCACCGCAAGGCGCCATGGACCGTGGCGATCGACAAGGCCAAGGAGCTGCTCGGCCGTGTGCGCATCCCCGATGCCGCCGCCCGCGTCGGCGCCTGGCCGCACCAGTTCTCCGGCGGCATGCGCCAGCGCGCCATGATCGCCATGGCGCTGGCCTGCCAGCCCAAGCTGATCATCGCCGACGAGCCGACCACCGCGCTCGACGTCACGGTGCAGGCGCAGATCCTCGACCTGCTGAAGAACCAGGCGCGCGAGGCTGGCTCCGCCCTGATCCTGATCACCCACGATCTGGGAGTCGTGGCGCGCTACGCCGATCGCGTGGTGGTGATGTATGGCGGGCGCATCGTCGAGACCGCGCCGGCGCGCATCCTCTACAAGTTCCCGCGGCATCCCTACACCCAGGGCCTGATGGCCTCGATCCCCCGGCTCGACGGCGACACGCGCCAGCGCCTGGTGCCGATCGAGGGCCAGCCGCCGAACCTGGCGCAGCTGCCGCCGGGCTGCGCCTTCGCCGCGCGCTGCCGTTTTGCCACGCAGCGCTGCCACGACGAGCGGCCGCCGCTCGAGGCGGTGGGCGAGAACCATCTCAAGGCCTGTTTCCTCGACGCGCGTGTGGAAGCCCATGCCTGACGCCACCACCCCGGCATCCGACGACATCCTGCGCGTCGAGGATCTCAAGGTTCATTTTCCCGTCATGCAGGGCGTGGTGATCCAGAAGCAGGTCGCCACGGTCAAGGCGGTCGACGGCATCTCCTTCACGCTCAAGCGCGGCGAGACCTTGGGCCTTGTCGGCGAGAGCGGCTGCGGCAAGTCGACGACGGGGCTGGCGGTGCTGCGCATGCTGCCGCCGACCGAGGGCCGCATCGTCTTCGAGGGTGAGGATATCGCCGGCCACGACGAGGAACGCATGCGCGGCATCCGCAAGCGCATGCAGATGGTCTACCAGGATCCCTACGGCTCGCTCAATCCGCGCATGCGCGTGCGCGACATCGTCGGCGAGCCGCTCGAAGTTCACGGGCTGGGCAACGATCGCAAGGCGTTGCGCGAGCGCGTTTCGGCCCTGATCGCCATGGTCGGCCTGCTGCCTGATATGGCTGATCGCTATCCACACGAGTTCTCCGGCGGCCAGCGCCAGCGCATCGGCATCGCCCGCGCCATGGCGCTGGAGCCATCGCTGATCATCTGCGACGAGGCGGTCTCGGCGCTCGACGTATCGATCCAGGCGCAGGTGGTGAACTTGTTCATGGAGCTGCAGCAGCGGCTGGGGCTGACGTACATCTTCATCGCCCACGACCTCGCCGTGGTGCGGCACATCAGCGACCGCATCGCCGTGATGTATCTCGGCAAGATCGTCGAGATCGCCACGCGCGACGAGCTCTACCGCGATCCGCTGCATCCCTACACGCAGGCGCTGCTGGCGGCGATCCCGATTCCCGATCCCGAGCTCGAGGCCACCCGCCCGCAGCAGATCATCACGGGCGAGGTGCCTAGCGCGCTGCGGCCGCCACCAGGCTGCCGCTTCCATCCACGCTGCCCGCACGCGATGGATGTCTGCAAGACAGCGGAACCACCGCTCAAAGGCCGCCCCGGCGGCCGCGCTGTCGCCTGCCACCTGCATCCGTAAGCTTGCCTTCCCCCGGAGGGGGAAAGGTATGGTGAGCTACAGCTGAATCCTGTGGCGGAGTTCCCGATGGTCGCGCGTATCGCTCAGGCCCTGGTCGCGAAGTATGGCGAGAAGGTCGACACCGCCGCGACGTTGGCCGTCACCCTGTTCGATCCCGACGGCAACGTCGTCGACCCCGCCGACCGCGCCGCTATCCGTTTCGCGCGCTTTCATTGGACCGGCTGGCGCCTGCTCGAGCCGTACCAGGCCGGGCAGTCGACCACGGACTATGTCATCGAGTCCGCAGGCGGCACGGCGAAGTGGTCGATCGCGATCACCACCCTGTCGGCCAGCGGCAAGGTGATCGCCGCCAAGGCCGACGGCGAGCTGACCCCCACCGTCGCCACCTTCCTCACCCGCCTCGCCACCAAGCTTTGACGCATTGACGCCGATCTCGACGTCACGGCGCTTCACACGGGGAATGTTATGTTATAACGTCGTGCTTTACGCCGACGTGGGGACGCGCATGCCTTTGATTCGAAAGATGATTCTGGCCACAGCCGGCGTCCTGGTCGCCCTGCCCTCAAGTGCGCAGACCCCTACAACGATCACCCTGCCGCCGCTGGAAGTGACCGGCGTGCCGCTGTCGCGCAGCATCGATGATGTCGCCGCACCGGCCACGGTGCTGGCCGGGCCGAGCCTCGATCAACGCCGTGCCGCGACGCTGGGCGAGACGCTCCGGGACCTGCCGGGCGTCACCTCGACCCACTTCGGCGCTGGCGCCAGCCGGCCGATCATCCGCGGCTTCGACGGACCGCGGGTGCGCGTGCTGAACGATGGCGTCGATACGCTCGACGCGGCGTCGGTCAGCCCCGATCACGCCGTCACCAGCGATCCGTTCGGCGCGCGGCAGATCGAGATTCTCAGGGGTCCCGCGACGCTGCTGTATGGCGGCGGCGCCATCGGTGGCGTGGTCAACGTCATCGATTCGCGCATCCCGACGGCGGTGCCCTCGCGGGGCTACCAAGCCGAGACCGGGCTGCAGTTCAGTTCCAGCGCCGAGGAGATCGCCGGCTTCCTTGGCTTCACCGTTGGCCACGGCAACGTCGCCGCGCGCCTCGAGGGCACGGTGCGCAACGCCGAGGACTACTACACCGCCAAGGGCTTCGGCGACCCGCTGTCGCGGCGCGTGCCCAACTCGTTCAACAACGGCTGGAACTTCAGCGCGGGCACGTCTTGGGTCGCCGACTGGGGCTATGTCGGCGCCGCCTACAGCGAGCACCGCACCCAGTACGGCCTGCCCAACGAGGCGACCGTGCTGATCAATATGCGCAGCCAACGCCTCGACGTGAGGGGCGAGGTGCGCGAGCCGTTCGCCGGCGTCGAGAAGATCCGCTTCCGGCTGGCCAATGTCTGGTACGAGCATCAGGAGGTCGAGGACGGCGCGATCGCCACGACCTTCAACAACCACGCGTTCGACGGCCGCCTCGAGGTGGTCCACCGCCTGTTCGACGGGCTGCGCGGCGTGGCCGGCGTACAGGCGCTGCGGCGCGACTTCACGCCGATCGGTGAGGAAGCCTTCCTGCCGCCGACCCTGACGCGAAGCTTCGGCGTCTTCCTGATCGAGCGCTACAGCATCGGTCCGTTCCACATCGAAGGCGGGCTGCGTTACGATTGGCAGCACATCAGGCCGTCGAATGATCAGCCCAGCCGCGGCCATGACGGCTTCTCCGCCTCGATCAGCGGCACCTGGGACTTCGCGCCGGGATATGCGGCGACCATCGGCTTCTCGCGCTCGCAGCGCCTGCCGACGGCCGAGGAGCTTTTCGCCAACGGCGCACACGTCGCCACCGGGCAGTTCGAGATCGGCGACGTCAACCTGCGTGCCGAGACCTCGTACAACCTCGAGCTCGGCCTGCGCAAGAAGACCGGCGCGCTGCAGTTCGGCGTCAGCGTCTATCGCAACGTGGTCAAGGATTTCATCTTCCAGTTCGACACCGGAGAGACCAGGGACGACCGGCGCGTGATCAACTTCCGCCAGGCCGATGCCGAGTTCTACGGCCTGGAGGCCGACGTGAAGTATGCGGTCAACGACAACATCGACGTCTCGGTCTTTGGCGACTATGTGCGGGGGCGGCTCACCGGCGGCGATAACCTGCCGCGCATCCCGCCCGGTCGTCTTGGCGCCCGCGTCGATGCTCGTCATGAGCTAGGTGCTGGGAACCTGAGCGGCTTCGTACAATTCTACCACGTGTTCGGGCAGAGTGACGTCGCGTCGTTCGAATCGGGGACGCCGGGTTACAACATGCTCAACGTCGGTGTCGCCTGGAGCGGACAGTTCAACCCGATCAACACTTGGCAGGTGTACCTGCGCGCCAACAACCTCTTGAACGAGCGCGCCATCGCGCACACCTCGTTCATCAAGGACGCAGCACCGCTGCCCGGCATCAACCTGACGCTAGGCACACGGTTCACGTTCTAGGGCCGCGTTACTGCGTCACCGACACCTGGCCGCGAATCTCGCCATTGGGGAAACTCTGGGTGTGCACGTTGACGTACCACTTGCCGCCGAGCAGATCTGCCAAGGCGTTCTGATCAATGACCATGCTGCCCGTCGTGCCCTGCCCATCGCAACCGCCCTGCATCGGCACCACGACGCCGGCGTTCTGGGCGTCGGTGGCCGGGCCATGGAAGTGCATCGCCGTCGCCGGCCCGGTCAGCCCACCGCACTTGATGTTCCAACGCAGCTCGCGACTGGACATGTTGATCAAGCCTTCGACCGTACCCGCGCCGGCGCTTTGGGCCGGCGGCACTTGCTTGGCGGCTGTGAGCGAGGCGGTGACGCGACGATCGGACGGGGCCCGCCCGCCCTGGGCCAGCACCGTACCGCCAACGATAAGAAGACCTACCGCAGCGGTCATCAGGATTCGTGTGAACATTGGCTTGCTCCAGAGGCGACGAAACGTCCCTGGAGCTCGAACGTTACCTTTCTCCCAAAGTTGCCGCGAATTCGCACAAGGGTTGCCGCGAACGCGGCTCGTTGATCTTTCGCGCCGGGTGTGTGCGCCGAACTGGCGCCTACTGGATGGCCTGGTCGGGACTGACGATGCTGATGTCGCGGGTCTCGCGTCGCTGACATTCAGGGGACTTTCCCCTCGGTGGTGCTCTTCGCGGTCGCCTTCGAGGCTCCGCACGGCCTCAAGCAAAGTCATCACGCACCTGCGGCACGCACCGGCGGCGGGTGCCGCCGTGTGGCCATCGAACGCGAGGACTGCGGGCAGGGTCCGCGCCCGGTCAGAGGTCAATAAAGCTGGGTTTGCGGCCGCCGACGGAAACCAGAAAACGGGCCATGGCGGTGGCCACTTGACGCACCGCCGGTCGCGCCGTCATGCGCGCGCGCCACGCCAGCAGGCGGCCGACATCCGCTGGCATCGGCGCACCCAGCCGGTCGGCGAAGAACTGCGCCATATAGAATGCGATGTCGGCGTAGGAGAGATCGCCGGCGAGGTATGAGCGGCCGTCGGCCAACAACGCCTCCATCTCGCGGTCGTAGGCCGTGGCAGCGCCGATTGCTGTGAGCGCGGCCGGATCGTCGAGGCTGCGCTGCAGGCCCATCAGCCTCACGATGTGCGGGAAGAAGACCTCGTCGGACTTCATCTCCAGCAACCGCGCGCGAGCGCGGCCGCGTACGCTGGTGGGCCATAGCGGCGGCTGCGGTTTGATCTCCTCGAAGTACTCGAAGATCTGCGTCGAATCGAAGAGTTCGAGGTCGCCGTCGATCAGCACCGGCACCTGGCGCTTGGGATTGACGCGCAAGACCTCGGGGTGCCTGGGCTCGTAGAGCGCCTTCATGTCGAAGGGCACCATCTCGACCTGGACGTCGAGGCCTTTCTCGAGCGCGGCGATCTCCGCCTTGGCGCCGAACATGCTGAGCGGGCCGGAATAAAGACGCATCGGCATGGACCATCCCTCGCTTCGTTGACACGCACAGCACCACGTCCGCGTCGCGTCACGAAGCGAGGAAATCTCGCCGGCTGGCTTAGTTCAGCTCACCCGCTCCAGGTAGCTCTGAAACACACCGACATGCACATGCGCCGGGTCGGCGTCGCTCGGCCACAGCTCCTCGGCGTTGAAGCGCACATCGTAGGTCGGCTCGTCCTCGGCGTGGATGCCGTGGGCATGCGCATCGGGGAACGGATACTTCGGCGACTCGCTGACCACCACGCCGGTCTTGCCCCGGATGTAACCAGGCATGCGCACATGGCCCGGCACATGATCCGTCAACACACGCACCTTGTCGCCGGGCCTGAAGGTCTGCCGCGTCGGCACGTTGCCGCGCCCCGGTGCGCTGGGCATGGCGAGCGGGAACTGGCCCTGCGCGCGTCGCTCCAGCTCCTCCTGCGTGAGGATGCCCTTCTCGACGCAGAGCGTGGCCAGGCTGGTCAGCGAGCGCTCGTAGTAGCTCGCCGACAGATAGTGCCGGGGCTCCATGCGCTCGATGGCGTGGCGGTACTCGTCCATATTGAAGATGCCGCACTTCACGGCAAGCGAGTACAGCGCGTTGACCCGCTTCTCCCACGGCTCGTGGAAGGTCTGCGCCTTCAGCGCGTAGCGCACGCGACCGAAGCCCTGCCGGCCGCCCATGTCGTGGATGCCGTCCATGTCCCTAAGTCCCCGCGACGCGCGCGACGCCGATCATCATGTCCTTGGTGATCAGCCCGGCGAGCTTCTCCTCGGACCAGCCCTCGGTCCCTGATGGACGCATCGGCAGCACCATGTAGCGGGTGTCGGCCGTGGTGTCCCACACGCGGATCTCGGTCGAAGCGGGCAGCTCCAGCCCCATCTCCTTCAGCACCGTGCGCGACTGGCGCACGGCGCGCGCGCGGTACTCCAGATCCTTGTACCAGTCCGGTGGCAGGCCGATGATCGAGAAGGCCGTGCACGAGCACAGCGTGCAGACGATCACGTTGTGGATGCTGGCCGTGTTCTCCAGCACGACGAGATGGCGGTGATGCGCCGGCATGCTCAAGCCGAGCTCGGCGACCGCGTCCTTGCCATTGGCCATCAGCCGCGCCTTGAAGGCCGGGTCGGTCCACGCTTTGGCGCAAACCCGCGCGCCGTTCTCGGGCAGCCATTTCTCCTCGGCGAGCTCGCGGAACTCGCCGATGAACTCGGCCGGTTTCATGCCGCGCTCCTCGAACGCGGCCTGAATCGCATCGACCCGCGCCTCAACGGACGCGGTGTTCAGCTTGATGTGAATGTTGTCGGGCATGGGATACCTCCGCCTGCCGGATAGTGGAGCCCAGATTGATCGATCAGGGACACCGGATCAACGTCCTCAGTTTTCGGTGGGCAAGTGCGGAGATGCCCCATGCGTGTTGGCCCCATCGCTGCCAACGTACGGCGATGCGGAATCACTTGACTTGTAGTCAAATATGACTACGGTAATTCAACCACTTAAACTATGGCAATCTCGATGTTTAGGGATACTGGCCGCTCAAACGGAGACTTGGAGGAGTTCAAGGCGCTTCTGGCCGCGCAGATTGCAAATGCCATCGACGAGCGACGTCTGACAGTTCGAGACGCCAGTTTGGTGACAGGCATCGCTGCAGCCGACATTTCTCGAATCCGCCAAGCCAAGCTCGATCGATTCACGGTCGATCGCCTAATGGCTGTCATCAACAGACTGGATCGTCGAGTACGCGTGCAAACGCACATAGAGCGACTAACTCCGGAATACGAAGCAACAAGACAGCCTCCAACAACCCGACCTTGGACCGCCGCAATGCAAGCTCCAGCAGATATTCAGGACCTCGTCGATAATCCCAGAGAATCGCTGACAGTCGACCTTAAGGAGCATGTCAATCTCACCGACGCGAAGGCACGCGCCAAGATCGCTCGCCATATGTGCGCGCTCGCAAATCATGGCGGCGGATACTTACTTTTTGGTTTTGACGACAATGGACAGCCGACTCCTCCACCAGCTGACATTGCTGATCGATATCATCAAGATGTTCTGTCGCAGGTGATTGCAAAGTATCTCTCTCCAAACTTTCAGTGTGAGACTCGGGTTGTGACATCAGCAGGTGGAGTTCAGCATGCTGTCGTTCGCGTCCCGCCGCACGGTGCGGTACCTGTTTGCGCAAAGCACAACGGCCCTCAAGATCCTAAAGGACGCCCCCAAGAGATCGTATCAGGCACACACTACTCGCGCCAACTCGGCCCCAATGGACCGGAAAGTGCCCCGGTGATCACACCCGAACAGTGGGCGCCCATCATTCGTCGATGCGTAATAGTCGATAGGACGTCGCTTCTCGGCATGCTGGATAACCTGCTGAGGCCAACACCTATTAGCGAGATCAACCCAGCCCAAGACGCCTCGGTTCCGACGAACGCCGTGGTGCAATGGCACGACGCGTCGCACCAGCGTTTCTTGGAGTTGTTCAAAGAGACCGGCCACCAATGGCCCGCGGAACTAGACAAGCATCACTACCAGCTGAGCTACGCGATCATCTGTCGCGAGCCAGAAAGACTGCCCGTTTCATCCATGACGGAGACCCTTCGACAGGTAAGCGCCGAAGTCCATGATCTCGTATGGACAGGATGGAGCATGTTTTATCCGTTCGCCCGCCCGGAGATAAAACCCTACGTGGTTCCCGGTCCAACCGAGGCTGCGACCATCCTCGAGGCCAGTCTGCTGAATGAGACTAGCCTTGATACAACGCTGCCTGATGTCTGGCGCGTCTCCGAGAATGGAATGGCAACGATTATTCGTGGTTACCGGGAGGACAGGCCAGGGCGCGGTATTGGAGAGCCCACTACATCCTTTAATCCGAGATTCCTGATGCGTGAGTTAGCGGAGCTTATTCGTCACGCTCGGGCACTCGCTGAGCGATTCTCAACAGCTGAGGCGGTGATCTTTAGATGTGAATGGTTCGGATTGAAGGGAAGGAAGATTGCCGATGGCACTTATTGGTCTGTCGATCGCATTTCACGGGCGAACGAGCGTGTAGTTACAGGCCAATGGCCGGTGAGCGCACTGAAAGACGAGTGGCCCAGTATCGTCGGCACCCTCGGGTCACCCATTCTGGCGTTGTTCGATCCTAAGTTGTCGATAACGCCAGATTGGGTGCTCTCAGTTAGCAAGACTGACTTCAGGACAATTTGACCGCAACACCACCGCGAGTGATGCGCCTCACAGTGATGCGCCTCACTCCGCCGCCGTCGCCGCGCCCTGTGGCTTCACCGTGATCATGCCGGGGCGGAAGCGGTCCTTGAACGGCGTGGTGTCGATCGCGTCGAGCTTGATCTCGCCAGCCAGCACCTTGCGCTTCCAGTCCTGATGCGCCGGCTCGTCGGCGTGGAACTCCGGCATCACCTCTTTGGCGAAGAGCTCCAGCGATTCGCAGATGTGCTCGTGCGTGGTCTTGCCCGCCTGGTTGAGCAGGATCACCTGGTCGATGTTCGAATCCTTGAACTTGCGCAGCTTCTTGCGGATCGTGTCAGGGGAGCCGATCAGGCCGCCGGCGATCGAGCGCGCCGCCTGGTCGGGGTTCTCGCGCTTCCACTTCGTGTACTCGTCCCACATGTTCACCGTGCCCGGCGCGGGACGCTGACGGCCCTTCGACGCGCCGTAGAACTGCAGCGCGAACTGGAAGAAGGTCGAGCCCTCGGCGCGCCTTCGCGCTTCCTCGTCGGTCTTGGCGCACATGAAGTAGCTGACCAGCGCGATGTTGGGGTTGGTCTGGTAGTCCTCGAGCTTGTCGAGCTGTGTGGTGAAGGCGTTGTAGTAGGCGTGCACCCAGGCATGCGCGGCGTCGGCGCTGACGAACTGGAAGCCCAGCGCGCCCATGCCGCGCCGCCCCGCCATCTCGATGGTCTGCAATTGCGAGCACGCCACCCAGAGCGGCGGGTGCGGCTTCTGCAGCGGCTTGGGCAACACATTGCGCAGCGGGAACTTGAAGTGCGGTCCGTCATACGAGCTGCCGCCATCGCGGAACATCGGGATCAGGGCGCGCACCGCGTCCTCCCAGATTTCCCGCTTGCGCTCCATGTCGACGCCGAACGGTTCCAGCTCGGTGATGCTGGCGCTCTCGCCCATGCCGAACTCGACGCGCCCATCGCTCAGCAGATCGAGCGCAGCCACCTTCTCGGCCACCTTGGCTGGGTGGTTGGTGGTGAGCTGGAAGATGCCGTGGCCCAGGCGAATGCGCTTGGTGCGCTGGCTGGCCGCGCCGAGGAAGACCTCGGGCGCCGGCGAGTGCGAATACTCCTCGAGAAAGTGGTGCTCGACCTCCCAGGCGTAGTCGAAGCCCAGCTGGTCGGCGAGCTCGCATTGCGCCAAGGCGTTCTTGTAGAGCTTGTGCTCGCTGTCGACCTCCCACGGACGCGGCAGCTGCAGCTCGTAGAAGATGCCGAATTTCATGGCCGCGCCCTCCGATCGTCGAGGCCGCAAGGGCACCCCGAAACCCGGCGCGGGGCAAGGGCTTCGTGCCGCATGGCGGCACCCTAGCCATGCGCTGGCGGGGCCTTCCCTCCTCCGGGGAGAGGTTCATACTCAGCCCAACGACCTGGGAGGCGACGATGCCCGACGGAGTGGCAAGAGCAGGCGCCAGCGACCGGCCCGACGCGCTGTACGCCAAGCTGGAGGAACGCATCCTCGACCGCGACCAACTGGGCGCGCTCGATACCTATCACCAGCTCTTCAAGGCCGGCCGGCCGCTGACCGAGATGCTGGCCGAGGCGGTACGCATCCACGGGCCATACACCCACGTGCCCTATCACGAGCGAATCGACGACGGGTACGTGAACTTCGTCAACAACGACCACTGTCTGTTGAGCGCGCGCGCCACGTTGAACCTCGCGCGCATGCTGCCCGGCGCGCAGGCCGGCCTGCCGATGGCGCAGACCATCTGGTACATCCCGACCGGTCTCGACATCTGGAACCAGAAGATCATCAAGGCGCCGGGCCACTACGCGCGCGGCTTCCAGATGCCGCCGGGACCGCCGCCAGCGCCCGTGGTGCATTGGGCCGACCAGGAGCCGCTGGCGCTCGACGGGCCGCTGAAGGAGCGCCTCTCGCACTGGGCGACCCTGGTGCATCGTGGCCAGGTGATCGACGCCTACCGCGTCTTCCTGGGCATCATGCAGAACAAGCCGGAGCGCCGCGCCGCGCTGGCCGAGCTGGCCTTCGCCGGCCTGATCGACGTGCAGGACCGCGCCTTCCAGAACCGCTCCTACACCACCGGCCACAAGTCGTTCCGCGCCCGCGCCACGGTCGAGCTGGGCGACGCGATCGGCTGGGACGACGCGCACGACGTGCTCTACGCCGGCGCGCTCGACATCGCCGTCGGCCCGCGCTGGTACTCGCTCTACGAGATGGCCTGCAACGCCGTCACCGTCTACATCGAGGGTCAGGTGCTGCACGCCGTGCCCTATGGTGGCACCACAGCACGCGAGCGCGCGCTCCTGGACAACCGCGAGCCGATGAGCGCGGCCGAGACCGAGGCCTTCCTCGAGATCGTGCTGCGCCAGCCCGAGCCGGCCAATATCGAGGCGCTGGCCCGGCTGTTGAACGCCGGCAAGGATCCGCGCTCGATCCTCGACGCGATCCAACTCGGCGCCGCCGAGGTGGTGATCGAGACCAACATCGACGTGAACTTCTCGCTGCCGCAGCACTGCTACGAGTACTGCAACACGCTCGGCTGGTTCTGGGACAATTTCGCCCATCAGCAGCGCATCAAGCTGCTCTTCCTCGCCACCGCCTACCTCAACCAGGCAGCGTACCATCAGCAGCTCAGCGGCGATTTCTCCCGCACCACGGTGCGCGCGCCATCCGGCGCGGATCGCCTGAGCGCGGCGGAGATCGTCGATCGGCTGACTGGCGCGCTGATCGCGCTCGACGGTCCGCAGAGCATGGCGTGGACCAAGGCCTATCTCGACAGCGGTGCGGAGAGCGGCCCGCTGGTGCGCGCGCTGGCGTTGGCGGCGAGCCGTCTGGGCAACGATCCCCATAACCAGGAGATCGCGCAGTGCATGATCGAGGACTACCTCAAGAACAAGCAGCCTGACCGCGGCCGCCTGCTACTGGCCTGCGCCCAGCACACCGCGGCGCATCGCAAGTACGGCGACGCGCTCGACTGCAGCCGCCGCTTCGGCAAGGCCTTCGATCTGGCGGAGCTACGTTGAGCCGCTGCCTCGGCCTGCTGGGCGGCGTCGGCGTCGGCGCCGCCGTTCACTACTACGAAGCGTTGGCCGCCGCACATGCCGCGCAGGGCAAGCCGTTGCCGCTGGTCATGGTCAACGCCGACATGCCCACCGGCCTGGGCTATGTGCAGGCCGGCGAACTCAAGGGCCTCGCCACCTATCTCGCCGAACTCATCGCCCGCATGCGCAACGCCGGCGCCGAACTCGCCGCGATCCCCGCCGTGACGCCTCATATCTGCTTCAACGAGCTGACGCCGATCTCGCCCTTGCCGCTGGTCGACATCGTGGCGCCGCTGGCCGAGCACCTGCGCGCGCAGGGCATCCGCCGCGCCGCGCTCTTCGGCACGCGCTTCACCATCGAGAGCGCGATGTTCGGCCGACTCGCCGGTATCGATCTGGCGAAGCCGCGCGCCGACGAGATCACCGCCATCCACGACGCCTACATGCGCACCGCCAACTCAGGCCAGGGCGCGCCCGACGACTACCGCGCGCTGACGGCGATGGCCCGCACCCTGATCGAGCGCGACGGCGCCGAGGCAATCATCTTCGCCGGCACCGATCTGTCACTGTTGTTCGATGCCGGCAACACGACCTTCCCGGCGATCGACTGCGCGCAACTGCACATCGAGGAGATCTTACGCGCGCAGGGCCTTTGAGCCTGCGCAGTCGTCAGGTCACGACTTTGATGTACGTGTCCTTCATCACGATCAGGCCGTTGCGGAAGGTGTAGAGGTCGCAGCCCAGCCAGGATTGCTTCTCACCCGTCTTCAGCGTCGCCGTGCGGTGCCATTCGGTGACGGCGCGGTCGCCATGGATGAACTCGCTGGTGTGCGTCCACTTTACGTCGCTGGCCTGAGCGAACAGCGGCTCAAAGTAGCTGCGGATCGCAGCGTGGCCCTTGAAGCTCTGGCCCCAGTAGTCCGGGCCCTTGGCGTTGCGGAACTCGCCATCCGGCGCGAAGGCGGCGACGATGGCATCGACATCGCGCCGCGCGAAGGCCGCGCCCACCGCGCGCAACTGCTCCATGGTGACAGGGGGAATCGAGGCGCCGTCCATCGTCAGTCTCCTTTTGACCGACAGTCAGGATGCCGCGCTCGACACCGCTGGTCGAGTCGGTACCGGCTGCGCCTCGGCCTCCAGCATGCGCTCGACGATCCAGCGGTACTGGCTGAGCGCGCCGTCGGCGCGGATCGGCACCATTCGGAAATCCGGCCGCTTCTCGAGATTGCGTGCCTGCGCCGTGACCATGGCGCGATCCTCCGCGAAGGCCTCGGCCACACTGTCGTGCACCGACCGGGTCACATCAGGACGATCGAGCGCGAAGTCATGCGGCTGGCCGAAGAAATAGTGCGTGGCGTTCTCGTTCTCCGGCGTCAGCGCCTGGCAACTGTGGAAGCGTGCGGCGTCGGCCAGCTTGCCCTCGGGCGCGCCAGTGCCCACCGGCGCCATGCCGGAATCCATCAGGAAGATGCCAGGCACCAGGAAGTCATAAATGTTCCAGCGATCGACGTTGCCGGCAAAGGGGCGCACCTTCTGGATGAAGGGTGGCGGCGCGATGTCGAGCGCCCAGCGCGTCACCCGCACGCCGCGCTCGATGCGCTCGACCTTGACCTGACCCTTCGCGTAGTCCTCCGAGCCGCCCAAGGTCGTGGGATGCACGTAGGGCAGGTGCGCCAGATCCAGAAGGTTGTCGCAGATCAGCATGTAGTTGGCGTCGTAGTGGGTATAGCCGCCCTTGATGCTGCGCCACGCCGGATCGTCGAGCCAGTGCGTGTCGGGAACCAGCGCCGGATCGGCCTTCTCGACATCGCCCATCCAGATCCAGATCCAGTGATGGCGCTCGACGATGGGGAAGGTGCGCACGCGGGCGTTGGCCGGCACGAGATCCTGCGACGGCACCTCGACGCACTTGCCGGAGCGGTCGAACAGCAGGCCGTGATACATGCAGCGCACGCGATCGCCCTCGCGCCGTCCCAGCGACAAGGGCGCGCCGCGATGGCAGCACATATCCTCGAAGGCCACGACCTGCCCCTGGCCGTCGCGCCACAGCGCCAGCGGCGTGCCCAGGATCGTGCGCGCAAGAAAGCCGTCGGAGGGCACCTCGCTCGACCAGCCCGCGACGTACCAAGTGTTGCGAATGAACATCGCCATGCTCCCTCGATGTTTGGCCGCAGCTTGAGCGCCGTTGGTTGACTTGTCAACGATCTTGGTCGGACGGAATCTCGATGGGTCCGTTCATGTCGGGAATCTTGGCAAGCAGCCGGTTCAAGAGCGCGATCAGCTGCTCGCGCTCGGCGGGCTTCAGGCCCGACAGCAGGCGCTCCTCGCGCTCCAATGACATGAGGATGATGCGGTCGTGCAACCGCCAGCCGCTTTTCGACAGGCTCAGTTCCTGGCTGCGGCTGTCGGAGGCGTGCGGGCGGCTCAGCACCAGCGCCTTGTCCTGCAGCACCGCCACCGAGCGGCTGACCGCGGCCTTGTCGAAGCCGATCACCTTGCAGACGCGGTTGGCTGTGATCCACGGATCGACCGCCAGCAGCGCCATGATGCGCCACTCGGTGGTGCCGACGCCGAAATGCCGGCGCAACAGGGTCGAGGCACCCGATGTAAGCTTATTGGCGAGGAAGACGAGCAGCGCCGGCACGTAGCGCTCGAGATCGAGCACCAGGGGCGCGGCGTCGGGCTTGGACTGGGTGCGAGGCATGGCCGACGCTATAGCATCGCTCGGCCGTCAATACGCCTTGCCGGTGGGATAGACGGCGAAGGCCGGGATGTCGGGATCGAGGTGGTCCCAGGGCTGGGCGCTCTTGACGAAGATGTTGGCCTCGGGCCGGAACCAGCTCGGATCATCGAACGTGCACACGCGCAGGCCGACAATGTCAGGGCGCGTCGAGACCTGGACGTAGAGCGGCGTGCCGCAGTCGGCGCAGAAGGCGCGCGTGATGTCGTTGCCGGCGTCGGACTTGGCGACGTAGCGGCGCGGCGCGCCCTGGGTGATCCGGAAGCTGTCGGCCGCCATCCGCACGGCCGCGACATGCGGCGCGCCGCTGCCGCGCTGGCAATCCCGGCAATGACATTGCAGGGAGAACTGCGCCTCACCCGCGCATTCGTAGCGGATCGCGCCGCACAGGCATCCGCCTGACCTCATTGGCATGAAGCTCCCCCAGGGTCGAAGCCGCGGCAGGATAGCGCCGACGCGGCGACCACACTACCGGACAGGCCCCGACCCGCAGCGCGGATGGGCCCGACCGCCATCGGCCAGCGCCAGGGCGATGACGATCTCATCGACGCGCGGCGCGTCGGCGATCATCGCCGAGAGCGTGTCGAAATGGTCGAAGGACCAGACGTCGTCCTTGTGGCCTAGCGGAATGTCGATCGTCGCGCCCAGCGCGCCGAGCTTCACGTTGGACGGGATCACCGCCTGCCCGCCGCCAATCGCCGCGCGCATCGGCTTGCCCAGCATCGGATGGATGCAGGCGCCGCCATGCTCCGTCTCGCCATGCGCGCCGACCAGCGCCGCCTTGCCATAGGACACCGCCGGCCCACCCAACGCCGCGACCAGCTCCGGCATCAGCCGCTCGCCGATCTCGCGGCCGGCCTGGAACAACAGCGACAGGTCGGCGACATAGCGGCCGGCGAAGGGGTTGGCGATCACCGCCAGCCCGACGACGCGACGGATCGGCCTGAGCAAGGCCTCTCCCATGGTGGCGTGAATGGTCTCGACGCTGATCAGGGTCTTGCGGACGGACGGCATGGTGATCTCCCCAGGGCTCACCTGAGTCTATCGCGATGAGCTTCCGGTACGAATACAACCTTAGGTATATTTTCTTTTCCGACACTCGTTCTATATGTGTTCTCCTCCACAGTGGGAGGCGGGCATGGTCGCGCGGGTGCGCACGGTGGCGTTTCAGGGCATCGACGTGGTGCCGATCGACGTGCAGGTGCAGATCGCGCCGGGCATGCCGGCCTTTTCGCTCGTCGGCCTGCCGGACAAGGCGATCGGCGAGAGTCGGGAGCGCGTGCGGGCGTCCCTGGCGGCGCTGGGGCTGGCGCTGCCGCCCCGGCGCATCACCATCAACCTTTCGCCCGCCGACCTCGCCAAGGAAGGCAGCCACTACGACCTGCCGATCGCGCTAGCGCTGATGACGGCGATCGGCGTGCTGCCAGCCGACGCGCTGGAGGGCTATGTCGTGCTGGGCGAGCTGGCGCTCGACGGCGCCATCACGCGCGTCGCCGGCGTGCTGCCCACGGCCGTGCATGCCGCCGCTGACGGGCGTGGCGTGATCTGCCCGGCTTCCTGTGGCGGCGAGGCGGCGTGGGGTGGCTTCGATCATGTCGATGCCGCCAACGAGGACGACGAGGCCGCCGCGCGGCGCGCCACGCGCTGCGGCGAGGTGCTGGCCGCGCCCAGCCTGCTGGCGCTGATCAACCACCTCAAGGGCGCGCAGGTGCTGTCGCCACCCACCGCCACCTTGCGCGGCGAGGAGACACGCTACCCCGACCTCGCCGACATCAAGGGCCAGGAAACCGCCAAGCGCGCGCTCGAAGTGGCGGCCGCCGGCGGCCACAACCTGCTGATGATCGGCCCGCCCGGCGCCGGCAAGTCGATGCTGGCGGCGCGCCTGCCCGGCCTGCTGCCGCCGCTTGAGCCAGACGAGGCGCTGGAGGTCTCGATGATCGCCTCGCTCGCCGGCGAGCTGGGCGACGGCCGCCTCACCCGCCGCCGCCCGTTCCGCGATCCGCATCATTCCGCCACCCTGCAAGCGCTGGTCGGCGGCGGCCTGCGCGCGCGGCCCGGCGAGGCGTCTCTGGCGCATAACGGCGTGCTGTTCCTCGACGAGCTGCCGGAGTTCGCGCGCAGTGCGCTGGAATCGCTACGCCAGCCGATGGAGACCGGCCGCATCAGCGTCGCGCGCGCCAACGCTCATGTCACCTTCCCCGCCCGTTTCCAGCTGGTCGCGGCGATGAACCCCTGCCGCTGCGGCGACATCGACGAGCCGACCCGCGCTTGCGGCCGCGCCCCACGCTGCGGCGCCGACTATCAGGGCCGTATCTCCGGCCCGCTCTACGACCGCATCGATTTGGTGATCGAGGTGCCGCCCGTATCGCCCGCCGACCTCACCCTGCCGCCACCAGCGGAGTCCTCGACCGACGTCGCCGCCCGCGTCGCCGCCGCGCGCGCCATCCAGCGCGGGCGCGGCACCCGCTGCAATGCCGAGGTCGATGGCGAAGCGCTGGCACAAGTCGCAACACCCGACGCCGACGGCCGCGCTCTGCTTTCAACGGCGGTCGAACGCCTGAAGCTCTCGGCGCGCGGCTATCACCGCGTGCTGCGCGTGGCCCGCACGCTAGCCGATCTCGACGGCTGCGACGCGGTGCGCCGCCTGCACGTCGCCGAAGCCCTGTCCTGGCGCCGGCCCCAGCCGCGCGCCGCGCTGGCGGCATGATGCCGTCAGCGCGCCACCGCAAGCGTTGTTACTGACCCTGACCGACGCTGAAGCCGGGAACACCGTCGAAGGTGTAGAGGTGCTCGGTCTTGATGACATCGAGTCCCGCGCCCATCAGGCGTCCCACGAGCTGAGCGGCTGACTTGGGGTCGCCCGTCGTGCCCGGCGCCGCCTGGAACCGGCAACGCCAATGATCGGCGAGATTGGCGTGCGGCAGGCTCGCCGGCCAGACCGCCAGACCGCGGTTCGTGATCATGGTCAGGCCCAGATCGCCGGAGTCCACGGCGTTCACCTGTTTGGCCAGTGTGCCGGGCAGCGTCATCGGCGCATCGACGAAGATGTCGATGCCGACGAAAGCCTTGTGCTGACGGGGCTTCGCGGGCGCCTCGACCACGGCGACGGGGGTTCCGCCATGGTGGGCGGGCTTGAGCTTGCGGGGCGGCTGCCCGAGCCGGGCGATCACGGCGTCGGTGAACGCCTTGGTGCCCACGCATGCCGCCGAGACCCCGCCGGTGTAGATGTCGGCGGTGTGGATGCCGTCCTCGATCGTGCGTAGCCAGGCATTGTGGATCCGTTCGGCGACAGCGCCCTGGCCGAGATGCTGCAGCATCTGGACGCCGGCCAGCAACAGGCCGGAGGGGTTGGCGATGTCCTTGCCAGCGATGTCGGGCGCCGTGCCGTGCACCGCTTCGAACATCGCGACATCCAGCCCGATATTGGCTGATCCGGCCAGACCGACCGAGCCAGCGATCTCCGCGGCGACGTCCGAGAGGATGTCGCCATAGAGATTCGGCATCACGATCACATCGAAGCGTTCCGGCGAAGCCGCCAGCCGCGCCGCACCGATGTCGACGATCATGTGGTCGGCGGTGATCTCCGGGAACTCCTTGGCCACCTCGTTGAACACCTGATGAAACAGCCCGTCGGACAGCTTCATGATGTTGTCCTTGGTGAAGCAGGTCACCCGCTTGCGGCCGTGGGCCTTGGCGTAGCCGAAGGCATAGCGGACGATCCGCTCGCAACCCGGCCTGGTGATCAGCTTCAGGCACTGCACGACGTCGTTCGTCTGGCGATGCTCAATGCCGGCGTACACGTCCTCCTCGTTCTCCCTAACGATCACCACGTCCATCGCCGGATGGAGGGTGGCGACAAAGGGATGATAGGACACGCAGGGCCGCACGTTGGCGAACAGACCGAACGACTTGCGCAGGGTGACGTTGAGCGACTTCATGCCGCTTCCCTGCGGCGTGGCGACCGGCGCCTTGAACAGCACCCGCGTGCGCTCGAGGCTTGCCCAGGCGTCCGGCGTGAGGCCGCCGGCATGGCCGCGCTTGTAGGCGCTGAGCCCGATATCGTGCACCTCGGCCTTGATCTGCGCGCCGGCGGCGGCGAACACCGCGAGGCAGGCGTCCATGATCTCCGGGCCGATGCCGTCGCCGCGCGCGACGGTGATCGGCACCGCGGCGTGCGTCATCGGGTCGGTATCGACGCTGGTGGACACGGAAAGCTCGGCTGGCCGGATGATCGTCATGGGGTCGCTCCTTCTCCTTGAGTGCGCTTGTGATATGAAGCGCGCCGCACTATTTTGGAAATTGATAAGTCAAACGGCGGCCATTGAGGGATTAAATGGCAATCCCACGCAATCTCGACCTCGACCTGCTGCGCGCCTTCGTCGCCGTGTCGGACACCGGTAGCTTCACCCGCGCCGCCGAGCGGCTGTTGCGCACCCAGTCGACCGTCAGCCTGCAGATCAAGCGGCTGGAGGACGCGCTGGGCACATCCCTGCTGCAGCGGACCGCGCGCGGCGCGCGACCGAGCGCGGCGGGCGCGGCGCTGCTCGAGTCGACGCGCCGGCTGCTGGCGCTGAACGATGAGATCGTCGCCGACGCCGCCGAGCCCCGGCTCGCCGGCCATGTGCGCCTGGGCACGCCCGAAGACTTCGCGACGACACACCTGCCGAGCGTCCTTGCGCAGTTCGCGGCCTCCTATCCGTCGGTGACGCTCGAGGTCACGTGCGACCTCACCCTCAACCTCCTCGCCGCGTTCCGCGAGGCACGGTTCGACTTGGTGCTGCTGAAACGCGAGCCCAGTCCGCGCGTGCGCGGAATCCCGGTCTGGCGCGAGCCGCTCGTCTGGGTGGCGGCGGAGCGGGCGCCGCTGGATCGGCAGGACACCCTGCCGCTCGTCGTATCACCCGAACCCTGCGTCTATCGAAAGCGGGCGGTCACGGCATTGCGCGCATTCGGCAGACGCTGGCGGGTCGCCTATACCTGCGGCTCGCTCGCCGGCGCGCTGGCGGCGGTGCGCGCCGGGTTGGGCGTGACCGTGCTACCCAAGGAGATGGTGCCGGACGGGCTGGTCGCGATGAGCGGCGCGCGCGGCGCGCCGGATCTCCCTGATACGGAGATCGCGCTGCTGGCGACGGACGCTTTGCCGCCACCGGCCGAGCGTCTACGGGAACACATCGTCCACTCGCTCGAGCGCGGCGCCTAAGGCGCGCGAAGCGTTCCGCAACGCGGCGCGAGTCGCCGATCGGGCAGCAACCATCGAACGGCGCCAGGGGCGGACGCGGCTGATCGAGCGCCTCCCGCTGGTCGCTATTGGAAGAATTCGTCGATCTGCTCGGCGATCCACCGCGGTCGGGTGACTGTCGGCACGTGACCGGCGCCATCGGCGATGACGAGCTTGGCGTTGGGCACCACGGACGCGAGCGTCTCCGACGAGGCCAGGGGCGTGATCACGTCGCGCGTGCCGTGCAGCACGAGGCATCGTTGGCTGATACGTGACAGTCGGCTTTCGATGTCGATGCCTTCCATGCACTCCATCAGCTCGACCGCGGCCTGCGGATTGGAGCGCTTGACGATCTGCCTGCCCCAGGCGCGTTCAGCCACGCAATCCTCCTCTGGAACGCACGCGTCGACGAAGGCGTCCATCGTCGCCGCGAAGTTCGCCCGGCAGCCCTCAAGCAGGCGATCGCGCTGCGGTGTGCGGCTCCCGACATAGCGCCCGCTGACGATGACCAGACCCGTGAACCGGTCGGGGTGACGCAGCGCCGCCTCGAGGACCACCGCCGCTCCCGCCGATTCGCCGGCCAGGACGCAGGTTTCGACCCCGCAATGATCCAGCACGCGAAAGAGATCATCGACGAGCAATTCGAACGTGATGGAAGGCGCCCGCGAGATCGTCGCGCCTGTGCCCCTATGGTCGTAGGTGATGGTCCGCCACGACGGACTCAGCAGCTCGAAGGGCTGCATCCAGAGCTCGCCACTGCCGACCCATCCGCCATGCGCGACCAACGTCCTGGAACCGGCGCCAAAGGACTGGATCAGGATATCGGCATCGGCTGTCTTCAGGAACGTCATGCACCTACCGAGCCGTGCGCCGTCATCGCCTGCCGTTCGCGCGCGTAGCGCACCAGCGCGAGGAAGCGATAGATGCCGTGGACGAACTTGCCGTAGGGCATGGTGATGAACAGGCCGAACACCACGCCGAGATGCACCGCCAGCAGCACGCCCATCGCTGGCGTGCCGCGCAGCACCAGCAGCGCGAGGCCGGTGAGGCTGGTGAGGAACAGCATGGCGAGGAATGCCACTTCCATGCCGTAGCGCGCCGGATCCTGGATCTCCGGATCACGTCGCCACTTCGCCGCCAGCAGGCCGACCGGCCCGATCAGCAGGCCGATGCCGCCAATCGTGCCGAGCAGCGGCGGCAGGTCCCACCATGGATAGGGTGCGATGCGACCCAGGCCGTAATGATAGAGCGTCGCCACCGAGGTCGAGGCGAAGCACAGCATGAAGCCGTAGAAGGTCAGGTGGTGGTACAAGCGCCGCCGATCGACCGGCTTATCGTCGTCGTTGAAGCAGCCGACGCCACCGCCATCGAGATAGCGTAGCTGCCCCGCGTCCTTGATCGCCTGCCAGATCGCAGCCGGCCCGCCGGGCGCATCGATCGGCAGCGCGATGGAGCGCCAGAACGTCACCATGCCCATCACCATCGCGAGGATGGCGTAGAGAAAGGCCGCGCCGAAGATCAGCACCATCGCGTTGTGCGGCATCAGCCGATAGAAGGCGCCGGGCCCGACATGGGTACCGAACAGCACAGCGGTGTCGTTCCAGGCAATGAAGCCGGCGATGAACACGGCGACGCTCAGCGCCGCGATCAGGCTGATGGCCAAGCCGTTGCGCTCGAACAGCGGCGCGAAGGCGCGCGGCCAGGCATAGGCCTGGTAGGACTCGGCGCGCACCTGCGCGAGATTCACCGGCACGTTGACGTTGAACTCGTGCGGCGGCGAGAACTGGCAGTCGTAATAGCAGGCGCCGCAGCCGTGGCAGAGATTGGCGAGGTAGTTGAGATCGCCGTCGGGAAAGGCGCGGCGCATCTCCATCGCCGGGAAGACCGCGCACAGGCCCTCGCAGTACCGGCACGAGTTGCACACCGTCATCAGCCGTTCAGCTTCTTCGAGCGCCTTAGTTGCGTGCATTGGCCGCCGCCTCCTGTCCGGCGATGCGGCCGAAGACGCTGCCGATGGTCATGCCGATGCCGGCGGCGTAGCCGCGGCCCAGCACGTTGCCGGCCATGATCTCGCCCGCCGCGAACATGTTGGCCGACGGTCTGCCATCCTTCATCAGCATGCGCGCCTGCTTGTTCACGCGCGTGCCGAGATAGGTGAAGGTAATGCCGGGCCGCACCGGGTAGGCGTAGAACGGCGCGGTCTCGATGCGCCGCGCCCAATGCGTCTTGGGCGGTATCAGCCCCTCGGTGCGGCAGTCGTCGAGGATGGTGTGATCAAAGGTGCCGGGGCGTACCGCGGCGTTGAACTCGGTCACGGTCTTCTCGAGCGCCGCGGGATCGAGCGTGAGCTGCTCTGCCAGCGCGCGGATCGTCGGTGCCTCGATCGCCGGATAGAGCGAGGGCATGAACATGGTGAGCGACGGCGCGTCGAAGACGATGTAGGCGATCTGGTCGGGCTGCCCCGCCACTAGCCTGCCCCAGATGGCGTAGCGCTTGGGCCAGACGTCCTCGCCCTCGTCGTAGAAGCGCTGGGCGTGCTTGTTCACCACAATGCCGAAGACTACGCAGTCGAGCCGCGTGATGATGCCGCCGTCGTATTTCGGCGCGCGCGCATCGATGGCGACGGCGTGACATTGCGTCGGATCGCCGACCTCCTGCACGCCCTTGTCGAGGAGCAGCTTGAGGATCGTGCCGCGATTGTTCGAGGTGCCACGGATCAGGAAGTTGTCGGCGGCGTCGCCCCAGTACTGCTTGAGCCACTCGATATTCGACTCGAAGCCGCCGGCCGCCGCGACCATGGTGCCGGCGCGCACCTCATGGGTCGCGCCGCCATGCTTCACCGTGGCCGACAGGAACATGCCGTCCTGGATGTCGAGATCGGTCACCTCCGCCTCGTAGGCGATCGCGACGCCCAGCGACTCGGCCGTGCGGTAGAGCGCGTTGAGCATGGCGCGCCCGCCGCCAAGGAAGAACGAGTTGGTGCGGCCCAGGCTCAACGTGCCGCCAAGCGACGGCTGGAAGCGCACGCCTTGCTGGGGCATCCATTCCAGCACGTCCTTGGACTCGTGGATCATGTGCCGGGCCAGCGCCTCGTCCGTCTGGCCGCCGGTGACGCGCAGCAGGTCGTCCCAGAACTCTTCCTCGCTATAGGGACCGCTCAAGGTGTCGGTGGCCGCGTCGTGGGCGCAGCGCATGTTGCGGGTGTGCCGCGTGTTGCCGCCGCGCCAGAAACGGTCGGCCTTCTCCAGCACCAGCACCGAGGCACCGGCGCGCCGTGCGGCGATAGCGGCGCAGAGCGCGGCGTTGCCGCCGCCAATCACCAGCACATCGTACCGCTTCGTCATATCGACCATCGCGTCGCCGTTTCTGGAGGCTGCCGCGGGTGAATGCAATAGGGCTGACACGATGTCCGGCGTTTGCGCTAAGACGCCGGCATGAGGATGGACGAGGCGGCGCAACGCGATGCCTGGCGCCGGGGTGTGCGCGCGGCGTTTCCCCTGCTGCCCGGCGCCATACTGTTCGGGCTGGCGACAGGCGCCGCGACCGTCTCGGCCGGCGTTTCGCAGAGCGCGGCCTTCGCCATGCCGGCGAGCTTCTATTCCGGCGTAGCGCAACTCGCCTATGCCCAGCTTGTCGCCGTCGGCGCGCCCTTCGCCTCGATCCTGCTGAGCGTGGCGCTGACCCATCTGCGATACCTGATCTATGCCGCCATCGTCAGCACCTGGCCGCGCCCTCGCGGCTGGTGGTCGCGGGCGGTAGGAGCGTATTTCGTCAGCGAGAGCTCGTTCGCGCTGGCCTTGCAAGAGCCGCTGCCGACGCGCTTCCGCTACATGGTCGGCGCCGGCGTGCCACTGTGTCTCGCATGGCTGGCGTCGGGCGTGGTCGGCACGTTTCTGGCGGGCCAGTTGCCGCCACTCAAGCATGCCTATGCCGTGCCCGCGATCGTGCTGACGCCGATCCTCGCCAAGCAGGTCACGGGCGGGTTGCGCGTGCTGGTGGCCGTGGTGGCGGTGGCGCTGGGCCTGTTGCTCGTGTCGGTGCCGATGCGGCTGGGACCGCTGGTCGCCGCCACCCTCGCGGTGGGCGTCGCCCTGCTGGCGGCACGGCTGTGGCGGCTGCGATGAGCGAAGCGATCCAGGTGCTGATCGTCGCGGTGACGCTCTACGCCATCAAGGCGCTGCCGTTGATGTGGCGCATCGTGCCGCGCACGCCGATGGCGGATCGCGTCTTCGACCTGCTGCCGGTGGCGATGCTGATGGCCATGCTGCTGCCGCCGGTGCTACAGCCGCTTCTCGACGACGTCGCGGCGACGGGCGGCTGGGTGGCGTTCGGAGCGCTGGCGGCGACGTTCGCGGTCTGCCTGCTGACCAGCCGCGCGGCGCTGGGGATCGGCGCCGGGCTGGCGATTCTGGCCGTCGCAGAGCTGCTCTGAGGCCTTCAGGGGCCGGCTTGCAATTCCCTGGGCCAGCCGCCACATTCCGGCGCACAAGAGGGCCCGGTTCATGGATCAGATTATTGGTGGCGGCGCGCCGGCGGGCGGCGCCGACCTCGTCAAGGACTCCGACCAGAAGAAGTTCGCCAAGGACGTGATCGACGCCAGCCGAACGCGGCCGGTAATTGTCGATTTCTGGGCGCCGTGGTGCGGGCCATGCAAGACCTTGGGCCCGATCATCGAGAAGCAGGTCAAGGCGGCCAAGGGCGCCGTCGAGCTGGTGAAGATCAACATCGACGAGAACCAGATGCTGGCGCAGCAGCTGCGCATCCAGTCGATCCCCGCCGTCTACGCCTTCTTCCAGGGCCGCCCGGTCGACGGCTTCGTCGGCGCCCTGCCCGAGAGCCAGATCAAGCAGTTCATCGACCGGCTGGTGCAGGCCACCGGCGGCCCGCCAGGCGCCGAGGAAATGGCCGCGGCCCTCGAGGCCGCCAAGAAAGCGCTGGCCGACGGCGACGTCGCACAGGCCGCCCAGATCTACGACGCGATCCTCCAGCAGGAGCCGGAATCGGCACCGGCCATCGCCGGGCTGGTCAAGGTCCGACTCGCCACCGAGGACGTCGAAGGCGCCAAGGAGCTGCTCGCCTCGCTGACGCCCGAGCTCGCCAAGCACGCGGACATCGTGGCCGCCAAGTCGGCGGTCGACCTTGCCGAGCAGGCCGCCGATGCCGGCCCGGTGGGCGAGCTGGAGGCCAAGGTCGCGGCCGACGAGAAGGACCATCAGGCGCGTTATGATCTCGCCATGGCGCTCTACGCCAATGGCCGCCGCCAGGAGGCGCTCGACCACCTGCTGACCTCGATCAAGCTCGACCGCAAGTGGAACGACGAAGCCGCCCGCAAGCAGCTGCTGAAGTTCTTCGAGGCGCTGGGCTTCGCCGATCCGCTGAGCGTCGAGGGGCGCAAGCGGCTGTCCTCGATCCTGTTCTCCTGAGCACGCGGAGGCGCACGATGATCGGGCGCCGGCCATCGTCCAACCCGTTCGACCCGGCCTTCGAGCAACTGCCCGAAGTGCTGCCGATCTTCCCGCTGAGCGGCGTGCTGCTGCTGCCCGGCGGTCGTCTGCCGCTCAACATCTTCGAGCCGCGCTACCTCGCGATGTTCTTCGACGCCCTGGCCGGCGCGCGCATGATCGGCATGCTGCAACCGACCATGCCCGGCGGCTTCGCCGGCGACGGCCTGCCCGAAGACAGCGGCCCGCCGCCGGTCGAGGGCGTGGGCTGCGCCGGCCGCATCGTCGCCTTCTCCGAGACCGATGACGGGCGCCTGCTGGTCACCCTGGCCGGGCTGATCCGCTTCGAAGCCGGCCAGGAGCTGCCGCTGCACGCCAACGGCTACCGCCGCGTGATCCCGAACTACGCCCGCTACCGCGAGGACCTCGAGGGCGACGACGACGCGATGGAACTCGACCGTCCCAGGCTGATGACGGCGCTGGAAGGCTTCTTCCGCGCGCGCAAGCTGCAGGGCGACTGGAGCGGGCTGAAGCGGGCCAGCGACGACAATCTCGTGACCTCGCTCGCCATGGTCTGCCCCTTCGCACCCACGGAGAAGCAGGCCTTGCTGGAGGCGCCAGATAGCTCGGCGCGCGCGCGCCTGCTGGTCGCGCTGCTCGAAATGGCGGCCATGGGTGGCGGCGGGCCCGAGACGCCGTCGCGCCACTGAGCCTGACGTGCTATAGCGAAGGCCAAGCGTCCGGAGCGTCGCATGTCCCCTCCCGAAACGCCGGCCGGCAAGGTCGGCATCGACCCGAAGCTGCTCGAGATCCTGGTCTGTCCGGTGACCCACGGGCCGCTGGAGTTCGACTCCGCCGCCGGCGAGCTGATCAGCCGCCGCGCCGGGCTGGCCTATCCGATCCGCGACGGGATCCCGATCATGTTGCCGGGCGAGGCGCGCCGGCTGGAGGACACGCCATGAGCCTGGCAGAGGCGCCGCCCGCCGGCACACAGCCCTGGCCGGCCGAAATCCGTCTGTTCCGCGACGAGGGCAGGTTGGAGGTCGATTTCGAGGGCGATCAGAAGTTCACTTATTCGGCCGAGTATCTGCGCGTCGAGAGCCCGTCGGCCGAGGTGCAGGGTCACAGCGCCGACCAGAAGAAGATCGTCGCCGGCCGTCGCCACGTGCGCATCGACGCCATCGAGCCGGTCGGCAACTACGCCATCCGCATTCGCTTCGACGATAAACACGATACCGGCATCTACAGCTGGGCCTACCTCCACGAGCTTGGCAGCAAGCACAAGGAGAAGTGGGACACCTATCTCGCCGCCCTGCTCTATCGCGGGCTGAGCCGCGATCCCTGAGCGCATGCGGGCGATCATTGTCGGCGGCGGTATCGGCGGGCTGACCGCCGCGCTCTGCCTACGCGCCGCCGGCCACCAGGTGCGCGTCTACGAAGCGGTCGGCGAGATCCGCGCGTTGGGTGTCGGCATCAACGTGCAGCCCAGCGCGATCCGCATCCTCTCCAAGCTCGGCCTGGTCGACGATCTCGACAAAGTGGCGATCCGCACCGCCGAACTGGTCTTCGCCAACCGCCACGGCCAGCCGATCTGGCGCGATCCGCGCGGGCTGGACGGCGGCTATCCCTGGCCGCAATTCTCGGTTCATCGCGGCGATCTGCAGATGGCGCTGCTCAACGCCGCCACAAAGCGGCTGGGCGAGGGCGACATCCGCCGCGGCCATCGCCTGGCGCGCTTCGAGCAGACCGCAGACGGCGTTACGGCGCACTTCGTCGACCGCGATGGCAAGCCTGTCGGCGACGACAGCGCCGACATCCTGGTCGGCGCCGACGGCATCCACTCGACGGTGCGCGCGACGTTCTATCCCAATGAGGGCCCGCCGCGCTGGCAGGGCGTGATGATGTGGCGCGGCGTCAGCGAGGGCACGCCCTTCCTCACCGGCCGCTCGATGGTGCAGGCCGGCCACCACCGGCAGAAATTCGTCTGCTATCCGATCTCGCGCCAGCACGCCGAGCGCGGCACGGCGCTGATCAACTGGATCGCCGATCTCTATCTCGGCGACGGCACGACGCCGCCGCGCGAGGACTGGAACAAGCCCGGCGACATCAACGACATCCTGCCGAAATTCTCGGGCTGGAACTTCGGCTGGCTCGACGTGCCCGCGATCATCCGCTCGGCCAGCGCGATCTTCGAGTTCCCGATGGTCGATCGCGATCCACTGCCGCGCTGGAGCCACGACCGAGTCACCTTGCTCGGCGACGCGGCGCATCCGATGTATCCGATCGGTTCCAATGGTGCGACGCAGGCGATCATCGACGGCGAGGCGCTGACCATCGCGCTGTCGGAAGAGGCCGATCCGACCGCGGCGTTGAAGCTCTACGAGCAGCGCCGCCTGCCGCCCACCGCGCGCATCGTCGAGAGCAACCGCAAGCACGGGCTCGACCGCATGCTCGACCTCGTCGAGGAGCGCGCGCCGGACGGCTTCACCGATCTCGAGAAAGTGCTGCCAGCCGCCGAGCTCGAAAGCATCGTCGGCGACTACAAGCGCATCGCGCTCTACGACAAGGAAAGCCTGCTGAAGCTCGCGGCCTCCCCGTCATCTTGAGCGATGCCGTTACCTTCCCCTGGAGGGGGAAGGGAAGGCTACGACGACGGGCGCGCCATCACGATGCGCGCGCGGGCGTGCGGGCTGCGTTGGACGCCCAGACGCCGCACCTCCTCGCGATGCGCCTGGTAGAGATAGCGTGGCATGGCCACGCCGATCGGCCAGCGGCGAAAGCCGACGCTCTCGTACCAGCGGCGGTTCCACGGCGCGGTGCCGCTGGTCAGCAAGGTCACGCGCGACGCGGCGATCTTCGCGGCGAAGGCCAACACGCCGTCCATCATCAGCCGGCCGACGCCGCGGCCGGACGCCTCGTAGCGCATGTAGATGTTTTGCAGCTCCAGCTCACCGCCTTCGCGCACGACGATGACGAAGCCGAGCCGGCGACCGGTGGCGTTCTCGACGATCAGGATGTGACCGCGCCGCGCCTGGTCGCGAAAGAACGCTCGGCCGAGATCGCCGGTGCGGAAGCCGTCGCCGAACAGGCGCGCGCCGCTGCGCTTGACCGTGAAGCAGCCCCACCAATCACCCGCGCTGGGCGCGGCGGCGCGTATCAGCAGATCGCCGACCGCGACGGCACGCCGCTCGCCGCGCGGGTGGTGCTCGAACAGCGCCGCGATGGCCTCGCTGGCGCTCAATCGCACTTGGGGTTGGGGAATTCCGTGAGATCCTTGATCACGGCCTTCATCTCGATGCCCTCGCGCTTGAAGTTCAGGCGCGGGATCATGCCACTCTCGAACATCTCGTAGACCACCTCGGCGCGCTCGCCGAGGGTCTGGGAGGTCTGCTTCAGCACCCAGCGGCGGCCCCGCAGGGGCGCCGGCATTTCGCGAACTGGGCCTGTCGCGGCGGCTGGCTTTCCCTTGGCTGGCTTGGGCGCCTTGGGGTCGGGCGGCGGCGGGTCCTTCAACGTGCCGACCGTGCTGATCGGCTCGCGGAACGGCGCCGACGATGTCAACTCGACCTTGAGGTCGACCGGCATCTGGAAGCGCACCAGATCGACGGTCGAGGCGTACCAGGGGCCGGGATGGTCGGCGCGCAGCTGCTCCAGCAGCAGGCGGCGAAACGTCATCGGCCCGATATTGCCGGCTGGCAGCTCGACCTCGCGCGGTACCCTGCCGACACGCACCTGCAGCATGCCCTTCTTCTCAGGCCCGCCGAAGAAGGCCGCGCCCTCGGCCGGATCGCCGCGCGAGTTGGCCATGTACTGCGCGCGGTAGCCCAGCCGGTCACCGTCGAGACTCTCGGTGAAGTTCAGGCGCTCGTTGTAGATATTGGCCTGGTCGCTGAACGGCTGGTCCTCGCCGCGCCGGCCCTTGATGCCCTTGTCGATGACGTAATACAGCGCGCCGCCATAGCTCCACGAGTCGCAGGTGCGCGTCCAGGACTCCGACATCTGCGCTTCGGCGTGGATATCGCCCGGCGTCTTGTCGATGGTGATGGTGTAGGAAATGGCGTAGCCCGACATCTCCGGCGGCCGGGGCGGCGGCGCGGGAGCGGGTTGCTGCGCCTGCGCCACCAGCGCGGTGCCCAGCAGGCCAGCGACACACCATCCGATCGTACGCATGATCGGCATTCGTTGGTCTTTCCCGATGGCGGCGCGACGGGGGGAACTCGCCGCGGCAGCCACCACTCAGATGCCACGCGCGGGCGCGCGGCGCAACGCGGTTACGCGAACGCGTCCTCCCAGGTGCCCCGGGTCGAGGCCTTGGAGTATTCGGTCGCGCGGTTCTCGAAGAAATTCGTGTGCTCGACGGCGTTGAGCATGGCGTCGATCCAGGGCAGCGGGTTCTTCTCGGTGCGGAAGATCGGCTGCAGGCCGAGCTGGTTCAGGCGCCGGTCGGCGATGAAGCGGATGTACTTCTTCACGTCCTCGGCCGTCATGCCCTCGACGCCGCCCATCTCGAAGGCGAGGTCGATGAAGGCGTCCTCGTGGTCGACGATGGTGGCGCAGGCGACGTAGAGCTCGCGCCGCAGTTCCTCGGTCCAGATCTCCGGGTTCTCGCTGACGAAAGTGCGGAACAGGCGGATCATCGAGTTGCAGTGCAGGGTCTCGTCGCGCACCGACCACGAGACGATCTGGCCCATGCCCTTCATCTTGTTGAAGCGCGGGAAGTTCAGCAGCATGGCGAAGGAGGCGAAGAGCTGCAGGCCCTCGGTGAAGGCGCCGAACACCGCCAAGGTCTTGGCGATGTCCTCCTTCGAATCGACGTTGAAGTTCTGCATGTAGTCGTACTTGTCCTTCATCTCCTTGTAGCGGAGGAAGGCCGAGTACTCGCTCTCCGGCATGCCGATGGTGTCGAGCAGATGGCTGTAGGCGGCGATGTGCACCGTCTCCATCGAGGAGAAGGCCGAGAGCATCATCTGCACTTCCGTGGGTTTGAAGACCCTCGAATAGTGCTTCATGTAGCAGTTGTTCACTTCGACATCGGCCTGGGTGAAGAAGCGGAAGATCTGCGTCAGCAGATGCCGCTCGGACTCGCTGAGCTTGTTGCGCCAGTCCTTGACGTCGTCGGCCAGCGGCACCTCTTCCGGCAGCCAGTGGATGCGCTGCTGGGTGTGCCAGGCCTCATAGGCCCAGGGATAGCGGAACGGCTTGTAGATGGGCTTGGCGTCGAGCAGGGACATGGCGGCCGATACGGACTGAGTGCTGAGGACTGCCCGCGCCGCCCTCCCTCACAAACGAGATGGCGGCGCGGTCAAGGTTGGTCGGGGCCTCATTGGCAGGCGAGGCATTCCTCGTAGTTGTTGCTGTTCTCTTGGGCCATGGCGGCCAGCGGCAGTTCCGAGGGGGCGTCGGCGCCGTTCTTGTGGAGAGGGGGCATCGTGACCGAGGAACCGGCGATGTCTCCCGACACCGCCTCCGCGCGCTGGATGCTGAGCGAGCGGCAGTAGTAGAGCGTCTTCACGCCCCGCTTCCAGGCCATCATATGGATCTGGTGCAGGTCGCGTTTGTGCACGTCGCCGGGCAAGAAGATGTTGAGCGACTGCGACTGGCAGATGTGCGGCGTGCGGTCGGCGGCGTGCTCGATCAGCCAGCGCTGGTCGAGCTCGAAGGCGGTCTTGAACACCGACTTCTCGTGGTCGTCGAAGAAGTCGAGATGCTGCACCGAGCCCTGGTTCAGCATGATCGACGTCCACGTCTCCTCGTCGTCGCGGCCCTTCTGCTCGAGCACCTTCTGCAGATAGGGATTGCGCACGCTGAAGGAGCCGCTGAGCGTCTTGTGCATGAAGACGTTGGCCGCCACCGGCTCGATGCCCGGCGAGGCGCCGCCGCAAATGATCGAGATCGACGCGGTGGGCGCGATGGCGAGCTTGTTGGAGAAGCGCTCCTTGATGCCGAAATCGGCGGCGTCGGGGCAGGCGCCGCGCTGCTCGGCCAAGGTCACCGAGGCGGCGTCGACGCCGGCCTTGATGTGCTTGAACATCTTCTTGTTCCACACCTTGGCCATCACCGACTCGAGCGGGATGTTGTTGGCCTGCAGGAAGGAGTGGAAGCCCATCACGCCCAGGCCGACGCTTCGCTCGCGCATCGCCGAGTAGGTGGCGCGCTGGAACTCGCCGCTGGCGTCCTCGATGAAGCCCTGCAGCACGTTGTCGAGGAAGCGCATGACGTCCTCGATGAACATCGGATGCTCGTGCCACTCGAAATAGGTCTCGAGGTTCAGCGAGGAGAGGCAGCACACCGCCGTGCGCTCCTTGCCGAAGCGGTCGATGCCGGTGGGCAGCGTGATCTCGCTGCACAGGTTCGAGGTCTTGACCTGCAGGCCGGCGAGCTTCTGGTGCTCGGGCAGGTTCTTGTTCACGTGGTCGATGAAGATGATGTAGGGCTCGCCGGTCTCGATGCGCGCCTGCAGGATGCGGATCCACAGGCCGCGGGCCGAGACCTTGCGCAGCGGCGCGCCGTCCTTGGGCGAGGTCAGCGCCCACTCCTCGTCGGCCTCGACCGCGCGCATGAAGGCGTCGGGAATGAGGATGCCGTGGTGCAGGTTGAGCGCCTTGCGGTTGGGATCGCCGCCATTGGCGCGGCGGATCTCGATGAATTCCTCGATCTCCGGGTGGCTGACCGGGATGTAGACCGCCGCCGAGCCGCGGCGCAGCGAGCCCTGCGAGATCGCGAGCGTGAGCGAATCCATGACGCGGATGAACGGCACGACGCCCGACGTCTTGCCATTCATGCCGACCTTCTCGCCGATCGAGCGGAGATTGCCCCAGTAGGAGCCAATGCCGCCGCCACGCGCCGCCAGCCAGACGTTCTCGTTCCACAGCTTGACGATGCCCTCGAGCGAGTCGTCGGACTCGTTGAGGAAGCACGAGATCGGCAGGCCGCGATTGGTGCCGCCGTTGCTGAGCACCGGCGTCGCCGGCATGAACCACAGATTGGAGATGTAGTCGTAGAGGCGCTGGGCATGCGCGTCGTCGTCGGCATAGGCCGAGGCCACGCGTGCGAAGAGATCCTGGTAGCTTTCGCCCGGCAGCAGATAGCGATCGGACAAGGTCGCCTTGCCGAACGGGGTGAGCTTGTCATCCCGTGACCGATCGATCACCACCCGGCCGCCGCTCTGAACCTGCACTACATCAAACACTTCACGCCCCCGTTCGTCTTCTTTCCACAGCTGTGGACAGGACAGTTTGTGGGTTTTTGCTACATCTTGAGTGGATGGGGCTCCCAACCACTATTAGTCGATGATACGCCCGCCTCCGGCTCTGTCACTCCGAATCTTTTACCGATCATGTGAATCTCAAAAACAGTCTAATAAAGCATTGATATTTAGTTAGAAAACACAGTTTGAAATTACGTTTCCCTAGCCTGTCTCTGACCTTGCTGCGCCGCACCCAATATGAGAACAAAACGCGCTCCTGTAGGCATTTCCTACGTCGGCAACGAGATTGTCAAGAATTCCGCGCTCCACCTGAGATCACGTCGTCTAAGCTGTTGCCCCTCAAGGAAAAATGATCCCCAAAGCTGTCCCCAGCCCGCACGCACCTCCCATCGTCATGATCGAGGTGCAATAGTGGTGCGGTAGAAGCCCGATGAAGGCTTCAATGGAGGCGCCATGGACGTTCGCTCATCGCCGACCGACCCGGCGATCGCCTCGACGCTCGACGCGGTGACCGACCTGGCGCGCAGCCGCGCCGCCGGGCGCGGTCTCGATCCCGACATGGCCTCGATCTTCACGCGCGCGCTCTATAGCGGGCTGGCGGCCGACGATCTTGCCGCCGCGCCGATCGCCGATCGCGCCACTGCGGCGCTGACCGCCCTCGACTTCGCGCGCGAGCGCACCGCCGGTAAGGCCAAGGTGCGGGTCTACGATCCGTCGCCGCGGCTGCACGGCTACGCCGCGCCCTATAGCGTCGTCGAGATCGTCAACGACGACATGCCGTTCCTCGTCGACTCGGTGGCGGTCGAGATCACGCGACGCGAGCTGGCGATCCGCCTGCTGGCCCATCCCGTCATCGGCGCACGGCGCGACGAGGCCGGCCGGCTGGTCGCCCTCGGCAACGATGGCGGACGCGAATCGGTGATGCGCATCGAGATCGACCACAACGCCGAGCCCGAGGCGTTGGCGGAAGGGCTGCGCGTGGCGCTGGGCGAGGTGCGTCTCGCGGTGGGTGACTGGCGCGCGATGCGCGCGGCGGCGCTCGAGGCGGCGCTCGAGCTCGGCACCGCCTCGGACCGCGGCGGCGGCGAGCCGCAGGCGCTCGAGGAGGCCGCGGCTTTCCTGCGCTGGGCCGAGCACAATCATTTCACCTTCCTCGGCCACCGCCGCTATCGCTACGAGAGCGACGGCACGCGCGCGCTGGTCGAGGGCACGGGGCTGGGCATCCTGCGCGATCGCGCCGTGCGCATGTTCGATCCGCATCCCGCCGGGAGCGAGGCGATGACCGCCTTCGCCCGCTCGACGGCGCCCATCCTGCTGCTCAAGAGCGACCGGCCCTCGCATGTGCATCGCGGCGGCGCGATGGATGTGATCGTCGTCAAGAGCTACGGCGACGACGGCCGGGTCAGGGGCGAGCGCCGCTTCTGTGGCCTGTTCACCTCCTCGGCCTATCACGCCTCGCCGCGCGACATCCCGCTGTTGCGCCGCAAGGTGGCGCACGTCGTGGCGCGCGCCGGCTTCGCGCCCGCCAGCCACGACGGCAAGGCCCTGCTCAACATCCTCGAGACGCATCCGCGCGACGAGATGTTCCAGAGCGACGACGACACGCTGTACTCGATCGCGTCAGGCGTCCTGCAATTGCAGGAGCGCCAGCGCGTGGCGCTGTTCACCCGCCGAGACTCGGCGGCGCGCTTTCTGTCGTGCCTCGTCTACGCGCCGCGCGACCGCTACGACAGCGATCTGCGGCGGCGCTTCATGGCGACCTTGGAACGCGCCTATGACGGCGCGGTCACCGGCTACTCGGTGGCGATGGGCGATGAGTCGGTGCTGGCGCGCGTGCTGTTCACCGTGCGGCCGCGCCATGCCGAGGCGCCGCGGCCCGACGACGAGACGGTCGAACGCCAGCTCGCCGACGTGGCGCGCACATGGGCCGACCGGTTGCGCGATTCGCTCACGGAACGTTACGGGGAGATCGAGGCGCGCAAGCTGGCGCGACGCTTCGGCGGCGCCTTCCCGGTCGCCTATCGCGACGCCTTCGACGGCGCGGCGGGTGCGCGCGACCTGGTGCACGTCTCCGCGGCGCTGAGCGAGAAGCCGCTGGGCATCGAGCTTTATCGCCGTGGCGATCGGCAGAAGGGCGCGCTGGGCCTGAAGCTGTTCAACACGGGCGCGCCGATCCCGTTGTCCGACGTGCTGCCGATGCTCGAGAACATGGATCTGCGCGCGCTGAGCGAGACGCCCTATCGCATCGCCGTGCCGGGCGAGGATGGCGGCGAGGTCTGGCTGCACGATTTCGACCTGGATGTCACCGAGGGCCGCGAGATCGATCCCGCCGAGGCCAGCGACCGCTTCGAGACGGCGCTGGGCGAGATCTGGACCGGCGCGATGGAAAGCGACGGCATGAATCGCCTTGTGCTGCGCGCCGGGCTCGACGCGCGCGACGTGACCGTCCTGCGCGCCTACGCTCGCTTCCTGCGCCAGGCTGGCATCGCCTTCAGTCAGGACTACATGGAGCGCGCGCTGGCCGCGCATCCCGACATCGCGGGCGATCTGGTGCGCCTGTTCCATGCCCGTCTCGACCCTGACATGGGCGACGCCGACGCGCCCAAGCGGGTCGCCGCGGTCGGCGCGGTGCGCGAGGCGATCGCCGCGGCCCTCGAGCGCGTCACCAGCCTCGACGAGGACCGCATCCTGCGCCGCCTGCTGAGCGCGGTGAACGCCACGCTTCGCACCAACTTCTGGCGCGCCGCCGACGACGGCGGGCCGAAACCCTTCCTGTCACTGAAGATCGACAGCCGCGCGCTCGACGAGCTGCCGGCGCCGCGGCCGCTGGTCGAGATCTTCGTCTATAGCCCGCGCGTCGAGGGCACACACCTGCGCGGCGGCCGCGTGGCGCGCGGCGGCATCCGCTGGTCGGACCGACGCGAGGATTTCCGCACCGAGATCCTCGGCCTGATGAAGGCGCAGATGGTGAAGAACGCCGTCATCGTGCCGGTCGGCTCCAAGGGCGGCTTCTACTGCAAGCGCGTGCCCGCGGGCGCCACGCGCGAGCAGATCCAGGCCGAAGGCGTGGAGTGCTACAAGACGCTGATCCGCGGCATGCTCGACATCACCGACAATCTCGATGCCGATGGCGCGGTCGAACCGCCGCCCGACGTCGTGCGTCACGACGGCGACGATCCCTATCTCGTGGTCGCCGCCGACAAGGGCACCGCCACCTTCTCCGACATCGCCAACAGCGTGTCGGCCGAATACGACTTCTGGCTGGGCGACGCTTTCGCGTCAGGTGGCTCGGCCGGCTACGACCACAAGAAGATGGGCATCACCGCGCGTGGCGCGTGGGAGAACGTCAAGCGCCACTTCCGCGAGCTCGGCACCGACATCCAGGAGACCGACTTCACCGCCGCGGGCGTCGGCGACATGTCGGGCGACGTGTTCGGCAACGGCATGCTGCGCAGCAAGCACACCAGGCTGCTGGCCGCCTTCGACCACCGCCACATCTTCGTCGATCCGTCGCCCGATCCGGCGGCGAGCTTCGCCGAACGCCAGCGCCTGTTCGACCTGACGCGTTCGTCGTGGGCCGACTACGACAAGACGCTGCTCTCGCCAGGCGGCTTCGTCGTCGAGCGCGGCGCCAAATCCGTCGCCATGACGGCGCAGGCTCAGGCGGCGCTCGGAATCTCGGCCGAGCGCCTCACGCCGGTCGAGCTGATGCGCGCTATCCTCAAGGCGCCGGTCGACCTGCTGTTCTTCGGCGGCATCGGCAACTACGTGAAGGCGGCGAGCGAGAGCCACGCCGAGGCCGGCGACCGCGCCAACGACGCCCTGCGCATCGACGGCGCCGAGTTGCGCGCGCGCGTGATCGGCGAGGGCGCCAATCTCGGCGTGACCCAGCGCGGCCGCATCGAGGCGGGCCAGCACGGCGTGAAGCTCAATACCGACGCGCTCGACAACTCCGCCGGCGTCGACACCTCGGACCACGAGGTCAACATCAAGATCGCGCTGGGCGACGTGGTACGCCGTGGCACGCTGACCGTCGAGGAGCGCGATCGCGTGCTGGCGTCGATGACCGACGATGTCGCGGCGCTGGTGCTGCGTCACAACTACCAGCAGAGCCAGGCGATCACCGTCGCCGCCGCGCAGGCCGGCGCGATGCACGAGCGGCACGCCCGCATGATGCGCGCGCTGGAGCGCAACGGCCGGCTCGACCGCGCCGTCGAGTTCCTGCCCGACAACGATTCGATGAAACGGCGCGCTACATCGGGCCAGCCGCTCAGCCGACCCGAGCTCTGCGTGCTCCTGGCCTATGGCAAGCTCGCGGCCAACGACGAGATCCTCGAATCGGATCTGCCTGATGATCCGCTGCTCGAGGCCGAGTTGCTGCGCTACTTTCCGCCAGCGATGCAGCAGCACTACATCGAGGCGATCCGCCGTCACCGGCTGCGGCGCGAGATCATCACGCTGCAGGTGGTGAACTCGATGGTCAACCGCGTCGGCGGCACCTTCGTGCACGACATCCGCGAACGCACCGGCGCCGGCGGCGCCGACATCGCGCGCTGCTTCGCCATCGTGCGCGACAGCTTCGCGCTGCGCGACATCTGGGGCGAGATCGAAGCGCTCGATCCCAAGCTCGTGGCCGAAGCGCAGACCGCGATGCTGATCGCCAGCCAGCGCCTGACCGAGCGCGGCACGGTGTGGTGCCTGCGCAACCTGGCGCGGCCCGTCGACATGACGGCTGCGGTGACACGCTGGCGTACGGCGGTCGCCGCGCTCGACGCCAACCTCGAAAGCCTGCTGCCCGAGGGCGAGAGCCAGCAGCTCAAGGCGCGCGCCGACTCCTTCACACGGCTGGGTGCGCCCGATGCCCTGGCGATGAAGGTCGCGCGGCTCGACACGCTGGCCGCCACCGGCGACCTGGCCCATCTCGCTGACAACGGCGGCGCGCCGGTCACCGACGTGGCGCGGGTCTACTTCGCGCTGGCCGCGAGGCTGGGCCTCGACTGGCTGCGCGGTGCCGCCGAGCGCCTGCCGCGCGACAACCACTGGACCATCATGGCCGGCGCCGCGCTGATCGACGACCTCGCCGCCGCGCAACGCGCGCTCACCGCCTCGGCGCTGCATGCCAGCGCCGGCGGCCCACTCGACGCCAACGCCCTGCTCGACACCTGGGCCGCCGCCCGCCGCGAGCCGCTGGACCGCGCCGCACGGCTGGTCGCCGATCTGAAGGCACAAGCCGCCGTCGATGTCGCCATGCTGACCGTGGCGGCGCAGGAGATGCGCTCGCTGGCGTGAGCTACTTCTCGGCCGCAGCGTCGAGCAGCGTGTCGAACAGCCGATCGCGCGCGTCCTGCGGCGGGCGCGGCGTGAACCAGGCGAACCACGACAACCCACTCTCGTGCTCGACGGCGATCATGCCGACGGTATCTGGCGCCACGCCCCACGAGCCGGCGTGCCAGGAGCGATACCAGCGCCGCAGATGCAGCGCGTCGTCGCTGGTGACGTTGACGTGGCGGCGCACCAGCGCGGCGTTGCGACCCAGCCAGTAGAACGACGCCGGATCGTCCGGCCCGGGCGGCATAGTGCCCAGCATCGGCCGCTCGCAGCGCTCGTGCTCGTTCCAGTCGGTCACGACGGATGTATCCGATGGCGCCGGATCGCGGCCACTCACCAGCGATTCGCGGCAGGCCGGGAAGCGACGCGGCGCCATCGCCCGCAGGTATTCCGCGCCGCTCAGCCGCCATCCGCCGAAGGACGAGAATGCGCGCCAATCAGGATCGAGCATGCCGTCGACGACGCCAGCGGGTTGCAACACGACGCGGCCGCAAAAGCGCTCGTAGTCCTCACCGGTCGCAGTCTCTATGATCGCACCCAACGCGAGGTAGCCAACATTGGAGTAGCGAGACACCTCGCCTGGCGCCGATCGCAGCGGGACCGTCAGGGTCGCGGCCAGCAGCTCCTGCAGGCTGGCCGTCGCCGGCGACATGCGCTTCTGCAGCAACTCCATCGCCGCCGGCGTCATCAGATCGCGCGGCGCCGCGGCGAAGCCGGCGCGATGCTCCAGCAGCTGCGCCACCGTCGCCATCTTGATACGTGGATCGGCCGGCTCGCCATGCGCCGCGAAGAACGGACGCAGCGCTTCGCCCAATGTGGTCGCGAAACCTAGGCGGCCCGACGCGATCAGCTCGGCAACGCATTGACCGGTAATGGCCTTACTGAGGCTGGCCAGCAGCACGCGTTGCTTCGGATCCTGTCCGCCATAGCCCCGCTCCAGTATGGTGTTCGGCCCCCGCTTTACGACAAGCGCGCCCTTCTCGATCTGGTTCTCGCGCATCCAGTTCGTGAACCGGCCATCGAAGCGATCCTGGAGGTGCTCCACCTGCGCGAAGGCACCCGTGCCGAGCGCCAGCACGACAGGAAGAGCAAGAATCATCAGACGCACGTGCTTGACCACGATGTCGACTAGCCACGCGCCAAACACGACATCATTCGATCACCTCGTCAGAGCGAGCGAGAAGGCTGTTCGGCGGGCTGAGTCCGAGCGCTTTGGCGGTCTTGAGATTGATGACGAATTCGAACTTCGTCGCATTCTGAATCGGAAGGTCTCCCGGCCGCTCGCCTTTCAGGATGCGGTCCGCATAGCTGGCCGCCTGTCTGTAGAGGTCGATATTGTCGATCCCATAGGATGCCAGCCCCCCTGCGGTGACCCAATAACGGAACGCATAGACGGCAGGCAGTCGATATCGCCGCGCGAGCGCAATGACCAGATCGCGACTGGCAGTCGGAGCGGGACCGGGCAATACGATGAACCCGCTGTTTGACTCGGTCGCGATATGGTCAACGGCGCGCTCAATCTCCGCCGCGTCGCGCACCGCATGTTCGGACAACCGTATTCTGAACGCCTGCGCCCCGTCTTTGATGACGGATCGATAACCGCCTGTAGCCGGGTTCTGTGGGTCATAGATCAGCGCGATGTGCTCGGTCCTTGGCGCAAGCTCCTTGAGAAGTTCCACCCACTTGCTGCCGACAGAAAACTCGTGCTGTGTGAACCCGGTGATGTTTCCGCCAGGCCGCGCGAGGCTGCCGACGTAACCCGCGCCAACCGGATCGGTCACTTGCGCAAACACGATGGGTATGCCGCTCGTCGCCCGGCTCAATGCCGCCAATGACGACGTCGCGGCGGCGAAGAGCAGGTCCGGCTTCAATCGCACGAGATTCTCGGCGTGTGCCCGCATCGTTTCCACATTGCCGGCGCCGTAACGCATCTCGATCCGGATGTTTCGTCCTTCTATCCAACCCAGTTTCTGGAGCCCTTCGCGCAGGGCGGCGATGCGGTCCGCCGCTTCCTGATCACCTTCGCGGTGGGAAACCAGCAGGCCGATCAGCCGCACTCGGGCGGGCTGGGCGGACGCGCCGAACGCCAGCGCCGATGCGCCACTCAGTGCGATGGTGAACTCCCGCCGCCTCATGCAATCCTCCAGACTCGGCGCTCAATCGTATCGACTCACGGGCTGGAGCCGAAAGGGCCGCGTAGTGGCGGGCCTACGCCTGGCTAGGCTCCCGCCACGCGCCGCGTATGGCCGGCCCAGAACGGCTCGCGCAATTCCTTGCGCTTGATCTTGCCCACCGGCGTCTTGGGCAGCGGATCGGCGCGCAGCACGACCTTGCTCGGGCGCTTGTAGTTGCCGAGCTTCGCCTCGCACAGCGCGATCAGCTCGGCCTCGCTCACCGTCGCGTTGGGGCGGACCGTGCACACCGCGCAGGGTGTCTCGCCCCAGCGCTCGTGTGGGATACCGAACACGGCGGCCTCGATCACGTCGGGGTGGTCGCAGAGCGCGTTCTCGAGCTCGGCGGGATAGATGTTGAAGCCGCCTGATACGATCATGTCGCCGGCGCGGTCGACCATGTAGAGGTAGCCGTTGGCGTCGAGATAGCCGACATCGCCGGTCTTCACCCAGCCGTCGACCATGCGCTCCGCCGTGGCTTCCGGATTGTTCCAGAAGCCGGTCATCTGGCCGTCGGCCTTGCCGACGATCTCGCCCACCGTGCCCGCCGGCACCGGCTTGTTGTCCTCGTTCCAGATCCGCACCTGGATGAAGGGCAGCGGCAGACCGCAGGAGCGCAGCGGCGTCGAGCCCGGCAGATCGGTGGCGAACCACTGCTTCGGGCCCATCATCGCCAGCGGCAGGACCTCGGTCTGGCCGTAGCCCTGATACATCGCGTGACCGAAGTACTTCTTCGCCGTCAGCGCGGTGTCGTCGGCGATCGGTGCTGCCGCCACCAGCATGCACTTCAGATACGAGAAGTCCCGACCGTCGAGGCCGGGCAGACGGTTCACCGCGTTGAGCATGGTGGGCACCATGAACAGATAGGCGATGCGCTCGCGCTCCAGCAGGTCGAGCACATCGGCGGGATCGAAGCGGTCGACCATGATGTTGCGGCCGCCGCCCAGCCACACCGGCACGAACTGGTAGCCCGAGGCGTGGCTGATCGGACCGATATGCAGGCAGGCGTCGCCCGGCGCGACCGGCGGGAAGAGATAGAACCAGTCGCGACCGCCGGCGAGCCAGGCGCGGTGCGAATAGGCCACGCCCTTGGGCCGGCCGGTCGTGCCGCCGGTGTGGCGGATGATGTAGTTGTCGGTCTCGGCGATCGGCGGATCGGGGTCGACCGCGGATTGCGCCGCGAGCCACGTTTCGTAAGCGGCATCGCGCACGATGAGGTGCTGAAGCTCGGGCAGCTGCGCGCGGATCGGCTCGATCTCGTGCAGATACTTCTCGTCGACCACCAGCGCTCGGCAGTTGGTGTGGCCCATCATGTGGACGTGCGAGTCGGGCGCGTTACGGGGATAGAGCGGCACGCGCACCATGTTGGCGATGCCGGCGCCGAGGAAGATGTCGGACGATTCCAGCCGGTTGTCCTCGAGCACCGCGACGCGGTCCTTCGGCTTCAGCCCGAGCGACAGCAGGCCGTTGGCCATGCGCACGCCGCGCTCCCAGGCCTGCGCGAAGCTGAGCCGCCGCGCGCCCATGACCACGGCCTCGCGCGCGGCGTAATACCCGGCCGCACTGCGCATCTGCGTGCGCACGTCCATGACGATCCTCCCGGAGACCTGCTTCGGAGAGGAGAGTATGCGCCAGTCGCTGGCAGGCCGTGAAGCCGCAGGCCAGCAGCTTTGGATCGTAGCGCGGCCTTGGGATCGAGAATCTCTCTTGGAGGCCTTATCCCTGCCGCTCGAGTCGGAGGTCGACCTCGCGATCGACGTACTGCCACTCGGTTGTGGATCGCAGCGTCGCCACGAGTTCCTCGAACGCGTCCGCGGATTCCGGCGCGAACTCGAACCATGTCAAAAAGTCGAATGGCTGCGCCAGATCCCGGCAGTGATAGAGCTGTCGCGCGATGGCGGGAAGATACCTCAATCCGACCTCGGTATGATGGGACTGATCCTCAAAAATCGCGCGCCGCTCGTCCTGGGCGAGATCCCACCATGCCGGCGTTTTCCTGATTGGTATCAGCGCGGCCCGCCGCGCTTGCGTTCGACCGAGCGACTCCTGGCTGGATCTCAGCGCCGTCACTTCCGCGCGCGTCGCATAGCGCAGATTGCTGATCTGACCCTTGAGGCACCATGCATTGCCTGTAGCTGGCACATCACCGCCGGCCGGCCGGACATCGACGTAGCCAACAGGATCGAGCGGCGCCCCTCGCACCGCCGCGGCCGACAGCACCCGCCATTTACCCGCTTCACCGCCAACAAAGTCGAACAGACTACGCATCGCCCACACCTCGGGAAAAAGTTCCGACTCCAAAGATCGTGACAGCGCAAACTCAAGGCGGACCATCACGTCTTCGTGCCGGATCGAGTCGGCTTCAGACTCTCCGAGAGGCGCGGCGGCCGTTCCGATACCGAAGTCCTCGAATCCCCCAGGTCGCGGTCGGCCGGACGTCCGGGAACGGCCGATCGCGTTTCTCTCAGGGCATGCTTCTCAGCTTCGTCAACGTATCGGTCGCCTCGGGGCGCACCGTGTAGTCAGGATCGGCATCCACAGCGCGGACGACACCGTGCCGATCGATGACGAACCGTGCCGGAACCGGCAGCTCCCACGCCGCGTGGCCGGTGTTCTTCGGCAGATCGATGCCAAAGCCCTGATAAACGGCCTTGAGATCGTCCGGCAGCGTGAAGACGAGCCCGAACGCGCGGGCGATCGCGAGCCCCCGGTCCGCGACGATCGGATAGGCGAGCTTGTGCTTGTCCGCCAGACCCTTCGAGATGTCAGACGTCTCGGCCGACAGGACGACGATCTCGCCGCCGACAGCACGCACGTCATCGTAGATTTCCTGCAGAGCCTCCAGCTCCGTGCGACAGTATGGTCACCAGTGCCCGCGAAAGAACGAGACCACCAGCGGCCCACGTGCCAGCAGCTCGGTCGAGCTGATGGCGCGACCGTCATGGGCCGGGCCCGCGAAGATCGGCGCCGGCTGACCCACCTTCACGATGCGCTCGAGAATGCCCGAGGCCCGCAGATCGGCGGTCGCCCGATGCATGATGGCCTGCCGGTCAAGCGGGATTCGTTTCGACGACGCCTCCCGTATGGCGTCGAGCTTGTCGCTTAAGGACATCCGTCACTCCTACTTTTCGAGCCGGCGTTGTTCGAGTTCGTGCGCTTGGGCGGCCCGGCCAAACGCTGGTGAAAGTCCAGGCTTCAGCTCGCGATGTGGCGGAACATGTTGCGCCGCGTCTCGTCGTCGACTTCCGCCTTGAAGGGGTGCCGGTCCTTGAGGGTTGCGGCCTTCTGCGCGGCGGGGCGCGCGGCGATCTCGTCGTGGAAGCGCTTCACGTTGGGATACTTCGCCCAGGCGTCGTCGCCCATGATGAAGGTGGCCATGCGCGACCAGCTCCAGAAGCTCATGTCGGCGATGGTGTAGGTGTCGGCCACGAGATAGCGGTGCCGCGCCAGGCGATCGTCGAGGATCTTGAAATGCCTGTTGGCTTCGAACTGATAGCGCTTCTCGGCATACGGCACCCGCTCGGGCGCGAAATGCCTGAAGTGCACGGCCTGTCCGCAGAAGGGACCGACGCCGGTCGCGACAAACATCAGCCAGGAGAGCAACTCGGCGCGATTGGCCGCACCGGTGGGAGGACCAAACCTGCCTGTCTTCTCGGCGAGGTGGAGCAGGATGGCGTTGCTGTCGAAGATCGCGATCCCGTCATCGACGATGGATGGAACCTTGGCGTTGGGATTGATCGCCAGGTACGCCGGTGTGAACTGCTCGCCGCGGCGCGGATCCACCGGAATTGCCTCGTAGGCGAGGCCCATCTCCTCGAGCGCCAGCGCGATCTTGGTCGGGTTGGGCGAGCCATTGAAGTAGAACTTGATCATGCGTTGATTCTTTCGGGTCGTGATGATGGTTTTTCATGTGGGCGAGCGGGCACGAGCCTCGCTCAATCCGACTTTGTCGCTGTGCTGGTCGCGGTCTGGCCAAAGAGCAGCTTCTTGCCCTCCTCGGTCACGGCGGGCCGCTGCGCCAGCGCGGCCCCTTTCTCGTAGGCGCGCACGACCGCCGGCCGCGCCCGCATGGCCTCGAACCAGCGTTTCAGGTTGGGAAACTGGTCGAGATCCTGTTGCTGGCGCTTCCACGGCACGATCCAAGGATACGACGCCATGTCGGCGATCGAGTAGTGGCCAGCGATCCAGTCGCGACCGTCGAGGCGACGGTCGAGCACGCCGTACAGCCGGTTTGTCTCGTTGACGTAACGCTCGATGGCGTACGGGATGCGCTCCGGCGCGTACTGCACGAAGTGATGATTCTGCCCGGCCATCGGCCCGAGGCCACCCATCTGCCAGAACACCCATTCGAGCGCGGTCTTACGGCGGCGCAGGCCGTCGCCGATGTAGCGCCCTGTCTTTTCGGCCAGGTAGACGAGAATCGCACCCGACTCGAAGACCGTGATCGGCGCGCCGCCATCCGCCGGCGCGCGATCGATAATGGCGGGCATGCGGTTGTTGGGTGAGAAGGCGAGGAACTCGGGCTTGAACTGATCGCCGGCGGAAATGTCGACCGGCTTGATCTCGTAGGGCAGCCCCGCTTCCTCCAGGAAGATCGTGATCTTGTGTCCGTTGGGTGTCGGCCAGTAGTGGAGGTCGAACATGGTACTTTCACTTATCGATGTGTCGCGGCGCGTCGCAGCACGCGGCCGACATCGGCGCGGACAATGCCGAACGCCACCAGCAGCGCCGCGGTCACGACGCCAACACCGACGAGCTGCAGAACCGTTGGGATCTCGCCGGCGAGCGGAACGCCGAGGATGATCGCGACAGCCGGGACCATCGCTGGAAAGAGAGTGGCACGCGCCGCGCCGAGGAGCTCGGTCGCCTTGGTGAAGGCGATCACCGCCACGACGCCCGACAGGACGCCTTGAACAACCACCTGCGCCACGAGCATCGACGGCGCCGTGCTGAGCAGTCGATCGACGCCAACGGTGACCAGATATCCCGGGACGTACACCGCCGCGGAAAGCACGGATACGGCGGCCGTCGCCGCAAGCGGCCCGATCTTCCACAGCTTGGTCAGCAGCGTGAAGACGGCCCACATGCCGCCTGCGACAATGAACATCGCGTCGCCAACGGGCGTCAAGGTCCCGCCTTTCAGAAGGCCCGGGCCGGCGATGATGGCCAGGCCCGCGAGCATGCCGAGGATACCGAGCACGCGTCCGATGGTCGGACGATCCTTGAGGATGATGGCCGCCAGCACCAAGCTGACGATCGTGAGCGCCGCGGGCTGCATGACAGCGCCATGCGCGAGCGGCGCGAACTGGTAGCCGCCCACGCCGATCAGGATGAACAGCGGACCGACGAGCAGAGAAAGGGCGACGGCCCGACCCCGGCCGACGCCACCGCACGATCGTATCCCCTTGGCGAGCAGCCACGGCAGCATGACGAGCCCGGCGACGGCGTAGCGGACGAACGCGATGTCACTCGGCTCGAGGCCGGCGCTTACCCCGGCCTTGGCCATGGCCAGATACGCCCCCCAGATGGCGGCAGCGACAAGACCCAGGCCGATGCCCTTGATATCCGACGCAGGCGACGCAGCGTGAGGTGGCGGCGAGATCGATGCCGGGATCGCGGCGGTGGTCATGATCTTCTCCCTGGGGTCTCGTGCTTGCTCGCCGGGCCGCCGGTGGCGGTCAGGCGGCCTTTGAGCCGGCGAGATCACGAAGTGCGGCGAGCGCCGCGCTCGGATCCAGGCGCTGGCGATAGTCGGGATCGACATGGGCGAGCGTGACTCGCCCGCCCCTCTCGACCACGTAGGTAGCGGGCATCGGCAACGACCACTTGTCGTCGCCGTTACGCGCCGGCAGGTCGTGCCCGGCCTTGATGAAGTAGGCCCGCACCGCGTCCGACAGCTCGAAGCGGATGCCGAGCGCGTCGGCGAGCCGGCCCTCGCTGTCCGAAAGAACATCGAAGGCGAGGGCGTTCTTCTCCGCGGTGGAGAGAGAGTTGTCGGGTGTCTCCGGTGAGATCGCGACAAGCCACGCGCCCATGCCTTCGATCTGGGGCAGCGCCTTCTGGAACGCGCGAAGCTCCAGATTGCAGTACGGGCACCAGCCGCCGCGATAGAACGTCACCACCACCGGCCGCTCAGCCACGAGCGCCGCGAGGTCGGTCATGCCGCCCTTCTGATTGGGCAGGTTGACCGCTGGGAACATCGCCCCGGCCTTGAGCGCGCGAGCGGCGAGCGCCTTCAGCGCGAGGTTGTCGTCCTCGATCATCTTGGCTGTCTCGGCGCCGACGCGCTCGAGCCAGCTGGCCTTGAAGGCATCGAGCTCGGATTGCAGGGTCATGATCACGTCTCCGTTTCGATGGACTCGGTTCGCCAGGGGTCAGACCGTTGCGCTCATCTGCTGGACGAGCGCATTGGCGCTGGCGCCTTCCAGCGCGAGCCCGTAGCCGACCTCGCGGACGATGCGTTCCTTCAACGGCTGGATGAAGTGGATGCGCGTGTTGCGCCGCGTGACCTCGGGCTGCTTCAAGTATTCGGCCGCGAGCTGGCGCGCGACGGCGACAGCCCCGCCATCGTCGGCGAGATAGCTCACGACGCCCCAGGCGGCGGCGGTTTCAGCCGAGATCGGCGCGGGGTTCAGAAGGAATGCCTCGGTGCGGCCAGCTCCGGCCCGGTACGACCAGGTGGTGAAAATGCCGTCGCCAGGCACGATGCCGCCGGCAAAGTGGGGCAGGTCGGTAAAGGTCGCGCCACGCCCGGCCACGATCACGTTCGCCAGAAGCGCGTACTCGGTGTGGATATGCGCCTTGCCTTCGATCGCCGCGATCACTGGCACGCGGATATTGGCGATGTTCTCGAGGATCTGCGTCCCCTCGTCGTGGACTTTCGACCAGACGTTCGCGTCGCCAACATTGCCGAAGCTCGCGAACTCGATCTCGGACATCCAGTCGCCGACGCCCGTGAGGATGACGACCTTGTTGCCGCGGTCACGACCGATCTCGTAGAAAGCGTCGACGAAGTGCTCGTGATCGTTGGCATCGAAGCGGATCGGTCCGCCGTTCGTATGCATCTCGACGAGCAGAACACCGCTCTCATCCCGCCTCATGCGGAGGTGAGCGTACCGGGCGAAGTAGGCCGGAGCCGTCCTGGTTTTCTCGATGTTCGCGAGCTGGGTCTTGGAGCCTTCGGGCGCGGTCTCGCCGGTGTGAGATGTGAACGGCGTCATCGGGCCCCTCCTTTAGTCGCGACGCGGGTGACTGGCCGGCGCCGTTGAGACCACATTGGCCCATGCTTAAACTTTGCAGAACGCCGGCCGATCTCATATCATTCATACATCTGGAGTATGAATGATATGGACCTGCTGATTCCGATGAAGGCGTTCGTGCGCGTGGTGGAGGCAGGCAGCTTCACTGCCGTCGCGATCGAGCAGAATACGACTCAGCCGACCGTCAGCCGGCAGATCGCGGCGCTCGAAGAGCATCTCGGCGCACGCCTGCTGACGCGCACCACGCGGGCGCTGACGCTGACCGACGACGGCCGCGCCTTCTATGAGCATGCGTTGCGCGCGCTCGAGGCCGTTGGAGAAGCGGAGAACGCCGTCGGCCGGCGGCAGGCGAAACCGACCGGCACGTTGCGCCTTGCCGTGCCCGTGGTGCTGGGACGCCGTCACATCGTGCCGAGGCTGGCGACTTTTCTCGCGCGCTACCCGGATGTCTCGATCGACCTCACGATGAGCGACGGCTTTGTCGACCTTGTGGAGCAGGGCATCGATCTCGCAATTCGTGTCGGTGAGATCACCGACGAGAGCCTGGTGGCGCGCAGGATCGGCGTGGCACGGCGGCTCACGGTCGCCTCGCCGGCCTATCTCAAGTCCAATGGCACGCCCCGCACGCCTGACGATCTCCAGCGCCACGACTGCATCGTCTATACGCGGCTCGCCACGGGCAACCGCTGGTACTTCGAGAGCAAGGACGGTCCGCTATCGGTGACCGTCTCGGGGCGCTACCGCGTCGACAACTCCGAGGCCGTGCGCGAGGGCGTGCTCGCCGGCCTCGGTATCGCCGTGATCCCGGCGTTCGCGTTCTCCGACGAAATCGCGGCGGGAACGGTCAAAGTGCTACTCAAATCCTATGAGCCGAAGCTCCTGCCACTCAACGCGGTTTACGCGTCGCGCCGATACGTGCCGCCACGCGTGCGCGCCATGATCGACTTCCTCGCTCATGAGCTGGAGATCGATCCAGTGCTCAGCGGGTACGGAGCCGGAAGCCGGGCTTGACGGCCGGCCCGACCACGACGCGCGCCGCGGCGGCGCCCTATGGCTTGTAGACCGTGAAGCCGTAGGCCAGCAGCTTGCGGTCGCCGTGCCAGATCTCCAGCGCCCAGGCGCCGGGGACCAGCTCGGCCGGCCGCTCGAAGCGGAAGCCGTGGAAGGTCGTGACGCCCATCCGGTAGGCATAGGCGCAGCCGTCGTCGCGGCGCGGCTTGCCGGTGACGGCGTCGGGGATGCCCGGATCGGGCGCGCGCCACAGCACCCGGAAGTTGGTCACGCCATCGGGTACCGTGCCGACCGGCCTGAACTTCACGCCGAACATCGTGCCCAGCCGCGCCGGAATGCGGGTGGTGCGCTCCTGGGCGGAGATGTTGACGTCGGCGCGATCTGGCTCGCTCAGCGATTCGCAGAGGCCCACGGGCGTGGAGCGCGCGCCTGGGGGCACCGGATAGATGCCGGCCTCGACGATTTCGATGTCGCGGACGCCTTTGCCGCCCGTCGTGGTGCCCGCGCAGGCCGCGAGGCTCGTCAGCAGGATCAGGCCTACCCAGCGCATGAGGCTCTCCCCTGTCTCGATGATTGAGCGGTCGCTTCTATCCTAGAATAAAAATGAGCGCTCGCAACTAGTTTCAGTTGCCTCGACGGAGCTGGAAGGGCTCGCCATGATGCCGGCCGCCCGAGGGGTTGGGCTGGGGGAGCGTGCGATGGCCGGTGCGTTGGCAGGATTGAAGATCGTCGACATGACGGTCGTCGCGCTGGGGCCCTTCGCCACCATGATGCTGGCCGAGCAGGGCGCCGAGGTGATCAAGGTCGAGTCACCGGAGGGCGACACCACGCGCCATGTCGGCCCGTCGAAGGCCAATCCCGGCATGGGCCCGCACCATATGTTCGTGAACCGCAACAAACGCTCGCTGTGCCTCGACCTGAAGCGGCCCGAGGCGCTCGACGCGCTCCTGAAGGTGATCAAGGGCGCCGACGCGCTGGTCTATTCGATCCGGCCGGCGGCGATGGCCAGGCTGGGCCTGTCCTACGAGGCGGTGCGCCGGATCAATCCGGAGATCTGCTACGTCGGCGCCTACGGCTATCACGAGGACGGGCCTTACGGGCATCTGCCGGCTTACGACGACGCCATCCAGGCTGTCTCGGGCGTCGCGGCGCTGATGGGCGGCAAGGATGGCCCGCCGCGCTATGCGCCGACCGTGATGGCCGACAAGACCGTCGGCCTGACCCTGGCCTACGCCATCCTTGTCGCTCTGATGCACAAGGTGCGCACCGGCCAGGGCCAGAAGGTCGACGTGCCGATGTTCGAGACCATGGTGAACTGGCTGATGCTGGAGCACCTCTGGGAGCGCTCCTTCGCCGCCGACGGCACGCTGGGCTACAGCCGGCTGATGACGCCCGCGCGCAAGCCCTATCGCGCCAAGGACGGTTACCTGGCGATCCTGCCCTATACCGACCGGCACTGGCGCGCCTTCTTCGAGGTGGCCGGCGAGCCCGCCGTGATGGACGACGCACGCTACGCCACCATGGGCCAGCGCTCGCTGCATATCGCCGAGATCTACGCCATGGTCGAACGGCTGACGCCGGCGCGCACAGTGGCGGAATGGATCGAGGCGCTACAGGCGCGCGAGATTCCCTGCATGCCGGTGAAGTCCCTTGAGCAACTGTTCGAGGACCCTCACCTCACCGCGCGCGGTTTATTCCGCACCGTCGAGCATCACAGCGAGGGCGAGATCACGACCCTGGCGCCGCCAATCGCCTTCTCGGCGACACCCAGCGAGCATCTCAAGGGCGCGCCGCTCTTGGGCGAGGATTCCATGAAGGTGCTGCGTGAGGCCGGGCTGCCCGAAGCCGAGATCGAGGCGCTGCGGGCGTCCGGCGCGTTGCGATCAGCCGGCTGACTGGCGCCTGATGCACGAGGTGCGCCACATCGCGCAGGTCCCGCGCCGGAGAATCCGCTGGCGGCGATAGTCCGATCTGCTAAACCGGGCGCTGCCGCTGGGGCTCGGGAGGCTCCGCCGGCCAAGCAATATTTGATGTGCGACTTGCGGGGAGGTCCGGGTGGAGACCCAGCTTCGAGTGATCGGCGGCGCCTTGTGTCTGTTCGCCGCCTACCTGACCTATCGGATGGGCACGTCGAGCCCGCTGGTCTGGACCGCCTGGATCATCGGTGGAACCGCGATCATCACGTTCTTCCTGGCGCGCTATCTGTTGCCCGTGGCCGAGGTCATCGACTGGGTCAACGAGCAGATCGGCAAGGTCTGCGACTGGCTGATCCTGCTGGCCTGCCTGGTCAGCGCCGGCAACGCCATGGTGCGCTACGCCTACGACACCAGCTCGAACGCCTGGCTCGAGATCCAGTGGTACATGTTCGCCGTCATCGTAAGAACGAGCATGTGCGCGTCGACATCATCTACGTGATCCTCAAGGAACGCGGCCAGATGTGGATCGACATCCTGGGCACGCTGTTCTTCCTGCTGCCCGCCTGCGTGCTGCTGGTCTGGCTGTCGTGGCCGTTCTTCATGCAGTCCTACAACGTCTACGAACATTCGAGTAACGCCGGCGGGCTCTTGCGCTGGCCGATCAAGCTGGTGCTGCCGGTGGGTTTCGCGCTGGTGGCGCTACAGGGCATCTCGGAGTTGATCAAGCGCGTCGCCGCCGTCGAGGGCCTCAAGGTCGAGGTCGAGACCAAGTACGAGAGGCCGCTGCAATGATCCCGCTCGACTTGATGCCGCCGCTCATGTTCGGCGGCCTCGTGGTCTTCATGCTGATCGGCTATCCCGTCAGCTTCTCGCTCGCCGCGGTCGGCCTGTTCTTCGGCTTCCTGTCGATCAACTTCGGCTACTTCGACCTGAACTTCATGCAGGCGATCCCGGGCCGTGTTTTCGGCAGCATCCTGTCCAACGAGTTGCTGCTGGCGATCCCATTCTTCACCTTCATGGGCGCCATACTGGAGAAATGCGGGCTGGCCGAGGACATGCTCGAATCGATGGGCCAGCTTTTCGGGCCGATCAAGGGCGGCCTGGGTTACTCGACCATCATCGTCGGCTTCGTGCTCGGCGCCATCACCGGCACCGTGGCGGCGCAGGTCATCGCCATGGCGCTGATCACCATGCCTGTGATGATGCGCTACAAATACGACATTCGGTACACCACGGGCGTGCTGGCCGCGTCGGGTACCATCACGCAGCTGGTGCCACCGTCGCTGGTGCTGATCGTGCTGGCCGACCAGCTCGGCCGCTCGGTCGGCGACATGTATCTCGGCGCCTGGGGCCCCTCGCTGCTGCAGATCGCGCTGTTCGCGCTCTACACCTGGGCCCTGACGCTGGTGCGGCCCAACGCCCTGCCGCCGGTGCCGCGCACCTTGCACGGCTGGCCGCTGTTCGTGAAGTGCATGTGGGGCATCATCCCCGCCGCCGTGCTGATCTTCCTCGTGCTCGGCACCATCATGATGGGCCTGGCGACACCGACCGAGGCCGGCGCCATGGGCACGATCGGCGCCATCGTGCTGGCCGTGGTGCGCAACACGCCGATGACGAGGTTCGACAAGCTGGCCTTCGGCGGCGGCATCGCCGCCGCCCTGATCGGCACCGCGATCGGCTTCGTCGCCTTCAAGTCGATCCCGTTCAAGATCGCTTTCACGGTGATGTTCGCCGCGGTGATCTGGCTGTGCTGGCGCGCCTGGCAGGATCGCGACTTGCACAAGCTGATCGTCCAGGCCTTCCAGGCGACCATGCGCATCACCGCGATGGTGGCCTTCATCATCGTCGGCGCGACCTGCTTCTCGATCACCTTCGCCGGCGTCGACGGCGGTCACTGGGTCGAGAAGCTGCTGACAGGTCTGCCGGGCGGCGTCTGGGGTTTCCTGATCGTCGTCAACATCTTCGTGTTCTTCCTGGCGTTCTTCCTCGACTTCTTCGAGATCGCCTTCATCATCGTGCCGATGCTGGCGCCGACGGCGCAGAAGCTGCTCGCCCCGGTGGTCGGCGCCGACGCCGCGCTGATCTGGTTCGGCGTCATCCTGTGCGTGAACATGCAGACCTCGTTCATGCACCCGCCCTTCGGCTTCGCGCTGTTCTACCTGCGCAGCGTCGCGCCCAAGGAGGTCAAGAGCTCGGACATCTATTGGGGCTCGATCCCCTGGGTGCTGCTGCAGCTGGTGATGGTCGGCCTGGTAATCTTCTTCCCGAAGATCGTCACTATCACGCTCGACAAGCCACACGGCATCGATCCCGCCAAGGTGAAGATCGAGCTGCAGGCGCCATCCGACGAAGAACCGCCGCCCATCGTCATCATTCCGCCGGCCAAGAACTGACGCCGGTGCGGGACAAAGAAGAAGGCCCCGCCGCAAGGCGGGGCCTCCTTCTTTGCCGGTATGCGATCAGGCCAGCTTGCCGGCCGCCGACATGCGCGCGAGGAAGCTGTCGAAGCCACCTTCGGCGACACGTGTCCACAGCACCTGATCCGCCCGGTAGGGCTTCCAGTGCTCGTAGATCTTCTTGAACTTCGGGTTCTTGGCGGCGATCTCGTTGTAGAGCTCGTTGGCGGCGTTGAAGCAGGCCTCGAGCACCGGTTGCGGGAACGGCGAGAGCTTGACGCCGCCGGCCACCAGGCGGCGTAGCGCCGGCGGGTTGCCGTGGTCATACTTGCCCAGCATCCACAAGGTGATCTCGTTGGCCGAGACCTCGATCGCCTTCTGGTAGGTCGGCGGCAGCGCGGCCCAGGACCGCTGGTTGATATAGGCCGTGCCCATGCCGGTGCCTTCCCACCAGCCCGGGTAGTAATAGAAGGGCGCGACCTTGTTGAAGCCGAGCTTCTCGTCGTCATAGGGACCGACCCACTCGGCCGCGTCGATCGTGCCCTTCTCCAGCGCCGGATAGATTTCGCCGCCGGCGATCTGCTGGGCGACGACGCCGAGCTTGGCGAGGATCTGGCCGGCGAAGCCGCCGACGCGGAACTTCAGGCCCTTCAGATCGTCCGGCGTCTTGATCTCCTTGCGGTACCAGCCGCCCATCTGCGCGCCGGTGCCGCCCATCAAGTGACCGACAACGCCGTAGTCCTTGTAGAACTCGTCCATCAGCTGGCGGCCGCCGCCATGCATCCACCACGCGACGTGCTGGCGGCTGTTCAGACCGAAGGGCACCGCGGTGTCGAAGGTGAAGGTGATGTCCTTGCCGATGTAGTAGTACGCCGCTGTCTGGCCGATCTCGACCGTGGCGTTCTGCACGGCGTCGAGCACCTGCAGGCCGGGCACGATCTCGCCGGCGGCGAACGGCGTGATCTTGAACTTGCCGTCGGTGAGCTCGCCCACGCGGGTGCAGAACTTCTCGGCGCCGCCGTAGAGTGTGTCGAGCGACTTGGGGAAGCTCGACGTCAGGCGCCATTTGATTTCCGGCATGCCTTGCGCGATCGCCGGCGCGGCGAGCGACGTGGCTACGACGGCACCGGCGCCGACGGCGCCGGTTCTGACAAACTTGCGGCGATTCATGCGCGTTATCCTCCCTGATGCGTGAACCCGTCTTGCTTCGCGGGGTGCAAAGACTCTGACACCCGCATGGCTTTATTCGCAAGTCCGCCACGGAAAAAGCCCCGCCGGACGGGCGGGGCTCGATCGTATCAGGTGGTATCTCTTGATATTTTCTCGACTATAGCTTGCCAGCCGCTGACATGCGGGCCATGAAGTTGTCGAAGCTGCCTTCGGCGACGCGGAACCACAGGATCTCCTCGTTGCGGAACTGCCGCCAGCCGTCATAAACCTTCTTGAAGCGCGGGTTCTTGGCCGAGAGCTCGGCATAGAGCTCGTTGGACGCGGTGAACGCCGCTTCCATCACCGACTGCGGGTACGGCAGCAGCTTGGTGCCGCCGGCGACCAGCTCGCGCAGCGCCTTGGGATTCTCGGCGTCGTACTTGGACAGCATCCAGGACTGGGCCAGCGTCGAGGCGGCCTCGACCACCGCCTTGTACGACTTCGGCAGCTCGTTCCACTTCGCGAGGCTGATCATCGCCGAGGTCTGCGGCCCGCCTTCCCACCAGCCGGGGTAGTAGTAGTAGGGCGCGACCTTGTGGAAGCCGAGCTTCTGGTCGTCGTAGGGCCCGACCCATTCGGCGGCGTCGATCGCGCCCTTCTCGAGCGCCGGGTAGATTTCGCCGCCGGCGATCTGCTGGGCGACGGCGCCGAGCTTGTTGCAGACCTGGCCAGCGATGCCGGCGATGCGGAACTTCAGGCCCTTCATGTCGTCGACGGACTTGATCTCCTTGCGGAACCAGCCGCCCATCTGCGCGCCGGTGTTGCCGCACGGCAGGCTGTAGATGTTGTATTCCTTGTAGAGGTCGGCCATCTGCTCGCGGCCTCCGCCCCAGCGCATCCACGCGTCCTGCTGGCGCGCGTTGGTGCCGAAGGGCAGCGCCGTGTCGATGGCGAAGGTCATGTCCTTGCCGACATAGTAGGTGCCGGCCGAATGGCCCATCTCGACCGTGCCGTTCTGCACCGCGTCGAGCACCTGCAGCCCGGGCACGATCTCACCCGAGGCGAAGACGCGGATCTGGAACTTGTTGTCGGTCGCCTCCTGGATGTACTTGGCGAACACCTCGCCAGCGCCGTACAGCGTGTCGAGCGACTTGGGAAAGCTCGACGCCAGGCGCCATTTCAGCTCCGGCATCGATTGGGCGATCGCCGGTGCGGCGACCGATGTGGCGGCGACGGCGGCAGCACCGACCGCGCCGCTTCTGACGAAGTTGCGACGTTTCATGTCCATAGCCTCCCTGAACCCCGTCTTGTTGCGGGTAGGGATATTCTGGCACCAAGCGCGGCGCTCCGGCAGACAAAAGAAAAAGCCCCGCCGAGACGGCGGGGCTCCGTAAGGTTCGTGTCAGTCGGCGGCTCAGCGGCCGCGCGCCGACATCGAGAAGTTGAAGTTGTCGAAGGTGTTCTCGGCGACGCGGAACCAAAGGTTCTGGTCGGCGCGGAACTCCTTGAGGCTGTCGTAGATCTTCTTGAAGCCGGCGTTCTTCGCCGAGACCTCGTCGTAGTACTTGTAGGCGGCGTCGAAGCAGGCCTCGAGCACCGGGCGCGGGAACGGCTTGAGGACCGCGCCGCCGGCGACCAGCCGCTTCAGCGCCGCCGGATTGCCGGCGTCGTACTTCGGCACCATCCAGCTGGTGACCAGGCCGGAGGCGGCCTCGATCATCTTGCGGTACGCCGGCGGAATCGTCTCCATGGCCTTGCTGTTGACGTACATCGAGCCGACCGAGGCGCCTTCCCACCAGCCCGGGTAGTAGTAGTACTTGGCGACCTTGTTGAAGCCGAGCTTCTCGTCGTCGTATGGACCCACCCACTCGCAGGCGTCGATCGTGCCCTTCTCGAGCGCCGGGTAGATGTCGCCGCCGGCGATCTGCTGCGGCACGACGCCGAGGTTGGTGAGGATCAGGCCGGCGAAGCCACCGACGCGGAACTTCAAGCCCTTGAGATCATCGAGCGAGTTGATCTCCTTGCGGAACCAGCCGCCCATCTGGCAGCCGGTGCCACCGAAGGGAAAGCTGGTGATGCTGTACTGCTTGTAGAACTCGTTGATCAGCGCGCTTCCGCCGCCGTGGGTGAGCCATGCGATGTACTGGCGCTGATTCATCGAGAACGGCAGGCCGGTCTCGAACACGAAGCTCGGATCCTTGCCGAAGTAGTAGTAGGCTGCGGTCTGGCCCATCTCGACCGTCGCGTTCTGCACCGCGTCGGCCACCTGCAGGCCGGGCACGATCTCGCCGGCGGCGAAGACGCGGATCTGGAACTTGTTGTCCGACATCTCGCCGATGATCTTGGCGAAGAGCTCGGCGCCGCCGTAAAGCGTGTCGAGCGACTTGGGGAAACTGGACGTCAGACGCCACTTCACTTCCGGCATCGACTGCGCGATCGCCGGCGCCGCTACGCTGGTCGCCGCGACCGCCGTCGCGCCAACGCCGGCCTGTTTCACGAATTTCCGTCTGTTCATAGCCTGGGTGCCTCCTGAGAAACTCTGCGAGTTTGCCCAGGCAGCCGTTTCAATCCGTCCTTCAATCCCGGGCGCGCGGACTTTGCCACGCGCCCGGGCAATAGCAAAGCCGGCTAACGAACGGTCTGGGCGGCCGAGAAGGCGAAATTCTCGTAGGTCAGCTCGGCGACGCGGAACCACAAGTACTGGTCGTCGCGGAACTTGCGCCAAGGCTCGTAGACCGTCTTGAACTTCGGGTTCTTGGCCGACGTTTCATCATAGAGCTCGTGGGTCGCCTTCCAGGCCGCCGCCAGGATCTCGCGCGGATAGGGCCTGAGCTGGGCCCCGGCGGCCACCAGCCGGCGCAGCGCCTGCGGGTTCTGGTGGTCGTAGCGCGCCATCATCTCGCCGTTGGTCTCGGCAGAGGCGGCCTCGATCATGGCGCGGTAGATCGGCGGCAAGCCCTCCCAGAGGCCCTTGTTGACCATCAGGCTGATCTGCGTGCCGGCCTCCCAGAAGCCCGGGTAGTAGTAGAATGGCGCCACCTTGTGGAAGCCGAGCTTCTCGTCGTCGTGCGGGCCGACCCACTCGGCGCCGTCGATCGCGCCGCGCTCCAGCGAAGGGTAAATTTCGCCGCCGGCGATCTGCTGCGGCACGGCGCCGAGCTTGGACCAGACCTGGCCGCCGATGCCGGGTATGCGCATCTTCAAGCCCTTCACGTCGTCGAGCGTCTTGAGCTCCTTGCGGAACCAGCCGCCCATCTGCACGCCGGTGTTGCCGGCGGGCATCGTCACGACATTGTACTCGGCCATGAAGTCACGCATCAGCTGGGCGCCGCCGCCCTGGGTGATCCAGGCGTGCTGTTGGCGCGCGGTGAGCCCGAAGGGCACGCCGGCGTCGAAGCCGAAGGTCAGGTCCTTGCCGACGAAGTAGTAGCTGGCGGTGTGGCACATCTCGACCGTGTTGTTCTGCACGGCGTCGAGCGCCTGTAGCGCCGGCACCACCTCGCCCGGCGCGAAGACGCGGATCTGGAACTTGTTGTCGCTGAGCTGCGCCACCCGCTTGGCGAAGGACTCGGCGCCGCCAAAGAGCGTGTCGAGCGACTTGGGGAAGCTCGACGTCAGGCGCCATTTGACGTCCGGCAGAGCCTGCGCGATCGCCGGCGCGGCGAGCGTGCCGGCGGCCGCGCCGATCGCCGCGGTCTTCAAGAGTCTCCGTCTGTCGATGAAAGTCTCCCGTGCTGGCAGGGGCCGTTGGCCGGCCTTGTCGAACGCGGGGGCCCAAGCGCCCCCAGCGCCGGTGCGGCATGATACACGAGCCCAGAAAAAAGGCCCCGCCTAAGCGGGGCCTTCCTGCCTGAGCCAGACGGGCTCAGAGCTTGTTCTGCGCCGACATGCGGCCCATGAAGTTGTCGAACGTGCCTTCGGCGACGCGGAACCACAGCACCTGGTCGTTGCGGAACGCCTTCCACGAGTCGAAGACCTTCTTGAACTTGGCGTTCTTGGCCGAGGTCTCGGCGTAGAGCTCGACGGCGGCGTTGTAGCAGGCCTCGAGCACCGCCGCCGGATACGGCGCCAGCTTGGTGCCGCCGGCGACCAGCTCGCGCAGCGCCTTGGGGTTCTGCGCGTCGTACTTGGCGACCGACCAGTCGACCGTCTCGGCGCTGGCCGAGGCGATCACCTCCTTGTACAGCGGCGGCAGGGCGTCGAACGCCTTGTTGGCGACGTACAGAGTCAGCGCCGCGCCACCTTCCCACCAGCCGGGATAGTAGTAGTGCGGGGCCACCTTGTTGAAGCCCAGCTTCTGGTCGTCGTAGGGGCCGACCCATTCGGCGGCGTCGATCGTGCCCTTCTCGAGCGACGGATAGATCTCGCCGCCGGCGATCTGCTGCGGCACGACGCCAAGCTTGGTCAACACCTGGCCGGCGAAGCCACCGATGCGCATCTTGACGCCCTTGAGGTCCTCGACGGTCTTGATCTCCTTTCGGAACCAGCCGCCCATCTGCGCGCCGGTGTGCGAGACCAGGAACGAGGTGACCTTGTAGTCCTTGTAGAACTCGCGCATCAGCTCGAGCCCGCCGCCGTGATAGACCCACGAATTGTGCTGCCGGGTGTTGAGGCCGAACGGCACGGCGGTATCGAAGGCGAAGGTCGGATCCTTGCCGACGTAGTAGTACGACGCGGTATGGCCGCACTCGACGGTCTCGTTCTGCACCGCGTCCAGCACCTGCAGGCCGGGCACGATTTCGCCGGCGGCGAAGACGCGGATCTGGAACTTGTTGTCGGTCAGGGCCGCGACGCGCTTGGCGAAGAACTCGCCCGAGCCGTAGATGGTGTCGAGGCTCTTGGGGAAGCTCGACGCCAAGCGCCACTTCACCTCGGGCATGGACTGCGCGATCGCCGGTGCCGCGACGAGGGACGCCGCGGCAACGCCCCCAACGCCGGCCCGCTTGACGAATTTGCGACGATTCATCCTGGATGTCTCCTCTGGTCCGATTTGGGGCTGCGACCGCTTCCCGTCAGGGCACGCCCGATCCCCGTGGGGCGGGTTTCTAACCGTTTCCTGACGCTACGCATAGGCCACACCAGCGCAGAAAAAGCCCCCTCGTCGCGGGGACGAGAGGGCTGAGGGTAGCGTTGGCCGGCGGAAAACGGGGAAGAGCCGCCGGACACGCCCTATACCGCCGACAACATGCCCGGTCCGCGTGACGCGATCGTGTCGCCAGCGCGTCAGTTGTGTGACGCAATCCACTGAGTCCAGGCGCAACGAGCCTCAGGCCTGCTGGACGTCGAGCGCGTAGCCGGCTGCCCGCACGGTGCGGATGACGTCGGCATGCGCCTCGCCGTTCAGCGCCACCCGCAGCCGGCGGATGTGGACGTCGACGGTGCGCGCCTCGACATAGACGTCGCGCCCCCACACCGCGTCGAGCAGCTGCTCGCGCGAGAAGACCCGGCCGGGGTGCTCCATGAGGTGGCGCAGCAGGCGGAACTCGGTGGGCCCGAGATGCACCGGCTTGCCGTTGCGCAGGACGCGGTGCTGCACCAGGTCCATGGCGATGTCGGCGTATTCCAGCACCTCGTCGGCCAGCGCCGGCCGGATGCGGCGCAGCACGGCGCGGATGCGCGCCACCAGCTCGCTGGGCGAGAACGGCTTGGAGACGTAGTCGTCGGCACCGGCGTCGAGGCCGCGTATGCGATCGCCCTCCTCGCCGCGCGCCGTCAACATGATGATCGGGATGTTCGAGGTCGTCGGCTGGCGCCGCAACTGGCGGCAGACCTCGAGGCCCGACATCAGCGGCAGCATCCAGTCGAGCAGCACGAGGTCGGGCCGGTCGTCGGCGACCGAGGTCAGCGCCTCCTCGCCGTTGACCGCCACCGTCACGCGGTAGCCCGACTGTTCGAGGTTGTAGCGCATCAGCTCGACGAGCGACTTCTCGTCCTCGACGAGCAGGATATGGGGTTGGATCGCGTTCATGGGTGCGTGACGCGCTCTTGAGCTGGGGTTGATCAGGCGGGCCGATAGATCTGACCGCCGCCCTTGGGCCGGTCCATCGCAAAGGGCGCGCCGGTGACTCGGAAGACGATCAGCTCGGCGATGTTGGTGACGTGATCGCCGATGCGCTCGATATTCTTGGCCATGAACATCAGGTGGGTGCCGGCCGTGATCGTCCTGGGATCCTCCATCATGTAGGTCAGCAGCTCGCGAAACAGGCCGTTGTAGACGTCGTCGATCTCCTCGTCGCGCATCCACACCGACTTGGCCACCTCGGCGTCGCCCTTGGCGAAGGCGTCGAGCACGTCCTTGAGCAGGCTCTGCACCAGCCGGCCGATGCGGTCGATGCCGGTGATCGCCCGCGGCGGCGCCCCGCCCTGCAGCAGCACGATGGAGCGCTTGGCGTTGTTCTTGGCGTAATCGGCGATGCGCTCGAGCGTGGTCGCCATCTTCACCGAAGACAGGATCTGCCGCAGATCGACGGCCATCGGCTGGCGCAACGCCAGCATCTGCAGGACATGCTCCTGCACCTCCTTCTCGATCGCGTCGATACGCCCGTCGCCGGCGATCACCGCTTCCGCCAAGGCGCTGTCGCGATCGCGAATCGCCTGCAGCGAGCGGGCGAGCTGCGCCTCGGCCAGGCCGCCCATCTCGCTGATCTTCGAATCGAGGCGCTGCAGCTCCTCGTCGAAGCGCTTGAACATATGTTCGTTAGCCATAAGGGGGTCCTCTGAACGCCGATCCCGTTCAGCCGATGCGGCCGGTGATATAGGATTGGGTCCGTTGCTCCTTGGGAGTGGTGAAAATCTGCTTCGTCTCGCCGTACTCGACGAGGTCGCCCAAGTGAAAGAACGCCGTGAACTGCGAGACGCGCGCCGCCTGCTGCATCGAGTGGGTGACCATCACGATGGTGAATTCCTTGCGCAGCTCGTCGATCAGCTCCTCGATCGTGGCCGTCGCGATCGGATCGAGCGCCGAGCACGGCTCGTCCATCAGGATGACCTCCGGATTGACGGCGATGGCCCGCGCGATGCAAAGCCGCTGCTGCTGTCCGCCGGATAGCGCGGTGCCGGACTCGGTCAGGCGGTCCTTGACCTCGTTCCACAGCCCGGCGCCACGCAGGCTGGTCTCGACGATGCCGTCGAGTTCCGCCTTGTCGCGCGCTAGTCCGTGAATCTTTGGACCATACGCCACGTTGTCGTAGATCGGCTTGGGAAACGGATTGGGCTTCTGGAAGACCATCCCGACCCGGGCGCGCAGCTGCACGACGTCGAGCGACTTGTCGTACACGTCGTTGCCGTCGAGCAGGATCTCACCGGTGACCCGGCAGCCATCGATGGTGTCGTTCATCCGGTTCAGGCAACGCAAGAAGGTCGACTTGCCGCAACCGGACGGACCGATGAACGCGGTCACCATGCGCGCGCCGATGTCGATGGAAACATCCTTGATGGCGTGCTTGGAACCGTAGTGCACGTTCACGCCAGTGCCGCGCACCTTGATGTCCGTAGGCGACGCGTTGACGACGGTCGGCATGTTACCATTTCCTCTCGAACTTCTTGCGCAGGAAGATCGCGATGGCGTTCATCGCCAGAAGGAAGACCAGCAGCACAAGGATCGCCGCCGACGTCTTCTCGACAAAGCCGCGCTCGGGGCTGTCCGCCCACATGAAGATCTGCACCGGCAGAACGGTGGCCGCCTGCGTCGGGCTCGCCGGGATGTCGACGATGAACGCCACCATGCCGATCATCAGCAGCGGCGCGGTTTCACCCAGCGCATGCGCCATCGACAGGATCGTTCCGGTGAGAATGCCCGGCATGGCGAGTGGCAGGACATGGTGGAAGACCGCCTGCGACTTCGACGCGCCAAGGCCCAGCGCCGCTTCCCGGATCGATGGCGGGACCGATTTCAGGGCCGCGCGTGCCGCGATGATGATGATCGGCAGACTCATCAGGCTCAGCACCGCGCCGCCGACCAAGGGGGCCGATCGCGGCATGCCGAAGGCGTTGAGGAACACCGCCAGGCCCAGCAGGCCGTAGACGATCGACGGCACCGCGGCCAGGTTGTTGATGTTGACCTCGATGATCTCGGTGAAGCGATTCTTCGGCGCGAACTCCTCGAGATACACCGCGGCCGCCACGCCGACCGGGAAAGCGATCAGCAGGCATATGATCAGCGTGTAGAAGGAGCCGACGACGCCGCCCCATACGCCGACGAGCTCGGGCTCGCGGCTGTCGGCGGACGAGAAGAAGCGCGAGTTGAATTCGCTGTGCAGCACCTTGTCCGCCGCCAGCTTCGCCAGCCAGCCCAGCTGACGCTCGTTCAGCTTGCCGGCTTGCTTGGTCGCCGGATCGATCTCGAGATATCCCTTGTGGAACATGTCGACGTCGCTTCCGGCGATCAGCGACACCGTTCGCCGCTGGCCGATCAGGCCGGGATCGGCTCGCACCATATCGCGAAGCTGATACTGGGCGCCGGTGCTGACCAGACCGGTCAACAGCCGCACGCCGACCCGGTCGGTGACGTCGGGGAATTTCGCCTGCAGCGAGCCCCGTATCAGCGCGTTGTAGTCGGCCCGGTCGATCGCGTCTCGATCAGGTTGTCCCTGCGGCGCGATCACCTGGGGGTCGAAGAACACCTCCAGGCGAAGCGAGGTCTGCTGCACGGCGGTGTAGCCGGTTGAAATGATGCTGCTGAGCAACAGAACGAGCGAGCCGATCGCCACGGCGATGGCCGCGATGCCATAGAACTTGAACCGACGTTCGGCTGCGTAACGAGCGCGCAGCCTGGCTTTGGCGGCTTCCGTCGTGTGGACGTTGGTTCGTGACGGCATGGGCTCGGCGCTTGCGGACACGCCACCTGATGCGGTGATTTCAGTCATAGCGCTCTCGGTACTTGTTGACCATGCGTTGGGCGAAGATGTTGAGCGACAGGGTCACCGCGAACAGCACGAGTCCCAGAGCGAAGGCCGACAGCGTCTTGGGGCTGTCGAACTCCTGGTCACCGACGAGCAGAGCGGCGATGTGCACGGTCACGGTCGTCACCGCCTGGAGCGGGTTGGCCGTGAGGTTGGCCGCGAGGCCCGCCGCCATCACCACGATCATGGTTTCGCCCAGCGCCCGGCTGAATGCGAGCACTACAGACGCCGCGATACCGGGCAGCGCCGCCGGCAGCAGGACCAGACGAATCGTCTCGGCCTGGGTGGCGCCCAGCCCATAGGATCCTTCCCTGAGCGATCGGGGCACGGCGCTGATCACGTCGTCGGATAGAGACGAGACGAAGGGGATGATCATGACTCCCATGACCAGGCCGGCCGCCAGCGCGCTCTGCGCCGCGACATCGATGCCGAGGCTATCGCCGGCGTTGCGAATCGCCGGGGCGACCACGAGCGCTGCGAAGAAGCCGTAGACGACGGTCGGGATGCCGGCGAGAACTTCGAGGGCCGGCTTTGCGACCGAGCGGACCCGGTCCGGCGCATACTCCGACATGTAGACCGCCGCCATGAGGCCGATCGGGACGGCGACGATCATCGCGATGGCGGCGATCAGCAGGGTCCCGGTGAACAGCGGCACGGCGCCAAACGCGCCGGAGGATCCGACTTGGTCGGCGCGTATGGCGGTCTGGGGACTCCAGGTGAGGCCGAACAGAAACTCGTGCGGCGGCACCTTGGTGAAGAAGACGATCGCTTCGAAGACCAGCGAGAGGACAATGCCCAGCGTAATGAGGATCGCGAGCACCGAGCAGGCGATCAGGATGACCATCGTCACCTTCTCGACCAGGTTGCGCGCGCGCAACGTCGGGGCGATCCGCGTCCGGGCGTACCAAGCGCCGCCGATCGCCAAGAGCAGCGCCAGAACCGACAACGCCGCGTGGCTGATGCCGATCAGGTGCTTGTAGTGGGCGACCGCGCCAGCGACCGCGGGCGATGCCCGGTCAGCCGGAGTGTTACCGGCGGCGATGTTGCGGATATCAGTGACGACAAGGGAGAGTTTGTCCGCCGGCAGGTTGCGGACGTCGCTCGGCAGGGCGCCGACGACGATCTGGCGCAAGATCCAGTCTTCCATCACGGCCCAGATGCCGACCAGCGCAAGCGCGGGAAGGCCGCACCAGACGATGACGTAAAGCCCGTGATAGCTCGGCAACGAATGAAGGCTGCGATAGGCGCCGCCCGCCGTTGCGACGGCGCGCTGGCGGCCCATGAAGTACCCGCCGATCGCCAGGACGCAAAGCACGGCTACGAGCATCGAAATAGGCATGGCCGGCTCCCCCCAGATTGGCCGGAAGTAGGCCGGGCGGCGTCGCCGCCCGGCCTCCGGTGTCTTACAGCTTGAGGTTTTCCAGGTTCGTGGCGGAGGTGCGAACCTTCTCGCGATCCGCCTTCGACAGCGGGATCAGGCCCTTCTTCTCGAGATAGCCGTTGTCGCCCATGGCCTTGTCGCTGGTGAACTCGGCAACGAATTCCCGGATGCCGGGGATCACGCCGATATGCGCCTTCTTGACGTAGAAGAACATGGAGCGCGCGACCGGATACTTGCCCGAGGCGATGTCCTCGAAGGCCGGCGCGACCTTGTCGATCGCCATGCCTTCGAGCTTGTCGGTGTTCTCTTCAAGGAAGCTGTAGCCGAAGACGCCGATCAGGCCGGGCTTGCCGGCGGCGAGACGCTGAACGATCAGGTTGTCGTTCTCGCCGGCCTCGATGAACTTGCCGTCCTCGCGGACTTGCGAGCACACCTTCTTGTGCGCCGCTCTGTCGGTGATCGCCTTGATCTCGGGGATGTTCTTGCAGCCCTCTTCCATCACGAGTTCGACGAACGCGTCGCGCGTGCCGGACGTCGGCGGCGGGCCCATGACCTCGATCGGCAGGTCGGGCAGCGAGGCGTCGACCTGCTTCCACGTGGTGTAGGGGTTCTTCGCCAGCTTGCCATCGACCGGCACTTCGCGGGCGAGCGCCTTCCAGATCTGCTCGCGCGTGACGCCGAACTTGGCGCTGCCCTTCTTGACCGCGAGCACGATGCCATCGAAGCCGATCTTGACCTCGAGGATGTCGGTCACGCCGGCCTTCTGGCAGTCGTCGAACTCCGTCTTGGTCATGCGGCGCGAGGCGTTCGCGATGTCGGGGTGCTGGGCGCCGACACCGCCGCAGAACAGCTTGATGCCACCGCCCGTGCCCACGCTCTCGACGATCGGCGTCTTGAACTTGCCGAGCTTGCCGAAATTCTCGGCGACGAGCGTGCTGAACGGAAAGACGGTGGACGATCCGGCGATGCGGATCTGATCGCGCGCCTGCTGCGCATTGGCGCCGCTGATGGTGGCGACGGCGAAAAAGGCGCCGACGGCGACGAGTCTGATAGCGTTCATGGAGGCTCCTTCTCGAGCGATCGGCGGCCCCAACGGTCGCGCCGGCGACGGCCTGTTGCCGTCGCGCGGAGTCCTATGAACGGGGCGCAACTGTTCTATTGCTGATTTGTTACGTTTTGATGAATTCGCCCAACAGGTGGATAACTTGTCGGATGAGGGCATGCCGGCCAGGAAATGCTCCCACCGCCGCTGGCGGCCAACCGCCTGGTCAGGGCGCCACTCCAGGCTTCTTGCGGGCCATATGCGACAGTTCCGCCGTGCTCGCGATGACAGCCCGTCTCGCTACGCCGCCGCCGCGGCGCAGGCCAGGCGGCGGATGCGGTTGGCCTCGGCGTAGGCGCCAACCGCCGCCAGTCCCGCCGGCGGCTCGCCGTCGGGCGACGGGCGGCAGGCCAGGCTGATCGCTGGCATCACGTCGCAGCGCAGGTCGCAGCCATCGGCGATCCAGCGGTCGATCCACACCTCGGTGTCGCCCGGCGGTCCGCCGGGCAGGAAATGGCGCAGCGCGCGGCCGACCGATTTGCGCCATTGAGCCACCAAAGGCGACACACCGGGCACCGCGTCAGGCGGCGCGGCGGCGACTGGCTGATGTGCCGGCTCGGCCGCAGGCTCGGGCACCGGGTCGGGTCGCGATGGATCGCCGGGATAGCGGCGCCGCGCGCGCTTGCCGACACGCTGGATCCGGCGCCAGTCGACGATCTCGAGATAGTCCATCTCGTCGACCACGTAGATTCGCAGCAGGCCGCGCGTCACCAGCTCGTCGATCATGGCGCGCACGTGGTCGTTGTCGATCGGGTCTCCGGGAAACACTTGCATGCGGATGGTGCGCGGCAGCAGCGGCTGCACGCCGAAGGAGTCGGCGAAGTTCCAGAGGCCAAGAAACAGCAGGCGGGTCATCGCCGGGCAGTCGATGACGGCCTCCCAGGTCCAGAAGTCGGAAGGCAGGGTGCGATCGCGGGCCATTGGGCGGGCTCCAGGTTGAAAAGCTGAAGCCGTTGTAAACCCGAACAACGATCGTCTGCCATTTCCGCCGCTACGCGCGAACAATGCGCGGGAACAAGCGTTGCGGCAGTGGGCTTCAGCCCGCCCCTAGCGCCGTTGAAGCCGGGGTTTGGGCTCAGCGCGCCGGCGCTATCGGCAACGATACGGTGAATGTCGAGCCCCGTCCGAGTTCACTGACGACGTCCAGCCGACCGCGGTGGCGGTTGAGCGCGTGCTTGACGAGCGCCAGCCCGAGGCCAGTGCCGCCCATCTCGCGCGACCGCGCCGTATCGACGCGATAGAAGCGCTCGGTGAGGCGCTCGACGTGCTGTGGAGCGATACCCTCGCCTTGGTCGGTCACCGACACCTCAAGCGCCGTCGCCGGCTCGCCCGACGGACGCGCCACGACGTCGACGACGCTGCCGGCGCCGGTGTACTTCACGGCGTTGTCGGCGAGATTCTGGAACACCATCGTCAGCTCGTCGGCGTCGCCGATCACGGGTGGCAGATCGTCGGGGATGTCGAAGGCGATCGTGACGCCGCGCTGGCGCGCCTTCATGTCGATCAGGTCGCGCACGCCGCGCAGCACGCCACCGACATCGACCAGCGCGGTCGGCATCACGTGTTCGCGCTGCTCGATGCGCGACAGCGACAGCAGATCCTCGACCAGGCGACGCATGCGATCGGTCTGCTCGGCCATGATGGCGAGGAAACGCTCCCGCGCCTGGGGATCGTCGCGCGCCGGGCCCCGCAGGGTCTCGACGAAGCCGACCAGGCCGGCCAGCGGCGTGCGCAGCTCGTGGCTGGCATTGGCGACGAAGTCGGCGCGCATGCGCTCGGCGCGGCGCAGCGCGCTGATGTCGTGCAGCACGATCAGCGCCAGCGAGCCGTCGGCGGTGGCACGCGGCAGGCGCTTGACGTGCGCCGAGAAGATCCGTTCCGGCGGCCCGCCCAGCGACAGCTCGACGACGCCAGTGTCGGGCCCCGCGTCGCTCGGCACCTGGGCCTCCAGCGCCGCGTCGACGGCGTCGAGCAACGCGGGATGGCGCAAGGTCGCCGACAGGTCGCGCTCGGCGGCCAGCGTTCCGGTGAGGCCGCTCGCCGCGCGATTCCAGCGCACCAGCCGTCGCCTTCGGTCGACAGCGAACAGCGGATCGGGCAGGCCATCGACGATGGTCTGCGCCGATACCTCCAGCCCGGCGATCGCTTCGCGCTGGCGCCGCCACATGCCGTCGAGCGCCGAAACGCTGGTGGCCAGTTCCTCGGCCGCCGGCGAGACAACGAAGCGCGGCACATCCGGCTCGTCACCGCGCGCCAGCGCCTCGACATAGCCCGAGAAGCGCACGAAGGAGTGCAGGTAGCGCCGCACGATGACGGCGGTGCACAAGCCGATCGCCGCCATCGCGATCAGGCCATGCTCGACCGACAGCCAGCCCGCGACCATCATGCCGGTCAACACGATCACGGCCGGCGCCAGTACCACGGCGTTGGCGATCAGGTGGCGGCGGAACGACAGGCTGGGCTCGGCCATCGATCGATACTATACGCCGCGATTTGCCGGAGAGTTACGGTGCCGACTTCACTCCCTCTCCCCGCTCGCGGGGAGCAGGTTGCGCACGACGGCGGTGCGCCACTTGCTGCAGCCCCTCACCCTAACCCTCTCCCCGCTCGCGGGGAGAGGGAACTTCAACGCGGCGACATCGAGTGGTAGGCGGCGAGCGCGGCGTGGGTGACCAGATCGCCCGATGACGCGCTCATCTGCACGATCTGCACCGGCTTGTGCAGCCCGTCGATCACCGGCCCGAACACCGTCACGCCGCCCAGCATCTGCATCAGGCGCGAGGAGATGTGCGCGGAGTGCAGCCCCGGCATGATCAGGATATTGGCCGGACCGGTCAGGCGGACGAACGGATAGACGCTCTTCATCAGCTCGAAGTCGAGCGCCATGTCGGCCTGCATCTCGCCCTCGAACTCGAAATCGACCTGCGAGCGCTCGAGGATACGGATCGCCTCGCGGATGCGCGCCGTGCGCTCGATCTCGCGCGAGCCGAAATTGGTGAAGGACAGGAACGCCACGCGCGGCTCGTGACCCATGTGCCGCGCATTGCGCGCCATCTGCCGCGCGATGGTGGCAAGCTGTTCCGACGTCGGCGTCTCGTTCACCGAGGTGTCGGCGAGGAAGACCGTGCGCCCACGCGAGACCACGATCGAGTAGCCGATCGGCACCTTGTCGCGCTCGACATCGATCACACGGGTGACGTCGGCGTAGCATTCCGGGAAGCGGCGCGTGATGCCGGTGACCAAGCCGTCGGCGTCACCGGCCGCGACCATGCAGGCGCCGAAGACGTTGCGGCCCTGGTTGACCATGCGCTGCACGTCGCGGCGCAGCAATCCCTGGCGCTGCAGGCGGGCATAGACCATGTCGGTGTAGGCCTGGTTCTTGGTCGAACGACGGGCGTTGTGGATCTCCAGCCCGCTGTCGTCCTCGACACCCAGCGACTTCATCGTCTCGCGCACGATCTCCTCGCGACCGATCAGGATCGGCGTGCCGTAGCCGGCGTCGCGGAAGGCGATGGCGGCGCGGATGGTGCGCTCCTCCTCGCCCTCGGCGAAGGCGATGCGCTTGGGATTGGCGCGCACCACTTCGAGCAGGCCCTGCAGCCAGCCGGTCGTCGGATCGAGGCGCCCGGCGAGCTGCCGGTGATAGGCCTCCATGTCGATGATCGGCTTTCGCGCCACGCCGCTGTCCATCGCCGCCTGGGCGACGGCCGACGACACCTCGACGATCAGGCGCGGATCGAACGGCACCGGCACGATGTATTCCGGGCCGTAGCGCAGGCGGCGGCCGGAATAGGCCCGATCGACCTCGTCGGGCACGTCTTCGCGCGCCAGCTTGGCCAACGCCTCGGCGGCGGCGATCTTCATCGGCTCGTTGATCGTCGTGGCGCGCACGTCGAGCGCGCCGCGGAAGATATAGGGGAAGCCCAGCACGTTGTTGATCTGGTTGGCGTAGTCGCTGCGCCCCGTCGCTACGATGGCGTCGCCGCGCACCGCCGCGACCTCCTCCGGGGTGATCTCCGGATCGGGATTGGCCATGGCGAAGATGATCGGCTTGGCCGCCATGCCGCGCACCATGTCGGCGGTCACCGCGCCCTTCGCCGACAGGCCGAAGAACACGTCGGCGCCCTTCATCGCGTCTTCCAGCGAGCGCGCCTTGGTGCGCACGGTATGCGCCGACTTCCACTGGTTCATGCCCTCGGTGCGGCCCTGCCAGAGCACGCCCTTGGTGTCGCACAGGATGACATGCTCGTGCGGCACGCCCATCGCCTTGATCAGCTCGACGCAGGCGATCGAGGCGGCACCGGCGCCGTTGACCACCATCCTGATGTCCTTCATCGAGCGGCCGGTGATGTGCAGCGCGTTGATCAGGCCGGCGGCCGAGACGACGGCCGTGCCATGCTGGTCGTCGTGGAAGATCGGGATGTCCATCAGCTCGCGCAGGCGCTGCTCGATGATGAAGCACTCCGGTGCCTTGATGTCCTCCAGGTTGATGCCGCCGAAGCTTGGGCCCAGCAGCTTGACGCAGTTGATGAACGCGTCGGGGTCCTTGGTGTCGACCTCCAGGTCGATGCCATCGACGTCGGCGAAGCGCTTGAACAGCACCGCCTTACCTTCCATGACCGGCTTGCTGGCCAGCGCGCCGAGATCGCCCAGGCCCAGCACCGCGGTGCCGTTGGAGATGATGGCGACGATGTTGCCCTTGGCCGTGTAGTCGTAGGCGGTCGAGGGATCCCTCTGGATCTCCAGGCAGGGCGCGGCGACGCCCGGCGAGTAGGCGAGCGAGAGATCGCGCTGGGTGACCAGCGGCTTGGTGGCGACGATCTCCAGCTTGCCCGGCCGGCCCTCCGCGTGCATGCGCAGCGAATCGGCCCCGAGGTCGCGATTCTGTTCCGGCTCGTTGGGCTCGGCGGCCATCTGGGCAATCCTCCCGTGGGGCGTTCCGCAAAGCCGACCGTGGCTTGAAGAACAATCCTCGACCTTATCCCCGACTTGTAGCCGACCGCCGGTGACGGCGAAACACCCGCCATGCTAGCGTCAGGAGCATAATTCCTACGCCATCAACTGCTTGAATCGTGCCAGAGGCCCCCACCCCTCCCGACGCGACGGCCGCCTCGCTCGCATCATCGCCGATGATGCGCCAGTACCTGGAGGTCAAGCGCCGCCATCCCGACCATCTGGTGTTCTACCGGATGGGCGATTTTTTCGAGATGTTCTTCGACGACGCCGTCACGGCGGCGAAGGCGCTCAACATCACGCTGACAAGGCGCGGCCAGCATGACGGGGCCGAGATTCCGATGTGCGGCGTGCCGGCGCACAGCCACGAGGCCTACCTCTCGCGCCTGATCCGCCAGGGCTTCAAGGTCGCGATCTGCGACCAGATCGAGGACGCGGCCGAGGCGCGCAAGCGCGGTGGCGGCAAAGCGCTGGTCAACCGCGACGTCGTGCGCGTCATCACGGCAGGCACCCTGACCGAGGACTCCCTCCTCGACGCCCGCGCCCACAACTACCTCGCCGGCCTGTCCGAGGCGCAAGGCGAGCTGGGCCTGGCCTGGCTCGACCTGTCGACCGGCGGCTTCGCCACCCAGCCGATCACCCCGGAGGCACTGGGCGCGGCGCTGGCCCGGCTTGAGCCGGGCGAGCTGCTCCTGCCCGACCGCCTGCTGGCGCGCGACGACATCGCCACCGCGACGCAGGACTGGAAGACCGCGCTCACGCCCATGCCGTCGAGCCGCTTCGACAGCGACAACGCGCGCAAGCGCCTGGAGCGGCTGTTTGGCGTCGCGGCGCTGGACGCCTTCGGCAGCTTCTCGCGCGCCGAGATCGCCGCCTGCGGCGCGCTGGTCGACTATGTCGAGCTGACCCAGGCCGGCAAGGTACCGGCGCTGTCGCCCCCCACGCGCGAGCGCGACGACGCGGTCATGGCGATCGATCCGGCGACACGGCGCAATCTGGAATTGACGCGCGCGCTCGATGGCGGCCGCGAGGGCACGCTGCTCGCCACCATCGACCGCACGCTGACCGGCCCGGGCGCGCGGTTGTTGGCCGAGCGACTCGCCGCGCCGCTCACGGAACCTGCGGCCATCGCGCGACGACTCGATCTCGTGAGCCTGATGGTCGAGGCCACGGCGCTGCGTGAGGCGCTGCGTGAGAAGCTGCGCCGCGTGCCCGATATCGAGCGCGCGCTGCAGCGCCTGTCGGTCGGCCGCGGCGGCCCGCGCGATCTGGCGGCGCTGCGCGACGGCCTGCGTCAGGCCGGCGAGATCGCGCTGGTGCTGCAAGGCGACAGCGCGCGCATCAAGCCGCAGGACGTGCCCGATCTGATCGCGGCGATGTCCGATCACGCGGCGCTGGTCGAGGGATTGGCCGCGGCGCTGGCCGATGATCTGCCACTGCTGGCGCGCGATGGCGGCTTCATCCGCCAGGGCCATGCGGCGGAACTCGACGAGCTGCGTGGCCTGCGCGACGACAGCCGGCGCACGATCGCGGCGATGGAGGCGACATACCGCGAAAGCACCGGCATCGCCTCGCTGAAGATCCGCCACAACAACGTCATCGGCTATCACATCGAGATTACACAAGCGAACCTCGGCCGCTTCGAGCCCACCGCGCACGGCTTCATCCATCGCCAGGCCATGGCCAGCGCCACGCGCTACACGACGGGCGAGTTGGCCGATATCGAGGGCAAGATCGGCCGCGCCGCCGACGCGGCGCTGGCGCTGGAGCTGAAACTGTTCGAGGCGCTGGTCGGCGCGGCGATCGCCGAGGCCCCCCGCATCGCCGCCGCCGGCCGCGCGCTCGCCGTGCTCGATGTCGCCACGGCGCTGGCTGAGCTGGCGGTCGGCGAGCGCTGGACGCGACCGGTGATCGTCGAGGGTGCCGACTTCGCGATCACAGGCGGCCGTCACCCCGTGGTCGAGACGGCCTTGCGCAAGCAGCGCGAGGGCGCCTTCGTCGCCAATGATTGCGATCTCGGCGAGGGCCGCCGCGTCTGGTTGCTGACCGGCCCCAACATGGCCGGCAAGTCGACCTTCCTGCGCCAGAACGCGCTGATCGCCATCCTGGCGCAGATCGGTGGCTACGTGCCGGCCGAGAGCGCGCGCATCGGCGTGGTCGATCGCCTGTTCAGCCGCGTCGGCGCCGCCGACGATCTGGCGCGCGGCCGCTCGACCTTCATGGTCGAGATGGTCGAGACGGCGGCGATCCTCAACCAGGCGACGGCGCGCAGTCTGGTGATCCTCGACGAGATCGGCCGCGGCACCGCCACCTTCGACGGCCTGTCGATCGCCTGGGCGACGCTCGAGCACCTGCACGAGGTCAACAAGTGTCGCGCGCTGTTCGCCACGCACTATCACGAGCTGGGCGCGCTGGCCGCGAGGCTCGAGGCGCTGAAGCCGCACACCATGCGGGTCAAGGAGTGGCAGAACGAGGTCGTGTTCCTGCACGAGGTCGCACCCGGCGCCGCCGACCGCTCCTACGGCATCCACGTCGCCAAGCTGGCCGGCCTGCCGCAAGCCGTCGTGACGCGCGCCGAGGAGGTGCTGGCGGCGCTGGAGAAAGGTGATCAGTCCGGCGCCGTCGCGCGTCTGGCCGACGACCTGCCGCTGTTCGCCGCCGCTCCGGCGCGGCCCAAGGGTTTGTCCGAGGCGCCGGCGCGCGCCTCGTTGGTCGAAGCCGAGCTGCGCACCGTCAATCCCGACGAGCTGACGCCCAAGCAGGCGCTCGACCTGCTCTACGCGTTGCGCGGCCGCCTCGGACCCACCTGATCAGATCTTTCGCTGGTAGGCGCGCAGCGTCTGGTCGGCCAGGCGATAGAGCTGCGCCGGCCGGCCGCGGGCGCCGCGTTCCTGTGTCGAGGACACGGGCTCGATCATGCGCAGCTCCAGGGTCTTGCGCCTGAACGAGGACGTATCAAGGTGCTCGCCCGTCACCACCTCGTAGACTCGTTGCAATTGCGGATAGGTGAAGGTCTCCGGCAGCAGGAAACCCGGCAGCGACGAGTACGTCGCCTTGTCGCGCAGCCGCGTCGCGGCGCGGGCAAGGATGCGATCATGGTCGAAGGGCAGGCCGGTAGCCTCCGTCAGCGGCACGATCTTCGTTGACGCGCGCGCCGGCACACGCTGCGCCGGCGCGACGGCGCAGTACGCGATCGTCACCGACCAGTCGCGTGGATCGCGGGCGCGGCCCGTAAAGGTGTAGAGCTGCTCGAGATAGACGTCGCTGACGCCGCATTTGGCGGCCAGCACGCGACGCGCCGAGTCCTCCGCATCCTCGTCCTCGTCGACATGGATATAGCCGCCGGGTAGCGCGAAACGCCCCCGAAACGGCGCGTTCGCGCGCTTCTCGAGGACCACCGACAGCGTGTCGTCGGCGATGGTGAACAAGACCACGTCGACCATGGTCAGCGGGCGCGGATACTCCATTGGCCTCCCCTCGGACGGGCTCATTCTGGGGCGTTCTTATTTAGTTGCAAACTACTAATTAATAGGCTATATCGTCCACATCGCCCGATGGCTTGGGCGGGATTGGAGAGAAAGATGGGCTATTCAAGATGGAACCCCGATGACTGGCGCGGCCACGCCAGGGGGCTGCACGGATTACGGCGCGAACAGGTTTTCGGCGGGCGCGGGCTGTGCCCGGACCTCGATCCGGCGCGCATCAGCGTGCGCGAATCACGCGACTCCGAGCGCAACCCGGAATCCAACGCGGTGATCGTCGCGCTCGACGTCACGGGCAGCATGGGCATGATCGCCGAGGTGATCGCCCGCGAAGGGCTGGGCACGCTGGTCGAGGAGATCCTCGCCCGCCGACCCGTGAGCGACCCGCACATGATGTTCATGGGCGTGGGCGACGCGCATTGCGACGCCGCCCCGCTGCAGGTCACGCAGTTCGAGGCCGATATCCGCATCGCCCAGCAGCTCCGGCAGATCTGGCTCGAGGGCGGCGGCGGCGGCAACGACAGCGAGAGCTACAGCCTGCCCTGGCATTTCGCCGCGACGCGCACGGCGATCGACTGCTTCGAGAAGCGCGGCCGCAAGGGCTACCTGTTCACGATCGGCGACGAGATGCCGCCGGCGACGATGACCGGCGAGCAGCTGCGTCGCGTGATGGGCGAGCGCCAGGCCCGCAGCGTCGGGCCGGCGCAGGCGCTGAAGGCGGCGCAGGGCATGTACCATTGCTTCCACCTCGTGGCCGAGGAAGGCTCCTTCGCGCGACCGGATCCGGATCGCGTGGTCGCGGCCTGGCGCGATCTGCTGGGCCAGCGCGTGATCCGGCTCGCCGACCACCGGCGGGTCGCCGAAGTGGTGGTCTCGGCCATCGCCATCAACGAGGGCGCCGACCCCGGGGATGTGGCGCGCAGCTGGGGCGGTGGGGCGGCCGATGTCGTGAGCCACGCTTTCGTGGAGAAGCCGCCGCGCGGCATCAGCGGCTGGCTTGGCCTGCGATGAGCGGCCATGCCATCGCCGTGATCGGCGCCCACTACGGCGACGAGGGCAAGGGCCTCGTCGTCGACCGCCTGGCGCGCGAACTCGCGGCGCCGCTGGTCGTGCGCTTCAACGGCGGCGCCCAGGCCGGCCACACGGTCGAGACCACCGATGGCCGTCGTCACGTGTTCAGCCATGTCGGCGCCGGCGCCTTCGCCGGCGCCGACACCTTCCTCAGCCGGTTCTTCGTCGCGCATCCCTACATCTTCCTGCGCGAGATCGCCGAACTCGCGAGCAAGGGTGTGCGGCCCACAGTCATCGTCGACCCACGCGCGCCGCTCACCACGCCTTACGAGGTGCTGGTCAACCGCGCGATCGAGACCGCGCGCGGCGGCGCGCGCCATGGCAGCTGCGGCGTCGGCTTCGGCGAGACGCTGCAGCGCGAGGAGTCCGGCCTGTCGATCACCGTCGACGACCTGGTCGACACCGACCGCCTGCGCGCCCGGCTGTTGAGCCTGCGCCGCGAGTACGTGCCGGCGCGCCTTGCCGCGCTCGGCCTGCCGATCGACGCGGCGCTGCGCGAGGATCTCGCCAGCGAGGAACTCAGCGAACGTTTCGTCGACGCGGCGCTGGCCTTCCGCAGCCAGATCGAGCTGGGCGAGCCCGCCGGCTTCGTTGGACGCGATATCGTCTTCGAGGGCGCGCAGGGTCTCCTGCTCGACCAGGATCTGGGCGCTTTCCCGCACGTGACCCGCTCACACACCGGCCTGCCCAACGTCGCCGCGCTCGCCCCCGATTTCGGCATCGGGTCGATCGAAGCGTTCTACGCCACCCGCACCTACATCACGCGCCACGGCGCCGGGCCGCTGATCGGCGAGTTGGCGAACGCGCCCTATGCCGGGATCGTCGACGCCACCAACCAGCCGAATCCCTTCCAGGGCAGCCTCCGGTTCGCCCACGCGCAGCCCGAGCTGACGATCGCCACCATCCGCCGCGACGTCGCACGTGTCGGCCTCGATGTCGAGGTATCGCTGGCCGTCACCTGCCTCGACCAGCTCAACGGCCCGGTCCTGTGCCGCGGCACGCACGGCCTGACGGCGCGCGAGCCCTCGCAGTTCGTGCGGGCGCTGGCCGAACCCTTGGCGGCGCGCCGAATCCTGCGTTCCTATGGGCCGACCGCCGCCACCGCATCGATCGGCACACCTCTGGCAATCGGCGCGCCCGATCGCCATGTGATGGCCCATGAGCGCAGACAACCCGCCGGCGCACCACCTGCCGCGCGGGTTCCGTAACCCGGCGGGCAGCCCGCCGAAGACGCGCCATCTCACCACCGTCCTGCGCTTCCTCTGGCGCACGCGCCATGTCGATCGCAGCCCGGTCGCGCCCGAGGGATTCGTGCTGTCCAAGTCGGCGACGGTGCAGGGCCTGAAGGCCCACGCGCGGCGCGACAGCGTAACCTGGCTGGGCCACGCATCGTTCCTGATCAAGCTGGGTGGCCAGACGGTGCTGACCGACCCGTTCCTGTCCGACTACGCCTCGCCGGTCGACGGCGTCGGACCGCGCCGCTTCACGCCGCCGGCGCTGCGCGCGCATGAGCTGCCGCCGGTCGACGTGCTGCTGCTATCGCACAATCACTACGACCATCTCGACACGCGCGCGCTCACGGCCTTGCGCGACAAAAGCAGCCTGCGCGCCATCGTGCCGCTGGGCCTGGCGACCACCCTGCACGATCTCGGCTTCATCGATGTCGTCGAGGTCGACTGGCGGCACGAGCTCGGCGTCGGCCGCGAGTCAAACGCACCGCTGCGCATCGTCGCCGAGCCCGTCGTGCATTTCTCCGGCCGCGGGCTGTTCGATCTCAACCGCACGCTGTGGTGCGGCTTCGTGCTCGAAGGCAACGGCAAGCGGTTGTTCTTCGGTGGCGACAGCGCCTTCGGGCCGGTCTTCAGCGAGATCGGCCAGCGCCACGCGCCGATCGACCTGGCGATGCTGGGCATCGGCGCCTACGAGCCGCGCGATCTCTTCCGCACCAGCCACGCCACGCCGGAGGAAGCCGTCGAGATGGCCCGCGCCCTGGGCGCACGCCGCGTACTGGGCATGCACTACGGCGCCATCGTGCTGTCGGCCGAGCCGCCCTTCGAGCCACCCGAACGCTTCCGCGCCGCGGCACGCGCCGGTGGCTATGTCGACGATGACATCTGGCTACCGAGGATCGGCGAGACGCGGGCGTTATAGTCTTTGAGGCCGCCGGCGTCCCACCGGCATCATGAGGCCAACCACAGAGGCACAGAGACACAGAGGAAAACAAAGAAGAGAAGACCGACACCTGCGCGCTTCGCGCGCGATCATGCCGTTCTCTGTGTCTCTGTGTCTCTGTGGTTCGTCTTCTTCAAGGGGCCGGCGCGACGCTGGCGTCCCAATCAGACCTCTTTACGAACCATCGCCGCCCCGTCGGCCAGCGCGCGCAGCTTGCCGTAGGCGGTCTCGCGGGACATCGGCGCCATGCCGCAGTTGGTGCAGGGCATGATGCGCTCGACGTCGACGAACTTCGTCGCCGCGCGGATGGTGGCGGCGACCTGCTCGGGCGTCTCGACGACGTCGCTGGCCACATCGATGGCGCCCACCAGCACCGTCTTGGTCTTCAACAGGCCGATCAGCTCCAGCGGCACCTTCGAGGCGGCGCATTCCAGCGAGACCTGCTGGATGCGGCTGCGATCGAGCGCCGGGAAGACCTGCTCGTATTGCCGCCAGGACTGACCCAGCGTCTCCTTCCACTTGATGTTGGCCTCGATGCCGTAGCCGTAGCAGATGTGCACGGCGGTGGCGCAGCGCAGGCCCTCCGACGCGACATGCAGCGCATCGATGCCCCACTGCACGGCCTCGTCCATGTAGACGTTGAAGGCCGGCTCGTCGAACTGGATCACGTCGACGCCCAGCGCCTCGAGCTCGCGCGCTTCCTCGTTGAGCAGGCGAGCGAAGGCCATCGCCATGTCGACCTTGTCGCGATAGTGCTCGTTGGCCAGCGTGTCGATGATGGTCATCGGCCCGGGCAAGGTGAACTTCAGCTTGTTCTTCGTCGCCGCGCGCGCCGCTTTCGCTTCGGCTGAATGCACCGGACCGGTGCGGCGCAGCGCCGAGACCACGGTCGGGCAATCCGCCTCGTAGCGGTTGTTGCGGATGCCGATGCGCTTCTTCCTGTTGAAGTCGACGCCCTCGACGCCGACCAGGAAGCCGTGCACGAAGTGCTGCCGCGCCTGCTCGCCGTCGCTGACGATGTCGATGCCGCAACGCGTCTGCTCGGCCACCGACAGCATGGTGGCGTCGAGCTTGGCCACGGCGAGCGCCTCGCCTTCCAGCGCCCACGGCGCCCACAGCACGCCCGGCTTGGCGAGCCAGACCGGCTTGGGCAGGCTGCCGGCGATCGTCGTTTCAAGCATGGCGCTCCTCCTGCCGAAAACCGTAGCATGGCCGGCCCCCTCGCACGGAGCCCGCCATGTTCGCCCTCATCGCCCGGTCCCGGCCCGCAGCACTACCCGGCCTGACGATCGAGCGGCGCGTGTATGCCGAGACGCCCTATGGCAAGCCGTCCTCACCGCTGTTCCACGGCACCTTGGGTGGCGCGGCCGTCATCGTGCTGCCGCGTCACGGCGAGGATCACGCCGTGCCGCCGCACCGCATCAACTACCGCGCCAATATCCGCGCGCTGAGCGACGCCGGCGTCGAGGGTGTCGCGGCGATCGCCACGGTCGGTGGCATTCGCGACGGCTGGGGTCCCGGCACCTTGATCGTGCCCGACCAGATCATCGACTACACCTCGGACCGGCCGCAGACCTTCTTCGACGGCGAGAGCGGCGGCGCCCAGCATATCGACTTCACCTGGCCGTTCAGCGCCGAGCTGCGGCGGCGTCTGCTGCGCGCGGCGCGCGCAACAGGCGTCGCGGTGCAGGACGGCGGGTGCTACGGCTGCGCCAACGGCCCGCGGCTGGAGACCGCCGCCGAGGTCGCCCGCATGAAGCGCGACGGCTGCGACGTGGTCGGCCAGACGGCGATGCCCGAGGCCGCACTGGCGCGCGAGCTCGATCTGCCCTACGCCGCCATCAACATCGTCGTGAACCACGCCGCCGGTCAGGGCGACAGCGCCCAGGCGATCGCCCATGATGCGCTGGTCGAACACGGCCGCGCGGCGATGACCCAGGTGGCGCGCCTGCTGGCGGCGTTCGTCGCCGCGAAGCCGGGCCAATGAGGGGGGAAACATCATGATCACACGTCGCGCGGCGCTGGCGGGCGCCGCCGTCCTTGCGTCCTCGGGCGTGCGCGCGCAGGCCTTCCCCGCCAAGCCACCGCGCTTCGTGATCCCCTTCCCGGCCGGCGGCATCGTCGATGTCGTGGGCCGCGCGGTCGGCGAGAAGCTGGCCGGGCTGCTGGGCCAGCAACTGATCGTCGACAACCGGACCGGCGCCAACGGCGCGATCGCCACCGACATCGTCGCCAAGGCGCCGGCCGACGGCTACACGTGGCTGCTGGCCACGGTCAGCCACGTCGTCACGCCGCATCTGCAGAAGGTCGACTACGATCCGATCGGCGATTTCGCCGGCGTCGCCTACCTCTGCAACGTGCCGGCGATCGCCGTGGTGCCCGTCGCCTCGCCGTTCAAGTCGATGGCCGAGGTGATCGCCAAGGCCAAGGCCGAGCCGGGCAAGCTGACCTATCTCAGCCCGGGGGTCGGCACGTCGATGCACCTCAACATGGAGATGGTGCGGGTGCGCACCGGCGCCGCGGTCACTGGCGTGCCCTATCGCGGCCTTCCGCCGGGCGTCCCCGATCTCCTGGAGGGGCGGCTGGATTTCGGCCTGCTGCCGCCGGTGCTGGCGACCGCGCATATCCGCGCCGGCAAGCTGCGGCCGCTGGCGGTGGCCGCGTCGCAGCGCCTGAAAGCCGTGCCCGACGTGCCGACCTTCGCCGAAGCGGGCTTGGCCGATTCGGTGGTCGAGTCCTGGTACGTGACATTGGTGCCAGCCAAGACGCCGAAGGACATCGTCGCCCGCATCCACGCCGCTACCGTGGAGGCGCTGAAGGACGAGGCGGTGCAGGCCAAGCTCGAGACCGCCGGCGCCGTGCTGCCGCCGCAGCCGCTATCTCCGGCCGATGTCGATGCCCTGCTGAAACGCGAGCTGCCGCGTTACGGCGAACTGGTGAAGGTGGCGGGTATCAAGGCGGAGAACTGATCGTCTTCTTTCCTTCTCCCCGCGCAGGCGGGGAGAAGGTGCCGAGCGCCAGCGAGGCGGATGAGGGGCTTCCTCGCGCAACGACCAGCACCGTTGCCGTTGAGACTCAGCGAAGCCCCTCATCCGCCCTTCGGGCATCTTCTCCCCGCCTTCGCGGGGAGAAGGACTCTATTCCACCGTCGTCTTCGCCTTGTAGCCGCAGACATCGCGCACGACGCAGGCCGGGCAGTCGGGCTTGCGCGCCTTGCAGACGTAGCGGCCGTGCAGGATCAGCCAGTGGTGCGCGTGCTGCAGGAACTCGGCCGGCGTGCGCTTGAGCAGCTTGAGCTCGACCGCCAGCGGCGTCTTGCCCGGCGCCAGGCCGGTGCGGTTGCCGATGCGGAAGACATGCGTGTCGACGGCGATGGTCGGCTCGCCGAAGGCGATGTTGCGCACGACGTTGGCGGTCTTGCGGCCGACGCCGGGCAACGCCTCGAGCGCCTCGCGGTCGTTGGGCACCTCGCCGCCATGCTTGTCGATCAGGATCTTCGACAGGGCGATGACGTTCTTCGCCTTGCCGCGATAGAGGCCGATGGTCTTGATGTGGCCGATGAGCTTCGTCTCACCGAGCGCCAGCATCTGCGCCGGCGTGTGGACGATCTTGAACAACTCCTTCGTCGCGCGATTGACGCCGACATCGGTGGCTTGCGCCGAGAGCACGACAGCGACCAACAGCTGGTAGACATTGCCGCTTTCCAGCTCGCCCTCGGGCTCGGGCATGGCGGCGCGCAGGCGGCTGTAGAATTCGTGGACTGCGGCGGGCTTGAGCTGCGGCATGCGGGCGCGTCCTTGGGGTCTGCGTCCTTGGGGTCTTGGCGCGTGGCAGGACGCGCGCCTATTCTGGTGCCATGTCGGAGCCGGCCTCTCAAGCGGTCCATTTCGACGCGACCCTGCTGCCGCATCGCAGCCTGCCGCGTGCGGGCTTCCACGCCCTTATCGCCGCCCTGATCGTCGCCAACGTGATCCTCGGCGTGCCGATGTTCATGCTCGGCGCGTGGCCGGTGATCGGCTTCATGGGCCTGGATATAGCGCTGGTCGTTTTCCTGTTCCGGCTCAACTACAAAAGCGGCCGGTTGTCGGAGACGCTCCGGCTCACCGACACGGATCTCGTCGTCACGCGTATCGATCCGGAGGGCGTCGTCGAGGAGTCACGGCTGGAAGCCGCCTGGCTGCGCGTCGACATGGACGACCCGCCGGAGCACGAGAGCCGCCTGACGCTAATCTCGCGCGGCAACCGGCTGGTTGTCGGCCGCTTCCTGACGCCCGAGGAACGGCTGGAGGTCGCGGTCGGCCTGCGCGCCGCGCTGGCGCGCATGAAGGCGCGCCGCTTCGATCACGAGTGGTCCTGAGCCGTTGGGGCCGCGCCGCTCCAGCGGCGCTCATGAAACCGAGAACACGAAGAGCGCCGCTGGAGCGGCGCGGCCCTGACGGCCTCAACCCAGCCCTAGCACGTCCTTCATCGTGTACAGCCCAGGCTTGCGGCCCTCGGTCCACAGCGCCGCCTTGACCGCGCCGTTGGCGTAGATCTCGCGGCTGAAGGCGCGATGCGTCAGCTCCAGCCGCTCGCCGATGCCGGCGTAGTGAACCGTATGGAAGCCGACCTCGTCGCCGCCGCGCAAGGTCGCGAAACCGATCTCGCCCGCGGGGCGCGCGCCGGTATGGCCGTCGCGGGTCTTGCGCCAGACCTGTTCGAGCTGCACCGCGCGGCCCGCCGCCGCCGCCTTGCCGAGCGCCAGCGCCGTGCCCGAGGGCGCGTCGATCTTGTGGCGATGGTGCATCTCCAGGATGTCGATGTCGTAGGCGGGATCGAGCAGGCGCGCGGTCTGCTCGACCAGCGCCAGCAGGATGTTGACGCCCAGCGACATGTTGGCCGCCCACATCACCGGCACCTTGGCCGCGGCCTCGTGCACGGTCTTGGTCTGCGCCGCATCCAGCCCTGTCGTGCCGATCACCATGCCGACGCCCTCCCGCGCCGCGATGGCCGCGTGCGCCGCCGTCGCCGCCGGCACGGTGAAGTCGATCACCACCTTGGCCGCGGCGATGCCGGCCGCCGCGTCGTCGGTGATCTTCACGCCCGCCGCGTCGATGCCCGCCAGCTCGCCAGCGTCACGGCCGACGAGATTGCCGCGCGGCGCCTCGATCGCCGCGACCAGCTTGGCGCCCGGCGTCTTGGCGATCTGCCGCACCAGCATCTGGCCCATGCGCCCGCCGGCGCCCGTGATCGCGATGTCCATCGCTCGTCTCCCCGTTCCTGCCGCTTGTTGTATCGTGGATCAACCCTCGACCCAAGGAGCGGCATGGCCATCGTCATCCCCCTGATCGCCCTGGCCTTGATTCTGGGCGTCCTTGGCCTCGTGATCTGGTCAATGGTCAGGCGCCCGAAGCCCGACGAGCCGCGCAACGCCACGCCGGCGGAGATCGAGGGCTATGCGCGGGAGCTGCGCGACCGGCTCGACCGCCGGCCGTTCGGCGCGGCGCTGGCGCGCGATGTCTGGCACAAGCTGATGCGCACCAAGATCAACGAGGGCGTGATCTGTGAGCGCCATCGTGACTTCTGCGGCCAGGGCCTTATCCGCACGACAGACGGCGTGAAGCTCTGCGACGTGCAGGACGCCGGCCATTACTTCGGCAAGCCGATCGCGCAATGGCTCGACGAAGAGGCGTTTGTCGCCTTCTTCGCCAGGCAGTCGGACTACAGCTGCAGCGGCTGGGACGAGAGCGAACCGATCTTCTTCACGTCCGACAGCTGGTACCGCGACAACCAGCGGCTCAAGCGCGACGTGCTGGAGCGCTTCTTGAGCGGGCAGCAGCCGTGACGCAGTGGCAGCCCGCGACATGGTCGTCGACCATGCCGGTAGCCTGCATGAAGGCGTAGCAGATGGTCGAGCCGACAAAGCGGAAGCCCAGCTTCATCAATGCCCTCGACATCGCGGCGCTCTCGGGCGTCTGGGCCGGCACGTCCTTCAAGGTCGCCGGCCGGCGTACCACGGGCTTGCCGCCGGTGAACGACCACAGGAAGGCGACCGGATCCTCGCGCTCGGCCAGCGCCAGCCAGGCCTTGGCGTTGCCGACGCTGGCTTCGATCTTGCCGCGATGGCGCACGATGCCGGGATCGGCGGTGAGCTTGTCGAGCTTGGTCGGCGTGTAGCGCGCGATCTTCGCCGGATCGAAGCCGTCATAGACCTTGCGGTAGTGCGCGCGCTTGCGCAGCACGGTGATCCAGCTCAGCCCGGCCTGGCAGCCCTCGAGGATCAACAGCTCGAACAGCGCCTGCGGGTCGCGATGCGGGCGACCCCATTCGCTGTCGTGATAGGCGCGGTAGAGCGGATCGTCACTCACCCAGCCGCAGCGCGGCTTGCCGTCGTCCAGCGTGACGACATCGTGTTTCCAGACCATGCGCGACGGTGAATCAGGTCGCGCTGCGGATCAAGTGCCCAGAGCGAGGAGTCCGAAATCGGCATCGCCCTGTCATCCCGAGCGCAGCGAGGGATCTAGGCAGATTCACTAGATCCCTCGCTACGCTCGGGATGACAGGTACGTCTGACTGACCGCTCGATGCTCTAGCGGCGCGGCAGAAGGCTGGTCGACCACGAGACCTTGACCTGATCGACCAGCACCGCTGGCAGTGGCACGTAGCCGAGCCGGGCGGCCTCGTCGGCTCCTTTCTCGAACGACCAGGTGAAGAAATCCAGGGCGGCGCGGGTGCGTGCCTGCGGCGCGTTCTTGCGCATCAGCGCGAAGGCCGTGGCGACAATCGGGTAGGATTCGTCGCCGGCCGCATCGGTCAGCAGCAACTGGAAATCGCCCGCGCCGCGCCAATCGGCACCGGCCGCCGCCGCGGCGAAGGCCTTGGCGGACGGCACGATGTCGCGTCCGGCCTTGTTGCGCAGAGCGGCGTAGGTCAATCGGGCCTGCACCGCGCGCGCGAACTCGACATAGCCGATCGAGAACGGCGTGCGCTTCACGGCCTCCGCGACGCCATCATTGCCCTTGGCGCCGCGTCCCGTCGGCCATGTGACCAACAGGTCGGCGCCGACCTTCGTCTTCCATGTCGGGCTTACCTTGCCGAGGTAGTCGGTGAAGTTGAACGTCGTGCCCGAGCCATCGCTGCGATGGATCACGGTGATCTTCGCGTCAGGCAGCTTGAGATCAGGGTTGAGCGCGGCGATCGCCGGATCAGACCAGCTCGTGATGGTGCCGAGGAAAATGTCGGCCAGGACCGGCCCCGTGAACTTGATCTTGCCAGCCTGGATACCATCGAGGTTCACCACGACGGCGATGCCGCCGACAATGAAGGGGAACTGCGCCAATCCCGCTTTCGTCAGGTCGGCCGAGGGCAGCGGGAACTCCGTCGCGCCAAAATCGACCGCGGCGCCCTTGACCCGCATCATGCCGGCCAGCGAGCCGATCGGCTCGTAGGCCAATGCCGGCCGCGTCGGCGGATCCTCCAGACCCGACCCGGCCACCGCCACCGTACTGCCGCCGGCGATGAAACGTTGATAGCCGGCCGCCCAGCGCGAGAGCACCGGGAAGGCGAAGGTCGAGCCCGCGCCGCTGACCATGCTGTTGTCGCCCAGCACTTCCTGCCCACGCACGGGTGCGGTGACGACGGTGAGGACGAGGGCGGCGATGGCCGTCACACCTGCGAGTCTCATGGCGAACTCCCCTGCCGTCGTTACGCCGGCGCCGGTATGGCGCCGGAGAAGTCGGCAGCGGGCTTCTCTGCCGGCTGGGGCACGACGCGCAGGACCGAGCGGCGCTCGGCATCGATGCGCTCGATCAGGTAGAAGCCGCGCTCGACGCTGCCGAGCAGCGCCAGGATCGCGCCGCGCTCGATCCAGGGCAGCTCGTTGCCCAGCCTGAGGCAGCGTTCGCGCAGCTCGGCCAGCGCCGGCAGGCGCGGCTCGGCCGCCGCCGACACATGCGGCACGCCGGTACGATCCAGCGGGATGACGGCCGTGAGCGCCTCTTCGAGGCGATCCAGCGTCTCGTTGACCAGCTTGCGGCCGGCCTCGCCGAAGGGCTGGCGCTCGATACGACGGGCCACCTGGTACAGCGTCTCGCCCAGGCTGGCGGTGAAGTCCTCCTCCTCGATCAGGCTGCCGATCAGGTCGGCGCGGGCGGTCGGCAGATCGGGCGAGAACATCGCCGCGGTATAGGCGCGGATCTCGCGGCTGAGCACGTCCATCGCGGCATAGTGCTCGGCGCTGTCGTCGGGCGCGTTCTCCTTGTCGCGGGCGATGTCGATGAATTGCGACGCCGCCTCGAGGTAGCGCGCGGTTTCCCGCTGCACCGCCGGCACACCGCTCTCGATCTGGCCGGCCAGACGCGAGTCGAGGTACTTCGGCTGCGAGTAGTCCTCGACGTCCTCGGCCGAGGTGTGGCCGATCTTCGACAGCACGCGATCGAAGACGCCGATGAACGGGAACAGCAGGACGGTATTGAAGACGTTGAAGAAGGTCGAGTAGAGGCCAACCGCCACCGGCACCAGCGGGAAGGTCTCCTTGCCGTTGACGACCTCGGGGATGCCGGGATCGCCGCCGAACCAGCCCATCGCCCAGGTCAGCACCTGCATCGACGGGAAGAATAGCGGCAGCATGACAGCCACACCGATGATGTTGAACGATATGTGGGCGTAGGCCGCGCGCTTGGCGTTCTTGCTGAGGTTGAGCGAGGCCATCCACGAGGTGATGGTGGTGCCGAGATCGGCACCGAGCGAGAAGGCCACCGCCGTCTGCCAGTCGAGCACGCCGGCGGCGCCCAGGCCCATGACGATGCCGATGGTCGCCGACGAGGAATGGATCATCGCCGTGATGCCGGCGGCGATGAGGACGCAGTAGATCAGGCTCATGAAGTTGTCGGCCTTGAGCGCGGAGATGATCGACATCACCTCCGGCATGTTGCGCAACGGACGCAGGCCGCCGGTCATCAGGTTGAGCCCGTAGAAGATCAGGGCGAAGCCCATGCAGGCCAGCGCGATGTTGCGCACCCGATCGCTCTTGGCGAAGACGTAGATCAGGGCGAAGAAACCGCCCAGCACCAGGCCCAGCGGCCCCAGCGGCAGGGCGATCAAGCCGTTGCCGAGCGTGGTGCCGATATTGGCGCCCATGATGACGCTGATCGCCGGGCGCAAGCCCATGACGCCGGCGTTGACCAGGCCCACGACCATGACGGTCATCGCGGTGCTCGACTGGATAACGCCGGTGATGAGGGTGCCGGCCATCACGCCCTTGACCGGCGTGCCAGCGATGCGCGCCAGCAGATTGCGCATCTTGTTGACCGCGAGCGACTGGATGCCGTTGCTCATGAACTCGAGGCCGAGCATGAAGATGCCCAGCCCGCCGATGACCGGCACGATCACCTGGGTGAAAAAATTCATCAGACGACCCCCACCATTGCGGCGGCGCTGCGCGCGCGCCGTCACGATGCTGGGAGGTCGATGTCACGGTATGATGACAGTCACATCGCGCTGCGGTGTCAGCCGGCAGGATCGGGCCTGTCGAGCCACGATGCGACCACCGCGCGCGTTTCCGCGCTGGACACCACGGGCCCTGTCATTCCGAGCGCAGCGAGGAATCTCGTGAAGATGCTGGATTCCTCGCTACGCTCGGAATGACAGCAGCGACGCGTGTCGGCGCGATCAGTCGTCGCCGCCGAACATCTCCTTCACCTTGTTGAAGAAGCCCTCGGATTCGGGCGACGTGCCGCCGTCCTTGCCGGCGGCCTCGAACTCCTTGAGCAGCTCCTTCTGCTTGGCGGTGAGGTTGACCGGCGTCTCGACCACGGTCTCGATGTAGAGGTCGCCCTTCTGGGTCGAGCGCAGGACGGGCATGCCTTTGCCGCGCAACCTGAACTGGTGGCTCGACTGGGTGCCGGCGGGGATCGAGATGCGCGCCGTCTTGCCGTCGAGCGTCGGCACCTCGATATGCCCGCCCAGGGTCGCGGTCACCATGCTGATCGGTGCGCGGCACAGCAGGTCGGCGCCGTCACGCTCGAACATCTTGTGCTTGCGCACGCTCAAGAAGACGTAGAGATCGCCCGGCGGACCGCCGCGCGCACCGGCCTCGCCCTCGCCGCTCAACCGGATGCGTGTGCCATCCTCGACGCCCGGCGGGATCTTGACCTGCAAGGTCTTGTCCTTGCGCACACGGCCAGCGCCATTGCACGCGCGGCACGGCTTCTCGATCTTCTGGCCAGCACCGTGGCAGGTCGGGCAGGTGCGCTCGACGGTGAAAAAACCCTGCTGCATGCGCATGCGGCCGCGTCCCTGACAGGACGGACAGGTCACCGGCTTGGAGCCCGGCTCCGCGCCGCTGCCGTTGCAGGGCTCGCAGGTCACCGAGCTGGGCGCGCGCACGTTGGCTTCGGCGCCGGCATAGGCCTCTTCCAGGGAGATCTCGAGGTTGTAGCGCAGGTCGGCGCCGCGACCCGGCCCGTTGCGCTGACCGGCACCCATGTTGCCGAACATCTGCTCGAAGATGTCGGCGAAGCCGCCGCTGAACTCGAAGCCGCCAGGGCCACCACCCGGACCACCGGGGCCATTGGAATTGCCGTCGAAGGCGGCCGGACCGTAGCGGTCGTAGGCGGCGCGCTTCTGGTCGTCCTTCAGGACGTCGTAGGCGTGGTTGATCTCCTTGAACTTCTTCTCGGCTTCCTTGTCACCCGGATTGCGATCCGGATGGTATTTCATCGCCAGCTTGCGGTAGGCCTTCTTCAGGTCATCCGCGCTGGCGGTACGGCTGGCGCCGAGCAGTTCGTAATAATCCTGAGCCATCACGCGTATCCGGAGCAGCCGTCCGGCGCTCCCACCCCAAGGTTCGCATTAAGCGAACGCCCCCATCCGCGGCAGATAGCACGGATGGGGGCGCCGTTCACGTCCAGCCGCCTTAGCCGCCGGAGCCGGTCTTCTTGTTCTTGGCGTCGGTGACGTCGGTGAAGTCCGCGTCGACCACCTTGTCGTCCTTGTTGGCGGCGTCGCCCGGGCCAGCCGATGCCTGCGCGCCCGGCGCCGCCTGCTGGTCGGCCTCCTGGGTCTTGTACATCGCCTCGCCCAGCTTCATGGCGGCCTGCGCCAGCGCGTTCGTCTTCTCCTTGATGGCCTCGACATCCTCGCCGGCCAGCACGCTCTTGAGCGACTCCATCGCGCCCTCGATCGCCGCCTTGTCGGCCGCCGGCACCTTGTCGCCATGCTCGCTGAGGTTCTTCGCCGTCGAGTGCACCAGGCCTTCGCCCTGGTTGCGCGCATCGACCAGCTCGCGCTTCTTCTTGTCTTCCGAAGCGTGCTGCTCGGCGTCCTTGACCATCTTCTGGATCTCGGCCTCGCTGAGACCGCCGGACGCCTGGATGCGGATCTGCTGCTCCTTGGACGTCGCCTTGTCCTTGGCCGTGACCGAGACGATGCCGTTGGCGTCGATGTCGAAGGTGACCTCGACCTGCGGCACGCCACGCGGCGCCGGCGGGATGCCGACCAGGTCGAACTGACCCAGCAGCTTGTTGTTCTGCGCCATCTCGCGCTCGCCCTGGAAGACCCGGATCGTCACCGCCGTCTGGTTGTCGTCGGCGGTCGAGAAGATCTGGCTCTTCTTGGTCGGGATCGTGGTGTTGCGCTCGATCAGGCGGGTGAACACGCCGCCCAAGGTCTCGATGCCCAGCGACAGCGGGGTCACGTCGAGCAACAGGACATCCTTGACCTCGCCCTTGAGCACCGCGCCCTGCACGCCCGCGCCGATCGCCACGACCTCGTCGGGGTTGACGTTGCGCGCCGGCTCCTTGCCGAAGAACTGCTTCACGGTGTCGATGACCTTGGGCATGCGCGTCATGCCGCCGACGAGGATGACCTCGTCGATCTGGCCGGCGGTCACGCCCGCGTCCTTCATCGCCGCGCGGCAGGGCTCCAGCGTCCGCTGGACAAGATCGTCGACCAGCGCCTCGAGCTTGGCGCGCGAGAGCTTCATCACCAAGTGCTTGGGCCCGCTGGCGTCGGCGGTGATGAAGGGCAGGTTGATCTCGGTCTCCTTGCTGTTGGAGAGCTCGATCTTGGCCTTCTCGGCCGCCTCCTTCAGGCGCTGCAGCGCGAGCTTGTCGCCGCGCAGGTCGATGCCCTGGTCCTTCTTGAACTCGTCGGCCAGGTAATTGATGACGCGCTGGTCGAAGTCCTCGCCACCAAGGAAGGTGTCGCCGTTGGTCGCCTTCACCTCGAAGACGCCATCGCCGATCTCCAGCACGGAAATGTCGAAGGTGCCGCCACCGAGGTCATAGACCGCGATCAGGCCGGTCTTCTTCTTGTCCATGCCATAGGCAAGGGCGGCTGCGGTCGGCTCGTTGATGATGCGCAGCACGTCGAGGCCGGCGATGCGACCGGCGTCCTTGGTCGCCTGGCGCTGGGCGTCGTTGAAGTAGGCCGGCACGGTGACCACGGCCTGGGTGACCGTCTCGCCGAGATACGATTCGGCGGTTTCCTTCATCTTCATCAGGATGAAGGCGGAGATCTGACTGGGGCTGAACTGCTTGCCGTCGACCTCGACCCAGGCGTCGCCGTTGGCTGCCTTGACGATCTTGTAGGGGGCCAGGCCGATTTCCTTCTGGACCATCGGGTCCTCGAAGCGGCGGCCGATCAGGCGCTTCACGGCATAAAGAGTCTTGGTCGGGTTGGTCACCGCCTGGCGCTTGGCCGACTGGCCGACCAGCCGCTCGCCCGAATCGGCGAAGGCGACCATCGAGGGGGTGGTTCGGGCGCCCTCGGAGTTCTCGATCACCCGGGGGTCGTTACCCTCCATGATGGCGACGCAGGAATTGGTCGTCCCGAGATCGATGCCAATGACTTTAGCCATGATGCCTTGCCTCTCTCTTCAGCGGCGGGATCCGTTCGGCCCTGACGGCACCGTGACGGCCCCCTGGAGTTCGGATATGGATTCGACGACAAAAAGCCGCGATTTCCAAAGGGCTATATAGTGTGTCCCGTTGCGCCCGCAACGGCTCGCGAGGCAAGTGCACACGGCATTTTTGCGCCTGGCCCATGCAGGCCGGCGAAGCGGTCCAATCTGGAAGATCTCCAGACTAGAAGAAGCCGGCGAGGCGCGACGGGGAGACTACTTCGGCGGCTCGGGCGGTTCGCCGGTCGGCGACGCCGGTGGACCACCTGTGGCGACCACGACCATGGCCGCGCGCAGCAGCCGCTCGTTGATCACGTAGCCATCCTGGTAGACCTGGGCCACGGTGTTGTTGGGCCGGGTCGCATCCGGGATCTGGGCCACCGCCTGATGCAGGTTGGGGTCGAAGGGCTTGTCCTGGGCGTCGATTTTCTTCACGCCATTGCGGTCCAGCACGGCCTGCAGCTCGCGCTGGGTGGCCTCGACACCCTGCACCACACCCTTCAGCCGGTCGTCCAGCCCCTCGCCGCCGGGCGGCAGGGCCTGCAGGGCGCGGCCAAGATTATCGCCCACCGACAGCACGTCCTTGGCGAAGCGCGCCACGGCGAACTTGTGCGCCTCCTCGACATCGAGCTTGGCCCGGCGCCGGGCGTTCTGGGCATCGGCGACGGCGCGAATCCACTGGTCCTTGGCCTCGGCCAGCTGCGCCTCGAGCTCGGCGATCCTGGATTCGGCGGTCTCCTTGATGACGCGTGCCGGGTCACCGGCGTCGCCCCGCGGCGGCTCGGGAATGTCGAGGGTGAACTCCTGATCCACGCCCTGCTCGTCGGGCGGTGGGTTACGGGAGGCTGTATCGGACGGCATGATCTGGGTGGGCCAACTGGAATGGAAAAAGCGACGGCGAGACTCTGTGCCTCGCCGCCCGTGCGTCTTGACTTAGGGGGTCGCCCGCCCGGGGTCAACCCGGGGCGACGGGTTCAGCCCACGAGTCGACCCACGACCTTCGCGGTGTAGTCGACCAGCGGGATGATGCGCGCGTAATTCATGCGCGTGGGCCCGACCACGGCGATGGCGCCGACGATCTTCTCGCGCTCGCCGCGCAACGGCGAGACGATCACCGAGCAGCCGGTATTGGCGAATAGCGGATTGTCGGCGCCGATGAAGATCTGCACACCCTGGCCGGCGCCGGCGAGGTCAAGCAGGCGCATGAAGCTCTCGCCGCGCTCCAGCGATTCGAACAGGCGGCGGATGTTCTCGAGGTCGGCGAGCGCCGTGACATCCTCCAAGAGCCGCGCCTGGCCGCGCACGATCAGCGAGGAGCCCGGTCCGCCGCCCCAGGTCGCCAACCCGGCCTCGACGACGCGCTGGGTCAGCGCGTCGAGCTGGGCGCGCTGGCCGGCGAGCTCGGCGGCGATCTCCTCCTTGGCCTCGTCGAAGGTTCGGCCGATCAGGCGGGCGGCCAAGTAATTCGCGGCCTCGACGAGGGCCGAGGGCGGCAGGCCCAGCGGCAGCTCGATCAGGCGGTTCTCGACCGTGCCGTTCTGGGTCACGAGGACGACCAGCGCCCGGCCCGGACCCAGCGCCACGAACTCGATGTGCTTGAGCGGCTGCTCGCTGCGCGGCGCCACCACCATGCTGGCGCAGCGCGACAGACCCGAAAGCAAGGTGCTGGCGTGCTCCAGCACCTCCTGCACGCTGCGGCCATTGCCGGCGCAGCGCGCCTCGATGCCGGCCCGCTCGTCCTCGCTCAGCGCGCCGACTTCGAGCAGGCCGTCGACGAAGAGGCGCAGCCCCGCTTCGGTCGGCACTCGGCCAGCCGACGTGTGTGGCGCGAACAACAGGCCCGATTCCTGGAGATCGGCCATCACGTTGCGGATGGTCGCCGGCGACAGATGCTCGGTCAGGCGGCGCGTGAGCGTGCGCGAGCCCACCGGTTCGCCGGTCTCGACATAGGACTCGACGATGCGACGAAAGACTTCGCGTGCGCGGTCATTGAGCTCGGCGACAGGCGGCGAGGCGCCGACAAGGGTCCGGCTCGCCGCCGGACGGGGCACCGGCTCGAGTCGCGTGATGGGCCGTTGCATCAGATGAATCTAGGGACCGCGCCCGATAGCGTCAACGCCGGGCCGGTGCGAGAATAGCGGTATGAGCGACCGGGTCATCGATGCCCCGCCTGCCCGCATGGTCTTCCGCGCCGACCCGCTGGCGGCGGCCGTCGTTCCGCTGCTGTTCGCGCTGATCGGCGGCGGCATCGCCTGGCTGACCGAGGGCCGCGTCTTCGCCCAGTGGGTTTGCGCCGGCATCGCCGTCTTCGCCGTCATCGACCAGGTCCAGTTGCGCCTGCGGCCGCCGCTCGAGATCGACGGCGACAAGGTCACGGTCAGGTCCCGCGGCGGCGGCACCCTGCGCGTCGACGGCAAGTCGATCGGCGCGGTCGAGGTGCGCTCGCACGGCATATTCGGCCGCGGTGTGGCCGTGACACCCGGCCTCGACGCGCGGCGGGGGGCGACACCGGAGACTTTCATCGGCCCCTTGCGCGACCCGGCCGGCGCGTGGCACGCCCTCGGCCGGCTCCGCCGGACCGGCGGACAATGACAGCAGGAAGACCATGTCCATCCGACCCTCCGGCCGCGCGCCCGATCAGCTGCGCACGATCGAGCTGATCCCCGGCTTCTCGCGCCATGCCGAGGGCTCCTGCCTGGCGAAGTTCGGCGACACCCATGTGCTGTGCACCGCCTCGGTCGAGGAGCGCGTGCCGCCGTGGATGCGCAATAGCGGGCGCGGCTGGGTGACGGCGGAGTACGGCATGCTGCCGCGCTCGACGCACACGCGCACCGATCGTGAGGCGTCACGCGGCAAGCAGTCGGGCCGCACCCAGGAAATCCAGCGCCTGATCGGCCGCGCCTTGCGCGCCGTGGTCGATCTCGAGGCGATGGGCGAAATCCAGGTCAAGATCGACTGCGACGTGCTGCAGGCCGATGGCGGCACGCGCACCGCCAGCGTCACCGGTTCGTGGGTCGCGCTGGCGATCGCCATGAACGGGCTGCTGAAGGCCGGCAAGGTGAAGAAGTCGCCGATCACCGGTCAGGTCGCGGCGATCTCCTGCGGCGTCTACAACGGCACCCCGGTGCTCGATCTCGACTATCCCGAGGATTCGGCGGCGCAGGCCGACGCCAATTTCGTGCTGACCGCCGCCGGCGGCCTGGTCGAGGTGCAGGGCACGGCGGAGAAGGATCCCTTCAGCGAGGCCGAGTTCCTCGCGTTGCTGGCGCTGGCCAAGCGCGGTATCGCGGAACTCTGCGTCCATCAGCGCGCCGCGCTGGAGCGCGGCTGAGGTCGGGCCGATGACGCCGCGCCGCTTCAGCGGACCGACGCTGGTGGTGGCCACGCACAACACCGGCAAGGCGGCGGAGATCGGCACCATGCTGGCGCCCTTCGGCGTGCGCGTGCTGTCGCATGCCGAACTCGGGCTGGCCGTGCCCGAGGAGACCGGCGCCACCTTCCTGGAGAACGCCGAACTGAAGGCGCGCACGGCGGCGCGCGCCACCAACCTGCCGTCGCTGGGTGACGATTCGGGCCTGGCGGTGCATGCGCTGGATGGCCAGCCCGGCCTGTACACCGCCGATTGGGAAGGCCCGAACCGCGACGCGATGACCGGTATGGCGCGCATCCAGCGCGAGCTCGCCCAGCGCGGCGTGCCCGACACCGCCGATGCGCGCGCCGCCACGTTCAACTGCGCCCTGGCATTGGCGTGGCCCGATGGCCATGTCGAGAGCGTGCTGGGACAGATGCGCGGCACCATCGTGTGGCCACCGCGCGGCGACAACGGCCACGGCTATGATCCGACGTTTCAGCCCGATGGCTGGGCGATCACCTGTGGCGAGATGGATCCCGCGGTGAAGAACCGCATCAGCCATCGCGCCGATGCCTTCACGAAGCTCGTCGCGCGGTGCTTTCAATGACCGAGGCACGACGCCAATTCGGCGTCTATGTGCACTGGCCGTTCTGCGTCTCGAAGTGCCCGTACTGCGACTTCAACAGTCACGTGCGCGACGCCGTCGACCAGACGCGTTGGCGCGAGGCGCTGGTCGCCGAACTCCGGCACTACGCGGCGAGCACGCAAGGCCGCGTCGTCGACAGCGTCTTCTTCGGCGGTGGCACGCCCTCGCTGATGCCGCCGCAGACGATCGCCGCGGTGATCGGCGCGATCCGCGACCTGTGGCCGGTCGCCGACGATGTCGAGATCACCATGGAGGCCAACCCGACCTCCGTCGAGGCGGCACGCTTCCACGCCGCGCGCGAAGCTGGCGTCAATCGCGTGTCGCTGGGTGTGCAGGCGCTCGACGCCGACTCGCTGCGATTTCTCGGTCGCGGCCATTCGGTCGATGAGGCGCTGGCGGCGATCGACACGGCGCGCGCCATCTTCGCGCGCTACTCGTTCGACCTGATCTATGCACGACCAGGACAGTCGCCGGCGGCATGGCGCGCCGAGCTCACGCGCGCGCTCGATCTCGCCGGCGAGCATCTCTCGCTCTACCAGCTCACGCTCGAGCGCGGCACGCGCTTCTGGCAGGACCACGCGCGTGGCGCATTCGTCATGCCGGACGAGGACACGGCGGCGACGATGTACGAGGAGACCAACGCGTTGATGACGGCGCGCGGCCTGCCACCCTACGAGATCTCGAACTATGCGCGACCGGACGCCGCTTGCCGCCACAACCTGATCTACTGGCGCTACGAGGACTATATCGGTGTCGGGCCCGGCGCTCATGGCCGCTTCACACTGGATCGCGCCGATGGCGCGCGCGGCAAGCGCGCGACGCGGCAGGCGAGTGGTCCGGAGGCGTGGCTGGAGCGGGTCGAGGCGCAGGGCCATGCCACGGCCGAGGACCGTGTCGTCGACAGTGACGAAATGCCAGGCGAAGCCCTGATGATGGGGCTGCGGCTGGCCGAGGGTATCGATCGGCGACGCTTTCGCGCGCTGACCGGTCGCGACGCCGCCGAGGCCGTCGATACCGGGGCGCTCTCGGCGATGATCCAGGGCGGTTTCCTGATTCTCGACGACGACCGTCTGCGCGCGACCGATGCCGGCCGCCAGCGGCTCGACGCCGTGCTGGCGCGCCTGCTGCGCTGATCTACTGAGCACAAAAAAAGAGAGCGGGCCGAAGCCCGCTCTCCGATATCCGTCCGGACGTCGCTGCGACTAGAAGCGCAGCTCGGTGCCGATCAGGAACTGCCAGCTGTCCGAACGCTCGGACTGGTTCTGACCCGACGCCGCCTCGTAGAAGAAGCCGCCGACCAGCTTGATGCCCGGTCCGATGGCGTAGGTGCCACCGAGCATGAAGATATGGACCTGGTCGGTACCGATCGCGCCGCCCGTGCCCGAGAGCGCCGCGACGTTCTCACGCCGGGTGCCGCCGAAGTACGTGAAGCTCGCCGCCCACGGACCCGTCTCGTACATGACGCCGGCCGTCCAGAACAGGTTCTCGTTGCCGGAGATCAGGCCGTTGTTGTCCCAGCCGAAGCTGCCGCCGACGGTGAAGCCGGCATAGCTGAGCTGCAGACCGCCAGCAAGCGCATGGTAGTCGCGCTGCAGGCCGCTGTTGATGATGCCGCGATCATACGCCGCGAAATCCCAGCCGAACGACGCGGCGACGCCGAAGTCGCCGAACTTGTTCACGTAGTTGACCGAGAGCGACACACCGTTGACATACGCGTTTTGTCCCGCGTTGCAGAACGGCGCGTTGCCGGCGCCACCCAGGAAGCCGCAGGTCGCGGCCAAGTTCGCTTGGGCGAAGTTCGCAGCGCCGCCGTTAGCGGTGATGTGCGGCGTATAAGACACGCCGAACTGCAGGCCGAAGAAGCGCGGCGTGTAGTAGTTGATGCGGTTCGCATCAACGCCCAGGATGCCTGCCGACCACGCGTACGCGTGGGCACCGCCGTTGGCGCCGGTACCCGTGGCCGAGCCGGTCGCGAAGTTGTACTGCGTCGCGCCGTAGCCCGGCAGGGCGTTCGGTGCGCCATAGAACATACGGTAAGACACGACGTCGATGCCACCGGCCTCGATGCGGCCCCAGTCACCGAACGCGAAGATGTACTCTTCGTCCACGGTGTCAGAGGTGCCCGCTGTCTGGCCACCCTGCGACCAACCCTCGAGCTCGATACGGATACCGACCGTGGTGCCGTTGTCGAGCTTGGTCTGGCCGATGAACCAGATCTCACCTTCATAACGATAGTTCGGCGTGCGGTAGTTATTGCCCTGCGTGCCGCCAAAGTGGCCCGCATTGAAATACTGCTGCATATAGCCGCCGACACCGACCTTGATGGGCTCGGCCGCCATCGCCGGTACGGCCGCGAGGCCGCCTGCGATCAAAGCGGTCGTCCCCAGGAGGACTTTCTTCATTTCTCCCTCTCTCTCTGCTGCGTCTCGCGATCAGGACCGACGGCGACCGGTTTTAGAAGGGCTAGCCACACAACTCGGCCAAAACCGCTCCTGCCACTCGACGGGCCATGGCGGATTAAACTCGCCGCACTATCAAGGGTCAAGAAACCAAAGCCGAATTGGCCGATTCGGTGCCGGGGTGTGGCAGGAACGCCACAAATCGGGCGCTCGACCGCCCTGTTCCACCATCACGTTCGTCGTCAATATATTGAGGAGGAACCATGGTTGACGCTAAATATGGTATGTTTCGTTGAAGCTATTTTTGCTATCACCTTGAAATTAATGGAATTTGTTGCGCTGGCGCGGGCACCCGACCTGGTGGACGCGTTGTTAAGCGCCTGTGACTTGTTCCACACGGCGGACTTCCCCTATAAGTCGACCTTGGCGTTCCGGCCGGCCCAAGAGCCGCCGCGCCGTCAGAGGGAGCCACTCGTAATGTTCAGAGGCCATCGTCGCCCGATCCAGGGCGGACTGCGCGTTGCCTCCATCGTGGTAGTCGCCGGGTTGTCGGTTGGGTTGGCGAGCTGCGGCGGCGACGACACGGCGCTGCCCGATCAGCTGACCCGCCCCAAGCAGGATCGTGGTTTGGGCATCGGTCGCGGCACGCAGGACAGCGGCGGTCTATTCGGTCCGGGTGGACTGTTCGGCTCGCGCGAGGAAAAGGGCAAGGGGCTGAACGAGCCGGGAATCGCCGTCAACGCCTTCCTGTGGCGCGCCTCGCTCGACGTGATCATCGACAACAAGTGGCCGATCGCCTCGGCTGACCCGTTCGGCGGGCTGATCATCACCGACTGGTTCCAGTTCACCGAGTCGCCGAACGAACGGCTGAAGCTGCAGGTGCTGATCCTCGACCGCGACCTGCGGGCCGACGCCATCCGCGCCTCGATCATCCGCCAGCAGCAGGCGGGTGGCCGCGGCTGGGTCGACGCGCCGGTCGATCCCAAGACCGCCTTCGAGTTCGAGAACGCGATTCTCACCCGCGCCCGCCAGCTGCGTATCGCCGCCCGGGGCAACTAGCCGCCGGGCGCCCGAACGGGCAATCGAGTTGACAATCGTACGGCGGGCCTTAGCTTGCCCGCCCATGATCGGACGTCAGCCACTCCTTCGACTTATCGCCGCCGGCCTTTGAGGCCGGTCGGGCGCTCGTGCGCCCTCTGTGGGCCATCATCCCGTCGCTGCGCTTCCTTCAGGTCCGATCATGTCCGCCAGCCAATCCCCCGTGCGCTACAATTTCCGCGAAACCGAGGCCAAGTGGCAGAAGGCTTGGGACGAGCGCGGCACCTTCCGCGCGAAGATGGATCGCGCCAAGCCCAAGTACTACGTGCTGGAGATGTTCCCCTACCCGTCGGGGCGCATCCACATGGGTCACGTGCGCAACTACACCCAGGGCGATGTGGTGGCGCGCTACCGCCGCGCCCGCGGCTTCAACGTGCTGCATCCCATGGGCTGGGACGCCTTCGGCCTGCCGGCCGAGAACGCGGCGATGCAGATGAAGGTCCATCCCAAGAAATGGACCTACGAGAACATCGCCACCATGAAAGGGCAGCTCAAGTCGATGGGGCTGTCGCTGGACTGGGGCCGCGAGGTCGCGACCTGCGATCCCAGCTACTACCGCCACCAGCAGAAGATGTTCCTCGACTTCTGGCAGGCCGGCCTGGCCTACCGCAAGGAAGCCTGGGTCAACTGGGATCCGGTCGACAACACCGTGCTGGCCAACGAGCAGGTGATCGATGGCAAGGGCTGGCGCACCGGCGCCACTGTCGAGCGCCGCAAGCTCTCGCAGTGGAACCTGAAGATCACGCACTTTGCCGAGGAGCTGCTGACGCGCCTGGAGACGATGCCGCGCTGGCCGGAGAAGGTGCGCCTGATGCAGGCCAACTGGATCGGCAGAAGCGAAGGCGCGCGCGTCTTCTTCGAGCTGACGGGCGAGGGCGCCGAGCCCGGTGAGACGCTGGAGATCTTCACCACGCGGCCCGACACGCTGTTCGGCGCCTCGTTCATGGCGATCTCGCCCGACCATCCGCTGGCCGCGCGCCTGGCGAAGGACGACCCGGCCCTGGCCGCATTCATCGCCGAGTGCCGCAAGACCGGCACCAGCGCCGCCGAGATCGAGACCGCCGAGAAGAAGGGCTACCGCACCCGGCTGTCGGTGAAGCACATCGTCAAGGACGGCGAAACCTTGCCGGTCTACGTCGCCAACTTCGTGCTGATGGAGTACGGCACCGGCGCCATCTTCGGCTGCCCGGCGCACGACCAGCGCGATCTGGATTTCGTGCGCAAGTACAGCCTGCCGGTGATTCCAGTCGTGCTGCCCAAGGACGCCGATCCCAAGAGCTTCACCGTCGGCGACGAGGCCTATGTCGAGGACGGCACGATCTACAATTCGGGCTTCCTGAACGGCCTGTCGGTGCCCGACGCCAAGCGCGCGATCATCCGCCATCTCGAGGGCAGGGGGCAGGGCAAGGGCACGGTGCAGTACCGCCTGCGCGACTGGCTGGTGTCGCGCCAGCGCTACTGGGGCTGCCCGATCCCGGCGATCCACTGCGATGCCTGCGGCGTCGTACCAGTGCCGGCCAAGGATCTGCCGGTGACCTTGCCCGACGATGTGGAGTTCGACACGCCGGGCAATCCGCTCGACCGTCATCCGACATGGAAGCACGTCGCCTGCCCGTCGTGCGGCAAGCCGGCGCGGCGCGAGACCGACACCTTCGACACGTTCATCGACTCGAGCTGGTACTTCGACCGTTTCACCTCGCCCGGCGTCGAGAGCGCGCCGTTCGATCGCGAGGAGAATCACTACTGGATGCCTGTCGACCAGTATATCGGCGGCGTCGAGCACGCGATCCTGCATCTGCTCTACTCGCGCTTCTGGACGCGCGCGATGCGCGAGGTGCAGATGACCAGCCGCGACGAGCCGTTCGACGGCTTGTTCACGCAGGGCATGGTCTGCCACGAGACCTATCGCGCGGCGGACGGCACCTGGCTGTTCCCGGACGAGATCAAGCGCAGCGAGGGCGGGGTCGTCACGCGCGTCTCGGACAACGCGCCGGTCACGATCGGCCGCTCCGAGAAAATGTCGAAGTCGAAGAAGAACGTGGTCGACCCCGACCAGATCATTCGCGACTACGGCGCCGACACCGCGCGCTGGTTCATGCTGAGCGACAGCCCCCCCGAGCGCGACCTCGAGTGGACCGAGTCGGGTGTCAGCGGCGCCTGGCGCTTCCAGCAGCGGCTCTACCGCCTGCTGAGCGAGGCGATCGGCGGCGGCGCCTCGACGGCCAAGGCCAACGGCGCTTTCTCCGACGCCGCCATGACGCTGCGCCGCGCCGCGCATAAAGCGGCCGCTGGCATCTCCGCCGACATCGAGGCCTTCCACTTCAACAAGGCGGTGGCGCGTCTCTACGAGCTGGCCAATGCCATCGAGGGCTTCAAGGCGGCGAGCGATTCCGATCGCGCCGCGCTGGCCGAGACGCTCGACATCTTCGTGCGCCTGATCGCACCGATGACGCCGCACCTGGCCGAGGAGCTGTGGACCCTGCTGGGTCGCGACGGCTTCGTCGCCGACGCAGCCTGGCCGACGCCCGACGCCGCGCTGCTGGCCGACGAGGACGTCACGGTGGCGGTGCAGGTCAACGGCAAGCTGCGCGCGACCTTGAAGCTGGCCAAGGACACGCCGAAGGAGAACGCGGAGGCGGCGGCTTTGGCCGAGGCCGACGTCATCAAGGCGATGGCCGGCAAGCCGGCGAAGAAGATCGTCGTCGTGCCCAACCGCATCGTCAACGTGGTGGTGTGAGACGCCCGAGTCCGTGACACCCCTCACCCCTAACCCCTCTCCCGCAAGGGGAGAGGGGAACGAGAGCACCGCGCTTCTTCCTCCCCTCTCCCCTCGCGGGAGAAGAGTCGGGGGTGAGGGGGCGCTTCGACACACCAGACGTTTCGCGATCATCTCGTCGCTCGCCACACTCTCAGCCTGCGGCCTGCGTCCGCTATACGGCGGCGGCGACGGCGCGCCATCGGCGGGCGCACCCGCTGGCGGCGTGCGCGGCGACCTCGCTGCGATCAAGATCGCCACCATTGCCGAGCGCGGCGGGCAGGTGCTGCGCAACGCGCTGCTCGACTACCTCACCCCCGAGGGCGAGCCGCGCCAGCCGCTCTACCAGCTGGTGGTCACGCGCGCCGAGGCCGAGCAGTCGCCGCTGCGCCGGCTCGACGAGGTGGCGATCCTGCAGATCCTGCGCGTCAGCGCGACCTGGAGTCTGCTCGATCTTTCCGGCGCCAGGCTCACCACGGGCATCAGCCGGACCGTGGCGCGCTTCGACGTGACGCGCTCGCAGCCCGCCAACGAAGCCGCGCGCGAGAACGCGCGCGAGCGCGCCGCGCGCGACCTGGCCGAGGACATCAGGATGAAGCTGGCGCTGTACTTCCGCCAGCGCCGCGGGCTGTAGCCATTGCACGATCTCATGCTGAGGGGGCCGCGCAGCGGCCGTCCCGAAGCATGGGCAACGACCGAGGTGGTTGCCCACCCTTCGAGACGCATCGCTTCGCGACGCTCCTCAGGGTGAGGTTTGGGCCTCAGACTCAGCGCGCGCCGAGATCGCCGGCGGCGGCGCGTCGCAGCGCCGGGCTCACCTTGGGCATCGCCACGTTGAACCACGCGCCGAAGCCCGGCCGCGCCTGGTGCAGGAGCATGTCGAGGCCATCGACCGTGACGTTGCCGCGCGCCCGCGCCGCCGCCAGCAGCGGCGTCTCGAGTGGCACGTAGACGATGTCGTTGACCACGGCCGTCGCAGGCAGCGCCGCGAGATCGATCTCCAACGGCGGCGCGCCCTTCATGCCCAGCGACGTCGTGTTGACCAGCAGGCCGGCGCCAGCGAGCACCGATGCGCGCCGATCCCAGCTGTCGATCACCACGGTGCGGCCGTCCTTGGGCGTCACCTGCGCGCCGAGATCGATCGCCGACTGGCGCGTGCGATTGAGCAGGCGTAGCTCGGGCACGCCCGCGTCGACCAACGCGTGGCAGATGGCGCGCGCCGCACCGCCAGCGCCGAGCACGACCGCCGGCGCCGCCGCCGGTTTCCACGCCTTCGCGCCGGCGCGCAGCGCGGCGATGAAACCGAAGCCATCGGTGTTGCGCCCCTCCAGCGTGCCGTCGGCATGCTTGACGATGGTGTTGACCGCGCCGATGCGCTCCGCGCCCGGCTCGATGCGATCGAGCATGCCGAGCACGTCGATCTTGTGCGGCAAAGTGAGATTGCAGCCGCGCGCCTTGGGTGTCTTGCGAATGAAGTCGAGCGTGGCGCGCAGCGCTTCACCGCCCGGCGCGACGGCGAGGCGGCCGTAGAAACCGTCGATGCCGCGCTTCTTCAGCCAGTAACCGTGGATCAGCGGCGAGCGCGAATGCTCGACCGGCCAGCCGACGATGAAGGCGAAGGGTCGGTTCTGGGCGGCGGCGAGCAGGGTGGCGAAGTCGGGTGTCATCGATCAGTTCCGGGCGACCCCGGCACCACGCAGGAAGTCGAGCAGCGGCAATAGTGGCAGACCGAGGATCGTGAAGTAATCGCCTTCGATACGCTCGAAGAGCTGCGGCCCCGGGCCTTCGAGCCGATAGGCGCCGACCGAGGTGGTGAGCGTCTCGCCGCACAGCGCGACATAGTGATCGAGGAAGGCGTCGCTGAAGTCGCGCATCGTCAGGCGCGCCTCGCTGAGATGACGCCAGATCACCCGCTCGTCGCGCGCGACGCAGATCGCGGCGTGCAGTGTGTGCGTGCGACCGCGCAGGCGCAGGAGATGCGCGCGCGCCGCGGCGAGATCGGCCGGCTTGTCGTAGAGCACGCCGTCGCAAGCCAAGGTCTGGTCGGCGCCGATCACCAGCGCGCCCGGCCGCAAGCGCGCGCCTGCCAGCGCCTTGAGATCGGCGAGCGCCGCCACCAGCGCATCGCCTGAAATCGCGCCCAAGCGGGTTTTTTCGGCGTCCTCGTCGACACCGGGCGCCAGGGCCTCGTGCTCGAGCCCGACGCCCTGGAGCAGCGCGCGGCGCGCGCTCGAGGTCGAGGCGAGGACCAGGTGCATCAGTGCTTGTGCTCGCCGGCCGGCGCGCTGCCCAGCGGCAGGACCGGCACCGCGACATCGATGCGGCCGGCCTTCTCGAAGACCAGCGTGATCGCCGCGGTGTCGCCCGCCTTCAGCGGCGCCTTGAGCTCCATCAGCATGACGTGGAAGCCGCCCGGCGCCAGCGTCGCCTTGCCGTTCGCCGGCACGTCGATGGCGGGCACCTCACGCATCCGCATCACGTCGCCTTCCTTGATCACCGTGTGCAGCTCGACGCGCGCCGCGACGGACGACTCGGCGCGCAGCAGGCGGTCGGCGGTCGCGGCGCCGTTGACGATCGTCATATAGGCGCTGCCGGCGCGGGCCGTCGGCGCGGTGGCGCGGGCGAAGGGCTGCTCGATGCGCAGCGCGCTGGTGCCCTGGGCGACGGCGACGGCAGGCGTCGCGAGAATGGCGAGCAGCAGGGAACGACGACGCATGGTGAACTCCTGACGATCGGGTCGCGACGCCTACGCGGCACAAGACAATCGCGCAAGCGTTGCGCTGTCGCGGTGGCAAGCGGCGCGCCGCTGCACTAGGCTCCGCCCCACAACAGGCGAGGGGAGATTCCCATGGTCAAGGCGGTTCAGATCAAGCAGGCGGGCGGGCCGGAGGTGATGGAATACACCGATGTCGAGGTCGGCAAGCCCGGCGCCGGCGAGGTACGTGTCCGCCATACCGCGATCGGCCTGAACTTCATCGACATCTACACGCGCTCCGGTCTGTACCCGGTGCCGATGCCCAACGCCATCGGCCGCGAGGGCGCCGGCGTGGTGGTCGAGGTCGGACCCAAGGTGAAGGGCTTCAAGAAGGGCGACCGCGTCGCCTATTGCGGCAGCGTCCCGGGCGCCTATGCCGAGGAGCGCGTGCTGCCGGCGGCGATCCTGCTGAAGGTGCCCAACGGCATAAGCGACAAGCAAGCCGCCGCGATGATGCTCAAGGGGATGACGACGGAGTACCTGATCCGCCGCACCCACAAGTGCAAGAAAGGCGACATCGTGCTGTTCCACGCCGCTGCGGGTGGCGTCGGCCTGCTGTTCGGCCAGTGGGCCAAGGCGATCGGCGTGAAGGCGATCGGCACCGTGTCGTCGCCGGAAAAGGCGGCGATCGCCAAGAGGCATGGTTACGCCTGGGTGATCGACTACTCCAAGGAGGACGTTGTCGCGCGCGTCAAGGAGATCACCAAGGGCAAGGGCGTGCCGGTGGTCTATGACGGCGTCGGCAAGGACACCTGGGACATCTCCCTGAAGTGCCTCGCGCCGCTCGGGACCCTGGCGAGCTTCGGCAACGCTTCCGGCCCGGTGCCGCCGGTCGCGCCGGCCGTGCTAGGTGGCAACCTCTCGGCCTTCCTGACCCGGCCCAGTCTCGGCGCGTATACCTCGACCCGCAAGGACCTCGAAGGCAGCGCGAAGGCACTGTTCAAGATGGTCAAGAGCGGCAAGGTCAAGATCACGATTGATCAGACCTACGCCCTGAAGGATGCGGCGCAGGCGCATCGCGATCTGGAAAGCCGCAAGACCACCGGTCAGACGGTGCTGATCCCCTAGTCCTATTGACTTCCTTACTTCCAAGGGAGAAAGTAAGGAATGCGCCTGATCAGTCGGGTCACGAGCAAGGGCCAGATCACCATCCCCAAGGCCGTGCGCGCGGCGCTCGGCCTGCAGGATGGTGATCTCGTCTCCTTCGGCATCGACAACGATCTCGCGACGCTGCGGCGGATCGCGGCCCATCAGGAGACTGGGGCTGCGGGCACACTCGGTACGGATCTGACCGAGTGGGGCAGCCCGGCCGACGAGGACGCCTACCGTGATCTTTGACCGCTACGACGTCGTGGCCCTGCCGCACCCGCTGGCTGACGCGCAGCCCACGGGACGGCGCCCGGCGGTCGTGTTGTCGACGCGTAACTTCAATATCAGCCAGGGCCATACGCTGTGCGCCATGATCACCAGCTCCGTCGGCGGCTGGTCGAGCGACGTGCCGATCGTCGACCTGCAGAGCGCGGGCCTGCCGGTACCGTCGGTGGTGCGGCTCAAGCTGTTCGTGGTCGAGAATACCAAGCCAGAACGGCGACTTGGCGAGCTGGCGCGCAAGGACGCCAAGGCGCTGCGGCGGGCGTTGCGCTCGGCCCTGGGCGAGGACGATTGAGCCGATGCTGATCGTTGGTTTGACCGGCTCCATCGGCATGGGCAAGTCCACCGCCACGCGTTTGCTGCGCAGCATGGGCGTCCCGGTCTATGATGCCGACGCCGCCGTCCACGCCGTCCAGGCGCCCGGCGGCGAGGCCCTGGCGCCGATCGAGGCCGCCTTTCCCGGCGCGGTGAAGAACGGCGTGCTCGATCGGGCTGCCCTGGGCGCCAAGGTCTTCGGCGACCCCGTCGCGCTGCGCCGGCTCGAAAGCATCGTCCATCCGCTGGTCGGCCGCCGCCAGCGCGCCTTCCTCAAGAAATGGGCCTCGCGGCGCGCGCCGATCGTCGTGCTCGACATCCCCTTGTTGTTCGAAGGCAGCGGCCATCGACGTGTCGATGCGACGATGGTCGTCAGCTCTCCTTACTTCCTGCAAAGACAGCGCGTGCTCGCACGGCCCGGGATGACGCCTGAGAAATTCCAGGACATCCATCGCCGACAGGTCCACGACTCCATCAAGCGGCGGCACGCCGATTTCGTCCTGCCGAGCAACGCTGGCATCGGTCCGACCCGCGCAGCGCTATCTAAAGCATTGAAGGAACTGCGTAAGCGCAAAGGCAAGTTCTGGCCGGGCCGGCCGCTTTATGAGCGCCGCACCGCCGAGATCGCCCGCAGCCGCAGGGGCCGACCACTATGACCCGCGAGATCGCCTTCGACACCGAGACCACGGGCCTGGATCCGCGCGCCGGTCACCGGCTGGTCGAGATCGGCTGCGTCGAGCTGATCCATGGCATGCCCTCGGGCAAGTCCTGGCACAGCTATCTCAACCCCGAGCGCGACATGCCGGAGGAGGCGTTCAACGTCCACGGCCTCTCGGTCGATTTCCTGCAGGACAAGCCGTTGTTCGCCGAGGTCGTGGAGGGCTTCCTCACCTTCGTCGGCGACGCCACCTTGGTGATCCACAACGCGGCCTTCGACCTGGGCTTCATCAACGCCGAGCTCGACAAGGTCGGCCGGCCGGCGCTGACCAACGCTTTCGTCGACACGGTGAGCGTGGCCCGGCGCAAGTTTCCGGGCCAGCGCAACAGCCTGGACGCGCTCTGCGATCGCTTCGGCATCAACAACGCGCACCGCACCAAGCACGGCGCGCTGCTCGATGCCGAGTTGCTGGCCGAGGTCTATATCGAGCTCAACGGCGGCCGCCAGCGTGGCCTCGATCTGGCCGCGGCCGCCACAGCCGCCGCGGCGCAGGTGAGTGAGGGCACGGTGGCGGCCAGCGTCGTGCGCGCGGCGCGCGCGCACGCGCCATCGCCTGCAGAGCTCGCGGCGCACGAGGGTTTTATCAAGAAACTGAGCGATCCGCTCTGGCTCAAATGACTCCCACTCCCCGCCTGTGGGGAGAGGGAACCAATCACGCGTGGCCGACCGGCCCGCCGTCGGCCTGCGCCATCTGCTGCTGGTAGAGCGCGGCGAAATCGACCGGCTGCAACAGCAGCGGCGGCAGCGCCGCCTGGCTCAGCGTGGCGGTGACGATGGCGCGGGCGAAGGGGAACAGCAGCATCGGCACGTGGACGCCGATGATCGGCCCGATCGCCTCCTGCGGCACCGCGCCGACGCTGACGACGCCGGCATAGACCAGCTCCATGACGAAGATCTGCTGGTCCTGCTGATCCTTGCCGTCGAGTTCGACGGTCATCGTGACCTCGAACATGCCGGGCTGTTCGAGATTGCGCGCATCGCAGCGGACGTTGAGGCTGTACTGCGGCGGCGCGGTGAGCTGCAGGCTTTGCGGCGCGCGCGGGTTCTCGAACGACAGGTCCTTGATGTACTGGCCGTGGATCGTGATCGGCGCCTGGCCGGCCGGCTGGTTGGTGTCGCTCATCTCGGATCTTCCTGCGGAGGGGGCGCGGCCCGCGTAGCACGCACGGCCCAACCGGTACAAGGCAAGCCGCCCCGAATAGACATGCGATCCCTGCGGCTATTGCGCTTGCTCTGCGGAACCGCGCGGCAGAGGATGGCGGACGCGTACAACCCGTGCAAAAGGCCCATGTCGCGCCCCCTCGTTGGTATCTCCGCCTGCCGCCGCCAGATCAAAGCCTGGACCATCCACTCGGTCGGCGATCGCTATGTCAAAGCCGTCGTCGAGGCGGTCACCGCCACGCCGATCCTGCTGCCGGCCGTCGGCGTCGGTGAGCAGGGCCTCGACCTCGACCGCATCCTCGACGCCGTCGACGGCGTGCTGCTGACCGGCAGCCCGTCCAATGTCGAGCCGCTGCACTACGGCGGCCGCGATCCGCGGCCCGGCGTCGCCGCCGATCCGGCGCGCGATTCCACCACGCTGCCGGTGATCCGCGGCGCCATCGAACGCGGCATTCCATTGCTGGCGATCTGCCGCGGCATCCAGGAGGTCAATGTCGCCTTGGGTGGCACCTTGCACGCCCATGTCGAGGAGATCCCCGGCCGCATGGATCACCGCTCGCCGCGCGTCGACAGCCTCGAGGCCAAGGTCGCGCCGGCGCACGCCATCGACATCAGCGACGGCGGCCTGCTCCAGCGCATCACCGGCCTGAAGCACGCCGAGGTCAACTCGCTGCACGGCCAGGGCATCGACAAGGTCGCGCCGGGCGCGCGCATCGAAGCGGTGGCGCCCGACGGCCAGGTCGAAGCGATCAGCATGCCCAATGCGCCGGGCTTCGTGCTGGCGGTGCAGTGGCACCCCGAGCACCGCGCGCTGGAGAACCCGCTGTCGCGCGCGATCTTCCGCGCCTTCGGCGAGGCCTGCCGCGAACGCATGGCCCAGCGCCACGGCCTGCCACTGCGCGCCGCGGCGGAGTAGTCCCGGGCGCGGGCGCGCCGCCTATTGCTGCTTGTAGCCCGACGCGGCGATCACCGGTTTCCAGCGCTCGATCTCGGACACGACGAAATCCGCGAACGCCTTCGGTGTGGTGGTGCGCGGCTCCAGCCCGGCTTCGATCAGCTTCGTCTTCACGTCCTCGGCACTCGCCGCGGCGACGATCTCGCGATTGAACGCCTCGACGATGGCCGGCGGCGTCTTCGCCGGCGCGTAGAAGCCCAGCCAGCCATCGCCGACGATCTTGGGATAGCCGAGCTCGGTGAAGGTCGGCAGGTCGGGGCCGGCGATCGCACGCTTCGCTCCCGAGGTCGCGAGGATCCGCACCTTGCCGCCGCGATGGTGCTGCAGAAAGTCGGTGAGCGCGCCGGTGCCCGCCGGCACCTGCCCGCTCATGAGATCCTGGACCAGCGGCGCCGCGCCGCGATAGGGCACGGGCTGCAGGTCGACGCCGATGCCGCCACCCAACATGGTGCCGAAGAACATCGGCAGGCTGCCCATCGCCGTGGTGCCGAAACTGGCGCGCTTGGGATCGGCCTTCAGCCAGGCGATATACTCCGCCAGCGTGTTGACGCCCAAGGTCGGCGAAATCGCGTAGGCGAGCTGGAAGGTACCGAGCAGGCTGATCGGCGCGAAGTCGGCCTGGATGTCGTAAGGCAGCTTGGGGAAGGTGAGCTGCGCCATCACCGTCGAGGCGATCGGCGCCAGCATCAGCGTCAGGCCGTCCGGCGCCGCGTTCTTGAGCTGCTCGGCGGCCACCGTGCCGCTGGCGCCACCCTTGTTCTCGACCACGATGTTGGCGCCGGTGCGCTCGCGGATCTTCTCGACCACGATGCGGCCCATCACGTCGGTGCCGCCGCCGGCGGGAAAGCCGATCAGCAGCTTGATCGTGCCCGCCGGCAGACCGGACTGCGCGCGCGCGTGCGTCGGCAAAGCGAGCGCGCCGGCGCCCAGGGCTAGCGCCTGCCGGCGACCCAGGCGGATGGCCATAGTGAAATCCTCCCGTCGAATGATGGCGCGCAGTCAAGCCGAGGCAGACGCGCGACGCAAGCGCGCCTCGACAAGGCGGGGTGCGGATCGTCTAATCCTGCGGTATCGACGGAGAGCGGATCATGACGGCGGAGCCGGTGCGCAGTGGCGCCAACGCGCGGCGCGACTTCTACGAACGCATCGCCACGCTTTCGATGGCGCCGTTGTGGGAGTCGATGCACCAGCTGGTGCCGCCCTCGCCGGCGCCGAAATACGTGCCGGCGCATTGGCGCTACGAACAGGTGCGGCCGTTCCTGATGGAATCGGGCGCGCTGATCACGGCGAAGGAAGCCATCCGTCGCGTGCTGATCCTCGAGAACCCGGCGCTCAAGGGCACGGCTTGCGCGACGCCCACGCTTTATGCCGGCCTGCAGCTCATCCTGCCCGGTGAGATCGCGCCCAGCCATCGCCACACGCAATCGGCGCTGCGCTTCATCGTCGAAGGCGAGGGCGCCTACACCGCGGTCGACGGCGAGCGCACCATCATGCGCGAGGGCGATTTCGTCATCACGCCGTCCTGGACCTGGCACGACCATGGCAATGATTCATCACAGCCGATGGTCTGGCTCGACGGCCTCGACATCCCGATCGTCGCCCTGTTCAACGCCGGCTTCGCCGAAAACGGCGAAGAGGACGAGCAGGTCGTCACGCGGCCGGAAGGCGACTCCGATGCGCGCTACGCCGCGGGCCTGCTGCCGGTCGATCACAAGGTGTCGCGCCAGGCCTCACCGATCTTCAACTATCCCTACGCCCGCACGCGCGAGGCACTGGCGCGCTTGGCGGCGGCCGGCGCCCCCGACCCGTGTCACGGCCACAAGCTGCGCTATGTGAACCCCGCCACCGGCGGCGCGCCGATCGCCACCATGGGCACCTTCATGCAGTTGCTGCCCAAGGGCTTCGCGACGTCGCCCTATCGCAGCACCGACGGCACGGTGGTCTCGGTCGTCGAGGGCGAGGGCGAGACGACGATCGGCAAAGAGATCATCGCCTGGAAGAAGCGCGACCACTTCATCGTGCCGAGCTGGATGACGGTGACGCATAAGGCGTCAGCTGAGGCGGTGCTGTTCAGCTTCTCGGACCGGCCGATCCAGGAACGACTCGATTTGTGGCGCGAGGATCGCGGCAGGAAGTAGGTCAAGCAGATCATGTCGAGAAATCTGCCAGCTATTGCAGCTGCGGGCGTTAACGACCTCTTGGCTTTCTTTGGTTTTCCTGCCGCCAATCTGGCTGGAGTCGCACTAGCGGGCTTCCTACAGCGCCGGCTCGAATTGGCGCGAGAGATCCTTATGGCGGAACTGACCGCCGGCAAAGTGCTCCCTGCCGATATGGCCGAAAGCGACGAGGTTATTGGTGTTCTGTTTCGCTACGCTCGTGCAGCAGAAGAGGGGGCGGCACGTTCAAACCTCCGTCTTCTGTCGCGAGTCATCAAAGGACAATACGAACGCAGCTGCTTGTATGCGAGCAGTTTCAGTCGCTATGCGGAGCTACTTTCTACGCTGCGTAGAGAAGAGATCGCCATTCTCGGTGCTTTTCATCGACTAAGCTTGGCGCCAGATGTCGTGGCGAGGGAAGAAAACGGCCGGGCCAATGCGCTGTTTGAAGCCGTGCGGGCTGAACTCGTACCGTCAATGATCGCAACGGATGACCAGTTTATGAGCTTTGTCGTTGCAACGAACCGCACAGGATTGCTGCTGCCGGTCTCGGTGTGGGGCGGTCAGCGGTATTGGCCTTCAGAACTGCTCAACGAGACTGCTGTTCTCGCGGAACTCGAAACGTTCGAGATCTGAAGGAGATCAGGCCGTGCGTTTCTGCGCCGCCACGGAGCCGGCGCAGCGATCGACCGGCAAGGTGCGCAGGCGCGGGTCGCGCGCCTCGACATGGCGTACCTGCCAGCCGCCGCCGGCCTGATACAGGAACAGGTCGAGGTCGCAGGCGTCGCTGCGGAAGCGCAGCAGGCGCGACGGGCCGTCCTCGCGGGTGAAGACCGGGCGGCCGAAGGTTTGCGCCACACGGCGCTCGTCCATGCCGCGCAAGCTCTCCAGCGGGATCGGCTGGCCGGACTTGCTGGATGTGAAGACGCCGGGCTCGGCGCTGCTCAGCGAGTACTGGCTGACACTACGGCCGCCGCTGGAATCGCTGACGCAGGCGGCGAGGGGCAGGGCGCAGAGGGCAAGGGCGGCGAGGCGCATCGGTCGTGATCTGGGAAAAAATGAGGGCGGCGGCACCATACGCCGCCGGTGCGGGCGCGCAAAGCCTCAGGCGGTGCGCGGGGCCGACGGGCCGGGGAATGGCGGGGGAATGACCGGCTGACGCAGCGCCGCCGCGTTGTGCACCATCATCGCCGTGCCGACCACCGGGGCCAGCAGGTTGAGGAACGGCACGGTGCCCATCAGCATGATCAGGATGCCGGTCATCCAGACGCGCCCGCTGTCGGGCGCGCGCAATTTCTTGGTCTCGCCCGCGGTGCGCCGGCGAATGCCCACGCCCTCGTGATACATCGCGCCGGCCATGTGGCCGTTGACGATATAGAACAGGATCAGGCCGGTCGGCGGAATGAACAGCAGCACCAGATAGATCGGCAGCAACAGCAGGTTCACGCCCAGCATCAGCAGCAGGAACTTCACGCCTGACCACAGGCCGACCGCAATCGGCGTGCCACGCGCCACACCCAGCTCCGGGTAGTGGCGCGCCTCGACCGCGTCGGCGACCTCGTCGAGGAACAGGCCGACCATCATGCCGAAGAAAGCGGGGAAGAGCAGGAGCGGGGCGACGAAAGCCAGCAGGCTGACGACCCAGCGCATACCCTCGTCGAGCCAGGCGTTGGTCTTGGGCCCGAACCAGCCGATATCGACGGTCGGGATCGACTGGCCTACCCAGCGCATCACCAGCCACAACACGACGTAGAGCACCAACGCCAAGGCGAGGGATTTCAGCACCACCCAGCGCAGCTTCGGGTCGAACAGCTGGCCGAAGGATTTCTCGATCGCGGAGAACATGGCGGCGAATATAGGTCGCCGGCGCGACCGACCCAAGACGTCGCGTGCGACTTTGTGCGGCGAGATCGCAATCGCCCACGTCCCGTCATCCCGAGCGGAGCGAGGGATCCAGAGCCAGCCTGGATCCCTCGCTCCGCTCGGGATGACAGCTCTGCCTCGTTCCGATCGGAACGTGCTCTAGTTTGTCGCCAACCGGTCGAGGCGCGCGGCGCCCAGGATCGGGCCGTGATTGACGCCCTGCACCAGCACCACCATGGCCGCGCCCGGCGGCAGCTTGCCGGCGGCGACGATCAGGCGGGTCGCCTCGCCATTCCAGGCCGCGAGCTTCTCGATCGTGCGGACGACATTGAAGTTGGTGAGTGTGGCACCGCGGTTCTCGCCGCGGCCCACCGGCGTCACGTGGCGCGGATCGACACCCAGCAGCCAGATATCGCACGGTGGCACGCCGGCGGTCTTCGGCAGCTCGATCAGGTCGCGCCCACCGCTGAGCGCGCTGAGCACGGGATTGGAACGCGCGCCGGCCTTTTCAGCCGCTTGCTTCAGCAGCTTCTCGACCCGGCCGGCATTGGTGCCCGGATCATGAGCGGCGCCGTTGAACACCATCTCCGGCGTATAGACGTACCGCTGTTTCAGGGCCTGGGCATAGGCGTGCTGGCGCGCGGTCGTCGCGGCGGTGGCGAACCGGTCCTTCCAGCCGATGTAGTCCCAGTAATCGACATGGACCGACAGCGCGATCACGTCGGGCCGCCGCGACAGCTCACCCAGAAGGCGGTCGGCCGGCGGGCAGGAGGAGCAGCCCTGCGAGGTGAACAGCTCGACCACGACGGGCGCATTGGGCAGCGGAAGCGCGGCCTGAACGGCGCGCTGCGAGGAAAGGCCCAGTCCGCCCAGCGCCGCGCCGGCGGCAAAACGGGCAAACTGTCGTCGTGTTGTCATAGTCCGAATGTGCCTGTCGCGAGACACCCGCGCCAATCACTTCGCGGCCAACTTGCGCACGAAACGAGCAATGCTGGTTCAAAAGCGGGTGATACCTCCAGCGGCCACGGGGAAATGACACATCATTTAGCGCCGGTAAAGGCGACGCCGTCTCGCGCGCCGAATCGCCTTGCGCCCAACCAGCCCATGGGTCACATCTTGGGCGATCCTATGTTATAATATTGCGCTATCCGATGGCCACGCATCACCACCACCTGTCCACCGACCTCGCGACCGCGCTGATGTCGCTGAGCGCCGCCAGGCGCGCCGCCTGGGCGCTCGTCCCGGCGGGCATGGTCTGGCTGGCCGTGCTGTGGGCGCTGGCATGAGCGCCGCGCTCCGGCTGCGCGACCTTACGGTCGCCTATGAGCGCCATCCGGCGATCCATCACGTCAGCCTGGACGTGGCCGAGGGCGCGCTGACCGCGGTGGTTGGGCCCAATGGCGCCGGCAAGAGCACGCTCCTGAAGGCGGTGATCGGCGAAGTCGGCAAGGTCGAGGGCAGCATCGACCTGGCGGGCCGCGGTCGGGCCAAGATCGCCTATCTGCCGCAGGTCTCCGACATCGACCGCAGCTTTCCGATCTCGGTGCTCGAGGTCGTGCTGCTGGGCAGATGGGGGCGAATCGGCGGTTTCGGCGGCGCCAGCGCGCGTGACCGCCACGACGCGATCCATGCCATCGAGGCGGTAGGCCTGCGCGGCTTCGAGCGGCGGCCGATCTCGACCCTGTCGGCCGGCCAGTTCCAGCGCGTGCTGTTCGCGCGCGTGCTTTTGCAGGACGCCGAGATCATCCTGCTCGACGAGCCTTTCAACGCCATCGACGCGCGCACGACCGCCGATCTGATGGCGCTGGTGCAGCGCTGGCATGCCGACCGCCGCACGGTGCTGTGCGTGCTCCACGATATCGACCAGGCCCGCGCGCGTTTTCCCGACGCCATCCTGCTGGCGCGCGAGCTGGTCGCCGCCGGCCCGACCGCCGAAACGCTGAGCGCCGCCAACATGCTGCGCGCCCGCGCCATGGCCGAGGCGTGGGACGAGGACGCCGATGCGTGCATGCGCGCGGCTGACTAATACCTTCCCCCGGAGGGGCCGGGCTATCGCATGTGATGGCCGCACCCCTACCTTCCCCCGCCAGCGGGGGAAGGTAGGGACTAGCGATGCAAGCCCTTTACGACTTCCTGCTCGGGCCGTTCGTCGAGTTCGGCTTCATGCGCCGCGCGCTGGTGGCTTGCCTGGCGCTGTCGGTGGGCAGCTCGACCATCGGCGTGTTCCTGATACTGCGCCGCATGAGCCTGATGGGCGATGCGCTGGCGCATTCGCTGTTGCCCGGCGCGGCGGTCGGATTCCTGCTCGGTGGCCTGTCGCTGCCGGCGATGGGCGCGGGCGGTTTCGCCGCCGGCATCCTCGTCGCCCTGCTGTCGGGCGTCGTGGCGCGCTTCACCTCGCTGCGCGAGGACGCCAGCTTCGCCGCGTCCTATCTCACCGCGCTGGCGCTGGGCGTCACCATCGTCTCGCTCCGAGGCTCGAGCGTCGATCTGGTGCACATCCTGTTCGGCTCGATCCTCGCCGTCGACGACCTGTCGCTGCTGCTGGTGGCGACGACCGCGACCATCACCCTGGTCGGCATGGCGATCATCTACCGCCCGCTGGTGGTGGAGTGCTTCAACCCCGGCTTCCTCGTGGCGATGGGTGAGCGCGGCGCGGTGTTCCACTACGCCTTCCTGGCGCTGGCGGTGCTCAACATGGTCGCCGCCTTCCAGGCCATCGGCACCTTGATGGCGCTGGGCCTGGTGCTGCTGCCAGCGATCGCCGCCTCGTTCTGGACGCGCGACGTGCCGTCGATGGCGCTGGTGGCGGCGCCGATCGCGCTGTTCTCCAGCTATGTCGGCCTACTGGTCTCGTTCCACAGCGACCTGCCCTCGGGCCCCTCGATCGTGCTGACGGCCGCCGCCTGCTACATCGCCTCGCTGCTGCTGGGCGCGCGCGATTCGGTGCGTCAACGCCTCTCGCGTCCGGCCCACCTGCACGGCTAATCTCTCCGGCATGGAGATCAAGGCGGCCCAGGCCGAAGCCTTCCTGCGCGGCTATGCGAAGAAGCCCGACGCCGCGTTGCGCGCCGTGCTGCTCTATGGCTCCGACGACGGGCTGGTGGCCGAGCGCGGCAAGGCGCTGGCGCTCAGCATCTGCCCCGATCTCGCCGATCCGTTCCGCGTCGTCGATATCGGCGGCGATGCGCTGAAGCAAGATCCGGCGCGGCTGGCCGACGAGTTCCAATCGATGTCGCTGATGGGCGGTCGCCGCGTCGTGCGCGTGCGGCCCGCCGGCGAGGAGTGCCTCGCCGCCGTCGAGGCGCTGTTCGAGGCATCGGCCGGCGACGCGCTGATCATCCTCGAGGCCGGCAACCTCGCGCCGGCGTCGGGCCTGCGCAAAGCCGTCACCAACAGCGAGGCCGGCGCCGCCATCGGCTGCTATCCCGACAGCGAGGACGCGCTGGGCGGGCTGGTCGAGCGCGTGCTGGGTGAGTTCGGCCTGCGTGCCGATGCCGAGACGCAGGAATTTCTCGTCGACAATCTCGGCGGCGATCGCGCGCTGTCACGCTCGGAGCTGGAGAAGCTCGCGCTCTACAAAGGCCCGGCCGGCGAGGGCGCGACGGCAGAGGCGCGCACCATCACCCTCGACGAGGCGATGGCGGTGATCGGCGATACCGCCGCCATCGGCCTCGACGACGTGGTCGATCGCACCTTCGACGGCGACTACGCCGGCATGGACCGCGCGCTCGACCGCGTTATCGGCGAAGGCGTGAAGGCGCCGCAGATCGTGCGCGCCGTGCAGCGCCATGCCGACATGCTGCATCGCCTGGGCGCGGCGGGCAGCAACATCGAAGGCGTCTACGCGCGCATCTTCCCACGCCCGCATTTCAGCCGCCGCAACACGATCCTGCGCCAGGCCCGCACCTGGCCCGACACGCGCATGGCCGACGCACTGGGCCTGATCCTCGAAGCCGACATGCACACCAAGACCACAGGGTTCCCCGACGAGGCGATCGCGCGGCGACTGTGCTTGCGCCTAGCCCAGGCTGCGCGTGGGCTGCAGCGCAGGCGGGCGTAACACTCTCTGTCATCCCAAGGCCATCGCATGTGGCCTTCAAGGCTGGGGGCGCGCCACTCCAGCGGCGCGTCTTGTCGTCCCACCGCCGCGCCACTGGAGTGGCGCGCCCCGACCGGGCACCGACTTTCAAGGTGTTCGGGCCGCGTCGCTCCAGCGACGCATCTTGAGCGCCGCTGGAGCGACGCGATATGCGATAGCCCTGCCTGTCATCCTGAGCGCAGCGAAGGATCTCGCGGTGGTGCAAGCAAGCGCGCCGCTCGCGTGTGACCGCGATACCGCTGGATCCTTCGCTGCGCTCAGGATGACGGAGGGGATTCAACACCCAAGCTTGCGCGCGAGGTCGACGATATCGTTGGCGGGAATGTCGACCGCCGCCGGATCGGCGGCGAGGTCCGTTGTCTGGCCGGGGCCGTGCTCGGTCGGGCGCGGCCAGAAGGCGGTGCGCAGGCCCTGTACCTTGGCGGCTTTGAGGTCGCCGTTGTGCGCGGCGCACATCAGCACCTCGTGCGGCATCAGGTTGAGCAGCTCGCAGGATCCGAGATAGGCGCGCGGCGTCGGCTTGTAGGCGCGCGTCGCCTCGGCGCCGAGGATGCAGTCCCAGGGCAGGCCGGCGCGCTTGGCCATGTTGACCATCAGCGCCACGTTGCCGTTCGAGCACGTCGCGATGATGAATTTGGTCTTCAGCAGGGTCAGCCCTTGCACCGCGTCGGGCCACGGATCGAGGCGGTGCCAAACCTTGTTCATATGCTCGATGTCGGCGCCGGTCAGGCCCTTGATGCCGAAGCGGTCGAGCAAAACATAGAGGCTCTCGCGGTGCAGCGTGTCGAGCTGCGTGAACGGCCGGCGGCCGGAGCGCACCTCCTCCATCGCCGGCTGGTACATCTTGCGCCAGGCGACCGAGAACTCGGTCCAGTCGACGCCGGTGATGCCCTTCGCCGCGCCGAAGGCCGAGAGATCCTTGATCAGGCTCGAGCGCCAGTCGACCACCGAGCCGAAGACGTCGAAGATGCAGGCCTTGATATCCGCGATCATGAACGATCCTCCCGCCGTTAGTATGGCAGGCAGGCAGGCCGTTCAGAAGTCGCAGCGCCGACCAGACGTGTCTGGTAGAGATGCACGATTGAACGAGGTGCCTGTTGGGCCTTCCACCAACCAATCGATCCGGAGAACTGCCACCTGGCGTCCACCGGGCGAACTGGGACGAAGTCGCGCAGGTCTACGGCCAAGGCGACCCAGCCCGGCGTCGTGCCCTGATCAAGCTTCGGTTTCTGCACGACCTCGCGACAACCACCGCTTGCCTGGCTCGGTTCTTGGTCTTTGGAAGCTTCGTTTCAGGGAAACCAGCGCCGCGTGATGTAGATATCGTTCTTGTTATGACGAGGCGTTTCGCGTCGAGGATGCCCCGCGCGAGGCCAGAACGCTATTCTCTCACGCTGATGCCGAGGCCCGTTTCGGGGCAAGCATCTTTTGGATTCGCAAGGGTTCGCTGCCTCCAGACGAGATGGCGGAGTTTCTGGAGACGTGGCAGATTGGCCGAGATGGGCGCAAGCGAGGTCTGCTGGAGATCGTCGATGATCGCCGATGACACTGAGTTGGCCGTCGCACGCGAGCGTGTGGCGCGGCTTGAGCGGCTGCTGGAAACGCTTCGCAAGTCGGCGCGGCCCGAGGAGTGGGCGGCGCTCAGCTCGGGCTATCGCCTCGAGATCGAGCGCGCCCAGGGCGAGATCCTCGACTACCTGTCCCGGCCGGTCGCCGCTTAGGGCAGGGCGTTCGTCAGCGCGTCGAGGTCGGCGGCCGTGCGCGCGGTCCCGAAGACGTAGCGGTCGGGTCGCAGGATCAGCGCGCCGCAGTCGTGCGCGGCGAGCCAGGCCTCGATCACCGGCCCGCCCTCGTCGATGACCATGATATCGCGCTCATGCCAGTGGCGCCGGGTCTGCGCCGTCACGCCGCCCAACGTGCGCGCCGTGCCGATCACCGCGAAGCGCCAGCCGATCGCCTCGTCGAGCAGGCGGCCATCGGGCAGGCGCGGCTGCGGAAAGATCACGCCGACCGGCGGCGGCGCGTCCTGATGCGCGCCGGGACCGAGCTGCGGCTGCGGGAAGTCGAAGATCTCGGCGCCCTGCTCGCGGAAGTGCCGATCGCGCGCGGCGGCGCCGCGCTTGTCGGTCGCCTGGATGACCCCGCCCAGATAGACGGCGAGCTCGATGAAGGCGCGCACATGCGCGATACGCTCGCTGCCATAGGTGTCGAGCAGCGAGTCGGGCGCGACGCGGCGCAGCACCGCGTCGAGCTTCCAAGCCAGGTTGGCGGCGTCGCGCAGCCCCGCGCACATGCCCTGGCCGAGGAAGGGCGGCGTCTGGTGGCAGGCGTCGCCGGCCAGCAGCAGGCGGCGGCGGCGCCATTGCCGCGCGATCGTCGAATGAAAGGTGTAGATCGCCGCGCGCTCGACCACGGCGTCCTCGGACGCGATCCAGCGCGACAGCAGCGGCCAGAATTTCTCGGGCCGGATCGCGACCAGCGGGTCGTCGCTCGGCATCAGCATGATCTCCCAGCGCCGCCGTCGGCCGCCGACATGAACCATGGTCATCGGCCGCGCCGGATCGCACAGCTGCATGGTGTGATCCGGCAGCGCCTGCGCGCGCGGCGAGGCGGGATCGACGAGCAGGTCGAGCACCAGCCAGGGCTGGTGCAAGCCGAGATCATCGTTCTCGACACCCATATGGCGGCGGATCAGCGAGCGCGCGCCGTCGCAGCCCACGACATAGCGCGCCTGGTGCGTCACGCCGCGCGTGCGCAGCGGCGCGCCGGCCGATAGCCGCACGTAATCGGCGTTCTCATCGACGCGCACCACCTCATGGTCGAGCGCGACGGTGACATTGGGCAGGCCGGCCACGCCCTCGCGCAGCGCCGAGTCCAGCCGGGGTTGGTGGAAGTACCAGTTGTTGGCCCAGCCCTGCGGCCCGACACCTTCCAGGCCGCGGCGCTCCATCAATGTCTCGCCCTCGGCGTTGATGAAGCGCATGCCCTTGCTCGACGGCCGCGAGACGCCGAGCACCGCCTCGGCCAGCCCGGCCGACTGGAAGATGCGCATCGCCTCGCCGTCGAAATGCACGGCGCGCGGCAACGGATGGACCTCCGCATCGCGCTCCAGCACCAGCACCGATCGTCCGGCGCGGCCCAGCAGATTGGCGAGCAACGCGCCGGTCGGGCCGAAGCCGACGATGGCGACGTCGTAGAGATAGTCGGGGTCGGTCGGCAGCATGTCCGGTGTCAATGCGTTGTGGCCGGCCGCGCGCCGGCGGCGCTCAGCGCTCGTTCGCGCGCCGTGGCCATATCATAGGCACGGTGCATCATGATGCGCTGCGCGTTCAAGCCCCCGCCGGCCTGCAGCGCCACCACCTGGTGCCAGCCGCCATAGGCGTCGGCGGTCATGTCACGGATCAAATTGTAGACGCGCATACGGGTCTCGACATCGACGTCGGGCTTGGTGTGCAGGTACTTGCGCAGCAGATCGCCCGTGACGCCGCTGCGCAGGTCGGCCTCGAGCGGCAGGGTCAGCACGAGGCCGCCGCCGAGATCGTGCAGGCCGCGCACGGCGGCGTGGAAGTTGGCGGCGTAGTGATACTTCGCGACATTGATCGCCAGGATGTTGGGATGGACCATCCCTGACGGCGTGGTCTGGAAATGCCGGCAGGCGTAGTCGAGCGACATGCGGAGCGTCTCGGCATAGGCGATCAGCTCGGAGATGGTGTTCTGCGCGACGGGATCGCGCTCCTTGCCTTGCTGCTCGGTGACGAGCTGGGCCAGGCCGACGAAGATCTCCGACATCTTCACCGCCTCGACCACGCTGCCGGTGCGCTCCCACAGGCCGAGCGACTGGGCAAAGACGGTGGCCAGCGGCACCTCGCCGGCGAGGAACACACGCTCCCACGGCACGAAGACGTCGTCGAACACGACGAAGCCCTCGGGCATGGAGTGATGCGCCGAGGCCGGATAGTCGAAGGCGTTGAGCTCGCTGGCGGCGAAGCTGCGGTTGATCACCTTCACCCCGGGGGCGTTGACCGGCACCGAGAACGACACGGCGTAGTCGGTCTCGTCCTGCCGCATGCCCTTGGTCGGCATCACGACCAGCTCGTGGATCAACGACGCCGCGGTGATGTGCAGCTTGGCGCCGCGCACGACGATGCCGTCGTTGCGCCGCTCGACGATGCGCACATAGAGATCGGGATCGTCCTGCTCGTGCGCGCGGCGCTTGCGGTCGCCCTTCGCATCGGTGATCACCTCGGCGGCGCGCAGATCGTTGTCGCGCGCCTGGCGATACATGGTCTCGATATTGGCGGCGTATTGCGGGTTCACCTTGCGCACCTGCTCGACCACGCTCATCAGCGCCATGTAGACGCTCGACACGCCGCCGACGATCGACAGCTCGCGCATCATGGCGATGCGCGACCACAGATCCTGCTCGCTCCTGGGGATCTGGAAGATGCGATGCGCGGCGCTGCCGTCCTCGGCCGTGTAGGTCATGCGCGCGCGGCGCTCGGCCGAATCGTGCCGATAGTCGCGCGCCGCGACATCGAGCGGCACGCGGAAGCGCGGATGCGTCGTGACGTCGGCGATGCGCTCGCCACCCCAATAGGTCTCGCGCCCGTCGCGCAGGCTCTCGATGTATTGCGCCGCCGTCTTCAGGCCCATCGTCGTCCGCTCCCACTACTGTTGGCAGCATAGGAGCGATGGCCGGCGGGCACCGTCAAGTGCGGGGCAATCGCATCTGACCTTCCAAACGCTGGGGGCGCGCCCCGACCCATCAAGACAAGGAACGGAAGAATTCGTTGACGTTGCGGCCGCCGGCGAAGCTGTTGAAAGTGCCTTCCTTCGCGAGCTCGTCGGCCGCCGCCATGAAGGCGCTGAAGCCGATGCGCGCGAAGGCACCGCCGGTCGAGACGCGCCGCACGCCGAGATCGGCGAGCTGCTTGACCGGCAGGCCCTGCCAACCGACCAGCACGTTGACCGGCTTGGGCGCCACCGCCTTGACCTGCTCGGCGATGTCCTCGGCCGTACGCACGCCCGGCGCGTAGAGCACGTCGGCGCCGGCCTCGGCGAAGGCCACCAGTCGCTTGATGCTTTCACTCTTCGCCTCGGGATGGCGCACCAGCCAGGCCTCGCTGCGCGCCGTCAGCAGGACGGGCAGGCCGGTGGCGTCGATCGCCGCGCGCGCCGCGCGGATGCGTGCCACCGCGTCGGAGAAGTCGTAGAGCGGCTTGTCCTTGAGCGACGTGTGATCCTCGATCGACAGCCCCGCTACGCCTGATGCGACGCAGCGTGTGACGCTGGCGGCGACACCCTCGGGATCGTCGGCATAACCCGATTCGAAATCGGCGTTCACCGGCAGGTCGGTGGCGGCGGACAGCACGCGCAGATGCTCGAGCATCTCCTCGAGGCTCACCGACCACTGGAAGTCGGCCTTGCCGATGGTCCAGGCGAAGCCGGCGGAGGTGCTGGCCAACGCCTTGAAGCCGAGGCTCTTCAGGTAGAGCGCGCTGCCGATGTCCCAGGGATTGGGAATGACGAAGGTGCCGCTCGCGTGCAGCGCGCGGAAGCTGGCGATCTTGTCGGCTTGCGTGGCCATGATGGATCTCCGGTGAGCGTGGGTGACGCTATGCCGTAGCATCCCGGCTGCGCGCGATGGTTCTGTCGAGGCCGAAGATGTCCTGACACAATCGCGCTGCTCTTACCTTCCCCCGGAGGGGGAAGGTGGCGCGAAGCGACGGATGGGGGATGTTTCAACGCACCCGGTGTCCGTCTTCGACATCTCCCTTCCGCCCTTCGGGCACCTTCCCCCTCCGGGGGAAGGCAGGGTCATTACGCCGCCTTCGCTTGGCGCCTTCCGTGCTCGGCGGCGAGGCGTGCGGCCAGCGCCGGGCTCGCCGCCGTCATCGGCAGGCGCAGCTCGGGGCTGGCGATCAGGCCGTCGAGCCACAGCCAGTGCTTGATCGCCGCCGGGTTGGGCTCGGCGAAGAGCAGGCGCACCAGCTCGATCATGCCGCGCCAGTCGTCGAGCGCCGCCGCGGCGTCGCCGGCCAGCAGCCGCTCGCGCACGCGCGCGAAGCCCGCCGTCTGCACATGCGCGGCGGCGAGGATGCCGCCATCGGCGCCCTGCGCCACCATGGTGCGGAACAGCGCGTCCTCGCCGGTCAGTACGGAAAAGCCGTCGGGCTTGTTGCGGATCAGCTCGAAGCTCTGCAGGGCATCGGCGCAGCAATCCTTGACGCCGACGATGTTGGACCGCTCGGCCATGCGCAGCAGCGTCTCGTTCGAGAGGTTCACGCCGGTGCGGTAGGGGATGTTGTAGACCAGGATCGGCCGCGTGCTCTTGTCCGAGAGCGCTTCGAAGTGACGACGCATGCCCTCCTGCGAGGGCCGCGTGTAGTAAGGGCAGGTGATCAGATAGCCGCCGACCGGCCACGACGCGACATGGTCCAGCGCCTTCAGCATCTTGCGCGTGTCGCTGCCCGACAGGCCAAGCATCAGCGGCTTGGCGCCGTCGGGCGTCGCGGCCGAGACCTCGACCAGACGGCGCAGTTCGTCGTCGTCGAGAGTCAGCGATTCGCCTGTGGTCCCGGCGAGGATGAAGCCGTCGATCGGCAGGCCGGCATAATGGCGCAGCAACGTGCGCAACGAGGCTTCGTCGAGCGCGCCATCGCGGAAGGGTGTGATCAGCGGCAGCCAGACGCCGCTGAAGCGCGTTCGGGTGGTGGATGCGGTGGTGATAGCCATGGTCTCGTCTCCTGTTGGAGCCGGAGCAGGAGAGGAAACCACCAAAAAGCGAAGGCCCCGTCCTGATACGGCGGGGCCTGTTGGTCATCGATGCGGCGCGCGGTCAGCGCAGGCAAAGACCTCCGGTCCCCCGAGATGGGAACGGTTTGGCTTTGAGCTGCGGGACTCGCGTGCGCATGGATGTATAATCGCTGGCTGTGCTGGTCGCGTCAACGCCGGCTGTCATGAAGCCGCCAGACGAGGACTGCTACAGTTCATTTTCATCGCGACCGAGGGGAGAGATCGCCATGGCATGGTTCAGCCGTTTCACGCGTTTCGGGGATGTGCACCTCGTCTACGGCCAGGAGGCCGGCATGTCGTGCGGCCTGGCCTCCGTGATGATGTGCGTCTTCAAGGTCAACAAGCTTACCCCCGGCAAGACCGCCGTGACGACCGAGGAGCAGATCCGCAAGAAATACCAGACGCAGCTGGGCTCGGCGTACAACTCGGAGCTTGTCGGCACCTATCCGCAGCACCTCGCGACCGTCCTGACCAGCTTCACCCCGGGCACCTGGCGCTGGCACAACCTCGCCGCCAACGCCGTGACCGCGAAGCTGATCGCCAAGGTCGGCGTGACGCCGGGTATTGGCCCGATCGCGACGGTCGAGCCGGTGATCCTGGGTGTCGACTGGGATCTCGGCGGCGCGCATTGGGTGGTCATCGACACCATCCGTCAGCCGTTCTCCTCGAAATACGCCACGGTCAACGATCCCTGGGACGCCAATGTCCATATGCAGGAGATCAAGGACACCGGGCCGTTCACCTACAACGCGGGCGAAGGCGGCTTCACCATCGACGGCTGGGACAGCTCGATCGCCGAGACGCGCAAGCAGAAGTACGACAACACGTCGAAAGGCATGGTGAAGACCTGGGGCATGATCTGCCGCGACTGACGCGGCCAGCTCAGCCGTGCGTCAGCCCCGCCGCCTCGACGCCGGCGATGCAGGCGGCCTCATCCTCGTCGCCGGTGCCGCCCGAGGCGCCGGCGGCGCCGAGAACGGCGCCCGAGGCGTCCTTGATCAGCACCGCGCCGGTCTGCGGCAGGAACTTGCCCTGCGCCGTCGCCGCGAGCGCGCCGAAGAATTGCGGGTTCTCCTTGGCGCGGCCCAGCAGGGTGCGGCTCGAGACGCCCATGCCGACGGCGGCCCACGCCTTGCCTGACGCGATATCGACGCGGAACATGCTGGCGCCATCTTCGCGCTGCGCCGATTTCACGTGGCCCGATTCATCGAGCACGACTACGGCCAGCGGCTTGATCCGCATGGCGCGCGCCTTGGCGAGCGCACCCGCGATAATGGCGTTGGCTTGGGCGAGGGTGAGCGGCATGGCGAGTGTCCTTGCAGTTGACGGTGGCGCGAGCACGGGCAACGGCTTGCGCCACATGGTTGCCGATGCGACGTCGGATCAGAGTGTGACGCGAGAGTGGGTGCGGTCAGTCAAGGAGCGGCGAGCTTTGCGGTCAAAAGTAGATGTGGGCTGGAGTGGGTCTTGGCGCCAGCATACAACGATCATCGCAATCCTGGATTCGTTGGATGACGAACGCGCCCTTGACGCATCGATCCAGGGCCTGCCGCCTGGATCCCTCGCTCCGCTCGGGATGACGGCCGCGTCCGATTAATCGCGCACCGCGCTAGCGTCTCACCGGGGCGACCGAGGGACGTCCGGACGCGGCGTCGATAAACACATCGATCACCTGGCCTGGGCGGAGGCCCTCGACCGGCGGACTTACGGCGTAGACGACCTGCAGCACCCGCGTATCGACGCGGTCACTGCTCAGTCCCGAGAGGGTGCGCTTGGCCTTTACCAACGGCTCGGCGCGCACATATCGCAAGGTGATCCGTCGATCCGGCGCGCCGCGGGGCAGACCGACCGCATTGGCGCCGGAGGCGAACCGCGGAATATCGGCCTCGTCGATATCCACCCGTACATGGAGGGGATCGAGCCGGCCCAGCAGAATCGGCGGCGTCGAAGCGCCAGCGCTCGCGAATTCGCCCGGACGGATGTTCACCGCCAGAACGGTTCCGTCCGAGGGCGCCCTCACGGTGCGTTGCTCGAGCTCGGCTGCGGCAAATGCCAGCGACGCCTTCGCCTGGTTGACGGTCGCCTCCTCGATGCGGAAAGACGAGCCATTGGTCAGAGGATCCAAAAGCGCGAACTCCGCCTCCGCGCGGGCCAGGCGGCCCCTGGCCTCGGCAAGGCGCCCCTCGGCGGTGCGCAAAAGGTTCCGGCGACGGACCATTTCGCGCTCGGTGATCGACGATCCGCTCTGCAGCTGACCGGCGATGCGGACAAGATCGCTGGCCTCGTCCAGATCCGCCTCCGCCGAGGCCGCGACGCCGCGTGCGATCGCGACGTCCGCGGCGAGCACCGCCGCCCGCTGCCTGACCTGGGCGAGGCGCGCCTCGGCGACCTCGAGCTCGCGTTGGCGCTCGGCGACGGTGACGGTCGCCAGCGCGGTATCGATGACGAAGAGCACATCGCCCGCTCTCACCTTGTCGCCATCGGTGACGCGGACTTCCGTCACGACGCCTGGAAACCGGGTCGCGACCGCGACCTCGCGGTCGGCGGGCTCGACCGCGCCGAGCGCGCCGATAACCGCCGGCGCGGTGTTCGGCGGCGGCGGCGACGAGGCTGCCGTCAACGGCGCCTGCGCCCGGGCCGTCGGCGGCATGTTCAGGGGCGCGACCGTCGTGTCGGGCGAATTCGAGTTGATGATCGACACGACCGCGGCGGTGAGCGCGACAGCGGCAATCGCGGGCAGGCCGAACATGAGGAGGCGGGAGCGGGCGGCCATCAATGCTTCTCGTCGCGAGGACGCTCTTCGATCCGGATCACCCTGCCATCGGCCATGAAGGCGATTCGATCGGCGAAGCGGAAAATCCGCTCGTCGTGGGTGACGACGATCGCCGCGCGATCGGGTCGCACCGCGTGGCTGCGCAGGAGGTTCATGACCGCGTTCCCCGATGCGCCGTCGAGCGAGGCGGTCGGCTCGTCGCACACGATGAATTTCGGATCATGGACCAACGCGCGCGCGATCGCCACGCGCTGCTGCTGGCCTCCCGAGAGTTCGCGTGGAAACTTGTTCATGTTCTCGGCGAGCCCCAGCCGGTCGAGCAGTTCGCTCGCCCGACGGCGGGCACGTCCCGAGGACATGCCATGCACGATCAACGGTACCGCCGCGTTCTCGGCGGCGTCGAGGGCGGGGAGCAAATTGAACTGCTGGAAAACGAAGCCTACGGTCTCACCGCGGAAGCGGCTGAGCGCCCGGCCGCTCAGGGCCTTGAGGTCCGTGCCGAAAACCGTGACATCTCCCTCGTCGGCCCGAAGCATCGCGGACAAGATGGAGATCAACGTCGTCTTCCCGCAGCCCGAGGGGCCCACGAGCAAGGTCATTTCGCCGGCGCGGGCCTCGAAGTCCGTGTGATTGAGCACGACCTCGCTCGTTTCTCCTCGGCCGAAACGCTTGCACAGTCCCCGGGCGACGACGGCTGACACGGTCTCAACCCCGGAAGGTGATGGCGGGATCGAGCGTGAAGACACGCCGCAGATTCAGCACGGTCGACAAGAGGACGATCGCCAGCACAGCGGCGGCGGACAGCGCCGCGACCTGCCAGGGCAGCCAAAAGCCCTTGAGGTCGGACAGCGGCTGGTTGACGCCATCGAAAAACGCCGAAGACAGCCAGATGCCGATCGAATAGCCGATAAAGGCCACCACGACGGCCTGGCTCGCGACCATGCCGAAGATCCTGAAGTTCGAAACACCAATCGCTTTCAGCACGGCGAACTGCCGGATGTTGTCGTTGACGAACAGCGTGAAGGTGAGCCCGCAGACCAGGACGCCGACGATGGCGCCCAGCACGATGACGACGCCAAAGGAGAAGGCGATCCCGGTATTGGCGAGAACATAGTCGATGGTTGCCCGCTCAAACGCCTGCGACGTCAGGGCGCGCAGGCCGGTCGACTCGGAGATCCGTCGGGCCACCGTCGCGGCGTCGCTCTCCGGCACGTGGCGAGCCAGGACGAAGGACAGGGTATTGCGCCCGCCCGGAACGTAGACAAGAGCTTGGGAGAAGCGAGCATAGACGACGACCGGTGCGCCGAATCCGGGGGCGGCGTCGGTGATGGCGACGATGATGGCACGCCTGTCGTTGACCTCGAGTATCTTGCCGATTTCCAGTGGCTCTCCCGGCCATAGTCGCGCAAAGCCGAGTTGGTCGATCGCGATCGCGTCCGGCCTGCGCAGGTCCTCCGGGGCACCGACGACAAAGCGGCTCGTCATGCCAACCAGGCTGGCATCGTCGACGCCGATAAAGGACGCGGTGGTCGAGCGTCCCTCCGCGGTCCGGATCGTGCCCGACGCCCTGACCAGCGGCACCGCCCACAAAACGCCTTCGACGCCGCGCACCCGCAGGAGTTCCGTCGCGCGCATGTTGGTCGGGCCTTCGACGGTTTCGGTCTGGGGATCCATGACCCAGATCGTCGCTTCGCGCGCGTCTGAAATCACGTTCGCGGCGCGCGAAATCAGTCCGATGAAGAAGCCACCCTGTTGCGACATCAGCAACGTTGAAAAGGCTATGCCGGCGACCAGCCCGATCAGCTTCATCGGGTCCCCGAACAGCATTTTCAAGGCGATCAGCAGCATCGAGTGGCTTTCTGCCTCATGCGATCTTTCTATCTCGGCTTGGATTACACGCGGCTCAGCCGTTTGGATCACTACGCCGCCTTAGATTCGATTGAACCGCCGAACAGCGACCGAGGCAGCGGCAGCGCGCGGTTGGCCTGTGGCGGCGGCATCCCGCCCGCGTCTTGTGATGTACCGGCCGCGGCCGGAGGGCCTTCGGTATCGGTCACGATGTGGCGCATGCGGCCCTCGATCTTCTTGCCCACGCCCCTCTTGCCCACGCCCCTCTTGCCCACGTCCTTCTTGCCCACGTCGCGACCACGCGGGCCGCCGCATTCATTCGTCGTTACTGGCTGGCCGATGATAACGCCGGCGCTCGGGCTGGCCTCCCGGCCAGCCCATCACGAACGCATCGTTGCTCGCCGCCGGCGGCCCCGAGCCATTGGCATCAAGACCTCGACCACCGACCATCCCTGGCCCGTCTGGTCGCTTGCGTGGCGCAGTCCGTCACGCCGATGTCGCCACCGGGACGGCTTTGGCCCATGTCGCCGCGACCTCCATCGCGCGTCGCAAGCCGACGGAGCCACATCCTTCCGACGTCACCCAACTCTTTCGAGACGGGCCCTCAGAGCCGGTACGCCTGACGCGCCAGCAGCTTCCAGTCGGCGCCCTGCTTGGCCCACACCATCAGGATGCCGATGTTGATGGCGTTGGTCTTGCCGTCGCTCACGTTCTCGCCGGTCAGCTTGTGGCGCGCGATGGCGTTGGTGCCGACGATCTTCACCGACGCGTCGGAGAGCGTGATCGACTTCCACATCGAGCGATCGCCGGTGGCGTCGGCGATGAACTGCGCCTTGGTTTCCATGCGTCCGGCCGAATGGCCGTAGCTCATCTCCTCGGCGCAGAGCTTCTCGAACGCCGCCTTGTCCTTCTTGAGCATGGCGTCGCGGAACGCCTCGACCGCCTTGGCGACCGCGGCCTCGTCGGCCGACTGCGCCAGCGCGCCGCCGCCAGACGCCATCGCCACCAGCGCGGCCGCGCCGGCGATACCCAGATGCCGTCGTTGCAGAGTCATGGGCGGATCCTTCCCTCGGTTTGGTCCGGATGGACGACCCGAGGGTACTGCCGGGCGGCTGACATGGGAATGACGGCGACGACTATGGCCGCTCCGCCGCACGCTGGCGCAAGACCCGAGCGATATCGCGGGCGCCATGCAGGATGTGGAGGATCACGACGGTGTCTCGCTCGACTCGATAGAACGCGACGTAAGAACCGATCGTGAGGGCGCGGTAGTCTTGGTCATAGCGCCGACCGCGCTCTGGAAAGGACGACAAGGATACACACCGCGCCACGATCATATCGATGACGCGCGCCGCCGCTGTCGGATTGTCCTTATGAATATAGTCGCCGATGTCGATCAGATCGGAGCGCGCCCTGGGCGCAAACTCGACGTCAGCCGCCATATCGCCGGCGCATCTCCGCCCGGATCGCTTCAGCCGGGATACCGCCCTGCTCGCGCAGCGAATCTTCTGCCGCCGCCAGGGCCGCATCGATCCGCCGGCGCAGCTCGATATCGCGCTTCAGCTGTTCGGCCAACGCGGTCTGCGCGTCGTCGGACAGGGTCTCGGCCTCGGCCAGCGCTTCGCGGAGAACCTTGTTCATGTCGTCAGGTTACCACGCCGTGGACGCACTCACCAATCCCAGGCCTATGTCCGCGTCAGTCGCCGACGCCATAGACTCCCCGCGCCGTCGCGGCGCTGATCGCGCCTTCGGCGAAGTCGCGCGCGGCGGCCGCCGGATCGCGCTGGGCGGGCGGGCCGAAGCCGCCGGCACCCGGCGTCACCAGCGCGAACCACTGGCCCGCCTTCAGCACGGCCTGGTCGCCGTCGAACGTCACGCCCGGCCCCGCCTCGACCTTGCCGTGCGCGCCGGCGCCGCCGCCGAACAGGCCCCAGCTCTGCGAACGCTGGCGTGTGAGGTCGACGCGCACGCGGCAGTCGTGCGTCGCCTGGTAGACGCGGCGCAGGCCCATGCCGCCGCGGTACTGGCCGACGCCGCCCGAATCCTCGACCAGCTCGTAGCGCAGCAGCGTCAGCGGATATTCGATCTCCAGCGCCTCGACCGGCAGGTTGGAGGTATTGGTGGTGTGGACGTGGACGCCGTCGAGCCCGTCCTTGGCCGAGCGCGCACCGCTGCCGCCGCCGATGGTCTCGAGATAGACCCAGGTCGAACCGTCCCTGGGCTTCTTGCCGATGAAGTAAGCGACGGTGCAGGCCGAGTTGGAGCAGGCCATCACGCGCTGCGGCACAGGTTGCGCCAGCGCGCCCAGGATCATGTCGGCGACGCGCTGGCAGGTTTGCAGGCGGCCATTGACCGCGGCCGGAGATACGCAGTTCAGGATGCTGCCGAGCGGCGCCTCGACCTGGAGCGGCCGCGCCAGTCCGGCGTTCGGTGGAATGCTGGGATCGAGCACCGACTTCACCACGTAATAGGTCGTGGCGAGCAGCGCGGTCATGGTCATGTTGATGCCGGCGCGCATCTGCTCGGGCGCGTCGAACGTGAGCGACATCGCATCGCCCCGCACCGTGAGCTCGACGGCCAAGGTCAGCGTGCCGGCCACCTCCTCGTTGTCGAACACGTCTTCGAAGCGCCAGGTGCCATCGGGCATCGCGGCGATGGCGTTGCGCATCTTGCGTTCGGCGTAGTCCATCAGCGCGCCGCCCGCCGAGAGCACCGTGTCGGTGCCATACTTGGCGGCGAGCGCCTGGAAGCGCTGGACGCCGACGCGATTGGCCGCCATCTGCGCCCGCAGATCGCTGAGACGCTCCTTCGGCACCTGCATGTTGAGCAGGATCAGGTCCAGGACGTCCTTCTGCAGCTCGCCGGAGCGATAGAGCCGCACCGGCGGGATGCGCAGTCCCTCCTGGTAGATGTGGGCATGGCCGCGGTCGACGAAGTCGGCATGGTGCGCCAGGTTCACCGTCCAGGCGGCGAGCTTGCCGTCGATGAAGATCGGCTCGGCGATCACGATATCAGGTAGGTGCGTGCCGCCGCCCTCGTAGGCGTCGTTGCCGATGAAGGCGTCGCCCGGGCGGATGTCCTGGGTCGGATAGCGCCGCATGATGTGCGGGATGAGGTCGAGGAAGCTGCCGAGATGGATCGGGATGTGCTCGGCCTGGCAGAGCGTCTCACCGGCGGCGTTGAACAACGCGGTCGAGCAGTCGCGCCGCTCCTTGATGTTGGTCGAGTGCGAGGCCCGGATCAGCGTCTCGCCGGTCTCCTCGACGATCGAGGCCATGGCGGCGCCGATCACCTCGACCGTGATCGGATCGACAGTGCCGCGTTTCATGCCGCCTCCAGGATCAGGTTGAGCCAGCGGTCGACCCGCGCCGTCATGCCAGGCGGCACCAAGGTCGTCGCGTCCATCTGCTCGACAATGGCCGGTCCCGCGAAGCGGTTGCCCGGCCGCAGCCTGTCGCGGGCATAGATCGGCGTGTCGACGACGCCGCGCGTCTCGGCCAGCCACACCGGTCGCCGCTCGCTGATGGCGCCCGAGGCATCGGCGCCGGCGTCGGGATGGGACTTGAGCGCGGCCTTGGCGACAATCCCGGTCGCCTCGACACGCAAGGTCACGACCTGCACCGGATCGGCCTCCGGCGCGAAGCCATAGCGCTGGCGATGCGCATCGGCGAAGCGCGCCGTGAGCGTTCGCATGGTCTCGGATGTGATCGGACCGTCGGGCACCGGCACGCCCAGCTCGTAATTCTGCCCCTCGTAGCGCATGTCGGCGGTGCGCGCGAGCCGGCGGTCGGCCGCGGCGATGGCCTCGTGCGCGAACCACTGGCGGGCGCGTTCGGCAAGCGCCGCGAAGCCCTGCGCCACCTCGCCCACCGAGGCATCGGTCGCGGGCAGCAGTCGCGTGCCGGCAAAGTCGGCGCGCAGGTCGGTGAGCAGCAGTCCCATCGCGCAGAGAATGCCGGGGTTGGCCGGGACCAGCACGCGCTTGATGTCGAGCTCGCGCGCCAGCCGAGCCGCGTGCAGCGGCCCGGCGCCGCCGAACGCCATCAACGTGTAGTCGCGCGGATCATGGCCGCGCTGCACCGAGATGACGCGGATCGCGCGCGCCATGTTGGCGGTCACGACCGAGAGGATGCCCTGCGCCGTTTCCTCGAGGCCAAGGCCCAGCCGCTCGGCCAGCCGCCCGACCGCCTGCTGGGCGAGGTCCTGGCGGATTTTCATGCGGCCGCCAAGCAGATGGCGCGGATTGAGCGTTTGCAGGACGACATTGGCGTCGGTCGTCACCGGCTCATGATTGCCCCGGTCGTAGCAGACCGGACCGGGATCGGCGCCGGCAGAACGCGGCCCGACTTTCAGGAGTCCGCCCTCGTCGATGTGGGCGATCGAGCCGCCGCCCGCGCCCACGGTGTGGATGTCGAGCATCGGCGCCTTGATCGGATAGCCGTGCACGATCGCCTCGGGCGCGAGCTTGCACTGCCCGCCCTGCAGCAGCGCCACGTCGGTCGAGGTGCCGCCCATGTCGAAGGTGATCAGATCCTCGAAGCCCGCCAGCCGGCCGATCGCCTGGGCGCCGACGACGCCGGTCGCCGGGCCGGACAGGATCGTGCGCACCGGCATGTCGGCGGCGCTGGCGAAGCCGATCACGCCGCCATTCGACTGCGTGAGATGCGGCGGCGCCGTCATGCCGAGACTCTCGAGCCTGGGCGCGAGGCGCTTGATGTAGCGCGCCATGACGGGTCCGAGATAAGCGTTCAGCACCACCGTCGACAGCCGCTCGTACTCGCGGAACTCCGGCGCGATCTCGTGGCCGGCCGAGATGAAGGCATCGGGCAGCTCCGCGCGCAGGATGGCCACGGCCCGCCTCTCGTGTTCCGGCCGCAGGAAACCGTAGAGGAACGAGACCGCGACCGCCTGCACGCCGGCGGCCTTCAACCGCCGCGCCGCGGTGCGCACCGCCGCCTCGTCGAGCGGCGTCGCGATCTCGCCGCTGTACAGCACGCGCTCGGGCACCTCGAGCCGCAGATCGCGCGGCACCAGGACCAGCGCCTTGTCGGCCTGGATGTCGTAGAGGTCGGGCCGCTTCTGCCGGCCGATCTCGAGCAGGTCGCGAAACCCGTCGGTGGTGATAAGGCCGGTCTTCACCCCGCGATGCTGGATCAGCGCATTCGTCGCCACCGTGGTGCCATGGCCGAAATAGACGATCGCGCCGCCCTCGGCCGCCACGCGCTTCATGCCCTGCTCGACGCCCTCGGCGATGCCGCGCGAGGGATCGTCCGGCGTCGACGGCACCTTCCACACCTCGACGCGGCCGGTCGCCTCGTCGAACAGGCAGATGTCGGTGAAGGTGCCGCCCGAATCGACGCCGACGCGCCAGCGCGCGGTGGAACCCGTGGACGTGCTCATGCGGTCGATCGAACTGGCCCCGCGCACCGAGCCAATCGGTCAGCACGTGCGGCGCCTGGCGCTGGAACTCGGGTTGGCGCGAGAGCGCTCGTTGAACGGCCTGTTTTCACTAGCAAGCAATTCGCCTCTCGTTCAGACGGGCGCAACATTGTCGAGCCGAGGATAGTCTATAGTGACTGGTAGTTTAAAGGTTGGGCCGAACAAGCAATGGGCATGAAGTATGCGCCAGCATTCGTAACACTCCGCGGCCTGTTGCATTCGGAGCACCACTACGGACCACCCAATTACGGACTTACGCCCCTTCAGGATATGTATGAAGGGGCGATCATTCTCAGGCTCGATACGCCAATCGACATCGACGCCAGCGAGGCCGCGGGCGAGGAGGGTGTCTGTTCTGTTGGTCGTCGCGGTGTTCGGGAACTTCACCTCGTGCCAATGGCACCCGATCGCGGACACGCCCCATGGGAGTCGTTTCTGGGCCACGTGGTTGAGGTAACTGGTCAGCTATACCCAGCCCATACAGGGCACCATCGCAGAGACGTGCTGATCTTTTGCGATGAGGGCGCGATCTCGCCCATCTCGGCCATTGGCCCACAGACCGTCGAAGATACAGCGATAAAGGCTCGTGGCTCCGGCGTCGTCATATCTTCGGATGGACACATTCTCACATCGCTCCACGTCGTGGATGGAGCCGCTTACACAGTGAGAGCTGGTCTTCATCGCTCCACTGCGGAGTTGGTGGGACGCGAGCCGGCGCTGGACGTTGCTCTGCTTCGGGCCGATTTGCCATCTGTTCGTGTGCCAGATGTTCGGCTCAGTTCGCCACCGTTTCTTGGAGAACGAGTTTACGTCTGCGGATTTCCACTACGTCCGATCCTTACACATAACCTTTCCATTACCGATGGACTCGTGTCCGGATTCAATCTGCCGGTTGACGGATGTTTTCACATATCTGCGCCGGTTCAGCGCGGGAACAGCGGTGGCCCGGTGTTTGATGCAATGGGCAATGTCCTGGGATTTGTCCGGGGTTATGCCGCTCCACAGAAGATACTTGAGAAACTCGGCGCCCCGGTTGGAGCAACCGGCGGGATAGAAGTCTTGAATCAAGCAGTTGCCGCCTACAGCCTACGCGTTTTCCTTGCACAACAAGGTGTCACCGTTTCAGACGTCGGCTTTTGGCATTCGGTGCCAATGCCATCCGAACATCTACCGGGGACCGAGATCGCTCATCGAGCAATGCAAAACTGTGTGGAAGTCGAAAGCTGGCGATAGAACCTGGATCAACTACTTCCGCGTCAGCCGCTGCACCACCATGTCCATCTGGTCGAAGTGCTCGAGGTGGATCGTCATCTTCGTTTCTTCGCCCGGCCCGACGTGGTCGATCTCGACGCGCAGGCCCAGCGACTCGATCAGCGTTCGCTCGAGCGATAGTGTGTCGGCGTCCTTGTCCGAACCCTTTTTCGATATCGTCCGCTTGGGCGTTGGGCCGCGGCCCTGGCCTTTCGCGCCCGATGTGCTCCAGCCCGGCGGCACACCCTTGCCGTCCCAGCCCGCCTTCGCCGCTTCCTTCGCGAGATTGCCCAGCCGCTCGAACTCGCGCGTGCTCAATCCCTGCTCGTGGCCGAAGCGCGCCAGCGATGCCGGATCCTTGGTGCCGAGCAGCGCGCGCGCCTGGCCGGCGTCGAGGCGATGGTCAGTGACCATGTTCGCGACCTCGGCCGGCAGCTCGAGCAGGCGCAGCGTGTTGGCGACATGCGCGCGGCTCTTGCCCACCGTGGCGCCGATGCGCTCCTGGGTGTGGCCGAACTCGTTCTGCAGGCGGCGATAGGCGATCGCCTCCTCGATCGGGTTGAGATCGGCGCGCTGGACGTTCTCGATCAGCGCGATCTCCAGCGCGTCGCGATCGGCCAGCGCCTTGATGACGACCGGCACCTCGTGCAGCTGGGCGCGCTGCGCGGCGCGCCAGCGCCGCTCGCCGGCGACGATCTCGTAGCGCTGCTGGATCACGACGTTGTCGCGGTCGCGCGCCGGGCGCACCAGGATCGGCTGCACCACGCCATGTGCGGCGACCGACTCGGCGAGCTGCGCCAGGCTCTCTTCGCTGAAGTCCAGGCGCGGCTGGTACTTGCCGGGCCGCAGCCATTCGATCGGCAGGGTCATGGTCGGCAGCGGCGGCGCGGCGGCAAGCGGCCCAGGCGCAACGGACGGAGGAGCGGCGGTCGGACGCTCGGGTGCGTCGGCGGCGGCTGCCGGCGGATCGTCGCCCAGCAGCGCCGCCAGCCCACGGCCCAGGCCACGCGGCTTGATCGGTTCCTTGCTCATGGCGCGGCTCTCTCCAATGCGGGAATACCCAGCCGGCGCCGGCGCAGCAGCTCGCCCGCCAGCAGGATGTAGGCCTGCGATCCGGTGCAGTCCTTGTCGTAGATCAGCACCGGCAGGCCGTGCGAGGGCGCCTCCGAGATGCGGACATTGCGCGGGATCGTGGTGCCGAAGGCGACGTCGCCGAAATGCGTGCGCACGTCCTTCTCGACCTGGACGGCGAGGTTGTTGCGGCGGTCCATCATGGTCAGGATGATCCCGGCGATATGCAATCTGGGGTTGAGTGCCCGCCGCATGCGATCGACGGTGCGCACCAGATGGCCGATGCCTTCGAGCGCGAAAAACTCGCATTGCAGCGGCGCCAGCACGGCGTCCGCTGCAACCAATGCGTTCAATGTCAGCAGGCCGAGCGAGGGCGGGCAGTCGATCAGGATCATGTCCCAGCGGGTCTTGCCAGCGCTGGCCTCGAGCGCGTCCTTCAAGCGGAACTCGCGGCGCTCGATGTCGATCAGCTCGAGTTCGGCGCCGGCCAGGTTCACGTTGGCGGGCGCGACGAACAGGTTGGGAATGCGCGTCTCGACGATCGCCTCGTCGAGCGGCGCCATGCCGAGCAAGGCCTCGTAGGTGCCGGTCTTGCGCTGCGCGGCGCCGACGCCCAGCCCGGTCGAGGCGTTGCCCTGCGGGTCGAGGTCGATCAGCAGCACCTGCTGGCCGACCGCGGCCAGGGCTGTGGCGAGATTGATCGCGGTCGTCGTCTTGCCGACGCCACCCTTCTGGTTGGCCAGGGCGTAGATTCGGGGGGGCGTCGTCTGGGCGTCGGGGGCGTCGGACAAACGGTTTCTCAGGTGCGCGGGCGCAGCTGCGAGATCCTGAGGATGGAGGCGTTGGGCTCCGTCACGCTGGGCACGCGCTGGACGTCCATCATCCAGTCCCGCGCCGCTTCGGTCAATTCAGCGTCGACATTGGCGCCCTTGTGGAAAAGGCAAATAGCGGGGTCAGTTGCGAAGGGAGAGGCCCAAGAGAGCAACATGGGCAGCGGCGCCAGGGCCCGGGCGGTCACGACATCGACGGGGAAAGGCGGCAACGCCTCGATCCTGGTGGCCTTGACCGAGGCGTTGGGCGCGATGGCGCGCGCCACCTCGATGAGGAAGGCGGCCTTGCGCTGGTCCGACTCGACGAGCGTGACGGCGATGTCCGGCCGCTCGGCGGCGATGACCAGGCCGGGGAACCCAGCGCCGGAGCCGAGATCGACCAAGGTCCGGGCTTGCGGAGGCAGCAGGCCGAGGAGCTGGAGGGAGTCATCGAGATGGCGGTGCTCCAGATCGTCGATCGTCGAGCGGCCAACGAGGTTGATCGATCTCTGCCATTTGCGCAGCAACTCGGCATAGGTCCGGAGCTTGGGGGAGTGTTTCACGTGAAACACGTCCTTTTCCTTCCCCCGGAGGGGGAAGGTGCCCGAAGGGCGGATGGGGGATGTCGAAGGCGGAGACCCCGCGCGTTGAAACATCCCCCTTCCGTCGCGCTGCGCGCGCCACCTTCCCCCTCCGGGGGAAGGGAGAAGGCAAGACCCGCCCCGGTGCGAGGTTGGAAATGTTTCACGTGAAACGTCTGACGTGGCGCAGCAAGGAGACCAGCGCTGCGGGGGTGACGCCGGCCAGTCGGCCGGCATGGCCCAAGGTCGCCGGTCGATGGGTCGTGAAGATCTGTCGGATCTCGGCGGAAAGACTACCCATAGCGGCGTAGTCGAGATCATCGGGCAGGGCTAGTGCCTCGTCCCGCCGATAGGCGTCGATGTCGGCCTGCTGGCGCCGCAGGTAACCGGCGTAGAGGGCGTCGATCTGGAGCTGCTCGGCGATATCGGGCGATAGGGTCGCCATGTCCGGCCAGATCGTCGCCAGCCGTGCCAGGGACATGCCGGGAAGCGCCAGCAGATCCTGGGCGCTGCGGACGACACCATCCTGGTTGACGGCGATCCCGTGCTTCAGCGCGGCTGATGGCGAGAGGGCGTGCGCCGCCAGAAGCGCCCGGCCGGCGGCCAGCGCCTCGGCCTTGGCGCCAAACGCCTTGATCCGTGCGGCGCCGACGCAGCCGATCTCGATGCCGCGCCGGGTCAGCCGCTGGTCGGCATTGTCGGCACGCAGCAACAGACGGTACTCGGCGCGCGAGGTGAACATGCGGTAGGGCTCGGGCGCGCCGCGTGTCACCAGGTCGTCGATCATCACGCCGACATAGCCGTCGGCGCGATCGACGATGAAGTCGCGGGAGCTCGCGGCATTGATGCCGGCGATCAGGCCCTGCGCCGCCGCCTCCTCGTAGCCGGTTGTGCCGTTGATTTGGCCGGCCAGGTAAAGCCCGGGAATCCGGCGGGTTTCCAGCGTGTGGCGCAGCTCGCGGGGATCGACGTGGTCGTATTCGATGGCGTAACCCGGCCGCAGCATCGCCGCGTCTTCGAGACCCGGAATGGTGCGCAGCATCGCCGCCTGCACCTCGCGCGGCAGCGAGGTCGAGATGCCGTTGGGATAGACCGTGATGTCGTCGAGCCCCTCGGGCTCGAGGAAGATCTGATGCCGCTCGCGCTGGCCGAAGCGTACGACCTTGTCTTCGATCGAGGGGCAATAGCGCGGGCCGGAGGATTCGATCTGGCCCGAGTACATCGGCGCGCGATGCAGATTCTCGCGGATCAGCGCGTGCGTTGCCGTTGTCGTGGAAGTAAGGAAGCACGAAATCTGCGGAACGGTGATTCGCTCGGTGAGATAGGAGAACGGCTGCGGTGGGTCGTCACCGCGTTGTTCCACAAGGGATTTCCAGTTTATGGTCCGGCCGTTCAGGCGCGGCGGCGTACCGGTCTTCAGGCGTCCAAGCTGGAATCCAAAGCGCGCCAGGGTGCGGGACAACCCACTCGACGGCGGCTCCAGCGCATCCTCCGCGCCGGACGCGCCGGACGCCAATGGCAGATCGCTCGGCCCGCCCGCCGCCCGCTGGCCCCTTGCCCGGCCGGCGGGGATGGTGAGCTCGCCGCAATGGATGAGGCCGCGCAGGAACGTACCGGTGGTCACCACCACCGCGCGGGCGGCGATCCGGCCGCCATCCGCCAGCTCGACGCCGGCGACCCGGCCCGAGGCGTCGAGCCAGACGTCCTCGACAGCGCCCGCCCGTACCTCGAGCCCGGCCGTCTCGGCCAGGATCGTCTGGACCGCGCGGCGGTAGAGCGCGCGGTCGGCCTGTGCACGCGGTCCGCGTACCGCCGGACCCTTGCTCGCGTTCAGCGTGCGGAACTGGATGCCGGCGCGATCGATGGCGCGGCCCATCACGCCGTCCAGGGCGTCGATCTCGCGCACCAGATGGCCCTTGCCCAGCCCGCCGATCGCCGGGTTGCACGACATCTCGCCGATGGTGGCGACGTCGTGCGTCAGCAGCAGCGTGCGCGCGCCCATGCGCGCGGCGGCGGCCGCCGCCTCGGTACCGGCATGGCCGCCGCCGATGACGATGATGTCGCAAGAATCAGGGTCACGGCTCACGGCGCGCACATTGCGAGCGCGCCTCGCCGAGTCAAGCCTGGCGACGCGCCCGGCTCAGCCCGTCGCCGTCTTTCCGCCGACCAGCTCGCGATGCACCCCTGGCCCTTCCTTCAGCGCGAACGTCCGGAACGCGGCGGCCAGCGGGTTGTCGCGGCTGGCGGGCGACATGGCGAAAATCACGTTGTAGCCCAGTGCCGGCTGGAAGGGCCGCACGACGATGCCGCCGCCATTGGCCACCATCGCGGCCTGCGCGCTGAGGTCCGACGCGATGGTCACGCCCAGCCCCTGCGCCACCAACGCGCAGGCGGCCACCGGCGTCGACGCCTCGGCGACGACACGCACCCTGGCGCCGGCGGCGGCCAACGTGGCGTCGATGTCGCGGCGGCTGCCGAGATCAGCGGTATTGCCGATGAAGCCCTCGCCATCGAGATCGGCCGCCTCGATCGCGGCCTTGCGCGCCAGCCTGTGCCCGGCCGGCACGGCGCAGACCTCACGGCCGCTGACCACGTTCTCGGCCGCCAAGGTGCCGACATCGGCCAGCGCGCGGCTGCGTAAGGTGCGGGTGGCGAAGCCGATGTCGACCGAGCCCTTCAACACCTGCTCGATCAAATAACGCGCGCCATCGGCCTCGAAGGTGACATGCGCCCGCGGATGCAGCGCCACGAAGCGCGCGATCAGGCGCGGCATGAAGGCCGGCGCCAGCGCCGAGCCGGCGCCGACCACGAGGCGTCCGCCGCCATCCAGCTTCAGATCGCGCGCCTGCTCGAGCAGCAGGTCGAAGCCACGCTTGACCCGCGTCATCTCGCGATAGAGCGCCATGCCCTGGTCGGTCGGCACCATGCGCGCGCCGACGCGACGGAACAGCTTGTAGCCCAGCCCGCGTTCCAGCGCGTCGATCAGCTTGCTCACGGTGGGCTGCGAGACCTTGAGCCGCGCCGCGCCGGCGCTGAACGTGCCTTCCTCGATGACGGCAAGGAAGGTTTCGATCTGCCTGAGGTTCACCGCATCCCTCCGATCGACGCAACCAGCGCGCGGTGCAACGCCGGCCCCTCTTCCAGCGTCATCCGGCGGAACGCTTCGGCCAGCTGGGCATTGCGCGCCGCCGGCGAGACGGCGATGCCCACGGCATAACCGACCGCGGGCCGCATCGGCCGGCAGACGAAACCGCAGCGCCGATCGCCGGCGCCGGCGGTGAGCGCGCTCAGATCGGAGACCATCGTGACGCCAACGCCCTGTCCGACCAGCGAACAGGCCGCCGCCGGGGTCGAGGCCTCCGCCACCAGGCGCGCCGGCGCTTTCGCCTCCCGCGCCAGCCTGTCGTCGATCTCCCGACGGCTGCCGACGCTGGACGTGATGCCGACATAGGGCTCGTCCGCGAGCTCGGCGAACGCGACGACGGTTTTCGCCGCGAGCCTGTGATTGGCCGGCAATACGCAGACGACCTCACCCTCGGCGAAACGCTCGGTCGCCACGGCGCCGGCGCCGGCGTTGAAGGCCGTGCTGTGCGTCGTGCTCGTCTCGAGGAAGACATCGATCGTGCCGCTGACGTGCTGCTCGATCAGATAGCGCGCGCCATCGGCCTCGAGCGTGACGTGCGCGTCGGGATAGCGTGCGCGGAAACGTGCGATCAGGCGCGGCGCGAGAGTCCCGCACAGCGCCGAGCCGGCGCCGACGACCAGCCGTCCGCCGCCGTCGCCCTGTCCCTTGAGATCCCTGGCCTGATGCAACAGGAAGTCGAAGCCGCGCTTGACCCGCGTCATCTCGCGATAGAGCGCGAAACCCTGGTCGGTGGGCGCGACGCGCGCGCCGCTGCGGCGGAACAGCTTGTAGCCCAGGCCACGCTCCAGCGCGTTGATCAGCTTGCTGACGGTGGGCTGCGAGACCTTCAGCCGCGCGGCGCCGGCGCTGAACGTGCCCTCTTCGAAGACCGCCAGGAAGGCCTCGATCTGTCGCAGATTCATCGTCATCGCCCCGAGAAGCCGCCACCACCCACCGTGAATGCAGCGCGACAGGTTACAGTGTAACTGGACCGTTAGCGCATAGCTCCTGAAGCATACTCGCCGCGCCCACCGCTCCCGGTCGACCCGGGGCCACCAGCGCTGGGCTGCCTATTCAATCCCTCGTTGAGTTTGCTCTCGCCTCCACAGGCCATCCATGGGGCTGTTCCACCAACCCATCTACCAGCCATGGGGTCAACGGCCTGGGCGCTAAAAAATCCCCGGCGTGCTCGACGCGCTCCCCGCGCGTTTTCCCGCATGCCAAGCGCAACTAATGAGGGTCCTGACAGTGTAATGACAGCTTGCTATCGCACATCTAAAGCGATTATAAAACTTCCATAGTTAAGATATTAATCCCTCAGGATTTATTCATGTCCAATGAAATCTTGGTCATCGAAGACGACGCGTTTCTCCGCGACGAAATCGTCGATTTTCTTGCGCGTCGCGGTCGTAGCGTCGTGTGCTGTGAATCCATCGCCCAGGCCGATGAAGCTTGCCAGCAGGGGTTGAAGCCGCGACTGATCCTCTCCGACATCCATTTGCCCGATGGCGACGGCGTCAGCTTCTGCGTGCGCATGGCCGAAAGCCTGCCCGGCACCAAATGGGTGCTGATGTCGGGCAATCGCGAGCTGGTACGCTACGGCACGCTGGCCCGGCTGCCCTCGGTGCAGGTCGTCGACAAGCCGGTGCCCCTCGCGGTTCTTGCCCGTTTCATCGGTGCGCTCGATGCCAGCCCCGCCTGACGCCGCCATCACCGACCCAACCCATCGCCGCCTGATTCTGCTCGTCGAGGACGAGATCGAGCTGCTGGCGGAGATCTCCGCCTTCCTGCGTCGTCGCGGGCACGACGTACGAACCGCCTCGAACTTCGACGAAGCGCTCGCGCAGCTGAAGGATTGCGCCAATCGTCTGGACCTGCTGCTGACCGATGTGCGCCTGCCCGGCGGCAGCGGTCTGGACCTGCTGCGTTCCGCTGGTGTCGACGGCCAGAGTACCCTGCGCCGCGTGGCGATGACCGGCCATCTCGACCAGGAAGGCATCGACCAGGCGGAGGCGTCGGGCGCCGAGCACGTGCTGCTGAAGCCATTCAGCCTCTCCGAACTAACCCGCGCGATTCAGCCGGATGCGAGTCCCCGCGATATCGCGGGCAAGGACCGCTAGCGGCTCGCCTCCCGGCGATGAAAGAGACCCATGGTGGCCGCGACCGACAGCTACTCGCCCACGCCTGACCGCGAGGCCACGGCGCTCTCGGTCGAGCACGCCCAACGGTTCCTCGCGCCCGCGCTGGGCGACAAGACATCGCTCAGCCTTTGGGACCTCATCCGTGTGCTGCGGCTGGTCCTCTTGATCGGCGCGATCATGATCGGCGTCATCGTCACCGGCACCATAAAGCTCAGCGACGCCGCCCGGCGCGAGGCCTACGAAACAGCCTTTCGCGACACCGAGAGCCTGACCGCCATCGTCGCCGAGCAGGTGCAGCGCACCTTGGCGAATGTCGACGAGCGCCTGCGCTTCGTCGCCCGCGAGATGCGCCGCGGCGGCGGCGCCGTGTCGTTGCAGGCGCTGGTCGACGACGGCGCGGTCTCGCTCGACAAGGTCATCGTGCTCGGCCTCGTCGACGACCGCGGCCGGCTTGTACAGACCGACGACGGCCCGATCGAAAACGGGCCGGATCTGACGGCCCGCAGCCACATCGGCCCGCATCTGCGCGCGCCCGACGCGGGCTTGCTGATCGGCGAGCCGGTCATTGGCCAAGTCAGCCGCAAGTGGTCGATACATGCGTCGCGCGCGGTGCACCACGCCGACGGCAGGCTGCTGGGCATCATCACCGCCGCCGTCGACCCCGCTTACTTCGCCGAGTCCTGGCGCGGTCTGAACCTCGCCGCCGGCGGCCACATCGAGCTGGTCGGCACCGACGGCTTGCTGCGCGCGCGCTCCTACGCCCTGGAGGCCGCGCTGGCCGGCGCCGTCAAGGCGCCCGATCTCGTCGCGGCCACGCGCGACGCCCCGAGCGGCCGCCTGCTGCGCGACACGCCCACCGGCCAAAGCCTATCGCACTATCGCCGCCTCGAAGGCGCGCCGCTCATCGTCTCCGTCGGCTTCGATCTCGGCGCCATCAACGGCTGGGTCGAGGCGCGCCAATCGCGCTATATCGCCGGCGCTGGCGCGCTGAGCGTGCTGCTGGGCATCGTCCTGGTGCTGCTCGCCCAGCGTACGCTGGCGACCAACGCCGAGCGCGCGCGCGCCTCCTCGACCACGCGTCTGCTACTCGAGGCCATCGACGCGCTGCCGGTATCGTTCGGCTTGTACGATCGCAACGAGCGTCTCGTTCTCTACAATCGCCGCTCGGCGGAGCTCAACGGCGCGGTCGTCGGCCCGCACGCGCTCGGCCGCACCTTCATCGAGCTGCTCGACGACTTCATCGCGCGGGAGCGCGCGAAGCGGCCCGACCACGACTGGGCGGCTACCCGCCAGCTCCAGATCGAGGGCTTCCACGCCGCCGAGCCCTACGACTCGCCAGCGGCTGACGGTTCCTGGCAGCGCAACTTCGGTGTCGGCATGGTCGGCGGCGGGCGCGTGCACATGCAGCTCGATATCACGCCGCTGAAGCGCCGCGAGACCGAGCTGCAGTCCAGCCGACGGCGCTACGAGAGCCTGGTGAACTCGCTCGCCGACGTCGTGTTCTCATGCGACCGAGCCGGCGCCATCACCTATATCAGCGCCCGCGTCACACGCTTCCTGGGCTACGCCGCGGACAGCCTCAACGGCCGCGACATCCTCTCGCTGTTCCACGAGCAGGACCACGACAAGGTGCGCCGTGCCATGCGCAGCGTCCACCCGCGCGGCGCGCCGCTCACGGTGGTCTGCCGCGCCGTCCGGCCCGACGGCGCCGCGCGCTATGTCGAGATCCGGCTGGGCGCCGGCGAATCGGACGAGGCCGGCAACCGCGCCATCAGCGGCGTGATCCGCGACATCCACAAACAGCACCACCTCGTCCTGCAGCTGCGCAACGAGATGAGCCGCCTGAGCTCCATCGTCCATTCGAGCGGCGCGCTGATCCTGCTGGTCGACCGCGACGCCCGTGTCACCATGGCCAATAGCGGCTTCCTCGCGCTGACCGGGCTCAGCCACGAGGATGTCGTCGGCCAGCCGCTCGACGCCGTCATTCCTTGCCCACCCGACGTGCGCCTGGTCGAGACCTTCACCAAGGGCGACGGCGCGCGCACACCCGCGCCAGTCGAGTTCGACGTCACCCTGATCGACACCCGCCAAGAGAAGCGCATCATCCACGTCACGGCGCAGGCCGACTACGCCGAGGACGGCCGCATGCGCCACCTCGTGTTGCTTGGCGTCGACGAGACGGCGCGCCGCGCCGCCGAGGTCCGCCTGTTCGACGCCTCGCGCCTGGCCACGCTGGGCGAAATGGCCTCGAGCATCGCGCACGAGATCAACCAGCCGCTGGCGGTGATCCGTCTGGCCGCCGAGACCTTGAACGAGGAGTTCCAGCTCGCCGAGCCGGGCGCGGTCCCCGCCGACCTGCGCGAGTTCACCGAGCGCAAGCTCACGCGCATCGCCAACCAGACAGAGCGCGCCTCGACGATCATCCGCGACCTGCGCATCTTCGCGCGCAAACCGGACGACCAGCCGACAGCCTTCTCGGTGCCCGACGCGCTGCGCGGCGCCGCCGATCTGGTGAACGAGCAGCTACGCCTGGCCAGCGTCGGCATCGAGTTGCGGCTCGACGAGGCCTGCAGCCCTGTGCTGGGCCACGCCAATCGCCTGCAGCAGGTGGTGATCAACCTGGTGCTCAACGCCCGCGACGCGATGCTCGAGAAGCCCGGCGACGCGCCGCCGGCGATTCGTATCCGCGCCTACCCCAAGCCCGACGGCTCGGGCGTCGTCGTCGACGTCGAGGACAACGGCCCCGGCATTCCGCCCAAGGTCCTGCCGCGCCTGTTCGAACCGTTCTTCACCACCAAGCCGGGCGGCAAGGGCACCGGCCTTGGCCTGTCGATCAGCTACGAGATCGTGCGCCAGATGGGCGGCACCATCTCGGCCGAAAACCTCGAGGGCCGCGGCGCGCGCTTCCGCTTCACGCTGCCAAGCGCGCCGGCCACGCCGGCCGCCGACTCACCCGCGATCGCCGCGGAGTGATGCTTTCTTGATTCTATCTTCCCCTGGAGAGGGAAGGTGGTGCGGAGCGACGGAGGGGGGATGTCGAAGACGGACTGCTGCGTTCGTCTCCGACATCCCCTTATCCGCCCTCCCGCCTCCGCGAAGCCCGCTTCGGCGGGCGAAGGAAGGTCGGGCACTTTCGCCCTCCGGGCAGGGCGATCGCATAGGGCCTTCAAGGCCGGGGGCGCGCCCCGACCGGGCAGCGGTTTTCAATGTTTTCGGGCCGCGTCGCTCCAGCGACGCAACTTGAGCGCCGCTGAAGCGGCGCGGCCCCAAGACAGTCAACAATCCATATGCGATCGCCCTGCCCCTCGGGGGAAGGAAAGACCGCTCACTTCCCGATACAGAAGTCGCGGAATACGACGTCGAGCATGTCCTCGACGTCCATGCGCCCGGTGATGCGCGCCAGCGCGCGCGAGGCCAGGCGCACGTCTTCGGCGATCAGCTCGGGCATCCCGGGATTGGCACGCGCCGCTTCCATGGCGCGATCGAGCGCCTGGGCACAACGCGACAGCGCCTCGCGGTGGCGCGCGCGGGTGAGCGGCGGCGGCGTGGCCGCGGCGCGCGCCAAAAGCGCAGTGTGCTCGCCGACGATCTCGACCTCGCCGAGCATCGCCGCCACGGTGCCCTCGAGCCGCTCGAGCAGCTGCGGCACGCCGTGGCCCGACAGCGCCGAGACGCCGACATAGGTCGCGTGGCGCGTGCCGTCGGCGGCGATGTCGTCGGCCGCCGTGTCGATATCGGCGCCCTGGTCGGGCAACAGGTCGACCTTGTTGACCACGATCAGATCGGTCGCGCCGTTCCAGACGTCGGCGGTGCTCCAGATGTCGCGCGCCACATGCCGCCAGTCGCCCGGCAAGCCGGACGAATCGGTCGACTGCACCACGAGCACGCGGATGTCGGCGTCGCTGGCGCGCGCCTTGGCGCGCCGGACGCCCTCCTGCTCGATCGGGTCGGCCGAGGCGCGCAGACCGGCGGTGTCGGCGAGGGTCACGGGATAGCCGCCGAGATCGAGATGCACCTCGATCACGTCGCGCGTCGTGCCCGCTGTCGCCGACACGATCGCCGCGTCGCGCTTGGCGATCAGGTTGAGCAGCGACGACTTGCCGGCGTTGGGCGGACCGATGATGGCGATGGTCACGCCGTCGCGCAGACGTTCGCCGCGCCGATCGTCGAGGTGGCCAGCGATCTCGCCGCGCAGGCGCTCGATCTCGGGCCAGATCTTCTCGACCACGTTGGTCGGCAGGTTCTCGTCGGGAAAGTCGATGCTGGCCTCGAGATGCGCCACCGCGCGCAACAGCGTGTCGCGCCAGCCATCGTAAAGCTTGAACAGCGCGCCATCGTATTGGCGCAGCGCCTGACGGCGTTGCGCCGCGGTTTCGGCGGCGACGAGATCGGCGATCGCCTCGGCCGAGGTCAGGTCGAACTTGTTGTGCTCGAAGGCGCGCCGCGTGAACTCGCCCGGCTCGGCGAGGCGACAGAAATCGAGCTTGGCCAGCGCCGCCAGCGCCGCGGCGATCACCGCGCGGCCGCCATGGATATGGAACTCGGCCATCGACTCGCCGGTGTAGGTGCGTGGCGCCTGGAACCAGATCGCCAGGCCGCGATCGACCACCTCACCGGTCTCGGGGTCGATCATTGTCTTGACCGCGGCGCGGCGCGACGACGGCAGGCTGGGATCGCGCGCCGAGAAACCACGCTGAAACGCGCCCGGCTCGGTCAGGAAGACATAAGCGTCGCTGGCGCGCTTGCCGGAGACGCGAATGACGGCGATGCCGGCCCCGGCGCGCCGCGTGGGCGCCGCCGTGGCGAGCGCGTAGATGGTGTCTTCAGCCCCGGCCATGCAATCAGACTATGTCATTGCAGGGGGTACAGCGCCAAGACGTGCGTATCGGGCGGTTCGGCGATGCGCAGGATCGGCACGCGACCCGCCGCGTCGAGGGCGACGAGGCGATGGGCCACGTAACCCGACGCGCTGTCCGGCTCGAGCAGCAGCGCCGCCAACGTCGCCAGCCGCTGGTCGAGCGTCACCACAAAGCTGCCGGCTGGAAGGGCCTCCTCGCCCCGCTCGAGCTCGAAGCGTCCCAGGATTGTCTCGCCCGCCCCGGCTTCGATGGAAAGCGTGCGGTAGCGTTCGACGGTCAGGCGCGCCTGGGCGCCCAGCGTGTCGACGGCGACGCCCAGCTCGACCAGGCGACGCGCCGCCTCCATGGCCGATGGCGGCAGCACATAGCCCCAGGGCCGCGGCCGGCTGACCTCGGGAATCAGCTTCAGCGAGGATCGCCAATCGACCGTCACCGGGCGCAACGCGCCGCTCACGGGATCGACGAAGACCAGGTCGCGCCGCTCGGGCGACTGGCGCGCGCGCACCACCAGCATGCGCGCGGGATCGCGCGCCAGGTCGAAGCGCCGCGATTCGTCGCGCGCCACGTTGAGCGCGACGTGGTTCCTGGCCGCCGTCGCCAGCGCCGCCTCCATGGCGGTGACCTGGGCGAAGACCCGGCGCTTCCAGTTGGTGCGGCCGATGCCGATGCCGCGCGTCTCGATCACGATACCGGCGGCATGGCGCAGGCCGGAGGCGTTGCGCGCCAGCTCCGGCTCGATGCCACCCATGTTGACCACCTTGGGATCGCGATCGGCGGTGAAGTACCAGTCGTGCGTCAGGGCCCGCGCGTCGAAGGCGTTGCGCAGCGCCGGCAGGAAGGTGCCGTCCTGCAAGAGCGTGATGGCCGGCGTGAGGTTGGCCTGGGTCGCGGCCTGGATCAGCACGTCGGGCCGCGCCAGGCCGCCGAAATTGCGCACCCAGCCGCCGGCCACGGTGTACTCGTGCCCATCGATCACCAGCGCCGGATCGAGCTCGCGCATCAGGCCGATCAGCACGCGCGCCTCCGGTGTGCGCGCCAGCACATGGTCGCGATTGAGGTCGATCCCGTTGCTGGTCATGCGCCGGAACGCCTCGGCGCCATCGGGATTGGCGCGCGGCACGACCACGACGTTGATGTGCTCGAGCAGCGGCGCGAGATCGCCCCGCGCCAGGCGGGCGATCACCACCAGCGCCGCCTCGCCGCCCGCCGGCTCGTTGCCGTGCTGCTGGCCGATGATCAGCACCGTGGGCCGCCCGTTGCGGCGCAGGGCCGCGATGTCGGGGCCGCCCTGGGCGAAGATCACCGCCGCGATCGACCGGCCCTCCTGCGACCAGCCCATGGTGCGCACGGCGACATGCGCCACGCCTTCGCTCGTCGCGGCGAGGAACCTTGCCAGTTCGGCATAGGAGGTGAAATCGACTCGGCCGGGGGCGAAGGACGGCGTGGTGTAGGTGACACGCGGCTCGGGATAGAGCGCGGCGACGGCGGGCGCCTGGGCCGGCACCCGGGCCGGATCGAATTGCGCCGCCGCCGGCGCCCATGAGGCGACGAGCAGCAGCAGAGAGAAGACCAGACGGACAACGGAACGGGCCATCAAGGGCGCCTCCCGAGATCCAGTCTATCTCACCGCGATACGACCTGCGCGAGCAAGGTGATCAATGCCGCCCCGTCGCCGGCGCGAACGATCCGCACGCCCGGTGTGCCGGCGGGCAGGCCGCATTCCTGGGAGCACAGCACGGGCACGCCGCGCGCCAACGCCTCGAGCAGCAGGCGCGGGCGGTGCTCGACGAAGGCCGGCAGGACAACGCAGGCGATGCCAGCCCAAGGGTCGCGGCGGTCGGCGGGAGACGCATCGACGCCGGACCAGAAGTCCGCGCCCTCGCTTGCCTGTCCCAGCACGCGCACCGGCAGACCGAGCGCGCGGCAGGCCGCGCGCACGTCGAACGCGCCCTTGCGGCCCAGCGCGGAGGCCGGGAAGAGCACGGCGCCGCGAGACTCGAGCGAACTTTTGACATCGCGCGCTTGCGGGATGGCCCAGTCCAATTGCTGGACCAGGCCGCCATACCGCGCACGGCAATAGGTGGCCACCGCCGCGTGCGGCGTGACCAGCGCATGGGCGCCGCGCAGGGCTTCCTCCTCCGCCTCGATCAGCGCCGCATCGGCGCGGAAGTCGGCGAGAGTCGGCGATTGCGGATGCAGGGCGCTGGCGCGATCGAGCTGGGCATGCAGCAGGCTGAGCGGCGAGCGGTTCAGCAGCACCGTGTAGTGCCGTCCGCCGAGCACACCGGCGCGCCACAGATGCGGCAGGAGGTTGAGCGAGATCACCAGGCGATCGGCTTCGAGCGCGAGGTCGCGCGCATAGGTGTCGGCGAGCATGCGGTCCAAGCGCAAAAGGCCGCGCTGACGCGCCGCGCCCTGGGCGCCGAGCAAGCGCGTGGCGAGGCCGCGCGTGATGGTAAGCGCGACATGCTCGCGGACGCGAACCTTGGGTAGCGCGGCCACCGACCAGGCATAAGCGGCGCGCCCGCGGCGCTTGCCGTCCATCGGCAGCGACACCTGATCGCCGGCGCGCGCCCGCTTGGCCATCCAGCGGTCAAACTCCGGCCAGACCTCGTCGAGCAACCAGGCGGTATGGCCGGCTTGGATCGCCGGCGCGATGTACTCGACGCAGTCCCGTTGCTCGCAGCCGATGCAGTCGTGGGCGTGATCGTGATCGTGTGGGTCGTTCTTCCCTTCTCCCCGCGCATGCGGGGAGAAGGTGCCGAGCGTCAGCGAGACGGATGAGGGGCTTCCTGGCGCAACGGCCGCCTCCGTCGTTGTTGAAACACCGCGAAGCCCCTCATCCGCCCTTCGGGCAGCTTCTGCCCGCATGCGCGGGGAGAAGGAAGACGCGCGCAGCCTGACATGGAGATGCGTCGCATCCAGGCTGACGTCGAGCACGCAATCAACCGACGCGCGGAACCGCAGATCGACGTAGTTCCAGAACACGGTGGCATCCAGGCCGCGCTCGGCGAGCGAGCCGGCAACAACCTTCGAATGCGCGTGGCGCTCGACGATCTCCAGGCCGGCGTCGAGCGCGGCGGCGTACAGCGCGTTGGACAACTGGCACAGCCCGCCGCCGGTGCTCGCCACCATGCAGCCCTCGCGCAGCTCGCGGCCGGCTACATAGCCGCGCGAACGCAGGGGCCGGCCCAGCGCGCGCCAGAAGCTGAACACCCCGCCAGCTGGAATGAAGAGGCCGTTCAGGCGACGCGCCGCCACGCGCAGGTTCTGCACCTTGCCGGCGGTCAGCTTCCATTCGGCGCCCGCACCCGCTTCATCCCCGCGCGTGAGACTCCACAGGGGCGTATGCGACGCCCCGATGGTGGCGGGCCAATCCGAGCAGCGTTCAACGAATTCGCCGGCGAATGTTTCGCTCGCGCCAAGATCATGAACGGCGCGACGCAGGCGCAAGCCGTTGGCGCGGAAGCCGAACCAGGCGCGGTCGGCCCAAGAGGCCGCCCATGTGCCGAAACGCCGGCCGAGGGCTGGCGCCGCGCGCGCAACGACCTGCGAGCTCACACCGCCTGCCTCCCGGCCGCCGAATCGATATCGGCTTCACCGCCGGCCTGGGCGCGCAGCCACGACAGGAATGCGGCGACCTTGGGCAGAGTCGTCTTCCGCGTCGGGCAGACGAAGTGATAGGCGAAATCCAGGGTCTGCGAGACGTTGAACGGGCGGATCAGCCGGCCGGCGCGGATGTCGTCAGCCGCCAGCCGCCCTTTGGCCAGCGCCACACCCTGGCCGGCGATCGCCGCTTCCAGCACCAGGCTCGACTGGTTGAAGCGCACGCCGCGGGCGGAATCGATGCCGCTCACGCCAGCGGCGCGCAGCCACATGCGCCAGTCCGGGCAGCTCGGATCCTGGTCGGGGCTGTCGTCGTGCAGCAGGGTGAGGTGGCGCAGCTCGTCGGGCGTCGCCGGCAGGCGGCCGATCACTTCCAGCGACGGGCTGCACACCGGGAAGACGGTCTCCTCGAGGATCTTCTCGTGGAACAGCGGCGCGTAGTTGCCGGCGCCATAGCGGATGGCGCAGTCGATGTCGTCGGCGTCGAAATCGACCAGGTTCATGGAGGCGGTGATGCGCACGTCGATCTCCGGCGCGGCGGTGCGGAAATCGTCGAGCCGGGGCACAAGCCATTTTGCGGCGAAAGATGGCGCCACTGAGACGGTGAGCGGGCCCGACTTGCCGCCGGCCGAAAGCTGCTGCAGCGACTGCACGATGCCGTCGAACGCCTCGGTCAGGCCGGGCAGGCAGCTCTGGCCCTCGGCGGTCAGCAGCAGGTTGCGGTTCGAGCGCTTGAACAGCTCGACGCCGAGATAGTCCTCGAGCTGACGGATCTGCTGGCTCACCGCCGCCGGCGTCACGTGCAATTCGCTTGCCGCCTTGGAGAAGCTCATGTGTTTGGCCGCCACCACGAAGGCGCGCAGCGAATTGAGCGGCGGCAGACGACTGAGGGTGATGCGCATGGTGCCCATATCGCGGAGGCAGCCGCCTTCCGCAACCGGGATTGTTAAATCAACACTTTACACACACTCGTGGTGTTATTTAAGAATCGCCTTCGTTTTCGCCGGCATTGATCAGGCGTCGCCCCGATCCGCTACTTCTTGGCGGGCGTAGCCGGCTTCGGCGGCGGCTGGCGAGCGATGATCCGGTCCTTGATCTTGTCGTAAACCGCCTCGGGAATAATGCTCTTGTCGGCCAGCTCATTCTTGGCGCGGTAGGGACGGCCCTTGATGATCGCGTCGCTGCGGGCGTCGCCGATCCCGTCCAGGGTCATCAAGGTCGCCTTGTCGGCGGTGTTGATGTCGATCAGCTCGGTCGTCGGTGCGGCGGGAGCCGGCGCCGCGGGCGGCGTGGCGGGCTTGGTCGCCTGAGCAAGGGCGCCGACCGGCGAGAGGGCGACCGCACCCAGCAGGATGGCGGTCAGCAGCTGGCGAGGGACGCGCATAGTCAGCCTCCAAGATCGATCGTCCGCAGTGTACGACCATCGCCATTGAGCCATGGTATCGTGACCCCTACTTGACGAACGACAGCAGCGGCGCGGAGATCATTCCATGGCCCAACCCAAAAGCGCAACGCGTGCCGAGATGACCGTCGAGGCATATGCGCGACAGATCCTGGCCCCGCTGATCAAGAAGTCGGTCGATGACCAGCGGGAATATGGCGGCGTCATCTACCGCAACACCGCCACCGGCGAGCTGGGCAAGACCGGCCCGTTCAAGGGCGACTCGCCAACCCATGTCGACGTCAGGGTCTGGGCGCCCGAAGGCAAAACCCGGAAGGAATGGAATGCCGGCTGCCCGACGGGCACTGAACCGGTCGCCTGGTATCACACCCACCCGGTGAAGGTCGTGATGACCCGCGACGGGCTGATGCACGCCGAATGGGACAAGTTCGAAGGCGGTGACCAGCTGATTTCCGACTCGTTCCTGCTGACCGGCTACGTCGCCACCATGGACCGCCAGCTCTGGCGATACGACTATCCGGAACCGGTGATGTACAACGGCGAACGCGTGCCATCGGGGGATGCCAACGGCAACTATACGCCGCTCAACGGCAAGCTCTGACGTCGCAGGCGATATCCCCGCGCGCGGTCAGCCTGTATGATGCGCCGCACCCATGGCCGCGCTTTACGACAATATCCTTCGCCGCCGGGCGATCATCAGCCGGCAGGCGGTGCTCGCCAGTATCGAGCGCTTGTGCGGCGACGCGGCCGACGGCGGCGAGCCGCCGCGCGCGCCGGTGCTGGCGCTGTTCAAGGACGCGCTGGCGGGCGGCCGCGCCGAGATCCGCCGGCGCTTCGAGGGCGAGGCCGAGAAAGCCGCGCATCTCGTCAATGACGGCCCGGCGGTGCTGGCCGCCACCTCCTACCTGATGGACCAGCTGATTCGCAGCCTGTTCGACTTCGTCGTCGAGCGCGTCTACCCGGCGGCCAATCCCAGCATGGCCGAGCAGATCGCCCTGGTCGCCACCGGCGGCTACGGGCGCGGCCAGCTGGCGCCGCAGTCCGACATCGATCTGCTGTTCCTGCTGCCCTACAAGCAGACGCCGCGCGGCGAGCAGATCGTCGAGTACATGCTGTACTTCCTGTGGGATCTCGGCCTGAAGGTCGGCCACGCGACCCGCTCGGTGCCGGAATGCGTGCGGCAGGCCGAGCGCGACTTCACCGTCCGCACCGCGACGCTGGAAACCCGCTGGCTATGGGGCGAGCGCACGCTGCACGACGAGCTCAAGCAGGCCTTCGCGCAGAAATTCCTCGTCGGCGAGGGCCGCGATTTCGTCGAGGCCAAGCTCGCCGAGCGCGACGCGCGGCATCAGCGCATGGGTGACTCGCGCTACGTCGTCGAGCCCAACGTCAAGGAGGGCAAGGGCGGCCTACGCGATCTGCAGACGCTGTACTGGATCGCCAAGTACCTCTACCGCGTCGACGACGTCGCCGAGCTGGTCGACAAGGAGGTGCTGACCGCCCAGGAGGCGCGCCAGTTCCAACGCGCCGAGCGCTTCCTCTCGACGGTGCGCTGCCACATCCACTATCTCACCAACCGGCCCGACGACCGCCTGTCGTTCGATCTCCAGCGCGAGGTGGCGCGGCGCACCAACTATACCGACCGAGCCGGCAGCCGCGGCGTCGAGCGGTTCATGAAGCACTACTACCTGCACGCCAAGACGGTCGGCGATCTCACCCGCATCTTCATCGCAGCCCTCGAGGCGAGCCGTCGGCGCAAGCCGAAGCTGGCCTTTCTGCTGTCGGCGCTCAAGCCGCGCCAGCTCGAGGGCTTCAAGGTCGATGGCGAGCGGCTGGCGGTAGGCGGCGCCGACGATTTCGTGCGTGACCCGGTGCGCTTCCTGCGCCTGTTCCATGTCGCGCAGGAGAACGGCATCGACATCCATCCGGCGACGCTCAGGTTGATCACGCAGAACATCCGGCTGATCGATGCCAAGCTGCGCGCCGATCCCGGGGCCAATCGCCTGTTCATGGCGATGATGACGTCGCGCAAGGATCCCGAAACGACCTTGCGCCGCCTCAACGAGGCCGGCGTCTTCGGCAAGTTCATTCCGGATTTCGGCCGCGTCGTGGCGCAGACCCAGCACGACATGTACCACACGTACACGGTCGACGAGCACACCATCCGCGCCATCGGCATCCTCTCGCGCATCGAGACCGGCGACCTCGAGGAAGACCATCCGCTGTCGACCAAGATCGTGCACAAGGTGCTGTCGCGGCCGGTGCTCTATCTCGCGGTGCTGCTGCACGATATCGCCAAGGGCCGCGGCGGCGATCACTCGGTGCTGGGCGCCGACGTCGCCATGCAGCTTGGCCCGCGGCTGGGCTTGAGCGACGCCGAGACCGAGACCGTGGCCTGGCTGGTGCGCCACCACCTCGCCATGTCGGGCACCGCCTTCCAGCGCGACCTGCAGGATCCCAAGACCATCGCCGATTTCGCCGCCCTGGTGCAGTCGCCGGAGCGGTTGCGCCTGCTGCTGGTGCTGACGGTCTGCGACATCCGCGCCGTCGGCCCCAATGTGTGGAACGGCTGGAAGGCGGCGCTGCTGCGCCAGCTCTACTACGCCGCCGAGCACCTGCTGTCGGGCGGCACCCTGCAGGGCGGTCGCGCCGAGCGCGTCAAGCAGGCGCAGGCGGATGTCGCGCCGCTGCTCGCCGGCTGGAGCGAGGCCGAGAAGGACGCGCATTTCGCGCGCGGCCAGCCGGCCTATTGGCTGTCGTTCGACGCGCCGACACTGGCGCGGCAGGCGGAGCTGGTGCGCGGTGCCGCCAAGGCGCCCCAGCCGCTGCACATCGCCCATCGCGTCGATACCCAGCGCGCGATCACCGAGGTCACGGTCTACACGCTGGACACGCATGGCCTGTTCGCGCGGCTGGCTGGTGCCTTCGCGGTCTCCGGCGCCAGCATCGTCGACGCCAAGATCTTCACGCTATCGGACGGCATGGCGCTCGACACGTTCTGGATCCAGGATTTCGACGGCATGGCCTTCGACAGGCCCGAGCGCCTGCAGCGCCTATGGGCGCGGCTCGAACTGGCGCTGACCAACCGGCTCGACGTCAACGCCGAGCTCGAACGCCAGCGGCCGAACTATCCGACCCGCGACCAGGTCTTCACCGTCGAGCCGCGCGTGCTGATCGACAACGCCGCGTCCAATACCCACACTGTGATCGAGGTCAATGGCCGCGACCGGCCTGGCTTCTTGCACACGGTTACCCGGGCGCTGACCCGCTGCAATTTGCAGATCCAGTCCGCCCATATCACGACCTATGGCGAACGCGCGGTCGACGTCTTCTACGTCAAGGACCTGTTCGGCCTGAAGGTTGTGCATGAGGGCAAGCTGGACGACATCCGCCGTCGGGTCGACGAGGCCATCCGGGCGTTCGACGGCCGGTTCGCCCTGCGGTCCGCGCCCAGCACCGAGGCGGCGCAAGTGCGCCGCGCGGCAAGTGCGGAGTGACTGCTAAAAAGAGTCTTCACAAACGACGATAATTTCGGTATTATAACGTATTAGAGTAGTTAAATTACCTAATTTGTTCGCCAACAACCGATAAACCAAACGCTCGTCCCTTCCATGCTCTCCATGTTCCTCGACGACGTCGTACGCGGCAAATCCACGCTCGTGATCGGCCTCGTGGTTATCATCGTCTTCGTCGGCCTGGTGCTCTACGTCGCCATGTTCGCTGGCGGCAACTCCAGCTCGAGCGGCAGCAAGGGACGACGCACCACCTTGATGATGCTGGCGCCGGTCATCCTGCTCGGTGGCGGCGGCTGGGCGTTCTACTCCTATGACCGCTACGGCAGTATCGCGCCGATGGCCGGCTCTGTGCCCATGTGGGATCGGCCGGGACCGTGGGGCGAGTCCGATCGTGCCGCGAGGCTCGCCGACCGTGCCCAGCAGCAATTGCGGGTCGGCGATACCGATGGCGCGCGGCTATCCCTGGAAGGTGCGCTCGACAGCTATCGCCGCGCACGTAATGTCCTGGGCGAGGCGAAGACACTGGGGGCGATCGCCGACATCGATCGCCGTATGGGCCGTTACGACATCGCCCGCGCCGCCTATGCCGACGCGCTGACGCTCTTCCGCAAGGAAACCAACCGCGCCGGCGTCGCCAATACCCTGCGTGGTGTGGGCGAGCTCGAGCGCCAGATCGGCAACCGCGAGCCGGCGATCGCCGCCTACAGCGAGGCACGCGAGCTCTACCGTCAACTGAGCGATCGCCAGGGCGAAGCCAACACGCTGCTGAGCTACGCCGAACTGCTGCGCAACGCCAACGAGACGGTCAGCGCGCGCAAGGTCTTCATCGACGCCCAGCGGCTATATCGCCTGGAACGCGACCGCGCCGGCCAGGCCTTCGTACTGCTCGGGCTCGGCGACCTCGAGCGCGACGACGGGCAGATCGACAGGGCGCGCGCGACCTATGACGAGGCGCGCGAGATCTTCCGCGACGACCGCGTGCGTTTCGGCGAGGCCCTGGCCCTGCTCGCGCTCGGCGATCTCGAGATCGTCAGACGCGCGCCCAACGCGGCGCGGCCGTTCTATACCGAGGCGCGCATGATCCTGTACCGCGACCGGGTGATGTTCGGCGAGATCCACTCGCTGACCGGCCTGTCGCTGGTCGAACGCCTGTCCAACAACCCGGCCAAGGCCATCGAATGGTCGCGTGGCGCCAACGCCGTGGCCGCCCAGGCTCGCGACGCCGTGTCGACGGCGGCGCTGGCGTACATGACGCAGCACCCCAATGTCGCGCCGCCCGCCTATATGCGCGCACGCTACTACGTGCTGCGTTAAGCCGGAGTTTTATGGCGAGCGTGACGACGCTATCGCTCGGCCTTGACGGAGATCGGCGTCGAGCAGGGCTTGCCGTCGGTCTCGCAGATCGCATCCACCACGCCGACCCCGACGATATCGGCACAGGCCGCTTTCATCGGTCGCGATTCGTCGCCATGGACAACAAGCTGCCGCGATTCGCCTGGCGAGATCGGCCGGCTTACGCCGTGACGATAGGACGACTTGAACTCGTGTCTGTGCGTGCGCCCGTCGCGTAGCGAAAAGTCGAGATCGACTTGGACGTAGTCGACGGACTGGCGCGACCGGTTGTGCGCGATCAACGACGGTGCGCAGGAGCCGAACACCGTCGCATCAGGACCGCGCATCACGACAATGATGTCATCCGCGCGCGACGGAATCGCGGACGAAACCACGATCAGCACGACCGCGGCGCGCAGGCGCCCGATCACTCCGCGATATCTCCGCGTTTCGCGCCGCGGCGCTGCGCCAGGATCTGCATGATCGCCGCGGCGGTTTCCTCGATCGAACGGCGCGTGACATCGATGCTCTGCCAGCGCTTGCGCGCGTAGTAGCGCCGTGCCTCCTGCATCTCGGCCTGGACCTTCTCGATGTCGGTATAGTCGCTCTCGGTCTCCTCCTGCAGCAGTCGCAGGCGATTGCGACGGATTTGTACCAGACGCTCGGGATCGGTCGTCAAGCCGATCACCAGCGGCCGCGTCGCCGCCTCGAGTTCGGGCGGCGGCGGCACGTCGGGCACCAGCGGGATATTGGCCGCCTTCACGCCGCGATTGGCGAGGTAGACGCAGGTCGGTGTCTTCGAGGTGCGCGAGGGGCCGATCAGAATCACGTCGGCGTCGTCGATATCGTGCGCCGACTGGCCGTCGTCGTGCGCCAGCGTGTAGTGCATGGCGTCGATGCGGCCGAAGTACTCGTCGTCCAGCGCGTGCTGGCGACCGGGCCACATCGCCGTCTTGCTGTGGAAGTGCACACCCAGCATGCTCATCGCCTGGTCGAGCACGCCGACGCAGGGTAACTGCAGGCGCCGGCAATGCTCGCGCAACCGGTCGCGCAGTTCAGGGTCGACCAGCGTGTAGAGCACCGGGCCGCGGTTGAGCTCGATGGCGCCGGCGACCTTGTCGATCTGGCCCACGGTGCGGATCAACGGCCAGGTATGCTCGGTGACGAACACGCCCTCGAACTGCACCAGGCAGGCACGCGCCACGCTGGTCACGGTCTCGCCGGTCGAGTCCGATACCAGGTGGACGTGGAAATTTCGGCTGCGCATCGCCGCGAGCTTACCCACGCTGGCCGGGGAATAACAGGTGGACGACTGCAGGCTTCATCCCCGATTCACACCGTCAGCGGCGCTGTCGGGCAGTGGCGTCCCCTATCGTCCCGGTCAGGTACCGGGACTCCTCCGCCGGGGATCATTGCCCAGGCCTGATGGCTGAACCGGGGACGACGATTCCATCCCCGTTGTCCCCGGCATTGTTGCGGTACCTGCTTTCAGCCGAATCGCGGCAAATTCGCCTGTGCCGGCCGCGCTGTCCCCATGCTATCCATCATCCCGAACAGCCTGTGGACGGTGCAGGGATGAATTTGATCCCCGTGGTTCACAGGCCCTACTTCTTCTCCTCCTTAAGATTCTAAGATTCATGAAAGAGAAGAAGACCAAAACCCTGATCCGTGCCCTTCGCGGAGAACGCCTGAAAAGCCCGCCGATCTGGCTGATGCGGCAGGCCGGGCGCTACCTGCCGGAATACCGCGCGGTGCGGGCCAAGGCAGGTGGGTTCCTTGAACTCTGCTACTCGCCGGACTTCGCCACGGAGGTCACGCTGCAGCCGATCCGCCGCTATGGTTTCGATGCGGCGATCATGTTCTCCGACATCCTGGTCATTCCACATGGTCTGGGCCAGGCGGTTTGGTTCGAGGAAGGCGAGGGACCCAAGCTCGAGGCGTTGTCCGGTCCCGGCGACCTGGCGAAGCTGTCGCTGGCGGCGGTCGAGGACAAGCTTGCGCCGGTCTACGCCGCGATCCGCGCCACGCGGGCGGCCTTGCCGGAGGAGACGGCGCTGATCGGTTTCTGTGGCGCGCCGTTCACGCTGGCGAGCTACATGATCGAGGGCGGCTCGAGCCGGGACTTCTTCAAGATAAAGCAGTGGGCCTATGGCCATCCCGACAGCTTTCGCAGGCTGATCGATCTGCTGGTCGAGGCCTGCGTCGATCACCTCGATCGCCAGGCCGAGGCGGGATGCGAGGTGGTGCAGATCTTCGACAGCTGGGCCGGCGTGCTGCCCGAGGAGCAGCTCTTCCGCTGGTCGGTACAGCCCATGCATGCCATCGCCAAGGGTCTGAAGGCGCGGCGGCCCGACCTGCCGATCATCGTCTTCCCGCGCGGCGTGGGCCCGGCGGCGCTGATGTATCGCCGCCTGCAGGAGTTCGATGCGCTGTCGATCGACACCGCGATCGGGGCGCACTGGGCCGCCGAACAGTTACAGCCGCACATCACCGTGCAAGGCAATCTCGACCCCGCCATGCTGGTGACCGGCGGCGAGGCGATGGTACACGAGACCAAGCGTATCCTTGGCAAGCTCTCCGACGGCCGGCACATCTTCAATCTCGGCCACGGCATCGTACCGCAGACGCCGCCCGACAATGTCGCGCGCTTGGTCGAGATCGTGCGCGAGTGGTCGAGCCGATGAAAGTCGCGGTCGTTCTGTTCAATCTCGGCGGACCTGATTCACCGGAGGCTGTCGAGCCATTCCTGCGTAACCTGTTCAACGATCCAGCGATTATCGGTGCACCGGGTTTTATTCGCCGGCCGCTGGCCCGGTTCATCGCGCGCCGCCGCGCGCCGGTGGCACGAACGATCTACGGCCATATTGGCGGCCGTTCGCCGATCCTGCCGCAGACCGAGGCGCAGGCTCGTGCCCTGGAGCGCCTGTTGGGCGAGCGCCATCCCGACAGCCAATTCCGTGCCTTCGTATCGATGCGGTACTGGAACCCGCTGTCCGATGCCGTGGCGCCGGTCGTGAAGGCATGGGAGCCCGACCGCGTCATCCTGCTGCCGCTCTATCCGCAGATGTCGACGGCGACGTCGGAGTCCTCGGTGAAGGACTGGTTCAATGCCGCTGCGCGCGCCGGCATCCATGCGCCGACCCGCGTCGTCTGTTGCTATCCGATGCAAGCCGGCTTCATCGAGGCGGCCACCAGTCTGGTTCGCGAATCGATCGACAAGCTCGACGGGCAGTCCTGGCGACTGCTGTTCTCGGCCCACGGTCTGCCGGAAAAAGTGATCAAGCGCGGCGATCCCTATCAGTGGCAGGTCGAGCAGAGCGCGGCGGCCATCGTCCAGCGGCTGGCGCTGCGCGATCTCGACTGGAGCGTCTGCTATCAGAGCCGGGTCGGTCCGCTGAAGTGGATCGGGCCTTCGACCGATTCGGAGATCCAGCGCGCCGGCAGCGACCGCAAGGCCGTCGTGTTGTTTCCCGTGGCGTTCGTCTCGGAACATTCCGAAACCCTGGTCGAGCTCGATATCGAGTATCGCGAGCTGGCCCAAGAGTCAGGCGTGCCCGCTTTCCATCGCGTCGCAACGGTCGGTATCCACGATGCCTTCATCGGCGGATTGGCGAACCTGGTCGACGGGCTCATGGCGGCGTCAGAGCGTTGGGTCGTCAACGATGGCAACTTCTCGGCTTGTCCGGCACAGCACAGCCGTTGTCCCCTGACCGAGCAAGCGCGTGTGGCGACAGGACTTCGGCCATCCAGTCCGCTGTGGCCGACGGCGGCTACGGAATAGGCGATGTTCTATCTCGTCCTGAAATCCCTGCACATCATCGCGGTGATCGCCTGGATGGCGGGCATGCTCTATCTGCCACGCCTCTACGTTTACCACGCCGATACCAAGCCCGGATCGCCGCAGTCCGAAACCTTCAAGATCATGGAACGCCGCCTGCTGCGCGCGATCATCAATCCGGCGATGGTGGCGACCTGGGTCTTCGGCCTGATCCTCGCATATCTCGGCGGCTACTGGCTGCAGGGCTGGTTCATTCTCAAGCTCGCGCTGGTGCTGGCGATGAGCGGCGTGCAAGGCGCCTTCTCGCGCTGGCGCAAGGATTTCGAAGCCGATCGCAACACCAGACCGGCGCGCTTCTATCGGGTCTGGAACGAGGTGCCGACCCTGCTCATGATCGGTATCGTTTTCGTGGTGGTCCTGCGGCCCCTTTGAAGCACGGCGTGATGGAGCGGTGAACATGCGATCAGGCTGGTGTCTTCTCGTTGCGCTGATGCTGCCGTCGACGGCCGCGGCGCAGTTGCCGGTGCGCAAGTACCTGCCGATCGGGCTGGCCACCGAGGCGGTGCTGGGCGCGGTCGAGACGTGCGAGAACATGAATCAGTTCGTCGCCGCGGCGGTCGTCGACTCCGCGGGTCAGGCGCTCGCGATCCTGCGCCACGATCGCGCCCGGATACAGTCGCTGGAGCAGGCGCGGCAATGGGCGCAACAGGGCGCGTTGCGAGTGTTGACGGCGCCGGCCGCCGCGACTGCGCCGCCCCGACAGCCGACCACGCCCGATACCAATATCGACGAGGCTCGGCGCAAGGCGCAGGACGATGCGCGCCGCGTGCTCGAGGATCAGCGGCGGCGTACCGAGTTGACGCAGCGTCGCATGATGGGTCTGCCGATCGAGGCCCAGGACGTCCTCGTGGCGCAGATCGCCGTTTCCGGTTCCTACGAGCCGGAAACCGATCTGGTGTGCGCCAAGGCCGGCATCGATCGTATTCGTTCACAGCTCAGATAAGTGGCGTCGCCGGGCTAGACTGAGGGCATGACCCTCGCCGACTGGCTCATCGTCATTGAGATCGCCGCGACACTGGCATTCGCCGTGTCGGGGCTGATCGTCGCCGCGCGCGAGAGGCTCGATGTCGTGGGCGCCGCCGTGGTCGCCATCGCCGCGTCGTTCGGCGGCGGCACGATGCGCGACGTGCTGCTGGGGCGTCGGCCGTTCTTCTGGGTCGAGCACCAGGAATATCTCTGGGCGGTGCTGATCCTCGCGGCGATCTCCTGGCCGCTTTTCGTGCGCGGACGGATCGCCGTATCGGAGCGCGTGCTGGTGGTGCCCGACGCGCTGGGATTGGGCCTGTTCTCAGCAAGTGGCGTCGGCCTGGCGCTCGATGCCGGCATGCCGATTCTGGTGGCGGTGCTGATGGGGGTGGTGACCGCGGTGTTCGGCGGCGTGGTCCGCGACGTGCTGTGCAATCGCGTGCCGGCGGCGCTCCACGACCATCAGCCGTACGCGCTCTGCGCCTTCGCCGGCGGCTGGCTTATCATCGGCTGTGTCAAGCTGGGCGCGACCAGCATGACCGCGCTGCTGGCTGGCGCGGCTCTGGCCAGCGCGCTCAGGCTGCTGGCGTGGTGGCGTGGCTGGCGGCTGCCGGGCTGGCCGGCGGCGTAGCCTAGAAGATCGCCATCGCGCTGACGATCACCCGGCTCGCGGCGCCCATCAGCAGGACGTCGGAGCCGACCTGGACATAGAGATAGCCGGCGGGGGCGGGCGTCAGGCGTCCCAGCAGGGCGGGCGGCAGCGCGAAGTAGGCGACGCCCGCAGGCAGCGGCTGGCCGACAACCCATTTCTTCGCCTGGCCGGGCGGCAGGCAGCCATTGTTCTTCTTGGCCAGCCCCGGCGGGCAATGGCCCATCGTCGCCTGCTGCGTATAGTACTGGCGGATGCTGAGCTGATCAGGGGCGCCGATCGTCAACGATACGCTGGCGCTGCCGCCCGGCGCAGGGCCGGACCCGTGCCCGGGCTGCACATACTCAGGCTGACCGCCCTGGCCATGGCCCTTGCCGCGGCCCTGGCCCGCGTGGGCGGGCTTCTCCGCCATCGCCGGCGCGGCCAGCGCGAAGACGAGCGTTGTGGCGATCAGGGCAAGGCCGGCGCGCATCGAAATCCTCCTGCATATGACGCCCATACATGATGGCAGTTTGTGGCGGCAATCGGGAAGCTCGCGCTATGCTGCGCGCACGCAGAAACGGAGGAAGCGGACATGGCCAAGGCGAAGAAGGCGGCGGCGAAGAAGGTGAAGCCCAAGCCGGCGAATCACCGAATGTTCAACAAGGGGCTGGCGATCCGTCGCCAGGTGCTGGGCAAGCAGTACGTCGACAACTCGTTGAACAACGCCAACGAGTTCATGATGGCCTTCCAGGAGATCACCACCGAGTATGCTTGGGGCTATGTCTGGGGTCGCGACGGGCTGACCAAGAAGCAGCGTTCGATGCTCAATCTCGGCATGCTGGCCGCGCTCAATCGCGGGCCGGAGTTGCGCCTGCACATCAATGGCGCGATCACCAACGGCGTGACCAAGGACGAGATCAAGGAGATCTTCCTGCAGGTCGGCATCTATTGCGGCATCCCCGCCTGCCTCGACGCCTTCAAGACCGCCAACGAGGTATTCAAGGAGCGCGGCGTGTGAGATGGCGCGTCAATCGCGGCGCTCAGGAGCACACCTGTACGATCAGCGCCAATCGACGCTAGGGAGGGGGCATGCCGCGACACTCATCAGGCTTGGCCGCGATCGTGGCCTTCGTTACCTTGAGCAGCGCGATGGCGACATCACCCGCTGCGGCGCAGGCGCTCGATGGCGTCTATGCCGGTTCGCTCGGTTGCGAAACCCTCGTTGGCCAGACGCGCCGGCAACTCGCCAGCGATATCCGTATCACCATCGCCGGGACCGCCGTGAACTACGAGCGCGAGATCCTCAATCCCGACGGCGGTGGCTCGGGTATCAAGGAGCGCGGTACCGGCGACGTGAAAGGCAACAGCCTGTCCATGGCCGCCACCGGCCGCGGCAACGGCTGGTCCTACGAGGCGAGCTATTCCGGCACGATCGCCGGCGGCACGATCGCGATGCGCGGCGTGCAGAAGTGGCGCGTCAACCAGGGCAACCAGGATCGTTCCTGCACGATCAATGCGCGGCGTCGTTAGGGAGGCGGACAATGCGACGCGTAACGTTGGGCGGCGCTGTGGCGCTTGTAGCTTTGGCCGGCGCGGGGCCGGTGCTGGCGCAGTACGACGGCGTCTATAGCGGCCAGGTCCAATGCGGTCCGACCGGCGGCCAGCGCGTGCCGGTGGGCACGATCCGCGTCACCGTCGCGGGCGCCAGCTTCACTTACGAGGTTCAGGTCACCGGTGGTGGCGTCGAGCGCGGCAACGGCAGCGTGACCGCGCCCAGCGTGTCGGCCGGCGGCTCGGCCTCGGGCGGCGGCCTGCGCTACGACAGCAGCTATAGCGGCCAGATCATGCCCGGCAGTTTGTGGATGACCGGCTCGCAGGTCGGCACCTTCGCCGGCGGCGTGCGCGGTGACCGCCAGTGCTCGATCGGCGCCCGTCGCGGATGATTCTGCGCGCCGCCCGCGCCGAGGAGGCCGCAACGCTCACGGCGCTGTGCACGCGCTCGAAGCGGCACTGGGGCTACGACAAGGCCTTCATGGCGCGCTGCGCCGGCTCACTCGCGGTGCCCGATGGGGCGATCGCGCGCGGCGACGTACGGGTCGCCGTCGACGATGATGGCCGGCCGCTCGGCACGGCGCAGCTGTCGCCGCCCTTCGGCGACGCCATCGAGCTCGACAAGCTGTTCGTCGATCCGCCGGCGATCGGCCGGGGCGTTGGCGCCGCGCTGCTGCGCTGGGCGATGGACGAGACGCGCGCGCGCGGCGCGAAACGGCTGGTGATCCTGGCCGATCCTAACGCCGCGCCGTTTTACGAAAAGATGGGCGCGCGCTTCCTGCGCATGGCGCCCTCCGATGCGATCCCCGGCCGCGAGCTGCCGTTCTACGAAGTCGATCTGCGAGGACCTCAGTGATGAGCAAGAGTCTGGCGCCGCCGGCCACCATCGCCTTCATCGGCCTGGGCATGATGGGCAAGCCGATGGCCGCGCGCCTGATCGGCGCCGGCTACACCTTGCGCGTCTACGACCAGTCGCAGCAGGCGATGTCGGATTTCGTCGGTGCCAATCCCGGCGCCATCGCCACCGCCTCGGCCAAGGCCTGCGCCCAGGGCGCCGATGCGCTGGTCACCATGCTGCCCGACGGCAAGATCGTGCGCCGTGCGCTGCTCGAGGGCGCCGACGCCGCGGCCGAAGGTTTATCCAAGGAGGCGATCCTTGTCGACATGTCCTCGAGCGCGCCGGTGGGTACAGTCGAACTCAGCAAGAATCTCGCCGCGCGCGGCCTGTCGATGATCGACGCGCCGGTGTCTGGCGGCGTCCGCCGCGCCATCGACGGCTCGCTGGCGATCATCGCCGGCGGCACCGCTGACAACGTCGAGCGCTGCAAGCCGCTCTTGCAGTCGATGGGAAAGACGGTGTTCCACACCGGCGCGATCGGCGCCGGCCACGCGGTGAAGGCGCTGAACAACTACCTCTCGGCCACCAGCCTGCTGTCGATGTGCGAGGCGATGATCGTCGGCGAGAAGTTCGGCATCGATCCCGGCATGCTGGTCGACGTTTTCAACAGCTCCAGCGGCATGAGCAACAGTACGCAGGTCAAGGGCCGCCAGTTCATCGTGCCGCGCAACTACGCCGCCGGCTTCACCATGGCGCTGATGGCCAAGGACCTGCGCACGGCGGCCGACCTCGCCGACCAGCTCGACGTCGAGGTGCCGACCATGACCGAGATGGCCGATATCTGGGCGCGTGCGGCGGAGAAGGTCGGCATGGCTGCCGACCACACCGCGATCCATAAGTTCCTCGAAGGCAACTAGCCGTTGGGGCCGCGCCGCTCCAGCGGCGCTCTTTCTTTGCCGCCGCTCAAGAGCGCCGCTGGAGC